>OBUQ01000002.1_pt1 | contig 498462 bp, 333 predicted proteins | sample 1494951 | NCBI WGS metagenome assembly OBUQ01 (sample SAMEA2579938, study PRJEB22360) | human gut metagenome | biome: human gut; feature: human-associated habitat; material: faeces | place: Denmark | collected 2008/2010
TATAGCAGAACTGTAAAATATAAAAGAGGTTGTGCCAACGTTTTGACACAACCTCTTTATTATTAAACTGGTAAAAGAGTTTTATTCAATTGTTGCTCCATAACCAGCTACGTCGCTAGCTAATGTAAATATACCATTTACATAATCATATTGAGTAATAGGAGCTGTTGCGTGCTTGGTTATGTTATTACTGCTTGCTGGTTCTTTAACTTGAGAACCTGTATGATAATAATTCCAATTTTTGGTTAAGCCATATACGATATTGTCGGTTACATCTATTTGAGGCGTGCAACTTTCTAAGAAAGAATAATAGTAGGAGCCGAATTCTGCTTCCGGACTTACGTCAAAGATATTCTTGCTTATAGTCAATGATGTTCCTTTTTGGTATCTGAAGAATATATTGCTACCTACCATGTTGACAAAAGTATTATTTATAATTTCGGCAGAAAGTACACCATCTGATAAAGGAGTATTACCAGTAGCCCAGTTTAATATTTGTACGCCTTCTTGAGGTGTCTGACTATACACAATATTGTTCTTGAAGTTGAAAGTTTTATAATCTCCTAAATTGAAGCCTTTATATATATTTATCAAGGCAATTTTTATAGCATTAACTTCAATACGAGTGTCTTGAACAGAGATGTTATTTATACCAAAATATCCCTTTTGTGCTGCATCGTAATAAATTGGTTTCAAGACATTCGCAATCAGGCAGTTGTCAAAGCATATGTCAGTGAAGTCTCCACTGCTGGCAACACCTGCATTGTTTATGAAGTAACCAGTATTGCTAGCGACTCCATCGAGATCACTTAAATCTATTTTTATATTTTTTAAAAGTAGCTTTCCTTTGCATGATTTCCAGCAATTAGCAGGACGAAGTGTTACTTGCTCGTCATCATATTGACCGATGATAATAACATCATTACTGATTGATTTTACTCCGGCTGTGGTAAAATTGTGTGCTGTACCTGTGAGGAACAATATAACTGGTTTACTCATTGTGGCACTAAAGTAAGTATCAAGTGCTACATCGGCATCTGTTGCATCCAATATTTGTATGTCAGCATCTGAATAAATTTGGTTGTTGATGGTGATGCCGCCGATAGTAATGTCTTTTCCATTATCAAAATCAGCCTTATAATCCGTACGATTCTTGATACTAACCTGAATCTTTGCAATCATAGCATACTTTCCACTTGTTGCCAATACCGCAATATCAGTACTGTTATCAGCTGTTGCACGAGTCATCATCTTTGCGCTTGATGCAGGAGCAGTAACAACCAATACATTTTCTTTTCCAGCTTCCTTAGAGAATTTAGCACTCCATCCTTCTGGAGCAGTAATCATTGTATTTTCTACTCCTCTCACGGTCATGGTAAACTCTTTCACTTCACCTGCCGAAAACTCCTGTACTTGTTTTAAATCTTCGGCTGCAAAACTACATTCGAAATCACGAACGATAGGGATACGTATGGTTGGAGCATCCTCACCTGCAAGTACTAAGACCAGTTCGTTGTTTTCTACTGTTACACTCTTGAAGTTTTTGTCTTCTGTCGGAGCAGAACCGTCACCGGTTGCACTGACTTTGTCGTTAGTTCCTTCTTTGTATATATAACTATAATTCTTTCCTCCGTCATAGCTAACCTGCCAGTAACCTTCACTATCTACATTGAATGTAGGAGTCTTACCACTCTCTCCATTAGCTTTCACAGGTTGTCCGTTTACAGTCAGACGCTCCGGAGTTTCATTTTTGTTGTAAAGAACAGTCCAATAGCCTTCTGAATCGATACCGATAATAGGGCATAACAGGTTATTGTCATTTTTCATATATAGATTTACTGTCTTTCCATTGCTCAAAGTGAGTGTGTAGGAATCAGACTTTTCCTCTATATTAGTAATAAATGTTCCTTCATTATAAAGTTCGCGAAGAGCTTCAGTATTACTATTTATATCACGTACTTGTGTTTCGAGTGCGGTAACGCGCTTTTTCAGTGCGTCTACATCATCTTCCAAATCGTCAATGTTGGTACATGCTACCAGGCATACAGCCAATAACATGAACATACTCCATACTTTTTTCATGATTATATTGTTTTAAAGTTATTATTTTAAAGAAGATAGCCAGGAAGGAACATATCCCAAACGTTTACGTAATTGGGCCTCATAGAGTGAATATGGTTCCACAAGATTTCCGATACTTTCGACTCGTTTCATTTGAGTAGCGTCGAATTCTAAATTTCCGTGGAAACCGACAATGATAGGAGGCATAAATTTCCACCAAAAGCCATTGCCATCCCACCAAGTAAATTTACCTTCTGTATCGATGTCCGGATCTGTTTGGATATTTGTTGCAGAGAAATTCCATATTGTCAAATTCTCCATGTGATTAGGCATTTGAGCAGAGTCTCCCCCTTGTCTCCAGTGCATGAAACCACCGGAACAGCGGTCAATTAGTGTTGCACGTGGTTGTGTGGCATGTGATTCAAAGCAAGAATCGTCTCCCCATCTGACATTCCATATTACAGCACCCATACTTTGCTTTGAAACACCGCAAGCGTGATATTGGCCAACGTTCGTTTTATATTCCATCAATGTGCTTTCACCTTCTCCTTTTCTAAGTGTGTAGCCACTGCTGTTTTCAGTTACTTTTCCAATAAAAATGCGGGAAGAAGCCTGTGAACGGATAGAGGCATGTCCACGATTACCGCCAATAGTGATGTCATAAGCAGAACAGTTGGCAGAACTGGTGATTGACATGGCTTCACTAACACTCTCAAAATTAACCCGGCGCATCCACGAATTGGTCAGACGCACAAAATCGATGAGCTTAAAACCACCATCATCAATGTCAGAGCCGTGGTGAATGAACTTCTCTTTGGCATGTCCTTTGAATGTAAGATCTTCTACACCAACATTGGCATAATTGGCGAATTTATGTACATTCCATCCCCAATCTTTATTGATGGCGTGCATGATCGGTTCTTTGAAGGTGACACTATTACCGCTGATTTTTTCAATCTGATGGTATTCGAATATTTGAATACCATTTGTTTTGATATTGGGAGTAGTGCCTTGCTGTACTTTAATATCTTGCCATCGATAGGGAGATAGTTCGGAATTAATAACATCATCATTCGTGTTTCCCAACTCTGGGGTTCCCAGTACAAGGCATACCCAACTGCCTGCGCTTACTCCGGTTAAACTAGCCGTTATGGTTCTGCTGCCTATGGGAGCATCTTCAGTGATAACACCTATTGATTCTTTTAATCCTGTATTGTGTTTGAACTCCATCATGACAGGAGCATTCCACATCTCTTCGGTTGGTTTGGGAGAATTATTAGCAGCGGTCATTTCGAGTGTCGTTTTGTTTTTTCCGGCTCCTTTTAAAACAATATCACTCATTGATATACGAATCCTGCGATCTTTAGAATCCTCATCTTGCAGGATATAATTTCCTTCGGGGAAGTAGATAATAGCTTTAGCATTTTCCTTGATATATCGGTCGGTCATATTGAGGTCTTCTTGCTTTGTTTCACTTGCTATTTCTTCCAATACCTTCATGAAAGCTGCTCTGTCAGATTTGCCGTCGTTTGGGATAGCTCCGTATTTGGGATCTGTAACATCATATACTTTATATCCTTGTGCTATTAATGTTTCTGTTTCAGGAGGTGCTATTTCACCATGTTTATATCCGGCGTATGAAAAGTCTAATAACACATTCTGTTGGTCAGCGTTAACAAACTGCTGCCAGGCTTCTGCTCCGGCTTCGCTGGAAAGTTGTTTAACTTCAATAGATACAATACGGATATAATTCTTTGATGAAGTCAGTACAATTTTAATAGTTTCTTCCACATCCTTTGTCGCAGTTGCTTGTGGTGTGATAGTTAACAAGTTCTCGGATAAAAGAACATTCCATCCTTTGGGAGCTTGTACTACGGCTTGTTGTACGTCATTCTGTTCTACTTTATATTCCTTATGATTCTCATTGGGGGCGAAAACCTGCACAGCTTGTTCGCTGTTGGCATCATTAAGACCATAAATTATCAGTCCAAAGGTGTCATCTACCGGAAAGGTATATGTTTTTCCTCCATCGGATAATGTGAATGAGAAAGTATGGTTTGCTTCATTATATTCTACCTTACTGAATATACTGGTTCCTCCCTGACTTCCACCTTCGGCCTTAGTTCCTAAGCTTGTATACGTTTGTCCATTATCGTAGCTCACTTGCCAATATCCACTGGAAGATACGCTGATTAATGGAGTTGCCACCACATTGCCTTCTTCATCGCGGGGCCATGCTGATACTTTCTCTCCATCGGCTCCTGGCAGATATTTGAAATCGGTATCATTACTTGTTTTATATATCCAGTAGCCTTCTTCGTCTACGGAAAATTCAGGGACAGACGCCTGTACTGCTTCACTTTCCATGACTTTAATGCTTGTTCCGTCACTAAGTTCCAGCAAATATCCCAGACCATCTTTAGTCGGAGTAATTCCGATAATGACTTTGTTTTTTTGCATAAGGGCTTGCAGACTGGCAAATGAAGTATTCAGTCCTTCCGTTGCTTTTTCCAAAGCAGCGACACGGTCTTTCAGAGAATTGATGTCTGCTTCCAGGTCATCTGTTTTCTGGCACGATTGCATGATTGCCAACATGCTGCAAATACCAAATAGTAATAGGTAGGTAATGCTCCTGTTTTTCATACGTTTATTATTTCGGGTTATTTATAATTTTCACAATGGCAAAGATAACCGGATAAAATAAGAGTATATGGATAAAAAAATTCAGGAATACGATGAAATAATACATTTTACACGTCTCTGTGATAGATTGCGACTTTATGTATTATTAGAGCAGGTCTACCCATTGCTCGTTGCTTAATATAGGTAATGGCTCACTATCAGTAACAAATGTTTCTGCCAGTTTCCGTTTCTCATCTTGTAGGTGAAGAATCTTTTCTTCGATACTGTTTTGGGTAATGAAGCGGTAAGCAATTACTTGCTTGTCCTGCCCGATACGATGGGCGCGGGCGATCGCCTGCGATTCGGCGGCAGGATTCCACCAGGGGTCTATGATAAATACATAGTCGGCTTGGGTCAGATTAAGTCCCACGCCTCCTGCTTTTAGTGAAATCAGGAATGCCTGGACGTCTTTTTGATCGGTGAAATGGGCGATTTCGGAAGGACGGTTGTTGGTCGATCCTGTTAATAAGGCATATTTCCAACCCCGTTCGTGGAAAGCTTCGGCGAGCACCTCCAGATGTCTGACGAATGAGGAGAAAATTAAAACTTTGTGGCCTTCACTCTGTAGCGTATCGAATGTTTCGATTATCTGTGCCGTTTTTCCGGATGTTCCGGTATAGTCGGGAAGGATAAGTTGCGGGTGGCAAGATAGTTGTCGTAAACGTAAGATGCCATTTAATACACTAAACGAATGAAGCCTGTCGGTACTTTGAGGATGCTGAAGAAGGATGTTGCGCAGGCTGTTTTTCTCCTGTTCGTAACAAGTATTCTGCTCTTCAGTCATGTCGCAGTAGATGGTCTCTTCGGTAAGTGCCGGAAGTTCCGGAGCTACCTCTTTCTTGCTTCTACGGAGGATAAATGGGGCTGTCAGTTGTTGCAATAATACTTTTGCGCGGGCATTCCCCTGACGAATCGGCATTATAAACTGCTTTTGGAAAGCATTTTCCGTACCCAGTAAGTCTGGTTGTATAAAGTGAAATTGAGCCCACAGGTCCTTTAATGAGTTTTCGATGGGAGTGCCAGTAAGTACAAGCCGGTGTTTACTTTGTAGTCGAATGGCTGACCGGAAGGTGAGCGATTCGCTATTTTTGATATTCTGGCTTTCATCGAGCACGATGTATTCGAAACGGTATGAACAGAGTATATCAATGTTATTCCTCATCATGCCATACGTCGTAAAGATCAAGTGAAAATGACCGAAGAATTTTTCCGGTTGTTCCTTGTCTATAGCCATGGTGTTGTTGTATTCCGCCATCGAGAGTGCTGTAAAGCGTTTGGCTTCCCGTCGCCAGTTATGAAGTAGCGATGTGGGGACAACGATCAGGGTAGCCGGTTGTCTGGGGGTAGATGGTTTATATATATACTGTAATAGAGTAAGAGTTTGGAGTGTCTTCCCAAGCCCCATGTCATCTGCCAGGCATCCGCCAAATCCTTGTTTATGCAAATGTACCATCCATGAGAATCCTTTCTGCTGATAGGGACGTAACGTTGCTTTGAGGTTTTTGGGTACGGCAATATTTTGTATCTGTTGCTTCACCGGAAATTTCTTTAATTCCTCTTCACCTAAGGCGGTCTGTGCGGCACCTACAAATGTATGTTTCAAGCGGATTCCTTTTTCCGTTTGAATTCCCATCTCTAGTAAATTCGCATATTTGCTGAACCATTCCTCTGGCAGGAGAATCATGCGGCCATCAGGTAACAGATATTCTCTCTTTTCCTCCAGGATATGTTTGCGGAAGCGTGAAAAAGGAATACGCAGATTGCCGATAACAACGGTGATGTGCAATTCAAACCAGTCGACCTCATCGTCACAACTTTGCTCGATGCGTATCTCGTCCAGGCAATAAGGTGTGTTTCCCATATTGCTGGTGAGATGGAAGGACTGCTGCAACATCTCCCGATGGCTGTTGATCCATTCGACGATCGTTTTCTCCGGAGCTTCAGGGGATAGGCTGAAATGTGTATTATTGAGTTGTTGCAGGCCTGCATCCGTTAAGAGCTGAACGACTTGTTCTTCAGCAGTAATGTTCCGGCGAAAAAAGAAGATTTCACCGGATGTTTTCCGATAAATGATTTTTTTCATTTCAAGGGCACTATCCGATGTAAATGTCTGATCTCCATAACGGAAACCAAGCTGCAATGCTTGTCCGTTGTACGTGGTATCTTCGAATGAGAGAATTGCTTCACAGGGGCATTTCTCTTCCATTATACTCAAACCGTGAGTCTCGATTTCATGATAACGAGCAATCGGGATAACAATGTTATCTATGTATTTTTCAATTTGGGAAGCGTCTACGCTGATCGATCTTTTCTTTGTAAAAGGTAAGATGCGTGCGCTTTCAATGTGCGGAAAGAAATATAGCTCCATTCCCAATAATAGCGTGGCTGGTGCGGATGTCAGTACAACCACAGGTTTCAACTCACTTAAAGAGAATGGCTGTCCTTCATAATAGCACTGCAACTGATAACGAAACGTTTTATTGTCAACATGAAACGTTACACGAATTTCTGCATTATGAGGATTTATGTGATAGGCATGATGGGCGTATAGTATTTTACTGCCGGCTTGTTTCTGATAAAAAGGCAGTCCGTTGTCCCGTATCAGTATCAGCATTTCCAACAGTTTCTTTTCGATAGATGGACGGATATCATTCTTTATTCGTTCCGGATCTTCGGATAATTTATGTAAAAAACGCGATACTGTTTTTTCGCGGGAGTAGACACTCATTAGATGCTTCTCTGTATAATAAGAGGCGATATGAATAGCTTGTCTTTCTGCCTCACTCATCTTGCTCATAGCTTCGGGAGAGGCGTGAAATGCTTGTTCTACCAATTGCAAGGTACCATCGTCCAGCTTTTCCGCAATATAGGGAATCAGCAATATGCCGAGTATCGGATGCTCTGTGAAAACGATTATAACTTGTCCGTTAGTTGGTCTCTCTTTCATTCTCTTTTAGACTTTAACAAACAAAGATACGGGAAAATACTTAATTTTGCAGCATGATGGAGGAAAACAAACGAGTATTGCTTGGAATGAGTGGCGGTACAGATAGTTCTGTTGCTGCTATGCGATTGCTGGAAGCCGGTTATGAAGTGATCGGAGTAACCTTCCGTTTTTATGAATTGAATGGCTCGACAGAGTATCTGGAAGATGCCCGTAATCTGGCAGAACGTTTAGGAATACGGCATATAACATACGATGCCCGTGAAATATTCAGTAAACAGATTATTGAATATTTTGTGCAGGAGTATCTGGCAGGACGGACTCCAGTCCCTTGTATATTGTGCAATAATTACCTGAAATGGCCTCTGCTTGCTAAAATTGCCGATGAAATGGGCGTTTTCTACATCGCTACCGGGCATTATGCACAGAATATACAACTAAATAATACCTTTTATATAACATACGCTGCCGACTCGGATAAGGATCAAACCTTCTTTCTATGGGGATTGAAACAAGATATTCTTTGCAGGATGTTGTTGCCGATGGGGGATATTACGAAAGTGGAAGCTCGTGTCTGGGCTGCGGAACATGGGTTCCGGAAGGTGGCAACTAAAAAGGATAGTATAGGCGTTTGTTTTTGCCCAATGGACTATCGAACTTTTCTGAAAAACTGGTTGGCTCAAAATAATGAGGCATTGGCAGAAGAAGAGCAGATGATGGGGGAGAATCAAGCATTGGTTGGAGATTGGCAAGTATTGGTTGGAAGCAATCAGGCAGGACTCAATAAAGTGAAACGAGGAAGGTTTGTCGATGAAAAGGGAGATTTTATTGCCTGGCATGAGGGTTATCCTTTTTATACCATTGGACAGAGACGTGGCTTGGGCATTCATTTGAACCGTCCCGTATTTGTGAAAGAGATTAATCCTGAAAAGAACGAAGTAGTATTAGCTTCTCTTTCAGCTCTGGAGAAAACAGAAATGTGGTTGAAAGACTGGAATCTTGTCAATCAGGAGCGTACTTTAGGGCATTCTGACATCATTGTGAAAATACGGTATCGCAAACAGGAAAACCATGCTACGATTACCATTACACCAGATCATCTACTGCATGTGCAACTTCATGAGCCTTTAACCGCCATTGCTCCGGGACAAGCTGCTGCATTCTATAAAGATGGCTTATTATTGGGAGGAGGGATAATAGTCAACGCCCGGTAATTAGCCGACATAATTTAGGCACGGATTACACGGATAAACACGGAAAGAGAATAAACTTTATCCATGTAATTCGCATAATCCGTGCCTGGAAGAAATTGGAGAGGTGCTTCGAAACGCTCTCCTTGTACAAGCAATCTCTGTAATAAGGATAACTTGTGTCGGTTATGTCTTGGTTTTTGGTTATTCTTCCGAAGGAATACTGTCATTCAGCGCTAACATTGTTTCTATATATTCGCGCGTATTGCTTAATCTGGGGACTTTGTGTTGTCCTCCCAGCTTTCCTTTCTGTGCCAGCCAATCATGGAATAATCCCTCACGGGCAACGATCACTTCCAATGGTTGCAAAGCTATGTCTTTCCATCGTTTCGCCTCATAATCGGAGTTAACCTCCTTCAGTGTGGCATCAAGTATCGCTGCAAATTTTTCTACTGAATCCGGCATCTTAGCGAACTCTATTAACCACTGGTGCCGGCATTTGGCATTCTCATCCATAAACACAGGTGCCGCGGTGTATTCACTAACTTGTGCTCCGGTTTCGGCACAAGCCTTTGCCAATCCTTTTTCAGCGTTATCGACAATCAGTTCTTCGCCAAATGCGTTGATGAAATGCTTTGTTCTTCCTGTGATGACAAACTTATAGGGATTCTTGCTGGTAAACTTCACTGTATCCCCAATCATGTATCTCCATAAGCCGCAAGAAGTAGAAATAACCATTGCATAGTTCTTGTTGAGCTCGACTTCTTCAAGGCAATAAGCTCGTGGACTCTCTTTTCCTACTTCCTCCAGCGGAACAAATTCGTAGAAGATTCCGTAGTCGATCATTAATAACATGGCAGGATCGGAGAGGTCGTTTTGAGTTCCAAAATATCCTTCCGAAGCATTATAAGTCTCTACATAATGCATCTTCGGTGTTTGAATCACCTGCTTGTATTGCTCACGATAAGGAGTGAAAGCGACTCCACCGTGGAAGAAAACTTCCAGGTTGGGCCATACTTCTTCCAAAGCCTGTTTTCCTGTCTTTTCAAGAACACGTTTGATAAGTACCAGCATCCACGACGGTACGCCGGACAAGCTTGTCACATTTACCGGAATAGTGCTGTTGGCGATTGCTTCTATTTTGGTCTCCCATTCGCTCATCAATGCAATTTTCTTGCTGGGTACACGAATGAAATTGATAAGCGGATTCACATTCTGAATCAGAATAGCGGATAAATCTCCTACTAAACTATGGTTGGAGTTGAGGTTCGGACTATGGCTACCCCCGAGAATCAGTCCCTTGCCGGAGAAAAAATGGCTATCCGGATTGATGCGGAAATAAAGAGCTGCCGCATCTTTTCCTCCTCTGTAATGAATGTCTTCCAGTGCCTCTTTGCTGACGGGAAGGAATTTACTTTTATCATTAGTCGTTCCGGAGGATTTTGCAAACCAGCGTATCTCCGATGGCCAAAGCAGATTCTGTTCCCCGGCTCGCAAACGTTCTACATAAGGTTTGATTTCTTCGTATGTTTGGATAGGAACACGTTTTCGGAAATCTTCATAGTTACGGATAGAGGAGTAATCGTACTTTCTTCCCCATTCAGTCTGAGCGGCCTGGTGTATTAAGCGACTTAACACACGATGCTGTATCTCACTAGCCTGACTAGCATATAGGTCTATCTGTTTTAAACGGGAATCGAAAGTCTTACTAATAATTTTTGTAATATTCATTTCTGCTTTAACATAATAATGTTTAGTCGTGCAAAAGTAACTTATTTATCTTTTTTTTCTATCTTTACGACGGAAATAATCGTTAAAAATTGACGACTTTCATAGAATACCCGAGTTTTAGACTAAAAAATGCGACAATGAGAATTGGAATCTTAACATCCGGCGGGGACTGTCCCGGTATCAATGCCACCATTCGTGGCGTGTGCAAAACTGCCATCAATTATTATGGGATGGAAGTGATAGGCATTCACAGCGGTTTTCAGGGCTTGCTGACCAAAGATGTCGAATCTATTACAGACAAGTCGCTTTCCGGTCTGCTGAATTTGGGTGGAACGATGCTAGGAACCTCTCGCGAGAAGCCTTTCAAAAAAGGAGGCGTTGTCTCGGATGTTGACAAACCGTCTTTAATTCTTCAGAATATTCATGAAATTGGACTGGATTGTGTCGTTTGTATCGGTGGAAATGGAACGCAGAAGACTGCAGCCAAGTTTGCTGCAATGGGAGTTAACATCGTATCTGTTCCTAAAACCATTGATAATGATATTTGGGGCACGGACATCTCTTTTGGCTTCGACTCGGCGGTAAGTATTGCTACTGATGCCATCGACCGTCTACATTCCACCGCAAGCTCTCACAAAAGAGTGATGGTGATTGAAGTGATGGGGCATAAAGCCGGTTGGATTGCTTTGTATTCCGGTATGGCAGGAGGAGGGGATGTGATTCTTGTCCCCGAAATCGCTTATGACATTAAGAATATCGGCAATACGATTTTGGAAAGATTAAAGAAAGGCAAACCCTATTCTATTGTAGTGGTAGCGGAAGGTATTCAGACCGATGGGCGTAAACGTGCTGCTGAATATATCGCGCAGGAAATTGAATATGAAACCGGTATAGAAACCCGCGAAACAGTTTTGGGGTATATCCAGCGTGGTGGTTCGCCTACTCCTTTCGACCGCAATCTTTCTACCCGCATGGGCGGGCATGCAACGGAATTGATAGCCAATGGCCAATTCGGGCGTATGGTGACCTTAAAAGGAGACGATATAGCATCTATTCCTCTTGAAGAAGTTGCAGGAAAACTGAAATTAGTTACTGAAGATCACGATTTGGTGATTCAGGGTCGTCGCATGGGGATTTGCTTTGGTTAGTTGCCGGAGCTTCTGTGCCCTGCACTGTGGAAATCTCATCGACGAGGATGTTTTCTTCTGAAACATTTTCCGGTTCTATCTCGGGATTTGCATTCAGTTCGGTTTCGAGTTCATTCTCAAGCCCGGTTGCCAATTCAATCTCAGAATCAGTTGCAAATTCAACTTCCATTTCTGTTTCCATTTCAGTTGCAGTTGCCGAATGTTGTATTTTAATCTCTTCGATGGTTGACATAAATGTCGGTTCCTTTACCTTCTTTATAGCCATCTGGGCGGCATTCTGTTGAGACTCCTTCTTGGAATACCCCGTACCTGTTCCTGCCGGAAGTCCTTCAATGCGTACTTCAGTTTGGAATACAGGGTTGCTGTCATGGTCGAGAAACTGCTCGATTAATTCAAAGGAAACCTCCATTTTGTTCTTTTGGCTCCATTCGATAAGTTTGGATTTGAAGTTAACCTCTTTTCGGGATATTTTATCTAGATCGATATAACGGTTGATAATCCGTTGTTCCATAAACTGTTTGCAACGTTCATATCCCTGATCCAGATAAATAGCTCCGATAAACGCTTCAAAAGCATTTCCGTACATGTAGCTGTTGTGAGAAGAAGAGCGGGTAGAATACTTGATGAGCTTATCCAGGCCGATTTCAACGGCCAACTTGTTCAACGTCTCCCGTTGTACAATCTTGGAACGTGTATTGGTCAGGAAACCTTCCCGTTTCCCTTCGAAACGTTTGTAGACAATATCTCCCACGATGGCGTCGAGGATGGCGTCACCTAAAAACTCCAGCCGTTCATTGTTGAGGGGACGTCCCTTGTCGGAGCGGACAGAAGTCGATTTGTGCAGGAGAGCCTGCTCATAAAGCTGGATATTGCGCGGGTAGAACCCGAGTATCCGGTAAAAACAAAGATAAGACTCTCTATCCTTGCGGAACAAGAGCCTTATCTTATCTATTTCGTTACGTAACACGATATTACTCTGCGTATTTCTTGAAGATAACGCACGCATTGTGACCGCCAAATCCGAATGTATTGGACAAGGCAACATTAACTTCGCGTTTCTGTGCTTTGTTGAACGTGAAATTAAGGTTATAGTCGATGTTCTCGTCGTCGTCACCTTCTTCGTGGTTGATAGTCGGAGGAACAATGCCGTTCTTAATGGCAAGGATGCTTGCAATAGATTCTACCGCACCGGCAGCTCCCAGCAAGTGACCTGTCATTGATTTGGTTGAACTGATGTTCAACTCGAACGCATGATTACCGAATACTTCCTTGATTGCTTTTGCTTCTGAAATATCACCAACCGGAGTAGATGTACCGTGTACATTGATATAATCTACTTCTTTCGGATCCATTTCCGCATCTTCCAGTGCATTCATCATCACCAGTTTCGCTCCCAGACCTTCCGGATGAGAAGCAGTCAAGTGATGTGCATCTGCAGACATACCTACACCGGCAACTTCTGCATAGATTTTTGCACCACGAGCTTTAGCGTGTTCCAATTCTTCCAGGATCAAGCAACCGCCACCTTCGCCCATAACGAAACCATCGCGGCTTGCGCTAAACGGACGTGAAGCTTTAGAAGCTTCGTCGTTGCGTGTTGACAAGGCGTGCATAGCGTTGAAACCGCCTACACCTGCCGGGAAGATTGCTGCTTCCGAACCACCGGATACAATTACATTTGCTTTACCCAAACGAATCAGGTTGAAGGCATCTGCAATAGCGTTGGTTGAAGTAGCACATGCTGAACAAGTCGCGTAGTTAGGACCATGGAAACCATACATGATAGAAATCTGTCCGGCTGCAATATCCGAAATCATCTTTGGAATGAAGAACGGATTAAACTTCGGACCCATTTCCTGACGAGTGTAGTAGTTGCCTACCTCTTCTTCAAATGTATGTATACCACCAATACCGGCGCCGAAAATAACACCGATTTTGTTCAAGTCTTCTTTCTCGACGTCAAGACCGGAATCACTCACCGCTTCTTTAGCAACAGCGATGGCATATTGAGTATACAGGTCCATCTTTCTTGCTTCTTTGCGGTCTATGTATTTCGTTGCATCGAAGTCTTTCACTTCGCATGCGAATTGGGTCTTGAATAACGACGCATCAAAATGAGTAATAGGCCCTGCTCCACTAACCCCGTTCACAATGTTTTCCCAAAATTCGGGAACGCTGTTGCCAACGGGAGTAATGGCGCCAAGGCCTGTTACTACCACTCTTTTTAATTCCATATTGATGAAATCGAATTACTTAGCGTGTTCTTCGATATAAGATACAGCATCACCTACAGTACCAATCTTTTCTGCTTGGTCATCAGGAATAGAGATACCGAATTCTTTTTCGAATTCCATGATAAGTTCTACAGTGTCAAGAGAATCAGCTCCCAGGTCGTTAGTGAAGCTTGCTGTTTCTGTAACTTCTGATTCTTCTACGCCCAATTTATCGACGATAATCGCTTTCACTCTTGATGCAATTTCAGACATAACTTTAAGTTTTTAATTAATAATTAGTTTTATTTCTTTAAATTTGCGGTGCAAAGGAATGAATATTTATCGTTTTGCGCAAATATTTGACTAAATAAATGCAATGTTTTGCACATTTTTCACTGTTTTGTGCATCGAATTTGAGAGTTATGAAGAAAAACATCGCAATTTTCGCTTCCGGTTCCGGTTCAAATGCCGAGAATATTATCCGGTATTTCCAAAAAAACGATTCCGTTCAGGTTTCGTTGGTGCTTTCTAATAAAAGTGACGCCTATGTTTTGGAACGTGCGCATCGCTTGGGAGTGCCTTCTAACGTGTTTCCAAAGGAGGATTGGATAGCCGGAGATGAAATTTTGGCTATTTTGCAGGAGTACCGCATTGATTTTGTCGTGTTGGCCGGCTTCTTAGTTCGCGTGCCGGATTTGCTTTTGCATGCTTATCCCGATAAAATTATAAATATACATCCTGCTCTTCTGCCGAAGTACGGAGGCAAAGGAATGTATGGTGACCGGGTACATGAAGCGGTAGTGGCTGCCGGTGAGAAAGAAAGCGGCATTACTATACATTATATAAATGAGCATTACGACGAAGGAAATACGATTTTTCAAGCTACTTGCCCTGTTCTTTCGACTGATTCTCCGGATGATGTAGCTAAGAAGGTGCATGCTTTGGAATATGAACACTTCCCTCAAATCATAGAACAAGTACTAAATAATAAGAATTAAGTATCAGGTATTAAGTATTACGTCGTACAGATAATCCTTTGACAGAATTTTATTAAATTTTTCGGTCAATGCGATTAATGTTTGATACTTACTTGAAACTTAATACCTAATACTTAATAATGTATGCTTTCTCTTCTCTCCGCAAAGGATAATCTCCGCGTAGGGTTTCGAATAGCTCCGGTTGATTTTTTAGCCGGTTGCTGTCTTCGGTTGGATTATACATTTGGAGGACTGCTTCTTCGTGGTTTTTTGCATGAATAATGGGGGAGACAGGTGCGGGTGCGTTAATTTCATAATCCCCTTTTATTTGGAAAAATTTGCAGATGGCATCCAATGACATACGTGTGGCGTTTGCTTTTCCATCTGCAGAGTAACCTGCAATGTGAGGAGTTCCGATAAATGTCTTTTCCAATAGATCACGGTTGATTTCCGGTTCATGCTCCCATACGTCGATGATGGCATCCGAAATCATCTGGCTGTTCAAGGCTTTTAAAAGAGCATCAGTCTGGATGACTTCTCCTCGTGAGGTATTGATGATAACAGGCTTCCGTTTGAGTGACTGAAAGAAAACTTCATCCGCCAAGTGGAACGTTTTATACTTTCCTTCCTTATATAAAGGTACGTGAAAAGTGATGATGTCACACTCTTCCGCTATTTTCTCCAGTGAAGAGAATCGTTCTGCACCTTCTTTTTCTTCCCGTGGCAAATCATTCAATAAAACACGCATGCCAAAATCCTGGGCAACTTTAGCTACCTTACTCCCGACATTTCCTACTCCTATGATTCCAATCGTCAGTTCATTCAGTCTTTTATTCCTGACGGACTTCCATACAAGAAGCGATGACTGTATATATTGGGCGACAGAAGCCGAATTACATCCCGGTGCATTCGTCCATTCGATACCGGCCTGTTTGCAATACTCCGTATCAATATGGTCGAAACCTATGGTTGCCGTCGCTATGAATTTCACTCGACTACCTTCCAATAAATCCCGGTTGCAATGTGTGCGGGTACGGACAATAAGTGCGTCCGCATCCCGTACGAGCTCCGGAGTGAAATCTTTCCCCGGTGCATAAACTACCTCATCGGCTATTCTCTGCACCGCTTCTTTTATATAAGGTATTTTATTGTCGATAATAATTTTCATATACAATTCATCTTTTATACCCACAAAGGTAACAAATAAAAAAGTAAGAAACGGTTGCTTGTCTGAAAAATATTACATAGATTTGCCCTATTATATATCTATTAGCTAGTTAAGATTATGACATTTAGTAACCTTTGCAACGAGATTTTTTGGAAATCGACAACAGATTACCATGTAACGGATAGTGTGGATGCTCCGATGAACAATCCTTACGAGTTGAAAACTATTGAGTATTATTTATATCTAAAGAACTGGATTGATGCTGTGCAATGGCATTTTGAGGATATTATCCGTGACCCGCAGATTGATCCGGTAGAAGCATTGGCCTTGAAAAGAAGAATTGATAAATCAAATCAGGACCGTACAGACCTGGTGGAATTAATTGATAGCTACTTTTTAGACAAATACAAAGAGGTAAAACCTCTCTCTGACGCAACGATCAATACGGAAAGCCCTGCATGGGCAATTGACCGCTTGTCAATTCTTGCATTGAAAATTTACCACATGCAGCAGGAGGTGGAACGTACGGACACTACCGAGGAACACCGTGCTCAATGCCAGACTAAGTTGAATATCCTGCTGGAACAACGCAAAGACCTTTCTACAGCTATTGAACAGCTGTTGGCTGATATCGAAGCCGGAAGAAAATATATGAAAGTATATAAACAGATGAAGATGTATAATGACCCGGCATTAAATCCGGTGCTTTATGCGAAAAAATAACGAATGGCGCGTATTCTCATTATTCGTTTTTCAGCTCTTGGCGATGTAGCCATGACAATCCCGGTAATACATTCGCTGGCTGTGCAATACCCGCAGCATGAAATAACAGTGTTAAGTCGTGCTGTATGGCAGCCACTCTTTCAGGGGTTGCCTGCCAATGTGGGTTTTGTCGGAGCTGATTTAACAGGCAAGCACAAGGGGCTTTGGGGCTTGAATAGCCTTTATTCGGAATTGAAAGCAATGCATTTTGATTACATTGCTGATTTTCATCATGTACTTCGTTCTAAGTATTTATGTTTGCGATTCCGTCTTGCCAATAAACCGGTAGCTTCCATTTGTAAAGGAAGGGCAGGCAAAAAGAAGCTGGTTCGCCGTCATGATAAGGTGATGGAAAATCAGAAGAGTTCTTTTCGTCGTTATGCCGATGTACTTGAGAAGCTAGGTTTACCGGTACTATTAAATTTCTCTTCTATTTATGGCGAAGGAAAAGGAAACTTTGCGGAAATAGAACCAGTCACAGGGCCTAAAGAAGATCAAAAGTGGATTGGTATAGCTCCTTTTGCCAAACATGCAGGTAAGATTTATCCGTTAGAACTGCAGGAGCAAGTTATAGCACATTTTGCTGCCAATCCCAAAGTAAAGGTTTTCCTCTTTGGAGGCGGTAAAAGCGAGCAGGACGTATTTGATGCATGGATTGCTAAATATCCTTCTGTCGTTTCAATGATCGGTAAACTGAATATGCGTACCGAACTGAATCTGATGAGCCATCTGGACGTGATGCTTTCAATGGATTCTGCCAATATGCATTTGGCATCCCTGGTCAATATTCCGGTTGTCTCTATTTGGGGAGCCACCCATCCTTATGCCGGTTTTATGGGCTGGAAACAATTGCCGGTCAATACCGTGCAACTCGATTTGTCATGCCGTCCCTGTTCTGTATATGGGCAGAAGCCTTGCTGGCGAGGTGATTATGCCTGTTTGAGGGATATAAAGCCGGAGCAGGTCATTGCGAAAATAGAAGGGATTGTAGATTAATCCTTGCTGAAGTTCAAATTAGCTGTTTATTGAGCCGAAAGAGCGTAGAATCAAATAATGATGAAAGAGATACAACGAAAGAAAAAGGTACTGATAGATCTTACGAATTATGGTAGTCTCACAGCCGGCTTCGGGCAGATTGCGGCCAACTATGCAACCGCCTTTTCGTCTATGCCGGTAGATGATCTTCATTTTGTATATTTATTGCGGCAGAAATATATGCAGGAATTTGGTCCGAATGTGACCTCTGTTCCGGTACGTCGTATCAATAAGTTTTTTCCTTTTACCCTTCCCAAGGTAGATGTATGGCATGCGGTGAATCAACAGCGCAAGATGTTGCGTATTGCCGGTGGTACAAAGTTTATCTTTACTATACACGACTTTAATTTCTTAACAGAGAAAAAGCCCTGGAAGGCGAAAATGTATCTTCGCCGGATGCAGAATAAAGTCAATAAGGCAGCGGTCGTGACTACGATCTCTCATTATGTGGCAGATGTCATTCGGCAGCATGTAGATTTGAAAGGGAAGGAGATCCGGGTCATCTACAATGGAGTGGAGAGAATCGATACATTAGAAGGAACAAAGCCGTCGTTTGCTACAGGGCGTCCTTTCTTTTTTACAATTGGACAAATCCGTAGAAAAAAGAACTTCCATCTCTTGGTTGACGTAATGCGTCATTTCCCGGAATATGATCTATATATTTGTGGAGATGCTCATTTTGCTTATGCTGAAGAAGTGCGCAATCTGATTCGTGAGAATCAGCTCACTAATGTCTTTTTGACGGATGTTATCTCTCAAAGCGAGAAGATCTGGTTATACCGGAACTGTGAGGCATTCCTGTTTCCTAGTGAGGGAGAAGGCTTTGGATTGCCGGTGGTGGAAGCTATGCAATTTGGGAAGGCTGTATTTGCCGCTAATCGCACTAGTTTACCGGAAGTTTGTAATGGACACGCTATCATGTGGGAGCATTTGGATACAGAATCTATGGTGCAAAGTATCCGGGAGCATCTACCTGATTTTTATAAAGACAAGGAGCGCTTGGAAAAAATCAAGGAATATGCCGCTTCATTCAGTTACGAGAAGCATATACAAGCCTACCTTGATTTGTATCGGGAGTTAGCTCAATTGCCTTAGTATTGAAGTCAATTGTCCGTATACCTTTTCGGGAGTAATTAATGCAAAACGCTCTTCATAGGTTAATGTCGCTTGTTGTTCCGGCGAAAGAATGTCGTCAGGACTGATTCCTTCGGCAAGTACGGAATTGGCGGGTAACCACATTGATTTTGATGCACTTGGTGAATAAATGGCAAATGAAGGAACTCCAAGAGCTTGGGCGATGTGTCTGGCTCCTCCTTCGTTCCCGAAGTAAAATGAACAGTTGGCGCAAAGTGCTGCCAGCTGTCGCAATGAAGAAGCTTGTATATCGATTTTGATACGTTCCGGACATCCTAATTCCTTGTAGATATTTCTGGCGTCTTCTTCTTCGTACCCCGGTGCGTAGTTGAAGATCATTTGTATGTCCTTGTGCTCCTCCAAAATTCTTTTCAGTGTGGCTATCATGAACTCCGTATTCCATTTCTTATGGATGAGTTTGGTTGTGACTCCTATTAGTAACACAGGGTGTGCAAAATCAATCCCTTCCTTTTCCATATAATATCGGAAATCTTCTTTCTCCCGGTCAGTCAGATATAACTTGAATTCTTTTGTGTATTGAATAGGTCTGATCTTTTCTAATGGTGCTGCAAGCAACAGGTTACGTTGTACCATATCAGTTGTCAGATCCTTGCTGTAAGTATCTGTCCGGTAGTTCAGTAGAAAACGTGTATATCCTTTGATGCGCCCTATCCGGAAAGGAGTTCTTAATGAAAAAAGAGAGAAAAAAAGAGTCCGGATGGTAGAGCGCATGTCGATGATTATATCGTATTTATTTTGGTGCATTACCTGCCATACTTTTTTTATATATGCAGTGAACGGCTTATTCTCATTCTTGTCAAATGTAATGACTTTGTCTATGTCCGGATGCCCCTCATAGAGTGGAGCAATATTTTTATTAAGCACGAAGTGTATCTCTGCGTCGGGAAAACTTTTTTTCAGCGTACTGCACAATGCAATAGCCAGAATTGAGTCCCCTATTTGTCTAAATCGAATAATCAGAATTCTTTTGATTGGTTTCATGCTTAAACTTCTTTATGCTTTTTACCGTGCAAACATAACTAAAAAAAAGCATTTATGTCTAAATATAAATGAAAAGAAAAAAGAAAAAACGATTAAAGTCACCGTGACGGTGCTTATATGTGGAGAGAGTTAGCCAATCTTTGTGAGAAAAGAGAAAAATATAGTCGGAATATGGCCTAATTTCTTTATCTTTGCTCAATCTTTGTAATTAGGATTATATAGGAGAGTGTAATGAGAGTGATTGTAAATCCCAAGTACGCACATTTGCAGAAGGAGATAGAAGAAGTTCCGAGGTCCTTCCAGAACGAAGGAGATGTGGTGTACGATGGTCGTAATGTTCTAAAACGGATTAGTTTGGGCAGCATTGATGTTGTGGTGAAGAGCTTTAAAAAGCCTCACATCATCAATCGTGTTGTATATTCGTTTTTCCGCCAGTCGAAGGCAGAACGTTCCTATATTTATTCTATGGAGGTTCAACAGCATGGCTTTGACACTCCGGAGCCAGTGGCTATGATCGAACAATTTCAAGATGGTCTTCTCTCACATAGCTATTACATTTGTTGTTATGATGGCGGCGAAACTGTCCGTTCCCTGATGGATGGAAAAGTGGAGGGGAATGAAGATAAACTTTCAGCTTTTGCGCGCTACACTGCTGCTTTGCATCAGGCAGGTATCCTTCATTTGGACTATTCTCCCGGTAATATACTGATTCATCAGAATGAAACGAATGAATACAGTTTCTCTCTGGTCGACGTGAATCGTATGCAGTTGCTATCGGATATTGATTGTGATACGGTATGCCGTAATATGTGCCGTTTGTGTATTTCGCGTGAGGTACTGACTTACATCATGACAGAATATGCTTCTTTGCGTGGATGGGACGTCGAATCTACGGTCAGTCTGGCCCTTCGTTACAGCGATCAGTTCTTTACTCATTACATTTATCGTCGTGCGGCACGGAAAGAAAAAGAAAAGCATATTGTGTCCCTGATTTTATTCTTCCGTTTATACCGTTCCGTGCGTAAGTTCTTTTCTTGGGAACCGCATATCTCACGTTTCTTATTGAAAAAGGAAAAGCATATCTATGATACATATCTGTGCAAGTATGATTATTGTGAATTGCTTTCTGCTGATTATCAATGATTGATTACTTCTTACTTCCGCGCATCACTACACTGCGGATTCTATGCCTGAAAAAACCTTTTTGATTAATATATGTACAGTTATGCTTGTTCAAAAATGCAGAGATAACTTCTTCGTCATCACGCAGGTGATATGTGCAAATGGCAAAATCTAGTTTCTGGCAATTCTGAAATAAGTTCTTGCATCCCGCCAATGCATGCCGTTCGGCTCCTTCTATATCCATTTTAAGAAACAGATGTTCATCCGTCTGATTATTGAAGAAATCGTCTAATGTTTGCTCTCTCGAAGAATTATGGTCACTTACATACTTTTGGACAATCGTCACTTTATCCTGCCATGGTTCGAAGGTAGCTCTGATGGCTTCCAACCATTGCTCGTCCTGCTCAAACAAATAAACATGTTTGGCTTCTTCGATAATTTCCAATGATGAATAGCCTTCGGCACAACCGACATCCACAAATACTTTCCCTGTCACTTCTTTAACGCTGTTGAAGTAATGGTGCGGTGAGCGCCTGTCTTGTTCCATACTCAAAGCCCTATAATATTTTTGAATTTTCTTGGCTGGAGTGCTTTTTCTGAAATAGAGTCGCTTCTTTTCTTTTTGAACATAGTATAAGCCTTTTTCCTCATCTTTCTGTACATCAACAGGCATATTGGCGTATTCATCCTTGAATTCATACAGGTGTCTTGAATATCCATGTTCTTTAATATATTCATAGTATTTCAGATAAGGAGAGCCAGGCTTATATCCTTTCATGAAATAATATGGGAGAGTGCCATATATAAATTTCTTTATTGTATGTTTAAGTACGTTCATTTCATTAGTTTCTTGTAGATGTTTAAGATTTCTTCCGCTTGCTTTTCTTCAGAGAATCTTTTGGCAAATTTTTGCCCCTTTTCAATCATCTCCTTTTTTCTTTCAGTATCGGAGTATATCTGTTTGAAAGCATTGGCCATTCCATTGATATCGTCAGGATGTACATAGATAGAGTCGGGACCTCCGGCTTCTTCCAGGCAAGATCCTGTAGCGGCCACTACCGGAATACCGGAGTATAGAGCTTCTATAATGGGAATACCAAAACCTTCGAAACGGGAAGGGTATACAAAAATTTCTGCTAACTGATAAAAAGCCGGTAGATCATCAAAAGGAACATTGCTGATGATATGTACCCTTTCTTCCAGCTTATTCTCCTTAATGAAACGTTCAATCTTATCAGTATATTCCGTGTGGCGTCCTACAATGACGAGATGAATCTGTTCAGGAAGCATCGTTAGTGCCTGCACCGCTGAAAGGGCGTTTTTGCGTTCTTCAATACTTCCTACGTTAAGGATATAGTGATCCGGTAGCTGATATTTAGCCCGGATTTCTCTTTTCTTCTCTGCTGCTACAGGATGCATGAATGAAGGATCACATCCCTGATAAACAACTTCTATCTTATCGGCGGGAATCCTGAAATACTCAATAATATCACGCTTGGTACATTCGCTGATAGCAATGATTTTATCGGCATTTTCGCAAGCTTTACGGAATTTGTATGTGTATATTTTCCTGTCGATCGAATGGTAATACTGCGGATAGCGCAGAAAGATCAGATCGTGAATCGTTACAATACTTTTTACCTCGCTTTGATGTATATTCAGGGGCAACTCATTACTAAGTCCGTGGAATATATCGATTTTTTCTTTTTCCAGTTGTTGGGTAACGCCCCATACTCGCCACAATGAACTTAACTTTTTCCAGGAAGAAGTAGTGGGATAAGAAAGCTGTAGTTGCTGATACTGCTTCGTTAATTTGTCCAGCCTCTTGTTTTCCCGTTTCTTGGGGGCATACAGCACATATTCATTCTCCGGATAGAATTGGCATAGGATATCCACTATATAGCGGCTATAATTACCCAGACCGGTGAAATTCTGTACTGCACGTTTTCCGTCAAAACCTATTCTCATTTCTTCTTCTTACCTTTATGTGATTATAATTAGACTTCAAAATTCCGATAAGGTTTATTCAAGTCTAAATAATGGAAATTATGTTGTCTTTGTCCACTTTGTTTAGGTATGGTCATATAATCTCCATATTTCTGTGACAGATAAGCGTCGTATTTCTGTACTCCCCATACTTCTTCATCTTCAAACCGGATAGGAGTGGGAGTGCCCAGGATATCCTTCGACATGATTCCTTTCATTCCATCATCATAATCGCAGACTAATGCGCATTGGTCGAAATCGTATTTCTTCATCACCTTCCTGATGCTTTCCTGTGCTCCGGTAAGGGTAAAAAACTTTCTGCATAATAGCGGTATCCATGAACTGGGACCTTTTCCATGTTTGTATGGATCGCGATGAATAAGATAAAGTACTCGTTTGTAAAACTCATACTTCGCAAAATGCATTCTTTGCGCCATACGGCTTTCCGGAACTCCATCTAGTGGAAATATATCAATATATACACCTCCCAGGTATTTGAGATGCATACGCTCGATTAAAGTTGTGTTGGCATCCTGCACCTTTGCGAACGGAAGAGGATATTCCTTATCATTCTCAGCGCATACCGCTTCGTAAGGTTTCGGTAACCATTCTTTGGCATTAGCCATTAGTAAGTCATAATCAGCTCTTGGCATTCCGATATCCAAGTCATCATCCCAGGGGATGAATCCTTTGTGGCGCACAGCTCCCAACATGGTGCCTGCCATGATGTAATATCGCAGATTATGTTCTTTGCAAACTTTGTCAACAGCTAATAAGTTCTTTAATATGCGAAGCTGTAGAGGGCGGATGTCGTAATTAGCCATTCTATCTGATTTTAATTAATAAAGACTGGCTGGAATCAGCTTCTGTGCCTGTTGAAAGTCTTCTACTGTGTCCAGCTCGGCCGAGAAGAACTCGGTGGTGTCCATAACGTAAAAACTATATCCTTGCGGAATCAGTCTCTCAAAAGCCCGTTCGTAGAATATATTATCCAGTCCTTCGGTAGTAATCATAATTTCCAGTTCCCGGAATAGCGCTTTGGTATATTCAGCTGACATCTTTTCAATGCCGATAGATTCTCCGATAGCATCGGATATCGAGCAGACTTTGCTGATTTCAACGACCTTTTGTGCGTCGTCCACGATGACTTTTATTTCTTCTGCTCCGAGCTCATGACGATTCAGTGCCAATATGTCGTCCTTATCCGAATGAAGCAGTTTCTCTACAATCTGCGGATCAAATACAATGTCGCTGTCTAATAACAAAATTTCTTCCCCATCCGTATATGGACGGGTGAGCCATAATGAATAGATATTGTTGGTTGATTCATACCTGTCATTATAGATGAAAGTAATATCTTGGGTTGGATAATGTGCCTGTAGAAAATCTACGATTTGCTGCTGGCGATACCCGGTGACAATGATGAATTCATCAAATCCGTTTTGTATCAGGGCATCAAAAGCCCTTTCCAAAAGGCATCGTTCTCCTATTTTGAGAAGACATTTGGGCGTCGTATCGGTCAGCGGGCGTAAGCGTGAAGCTATTCCTGCGGCTAATATTACTGCTTTCATTTGGATGCTATTTCTTTGATTGTATCTATAACGATCCGGTTCTGCTCTGGGCGTCCCAATGTGATACGCAAATGAGTATTGATATCCGGTTCATTCATAAATTTCACTTTATAACTCTGTTCAGCAAAAGCCTTTTGTAAAGCCTCTTTCAGTTCTATCGGGTATTTGATTAAAATAAAGTTGGCAACCGATTCATATACTTTGAATCCGGGTAATACACCGATTTCCTTTTCGTAACGCTCACGGTCTTCATTCATTAGTTTGGCGATGTTTCGGTAGTGTGCGTCCGATTTAAGAGCCGCAATGGCGATATCTTCGGATATCCGGTTGTATCCCAGATATTTATTGCTGTATCTACTGAATTTTTCCAGTTCCTTACTCATAAATCCGAATCCCATACGTAAACCGGGCAATCCATAAAACTTGGATAAAGTACGGGAAATAATCAAATTCGGATATTTATTAACCAGCTTTTTGATGTAACTGGTATCAGTTGAAACAAAAGAAGCGTATGCTTCGTCTATCAGTACCACTGTTTGGCTGGGCACTTCTGCGAGCAGTTCATCCAATTCTTTTGGAGTTAAACCATTGCCGGTAGGGTTATTGGGAGAAGCTAGTAAAAGAATCTTCGGATTCTCTTTCTGAATCATATCTTTTAGCGTCTCAAAGTCATATTTAAAAGTATTTCCGTCTTCGTAGAGAGGATATTGCAAAGTATGGCCATTCACCTCATCTGCAATTGATTTATAATACCACCATGAGAACTTGGGAATCAACATCGTTTTATTTCCATCTTCTTGAGTCAGGAAGTAGTGTACAGCTTGTTTCAGAATATCTTCTCCGCCGTATCCTAATAAGACTTGTGTTTCATCTATATCGTAAAGTTCGGATAAGAAAACAGATAATATACTTTTCTTTCCTTCATCATAAATGCGGGTATAAAAACAAAGTTTATTTATATCGAAGTTTTTTAAAGCTTCTACTACTTCTTTTGATGGACTGTAGTTAAATTCGTTTCGATCTAAAAAGTTCAAATTCTTTTCCATATTAGTTTTGTATGATTCCTTTATCGCACCAGGTTAGTTTCCTGACTTTCGTTTCGTTCAAAATACTGCGGTTGTTGCTCAAATTATCCGTTCCATGTAATTCGTGATGAAGGTGGAACACAATTCCCGCAAATTTGATGGTACGCTTGCGTACACCGCTATTGATGAGGCGGCACACTAATTCATGATCTTCGCTTCCCCATCCGGTAATAGCTTCATTGTACCCATTGACTTTTAATAAATCCTCTTTCCAGAAAGCCATATTGCATCCTCTGGAATATGAAATATCCCATTGGCGATAATGCTGAAGTAGTGGGCTTAGCCAAGGCAAATGTACTCCGTTGATTGTGTTTTTAGTACCTTTGTCGTGAATAGAGATAATACAGTTCCTTTCTGCTAGCATCTTTTTGGTTAAACCTTCCCGGATTAATACACGGCTACCGGTTACGAAACTGCCTTTTTTAGCAAAATGTACATGATCTTTGACGAAATCTTTGTGTAAGACGATATCTCCGTCAATTTGTATAATATATTCTTTAGATGCTTTCGCAATAGCTTTGTTGCGGATGGAGGCCAGTCTGAAGCCTAGATCCTCATGCCAAACATGAATAATAGGGACTTCGGAGGAGGCTGCTAATTGATGAATTAGTTCTCTTGTATCTTCTTTAGAACCATCATCGGCAATGATAATTTCATCTGGAAGGAGAGATTGACGTAGCACGCTTTTAACGCATAATTCTAATGCGTCGCTTCTATTATAGGTGGATATAATTAGCGATGTACTTATGTTGCTCGCCATGGGTTTATTCATATAATTATTACTAAGTTAGTTAAATAGTTAAGGGGGCTTGCACTAAAATCCTACAAATGTATACATTTTATTTGGTTGTGACAAGCGTTAAAGGCTTTTTTGCTAAACATTAGAGGGTTAGCATTCTTTTTTAAGAATAATATCCGTATCTTTGCTATCAGTTTGTTATAATAACTAAGATAAATAGTGTGTTTGTAATGGAAAATTATCCGATAGAAGTTAGTATAATCATCCCTAATTATAACTATGCTCGTTTTTTACAGCAACGTATCGAGTCAGTATTGGCACAAACATATACAGACTATGAAATAATATTATTGGATGATGCTTCAACCGATGATAGTGTGTCTATTTTAAACCATTATAAAACAAATTCTCGTGTCGCTCATTTGGAGATTAATTCAGTCAATACAGGGAGTCCTTTTATACAGTGGCAAAAAGGAATAAGTTTGTCTCGTGGAAAATATATATGGATTGCCGAGAGTGATGATGTGGCTGATTCTTCTTTTTTGGAAAAAGCTGTTTCTATCTTAAATCAATATCCTCATGCTTCTTTCTGTTTTTTAGGTTCACATTGTATAGACGAGAAAGGGAATAAACTATCTACAGATTTTGACCGTTGGACTTCAAAGCAATTACGCCGTCCTTACAATATAGGTGTTTTTGATAGTGAAGATTATATAAAACAGAATCTTTATTGGCGCAATTATATTTACAATGCTAGTGGTGTTGTCTTTCGTAAACAATGTTTTGAACAGATAAAGGATTTGTCTTGTTTCTCAATGCGCTATAGTGGTGATTGGCTTTTTTGGATAGAGATGGCGAGGCAAGGGAGTGTTATTGAGTTATATGAAAAGCTAAACTTTTTTCGATTGCATTCAACAAGTACAACTGTTGAGGGTAACGCTTCAGGTAATGCGATTCTTGAAGATATTCAAGTAGTACATTATGTTGAATCATTTTCTTATCCAATAGGGCGTTATAAGCGTTTGATGCGACATGGAATGCTTTATAAAAATATAAAGCGTGCAAAAGTTGATCCGAAAATGAGATTGTTGTTGTTTGAAAAACTGAAAGGATGTTTTGGCACAAGTGTGTGGACATATAGATGGGAACGAGTTAATAAATACATGAGTTTTTTGAATCCATGGCAACCTACAAGAGATAGAGATAGGTTGTAATGAATTGTGAAGTGCAATAAAGAAAGATATGGTTGACAAAAGAATTATAGCATTTTATTTGCCGCAATATCATCCATTTCCTGAAAATGATGAATGGTGGGGTAAGGGATTTACTGAATGGAGAAATGTGGTCAAGGCTAGACCTCTTTATCGTGGCCATTATCAGCCACATTTACCGGCAGATTTAGGTTTTTATGATCTGCGTGTTCCGGAAGTTCGTCAGCAGCAAGCTGATATGGCTCGAATGTACGGAATTAATGGCTTTTGTTATTATCATTATTGGTTTAATGGTCATCAATTGATGGAAAGACCATTAGAAGAAATGCTGTCTTCTGGCAATCCTGATTTTCCATTTATGCTTTGTTGGGCTAATGAAAATTGGACAAGGGCGTGGGATGGTGGAAGTCGTCATATTTTGATTGCTCAAAATTACTCGGAAGAGGATGATCGTGCGCATATCCGTTATCTGTTAGATAATGTATTTAGTGATTCTCGATATATAAGAGTAGACGGTAAACCTGTGTTTTTAATTTATCGTTCTATGCTTTTTCCGAATATGAAAGAGACTATTCGAGTTTGGAGGGAAGAAGCTTCTAGTAAAGGAGTGGAGTTGTATTTATGCCGCGTCGAAACTATGGATTGTTATGGAGAAGAATACCTTCAGGATGGTTTTGATGCTGCCGTAGAGTTTCAACCTTTCACTCATCAAATGAATGAGTTTCAAAAAAAAAGAAATCCATTACGGAAGTTTGCTTATAATATAAATCGTCACCTTTTTAATACATGTAAGAAGAAAAAGATTGATTACTCGGAATATGTAGATTATATCTGTAAAACTCATTTTCCTGACTATAAAATGTATCCGGGGGTTACTCCAATGTGGGATAATACTTCTCGTCGAAAGCAAAAGATGTTTATTTTAGACAAGAGTACTCCCGAAAAATACGGTGAATGGTTATATTCGGTTATGAATAAATTTGTGCCTTATAGCAAAGATGAGAATTTTGTTTTTGTCAATGCTTGGAATGAATGGGCAGAAGGTAATCATTTGGAACCTGATTTAAAATGGGGATTCCGTTATTTAGAAGAAACAGAAAAGGTGGTAAAAAGTATGCAAGAAGATGGCTTTTAGATATAGGGAGGTGATTGTTTTTTTCTAGAATATATAATGTTGCTCGTGTTCGAGCCAGAGCTAGAGAAATCTTACAAAAAGATTTCTCTAGATATTAATTCGTAGAATTCTGTACCATATAAATTTGAAAAAGATTTTGTTTCTGCATTTACTATTGGTATAGGTGTGGCGAAAATTTTGCACTTCATTAAAAGCTTGTTTGAGAGGAACTGAACTTTTAATAATATGCTTTACTCGTTTATACTCTTTTTTTTCTTCTTTAAGGTCTAATGTCGGGGTCTCTTTTCCTTTTCTATAAAATTCATTCCTTGATTGTATATAGTATATGTCATGATTTTTAACAGGAAATACGTTGATCGTTTTATTGTATATTTCTGTGTATTCATTGCCCATATCTTTTAAGGACTTCATGTTTTTTAAAAGATGTCTGATTCTTTCCACTTTCTGTTTATACTCTTGTGGGGCTGATTTTATAGTTGAAATGAGTTTAAAGATATCGTCTAATGTACTATTTATAGGTAAAATCCAGCCGACATCTGCTTTTTTTACTCGTTCGGCAATTGCTCCTAGATCAAATGAGATTACGGGGATCTCTGAAATTAAACTTTCTGATAAGGTATAAGAATATGTTTCGGGCCACATAGATAATAAGCAGATTAATTTTATGTCATTCTCTAGCAGTAAGTTGGGAAGATCTTGTTGTATATACTTGCCGTGATAAACATAATTTTTCTTATTCTTATTGCATTTTTTGTTTGTTGTTTGTCCGAAAAGATGGACGTTTATGTCTGTGCCTTTTACTTTCTCTGTTAATTCCTCTAAATATTTTAGTCCTTTTTCTTCTGTTATATATCCAATAAAGGCGATATTAAACTTTTTATTCTTCTTTTTATCTGGATTGTCATTATTTGGATTTCCGTTTATTTTGTCATAACCATGTTCTACTACTTCGATTGTTAAATCCTTATATGTGTTCAGGAATATGTTTTTTGTACTGTACGATGGAACAATGATCTTTTTTACGGTTTTAAGATTTTCATAAAACTCTTTTCTCCAAAGTGGAATGAAGTTGATATTCAGGTTGAATGTTTTTGCTATGCATGAACCACATCCTGCTGCGTTAGCATAGTTGCATAGAAAAGTTTCTTTGTTAAAGAGCTTCACAGAAGGACATATTGAATAAAAGTCATGTAAAGTATATATGACAGGGATACTTCTTTCTTTTGCTACTTTGAATATGTCCAAATACATGTGTTTTAAATGATGGATATGTATTAAGTCTATTTTTAAAGTGTCTATTAGTATTTTAATGTCTCTATTAAATGTGTCATTATAGAGGTTTAATGTCGTATATTGTGAATATGCACCTAGGGTGGAGGTAATTTTGTCAAATGGTAAAAAAGAAGTTACATGATATTTAAAATCATCATCGGAATAATAAAGAACATGAAAATTAAATTCTTCTTTCATATTTGTTATTAAATCATGTACATGTAAAGTTGTTCCTCCTATATTTTTCTTTTCGGCTTCTTTGAAATCATGTATTACGATTAATACATTTTTCTTAGAATGTGAATTAATGGCATAGCGGATATTTAACTGTATATCTGAAATTGGATTTTGTTGTACAAAGGACTCTGTGTTCTCAACGCATGAAGGATATCTACTTTTTAATATTTGTAGGTGAGAATTTATTAGCTCTGTTTTTTCTTGAGAAAATGACTGGGTTCCTTTATGATAGATGTATGTGTTGTCACATAGTAGATGTCTATATCCAGCTTGTAGACATCTGTACGAAAAATCATTTTCTTCACCGTAGCCTTTTCCAAAAGTTTTTTCGTCGAAGAGACCAATGTTGTTTATGGCTTCTCGTTTAATATACATACAAAATCCATTTGCAGTAGGAATTTCAGGGAATAGGTTCATGCTGCATCTTTCAACAATTCCTGCATATTCCTCTATCGTAAAATCTGATGGTATCGTATTTTCTGACATAAAATCAGGTACGGATGCTAATGTCGCATTGTTAGATAGTGGAGTAACAGTTGCTATTGCAGCTTTGCTATATGCGCACTTTTGTATTTTAGGGAGCCAATTTTTCGTGACCTCTGTGTCGCTATTTAATAAAACAACATCGCGTGACGAGTGTTGCATCCCGATATTAACCGTTCGTACAAATCCTTGATTGCTCTCATTGTTGATTATTGTAATATTTAAAGATGGATATTCTGTTGTAAACAGGTTTAGCAAAGGAAGGATTCGCTGGTCTGTACTTTTATCATTGATAAGTAGTAAGGTATGTTTAGTAAGGTCTGTATGCTCAATCACAGTCTCTATACACTTCTTGGTAAAATCAAAAGCATTATAGATTGGTATTATAATATCAGTATCCATGGTGAATTAAAATAGATTGAGGTGAAGTACCACTTTGTAGAAGTACAGATTGTTTTTATACATAATGACACAAAGGTATAAAGAAAAAATAAGAGTGGCAAGTTATTAATCTCAGAGGTATAGATTTTAAGGCAATATGTTTTTCGTCTAACTTAATACTCTGCTATGGCTTTTGATGTTATTTGGGTATAGGGAGCTTCCAAAATATAAAGTCAATTGTTCTTGTATAATTGATTGTTAGGTTTGTCTCTATTAGAATCGAGAATATCAGAAATTAAAGTGATCTTATTAATGCAAATCTTTCATCTCATTTACTTATCTTTGCAAATGAAACTATTGAATAGTTAGAAAAATGAAAAATAAACTGGCGATCATTATACCTGCTTATAAAGCTTGTTTTTTTCGGGAGGTTTTAGATTCTATTGTAAGGCAGAGTAACCGTGATTTTACGGTCTATATCGGTGATGATGCCAGTCCTGATGATTTAGAATCAATAGTATCTGATTATAAGGATAAATTAGATATATTCTATTTCCGTTTTGAACAAAATTGGGGTGGGAGAGATTTGGTTGCCCATTGGGAACGCTGTATTGAATTATCTGATGAGCCGCTGGTATGGCTTTTTTCAGATGATGATTTAATGCCACCAGATGCTGTAGAGCGGGTAATAAAGGGTTGGAAGAGGTCTGGAGAATGCGATGCTGTATTTCGCTTTCCTTTGGCTATAGTAGATGCGTATGGTGAACTGAAATATACTAATCCACCTTTTGAGACAGAAAGGATTTCTGGTTATGATTTCTTATTAGACAAGTTAAGTGGTAAAATATCCTCTGCTGCGTGTGAGTATGTATTTACACGTGATGTTTGGAAGAAAACAGGAGGGTTTGTTAGGTTTCCTTTGGCATGGTGTTCAGATGATGCAACATGGGCAAAGTTTGCGGATTATGCATCTGGTATTATTTCATTACCGGGAACTCCTGTTTATTGGCGGAATGCTGAAGATAAGAATATAAGTAATTCTACACGTTTTGATGGGGAGAAGCTTAAAGCTACCGGACTTTTTCTAAAATGGATTGGAATGAATTATAGATTAAATCTCCGGGAGTCTAGATTTCAAGATGCGTTGGTGACTTATGTGAATGTAATACTAGAGTGTTCTGTAAGAGGAAATTATAGTCTAAAAGATTTGGTTTGTTTATATGCTATTTTGAGAAAATTCTCTCCTACTGTGGCTTCACGTATCCTACGTTCCCATATTTTGAAAGCCAAACTTTTTATTTGAATGAAATGAATTTATCTCCTAGTTAGAAAGAGATGGTTGAATATTAATTTTATTGAAATGCAAAATGAAGAAAATACTTTTTATTATACCTTGTGTTCCTTACCCTTTGAATTCTGGGGGAAATCAGGCTTTCTTTCAAATGGTAGACTATATCCGTCATAAAATGTCAGTTTCTGTGTTGTTTTATGCTTGGACGATTGATGAGGCAAAAAGGGTAGAAAAGTTAGAAGATTTGTGGGAAGATGTGGATTTTTATACTTTTGTTAAGGAGACAAAAGAAGAACCGGACTCTCCTTTAGTGCGAAATCCTTTTTATTATAAGTGGCTGAAAAAACTCAAGATGTCTATTGAGCGTAAAATGCGGAGGCAGTTATTATCTACGTCAAACAGTACCGTTGATTTGTTGAAAGATAAAGATTTTGTACGTGAAAAGTCTGTTTTACCTAATTCTGTATATAAAGAATTTGATACACGATATATAGATTATGTTACAAAAGTAGCACATACAGGGTTTGATATCATTCAGGTAGAGTTTTATGAATTGATAGCATTGGGATATGTGTTACCGCAGAATGTACAGACGATTTTCGTTCATCATGAATTGCGATATATACGTAACGAGAATGAGATGAACCTTTTTCAGGCAATACGGCCTAGTGACCGGATGAATTTTCTTGTTGCAAAAGACTTCGAATGGAATGCGTTGCAGAAGTATAAGCATATAATTGCTTTAACGGAAGTCGATAGACTATTGTTAGCTAGCTATTTAGGTCGCGAAGATCATATTTATGCTTCTCCTGCAGTGGTAAAATTTGAATCGAATTCAGAGACGGAGTTTATCCCTTGTGTTCATCGACGTTTTACTTTTGTGGGATATGGAGAACATTTTCCAAATCTAGATGCTGTTGTATGGCTTTGTAAGGAAATTGTTCCTTATTTACGTAAATGCAATTTTGAGTTCACTTTGCAAGTGGTTGGAATGGGATATGAACGCTATTCTGCTGAATTACGAACGGCTTGTCCTGAGATAGAGTTAGTTGGATTCGTTGAGAATTTGACCTCTTTCTTGCAGGGGAGCATTGCTCTTGTTCCTATTCGTATCGGAAGTGGTATGAGAATGAAAATACTTGATATGGTTTCTTCAAATGTTCCTTTTATTACAACTTCAAAAGGATTGGAAGGTATTCATTTTAGCGACGGCGTAGATTGCTTGATAGCCGATAATACTGTTGATTTCGCAGATGCTATGATTAAATTATCCAATGATTTGGAGTTACAAAAAATATTGGTTCATCAAGCTAATGACAAAATGAAGAATATGTATAATCCACAAGAAATGTTGGATCGGAGATTATCGGTTTATACTTCTATTCTTAAAGATGAATTTTAATGTTTTTGTTGAGCCTTTGATTCTATATTGTCATCTTGAAAACGTTTTAGATTCTTTACACATTAACTGCTGCTATTCATTCTTGAATGATATGAAGTGGCAAAAAGATCTAATAAATTGTTTGAGAGACTTTTTATCTTTGGGAATATTGGCATTGGCTATTATCTGGGATAAACTGTATTGAGATACTAGATATTGGTCTGAGCTTTTTATAAAGCCGTTGAAATCTTTATTATCCGAGACTGCATCATAACTTTCATTGTGTTTTCTCCATAAAGTTAATTCCTGGGGAATGTAATAGACTTTATTGAACACACATATTTGTCTCCAAAGCCAGAAATCCAACCATGCGGGGTAAGGGGTGCTAAAATTAATATTTTGAATTACTTCTTTTTTTACACAAACGGCGGAGAATGTGGGGATATAGTTTGAATCAAGGTAGGGAAATATGTTACTGCCTGAATGTTTTTTGAGGAATGAGGAACTAAATTCTATATATGAATCATATTCAGGGTTATTTGATAGGTTTATAACTTTGATACCATTGACTATGAAATTTGCTAAAGGATTCTGTTGAATTGTATCTTGTAAATATTCAATATGGTTATTGGTCCAATAATCATCACTCTCACAGAATGCGATGTACTCTCCATTAGACTTTTCAATTCCTAATATTACAGTCTCAGCTAATCCCCTGTTCTGGTTACCGGGATGTGTGTATAGTTTTATGTTTTTAAAACGGTTGGCATATTCTTCTATTATAGGAAGGCTTTGATCTTTGCTTCCATCATCTACAACAATAACTTCAAATGATTTATTGGTTTGTCTGATTAAAGAATCTAAAGTCTCTTTTATATATTTAGCATAGTTGTACGAAGCAACGATAACTGATATCAATGGTTGTTTCTTCATTATTGTAGAATAAGGGTTAAACATAACAGTATCAGTAAGACACAGGATATTCCTAAAGTAACTAAATAGTATTTCTTATATTTCTGGTATTTAAGCTTATACTTGTTATATTTAGAAAAGAAAAAAGATGGATCTTTATATAAATTGAAAACTTCTTGTAGGTGATTGTATAACCATTTGTCGTCTTTTCTTCCCAGATAATCATAGAATTGAGTAAAATAATATACATATCCTGCATAGCCGCCAGGATTTGCATCAAAAACGATACGGAAAAAAGAATTATCAGTAATAAAACCAGCCTCATTGAGATTGCTACTAGGCTTCATACCATGGAAATGGATAAGTTTAGCTTTGTCATTGATACCCCAATAAGGTTTCCAATTATATTCTATTGGTAGTAGTTCCATGTCTTTGAAGCATAATTCGTTTAAATATCCTTGGTCAAAAAGTCCGGATATGTTTCTTTCTCTATTTTTCATTTTAAGAATAAATTCCTCATATTTCTCTTTCATGCCTTGGATGTTCATAACTAATACTCCTGCATTAAAATATTCCATATCTTCCACATTACGCTCATATTCTGGGGCAGCTGCTAGATAAGTGGGATGTGGAAGTTCCTCAAGTAAAATGTCAGCATTGAAAATCACGTCTATATCAGAATAAAGAACATACTTTTCTTCTTTTTCCACAACAGGGATTTCCATTCTCATAAATGTTCCGAAAATTCGGTTATATTCGATTTCTTTCCCTAAATTCTGCAACATCCATTCACGCGGATATATCTCCATCAACTCTAGCTTATAGGGCAATTGATGGAGGATTATTTCTACATTGAATTCCTTTAATAAGTTATAAACAGGGTCATTGGTGTTGCCATCATATAGGCAAACTAAATGGAGAGATGTGTTTTTCCTAGCACTGATTAACATGACTTTTAGTAAATCAAGATAGTCTTTTCGAGTGACTATGGAGTCTGTCAGACAAATGTAACATTTCATAATCTGATATTTTTATTGCGTTATTTAATAGAGAACATTATAGATATATTTTTCACTCTTTTTTAGCCGAGTTTGTATTTGTCTGATTTTGTTTTGACCAATGGGTTAGCGTTTTAATATGCCCCAAATAATATAATTCTTCTTCAGTTGGTTTTGCGCTATTCATATACCAAGGTAAATGCCTGACGGAATAAGGGTAGCCGGTTCGAATACAGAAACAGTCTGGATCAATAGGTTCCCCGATAAAATAGGGCTTATATACAGCAAAGGTTGTATCTATTAAAGCTTTGAATATGTTAGGCTCTATTTCTTCTTTCCAGAAAACGCTTTCCCACTCTATAACTTTTTCTTTTAATTTATAATGATCTGGTAGGTCGTCTATGCAGATTGAGAAGCCAGCCTTCAATGCTTTTGGATATTTCTGTAGTAATAAAATAAATTTCTCAATAAAATCGTCAGGACAATTAGGGAGGATCTCTAAATCAGAATCGGTATAGGCATAATAAGAATCCTTGAATTGCTTAAATATCCCTGTTTCCCACAATGATAGATGCCCGACATTCTTATTTAACATATATACAGGGTATGGTAATCTTGTATAGTATTCTAATAGTGGAGGGTATGTTGATTGGTTATCAATAATATATAAATTATGGTATCCTTTACTTTCTAAGCTATGGATTAGCTTTGTTAGCATTTCCAAACGGTTGTAGTTGTTAATAATGATAGGGATGTCTTTATAGTTGATTTTCTTTACTCCAAAGAACCTTTTTTTGATTTCGGGAATAAACCATTTAAGAAATAGCTCTTTAGACCTTTGAAAGTCTTGATTGAATGCTTTATATTTTCGAATCAACTTTCTTCTCATTTTTTATTTCTGTTAACAATGATGTTATACATTAGTTTTTTCTGGTTTATAGATTGCAAAGCTACTATTTTTTTTTGATTAATATTCGTCATTTCTAATATTGTATATTCAATGTTATTATTGTATGATGTTTGGATAGAGGTCGGCATTAGATTCTTTTAGATATTCAGAGTGACGACTTGAGGTGTTTATTATCTTTTTCTTTTAAGAAATCTTTCTATTAAAAATAAGAATTTAATATACTGTCGTGCTTTTCTTTGGATCCAAACAGTGTCTATGAGTTGTTGAACTCGGTGCTTTGATAATATGTCTAATGCCTGCTCTTGAGTTCTTACCTTCTCTTGAAGGGTAGTATGATTCTGATAAAACTCGCTAATCAAATAGGGAAAATTATTTTTAAAAAAATCGGAACGTTCTTGCATGATTAAGTTACCACTTTTAGGGTCAGAACTTATTCCATAAACATTAAAGTATGAGACTGCAAAATTTAGATGTTTTGTTGTGCGATTAAACAAAAGGATCTGTGTTATAAAAAAAGCCCAATCTGATATAATTCGGTATTTTTCTTCATATAGCATATTTTTAAAGAGTTCTCTTTTAATAAAAGTCGACGGATGTCCTAAAGAATAATTATATATAAAAGGTAGGGTCAATTTGTCGGGATAAGGGCTGATTTGTATATCATCAGCATTACGATATTGATATAAATCAGCATAGACAATATCTTCTGTGAAATTTTCCTTAAATACTCGTGCTAGAATGTCATTTTCTAACCAATCACCGGAATTTAAAAACAAAAGATAGTTGCCTTTAGCTTTAATAATTCCTTTGTTCATAGCATTATAGATTCCTTTATCAGGTTCTGATACCCAATAAGATAAATGTGATGCATACTTTTTTATAATGTTAATACTATTATCGGTTGAGGCTCCATCAATAATAATATGTTCAAAATCCTTAAAGGATTGTTTTTTCCATATACTTTCTAGAGTTTTCTCTAAGCCCTGAGCGTCATTTCTGTTAATTGTGATTATGGATAGTTGTGGCGTATTGTTTAGGTTCATTTCTATTGTTTTGGTTTATGATGATTGTTGTTGGTTGATTGTATATTAGTGTGCTATAATCATGTGGAAATTCTGTTTTTGTGCTTATAGGAGTCTCTAAGGATTTTTTCTATGATAATTATTCCTGCATTTTTTTTTGCAAAAATAGTGATTTATGCGTAATAATATATGTTCAGTGATTAGAAAAATGAATAAAGTTTGGATAATTTTTGTGATATCTATATATGTTTAAAACAAAAAAGATAAACAAAAAAAAGAGAAACAAAATCTTTTTTTCAATCGTATAGTCTATCTTTGTACGAAAGAATCCTAAACCTGTTATTTTTATTTACTTATGGGCATATTTGAAAATCGATCACTCGTAAGCAGTGATAGACTGAAGCGATTGTTGCTTTTTGTATTGTTTTTGTTATCTGGACTAATGTTGTTAGTTGGATGTCATGAAGATCAAGAGGAAGAAGTTATATCTTCAATTTATAATGAAGATGATCTGAAATATGAAGATAGCCTGAAACAATATTTGCGAAATACTTATCCCTCTGTTATAAATAAAGTATCTGTAACAGAATCCTCTATTGAAATTGTGGGTAACTGTGTGGGTGAAGGGCATTTTTATTTGGGTGAGATCCCTCCTTATTTGGATGTTACAAAGATAGACAAGGCCCCATATAAGGTAGAGTTGACTGAAGCATCGTTTAGTATCGTATTAGATCGTTTTATTGAAAGAGAAGGTGTTTTATATGATCGGTTATTGTCAAAATGGGCTATTTTTCAAATGACAGATCTAGCAGACCAATTGGTGTCTCATGCACGACATGCAGATGAAATTTGGGCATATCAACATTTATCTCCTATTACATTGACTTCTAAGAAAGGACTGGGAGGTCTTACTGCAAATTCGTTTATATCAGATTTAAGTTTATTGGGTATTAGTAGTGCTACAATTAATGTTTGTATTACTCATTTTATGCATCTTACTCCCAAAGCAGGAGATATAGAACATCTGTATGGAGGAAAAACGTATTATATGGATGAAGAGTATCTCAATAATACTTTAGACAAAGTTTTATTAGAAGCAACAAAAAAAAGGAATATCTCCGTTGCGGCAATTATTTTAATTGATCCGGCTTCACGAAGTGTAGATACGGGAATTGGAGAATTATTACAGCATCCGGATTATAGTGAAGGAACTTATACGATGCCTAATATGACAACTTTGGAGTCGGTAAATTGCTATGCTGCGGCACTTGATTTTTTAGCTAGAAGGTATTGTAGATCAGATAATCGCTATGGACGTATCTCTCATTGGATTATGCATAATGAGGTTGATGGTGGGCTCTCATGGACAAATATGGGAGTGAAGCCTGTTACTATCTTTTCGGATACTTATATAAAGTCTATGCGTATGTGTTATAATATTGTGCGTCAGTATGATGAACATGCAGAGGTGTTCGCTTCTTTTTCACATTCGTGGACTGATATTTCTAATGTGGGATGGTATACTAGTAAAGACATTGTTGATTTGTTGAACACTTATAGTCGGGTTGAGGGAGATTTCCAATGGGCTATGGCATATCATAGTTATGCGCAATCATTATTTAATCCTTGTACATGGCTTGACCCGGATGCAACTTACTCTATGGATACAAAGTATATAACATTCAAGAATTTAGAGGTGTTGAATAAATGGGCTTTGTCTAAAGAAAATAAGTATAAAGGGACTGTTAAGCGTTCTGTATGGCTTTCAGAGGCAGGTGTAAATTCTCCTACATATTCAGATGAGGATTTTCAGAAACAGGCGGCAGGTTTTGCTTACGCATGGAAAAAGATAAACGCATTAGAAGGCATAGACGGAATACAATGGCACAATTGGTTCGATCATCCAGGTGATGGGGCTTGCTTGGGGTTGCGTAAGTATCTGGATGCAACTTATAATGGAGAAGCAAAGCCGGTTTGGTATGTCTATCAAAAAGCAAACACAGAAGAAGAAGATGAATATTTTGAACAGTTTCTATCTGTAATTGGAATTTCTGATTGGAATATTATTGAAAAATTTTAATTTATCTGCATTATTAACTAAAACTGAAATTATGAAAATGTTAAGTATTGTTTGTACCAAAAAGCTGGAATATGTTGTAAGGCGTTGTGTTATGCCGTTGTTAATACCGTTTTTAATTGTGAATGTGATTTCTTGTGGTGATGATTTTGTGGAAGACACTGGAGGAGGTTCTATACCTCCTGAAGAGATCATAACTCCTCCTGTTTATATGCTATTAGATGGTCCATATAAATCAGGGGTAGTTTTAACTCGAAATGAGGATGATAGTTATATTATAGAAACTATTGATGGAGATCCGTGGGTTACGGGTGGCCGATTTAAGGAAGACATTCCAAAGGAATGTAATGTGCTTGAGTTTGAATACCAGACAATGATGGGTATAAGCAATCTGGAACTTTTTTTTGCAGATGCTGAAACCAATATTGATGCTTCTCATAGCATGAGTGCAGGGGAAGTTCCGGGTACTGAAACATGGAAATCTTTTAGCGTGCGTTTAAAACAATATCGTAAAGATTTTGATTGGGGGAAAAAGGGCGATTATTTGCGGATAGATTTTGGTAATGTTCCTGATAATACGATACAAATACGTAATATATGTCTGCGTGTAATGAATGAGGAGGAAAGGAAGGAAGAGGAGGAAGAAGATAATGAAATTCTCAATAAGGAAAAATATGAGCAAAATATAAAAGACTATCTAAATAAGGGTTATAATTGCCATGTGACTGATATCACCGTCGGGAAGGACATAATTAGTGTCCGGGGAAACTATCAGGGGGATGGAATTTTCTTTTTAGGAGAAATACCGCCTTTTGTTGATATGTTTAAAGCAAAAAAGATAGAATCTATATATAAAACAGTTTTGTCACAGAATTCTTTTGAAATCCATTTGAATCGTTATGCGGCTATTGGTGGTTATCAGTATGATCGTTTATTATCTAAGTGGGCAATATTTAAGGAAGGAGTAGAAAAAGATGAACAAGTATCTCATGCTCGTTATGTGGGGGCAGATGGAATTTATGTAAAACAAAATGTTGGAGCTATTCCATTAAAGTCTAAAAAAGGATTGGGGGGACTTATAAATCATGAGTTTCTTGCATCAGATTTAGATGAATTAGGAATCAGCAGTGCTACAATAAATATTCCTATTACAAATTTTATGCATCTTTCTCAACAGTCGGGAGATATTCCGTATGTGTATGGGGGAGTAACTTATTATTTTAATGAGGAGTATCTTAGAAGTGCATTTGATGTGGTATTAGAACAAACTAGCCAGCGCAATATTTCTGTTGCTGGTATTTTGTTGGTTTCTCCTGAAGGAGATGCCGGAGAACTTCTGAAACATCCGGATTTTAATGGCATAGCTCCTTATACCATGCCTAATATGACTACTATAGAGTCTACGCAATGTTATGCTGCTGCGCTTGATTTTCTGGCACAAAGATATAGTAAACCTGGTATGCGTATTGCGCATTGGATTATTCATAATGAGGTGGATGGAGGTAGCCATTGGACAAATATGGGAGATAAACCAATTGCTACATTTATGGATACGTATCTTCGTTCAATGCGTATGTGTTATAATATTGTACATCAATATGACCAGAATTCAGAGGTTTTTATTTCTTTCTCTCATGGATGGAATATTGCTGCTGGGGGCGGTTGGTATAAGGTCAGAGATATGCTTGACTTTATGAATCTGTTTTGTAAAGCAGAGGGAGACTTCTTTTGGTCATTGGCATGCCATAGTTACCCGGCTCAATTGGGGAATCCTTGTACTTGGGATGATGCTCAGGCTACTTTTTCTATGGATACAGAATATGTGACATTGAAGAACCTTGAAGTATTGGATAAATGGGTTAGTGTCCCACAAAACCAATATAAGGGAGGCATCAGGCGTTCTGTGTGGCTTTCTGAGGCTGGAACATGTTCTCCAAGTTATGCGGATAAGGATTTGCAGAATCAAGCTGCTGGGTTTGCTTTTGGGTGGAAGAAGATCAATGCTTTGGAAGGGATTAATGGAATCCAATGGCATAGTTGGTTCGATCATCTGGGTGATGGTGCTCGTTTAGGATTACGTAAATACAATGATGCGGAATATCAGGGGGAAGCTAAACCGGTATGGATGACTTATCAAAAAGCTGGTACTGATGCAGAAAATGAGTACTTTGAACAATACTTGCAGCGGATTGGTATTGATAGCTGGGAAGGTATCATTCAGAAGATTCCATAATGTTTATTATTTAGGACTATATTGCTAGATATTGTAGTGTAAGTAGTTGGCTATTTCTGTTCTTATTTTTTGATGCCTCTGATGTTTTCTTATAAATTATGTGGTTTATATGGGAGCAAGGATATGATTGGCACTATAATTTTGATGTGCGTCTATTATTCAATAAAAGAATATATTATATCAAACAGATCTTGGATATAAGATGGGGTCTTTAAAATAAGTGGAATCTGTTATTTGTTGGTTATCATAATTATGTTTCTTAGTTAAATGTTTTTTGATACTATCTTTGGCTTAAAGGTTATTCGTATATGCATTTTGACTATGAAATTATCCGCTATATATTAAAGAATGAGTATTCTTTTTCTGTGAGGATTATGATAGATATAGAGTAAATTGCCGAATAAAACTAGCATTTTCTAGAAAAACTGTAGCTTTCATTCGGCAATTTACTCTATATTTTTCTGTATAACCCCAAAACAAGAAATGATGGATACGCTTTATAGGTCATACCGAATGTTGCTTAGCAACATATCCACTGAATTTATCCGTTATCTCCATGATGAGATAGAGTGGAGTAGTAGGCTTATTGCTATTTTAGGTCCACGCGGTGTTGGTAAAACAACTATGCTTTTGCAACATATCAAGCTATATGATAATATCGACGAGACCTTGTTTGTGACAGCTGATGATTTGTATTTTGCAGAACATAAACTGATTGATCTGGCGATGGACTTCTATCAGCATGGAGGAAAAAAACTCTATATTGACGAAATACATAAGTATGCTGGTTGGGCTCGGGAGATAAAGAATATATACGATCTGATTCCCAAACTGTAAGTCGTGTATACTGGTTCCTCTATATTGGATTTGGAAGTCGGAGAGGCTGATTTGAGTCGTAGAAAGTTGGAATATCGTATGGTGGGGTTGTCTTTCTGCGAATACCTTGCCATTTCGTATGGTTATCATTTACCAGTTTATTCTTTAGAGGATATACTGAAACATAAAGTAGATTTTCCTTATGTCGAGGCGCGTCCTATTTTGTTGTTTAAGGAGTATCTGCAACATGGCTATTACCCTTTCTTTCAGGAAAAGGGATATTTGCTTCGTTTACAAAGTATCATTAAGCAGACTTTGGAAAATGATATACCGACTTTTGCGAATATGAATATAGCGACAGCATTGAAATTGAAAAGACTGTTGTATATCATAGCGAAAAGTGTTCCGTTAAACCTAATTTTACCAAGTTGGCGACTTTGCTTGATATGAATAGAAATACAGTTTCCGATTTGATGTGTTATCTGGAAAAGGCTGGAATAATTAATCAGCTTCGGGCAGAGACGGAAGGTGTCAGACTTTTAGGCAAAGTGGACAAGGTGTATCTGAATATTACGAATTTGTCTTATGTGCTTTCTGACAATACACCAGATGTCTATTGAGGTCGCTTTCTGCCATTTTGTATGCAATCATTCTTTTTATATAATCACTTGATCCCTTACTGGCAATTCTTTTCTGCTTATATAAATGTTCAATGTTAAATAATCGCTACTATTTCTTTTTTGCATATGTTATTCCAATTCTGATAAGAAATGTTTCCTTTCTTGACCCTTTGAAGATTTGAGAGTGCATCGTTGACGGTAAAACTCTTACGTCTCCATTCCATTGTGGAATAAAAGGTTTCAGGAATTCTCCGTAAGTATTGTATCAGGTGGAACATTATATGGTAGATATAGGCTTGAGACACCTTTTGTTGAAAGCGTGTTCATTTGCTGTTTGCAAACAGCAAAAAGTGAGAGAAAATGCTGTTTGCAAACAGCAAATGATTATCTTTGTATCTCATAATACTAAGATATAGGAATATATGGAAACTCTTTTTGCAAAACAAGACCGTTTGTTGTTATTGACATCGACTGAAATTATAAGGACATTGATGCATCGAATCAATTGGGATGCTCAGTTGGTGGCTATTAGAGGGCCTCGAGGAGTGGGAAAAACGACTTTAATGTTACAGTATATGAAACTGCATTATGAGGTTTATAGTAGGGAAGTGCTCTATTGCACACTGGATTCTGTTTATTTCTCTAATCATACTTTGCTGGAATTGGCGGATGTATTCGTAAAGAATGGAGGAAAGCATCTCTTTCTGGATGAGGTACATAAATATCCGACTTGGAGTAAGGAGATAAAAGAAGTATATGACATGTATCCCGATTTGAAGGTTGTGTTCAGCGCGTCCTCTTTACTCAATATATTAAATGCTGATGCCGACTTATCCAGACGCTGTATCCCTTATGAGATGCAGGGGCTCTCTTTCCGAGAATTTCTATTGTTTTATAAACAAATGAGCTTTCCCGTATGTACGCTGGAAGAAGTCTTGACCTCGCCCGAAAAGATTTGTTCGGAAGTGAATAAAGTGTGTCGCCCTTTACCTCTTTTTAAAGAATATCTGCAATATGGATATTATCCGTTTTATTTGAAAAATCAGATAGATTATTATACAAGTATAGAACAGGTTGTTAATTTTATTGTAGAAACGGAATTGCCCCAGTTGTGTGGAATTGATGTGGGTAATGTGCGTAAGATAAAGGCCTTGTTGGGCATTCTTGCAACTTCTGTTCCTTTTGAGGTGGATATTTCCAAATTGTCAACAACTATAGGTATTCATCGTAATACTGTCATCGAATATCTGAATAGCTTGGAAAAGGCGAAACTGCTCCATTTGCTATACGCGGATCTATTGTCTGTTAAGAAGATGCAAAAGCCGGATAAGATTTTCCTGGATAATCCTAATCTGCTATATGCTTTAGCTTCTCATCCTGTGAAAATAGGAACGGCACGTGAAACGTTTGTGGTCAATCAACTTTCGTGTGACAATGAAGTGGAGTACGGGAAGAAAACCGGAGATTTTAGGGTCAATGGAAGATATATTTTGGAAGTTGGTGGTGAAGGTAAAACGTATGATCAGATTGCAGATGTGCCTGATTCTTATATTTTAGCTGATGGAATAGAAACGCCTTACAGGTGTAAATTGCCGATTTGGATTGTCGGCTTCCTGTATTGACGGGGAACCTGCAGGAAATATTCTTTCTTATAATGTCTGGGGCGTAAATAAACGTGCATAAGCGGTTGATGGTAAGGTTAGAGTAGAGTTGCCGAATCTACCAATCCTATCCCGGTGATTTATCAGAGCGGATACCTCACCATTAAGGGGCATGATGAGCGTTTTGGAATATATCGTTTAGGTTTTCCTAATCGTGAAGTGGAGGAAGGATTTATCCGTTTTCTCCTTCCTTATTATGCGAACGTCAATAAGGTGGAGTCTCCTTTTGAAATTCTGAAATTTGTTCGTGAAGTGCGTGCCGGTGATTATGAATCTTTTTTCCGTCGCTTGCAAAGTTTCTTTTCGGATATTCCCTATGAGCTTGCACGCGAGCTGGAGTTACATTGTCAGAATGGATATAAAATATTTGTTTCTCATATTCTCATAAATATGACCTAAGTGCCAGATAACTAATAGAATAAACTATGAGAAATGTTTTGAAAATCGGCATTTCTCATAGTTTTATTCACGAATTAGCCTTCATTTGGCTTATTTCTCATACCCGTTGAACTCATTTCTCATAATGCCCCGGGGTTGGTATATAAATAGGCTGTGTGGGCTTGCCTATATTCTGTAAGTAGCCCTGTGCCTTTAAGCGACGGATTTGTCTGCTGGCCATACTTTGAGTGAAACAGCAGAGTGACTGCATATTGGAACGGGTCAATACGGGGTGATTGGCAAAATATCCAGTGAGTTTCTTGTCGATCTCTTCTTCAGAAAGAGAAGCGGAATGTGGTTTGTATTTCGAACGTCGTAAATGAGTACTCATGCACAAACTTTTTAAATCTCTGTCAGCTTGGAAGTTAATGGACTTTAATCTTACTTTGTCTGCACGGGTGGTAAGTGAGTGCACGGGTTCGGTAGCCTGTAATGTAACCTGGAAATAGCCGATCCCATCCAGGTGTACTCGTTCTCCCTCGCACAGATGGTTGCCCATGCATCTGCTCAATTCCATTAGCATGGCTTCTACTTCCGCTTTCCCGAAAGTAGTTGCCATGTGGATTTCTCTTGCCAGCTTTTGAGTGGTTACATGTTGAAAATTAACCACCCGTGGGTGATAACTAGGTTCTTCCCCTTCTTTTTCCGGTTGGGGATTCTTATAAAACTCGAATTGTATTGCCATCTTTGTTTTAATTTAATGGTTATTTATATGTTATGTACTGATGCTCTTGGTGTATCTTGCTTTTATTCTTTTATTATTCAACCGCTATCCTGATTGTTCCACTACAGTGAACGGTTCTTTTCACTCTAGTAGACAGAACTTTTTACTGTAGTGAACAGGCCTGTGCACTGTAGTGGGACGATTGGGATGTTCTTTCAAAGATACGACATTATTAGGTGAAAAACAAGTAATTAACTAGTTGTTTACATGAAAGAAATAGCTAGATGTTTTGTAAGATAAGCTTGGTGGGTAAATAGGAGAATAGCTGTATCTGACTATGAGAAATAACCTGAAAGAGTATGAGAAATAGCGGTTTTTTGAAGGAAATTGATGAGGAAAGTATGAGAAATACCTGTTCTAAAAATGTTTCTCATAATGTAATTCTTTGATTACGAGTGCTTTATCTGGAATCTATGAGAATGTGAGAAATAAAATTGAAAAATCTTTTCTAGTAGAGAGATTGAATAAGTATCCCCGGAAAAGTTGGTTGTCTGTAATATTCACAGTATATTTGTATCGTAATAATCGCCCTACAAACACATGCAGGACAAATAAATGAAGTAATGAGAATAACACTGGTAAGAGACGATGGCAAGGTGAACACTATGCGTACGTTGAGAATTGAACAGCTCGTGGAGCAAATGAAAGTGGAAACCAAAACACAGCCCGTCTCAAAAATGAGAGAAGTCCTGCCTTTTATGCTTCCGGGTGATAAAAATGACTATGTACAGAAAGTACCGAAGCTGATACCTGCAGCCGCCTTTTTTCGCAAAGGTGGTATCACGACGATGAGTGAATACAACGGAATTGTGATGATTCAGGTCAACAACTTGTCCGGGCACATGGAGGCGGATGAAGTGAAAGAACGGGTAAAGGAACTTCCGCAGACTTACTTAGCTTTCACCGGTTCTTCCGGAAAGTCCGTGAAAGTATGGGTGCGTTTTACTTATCCCAATGATCTTCTGCCGACAACTAGTGAGGAGGCGGAGCTTTTTCATGCGCATGCCTATCGGTTGGCAGTGAAATTTTATCAGCCACAACTCCCTTATGATATTGAACTGAAAGTACCTTCGTTGGAGCAATATTGTCGTTTAACTTTTGACCCGAACTTGTATTTTAATCCCGAAGCAATGCCTATTTATATGAAGCAGCCTGCGGCTATGCCGGGTGAGGTGACTTATCGCGAACGGGTGCAAACGGAAACTTCGCCGTTGCAACGGCTTGCGCCGGGATATGAAAAATGTAATGCGCTTTCTGTACTTTTCGAAGCTGCTTTTGCACGCGCGCTGGATGAAGAGACTGATTATCAACCGGAAGGAGACAAACAATCGCTGTTGATTAACCTTGCAGGACATTGTTTCCGTGCCGGTATTCCTGAAGAAGATACAGTACGATGGTCGCGTGCCCATTATCGTTTGCCGAAGGACGATACATTGGTTCGGGAAACCGTACGAAATGTATACCGTACTTGTGAGGGATTTGCAAGTAAGAGTAGTCTGTTGCCGGAACAATTATTTGTCATGCAGATGGACGAGTTTATGAAGCGGCGTTATGATTTTCGTTTCAACCAGTTGACATCACAAGTGGAATGTCGCGAACGGAATAGCTTTAATTTTTATTTTCATCCGGTGGACAAACGGTTGATGGCAAGTATTGCAATGAACGCGCATTATGAAGGGCTTAAGCTTTGGGATAAAGACGTAGTACGCTATCTGAATTCGGATCATGTGCCGGTTTATCAGCCTATCGAAGAATTCCTTTATGATCTTCCTCATTGGGATGGTAAGGATCACATCGGTGATCTTGCCAAGCGAGTTCCTTGTGATCATCCTCATTGGGCAAAATTGTTTCGTCGTTGGTTTCTCAGTATGATAGCGCATTGGCGTGGAATGGGAAAAAATCATGCAAATAGTACTTCTCCTATATTAATAGGTCCACAGGCTTATCGTAAGTCTACATTTTGCCGGTTGATTTTGCCTCCATGTTTGCAGGCTTATTATACAGATAGTATTGACTTTAGCCGGAAGCGGGATGCTGAGCTATATTTGAATCGCTTTTTATTGATAAACATGGATGAGTTCGATCAGATTGGTATCAATCAGCAGTCTTTTCTCAAGCATATTCTGCAAAAGCCTGTTGTCAATACGCGACGCCCGAATGCTTCAGCAGTAGAGGAGCTCCGTCGGTATGCTTCTTTTATAGGCACGAGTAATCATAAAGATTTGCTGACGGATACTTCCGGCAGTCGTCGTTTTATCGGTGTTGAGGTGACGGGAGTGATCGATGTGGTCCGCCCTATTGATTATGAACAATTGTATGCGCAGGCAATGGCATTGCTGCGTAGTAATGAACGCTACTGGTTTGATGAGAAGGAAGAGGCTATCATGACGGAAGCTAATCGGGAGTTTGAACAGTCGCCCGCGATTGAACAATTGTTTCAGGTATATTATCGGGCAGCGGAAGAGGAAGAGGAGGGAGAATGGTTGCTTGCTGCAGATATATTGCAGCGGGTACAAAAAGCAAGTAAAATGAAATTTTCTTCCGGGCAAGTTAATTATTTCGGGCGTATCTTGCAGAGATTGGAAGTAAAGTCGTTCAGGAAAACGCGCGGGGTTTATTATCATGTGGTGCCTGTTGAGTAAGGATAATGATGAAATAATGTATAGTAGATGGCTTTTATTATTTTATAATAATTATCTTTGCGTAATAACGTGAGATTGTATGAAGACTATGATAAGAAATCCTTTTATAACAAGCGGATATGTCTCTGCTGATTATTTTTGCGATCGCCGTTTTGAGAGCGAACAGTTGGTGCGCGAGGTGATGAATGGGAATAATTTGGCTCTTGTCTCTATCCGGCGAATGGGAAAGACAGGGCTGATCCGTCATTGCTTTCAGTTTCCTGAAATTAAACAGGGTTACTATACCTTTTTTATTGATATATATGATAGCCGTTCATTGCGTGATTTGGTCTTTGCACTTAGTAAGGAGATTCTGGAAGTGCTGAAACCTGTGGGGAAGAAAGCTTTGCAGAGCTTTTGGGAATGTGTGAAATCTTTGCAAGCCAGTATCTCTTTTGATGTGAATGGTATGCCTTCTTTGAATTTGGGGCTAGGGGATATACAAGCTCCGGCTACTACACTCGATGAAATCTTCCGGTATTTGGAACAGGCGGATAAACCTTGTCTGGTTGCAATTGATGAATTCCAGCAGATTTCCGGATATGTAGAGAAAAATGTGGAAGCTACTCTTCGGACCTATGTGCAACATTGTAATAATGCACGTTTCATTTTTGCAGGGAGTCAGCGGCATGTGATGGGAAATATGTTTTTAACGCCTTCCCGGCCTTTTTATCAAAGTGTATCAATGATGCATTTGGAAAGTATTCCTTTAGAAGAATATATTCGTTTTGCAGGTACTCATTTCAAGCGTGCGAGCAAAGAAATAGAAGAAAACGCTATTATTGCGATTTATCAACAGTTTGAGGGAATCACATGGTATATACAAAAAGTGTTGAATACGCTTTATGACATGACTCCGGAACAGGGAGTCTGTAGAGTTGAAATGGTGCCAGGCGCTATTCGGCAGATTATTGATTCATTCAGATATACTTATTCGGAGATTCTTTTTCGTTTGCCGGAAAAACAAAAGGAGTTACTGATTGCTATCACTAAAGAGGGAAAGGCTAAAGCTGTCACTTCCGGTGCTTTCATTAGAAAATACAGACTGGCTTCTGCTAGTTCAGTCCAAGCAGCACTAAAAGGGTTACTGGAAAAGGATTTCGTGACTCAGGAAATGGGAATCTGTCAGATATATGATCGTTTTTTGGGAATTTGGCTGAAAGAGAATTATTAAGTCATTTTTCATTTATTGAAGAACGCTTTTCGATAAATCGCGTTAATAATTAGCTGAAACTGCTGTCTGTTAATCAGTTTTATTGTATCTTTGCGGTCTTAACTTTTTTAATGGTAAATAATGAAGGAATTTCTACAACTAATGCGACGTTTTGTGTCGCCTTATAAGAAGTATATCGGCTGGGCTATTGTGCTGAATATTTTGTCTGCAGTATTCAATGTCTTTTCTTTTACTTTTTTGATTCCTATTTTAAGTATTCTGTTTAAAACAGAAGGAGCGGATAAGGTGTATCATTTTATGGAATGGGGCAGTGGAGATTTAGCAGATGTTGCCAAGAATAACTTCTATTATTACATATCTCAGATGATTGTGGATAATGGTCCCACTGTGGCTCTTATTTTCTTGGGACTATTCCTGATGGTAATGACGTTGTTTAAAACAGGTTGTTACTTTGCTTCTTCAGCCGTGATGATCCCATTGCGTACAGGAGTGGTACGTGATATTCGTATTATGGTGTATGCTAAGGTAATGCGTCTGCCGATGTCTTTCTTTTCGGAAGAAAGAAAGGGAGATATTATAGCTCGTATGAGTGGTGATGTGGGGGAAGTGGAAAATTCTATCACTAGCTCATTGGATATGTTGATGAAAAGCCCGATTCTGATTATTATATATTTTGTGACATTGGTTACGGTTAGTTGGCAGTTGACTCTTTTTACTATCATTGTATTACCGGGAATGGGTTGGTTGATGGGAGTCGTCGGAAGAAAACTGAAACGTCAATCACTGGAAGCACAGGCTAAGTGGAGTGATACGATGTCGCAATTGGAAGAAACACTGGGAGGCTTGCGCATCATCAAGGCTTTTATTGCGGAAGATAAAATGATTAACCGCTTCACCAAATGTAGCAACGAGCTCCGGGATGCGACAAACAAGGTTGCTATACGTCAGGCTATGGCTCATCCGATGAGTGAGTTCTTAGGAACGATTCTGATTGTAGCTGTATTGTGGTTTGGCGGTACATTGATTTTGGGACAGAATGCAACCATCGATGCTCCTACATTCATCTTCTATATGGTTATCTTATATAGTGTAATCAATCCATTGAAAGACTTTGCTAAAGCGGGATACAACATCCCGAAAGGTTTGGCTTCCATGGAACGTGTTGATAAAATCCTGAAGGCAGAGAATAAGATTAAGGAAATTCCGAATCCGAAACCGTTGAAAGGTTTGAATGATAAAATAGAATTTAAAGATATTTCTTTCAGCTATGATGGTAAGAGAGAGGTGTTGAAGCATGTAAATCTGACAGTTCCCAAAGGGCAGACGATCGCACTGGTTGGACAATCGGGATCCGGTAAATCTACATTAGTCGATTTGTTGCCGCGTTATCACGATGTACAGGAAGGTGATATTACCATTGACGGAACAAGTATTCGTGATGTACGTATTGCGGATTTGCGCAGTTTGATTGGTAATGTAAACCAGGAGGCTATTCTGTTTAATGATACATTCTTCAATAACATTGCTTTTGGTGTGGAGAATGCGACAATGGAACAAGTTATAGAGGCGGCGAAGATTGCCAATGCGCATGATTTCATTATGGAGAAACCGGAAGGATATAATATGAATATCGGCGACCGTGGTGGAAAATTATCCGGTGGTCAGCGCCAGCGTATCAGTATCGCCCGTGCTATTCTGAAGAATCCTCCGATTCTGATTCTTGATGAGGCTACTTCTGCTTTGGATACCGAATCAGAACGTCTTGTGCAGGAAGCGTTGGAACGTTTGATGAAAACACGTACGACGATAGCTATTGCCCACCGTCTTTCTACGATTAAGAATGCAGATGAAATCTGTGTACTGTATGAGGGTGAGATTGTGGAACGTGGTAAGCATGAAGAACTCATTGAGTTAAACGGTTACTATAAACGTCTGCATGATATGCAGCAGTTGTAATTCTTGATATTGCAATGATATTATTAAGTTTTGATACAGAAGAATTTGATGTACCTCGTGAGCATGGTGTAGACTTTCCGCTGGATGAAGCAATGAAAGTGTCAGTCTATGGTACGAACCGGATACTGGACTGCCTGAAAAACAACGGGGTGAAAGCTACTTTCTTTTGTACAAGCAATTTTGCAGAAAATGCGCCGGAAGTGATGCGGCGCATTATGGACGAAGGGCATGAAGTTGCTGCGCATGGATGTGACCATTGGCAGCCACAGGCTTCGGATGTCAGTCGTTCAAAAGAAATTCTGGAACGCCTTACCGGCAGGACGATACAAGGTTATCGACAGCCGCGTATGTTTCCCGTATCAGATACGGAACTTGGACGGATGGGATATGTATATAACTCCTCATTGAATCCCGCATTTATCCCCGGAAGATATATGCATTTGTCGGAGCCGCGTACCTGCTTTATGACAGGTAAGTTACTTCAAATCCCGGCTTCTGTAACTCCGTGGATTCGCTTCCCGCTATTTTGGTTGTCTTGTCATAATCTGCCGATGTGGCTGTACCAACTCCTGGTAAACCGGGTATTGAAGCATGACGGATATTTTGTGACTTATTTCCACCCGTGGGAATTCTACCCGTTGGGTGAACATCCTGAATTTAAGATGCCTTTTATTATCCGCAATCATTCCGGTAAAGGAATGGAGGAACGTCTGGATATGCTTATCCGCAAACTGAAAGAAAAGGGATATGCTTTTATGACTTACTCGGAATTTGCGCAGATAAAACTGGCTGAACTAAATAAACCGGACGAAAAATGATAAAATTGGCTATTGTATCCCCCTGCTATAATGAGGAGGAAGTGTTGGAAGATTCGGCCGCCCGTTTGACAGCCTTGTTTGATGAGTTGGTGGCGAAAGAAAAGATCAGTGCCGACAGCTTTGTGCTCTTTGTGAATGATGGCAGCAAAGATCGTACATGGAGCATCATTAAGAAACTGCACGGGACGAATCCTTATATAAAAGGAATGAATCTGGCACGGAACGTGGGACATCAGTATGCGATCATGGCCGGTATGATGACCGCTAAAGACTGGAGTGATGCCGTTATTACCATTGATGCCGATTTGCAGGATGATCTGAATGCGATTGAGGAGATGGTCGATGCCTATATGCAAGGATATGATGTTGTATATGGAGTGAAAGTATCCCGTCAGGCAGACCCCGTGTTGAAACGTCTTTCTGCAACAGCCTTTTATAAATTACAGCACAGGATGGGAGTGGAGACTATCTACAATCATGCGGATTTTCGTTTTCTAAGCCGGAGAGTGCTGGAAAAGTTGTCTCATTATCAGGAACGCAATGTCTATCTGCGTGGTATTATCCCGTTGCTGGGTTTCCCTTCTACTACGGTAGATGATGTGATCCGGGAACGGACAGCCGGAACTTCCAAATATACAGTGAGAAAGATGTTCAGTCTGGCTTTGGACGGGATAACCTCTTTCTCGGTAAAGCCCATTTACGGAATTGTTTATCTGGGAGGTATCTTTGTTTTTATCAGTATTTTGATTGGAATCTATGTTCTTTACGCATTGATTTCGGGTACTGCGGAACATGGCTGGGCCTCTTTGATGTTGTCTATCTGGTTTGTTGGCGGGGTTGTTTTATTATCCATAGGAGCTGTCGGACTGTATATTGGCAAGATTTATAAAGAGGTAAAACGTCGTCCGCTCTATAATGTGGAAGAAGTGTTGTACGATGATCAGAATAAGTAAGGCTATACTTGAGAAGCACCCGGATTGGCGGGATAAGTTCTGGCAGTTTGTTCGTTTTGGAGTTGTCGGCACTATATCTTCAGCCATTCATTACGGCGTATATTGCCTGGTCTTGTTGGTTGCGAATGCCAATATCTCCTTTACGGTCGGTTATGCTGTAGGATTTGTCTGCAACTACTTCCTGACTACTTTCTTCACCTTTCGTTCCAAACCATCCTCGCATAATGCGATTGGCTTTGGTTTTAGTCATCTGATTAATTACCTGCTTGAGATCGGCTTACTGAATCTCTTCCTCTGGATAGGGGCGGGTGAACTGCTTGCACCGATACTGGTAATGATTATCGTGGTGCCTATCAATTTCCTGATTCTTCATTTCGTTTATATCTATAAAGGGAGGAAATAACACTATTCAATCCCTTTCATTTAATTCATAAAAAGAAAAGGCTATTATGAAACGTTTTCTAAATCTTATTGTATATATACTTACCATACATGTTTCGGCTTTACTGATCGCAGGACTGTTTCGCCTGGTACTTTTTATCTCATCATATCATCAGTTGACCTCTGAAGCCTTGTCGGATAAGACACTTCCGATGCTTGCTTTTGTACATGGTGTCTGGTTTGACAATGTGATAGGCTGTTACATACTTCTGTTGCCTCTGGTAGTTGCGGTGGTATGTGGAGTTTGCAACTATTATGGGAAAGCGTTGTTCCGTTTCTTTACGATCTTTTTCAGTGTCTTTTATGGATTGGTTTATTTAATCAGTGCGTCGGACATTCCTTATTTTGCCTATTTCTTTAAACATATCAACTCTTCCATATTCGAATGGTTCGGTTATGCGGGAACTACCGCCGGAATGATATTGGGGGAAAGTGCCTATTATCTGTCCATCGGATTATTCCTTCTCTTTCTGGCCGGATTCGTAGTTTGGCTTATCTATCTGGCACGTTATTTCCATCATCGTAGCCTTACCATTTCCGCTCCGTTTCCTTATTGGAAGCGAGGAGGGGCGGTTCTGATTGGTGCTTGCTTAATCGGACTCTGCATCTTTGGAATCCGGGGGCGTACAGGCTATAACCCGATCAAAGTAAGTGCGGCATATTTCTGTCAGGATGCTTTTCTCAATCAACTGGGAGTAAGTCCTACTTTTAACCTGCTGACGAGTGTGATGGATGATATGAGGCCTGAAAATAAATACTTGCATCTGATGGATGAGCAGGAAGCCATCACCAAGGCGCAAGCTCTGCTCAACCGTCCGGGAGATGCGAATGTTTCCCCGTTGGCTGTTTACAGGCATGCTGCAAAAGCGGATAGCGTGCAACAACGCCGTCCTAATGTCGTCTTGATTATGATGGAGTCTATGTCCGCCAAGTTTATGAAGCATTTCGGGCAATCGGAGACTTTGACTCCTTTCCTGGATAGCCTGTATACCCGTTCTATTAGTTTCCGCAATTTCTATTCGGCAGGAATCCATACGAACCATGGTTTGTATGCCACCTTGTATTCTTTTCCGGCTATGATGAAACGGAACCTGATGAAAGGCTCTGTCATTCCCCGCTATTCGGGACTGCCTACCGTACTGAAAGAAAACGGCTATTACAACCTTTTCTTTATGACGCATGAAGGGCAGTATGATAATATGAACGCTTTCTTTCGGACGAACGGCTATGATGAAGTGTTTTCACAAGAAGACTATCCGGCTGATAAGGTTGTGAATAGCTTTGGAGTGCAGGATGATTTCTTGTATGACTATGCAATTCCGGTATTGAATCAGCGGGCTGCCACCGGACAACCGTTTTTTGCTACTTTACTGTCCATCAGTAATCATCCGCCGTATGTGATACCTCCTTTCTTCCATCCGAAAACAAGTGAACCGGAGATGCAGATCGTTGAGTATGCGGATTGGGCTTTGCGTCAGTTCTTTGAAGAGGCGCGTAAACAACCCTGGTTTGATAATACGATATTCGTATTGGAAGGAGATCATGGCAAACTGGTGGGAGACGCCGAATGTGAACTACCGGAATCTTATAATCATATTCCACTGATGATTTACTCCAGCCGTATTCAGCCGGAAGAGAAAACAGCATTTGGCGGTCAGGTAGATATACAGCCAACGATATTAGGGTTGTTGAATATTGATTATTTACAGAATAATTTTGGAGTGGACTTGCTGAAGGAAGAACGTCCCTGTATGTTCTATACTGCTGACAATATGGTGGCGGGACGCAATGATACGTTACTCTATCTTTATAATTACGAGACTCAGCAGGAACTTACTTATGATATCGGTAACGGCAAATTGAATGCTGTTCCGATGGATGATAGCTTTTTGCCTTTGAAAGAATATAGTTTTTCCATGCTCCAATCGGCGGAGTTCCTTGTGAAGCATGGAAAAACGCTTAATTCTATACCTTTTACTCAACAATAGGAGTCGTTTCGGTATTTTCAGGCTGTTGGTTTTTAACGAACTTGTATATCTTGGCTATTTGCCGGAGTACTCGTTTAGGGGATTCATATACCTCCTCAAACTGATACCCTTCTTTCTCGAATTCGGGAAGATATTTCTCTGCATCATTCGTGCCGATTAACAAGAAACCTTCCGAAGGACGTTTCTCATAGAAGTTGTCGAGACGATTGTGCAGATAGAAATTGAGTTCGAAATAATGTACGGGGTCACCTGCTGCATGCAGACTTTCTTCAATGAATTCGTACATCGTTCCTTCGCTTTCCGGCGCAACCTTTTCTATTTCTGTAGCGATGAATTTGACCGACTTCGAATTTAATGCTGCCGGCTGATAAGCACCGTCCAATGCAAGGTATAATCCCATTGTAAGCACAACGAGAGCGTATAGGAAACGGTTGTTCAATGCATTTTTCCGTTGATAGAACCACCAGTAGATACCGAGAATGGTAGGAATGGCAATCAGGAATAAGGCCCCTGCTCCGCTGATATTCTGTATTGCACGCATGAAATTAATATTGTCCTGCGCGTGACGACCCTGGAAAATAGTTTCAGGGATGAGTCCGCATTTTAATACGATGAAGCAGGTGAACAGTAGCAGGCTGATTACTGCAAGAATACTTCCGTATACCTTGATGACTTTAGATTGCTTCTTGACCAGATAGAATAGATATTTGGCAAGGAAATAAGCAATGAAAGGATAGATCGGCATCAGATATACACTACGTTTGCTCTGCGGAATACAGTAGAAGACGAAGATTACAACGATACTGGTGAAAGAGAATAAATCCACCGGGTCCATATTCTTTATCCATGTGGTGAAACGTTTCCACCAGGCTGCCGGTTGGATGCTGAATTTATGGTAAGTCAGGCTGAACAGGGAGAGCACGACTAACAGTGTCCAGGGAACGTATCCGGCAAATAGGGTCACAAAATTATAATGCCAGGGGTTCACGCATGAATTGTAACTCATGGTATTAGTCATACGACCGAAGTTTTCTTCCATAACTAATGCCAGGAACTCTTCTCCACCTTGTTGGTAAGCAGCGACATACCAGCAGAAAGGCAGGATGAGTGAAAGAATGGCCCAGGCGGAAAGTAACAAGAATGCTTTGAAGAAGTTGACACCCCGGAGTAACAAGAAGATGCCTACCACTAAACATGGAATGATAGTACCTACCGGTCCTTTAGTCAGTGTGCCGCAGCTCATCAGGAGAATGGCCAGCCAGGGAATACCTTTGAGTCCCTTCTCATACCATTTGTAGAGACAATACAGAGCGCCAACGGTGAGCGCTGTCAATACCATATCCACCCGGCAGTTTGCTCCGGCCCGGTGCAGCTCAAAATTAGTCAGGGTAATAAAGGCGGCCAACAACGCCAGTTCCACTCCTTTTCTTTTGGCAAAGAACAGAAAGCCGCAGAGGGTCATGGCGATCAGGGCGATGGCAGACGGCAAGCGGGAGGTCATTTCTGTGACTTGCCCTCCATTCACTGCTGCCGAAACAGCGGCTATGCTCCAGTGGAAGAAAGGCGGTTTGTAAGCCATTTCTCCTCCGTTGTTTCTGGGTAAAATCCAGTTTCCGCTATCCAGCATGGAGTAGGAGACAATAGATTCGCGAGGCTCCCCTTTGGTGTGGTACTCCGATAAACCGAGGAAAGGCAGGATAGTAACTACGCAAATGACTAGTAACAGCCAGAAAGCTTTGTTTGAAGTCAATGTTTTCATCTTTATCTTATATTGAAATTTATGTTCTTTTATTTTCTGCCGAAGTCGGCCGGAATTTCTCCCCATTCTTTCGTTTCCCATTTCAGAATACGGGTGGTATAGGTGTTTCCCTGCAACCATTTTTCTGCCCGTTCAATCAACAGAAAGAGTTCTTCTGTTTCCGGGGTTCGGGGGAGTTTGGTCTTGCACTTCTTCTGTCGCACCCAGCTGATGGCATTCGCGCTGTCACTGTAAATGGGCATATCGAAACCTTTCTTTTTCAGCAACGCCAAACCGTGTACGATGGCTAGAAACTCACCGATATTATTCGTGCCTTTCATCGGGCCGAAATGAAAAATCTCCTGACGGCTGGCAATGTGTACGCCGCGATATTCCATCGGTCCCGGATTACCGCTACAGGCTGCATCGACAGCCAGGCTATTGTCGATCACACAAGAAGGTAAAGTATCCGAAGAAGGTTTAGGACCTCCTGATTTAGCCTTTGCATTCTTGCCGATATAAGCATAGGGAGACATTGTCAACGCGCGTTCCGCTTCTTCGCGCGTATCAAATGATTTGTATTTGGCAGCTTCATATCCTTTGATTTGAAGTTGGCAGTCTGTCCAGGAAGTATAAACTCCGGGGGTGACACCTTCCCATACTACATAAAATTTCTGTTTAGCCATTTTTTCTGACGATAATTTTAGATAGTCAATGAATTGACGCTGCGAAGGTACAAATATATTCTCTAACTGAACAAGTTAGGGGGGCTACTTGTTATAAAAAAAAGAGAGTTTTAAGAATATAAAATAAGAAAGGAACTATTATGGAAAGATCTTTTAGTGAAGCTTTGAAACAACGTCGAACTTACTATTCAATTACTAATCAGTCACCTATATCCGATCAGGAGATCGAATGTATCGTTAATATGACCGTGCGCCACGTACCGTCGGCATTCAATTCGCAATCTACCCGTGTGGTACTTCTATTGGGAGAATCGCATAAGAAATTGTGGCAGATTGTGAAGGACGCATTAAAGAAGATTGTACCGGCTGAAGCGTTTGTCAAGACAGAGGAGAAGATAGATCATTCGTTTGCCTGTGGGTATGGCACTGTATTGTTTTTTGAGGATCAGAAGGTTGTGAAAGGGCTTCAGGAGGCTTTCCCGGCTTATCAGGAGAATTTCCCGGGATGGTCATTGCAGACTTCTGCCATGCACCAGTTAGCTATCTGGGTAATGCTCGAAGATGTAGGTTTCGGAGCATCGCTGCAACACTATAACCCGTTGATTGATGAAGAAGTGCGCCGTGCATGGGATTTGCCGGAACATTGGCATTTGATTGCGGAAATGCCGTTCGGACTTCCTCTCGGCAAACCGGGTGAAAAAGAATTCCAGCCGCTTGAAGAACGGGTGAGAATCTTTAAATAAATCGGGAATGAAGAATGAATAATGAAGAATTGGATGGCATAATGGCTAAAATTCTTTATTCTTCATTCTTCATTCTTCATTAAATGATTAATTTTGTGAGCAAAATTAATCATTTATGGTTCGTATCTTCCTTACCGGCTATATGGGTGCCGGAAAAACGACGTTGGGTAAGGCTTTTGCCCGATATATGAATATACCGTTCATCGATCTGGACTGGTATATTGAAGAGCGTTTTCACAAAACCGTTGGAGAATTATTCATTGAACGAGGCGAAACAGGATTCAGGGAGCTGGAGAGAAATATGCTCCATGAAGTAGCTGAGTTTGAGAATGTGGTAATTTCGACGGGGGGGGGAGCGCCTTGTTTTTATGATAATATGGATTTTATGAACCGGACCGGAAAGACTGTTTTTCTGGAGGTGCATCCGGATGTGTTGTTCAGGCGCTTGCGTGTGGCTAAACAACAACGTCCTATTCTTCAGGGTAAAGAGGATGAAGAACTGAAAGCGTTCATTATTCAGGCACTCGAGAAGCGTGCTCCTTTTTATCATCAGGCACAATATATCTTTAATGCAGACGAATTGGAAGATCGTTGGCAGATTGAAACATCGGTGCAATGTTTGCGACAACTTTTGGGGTTGTAGAAGTAACAGTCGTTATATTTTGTGTAATCGTCATTTGGAAAGCTGTGGAATGTGTGTAATTTGTGCCTGATAATGAATGATTATTGGGAGGAATTTTACTGTATTCAGAAATCAGGTAGTTGTAATGTTCTCTTTTTGTTGGAACTTCGTTTTTTTTGAGACTCTTGTTTGTGCATTCGGTCAATATTTGTACCTTGCACTCGTTATGAGATTTTTTATTGACTAGTAACACAAAATTAAGGTAAAGTTCTATATCATGAAAACTTTAAAAGAGAAATTTGGGGAGTTATCCGCTAAAATTAAAGCATCCGGACAGCCTGCAAGGGTATGGTTTCCGCAGTATACACCGGCTTCATTGTTAAGTGCGGAAAACTGGTGGGAAGCATTGGCTGTATGTGAATATGCTTTGGACACAAAAGAAGACGAGAAATTAACAGAAGATTTTTTTGAACTGATATTCAGTGCTTTTGACTGTAACGTAGAGGTGGAACTCAACGCGGAAGAATATGAATTCTGGTGGGAAAAGGTGATGCAGGTATGCGACCGTGTGGCAGAGTTTAGCGGTGCGGGATGGGCGCAGAAGGGTGCACAATATTCCGAAGCCCGTTATGGAAAGCGGGACATGAGTTATTTGTTTCCATACTACGAGAAGGCCGCCGATATGGGTTGGGCTGAAGCGGAAGCAACTGTTGCCTATTGGCGATACATGGGATTCTATTGCGAACAAGATAAAGAAGAGGGTGAACGGCGTTTTGCAGCTCTCACTTCTCCCGAAGCTATTTTATGGGGAAAGCATTATCGTGCTTTTGCCGAAGAATTTGCAGGGGATAAAGCAAAGGCATTACAGATACGGAATGAACTGCTTGCCGAACTGCCTGAAGGTGAACGTTTGCGTGCTCATGTATATGCATCGTTAGGAGATGCGCTCGACAGAGCGGAAGGTAACGTGGCAGAGGAAGCTGCTTACTACGAAAAAGCCCTGGAAATAGTTCCCAATCTTTATAGTCTTAAAAATCTGGCTACGCTTTATTTCCGTTACCCGGAACTGAATAAACCGAAAGAACTGAGCTTTGAACTTTGGGAAAAGGCTTGGCATGCCGGTGTGTGGTCTGCCGCCAATTTCCTGGGATATAACTATCAGGAGGAGGAATGGCTGGATATGCCTAAGGCGATTGAATGGCTGGAAAAGGGCATGCTTTATTGTGAACCCTACAGTGCGTATGAACTGGCATTGATCTACCTGTATAATGATGAATATAAGAACGTGGAACGTGGACTGATGTGTCTGAACCGTTGCGTGGAGGATGATTATATACAAGGTATCGAAGGACTGGCCAATATTTATTTCAACGGTGATTTGGTGCCGGAAGACATGAATCGCGCGAAAGAGTTGTTGGAGAAAGCCATTGAGTTGGGTTCGGGAAGTGCAGCTTATCGTTTGGGCTGGATGTATGAACGTGGCTTCTTGTCTGAAGAACCGGATTATGTGAAGGCTTTAGAGTTTTATGAAAAAGCGGCTTCACTGAATAATGCCGATGGGTATTGCCGTGTGGCTCTTTATCTGGCTAATGGATATAGCGGTGTGAAGGACCCTGTAAAATCAAGGGAATATTATGAAAAAGCGGCCGAACTGGGTGCTTGCTTTGCCCTTGTGGAACTGGCATTCTTATATGAGAATGGCGATGGAGTGGAGAAGAATTATGAAAAGTCATTTGAACTGATTAGCAAGGCTGCCGAACAGGGTTATCCTTATGCAATGTTCCGTGTAGGTCTTTATATGGAAAAGGGTGTTCTTGGTGAAGTGAAACCGGAAGAGGCCTTTGCCTGGTATACAAAGGCAGCTGAAGCGGACGATAATGATGCGATCTTTGCTTTGGGACGTTGCTATAGAGAAGGTATCGGAACGGAAGAAAACTGGGATAGGGCACTCGAATGGTTTAGTAAAGGGGCGGAAAAGAATGAAGCCCGTTGTCTGACGGAACTGGGGATGGCTTATGAGAATGGTAATGGCGTGGAAGAGAATCCACAGAAGGCAGTGGAATATATGATGAAGGCTGCCGAACAGGACTATGGCTATGCTCAGTTTAAGATGGGAGATTATTATTTCTTCGGTTGCGGTCCCTGTCTGGAAGATAATAAAACGGCAGTGGAATGGTATGAAAAGGCAGTGGCTAATGAGATTCCGATGGCTATGCTGCGTGTGGGTGAGTATTATCTGTATGACTATGATAGCCTGAATGAGTCGGAAAAGGCTTTTGCTTATTTCAAGAAAGCTGCCGAATATGAATGGTATAGTGAAGGACTGGGTATCTGTTATGAAATGGGTATCGGAGTGGAAGAGAATGAAACGGAAGCCTTTAAATATTATACACTGGCTGCGGATAATGGAAATACGACAAGTATGTATCGTACCGGACTTTGCTATTATAACGGAGTAGGTGTGAAACAGAATTATGCCGAGGCCTATCGCTGGTTCACGGATGCGGCGGGGAATGAGAATGTCGCTGCAATTTATTATCTGGGCAAGATGATGATGTATGGCGAAGGTTGTAACCCTGATCCGGAAGCTGCAGTGCAATGGTTGCTGAAAGCTGCCGAGAAAAATAACGATAAAGCACAATTTGAACTTGGAAATGCCTATCTGACAGGAAATGGCGTGGAAGAAAACGATGAAATTGCAATGGAGTGGTTCGAAAAGGCCGCAGAGAATGGCAATGAGAAAGCTCTTAAAATCACCGGAAGGAGGAGGAAGTAAAAGAGGAATATGGAAAAAGAAGGGAATAATCTGTTTCAGGTCAATCTTAAAGGTATGATTGCCCTGTTATCAGAGCACATTTATAGTAACCCGAATACTTTTGTTCGCGAACTGTTGCAGAATTGCGTAGATGCCATCACGGCACTACGCAATATTGACGAGAATTATAAAGGTCGCATCGATGTCTTTCTGAATGAGGACAAGACAGTGGTATTTCGGGATAATGGTATCGGACTGAAAGAGGAGGAAGTTTATCGCTTTCTGACTGTTATCGGGGAGAGTTCAAAGCGGGATACTCCCGATGCGGACGATTTTATCGGAAGGTTCGGTATCGGATTGTTATCTTGTTTTGTGGTGACCAATGAAATCACCGTAGAGAGTCGTTCTGCAATGGGCGGACAGCCTGTTTGCTGGTGTGGAAAAGTGGATGGGACGTATCTGCTGACTTTATCAGACGAAGAACGGGCCATCGGGTCGCAGGTGGTATTGCACCCGAAAGGAGATTGGATGCATCTTTTTGAATATGAAACATTTAAGAAGATACTGGTCGGTTACGGAGAAGTGCTGCCGTATCCTATCTATCTGCATTATCAGGGGGAAGAGGAGTTGGTAAATACGCCTTCGCCTGTATGGCTTGACCCGAAGGCGACTCGTAAGGAGTTGCTGGATTATGGGGCGAAAGTGTTTCAGTCGTCTGCTCTCGATGCTTTCCGGATCTATACTGAAAGCGGCAAGGTGGAAGGGGTGCTTTATGTCCTGCCTTTCCGTACACAATTTTCAGTGCGCAACTCTCATAAGGTCTATCTCAAACGTATGCTGTTGAGTGAGGATGATTGCAATCTGTTGCCGTCGTGGGCTTTCTTTATCCGTTGTCTGGTGAATGCGGACGGGTTGCTGTCTACCGCTTCCCGGGAGTCTTTGGTGAGTAATGACCAACTGAAAGATGCCCGGAAAGAGATCGGGGTGGCTATCAAGGATTATCTGCGGGGATTGGTGCAGAATGACCGTGCCATGTTCAACCGGATTCTGGATGTTCATCACTTTCATATCAAGGCGATTGCTTCGGAGGATAATGAATTGCTTCGTTTGTTTATGGATTATCTTCCTTTTGAAACCAATAAGGGTTTGCGTAGCTTTGGAAGTATTCGTTCGGCAAGCAATGTGATATGTTATACCAAGAATCTGGAGGATTTCCGGCAAGTGCGGCGTATAGCCGGAGCACAGGGTTGGCTGGTCGTGAATGCTGCTTATACGTTTGATGAAACGTTATTGAAAAAGTATGTCCGCCTGAATCCGGAACTTACTTTGGATGAAATATCTCCTTCACGGTTGCTGGAGCAGTTTGGTGAAGTGGAGGCGAACCAGGAGTTTCAGGCTTTTGAGGTGAAAGCGAACGAGTTGTTGAAGCGGTTTGGCTGTATCTGTCGTCTGAAGCATTTTACTCCGGTGGATATTCCGGTTATTTTTGTGGCGGAGGAAAAGGAGAATGCTGCTAAAAGTGCTAATAATCCGTTGGCGGCTGTACTGGGAGCTGTGAATACTACAAAGCAGATTCCGCCGACACTCACTTTCAATGCGGATAATGAAATGGTGCAGACCTTATTGCAAATACAAGGAGACAATAAACTGTTTCAGCATGTGGTGCATATATTGTATGTACAATCGCTTCTGCAAGGTAAATATCCGGTGAACAGCGAAGAAATGGAGCTTTTCAACCATTCGCTAAGTGAACTGATGACTTCGAAAATGAATGATTTTATAAATTTCCTGAATTAAAAAAAGAGTATGAGATACACACTTGAAATACAAAAATTGCTGTTGCAGACACAGAATAACAACCTGCATCCCCGCGAAAAAGCCAATCTATTGAAAGAGGCTATCCGCATCGCCGATGAGAACGAAGATGTGGAATGGGCTACGGAGTTGAGACTGGATCTTATTTATGAACTGAATCTTCTTTCGGCGGATGCTGAAGAGATTACCGTGTTCTCTAAAATTCTGGATGATTACGAGAACCACAAGGATGTGATTAAGGAAGATGACTTGTTGTGGAAATATAAGTGGATATGGGCTTGTACGTTCGATCTTCCGGAGATCCCGATGGAGCAGGTACAGGCAATTGGGGAGGATTATAAAACCCGTATCCTCCGGAACGGGTATTCTTTGCGGAGTTATTATCACCGTTGGTCTGTGGAATGTGTCTGGATGCGGCAGTATGACAAGGCGAAAGAATACATTGATAAAATGTTGAATGAGAAGATAGACGATCAGTCGTGTGAGGCTTGTGAATTGAACTTTATGCTGGATTATTATCTGGAAACGGGACAGTTTGATGAGGCTTACAGCCGCGCGCAACCGTTGATTAATAAGCAGATCACTTGTTATGAAGCCAATTTGCGGGCCTATTTGAAGCTTGCTTATTATGCGCAGAAAGCAGGTAAACCGGAGATTGCCGCCGATATGTGTGCACGTGCCGAAGAAGCATTGGTGGGAAGAGAGAAGGATGAATATCTTTTGCTCTATCTGGGATTGTTTATTGCCTATAATATGATGACGAAGCCGGAAAGAGCTTGGGAATATGCTGAACGCTGTATTGGTTGGAGTTTGCGTACTAATACGCTGAAGAGTTATCGTTTCTCCTGTGATATGGTAGAGGCTCTGAAATATGAAACCCGTCCGGAAGTCTCGTTGTCTTTGCCGGAAGAGTTCCCGCTTTATCGTCCGGATGGGATTTATCAGGTAAACGAACTTCGCAATTATTTCTATCAACAGGCAGAAGAGCTGGCACGTCGCTATGACGCCCGTAACGGAAATAGTGGTTATATGGACCGTTTGAAAGATTTAATGTCTAATTAATTGCCAACATGTAGATTAATCTGTATTTTTGCCGTCCAATTATTTACTAAAAACACTGAATAACAGAAAATGAGAAAGTGGCGTATTGAAGATTCTGAGGAACTCTACAACATCACAGGTTGGGGTACCTCGTACTTTGGTATTAATGACAAAGGTCATGTAGTTGTTACACCTCGTAGAGACGGAGTGACTGTCGATCTGAAAGAACTGGTCGATGAGTTGCAATTGCGTGATGTGGCTTCTCCCATGTTGATACGTTTTCCGGATATTTTGGACAACCGTATTGAAAAGATGTCTTCCTGCTTTAAACAAGCGGCCGAAGAGTATGGTTATAAAGCCGAGAACTTTATAATTTATCCGATTAAGGTCAACCAAATGCGCCCGGTGGTGGAAGAGATTATCAGCCACGGAAAGAAGTTCAATCTCGGACTGGAAGCCGGTTCCAAACCGGAACTCCATGCAGTGATTGCGGTCAATACGGATTCTGACTCATTGATTGTCTGTAACGGATATAAAGACGAAAGTTACATCGAACTGGCTTTGCTTGCCCAGAAAATGGGTAAACGTATCTTCCTCGTTGTAGAGAAGATGAACGAACTGAAGCTGATTGCAAAGATGGCAAAACAGCTGAATGTGCAGCCTAACATCGGTATACGTATCAAACTCGCTTCTTCCGGTAGCGGAAAGTGGGAAGAGTCTGGAGGTGATGCCAGCAAATTCGGCTTGACTTCCAGTGAACTTCTCGAAGCGCTCGACTTCCTGGAGAGCAAAGGGATGAAGGATTGTTTGAAACTGATTCATTTCCATATCGGTAGTCAGGTGACAAAGATACGTCGTATTAAAACGGCTTTGCGTGAGGCTTCACAGTTCTACGTGCAGCTACATTCGATGGGATTCAATGTGGAGTTTGTAGATATTGGCGGTGGACTCGGAGTGGATTATGACGGAACCCGTTCGTCCAATAGCGAAGGCAGCGTGAATTATTCCATCCAGGAATATGTAAACGACTCTATTTCTACTTTGGTGGACGTGAGCGATAAAAATGGTATCCCACACCCGAATATCATAACGGAGAGTGGACGCGCATTGACGGCACATCATTCTGTTCTTATCTTTGAGGTACTTGAAACCGCTACATTGCCCGAATGGGATGACGAGGAGGAAATTGCTCCGGATGCACACGAATTGGTGCAGGAGTTATATGGAATCTGGGATTCGCTGAATCAGAATAAGATGTTGGAAGCATGGCACGATGCGCAGCAGATCAGAGAGGAAGCGCTGGACTTGTTCAGTCATGGAATCGTAGATCTGAAAACCCGTGCACAAATCGAGCGTCTGTATTGGTCTATTACACGTGAGATTAATCAGATTGCCGGCGGTTTGAAGCATGCGCCTGATGAATTCCGCGGACTGTCTAAGTTGCTTGCCGATAAATATTTCTGTAATTTCTCGCTCTTCCAGTCGCTTCCCGACTCTTGGGCGATTGACCAGATATTCCCGATCATGCCTATCCTGCGATTGGATGAGAAACCGGAACGTTCGGCTACTTTGCAGGATATTACTTGTGACTCGGACGGTAAGATTGCTAATTTTATTTCTACCCGTAACGTGGCTCATTATCTGCCTGTGCATACACTGAAGAAAACGGAACCTTACTATGTGGCTGTGTTCCTAGTCGGTGCTTATCAGGAGATTCTGGGAGATATGCATAATTTGTTCGGTGATACGAATGCCGTGCATGTTTCGGTGAACGAGAAAGGATATAATATCGAACAGATTATTGATGGAGAAACGGTAGCGGAGGTGTTGGACTATGTACAGTACAATCCGAAGAAGCTGGTACGTACACTCGAAACCTGGGTGACGAAGTCGGTGAAAGAAGGAAAGATCTCTTTGGAAGAAGGAAAAGAATTCCTTTCCAACTATCGTTCAGGGCTTTACGGATATACTTATTTGGAATAACCGGCAAGGTGCCGGAGCCGGATTCTCCATTCGGTGAACTTATTAGAAATCAAGAAATGAGAGAAAAACTAACAGTAATTAAGGTGGGTGGCAAAATCGTAGAAGAGGAAGCCACCCTTCGTCAGTTGTTAAATGACTTTGCCGCTATCGCCGGACATAAAGTTTTGGTTCACGGCGGCGGCCGTTCGGCTACAAAGATTGCCGCACAACTGGGTATTGAAAGCAAAATGGTAAATGGTCGTCGGATTACCGATGCTGAAACTTTGAAGGTCGTAACGATGGTATACGGCGGATTAGTGAATAAAAATATTGTGGCAGGTCTGCAGGCACGCGGAGTCAATGCACTCGGATTAACCGGGGCGGATATGAACGTGATTCGTTCGGTGAAACGCCCGGTGAAAGAGGTAGACTACGGTTTTGTAGGTGACGTGGAAAAGGTGGACGCTACTTTGTTATCCGATTTGATACATAAGGGAGTGGTTCCGGTAATGGCTCCATTGACGCATGACGGACACGGCAATATGCTGAACACGAATGCAGATACCATTGCCGGAGAAACGGCGAAAGCGTTGTCGGCCCTGTTTGATGTGACATTGGTATATTGTTTTGAGAAGAAAGGCGTGTTGCGTGACGAGAATGATGACGACAGTGTGATTCCCCAAATCACCCGTGCCGAATTTGAACAATATGTAGCTGATGGCGTTATTCAGGGAGGTATGATTCCCAAGTTGGAGAATTCTTTTGAAGCAATAAATGCAGGAGTATCTGAAGTGGTAATCACCTTAGCATCAGCGATTAATAACTCTGGTGGAACAAGAATAAAAAAATAATTCAAAAAAAAGTAGTGGGCGACTGTAACTTTTCATATCCTAGCCCGTCATTATTATAGAGATGCAAGAAATCAGCTTCCGAAACGATATTTTGCCGTTGAAGGATAAACTCTTTCGATTGGCTCTCAGAATCACCCTGGATAGGGCCGAAGCCGAGGATGTCGTTCAGGACACCATGATAAGAGTGTGGAATAAGCGTGATGAGTGGTCTCAATTTGAATCGGTCGAAGCCTATTGCCTGACAGTGGCAAAGAATCTGGCGATAGATCGAAGTCAAAAGAAAGAAGCTCAAAACGTGGAACTCACCCCCGAAATGGAGGAAGAACCTGATGCAAACAGTCCGTATGACCAGATGATTCATGATGAAAGAATGAACATTATTAATAGACTGGTAAACGAACTTCCCGAAAAACAGCGGCTTATCATGCAACTGAGGGACATTGAAGGTGAAAGCTATAAGAAAATTGCAGGGTTGCTGAATCTGACAGAGGAACAAGTGAAAGTGAACCTCTTCAGAGCCAGACAAAAAGTAAAACAAAGGTATTTAAAAATTGACGAATATGGATTATAAGGATATAGAACAGCTCCTGGAGCGATACTGGCAATGCGAAACTTCCGTTGAGGAGGAAGCAACATTGCGCGACTTCTTCGCAAAGGAGGAAGTTCCGGCTCATTTGCTTCGCTATAAAAACCTGTTTGTTTATCAACAGGTTCAGCAGGAAGTAGGACTGGGCGAAGACTTTGATACACGTATTCTGGCAGAGGTGGAGCCTACGGTCGTAAAAGCGAAACGCTTGACACTGACCGGTCGTTTTATTCCTCTATTCAAAGCCGCTGCCGTGATTGCAATCATCCTTTCTTTGGGGAATGTGGCACAACATTCTTTCTCCGGAGATGACGGAAGTGTATTGGCAACGGATACCATTGGTAAACAAGTAACAGCACCATCGGTCGCTATCTCAAATGATGTGAAAGCGGAACAGGTTCTGGCTGATAGCCTGGCGAAGATCAACCATAAGGTGCAAGTTATAAACGAATAGACATTTTCATTTGCTTTAAACATATAATATAGTTAGTGTGCTTAATTAAAACAACAACGAAGGCGAAACTGTGAAGTTTTCAATTCTCTCAAATTTTTATAATGAAACTAACTAAATAAATGGGCTACCGCGTGATGCAGTAGCCCTTTTATGCTTTTAGACTGTATTTGTTCAAATTGTCTTTATTTGATCTGCCGTATGTTTTTCCGTGGAGCATCCACTTCTTGTGGATTGCCTTTATAAGCAATATCGCCACTTCCTTTCACGCGGGCAACCAGTTTTTGACTTGCATAACAACTGATGTTTCCGGATCCACTGATACTTGCATCCGTATTCTCTGCTTCTAAATCTGCGGCCTGAATGTTTCCCGATCCGGCAATAGCATATTTTGCTTGAATGGCTTTACCTTTAAGATTAATATTACCCGAACCTGAAATTCCTGCCTGACATTCCTGGCTCTCTATTTGTTGCAGTCTAACATCTCCCGATCCGTTAATTGAAACAGCCATTCTTCGGCAATTAAGCCCTTCTCCCTGAATGTTCCCCGAACCATTTATATGGAACTCGATATCTTTAGAGGTTTGTATTCCATTGATTAATTTTATATTTCCCGATCCGTTGATTGACAGCTTATTCAGTTCCGGAGCAAAAACTTTTATTTCCAGTTTTCCTTTCCATATACTGACATTCTTCTTGAATTTTATCATTAATGTATTACCGTCTACATACGTTTCTACAAGTGGTATAATGTTGTCGGAACCATGTATCTCCACGTGACTGCGTGTGTCTTGGTGATAACTGATATTGGCACTTCCCAATAGTTTGATTTCATTGAAATGATCGGCTTTTACTTCTTGGGAGATGTAGTTTTTGCTGCCTACTACGTGTTTTCCCTGCAAGCAAGAGTCGGCAGTAAGTACTAGAGACAATCCGGTGACTAATACGAGCAATAAACTTGTTTTCATAATTATGTTTTTCTATGATTGATATGACAGTTAGACGGAAGAAACTGATATAAAGTTGCATCTTCCGCGAAGTTTTTCATTGGAATCTTCTTTTTTATTACTTTTGTGGCTGTTGATAGGAGGATTATAATGGATAAGATCGTAGAAGATGACGAATTAGGACGTCTGATAGTGCGTGTCAATTCACGTGCGAGGAGTCTTGTGTTTCGTACAAAGAGTGATGCTGTTTATGTTTCAGTTCCTCCCGGCACTACATTGAAAGAAGTGAAGCAGGCAATCGAGAATCTGCGTGGTAAACTTCTGGCCTCCCGTCAAAAATTAGCCCGGCCATTGATTGATTTGGACTATAAAATTGATGCGGAACACTTTAAGTTGTCCTTGGTGTCCGGTGAAAAGGATCAGTTTCTGGCTAATTCCCGGTTGGGGGTTATGGAAATTGTTTGTCCGCCTCATGCGGATTTTACGGACGAGAAACTGCAAAGCTGGTTGCATAAGGTGATTGAAGAATCGTTGAGGCGGAATGCGAAAAGTATCCTTCCTTCACGTTTGGCTTCCTTGTCCAAGCAATGCGGACTTCCTTATTCGAGTGTGAAAATAAACTCCAGTCAGGGCAGATGGGGCAGTTGCTCGGCTCGAAAGGATATTAATTTGTCCTATTACCTGGTTCTGTTACCTTCTCATTTGATAGACTACGTGTTGCTGCACGAATTATGTCATACTCGCGAGATGAATCATAGCGAACGATTTTGGGTATTGCTTAATCAATTTACAGAAGGAAAAGCATTGGCTTTGCGGGGGGAATTGAGAAAGTATCGTACGGAGATTTAGAATACTTTATTGCCAGGATAGTGCTATCGTGTTGGCACACTTGTGTCAACACGCGGGCACAGTCGTGACAATGCGATGGCATGGTTGTGCCAATATGGTGGCACAGACTTAGTTAATACCTTTATTACTTGGCTAATTGTTTAATCCCGTCTGATTCTTTTTCGAACTGATAAGTTCCTCCTTTTTCACTAAGATCAAACGTAGACACTAATTCTGTGTTATTATCTACAATCAACAAGGCGCTCTGTTCGGCAAAACGTCCTATTTCTACAGTGTAAGGTTCTTCCGACATGGTTTTGTTGGAGATCAGACTGTCGTTGACAAATAAAGAGATAGAATCTCCGGCAAAACCTTTTACCAGACTGATCGTATAGCTTTCGATGAAATGACGTTCTTCCTGCTTTTCCCGTTGTAGCCGCATGCTCATATAGACAAAAATAACCACGACAAAAATGACGGCAAAAGCAAGAATTCCGTTACCTACCATAAACTGTTTATTTGTGTTGAGACGATGTGCCATAGTCGTTATTTTTTGAATTACGGCGTAAAGATACGAATATAGCACTGTTAATTCATACTTTTTTTCTTTAATGTTTTGTAGTCGAACAGATTATTTATATCTTTGCAACCGAAAACGGATGAAAGGTGGAGGGGCAATTAAGCTCCTTTTTTTGTTCTTATATAGCTAATAAATGATAGAAAAGAAAACTGTTTGTCAGATTGTAGAAGAGTGGCTGGAAGGAAAAGACTACTTTTTAGTAGAGGTAACCGTGAGCCCGGATGACAAGATTGTGGTTGAAATAGACCATGCAGAAGGTGTTTGGATTGAAGATTGCGTGGAGCTTAGCCGCTTCATAGAGTCGAAACTGAACCGCGAAGAGGAAGATTATGAACTGGAAGTAGGGTCGGCTGGGATCGGACAACCCTTTAAAGTTCTGCAACAGTATTATATCCACATCGGACAAGAGGTGGAAGTGCTGACCGGAGACGGACGGAAGCTGGCCGGTATACTGAAAGATGCCGATGAAGAGAAGTTTACGGTAGGCGTACAAAAGAAAGTAAAAACCGAAGGATCAAAGCGCCCGAAATTGGTAGAAGAGGACGAAACCTTCACTTATGAGCAAATAAAATATACTAAATACTTAATTAGCTTTAAATAGTTATGGCCAAAAAAGAAGAAACAATCAGCTTGATTGATACATTTTCGGAATTTAAGGAACTGAAGAATATCGATAGAACGACGATGGTTAGCGTACTCGAAGAGTCGTTCCGTAGCGTAATCGCGAAAATGTTTGGCACCGATGAAAATTACGACGTAATCGTGAACCCGGACAAGGGTGACTTCGAGATATGGCGTAACCGTGAAGTTGTGGCCGATGAAGATTTGACTAACCCGAATATGCAGATTTCGTTGAGCGAAGCACAGAAAATTGATGCTTCTTACGAAGAAGGTGAAGAGGTGACTGACGAGGTTATCTTTGCCAAGTTCGGACGTCGTGCGATCCTGAATCTTCGCCAGACACTGGCTTCCAAGATTCTGGAACTCGAAAAAGACAGTATTTATAATAAATATATAGATAAGGTAGGTACTATCATCAATGCAGAAGTATATCAGATCTGGAAAAAAGAGATGTTGCTTTTAGACGATGAAGGAAACGAATTGCTGTTACCTAAGACCGAACAAATTCCGAGCGACTTTTATCGTAAAGGTGAAACGGCCCGTGCAGTAGTTGCCCGCGTGGATAACAAGAATAATAATCCTAAGATTATCTTGTCACGTACTTCTCCCGTTTTCCTGCAACGCCTGTTCGAGATGGAAGTACCCGAAATTAATGATGGTTTGATTACCATCAAGAAGATTGCCCGTATCCCCGGCGAACGTGCCAAGATCGCGGTGGAATCTTACGATGACAGAATCGACCCTGTAGGAGCCTGTGTAGGTGTAAAGGGAAGTCGTATTCATGGCATTGTTCGTGAACTTCGCAATGAGAACATCGACGTAATCAATTATACATCGAACATCTCATTGTTTATACAGCGCGCTTTAAGCCCGGCTAAGATTTCTTCTATTCGTCTGAACGAGGAAGAGAAGAAAGCAGAGGTATTCCTCAAACCGGAAGAAGTTTCGCTGGCTATCGGTAAAGGCGGTTTGAATATCAAACTGGCCAGTATGTTAACTGAGTACACTATCGACGTGTTCCGTGAGTTGGATGAGAATGTAGCTGACGAAGATATCTATCTCGACGAGTTTAGAGACGAAATCGACGGATGGGTGATCGACGCTATCAAAGCTATCGGCATCGATACAGCGAAGGCTGTGTTGAATGCTCCTCGTGAGATGTTGATTGAAAAGACGGACTTGGAAGAAGAGACAGTGGACGAGGTAATACGCATTTTGAAATCGGAGTTTGAAGAAGAAGATCCTTCAATTGAAAATAAAGATGAAATTAAAGATTAAAAGTTGCGATACAATATAATGCAGCAGACTTTTATTTCTTAATTCTCAATTTTCAATTAAACAAGCTCCATTTATTCATTAATTTTAAAATATGACGATAAGGTTAAACAAAGTTACAAGAGATTTGAACGTAGGAATCGCGACGGTAGTTGAGTTCCTGCAAAAGAAAGGGCATACCGTTGAGGCTAATCCTAATACTAAAATTAGCGAGGAGCAATACGCTATACTCGTAAAGGAGTTTAGTACAGATAAGAACCTTAGACTTGAATCGGAGCGTTTCATACAGGAACGTCAGAATAAGGAACGTAATAAGGCGTCGGTATCGATTGAGGGCTTCGAAAAGCAGCCCGAAAAGCCGAAGTCGGAAGATGTGATTAAGACAGTCGTACCTGAGGATGCACGTCCGAAGTTTAAACCTGTCGGAAAAATAGATTTGGATAAATTGAACGGTCGTAAACCTGAAAAGGTAGAGAAAGAACCGGAACAGAAACAGGAAGAACCGGTTGTGGAACGGCCTGTCGTTAAACCCGAAGTGAAAAAGGAGCCCGAGAAGAGAGAACCCGAGGTGAAGGAGGAAGAGGTGGTGACACCTCCTGTTTCTGTAGTAGAGCCTACTCCAGTGGTGGTTGAACCCGTAGTAGTGCCGGAACCTGTAGTGGAGACGAAGCCGGTAGAAGTTGAAAAAGTAGTAGAAGAAGTGAAAAAAGAAGAGCCGAAGGTAGTAGTAGCTGCACCTGTGAAGGCGGAAGAACATAAAGAAGAAGAAAAGGTGGAAACTGCACAGGCTGAAGTAACCCCGGTAGCGGAAAAGGCTCCGGAGGATGATGGTGTTTTCAAAATCCGTCAACCGGAATTAGGCGCAAAGATTAATGTGATCGGTCAGATCGACTTGGCTGCATTGAATCAGTCTACTCGTCCCAAGAAGAAATCGAAGGAAGAGAAACGTCGCGAACGTGAAGAAAAGGAAAAAATCCGTCAGGATCAGAAGAAGTTGATGAAGGAAGCTATCATCAAGGAAATCCGTAAGGATGATTCTAAATTGGCGAAGAGCGGACCTAAGGACAGTGCGGAAGCGGCTGCTAACAAGAAGAAACGTAACCGTATCAATAAAGAGAAGGTGGACGTTAACAATGTTGCAACTTCCAACTTTGCTGCTCCAAGACCTAATGTACAGGGTAAAGGCGGCAATAGTAACGGTCAGGGTGGCCAGGCCAACGGACAGGGAAATAACAACAGAAGAAATAACAACAATAAAGATCGCTTCAAGAAACCGGTTATCAAACAGGAAGTGAGCGAGGAAGACGTAGCAAAACAGGTAAAAGAAACCCTTGCACGTCTGACAACCAAAGGTAAGAATAAAACGTCCAAATACCGTAAAGAGAAACGTGAAATGGCTTCCAACCGTATGCAGGAACTGGAAGATCAGGAAATGGCAGACAGCAAGGTATTGAAGTTGACCGAGTTCGTTACGGCTAACGAATTGGCAACGATGATGGATGTTTCTGTTAACCAGGTTATCGCTACTTGTATGAGTATTGGTATCATGGTTTCCATCAACCAGCGTTTGGATGCTGAAACCATCAATCTGGTGGCTGAAGAATTCGGATTCAAGACTGAATATGTAAGTGCGGAAGTGGCACAAGCTATCGTTGAAGAAGAAGATGCTCCGGAAGATTTGCAACCGCGCGCTCCGATTGTAACGGTGATGGGACACGTTGACCACGGTAAGACTTCTTTGCTTGACTATATCCGTAAGGCGAATGTAATTGCCGGTGAGGCCGGAGGTATTACCCAGCATATCGGTGCTTATAACGTGCAATTGGAAGACGGTCGTCGTATTACATTCCTCGATACTCCGGGTCACGAAGCGTTTACCGCTATGCGTGCACGTGGTGCCAAAGTAACGGATATTGCTATCATTATTGTGGCTGCCGATGATAACGTGATGCCACAGACGAAAGAAGCGATCAATCACGCGATGGCTGCCGGTGTACCTATTGTATTTGCAATCAATAAGGTAGATAAACCGACTGCAAATCCGGATAAGATTAAAGAAGAACTGGCTGCAATGAATTACCTTGTTGAAGAATGGGGTGGTAAATATCAGTCACAAGATATCTCTGCCAAGAAAGGTATGGGTGTGGAAGACTTGCTGGAAAAAGTATTGCTCGAAGCGGAAATGCTCGACCTGAAGGCAAATCCGAACCGTAATGCTACGGGTTCCATCATCGAATCTTCACTGGATAAGGGACGCGGATATGTAGCTACTGTATTGGTATCTAACGGTACTTTGAAAGTAGGAGACATCGTATTGGCGGGAACCAGCTACGGACGTGTGAAGGCTATGTTCAACGAACGTAACCAACGCGTCAAGGAAGCAGGACCTTCCGAACCGGCATTGATTCTGGGATTGAATGGTGCTCCTGCCGCAGGTGACACATTCCATGTAGTCGAAAGCGATCAGGAAGCTCGTGAGATCACTAATAAACGTGAGCAGCTGGCTCGTGAACAAGGTTTGCGTACGCAGAAGATCCTTACATTGGATGAATTGGGTCGTCGTATTGCTTTGGGTAACTTCCAGGAATTGAACATCATCGTTAAGGGTGACGTGGATGGTTCTGTGGAAGCGTTGAGCGATTCGTTGATTAAGTTGTCTACGGAACAAATTCAGGTAAATGTTATCCATAAGGGTGTGGGAGCAATTTCTGAATCTGATGTTTCTCTGGCTGCTGCTTCGGATGCGATTATTGTCGGATTCCAGGTACGTCCTTCGGGTGCTGCCGGTAAGATGGCCGACCAAGAGGGTGTTGACATCCGTAAGTATTCTGTCATCTACGATGCAATCGAAGAGGTAAAGGCTGCTATGGAAGGTATGTTGGCTCCGGAAGTAAAGGAACAGATTACTGCAACCATCGAAATCCGCGAAGTATTCAATATTACGAAAGTCGGTCTTGTAGCCGGAGCAATGGTGAAGACCGGAAAGGTGAAACGCAGCGACAAGGCTCGTTTGATCCGCGATGGTATCGTAATCTTTACCGGAAACATCAACGCATTGAAACGCTTCAAGGACGATGTGAAGGAAGTAGGTACAAACTTCGAGTGTGGTATCAGTCTGGTGAACTGCAACGACATGAAGGTAGGCGATATGATCGAGACATTCGAAGAAATAGAAGTGAAACAGACGCTGTAAATATAGTAAGGTTATAAGTGTATTATAATGTTATAATATAGCAGAGGTCATGATTGATAAAGAGGTGGTAATGTGGTACTGTTTGCAGAACACCACCTTACCACCTTATTTTTTATCATTCGGCACCTTCTCATTATAATCAGCTTATATACGACTTATTGGTTTATAGCTTATAACATAATAAACGTGGCAACGATTGATATAATTATCCTTATTGTAATAGGCGCCGGAGCGATTGTAGGTTTTGTAAAAGGCTTCATTCGTCAGTTGGCTTCTATTTTGGGGTTAATAGTCGGTCTGTTGGCAGCGAAAGCTCTGTATGCTTCTTTGGCGGAAAAGCTTTGCCCGACAGTGACGGATTCAATGACAGTTGCGCAAGTGTTGGCTTTTATCATGATCTGGATTGCCGTACCATTGATCTTTGTATTGATTGCCTCGCTATTGACAAAAGCAATGCAGGCTATTTCGTTGAACTGGTTGAATCGCTGGTTAGGAAGTGGGCTGGGAGCACTTAAGTTTCTGTTGTTAACGAGTGTAGTGATTGGTGCGATAGAGTTTGTGGACAGCGATAATAAGTTAATTAGTGCAACAAAAAAGGAAGAATCTTTGTTATATTATCCGATGGAAACGTTTGCGGGGATCTTTTTCCCTGCTGCGAAGAATATGACGCAACAATATATATTAGAGAATAAAGATAAAGATGCAACAAGAACCCAATAAAATGAAACCCAATCAGAAAGACGAACTTGAAAAGAAGACTGATAATGAGTTTGTCCGGAAATTTGCGGAGGAGAAATATAAATACGGTTTCACCACAGAGGTGCATACGGACATCATTGAGCGTGGACTTAATGAAGATGTCATTCGTCTGATTTCATCGAAAAAGGACGAACCGGAGTGGTTGCTGGAGTTTCGACTGAAAGCGTATCGCCATTGGCTGACGCTGGAAATGCCTACCTGGGCACATCTCCGTATCCCTGAAATTGATTATCAGGCGATTTCTTATTATGCCGATCCGACAAAGAAGAAAGAAGGACCGAAGAGCATGGAGGAAGTCGATCCTGAACTGATAAAGACGTTTAATAAACTGGGAATTCCTTTGGAAGAGCAAATGGCTCTTAGTGGAATGGCAGTGGATGCCGTTATGGACTCTGTTTCCGTAAAGACTACCTTCAAGGAAACGCTGATGGAGAAAGGAATTATATTCTGCTCGTTCAGTGAAGCCGTGCGGGAGCATCCGGATTTGGTGAAGAAATATATGGGCTCGGTAGTAGGTTATCGGGACAATTTCTTTGCAGCGTTGAATTCCGCAGTGTTCTCTGACGGCTCTTTCGTGTATATTCCGAAAGGAGTACGTTGCCCGATGGAGCTTTCCACTTATTTCCGTATCAATGCCCGTAACACGGGACAGTTTGAGCGTACGCTGATTGTAGCGGATGATGATTCGTATGTTTCTTATCTGGAAGGATGTACGGCTCCGATGCGGGATGAAAATCAGCTGCATGCCGCTATCGTTGAGATCATTGTGCATGACCGTGCAGAGGTAAAATACAGTACCGTTCAGAACTGGTATCCGGGAGATGCAGAAGGCAAGGGCGGTGTATACAACTTTGTGACTAAACGCGGTAACTGTAAAGGAGTGGACAGTAAATTATCCTGGACACAAGTGGAAACCGGTTCGGCAATCACTTGGAAATATCCTTCCTGTATCCTGACGGGCGATAACTCGACCGCTGAATTCTATTCCGTAGCTGTAACGAACAACTATCAGCAGGCAGATACCGGAACGAAGATGATTCATCTGGGTAAGAACACTCGTAGTACGATTGTAAGTAAAGGCATTTCTGCCGGACATAGTGAGAACTCCTATCGTGGGTTGGTACGCGTGGCCGAGAAAGCGGATAATGCCCGTAATTATAGCCAGTGTGACTCTCTGTTGCTGGGAGATAAGTGTGGTGCACATACCTTCCCGTATATGGATATTCACAATGAGACGGCAGTGGTAGAACATGAAGCTACGACAAGCAAGATTAGTGAAGACCAGATATTTTATTGCAACCAGCGCGGTATTCCGACAGAAGATGCTATCGGACTTATTGTGAACGGATATGCAAAGGAAGTGTTGAATAAACTTCCGATGGAGTTTGCGGTAGAAGCACAGAAGCTGCTTACCATCTCATTGGAAGGAAGCGTGGGGTGATGTTGACTTTTTAATAGTAAATCGTAAAATCGTAAATATAATCATGTTAGAAATAAAAGACCTGCATGCCAGCATTAATGGCAAAGAGATATTGAAAGGTATTAACCTGACGGTGAATCCCGGTGAGGTGCACGCTATTATGGGACCGAATGGTTCCGGTAAAAGTACGCTTTCCTCCGTATTGGTGGGTAATCCGGCTTTTGAGGTAACAAAAGGTTCGGTCACTTTTTATGGAAAGGATCTGTTGGAGTTGAGCCCCGAAGATCGTAGCCATGAAGGAATCTTCCTTAGTTTCCAGTATCCGGTGGAAATCCCGGGTGTGAGCATGGTGAACTTTATGCGTGCTGCTGTGAATGAGCAACGTAAATATAAAGGTCTGCCTGCACTGACAGCCAGTGAGTTTCTGAAACTAATGCGTGAGAAACGTGCGGTGGTAGAGTTGGATAATAAACTGGCTAACCGTTCGGTGAATGAAGGCTTTTCCGGTGGTGAGAAGAAACGGAACGAGATTTTCCAGATGGCTATGCTAGAACCGCGTTTGAGCATCCTCGACGAGACAGACTCCGGTTTGGATATTGATGCGCTCCGTATTGTTGCGGAAGGGGTGAACAAGTTGAAAACTCCTGAAACAAGTACAATCGTTATTACCCACTACCAACGTTTGCTCGATTATATCAAGCCTGATATTGTGCATGTCCTTTATAAAGGTCGTATCGTAAAAACTGCCGGACCGGAACTTGCTCTGGAACTGGAAGAAAAAGGATACGATTGGATCAAGAAAGAAGTAGGAGAATGACAAATATAAAACGATGATGGTTGAACAACAATATATAGAACTTTTCTCACAGACGGAAGCGATGATCTGTAAGCATAGTGCCGAAGTGCTGAATGCACCTCGTGCGTCAGCATTTGCCGATTTTGAGCGACTCGGATTTCCGACCCGTAAGATGGAGAAGTACAAATATACGGATGTGAGCAAGTACTTTGAACCGGATTTCGGTTTGAACTTGAATCGTTTGGCTATTCCGGTCAATCCGTATGAAGTGTTTAAGTGTGATGTGCCGAATATGAGTACCTCCTTGTATTTTGTGGTAAATGACACATTTTATAATAGAGCGCTTCCCACAGGAAATCTGCCGGAAGGTGTGATTTTCGGTAGCCTGAAAGAAGTGGCCGAGCAACACCCGGAATTGGTGAAGAAATATTACGGTCAACTGGCAGATACCTCTAAAGATGGTGTGACTGCTTTCAATACCGCTTTTGCACAAGATGGCGTTGTCTTTTATGTGCCGAAGAATGTGGTGGTGGAAAAAACAATCCAGTTGGTAAATATCCTGCGTGCAGATGTTAACTTTATGGTGAACCGTCGCGTACTGATTATCCTGGAGGATGGCGCGCAAGCCCGTTTGCTGATTTGTGACCATGCAATGGATAATGTGAACTTCCTGGCGACACAAGTTATTGAAGTATTTGCTGGTGAGAATGCGGTATTCGATATGTATGAACTGGAAGAAACACATACAAGCACAGTTCGTATCAGTAACCTGTATGTAAAGCAAGAGGCCAACAGCAATGTATTGCTCAACGGAATGACTTTGCATAATGGTACTACCCGCAACACGACCGAAGTGTTGCTGGCAGGAGAAGGAGCCGAAATAAACCTTTGTGGTATGGCGATTGCCGATAAAAACCAGCACGTAGACAATCATACAAGTATTGACCATGCCGTACCGAACTGTACCAGCAATGAGCTGTTCAAGTATGTGCTCGACGACCAGTCGGTAGGTGCGTTTGCCGGATTGGTACTCGTGCGCCCCGATGCACAACATACGAATTCCCAACAGACTAACCGGAATCTTTGTGCTACGCGTGATGCAAGAATGTATACACAACCTCAATTGGAGATTTATGCGGATGATGTGAAATGTTCGCATGGAGCAACAGTAGGCCAGTTGGATGAAGGCGCATTATTCTACATGCGTTCGCGCGGTATTGCAGAGAAAGAAGCCCGTCTGCTGTTGATGTTCGCATTTGTCAACGAAGTGATCGATACCATTCGTTTGGAAGCGCTGAAAGATCGTTTGCATCTATTAGTAGAGAAACGTTTCCGTGGCGAGTTGAATAGATGTCAGGGTTGTGCCATTTGTAAGTAACCACTAAAAAATAATGAACGTGGATATTCAAAAGATACGTGAAGATTTTCCGATATTGAGCCGTACGGTTTACGGTAAACCTTTGGTTTATTTCGACAACGGTGCGACAACACAGAAACCCCGTCTGGTGGTTGATGCGTTGGTGGATGAATATTATTCCGTCAATGCCAATGTGCATCGCGGCGTACATTATCTTTCCCAGCAAGCTACGGAACTGCATGAAGCTTCCCGTGAAACGGTACGTGAGTTTATCAATGCCCATAGCACGAATGAAGTTGTCTTTACACGCGGAACAACAGAAAGTATCAACCTGCTTGTTTCCAGCTTCGGCGACGAGTTTATGGAAGAAGGGGATGAAGTGATTGTTTCCGTGATGGAACATCATAGCAACATCGTTCCCTGGCAACTGTTGGCTGCCCGTAAAGGAATTGCCATAAAAGTCATCCCGATGAATGATAAAGGCGAACTTCTGCTGGATGAATATGAAAAACTATTTTCCGAACGCACGAAAATAGTCAGCGTAGTTCATGTATCGAACGTACTGGGTACAGTGAATCCGGTGAAGGAGATGATCGCAACAGCTCATGCGCATGGTGTACCTTGCCTGATAGATGCTGCACAGTCTATTCCTCACATGAAAGTGGATGTACAGGAGTTGGATGCCGATTTTCTGGTATTCTCCGCCCATAAGATATATGGTCCGACAGGTGTCGGAGTACTTTATGGAAAAGAAGAATGGTTAGATCGCCTTCCACCTTATCAGGGAGGAGGAGAGATGATTCAGCATGTCTCTTTCGAGAAGACCACTTTTAATGAACTTCCTTTCAAGTTTGAAGCCGGTACGCCCGACTATATCGGAACTACCGGACTGGCAAAAGCCCTTGATTATGTGAACGGACATGGCATTGAACAGATAGCCGCCCATGAGCATGAACTGACAACTTACGCTTTGCAACGTCTGAAAGAAATCCCCCATATACGTATATTTGGTGAAGCAGCCGAACGGGGAGCGGTCATTTCTTTCCTGGTGGGAGATATCCATCATTTCGACCTCGGCACGTTGCTGGATCGTCTAGGTATTGCCGTGAGAACAGGGCATCATTGTGCACAACCTCTCATGCAACGTCTTGGCATAGAAGGAACTGTACGTGCTTCGTTTGCCATGTACAATACCAAATCGGAAATAGACACTTTGGTGGCAGGAATTGAACGTGTCAGCAAGATGTTTTAAAGATATGAGCTGCTATTCCTGTGGAGTAGCGGCTTTTTTTATTCTTTAACTAAAAAAAGAGGGCCTCGAGTGCAGTGATTTGAGCTTTCGTGCGTCTAATAGGTAAAGAAACAAAATGTTCATTGAATATCAGGAGGGTCGTGAGACCATGCTTATATTATATAAATTCTCTCTCTTTAACATTAATGCAGCTATATCGTAAAAAGTTACGGTGTAGCTGCAACTTTTTTAGAGACTTCCTCCGTCTAATAGAATAGTTGTAACCATTGAAACAGCTGTTGCGATTGAAGATGAATTGAATATTATTGTATGTAAAAAGAAAGGGGAAACGCTGATAACAGCGAATCCCCCTTTTTTATCGATTATTTCCTTCCTTTTTATTCAGCAGTCAGCTCAATTACGCGGCTGAAAGCCTGATTTGTTGTGAAAGCATTGATTCCCACTTTCATCAGATAATCTCCTGAATAAGTTTTCTCATTGGCAGCCAGATTCGATTTGGAATTCGGCATCAGGTTGATTTCTTTCACCTTATACATTTTCTTCGCATCCAGTCCCTGAAGTTTTACCGGGAGCAGTTTCTCACCGAAACGTGGGTGGATATCGTAGGTATAAAGCACAGCTTTGTTCTTATCCGGTGAGGCATACATGAGAGACATGTGATTGCCATCGTAGGGAGAAACCAATCTGTATTGATCGCCGTCCAGAATCACTTTTTTCAGACGCGTCCAGTTGGCAACTGCATTCTGGCAGTAAGTCTGTTCGTCTGCATTCAGTTCCTTCAGTCCAAGGTCAAAGCCCAGTTTGCACATACTTGCCACATCCGTACGGAACTTCACGCTTGTGTTCTTGTTCCAGCTGGTTACGTGTGCACACATGGCTTTTGCCGGGAAGATTTGTGAGAATCCCCACTGGATAAACAGACGTTCTATCGGGTCTGTGTTGTCGCTGCACCAGAATTCTGTGTAATATTTCAGAGCTTCGTAGTCGCAACGGGCGCCACCGCCGGAGCAGAGCATCATTGGCACGTTTGGATATTTGTCTTTGATACGTTTCAATACATTGTATATACCACGTACATGGTCGATATAAAGCTGTCCCTGTTTATTTTTTAAATATGGAGAATAAACATTTGTAATTGGAGAGTTACAGTCCCATTTAAAGAAAGCCACTTCCGGATTCTCTGTCAGGATCTTATCCACTACACCATATACAAAGTCCTGTACTTTCGGATTGCTAAGATCGAGTACCAGCTGATTACGGTAATAATATGTTTCGCGGTTAGGCAGTTGGATAGCCCAGTCGGGATGTTTTTCGAACAACTCACTTTTAGGGTTAACCATTTCCGGTTCAATCCAGATACCAAATTTCACTCCGGCTTCTTTGGCAGACTGTACAAGGGCAGGAATACCGCCCGGCAGTTTGGATCTCATCACTTCCCAGTCACCCAGTCCGGCATTGTCACTGTTGCGTGGGTGCTTGTTGCCAAACCAGCCGTCATCCAGCAGGAACATATCTACACCAAGATGTTTAGCTTCCTTCATCAGTTCGGCAAGCAGTTCCTCATTGAATTTGAAGTAAGTATTTTCCCAGTTGTTTAATAAAGTCATACGGTCGCCTTGTCCGTCTTTCAGCTGATAGTTGCGTGCCCATGCGTGAAGGTTGCGGCTGGCTTCGCCCGTACCGTTGTTGCTGAAAGTAAAGATGAATTCAGGAGTTGTAAACACTTCATTCGGCTTCAGTTCATAATCAGATGCATAAGGATTGATGGCGGGGATTACACGGAGGTTACCTACGTTGTCCACTTCGAAAGTGAACTGGAAGTTTCCTGTCCATCCGATAGTACCTAGCATGGCACGTCCCTGCGCTTCCTGTGCCGGTTGTTCAAAACCAAGCTCAAAGAACGGGTGGGTGTGCATGGCAGCACGGCTTCCCAGTTTGGTGTCGATCACCTTTTTACCGAACAACAGAGGTTGTGTGCTCATTTGTGCTTCTTTTGCCCAATCGCTACTGAATTCTGTCAGGTAATATTCGTTTCCGGAGAAATAAAGCATGGTGGAAGCATAACGCCATAAGGTCACAGGCTTCTTTTCAGCATGTTTGATTTCGCTCCACGTCTTGATGACGTTTTCTTTCGGATAAGCGATGTAATGTAGTGTGACTTCTACCGGATACTGATTATCTTTTAGTTGAATGATCGTTTCCGTTCCGCCCGCCACTGCCTTCTGCTCGGAGGATATATAGCGGAGAATCGTACTTGGGTTTCCATCATTGTGCGTGATAGCTACAGCCGGTTCAAAATAATCTTCGGCGCCGGAGCCCGGATATACTTCCCATCCTCGGGTGGATACGCTACCGTCACTTCCTCCTTTTACGTAAGGAGAAAAGTTGTTGATGTCTTTCTCGTTCAGTAACTTATCGCCCAGATAAGCCTGATAGAGTCGTCCGTTAGGAGCTACTTGGAGAATTAAGTCTGTGTTGTCCGTTGCGATGCGGATAACGTTCTTTTCCTGGGCGTCCACTTGCGCCAGGGTAAACAATGCCATAAGTAATACGAGAAGTTTCTTCATGGTTTTTTAATAATTAATTAGGTATTAGTTAGTTTGTGGGCATAGAATGCCGCAAAGATAATTATAATTCGTCAGGAATGAACTAGAATTTAATGCTTGCGCTAAATTCTACGGTAAATGGGCGTAAATAATTTCCACTCATATAGTTGCCTGCATACTGGGCAGCTTCTTCTTTGGTAATCAGTTCCGAACCGTTGATGGTTCCGCTGGCCCCCTTCTGATTCAGGAAGTTGATGACTGTTGCCCCTAAAGAAAGATGCTTGTTTACATTCCAGTTGATCCCCCCGAAAGTTTCCCAGCGACCGTTGAAATAGAGGGCTTCCTGGAGATTGGCGTAAGTCTTGCCGAAATAGCGGAAACTAAGCCAAAGGCGTAAGTCCTTCGTGATATTATAGCTTGGGTCGAGTTCGACAAGAATCTGCGGAATCTCTTTTACAATCATCCCATTGGCGTTGACAGACATTTCCGAACCATCGTTGAATGTGACGCTTGCGTTATAGTTCTTGTAAACAGGTTTCTGATACGTGAACAGAGCGTGCAGGTGAAAACCTTTGAACGGGTCGATTTCGGCAGATGTGGTCCATCCCAGTGTTTTGATATTATAAATAAGCAATACGGTCTTTCCTTCTTCCGTTCCCGGTTTCGTCAGGTTTTGCTGGTCAATATTATTAGATTTAGAGATATAGGTAACCATAGAGGTGAGGTTGATCCACTTGTTCTTGTAGAACAAACCGCCACGGATTAACGGTATGGTGACACGTTTGTATTGCTCTTCCGTAGGACCTGTTCCGGCATATTCGTTGATACGTGGGAAGCGGGTGGCTACTGTTCCGTCGGCAGTCAGGCCGAATTGCCCGGTTACGTTGTAAGTGGCGCGGAGCGTGGCGGCATAGTTCAGTTTATCCTTTACCACTTTGGCGGGATGAATGCTGCGTTGTGTGGCAATGATATTTCCTGTTTCTTCCTCTTTGCTATAAGTGGTAAAGTCGCCGATGCGGAAACCCGGGAAACGGGAAGCGGATATTTGATCGGCACTCATCCGGTAATATTCCAGGCGTCCGCCATAATAGATATTGAATTGGGGAGTTACTTGCCAGTTGTCTGTAAAGTAAAGGGCGAGTTTGTTCTCATATCCCTTTGTATATTCGGGACTAAGTTCGTTGTACCCGTATGTCTGTACGCGCTGACCGGTCAGAGTAGGGTCCAGGGAACTTGTAGTTGTGGAAGTCAGCAACTGTGGATAGTTCTGTACGGTGGCCATCCATTGCAGAGAAGAGGAATAATAATCAAGATGGTAATACCATTCGTTCACTCCCAGACGCAGATCATGGTTGCCAAAGGTCTTGTTTAGCTCGGAAGTGATTAGGAAGTTTTTCACTTTGCCTACGTGCAACCAGGTGCGGCGACCTTCTGCCAGTCCCTCATACGGATCACCGTTTGATAGCGTAAAACCATCGTTGGCGGTTACTTCGCTGATGGTGCTGCCTCCGAAGTCGACATAGTTGGCACGTGGAGCATCCATATATTTCAGATTGAATTTCCATAGCAGATCGTTCCTGAAACGATAATCGGAGATCAATGCAATCTCATTGGCACGGTTTTCAGAACCATCGCCCAAATTCCATGTTTTCATCTTTCCGTCTCTTACGTCCATGTATGGAAAAGAACCGTTCTGCGGAACATAAGAATTTGTTCCCAGTTTGAAACCGTCTATCTCTTTGACCGAGCCGTCGCCGACATAGATAAAAGGAGCTGCATTGGCATAGCTGGCCGGATTTTCACTGCGGGAGTGTTTGTAGAGCAAAGATATTTTGCCGCGTCCGTTGTTGAAGAGACGGGTCAGGCCGGCATGATAAATCTCTGTGCGGTCTGCATAGTTCGTAAATTCCAGGTCGAAACTTCCCGGGTCGAAGTTCTGGTAAATGCTTGCCGTGTAAAGCCATTGGTTATTGATGGCTCCTGAAACATTGAAGTCGAAGTTCTGCATACCGAAATGATTGGTGCGGTAGTTTAATATACCTTGGAAATCCTTTTGTCCCAGTTTGCTGAATGAGTTGACGGAGTAAGCAATATTACCGGTCGTGATGGCCGATTCGGAAGGAGATAAAAGTCCTACTTCTCCCAGGCTGCTGTCGCTACGCCAATGAGCGGCAAGTTTGTGAACGGTAGAGGAATATACGGCAGGAAGTCCATTCTCATAGACATTAACGTCCTCGCTGGGAAGGCCGATTTGAATTTCGCGGGGTTTGTTGGCGTCAGAAGCATTCAGCATCACATTGCGTTCGCCTTCTTCTGATTCTTTTTTAGTAGAGTTGGCAGGAATCGTATCCTGCTTCATTTCGGTTCGGTTCGTCTTTTTCTTGTTCACCTGAATGTTCGCTGCATTCCCGTTGGAAGGAATCAGTTGCAACAGGGTTGCTAGAGTAAGGCAACTAAAGGTTACTTTTTTCATCACTTGTATTCATTTAAAGATTTGGAAGTTCACATCGGTTGTGTCATTTTGACGAAGGCAAAGATAGGAGGAGGAGAAACAAGTGGCTATACTCTTTTTTGTCAAGATGTGCAAGAGATGTTTCAAGTGTGCGATAGCCCTTTGCAGTGCGACATTTATTGCCATCCGTGCAACAAATGTTTCATCCTTCCTATGCATTTAGCGTAAAAAAAACTATATTTGTCGCTATCTAATATCTGTGTATGAAAAGGAAATTGCTGCTTTTTCTCCTTTCTATTTGTTTTTTCCTTCCGGATTTTGCCGCGACGGGACAGTATAACTTTATCCGTGTAGATGGAGGAAGCGGTCTTTCGAACAGTCATGTCAAGTCCATTATTCAAGATAGTTACGGTTTTATCTGGCTGGGTACGCGCAACGGTCTTAATCGTTATGACGGCGTGTCGATGAAGCTTTATAACTGCTATGACGAAACTTTGCAGCATGGCAATCAGGTCATATCCGCTCTTTTTGAGGATAATCACCGTCAATTATGGGTAGGTACGGATGATGGTGTTTATATTCAAGAGCTTGCTACCGGGAAGTTTTCGTTCTTTGATGCCCGCACAGAGAGCGGAGAGCAAATCAGATACAACTGGATTGAAGATATTCTGGCAGATCATTCAGGAAATATCTGGGTGAATGCACCGAATCAGGGAGTTTTCCGCTATCAGGTGGAGACGGGTAAACTGTTCCGCTATATTCCCTGTCCCAGTAAGGATAAAAGCAAGGACTTTCCGCAGTCTATCTGTGTAGATAAAGAAGGTACGGTCTGGGTGGGTACGTATGGAGCGGGAATTTACCGTTACAGTCCGGAGCAGGATAAGTTTGTGCCCTATGCAACAGAAGCCCTTAAAGGGGATTTCATCTTTACTCTGTGCGATTATGGCGATGAACTGATTGTCGGAGTGCATGAAGAGGAACTGAAACGGTTCAATAAAAAGACTGGAGAAGTGAGTATATTCCCTGCGCCCGAAGTACATCGAAAAATTATCCGCTACGCTGTTTGCTTCGGAGACGAGCTGTGGGTGGGTACGCAGAATGGCGTTTATGTGATTAATGAGAAACACAACAGTGTGCAACATATTCCTGCCGATGCCGGAGGGAAGTATGGGCTTGGAGATGCTATCGTCGATAAGATTTATCGTGATCGTGAAGGGGGAACCTGGATCTGTACGCAATTTGGAGGAGCCAGCTATCTGCCTGTACGTACGCTCGATTTTTCGGTTTATCTTCCGGGAGCGCCCGGTACAGTCAGCGGACGACGCATCAGTGAATTGGCGGAAGGAAAAGACGGAGTGGTGTGGGTTAGTACACAGGATGGCGGTGTTTGCTACTGGAATCCGGGAACACAGACTTTCACTAAAATTCCCCAGTCGCCTGACCGTCAGAATGTATTAAGCCTGTTCGCTTCGGATGATTTGGTTGGCGCAGGTTACTTTAAAGGGGGCATTGACCTGATTGTTCCTCAAGATCAGGTTCAGACGTTCTATCCCGCACAACTTGGTATCAGTGAAGGTTCCGTGTTTGCCCTTTACCGCGATCGTGGGGGAGCAATCTGGTTGGGTGATGGCTGGAACATCTTCCGTTCGGCCGACAAAGGACAGACTTTTGAGAAAATGGAGCAATTCGGGTATGCTTATATGCGTGATATTCTCGAAGATAAATCCGGCAATATATGGGTGGCAACGATGGGCAGTGGAATATTCCGGTATCATCCGCAGACAGATCAGATGGTCAGCTATAAATGTATACCGGGGGACAGCACTTCTATCGGAACGAATGAAGTGACAGGTATTTCGGAGGATAGTAAAGGCTTTATCTGGTTTTCTACAGACCGGGGTGGATTGTTGCGTTTTAACCCCGAAACCGGAAGATTCCGGACATACACCAAAGCGGACGGGCTTCCGGACAACGTAACATATAAAGTCGTGGAAGACCGGCAACATCGTATCTGGTTCGGAACAGACCGTGGGCTGGTTTGTCTTCATCCGGAAACAGACAGCCTGCAAGTCTTCAACCGAAATGACGGGTTACCTGATAACCAGTTTAACTATAAATCGGCCTTGGCTGCCTCTGATGGTACTATTTGGATGGGAACTATCAATGGATTGGTCTCTTTTAATCCGCAAATTGTCCATCCGAATACTTTTGTGCCTCCAGTCTATATCACCGAAATGTACGTGCAGGGACGTGAAACTCCTTTCACGGCAGATGGTGTGCAACTGCCTTACCGTTCTAACGTCAGCTTTGATTTTGTAGCTTTAAGTTATACCTCACCGGGTGCAAATCGCTATGCCTACAAAATGGAAGGGATAGATAATGACTGGAATTATACATCTGATGTGCATACAGCGTCTTATGCCCAGCTCCCGCCGGGAGACTACCTGTTCCGTGTGCGGGGCAGTAATAATAATGGTGTCTGGAATCAGGAAGAAGCTACTTTATCAGTGCGTATTCTTCCACCTTGGTGGCGTACAGTGTGGGCTTACCTTATCTATATCATTGTAGTGTCCGGCAGCTTTGTCTTGACTCTTCGCGCCTATCGCCGCCGGGAAGTACAAAAGATCCGTGAGCAGCAATTATTGGCAGAACTGGCGCGTGAGCGTGAATCCCATCGTACGCATGAGATGTTTATTAATCAGATCACTTACGGAGCTTGTACTCCGCAAGGGGGTGCGATGTCACGGGCTGATGAACAACTGATGTCCCAACTGATAGCCAAAGTGCGTGAGAATCTTTCCGACGCCAATTATAATGTGGAAGCATTGGCTGCAGCCATGAATATGTCCCGCTCCAGCCTGCATCGTAAGATTAAGGCGCTGACCGATCTTTCTTCACTCGACTTTATCCGTATCATCCGATTAAAACGTGCGGCAGAACTATTGCAGGAGGGAGAATTGCGCATCAACGAAATCTCTGACAGAGTAGGTTTCCAGTCGCCTTCTTACTTCGCAAAGATATTTCAGAAGCAATTCGGAGTTACTCCTACAGAGTTTGCCCAACAAAATAAGCAGAGAATGGCAGAGGATTAGTAACTATGGGCTATTATTCGTTATTTTATCATGGGGTGGTGAACAGGTTTTAGCTCCTTTCGGTACTGGAATGAACTAATCTTAGTTCTTCTAAGATTTAATTGGTAATATGCGATGATTTAATATTCATCATATATAGATTTATTCGTCTGACAGTTGTTGAACTTTCGTCTGGCAATTGTTGTTCTTTCGTCTGACAATTGTCAGACGAAAGAACAACAATTGCCAGACGAATAAATTCATGTATCATTAGCCATAACCCCATTAGGTATCAAAAATAAATCTGCACAAGCTCGAAATTAGTTCATTTCCGTATAGAAATGAGGGAATGAAGTAAATAACTACAGTGTGCCCATTTTGTTTAAAGAGATTAAAAGATAGAATAATTCAGCTTTATAAATTCTTTCTTTTTTACTTGCTTATTTCATTTGATTTCCATACTTTTAGCCTCCGTAAACCCTTTAAAAATTGATCCTATGGACAACATTCTTTTCTGGCTGGTTCCAGTCGCTTCCGTGTTAGCCCTCTGCTTTGCTTATTACTTTCATAAGCAAATGATGAAAGAGAGCGAAGGTACACCCCAAATGATAAAGATAGCTGCTGCTGTGCGCAAAGGAGCTATGTCTTATCTGAAACAGCAATACAAAATAGTAGGCTGGGTATTCTTGGGATTGGTTATTTTGTTTTCAATTATGGCCTATGGCTTTCATGTACAGAACGCATGGGTTCCCGTTGCTTTTCTTACAGGCGGATTTTTCTCCGGGCTTTCCGGATTTTTAGGGATGAAGACGGCGACTTATGCGTCGGCTCGTACCGCTAATGCCGCCCGTAATTCTCTGAATGCAGGGTTGAGGATTGCTTTCCGAAGCGGCGCGGTGATGGGATTAGTTGTAGTTGGCCTGGGATTGCTCGATATATCTTTCTGGTATCTGTTGTTGAATGCAGTGATTCCTGCTGATGCGCTGACACCTACTCATAAACTCTGTGTGATTACTACTACCATGCTGACTTTCGGTATGGGTGCTTCTACGCAAGCACTCTTTGCCCGTGTAGGTGGTGGTATCTATACGAAGGCAGCCGATGTTGGAGCCGACTTGGTAGGTAAAGTAGAAGCCGGAATTCCGGAAGATGACCCTCGTAATCCTGCTACTATTGCCGATAATGTAGGTGACAATGTAGGTGACGTGGCCGGTATGGGAGCCGATTTATATGAATCTTACTGTGGCTCGATTCTGGCAACAGCTGCACTGGGTGCTGCTGCTTTTATCCATTCGGCAGATACAGTGATGCAATTCAAGGCAGTTATTGCTCCGATGTTGATTGCAGCTGTTGGTATTATCCTTTCTATTATAGGGATATTCGCTGTCCGTACTAAAGAGAATGCGACCATGAAAGACTTGCTCGGTTCATTGGCTTTCGGCACAAACCTTAGTTCCGTGCTTATTGTTGCAGCTACATTCTTAATCCTGTGGCTTTTGCAACTAGATAACTGGACTTGGATTTCTTGTGCCGTAGTAGTCGGACTGGTAGTAGGTATTATCATCGGACGTTCTACGGAATATTATACTTCTCAATCTTATCGTCCTACCCAGAAACTAAGTGAAAGCGGTAAGACTGGCCCTGCTACTGTCATTATTTCCGGTATCGGTTTGGGTATGCTTTCTACAGCTATTCCTGTAGTTGCGGTAGTGATTGGTATCATTGCTTCCTATCTGTTGGCTTCCGCAGGTGATTTCGGTAATGTCGGCATGGGATTGTATGGTATCGGTATTGCAGCTGTTGGTATGCTTTCTACCTTAGGTATCACATTGGCAACGGATGCTTACGGTCCGATTGCGGATAATGCGGGAGGTAATGCGGAAATGTCCGGCCTGGGTGCTGAAGTTCGCAAACGTACTGATGCGCTCGATTCATTGGGTAACACAACTGCCGCCACGGGAAAAGGTTTTGCAATCGGTTCCGCTGCGCTGACAGGTCTGGCTTTGCTGGCTTCTTATATTGAAGAAATCCGAATCGGTCTGACACGTCTTGGTAATGTGGACCTGACTTTTGCAGATGGAAGTTCTATCAGCGTAGCAAATGCCACTTTTATCGACTTCATGGATTATTACGAAGTACACTTGATGAATCCGAAAGTACTTTCGGGCATGTTCCTCGGTTCAATGATGGCTTTCCTGTTTTGTGGTTTGACAATGAATGCAGTAGGGCGTGCGGCAGGACACATGGTTGACGAAGTGCGTCGCCAGTTTCGTGATATAAAGGGTATTCTGACCGGAGAAGCCGAGCCGGATTACGAACGTTGTGTTGAAATATCGACAAAGGGTGCGCAGCGTGAGATGGTTATTCCTTCCTTGATTGCTATTGTTGCTCCGATTCTTACAGGATTTATCTTTGGTGTTCCCGGCGTACTCGGTCTGCTGATTGGTGGCTTGAGCAGTGGTTTCGTGTTGGCTATCTTTATGGCTAACGCCGGAGGTGCATGGGATAACGCAAAGAAATATGTAGAAGAAGGTAACTTTGGTGGAAAAGGCGGTGAAGTGCATAAAGCAACCGTAGTAGGAGATACAGTAGGTGATCCGTTTAAAGATACCTCCGGTCCGAGCTTGAATATTTTGATAAAGCTTATGAGCATGGTCGCCATTGTGATGGCAGGACTTACGGTTGCTTGGAGTTTATTCTAAAAAAGCAGAAGAGAAATAAGAAAAAGGAGACAAAACAAGTCTCCTTTTTTAATTTGAATTACCTTTGTATCAAAATAGAAGCGATAAATATGTTATTACCTTATTTGAACGAGAATCTGATTGAGGCCGGATGTGATGAGGCCGGTCGTGGGTGTTTGGCGGGAGCGGTATATGCTGCTGCGGTTATTCTTCCGAAGGATTTTAAGAATGAACTGTTGAATGACTCCAAACAACTGACCGAAAAGCAACGTTATGCATTGCGTGAGGTAATAGAGAAAGAAGCGATAGCTTGGGCAGTTGGCATTGTGTCACCGGAAGAAATTGATGAAATAAATATCCTGCGGGCTTCTTTTCTGGCGATGCATCGTGCAGTGGATCAGTTGACCACCCGTCCCCAACATTTACTGATCGACGGTAATCGTTTCACTAAATACCCCGGTGTTCCCCATACTACAGTAGTGAAAGGAGACGGGAAATATCTTTCGATAGCAGCAGCTTCAATTTTAGCCAAAACATATCGAGACGATTATATGAACCGTCTTCACGAAGAATTTCCATATTATGACTGGGACCACAATAAAGGTTATCCAACTAAAAAACATCGTGCCGCCATTGCCGAACGTGGCACTACTCCTTACCATCGCATGACGTTCAATCTGTTGGGAGATGGCCAGTTGACTTTGAGCTTCTAAAGTCGCTTTGTTTCATTTTACACACATTTTCTACATTTTTTTGCAGAATAAGCACGATTTTGTTACGGATAACCGTGAAATTGTTCCGTTTAAGCTAAAAAAGTGTTGCTTAGTGCTTTTATTTGTTATTAAAATGCTATATCTTTGCGAACAATAATAAGAATTAAAAAGTTTAAAATCATGGCAACGAACAAGCTATTATGGTCTTCTAAGCTCATTGGGGTATTTTTTATTATGTTGGTTTGCACTCTTTCTGCAAATGCACAGTTTTTACGTACTTCCTATTTCATGGAAGGTACTCACTATCGTCAACAACTGAATCCGGCTTTAACACCGACTAAAGGTTACTTTAACCTTCCGGTGATCGGTGCTGTTAATGCAACGGTTGGTTCTACTTCGTTAGGCTATCAGGATATCATTGACATTATTGATGATGGCGATGATTTCTACACTAAACCGGATTTCATGAACCGTCTGAAAGATAATAATAAGCTGAATGTGAACTTCAGTACAGAAATTCTTTCTGCAGGATGGTATAAAGGAAAAAACTTCTGGTCATTCAATATCGGTCTTCGTACAGATATCGGTGCTAACCTGACAAAGAATATGTTTACCTTCTTGAATGAGATGGAAACAGTTGAAGAAAACTGGAGAAATAGTAACTATGATATTAGTGGTCAGCAATTGAACATTAACGCTTATACTGAAATTGGTTTAGGACTTTCACGTCAGATTAATAGCCGTTTGACAGTTGGTGCTAGAGTGAAAGCTTTATTGGGTATTGGTAACATGGAGTTGAAACTTAATAGAGTTGCAATGAGCGCTAATTTACCTAGTGATCAACAAATAAATCAGTGGTCAAGTGAGAGCTATTGGAATTCTATGAGCCCTTCACAGGCAGCACAGGCAGCACAAGAATTAAAGGATAAGTTTAATAACTATCATGCAAACTTGACTGTTGGTGCCGAACTGAAAAGTTCTTTCAAAGGCTTGGAATTGCAAGAAGAAGAGGGTAAAGATTATGTAACTGACTTTGATTTCGATAGCGGTAAATTGGGTATAGCTGGGTACGGTTTTGGTATCGATTTAGGAGCTTCTTATAAAATATTGGATAATCTGACTGTATCTGCTTCTGTTCTTGACTTAGGTTTTATCTCTTGGTCAAAATCAAGTACAAAGATTGCATCTGCTAATCCGGATCCGATTGATATTAAAGGAAGTACCTATGCAAATATGGTTGATCCGAATAATCCGAATACTGTTATGAACGCTGTAAATCAGTTGCAGAATGACGCTCAAGGATATATGGACCGTGTAACAAATGGTGATGTACTTGACTATGACATGTTGCAACTCGAAGTAAGCGATGCTAAAGAATCTCGTAAATCTCGTCTTGCTTCTACCCTAGTATTAGGTGCAGAATATGGATTCTTCAATAACAAATTAGCAGTGGGTGTATTGTCAACCACTCGTTTTGTACAGCCTGATGCTCTTACAGAATTAACATTCTCTGCAAACTACCGTCCGAAAAGCTGGTTCAATGTAGCACTTAGTTACTCAGCTATCCAGTCAGCCGGTAAATCTTTCGGTCTGGGTCTGAAATTAGGTCCTCTGTTTGTCGGAACTGACTATATGTTCTTAGGCAAGAACTCTAACTCTGTGAATGGATTCGTTGGAGTTTCTATTCCGTTGGGCGGAAGAAAAGCAAGTAAAGAAGGATAAGATATTTTAATTTCTCTCTCTAAACATTCTCTTTTAATTAATTCTCTATAGAATAAAAAACGTATAATTTCAGCCTGTCATCATAACTATATAGATAGTTTATAGATGACAGGCTGCTTTGTTATTATCTACCTTCTATTTAATGACTAACATGTGTCATGTATATTCAACTTATAGAACAAATAACTATGCTATATAACATAAAAATAAGAATGAGTATTTTAGCTAGTAAACTACTCTTTAACTATAATTGCAATGAAAAGCAATACAAGTAAGATACTTAAAGATAAGATATGAAAACAGAAACAGATTCTTTCTATAAAGATATATGCAAAGGTGATCTGAAAGCTTTTGAATATTTTTATAAGAAATACCAGCCCAGACTATTTGCATACGGGGTTGGAATATTGGGCGACGAGGAGGCTTCTAAAGATTTGGTTCAGGAGACTTTTATAGCCTTTTGGGAGAATAAGGAACGTTTGGTTACTTACTATTCTGTATCATCTTATCTTTTTAAAATATTTCAAAGTAAGTGTTTGAGCTATTTGAGAAAAAGAACGCTTTTGAGTGACTTCTCCAGTTTATCGGAATTGAAACTGAAAGAAATTGAGATGTCTTATTATAGTTCGGATAATATCAATGGAGGAACTGTTTTTATGAAAGAAGTAGAGGAACTATATGCAAAAACAATAAATGATTTACCTGATAAATGCCGTGAGATTTTTATTTTGAGTAAAGAGCAGGATGTGAAAGCGGCAGATATAGCAGAAAAACTGGGAGTTTCGGTAAGAACCGTTGAAAACCAAATATACAAAGCTATAAAAATAATGCGTCATGCAATGAGGGAGTATGCTGTTCCTGCGATTTTCTTAGTATTGTCCAATTTATTAAATACTTTATCAAGATGATTTCTGATATAGAAAATAGTTTACTAGTAAAGTACCTTAAAAATGAGCTTAACGAAGAAGAAAGCCAAAAGGTAATAGGATGGTTGGAGAAAAATAAAGAAAACCAAGAGTTTCTTTTTGGTTTAAAGGATTTATATATGCTTGGACGATGGGAAGAATTATCCAGGAAAGCAGATACAACTCATGGTTGGGAGAAGTTATCCGGGTCTATCAGGAAGCAGCGTCAAAGTAAGAATGTATTTCGCTCCTGCTTGAAATATGCAGCAATTTTAATTGTATTCTTTTCTATGGGCTATGGGTATAAAGCATATTTCCACCAATCCTCATCAATAATGAATACTATTATAACAGCAGAAGGGGAGAGAACAACAGTTATTCTTGATGATGGAACAAAAGTAAAGTTGAATCAAAATTCAAAGTTGGTTTATCCGGGCACTTTTAATGGGAAAAACAGGAAAGTAGCATTGAGTGGAGAGGCATATTTTGAAGTACTTCATGATGAAAAAAGTCCTTTTTTAGTTGATGCAGGTGTATATACAGTCAAGGTGTTGGGAACGAAATTTAATGTTGAGGCTTATCCGGGGGATATTTGCTCTTATACAAGCTTGAAAGAAGGGAAAGTGCAAATTTTGGAGAACGAAACGGAGGATGAACATATTTTATCAGAATTGAGACCTGGAACCCAGCTGGTTTATAATACTCAGACCGGACAATGCCAGTTGAATCAGGTAGACATAGAAGAAATTGGCGATTGGATGCGAGGGCAGATTGTGGTTAAGCATAAAACTTTGCAGGAACTGATAGATATCCTGAAGCAGAAATATGAATATAGTTTTGAACTACAAACAGATTCAATTAGTAATATCGTTTATAATATCGTGTTGGAACAGGAGTCATTGGAGGAAATCTTAAATGATATAACTGTTATCACGCCTCAAGTCCATTATTCGATAAATCATGGAACTCGAACTGTAATCATACGTTAACTGCCGTTTACAGATAAATACTCGGTTGGGAGAAACGAGTAACGATGCTCCCTTTTTGTAATCTAGTTCTACGTAATTATAGAAAATATAATGCGTGTGTTACTTCTATGTGCTTTCTATTTTGAGATTTTCAATAATATAATTCGCGAATTTGTTAATTTACAATTTAATATCTAATTGATTATGAAGAATTTTCAGCAGAAAAGACTTACGGGAAAAATTCTACGGTACAGATGTGGAATGGCTGGATGGAGTCTTGCTTTAGTATGTTTTTGTATTATCCTGTTTGGGAATGTGCAGATGGTGTCTGCACAAACAAGAAACGTGACAATTGATGTCGTAGATACTCCTATCGGGAAAGTTTTTGATGAATTGAGTAAACAGACCCGTTATAAGATTTTTTATAGCGATAATGTCATTGATTCTAAGCAAAAAGTGAGTGTGAGCTTTGTGAATAAACCGCTAAAGGAAGCTTTGAATAAATTGTTGGAAGGTACAGGTGTGGGGTTTGAAATTAAAAGTAAGAAAGTTCTTCTTTTTAAGATAAAAGAGTCTTCTTCTAGTCCGGATTCGAAAAAAGAATCGAATATTATGATTAGTGGTAGTGTGATAGATGAAAATGGAGAACCGATTATTGGAGCCACTATCACCTCGGAAAAGACCTTGAAAGGAACAATCACAGACTTGGATGGCAAATTTTCTTTGGAGATACCGGAAAATACCAATTTGGCAATGTCTTACGTTGGCTATCGTAATCAGATTGTGAAAGGGTATTCTAATATGATTATTCGGTTGCAGGAAGATTCGAGAATGTTGGATGAAGTAGTTGTTGTAGGTTATGGCACACAGAGAAAAGGGAATCTGACAGGGGCAGTGTCGAGTGTGAAAGCTGATAAGTTGACAATCGCTCCTGTTGCTACTGCCTCCAATACACTTGTCGGGCAATTGCCCGGGTTGATTGCTACTCAGTCAAGTGGACAACCAGGATCAGATTCTGCCACATTAAATGTTCGTGGTTTTGGTAGTGCTTTGATAATTGTAGATGGAATTGAAGCGTCACTTGACAACATTGATGCTAATCAGATTGAATCTATCTCTATATTGAAAGATGGAGCAGCTTCAATCTATGGTGCAAGGGCCGGTAATGGTGTTATTTTGATTACAACCAAGAGAGGAACAGACCAGAAGCCTATGATTACTCTCAACACAACATTCACTTGGCAGGGGGTAACGAAAATGTTGAAACCGGCAAGTTCGGGACAACGGGCAGAGATGGAAAGAGAAGCGTGGCTTCAATCCGGACAGCCTGAAGCCAGTGCTCCGTTTACAGAAGATCAGATACAGAAATATTATGATGGAACAGATCCTCTTTTTCCGAACACTAATTGGTATAAAGAGCTTATCAGAGATTGGGCTCCGGAACAGCAACATAATATATCTATCCGAGGTGGGAATGACAGACTTAAATTTTATGGATTCTTCGGTTATCTGAATCAGGAAACGATGATTAAGAAGAATGGAGGGAATTATGAGAGATTTAATCTGCAATCTAATATTGATGCCAAAATTTTGGATAATCTGACTTTAAGACTCGATCTTGCTTATAGTCAGGAACAAAGGAACTACACGACCCGTAGTATGGGAGTAGGAGGAAGCATCTGGCAGGATTACTGGAATACTCTTCCTTATTATCCGGCTACTTTGCCCGATCCTGATAAGATTCCGTATGCTTTTGGGGCAGGTGTTGGTGGTTTGCATGTCAGTTCTAATAGAGATATAAGCGGATATGATGATGCTCGTGGTGAAGATTTGCGTGGAACAGCTTCATTGGAGTATAAGTTTAAGTCTGTGAAAGGGTTGTCTATAAAAATGTTTGAGAGCTACCGGAAAGTTTATTCATTTAATAAAATATTTAACAAACCAGTAGATCTTTACACGTACGATCCTGCCAGTGATATTTATACATTAGCAGGAACGTATGGTTCTAAGGCCTCATTAAGTCAGGCACATTCACGGTCGGAGATGTTTACGCAGCAATACTCTATAAATTATGAAAATAATTTTAATGATACTCATCATTTGACAGCTATGGCTTTATATGAAGCAATCAATTATTCGGGCGACTATTTGTTTGCTTCAAGAAAAGATTTTATGATGACTGCTATTGACCAGATGTTTGCAGGCAGTACCGAAGGGATGACTAATAATGGCTATGCGAACGAAATGGGACGCATGAGTTTTGTCGGAAGGGTTAATTACAGTTATAAGAATAAGTATTTATTAGAAACAATTCTCCGTGCCGACGCATCGGCTAAATTCCCTCCTGGAAAACGTTGGGGCTATTTTCCTAGTGTATCTGTAGGATGGATGCTTTCAGAGGAAAAGTTTATATCACAGGTACGTTTTATAGATAACCTGAAGTTACGTTTAAGTTATGGGCAATCGGGAAATGATGGCGTAGGTAATTTTCAGTATCTGTCCGGCTATACTTATGGGCATGCCTATTTATTAGGCAAGGAATCGGTACAAGGAATGGTTTCCACAGGTTTGGCTAATCCTAATTTGACATGGGAGAAAGTAGAGATTGCTAATATTGGTATTGACTACTCTTTCTTCAATCGGAAGCTATATGGAGAGGTAGATGTGTTTTATCGTGAGCGTACAGGTATTCCTGCTACACGGTTGATGTCATTACCTTCGACTTTTGGAGCAAATTTGCCACCGGAGAATATTAATAGCCTTAATGATAGGGGATTTGAAGTCAAACTGGGAACTTCAGGTGCTGTAAATCAGTTGAAATATGATGTGAGTGGAAATATTTCCTGGTCGCGTGCTAAATGGAAATATTATGAGGAACCTGATTATACAGATTCCGACCAGGCTCGAATCTTTAAACAAAGCGGGAAATGGACAGACTGCGTGTATGGATATGTTTCTGATGGATTGTTTACTAGTCAGGCTGAAATAGATGCAGCTCCATATTATGAAGACCTGCAAGGGAACACTATGCTTAAACCGGGCGATGTGCGGTATAAGGATTTGAATGGGGATGGCATTATCAACTGGAAAGACCAGAAAGAGATCGGAGGTAGTACTATGCCGCATTGGATATATGGTCTTAACGTGGCTTTATCTTATAAAGGATTCGATCTTAGTATGCTTTTCCAAGGTGCTTTTGGGTATAGCCAAAATATAAGTAATGGCTTGTATTCCACTTTGCTTTACGAAGAAAGATGGAGTCCGGAAAATAATGATGCTAATGCCATTTATGCACGTTTGGGAGGAGCATCTACAAACAATTACACTTCGGATTTTACTTATAAGAAAGCGGGCTATTTGCGATTGAAGGTAGCATCGTTGGGGTATAGTCTGCCAAGACAATTTTTAGAGAAGTGTCATATAAATAATGCCAGAGTCTACTTGTCCGGGACCAATTTATTGACTTTTAATCGTCTGGGTAAATATGGAATTGACCCCGAAGCGCAGAATGTAGGATATTATTATCCTCAACAGCGTACAATAAGTTTGGGATTGAATATTTCATTTTAAAATATAAATAAATATGCATGCTATGAAAAAGATAAAGAGTCTTTTATTTTTAGGGTTGTTTATGATGACGTCCTGTCTGGATATATTAGATAAGGAACCTTTAGACATTATTTCTGATAATGCAGTGTGGAATGACCCGGTTCTGATTGATAGTTATCTGGCGGAGTGTTACTATCAGACTTCTGTAATGGTGAATGAAACTCCCGGATATTTCACTAACGGAGGAAACTTCTGGCAGAGTGAGTTAGGAATGGGAATGTGTTGGATTAATGAGATTGCGGATGAGGCTAAAGTAAACTGGGCATATAATACAGATGCAGTCAGGACCTATAAAGCAGGCGGATTGACCATTGGCGGAGGACTTTTGGAATGGTGGGAACTTCCTTATAATACCATCCGTGCATTAAATGAATTTATTCAGCGTGTCCCCGGTTCCCCGGTAGCGGAGGAACTGAAAAATGAGCGGGTGGCAGAAGCACGTTTTTTGAGAGCGTATAATTATTTTGCGATGGTGAAACGTTATGGTGGTGTTCCTCTGATTACTGTTCCGCAAGCGTTGGACGAGTCTTGGGAGGAATTGTATCCCAGCCGTAATTCGGAGCAGGAAGTATATGACTTTATTCTTGCAGAGATGGATGATATTATCAATAATGAATACTTGTATGAGACAGTTGGGGATGATAATTTGGGCAGGCCGACGAAATACGCTGCGTTAGCGCTAAAGAGTCGTGCGGCATTATATGCAGGCAGTATTGCACAATTCGGAAAGGTGCAAATGAATGGTTTATTGGGGATCCCTTCATCATTGGCTGAACATTATTATCGTGAGTCTTATAAGGCGTCAAAAGAAATAGGTAAAAAACACTCTCTGTATGATGTAAATGCAGATAAGGTGACTAATTTTAAGAATATCTTTCTTGTTAAGAATAATTGTGAAGTAATTTTAGCCAGACGGCATAATGACTCTCCGACTTCCATAAACAGTGGTGATTATAGCGGAGGACACTCATGGGGATATGACTTTGCACAATGCCCCAAACCACAAGCATGGGGAGCAGGAAACAAAGATGCTCCTTATCTTGAAATGGTTGAAGCATTCGAACATATTGACGGAACTTCAGGTGCATTGGACAGGACGCAGATTCAACAAGGGTTATGGACAACAAACGAACTGTGGGCAAACAAAGATCCTCGTTTCTTTGCTACAATTTACACGCAGAACACAGCTTGGAAGGGAGCGATGGTTGACTATCACAATGGACTTCGTTTGCCTGACGGAACCATACAGAATGATGGTTCGTATCAAGGAGTATTAGCATTGGGAACCCAATCTGTAGACAATGGCTTCGGAACAGGTTTTGGTGTAATGAAATATTTGGATGAGAGTAATAATACACTTCAGTTTCCTGGCATTTCAAGTACTGATTATCTGGTTTTCAGATATGGAGAGATACTGTTGAATCTGGCAGAAGCAGCCTTCGAACTGGGAGAAACGGGAGAGGCTTTGGAAGCCGTGAATGATATTAGAAGACGTGCAGGAATTTCCCCTCTCGAATCGATAGACCGTGATAAAATACGTCACGAACGGAAAGTGGAATTAGCCTTTGAAGGACATCGTTATTGGGATGTACGGCGTTGGAGAATTGCAGTGGATGTTCTTTCCAAACCCAATTCCGGATTGCGTTATATTTTGGATTACGAAACCGGCAAGTATCAACTCCAGATATTGGATAATGTAGATGGTACAGGTACGTCTCCCAACTTCTATGAACACAATTATTATTTTCCTATCACGTTGTCACGTACAGGAAATAATCCTAATTTGCAGGAAAATCCAGGATATCAGAATTAATAATAAAAGTGTAGAAGATGCCTTAGGAGTATAAAGACTGTTCTTTCCTTTTCAGGCATCTTCTGCCCAATTCCATAACTGTCATATTGTAAAAAGATAACTATGTATTTGAAATATGTATTAATTGTATTTTTAGGGATAAGTGTAGCTTGTTGTGCGGATAAAGGTGATTCGGGGAATATCGGTGAACTTTCTTCGGAGAACTTCAAAGTAGAGGTAGGGGGAGAATCTGTATTTGTTTATCAGGCACGGGTGTCTAAGTATCCTATCAATCAGAACTGGCCGGGATATCAGCGTCCTTTGGAACAAACAGAAATCGCATCTTTTGCATCATTTGATTATGAAGCTGGTAAGACTGTGAGAATAACAACGGAGCAGAAGATTGAAAGTTGTGATATACGTCCTAAAGAGTTTGGTATTATTCCTGAAGTGAAAGGAAATACGATTGAGTTTGTTGTCACTAATCCTTGTCAGTTTGTTGTTGAGGTTAATGGGCATCATAAAGCTTTGCATTTGTTCGTCAATCCTAAGGAGCAAATACAAGTGGATAAAGAGGATAGTCGTATTCATTATTATGGCCCCGGAGTTCATGAAGCCGGAGTGATTAATGTAAAAAGCGATGAAACAGTTTATATAGACGAAGGAGCAATTGTTTATGGAGTCATTCGGAGCGAGAACACTTCTAATATTAAGGTAATAGGTAAAGGAATACTTGATGCAAGCCGGATAGCAAGAGGTGCTGCTCCTCATATGATTAGTCTGCATAAAGTACGTAACGCTTATATTGGAGGTATTATATTGAGAGATGCTCATGAATGGGGAGTCGTACCTTCTTGTTGTGACCAGATTACATTTGATAATATTAAGTTGATAGGTTTCTGGCGGTATAATTCTGATGGGATTGATATTGTGAATAGTAACAATATAGTCATAAAGAATTCGTTTATTAGAGCATTTGATGATAATATAGCGATAAAAGGATTGCAGTGGGCGTATGAGGAGCAACAGACCATTAAAGGTATTCGGGTAGACAATTGTGTGCTTTGGAATGATTGGGGCAAGATTTTTGAGTTTGGTGCGGAAACGGTAGCTGATACGATTCAGGATGTTGTCATATCCAATTGCTATGTACCACACTTTACCATGGTGGCTATGGATATGCAAAATGGAGATAGAGGCCATATCGAAAATGTCGTATTCAACAATATCTCTATTGAGGAACCGATACGGGAACGGGCGATGCTGGGTAATACGCCTATGGATACAAAAGATTGGGGAAGGGCAATTTCTTTGGGTATTTATGGAACGCAATGGTCTAGTGATGCGACTCGTGGAAGTATTGACAATATACAATTCAGGAATATACGTTGTACTGGCTCTTCTTTTTCCTGCATTGAACTGAAAGGTTATGATGAGAAACATCAGGTTTCTAATGTATACATTAAGGACTATTTTGTCAATGGAACGAAAATTACCGGAGATGAAGATGTACAAAAAAATAATTTTGTAACTAACGTTGTTTGGGAGTAATGTAATGTCTTTCTTTCATGATTTATCATTTATAGGAAGAATAACTGAATGATGGTGGAGTATGTTATTTAGGTGTTATAAACAGAATCGGAAGAACTCCGGTTCATAAATTGGAATAATAAAATGATAAAAGAAAAACGACTCAAGTATATTGTTTTCTGTTTGTTGAATATGACAGGTATATTTGCTTTTGTAGGGCAAGTTGCAGCACAAGCTATTGTAGGGGATACGCATTCTGGTTACAGTGTTGCTGCCTACGTCTGGCCTTCCTGTCATGATGATCGGCCTAAAGGACATGAACTATTATGGCCGGCGGGGACGGGAGAGTGGGAAATTATTAAAAAAGGTACTCCCCGCTTTGAAGGCCATTATCAGCCTAAACAACCTTTATGGGGGTATGAAATGGATAATAACCCGCAAGTGATGGAAAAATGGATTGATGCAGCTACGCAACATGGAGTGAATGTTTTTATATTTGATTGGTATTGGTATGATGAAGGACCGTTTCTTGAAAGTTGTATCAATGATGGCTTTTTGAAAGCACGTAATAATGATAAAATGCAGTTCTATATTATGTGGGCTAACCATGATGTAAAGAAGAACTATTGGAATGTGCATAAATATGGTAATGATGAATCGTTGTTGTGGGATGCTTCCGTAGACTGGAAAAATTTTAAAATCATAGTGGATAGAGTAATTAATCAATATTTTGAGAAAGGTAACTATTTCAAGATAAATGGTGCTCCTGTTTTTTCAATCTTTAGTCTGGAGAAGTTTGTTCAGAGCTTCGGTACTGTGGATGAGGCCCGTAAAGCACTTGACTATTTTAGAAAAGAGGTAAAAAGGTATGGATTTCCTGAACTACATATACAATCAATTATTGGCGGAGGTATGCCTGACGAAAAAATGTTGCAGCAAATAGAGCAATTGGGCATAAACAGCATGACACATTACAACTGGGGCGGTCCACATCCGGAAGATTATATGACTTGGGGAAAGGAATCCATGGAAAGAATGGATAAATGGGTAGAGGCTCTTTCTGTTCCTTATTTCCCTAATGCTTCTGTTGGTTGGGACGATACCCCACGATTTCCTCATAAAACTCAAAAAGATGTAGTACACTATAACAACTCTCCTCAAAGTTTCGCGACTTATCTTCAAAAAGTAAAAGAATATCTGGATGTTCGTCCGGCTTTGCCGAAGCTGATAACAGTCTTTTCTTGGAATGAATGGATAGAGGGAGGGTATCTCTTACCTGATATGAAGTATGGATTCGGGTATCTGGAAGCGGTGAAAGAGGTGATTCTTGATGGAAAATATGATGGGTATAAATAATATCGTGTAAAAATAATAAATATAAATACTATAAACGATTATGATGAAAATATCAAAATTATTATGTAAGTCATTTGCATTACTTAGTTTGTTGCTTATTGCTTGTAGCAATACGGATGACATTCAGCAAAAAGTAAAAGAGATTGACGCAAGCCAATTGAAAGTGAGAGATCCTTTTATATTTTATGATGCGGATACTGATTATTATTACTTGCATGTAAATGGTACTCTGAAAGTAAAGTCATACAAGAGCAAAGATCTGCTTACTTGGCAGGAGAATGGATATTCATTTCTCCCTTCTGCCGGATTTTGGGGAAAAGAAGATTTTTGGGCTCCCGATTTTTATAAATATGAAGATAAATATTATTTGTTTATCACGTTGAGTGCACCGGGAGTCAAAAGAGGAACTTCTGTTTTGGTTTCGGATAGAGTGACTGGAACTTTCCAACCATTAGTCAACAACGCTGTTACACCACAGGAGTGGACGTGTTTGGATGGTTCTCTTTATGTTGATTCGGAAGGGACCCCATGGATTTTTTATTGTCGTGAATGGGTAGAAGTCGGCGATGGGGAAATATATGTTCAACAATTGAAAGATGATTTGACAATGACGGAGGGGGAACCACATTTGCTGTTTAAGGCTTCCGAGGCCCCGTGGGTAGGTCCGGTTACTTTAGGTGAGAATACAGGTAATGTGACTGATGCCCCAACTGTTTATCGTTTAGAGAGCGGTGCGCTTCTTATGTTGTGGTCTAGCTTTACTAAAGACGGTAAATATTGTATTGGTCAAGCGTTGTCAGAATTGGGTAATGTGCAAGGACCATGGGTACAAATGCCAGAACCTTTGAATAATGATGATGGCGGGCACGCCATGTTGTTCAAAGATAAAAACGGAAATTTGAAAATATCTTATCATTCACCCAATACGACAGGTCTGGAAAGATTAACAATTAAAGATGTAGTGATCGAAAATAACAAAGTTAGAATTATAGAGTAAAAGAGGAATGTATAGAATAGTTATTTTCTTCATGTTACTGACAGCAGTGAATGTATCTGCTGATGACTCTTTCTCTGTTTATTGTTTGACTACTGAACAGGCAGAGAATCCGGTAGGAATAGATTCGCAGTCTCCGCGTTTCAGTTGGAAGATATATGCTCAAAAGCGCAATTTTAAACAATATGCTTATCAGGTATGCGTAGCTGATTCTCCGGACAAATTGATGAATAGTGAAGCTCATGTTTGGGATAGTGGAAAGGTTATTTCTGACAAATCAATTCTCGTTCCTTTCAAAGGTGTAAAATTAAAATCGTCCCAGGTCTATTATTGGCGGGTTAGAATTTGGAATGATGAAGACAAGGTATCTGCATGGAGTCAGATAAATACATTTGCTACTGGTTTGTTGGCAAATTCCGATTGGGGAAATGCTCAATGGATTTCTATGGAGAAAGACGAAGGGCGAGTAAAAGGTATTCATTATCAGGAGGAGGAAGCTTTGCCTACCCAGAAGGTAGGGATGTATAAACTTCCTCAATTTCGGAAACAGTTTAGAGTGAAAGATAAAAAGATCAGTAGAGCTTTTGCTTATGTTTCAGGTTTGGGACATTTTGATTTTTATCTGAATGGCGGAAAAGTGGGTAATCATTTTTTGGATGCCGGGTGGACTTTATACGATAAAGAGGCCTTTTATGTATCATTTGATATAACGGACTTATTGCAGCGTGGAGAAAATGTATTGGGGATTATGCTTGGAAATGGATTTTATAATGTGCCTCAGGAACGTTATTTTAAATTGCTGATCTCTTATGGCGCTCCTAAAATGAAGTTATATTTGAGAATTGTTTATGACGATGCTTCCGTTCAAGAGATTGTATCCGATAAGTCGTGGAAGGTAAGTGAAAGTCCTGTAGTTTTCTCCAGTATATATGGTGGAGAAGACTATGATGCAACTAGAGAGCAGCCAGGATGGATGTATGCAGATTTCGATAGCAGCGGCTGGAAAAATGTATTAGTTGCCGACTATGCTCCTAAGATGGTTTCCCAACAAACCGAACCGCTCCGGATAAGAGAAGAAATGCCAGTGGTTACGTATTTTAAAAATGAGAAGGGAAACTGGGTATATGACTTGGGGCAAAATTTTTCAGGAGTAATTCATCTTTGTATAAAGGGAGAAAGGGGGCAGAGTGTACGTCTGACACCTGCGGAATTACTGAATCAGAATCGCACAGTCAATCAGTCGGCATCAGGAGAGCCTTTCTACTTTACTTATAGACTCCGGGGTGGTCAATGTATTGAAACATGGCAACCTCAATTCACCTATTATGGTTTTCGCTATGTAGAAGTGGAAGGTGCGATTCCGGCAGGAGAGGAAAATCCGGATAAACTTCCAGTCATAATGGAACTTGCTGGAGTTCACACCTGTTTGGCTGCTCCTGAAACAGGGAGTTTTTCTTGCTCCAATCCTCTGTTTAATAAGATACATAATCTTATAGACTGGGCTATGCGTAGCAATATGGCCAGTGTGCTGACCGATTGTCCTCATAGGGAAAAATTGGGCTGGGTGGAACAAGCTTATCTGATGCAATACTCTCTGCAATATCGTTACAATATGTCTCGAATATATGGTAAGATTATAAGAGATATGTATTTGTCGCAAACGGAAGAAGGGATGATTCCCTCCATTGCGCCCGAATATGTGAGGTTTAAAGAAGGCTTTGAAGATACGCCAGAGTGGGGAAGTGCATTTATTATATCTTCCTGGTATGCGTATCTATGGTATGGGGACGACAGGACTTTGGCAGAGTTTTATCCTGCAATGAAAAGATATATGAATTATCTGGCTTCCCGCGCAAAAGATCATATAATCTCCTATGGTTTGGGTGATTGGTTTGACATAGGGCCGGATGTTCCAGGAAATTCACAATTAACATCTAATGGAGTGACGGCAACAGCGACCTACTATTACAATGCCGTTATTATGCAGAAAATTGCCCGGCTTTTGGGTATTTCTGAAGATGTGGAGGTATATGAAAAATTGGCGACCGATATTAAGGTTTCCTTTAATCGTACGTTTTTGGATTCTTCATCGAATATCTATGATCGTAATAGTCAGACTACTAATGCAATTGTTCTATTCATGGATTTAGCAGATGAGGCTCACAAACAAATAGTAGTTGATAATTTGGTTCGTGATATACAAAGTCGAAATTATGCATTGACGGCTGGGGATATAGGGTATAGATATGTGTTACGTGCGTTGGAGGCTAATAATTTGTCAGAACTGATTTATAAAATGAATTGTAGGTATGATGTTCCTGGTTATGGCTGGCAGTTAGCGCATGATGCAACAGCACTTACAGAATCGTGGCAGGCGTTCGGGTTTGTGTCTAACAATCATTTTATGTTAGGACACCTGATGGAATGGTTGTATAGCGGTATAGGCGGCATAGGCCAGACAGAACAGTCATTGGGGTATAAAACAGTATTAATTGCTCCTCAAATAGTCGGTGATATTACATCTGCTACGACTTCTTATGAGTCTCCTTATGGATTGATTCATTGTGAATGGAAAAAGGAACGGGAAAAATACGAATTGAAAGTGTCTGTTCCGGCTAATAGTGAAGCAGTAATTAGTTTGCCTGCTGCAACATTTGAAGATATAACGGATTACGGTGTGGCTCTGACATCAGTCACGGATATTATTAATATGGAGGTTGATCAAAATGGTCAAATGGGGATTAAATTGAAGGTCGGATCAGGAAACTATCTGTTTACAGTTAATAACCCTGTTTACCAAACAAACACTTCATTAGACGTTAGTGAAGCAACTAATGTATTATGCTTGGGTAATTCGATAACTAAGCATGGAGTAAAACACGATATTGAGTGGTTTTCTGATTGGGGAATGGCGGCGTCAAAAGAAGAATATGATTATTGTCATCAGCTTCAGTCTATGTTTAAACAGTATAATGATTCGTCAACGGTTACTCCACTGAATATTGCATATTGGGAACAGAATTTAAATTGTAATATTGATTCTTTGATTGGGGAGAAGTGCCTGAATAAGGATTTGATAATTATAAGGCTCGGAGAAAATGTACATGACAAGGAGCTGTTTAAAACGAGGATTCTTGATCTTGTAAATGTATGTAAGAAATATACTTCTAATGTTATTATTACCGGTTGTTTCTGGCCTGATGCTGACAAAGAAGAAGCATTGATAAATGCAGCAAACCGAAATGGACTTGAATATGTTCCGCTTGCGTGGATTAGCGAGCAGCAAGGAGTTTATCCCAAGATTGGTGATAAATTGTATAGTACATCAAGCAAGCCTTATAAAGTAAAACAGGATTTTATAATTACACATCCCAATGACAAAGGAATGAAAATGATTGCCAGGAAGATATTTGAGGTAATAGATAGGAAGTGAGAGCATTGTAGGAGACTGGTAGTAAAACGAGAAATCCGTTTTATTACTGAATATTGACTGCACCCTTGAAGTTTAGTGTTTAACTTTTGGGGTGCAGTTCATTTGTAATAAGGGCGTTTTTTACTCCAGTTTTTTCTGGCAGCCTCTAATAAGCACTTTTAGAACCACTTAATCTTTCGGAATATCACGAACGCAAGTGTTGACAATCCGATGGAAAATAGTACGATCAAAGAGAAAGCGAAGGGTACCTCTTCCAGATGAATATCCACGTTCATACCATAGAAACTGGCAATCAATGTCGGGAGCATCAGAACGATGGACAGACTTGTCATGCGTTTCATGATCGTATTCACGTTATTGGAGATAATAGAGGCAAAAGCATCCATTGTTCCTGTGAGGATATCGCTGTAAATATTCACCGTGTTAAGTGCCTGTTTCAATTCGATAATCACATCCTCCACTAATTCTGTGTCCAGATAATCCGTGTCCTGAAAAATAGTCCTTAACTTGCCTATCATGACTTCATTTCCACGGATGGAAGTATTGAAGTAAACCAGTGTTTTCTGCAGTCTCATCAGACGAAGCAGATCTTCATTACGGATGCTTCGTTCCAGTTCTTTTTCTGCTGCACTGATGTCTATATTTATCTGCTTTAGATATTTCAGGAACCACACAGCAGAAGAATAGATGATCCGAAAAATCAGATCCAGCTTGTTGCGTACAACAATCCCTTTTCGACGGGTATGCTCTATGAAATCCGGTAACAAATCTGTGTTGTGATAACAGACGGACACAATAATCTCGTTATTGGTGATTATTCCAATCGGTACAGTGTCGAAGGGCAGGCTGCCGTTCTGCTTGTTCTGCACAGGAATACGAAGAATGGTCAATAACCAATTACCTTCTGTGTCCGTACGCGGACGTTCGTCTGTATCGGCTATATCATTAAGAAATGATTCGGGTACGTTGAGAGTTTGAGTTAGAAATTCAAAGTCATCATTATTTGGGCATACTACATTTACCCAGCTGTTAGGAAGCCATTGAGCTTTTTCCACAAAGCCGGCTTCACAATAAAGATACGTTCTCATCTTATTGCCTCCTTTCGTTTGTTTTACACGAGCAGAGGCATCAGGTTTCAATGACTCTGTTCGCTTTAATTAATACTAGTTGTGCACGTTCGCGGGTTTGAATCGTCCATATTTCTATGATTTTAATTTAAAAGCGATGCAAAGGTACGGAAAAATGAAGAGGGTTCCGCCCTTTGTATCGTTTTTTTTGATATTCTTTTATTCGTGCCCTTTATTTAGAGGCTCCGTTACTATTCTGTTTTTCCTTCGAAATGATTATCCAGATATTTCCTGATATTGTAACTGCTTAAACGCTCTTTGGATATGCTACCATCTTTTTCAACAAGTTCATAGTGTGGAATACCATTGAACTGGAATAGTTGGCGCAGATAATTGAACTCTGCCTCCGAAACATAATAACAGGCTTCTCCTTTTAGATTCTTCTCTATATATTTTTTGTAGTCTTTCTCGGGCGAATCTTTCTGACTTGTGATATAGATGAATTGAAACTCCGGATGATCTTTATATTTTTTGCGTAAATCGGCAGTTGCCTCTATTCCTGCACGACAAGGGCCACAAGTCGTTGCCCAGAAATCGACAAACAGAACCTTACCTGAATGATTCTTTATGATGTTGCGGAATACTTCAGTCGCTTTTCCATCAGGCAACTGATAAGATCTTGCCCTATCTTTTGGGTGTGTCTTTTCCAGCACTCGTTCAGCTTCTGATGCGAGAAACGGTTCGGTGAATATTTGTTTGATGCTATCCACATATTCATGAGCTATTTGGCTGTCTTTGATATTTCCTAAATTAAAATTAAGGCTCCGCACTTTGGCTATTTGCCAGAGCAAAGGGTTGGGAGTAGGATATAATTGTGCAATGATGGAATCTTTCTTGAAATCATATTTCTGGTTCATTTTTATAAAGATTTTATCCTTATCCTGCTGGGATTCTTCCTTTTTCTCGGAATATAATGCCACATATTCTTGTATGAGTTTTTGTTCTTTTTCATAGAGCGATGCCATCTTCTCGTTCTCTGCAATTAACTGCCTCATTATAATTTTGGCAGTAGTTCCGGCCAACTTCTCCTGTCTAAGTCTTATTGCTTCCTGCTCCTTATTTAGTTTCACACCTTTTTCTTTAAGGAAAGTCAATAGAGGTTTCTTCGGATAAGTATAATCAATGCTGTCTGATGGAGAAAAAGACTGGTCGGAATATGCTTTCCGGAACAAGTCCATATATTCGAAACGGTTGATAAATGTACTTGCGTTTGTGTTTGCAAGTACGGTTACATCATTGAGTGGCATATCTTTCAAGAAACTGTAATAGGAATCGTCTTCCTTTACTTTCAGCGCCTGATTGGTGCTATCTTGCTTTGCGTAATAATCTCTGCTCATCAAGAAATCAAAAAGCATACTTCCGGCTTGCAAATCTACCTTGTTTTTTATCAGATGAACTGCCTTGAGAGAGGGCTGATAGATTTGGCTTACAGAGTCTGCAACCTGTTTCCATTGTGCAATGATAGGCTTCATGTGCTCCTTGTATTGGTCGGGAGTTAATGTCTTTTGTGATTTCGATAAGTCCTCATAGCGATAGGTTATCTGGTTATCAAAGTCTTTCAGCAGGTAGGAGAGAGAGGCGGATGGACCCATATATGCTGTGTTTCTGATAGGGAAGTAATGATCGCGTGCACGGCTACGTGCCATTACAGCTTCCCAGTCGATATACATGGTGAGAGTTTGTCCGGGTTCAATATAGAATGGAATCCAGTTGTGTCCCAGTACTACCGATGATTCTATCGGATGATTAATGCTAAATCGACAGCTAAAACTACCGTTCGGGGCTATCTGGATGACGGTCGGATAATCTTCACGGGTCAGTTCATTTGACAGATAAATAAGACCGGTGTCAAATCCTAAACGAGGATCGTATCCGTTTATATACCCTTGCAGATAAGTTGAATCCTGGCGGAAGAATTGCTTAAAATCAGGTTCTGCAGCAACCTGTGTAATCGGAGTTCTCTCCTTGCTGTACACTAATTCTTCCGCTCCTTTCTGCTGAATCTTACACGTGCCGTCTTTTTGCGGGGTGAATGATAAAGTCATTTCCTCCTGACTCTCTCTATCTTTTAAAGTCATTTCAATCCGCTTTCCCTTTTTTCGGATATTTTCATTGGTGTATATCCGGTTATTCAGAATGCTGATGGAGTCGTAAACTCCATATTCCCATGAACCGGAACCGTCTGTCTTGAACCAATTGCATTTGATGGTGGCTAGTGGAGAAGAATCTTTCTTCTTTTGCAGGACTAGCGATATGTCATAAATATTGCCTTCGGGATCAGTAGGATTGAGAAAATGAATGGTCTGTGTTTCTGACGGTAACGGCTCGAAAACCAGCACATAATCCATTGTTCCTGAATCCGGCATATAGACTTCTTTTTTGAGTTCGATACCTTCAGCACTTTTGAACAGATATTTCTTGCCGGTTGCGGCATCTTCCAGATAGGTATCTCCATCCTCCATGATCCACCAGTGCGGGCGGAAGATAGCATGAATATATACTCTTGTGTTCTCGGGAGTGCGCTCTATGCGGGTGATGTTGGAAATACTTCCTGATCGGGCTTTGAAAGGAGGATGGTCGATTGTTTGTGCGGATACTATACCCGATAACAAAAGTAAGATACAAAATAAAGTTGTTTTCATAATAATAGTTTTTCGATCAACATATTGAAAGTAATTTTACAAAGTAAGAAAAATATTCATAGCCTGGTGCACTTCTGCCCTGTAACTTAACATAGATTAAACGTTTACGTAACCATCTTTTTTGTACCTTTGCGCCCGAAAATCAGAGTGATAATTTAAATATTGAAATATTATGAGTAAGAAAGCCCTTTTAATGATCCTCGATGGTTGGGGATTAGGTGACCAAAAGAAAGATGACGTAATCTTCAACACTCCCACTCCTTACTGGGATTATCTGATGACTACTTATCCTCACTCTCAACTTCAGGCAAGCGGTGAAAACGTAGGTTTGCCCGACGGGCAGATGGGTAACTCGGAAGTAGGTCACTTGAATATCGGTGCCGGACGCGTAGTTTATCAGGATTTGGTAAAAATCAATCGTGCATGTGCTGACAATAGCATCCTGAAAAATCCTGAAGTCGTTTCTGCTTTCTCTTATGCAAAAGAAAACGGAAAGAGTGTTCACTTTATGGGGCTGACTTCTAACGGTGGCGTACACAGCTCACTCGTTCATCTCTTCAAACTTTGCGATATCGCTAAAGAATATAATATCGACAATACATTTATCCATTGCTTCATGGATGGTCGTGACACTGACCCGAAGAGTGGTAAAGGCTTTATCGAAGAACTTTCTGCACACTGTGAGAAATCAGCAGGCAAGATTGCTTCTATCATCGGCCGTTATTACGCTATGGACCGTGACAAACGTTGGGAACGTGTAAAAGAAGCTTATGACCTGCTTGTAAACGGCATAGGTGAGAAAGCTACCGATATGGTTCAGGCTATGCAGGAGTCTTATAATGCAGGTGTTACAGATGAATTCATCAAACCGATTGTGAATGCCAACTGCGACGGAACAATCAAAGAAGGTGATGTAGTTATCTTCTTCAATTACCGTAATGACCGTGCCAAAGAGTTGACTGTTGTATTGACTCAACAAGATATGCCGGAAGCAGGTATGCACACCATCCCAGGGCTGCAATATTACTGTATGACTCCGTACGATGCTTCTTTCAAGGGCGTTCATATCCTGTTCGACAAAGATAATGTATCTAATACATTAGGCGAATATCTTGCTTCTAAAGGCTTGAGCCAACTTCATATCGCTGAAACAGAAAAGTATGCGCACGTAACATTCTTCTTCAATGGTGGACGTGAAACTCCGTTTGATAAAGAAGATCGTATCCTTGTTCCTTCTCCCAAAGTGGCTACTTACGACTTGAAGCCGGAAATGAGTGCTTTCGAAGTAAAAGACAAATTGGTGGCTGCCATCAACGAGAACAAATATGATTTCATCGTAGTGAACTTCGCTAATGGTGACATGGTAGGTCATACCGGTATTTATGAAGCAATCGAGAAAGCTGTTATTGCTGTAGATGCTTGCGTGAAAGATGTAATCGAAGCTGCCAAAGCACAGGATTACGAAGCAATTATCATTGCCGATCATGGTAATGCTGACCACGCTTTGAACGAAGACGGTACTCCGAACACTGCTCACTCTTTGAACCCTGTTCCTTGTGTTTATGTAACAGAGAACAAAACTGCGAAAGTAGAAAACGGTCGTCTGGCAGATGTTGCTCCGACTATTCTCAAGATTATGGGTCTGGCTGCTCCGGCTGAAATGGACGGAAACGTTTTGATTAAGTAATTTAAATTTCTATAATTGGGAGGGCGGAGTAGAACTCCGCCCTTTTTGTCTCACATAAGGTTTAAAATGATACAAATAGGTGATGTAGTAGTGTCTCTTGATGTATTTCAGGAGAAGTTTCTTTGCGATCTGGGTGCCTGCAAGGGCGCTTGTTGCATTGAAGGTGATGCCGGTGCTCCGGTAGAGCTGGATGAGGTGATGGAGCTGGAAGAGGTTTTGCCGGTTATCTGGGACGAACTGGCTTCGGAAGCACGTGCGGTGATTGAAAAGCAAGGGGTGGTATATACGGATCAGGAAGGTGATTTGGTGACTTCTATTGTCAATAATAAGGACTGTGTGTTTACTTGTTATGATGAGAATGGTTGCTGCTATTGCGCGATCGAAAAGGCCTATCGAGAGGGAAAGACTGCCTTCTATAAACCGGTGTCCTGCCATCTTTATCCTATCCGGATTGGAGATTACGGACCTTATAAAGCGGTGAATTATAATCGTTGGGACGTATGCAAAGCAGCGGTTTTGCTGGGAAAAAAAGAGAATCTTCCCGTATATCAGTTTTTGAAAGAGCCTTTAATCCGTAAGTTCGGTGAAGAATGGTACAAAGAGCTGGTCACTGTTGCCGAAGAACTGAAAAAGCAACAGTACATTTAAATTCTCTTCCGGTTCTTGCGTATGCAATATACCTGATATAGTAAAATACACAATGCGATAATAATTCCGCATGCCGGTATCATCCATACTTCCGGATGAATAATAATCAAGAAAATACAAGTGGCGATTACGCAGGAAGTCAATACAATAAGAAACAACCTGATCTTTGCAAATAACGGATTAGGAGCAGTAGTTTTCATTTTCATAGTTATGTTTTCTTTGCTTTTTATGCAAGATAGTGATTTTGTATGGAAAACGTTTCTGCTGTTAGGTTTTATTAAGAGATGGACGGTTGATCGATTTGAATATGAAAGCCCCTTTGGGCAAAAGAAAAACGCCGATCGAAGGATGTTCCTTCGCCATCGGCGTTTCCTCGTTGTAAGATGTGAGGTTGGTTTATAAAACGTAATTATTTAATTATGTATCGATATTTGCATACGTTGCATTCTCTTCAATAAACTCGCGGCGTGGCCCTACATCTTCACCCATCAACATAGAGAAGATATAATCAGCTTCTGCGGCGTTGTCAATATTTACTTGTTTCAGCATACGGTTTTCGGGGTCCATGGTTGTTTCCCACAATTGCTGGGCGTTCATTTCACCCAAACCTTTGTAGCGCTGTGTATGAATTGCATTTTCCGAACCGCCACCGTAAGTGTCAATAAACTTCTGGCGCTGTGCATCTGTCCAGCAATACTCTTCTACTTTACCTTTTTTGCAGAGGTAGAGCGGGGGAGTAGCGATGTACAAATAGCCATTCTGGATAATCTGTGGCATATAGCGGAAGAAGAATGTCATAATCAGTGTGTCGATGTGAGAACCATCGACGTCGGCATCGGTCATGATGATAATCTTATGATAGCGCAGCTTCTGTATGTTGGCTTCCTTGCTGTCTTCGTCAGTTCCGATAGTTACACCGAGAGCTGTGTAGATATTGCGGATTTCATCACTTTCCAAAGCCTTGTGATACATGGCTTTTTCCACATTCAGAATCTTACCGCGTAATGGGAGGATAGCCTGGAACATACGGTTACGTCCCTGCTTGGCAGTACCACCTGCCGAATCTCCCTCGACAAGGAATAATTCACATTTTGAAGGATCCTTATCCGAACAGTCGGCTAATTTACCCGGCAGACCACCACCCGACATCGGCGATTTGCGTTGTACCATTTCACGGGCTTTTCTTGCTGCGTGACGTGCGGTAGCCGCGAGAATCACCTTGTCTACAATCGTTTTTGCTTCCTTCGGATGTTCTTCCAGATAATATGCCAATACTTCACCCACTGCCTGGTCAACAGCACCCATCACTTCGTTGTTACCCAACTTCGTTTTAGTCTGTCCTTCAAACTGTGGTTCAGCTACTTTTACAGAAATAACGGCAGTCAAACCTTCACGGAAGTCATCTCCCGAGATTTCAACCTTCACCTTTTCCAGCATCTTGCTGTCTTCGGCGTATTTCTTCAACGTACGGGTCAGCGCACGGCGGAAACCTGCCAAGTGTGTACCACCTTCGATAGTGTTGATATTGTTAACGTATGAGTGAACGTTTTCGGAGAATCCGGTATTGTACATGATAGCCACTTCAATAGGAATTCCCTGTTTTTCCGAGTTCAGATAGATAACGTCGTTAATCAAGTGCTCGCGTGAAGACTCGATAAAACGTACAAACTCTCTCAAACCTTCTTCTGAATAAAACTGCTCACCCTTGAAGCTTCCGTCCTCGTTCACAACCCGACGGTCCGTCAGGGTGATGCGGAGACCAGCGTTCAGATAAGCCAATTCGCGCAGACGTGAAGCCAGAATCTTGTAATCGTATACCGTTTCTGTAAAGATGGTATTATCCGGCCAGAATTGTTGGCGGGTTCCAGTGATGTCGGCTGTACCGACTTCTTTTACAGAGTAAAGCGGTTTACCGATCTCATACTCCTGCTGATAGATTTTACCATCGCGGAATACTTGCGTAGTCATGTGGGTAGACAGCGCGTTTACGCAAGACATACCTACACCGTGCAAACCTCCGGATACCTTGTAAGAACCCTTGTCGAATTTACCTCCGGCATGCAGTACGGTCATGGCAACTTCCAGTGCCGACTTCTTTTCTTTCTCGTGATAGTCCACCGGAATACCGCGTCCGTTGTCCTGTACTGTGATTGAATTGTCTTCGTTGATTGTTACTTCGATGTGGTCGCAATAACCGGCCAATGCTTCGTCGATAGAGTTGTCAACGATTTCGTATACCAAATGGTGAAGTCCCTTGACGCTGATGTCACCAATGTACATCGCAGGGCGTTTTCTTACTGCTTCAAGACCTTCCAATACCTGGATGCTATCCGCAGAATAAGACCCGTTATTGGGAGTGATTTGTTCTTCGCTCATAATTGCCTTTCTAACTTTAATAACAGAGCAAATATAGTGAAAATTGTCGACTTGGCGAAGAATAATCAGTGAAAAATAAAGAATGCGGGTTGATTCTCCGCTTTCTTGATAAGTTTGATATTCAGTTGGTTATAAACAAGAAAGGCCGAACTTAAAAGTTCAGCCTGGATGCTATATAGAATTGTTAAATTCTTATTATTAAGCGAGCTTGTTGATGTAAAGAGCCAACTTAGATTTCAGATTGCTAGCTTTGTTTTTGTGAATGATGTTCACTTTAGCCAACTTATCCAACATCTTTGTAATGCCTGGGTACATTGCAACTGCTTCTGCTTTATCAGTAGTTGCACGAAGCTTTCTAACAGCATTTCTCATGGTTTTGCCATAATATCTGTTGTGAAGTCTTCTTGTCTCTTCTTGTCTGATTCTTTTCAGTGATGATTTATGATTTGCCATCTCGACTAATCTATTTTTTTAGTTCTTTATTCTTTTAACTTGTAGCCCGTGGGGGAATCGAACCCCCCTTTCAAGAATGAAAATCTTGCGTCCTAACCGATAGACGAACGGGCCATCCTTTGTTGCATTTCTGCATTTTGCTTTCTCGAATCTGTGTTTGTTTCTCGATTGCGGATGCAAAGGTAGGAACTTTTTTGAAACTGGCAAATGATTTATAGGAATTTTTTCATTGAATATGTGTTTTTTTTCAAAGTGACCATTCTTTTATGTTGATATTCAATAAAATAGACGGTTTCAGTTTTTATAAAAAAATCTTATCAGTGAAAAAAAACTGGAAGGTGTTCTCTTCCATATACCTTATTATATTGTAGTGGAATAAAAAGGCTGCTTATTTTTGTGATTTCTCTTGTAACAAAAAAAGTGCATTCTCTCCTCGCTTGGACAGAATGCACTAAACACAAACAAAACAAACAATTTTAATAAAACGATATTTTCTTTGAAAAACCGTTTTATTAAGACGCTACATGTAGTGGGAAACATTACATGAGCAGAGGGCAAAAGAGCCCACTAGGGTACTTCGCAGTAGCCTTTGTAAATACATCTCACCTAAATATTGTTCACATACTATTTCGTCACACGTTTTTAAGACTCCAGTTCGGAGTTGTTCAGGCGTATAATCCATCCGTTAACTTGCATTCTTGGGCATATATGCGGAATTCCGGTATCTGATGGCTGGATAAAGAACAAAAGCGTATATGAGTCCTGACGGTCGAGATACTCCTGGTCACTCATTTCACCTATATCATTGTAGATCTTGGATAACAACAGATATTGAGTGAGTGGGAGACGAAGAATGTTCTGGCCGCTTGGTATATGTTTGATCGATAAGGTTGTCTGATCTCCTTTCATGATACGTAATGTATTTAATCTCGCATGGATGACCGGAGTTTGCTCGGACATTACAGCCACTTCCTTCTGGTATGGAAGATAGTAGACTGGAGTTGTACCGACCGGTGTGTTTGTGTAGTCTATTATTCCGTTGGCAGATTCCAGAGTAAAGGAAAAGTCCTCTTGGCTTAGAGGGGCATTTGCTTCATCTTGAAGAATGCATGAGAAATAATTAGTATCTTTCACTAAATTGGCGGTAATAACCTGATATTTTTGACTAATAGTAATATTTTCAAGGCTACTGTAAAAGAGTGCATTCAGTTTCTTGTTCGACTGATTCTTATTATCGCATGCCAATGATATATTCAGGGACCTTCGTTCCGTTTGTCCAGCTTTGAGATTAGGGAGCTGGTACATGTGGTTGGATGTCCCTCCCCATATAAGCAAACGATAAGTTCCTTCGGGAAACGGTACTCTTACCATACAGTAGCCTTGATGTAATGTAATGCTGTCTACGTCCACTCGATCCACATATTTATCATCCTTGTCGAAAGCAAGGATGGTAATGTCGCTTACTTGTGTGGAGGCAGCGTCCACATCTAGTATATTATAGGTATACGAGATTTTCAGCCAAGTCCCGGAAGGGCAGTCTGACAAGTCGTCGTTCACCCAGTTGCAGGATGAGAACAAGGCGATGGCACTGATAATATAGAGTAAAAATGGACGCATTTATAATAAATTTAGTTCGGGTGGCCAATACTTATTCAAGTTCTACATCTTGATTACGTACGGCCCACGGAAAAACATTGAAATTGATGTCTAGTTCGGCTTTATATTCATCCGGCTGATCCGGGTCGATGAAAGGTTCGCCGCTACCGAGTCCTGCAATTTTGTTGACTGACAATCTGTATATATTGTTGCGTACGATACCGAATTCCATAACACCCATTTCCGGAGAATTATTATCAAGGTGTTTGATCCAGTAATTGTAATAACAAGAGTAGTTTTCCGTTTTCTTGAAACGTTTGATACTATATCGAGCTAGCTCTTCTGTTGTCGAGTTGTCAGTGACATCGTCCGGCAAATTATTAAGGACTAGTTTACGGATTGCATCTACGCTGGTATAAAAGTTGTAATTGAAGTAGAACATATTAGTCGGCCAGTTGGACTGATTGCTAACTACATCGCCATTTTCATTGAAAACGCGGTCGGGGGCAATATCCATGTTGGCTTTGAACATAACTCCCGTGCTGTATGCATTCAGTTGGGCGTCAAGGAACATACAGTTTTCCAGGCAGTAGATATGTGACCAGCTGTTAGCTTGAGCCATGCCTGCCCAGTTGCCGTCGTTGATATCCAACTGTACTAGAGTTTGTGCAAAGAAACCGTCGGCGTTTGTAAAGTCCCCGGCGTTCTCCACTGTTTTCTTGAAGAAATAAGGATCGATAACATAACCATTGTTGTCGTTGATATCACCGAAGTTTTCATCAGTATATGAGTCTGGTTCCTGAAAACTGTTCAGTACTGCTGTATGGCGGAAAGTATAAAACTGGGTTGCCAAGTTCAACATTCTAAAATTGTTCAGTTTGATTGTACAGTAGGTCTTTCCGGATGGGTCTGTTAGTGGGAAAGTTTCTTGTGTTTGAGTCAGTTCAACTTTGGCAACCACGCGTTCAAGACCGATGGATACACTAGTCACTTTATCGGAGTCTGTAGGTTTTTTCACTTCAACGTTCAGATTGGCAGCTCCACGATTGGTCATAACGAAACCGTTTTCGGGTACGCTTGGAATTTTTCCTGCACTGTAAGTTACGGCATCAACTGCATTCAGAAAAGCCTCTTGTGTGCTGATATTTCCTGTGATTGCTTTTCCGTTAGCTATGGCAAAGATGTTATAAGTTCCCGGATTTACAGTGATTTTGTCGGCGGTGTACTGTATGTTTTGACCGCTCGTAACTGTCCGGTTGATGTTCTTCAGTTCCTGCTGATCTTTGAGCGTTTTTGTGGTCGAGTCAAATAGATAAACAGTGAGACTCTTTACTGCATATTCTTCTTTAGAACCTTCGGTGGTAACGCCGGACGATTCGGCACTTCGACTGGTAGCAACGTTTGGAATCTCGAAGAACAAGGCGAGATTGCCATTTGACTCTGAATGAGTATCATCGGCGATGACAACATCTGCATCATTGATGCAACTGTACTGTGTGACTGCTGCGAATAAAAGCAGTGACATTAATTTACTGAATCTTTTCATTTTACATTTGGTTTTAATGAGTGTTTATTTTAGTGCACGGACTAATTGCAGATTATTATCCGCTTGTGATAGTCCTGCTTTTTGAGCTTGTCTGAATAAGTACTCTGCTTCTTCATAGTTGTTTTTAAGAAAGCATAGAACTCCTTTTGCTAATATTGTTTCCGGTACTTTCGGAGCTTTTTCCAAATAAGTGGCAGCTGTTTGGACGTCTCTTTGCATCAAGGCTATGCAGGCGGCATTCAGGTTGGCTGTGGGATTATCGGGAAATAGTTGTACGGCAGTCATGAAAATCTGATTATAAGTTTCGCTTCCAGGTGTACTGGCAAGTGCGAGACGAAACATTTCTTCAAGACTCAGATTTTTAGGGTTTGTAGTAAAGACTTTCTGAGATTCTGCAAGAGTAAACGGGCGTACACGATACTCAATAGTGTAGTCGGAATGTCTAAGTAGAGTAAACCAATGCTTCAGGACAAAATCGTAGAATGCAGGGAAGTGCTTTTTTAGCTTTCTCTCCTTGCTATCGGGGTGAATGTCGCTTGTTATGGTTTTTATTATCGCTTCTTTCTCTTGAAAAGTCGTATCACAGAGAAGAGCTTCAAATCCTTCCCAATCTTCAGGAGTATAGTCTGTCTGGATATGCGCTCCGTCGAATGCATATAGCTGATTTACATACTCTTTCACAGATTGAGTACGTTCACGGGCCAACTTCTCATTGAGTCGGTAAGGTCCGTCGGGTGAAGCGTAGCCGTGAATGCTGATGTGTGTGATGGTAACGTTGGTGTCATTTTTAATGGTGTTGATTGTTTCAATAATTTTATTCAGTTCTACTGTATTGTTGCTGTACGTTTCGTATATAGCAGTCACATTGACAGGAAAATCAATAAACGCGCACCCTTTTTCTTCTCTGATTTTCGAGGTTTCCACTTGGGGAGTCAAGAATACGAGTTGTGGAATAGGGGTTGGCTGTGGGTGTAAACGGGCGATACAAGTGAGATTTTCTTCACCCGGAATCCCACAGCCACAGCTTTTCTCAACGAGTGAGAGAGTGGCATGATTCATCCAACTTTCGAAAGGTACAGATTGCAGATAATGCATTGTCTGCCGACTTCCGTTTTTTCTTTGCAATGCTTCGGCTTCTTTTTCCTTCTTGCCGGCTTCGCGCAAAAATATGATGTGTTGTTTTCGGCTGTTGATATAGATAGCTGGTAATTCCAACCGGTGTTCCAAACTGTCACTGACAACAGGTACCAATGTCATTGATTCATTGGGCAGGAAGTCACGGGTGATTTCTATTTCAATAGAAACCAGTAATTCTTTCCCGGCCTTGTGCAGGCTGGAGGAAGTGGCTCGAACAGTGCCATCATCTCCTGTTACAGGTGTCTGTGCCTGAAGAGAAAGAAATAAGATGGCTGCAATGATAAAAGTTCCTCCTGTTTTCATAATTTTATAACTAAATGACTTCTTATCTGTAACAAAAGCAATCATAACTCACCATGGATAAATTCGTGAGATGATTCCTTGCTGTTGCAATGCTTTCAATATCTTTATGTCCTTTATTGATCTGCTGATGCCTCCATGCCCTAGATAATATACTCTCCATGGGGTAGAATGGCATTGACGTGCTATTCGTATGTAGATACTTCTTCTTCTGGAGAACCAGACTTTCCATAAACTTTTCATCCTGTTTTATTTTAAAATAGATAAACTAAACTTATTGAAGCCTTACTAGGCCCTATGTAATGATAATCACCTTTGTCTCGTAATCCGGCGCATTCCTTGACGCAGTTGTACTGCTTGTAGCGGATAAAATCGTATCCTACTCCCAGACTTGTTTCTATATTCCAATGATTATCCAGCATCCAGTGATATCCGGCACTGATACCTCCACCTGCCAGCCATCCTTCATATCTGTATTTTTTCAACCCGGCGAATATACCGAAAGGCAGTTTTTTCCCTCCGATATTGAATTGTGCCCCATTGAGGTAAGCACCCCAGAAAAAGCCGTTAAACTTCTGGCAAGTCCAGTATTTATATTCTGGCTGTATCAGCCAATAGCGGTTCACATATTTCTCTTCCCGTTTCCATGGTCGCAGACTGCCGGTCAGTTCAACTGTACTTTTATTTCCTATGGCATAGGAGACTCCGGCTTCGAAAGCCCCATCTATTGCCGGAAGCGCATTCACGCTGACTGCTACTCTCTGTGAGCGACAGTGGAGCCAACCAACTGATAAGAATAGGAATAAGAGTAAGAAATATTTCATTGTGTCTGTTTGTTAAGGACGTTTATTATTTTCAAAAAATACATTCAGATTGTAAGAAGCTTCTTCGGAACCTTCTGTCTTAGCAGCCTTTAACATGCGAATACCTTCGTATGTGTTTCCAGTCATCAGCTCATATACACCCCGACAATTCTTGTAAGCAAGGCTGTCATGAGGAGCCATCGATAAAAACTTGCTTATTGATTGAGTGTCTCCTTGTTCGATGGCAGCAGCGGCAGCGTTTAGGTTGGCGATGGGGTGTACAGGATACAGTTTGACACTGATGTTAATAATTTGGTAAAACTTAGCTTTGTTATCTGCATACGACAGAGCTACGGTATAGAGTTCGCGGAGCGACAACATTTGTGGATTGACATCAGCCATAATCTTAGCTTCTTCAAGATTAAAATTCAACTCTTTCTGGTTTCGTATATCTACATCATCCGTAGCCGGGGAAACATACGAACCTTTATATTTCATTTTTGTGGTTGTCATATCAGCTGGAGACGTGTTTTCTGCTGTTGACGTAACCTCGTCCGGATTCTTTTGGGAGGATGGGAGTGCAGCAGGTTGAGATGTAATGAGTAAAGTATCTTTCAACGCTTGTTCACCTTCAGGACGGATGATTGTTCTCCGAAGGAGGAGAGTTGCGTGGTTCATCCAATCTTCTGCGGGCAACGAAGTTCGGTAAGCGATGGTGCGGGAATGACTTTCGTCGATACCGGCAACGAGGTAGGTTGCGTTCTCTTCCTTATGCTCGCTTTTTTTTCGTAATATCTGGTTACGCAGATATAATTTTTGTTTTTGTTTGCCGTTTAATAAGATGGAAGGTAGTAAGATTTTTCTTTCCTGTCCGGTTAAGACGGGCGTTAGTCTGACGGCATTTTTAGACTCCATATTTTCTATCTCTACCGATACATCCATGGAGAGAAGTAATGAATCTGCCCGCACTCCGAGAAAGTGTGGAGTAATATCCAGTTTAATGTTTTGTGCCGGGAGTAGATTGCATATCAATAAGCTGAAAAATATGAATGCTTTCGTTTTCATTTTATGTGGTTATTATTAGGTTGATTTATCGGATGAAATATATGATTGATATCCCTGCTTGTGTAGGTCCCCAGTAGTTGCAGCTTGATTTTTCCAATAGGGCTGCACCTTCAGACTGTCCGTAGCGTTTATAATTAAGGTGTGCATATCCGAGTGAGATTCCTGCTTCCAGATTCCATTGAGGGCTGATTATCCATTGATAACCGTAGGAAATGCCGAAACCCGCCAGATTGCCTTGATATCTGTTGTGAGCAATCTGCCTGTTCTCAATACCCAGCATTTTCCCATTGTTGAATCCCCAGGGGAGCATTCCTCCAAAATTGAACAAAGCATAGTGTAGCTGAAAGCCGATAAAACTTCCTGTGAATACTTCATTAAACCATTTACGGTATTCTGGCTGCAACAGGAAATGCTTCATCTTTTTGTTCCCTCCGAAGTTCCAGGGGTTGTAATTGAGGGAAAGGCTGATGGTATGCGTATCGTCACATCGCACTTCTCCTCCCATATTGAGAGTAGTGGTTAGATCGTAAAGCAGATTGCTTTTAATGGCTATATTTTGTCCGCAAAGGTTCGAAGCAGGCAGAATACATGCAACAAAGGCAATGATGGCTAGCCCATGTTTAATGTTTGCTGCATGTCTCCACCTGTTGCTGGCAGCAGACCTTTCATTTTTGCTGATATTGGGTTTGTGTGTCATAATTATTTGTTTATGTGTATCTGTTACTTCTTAGGTAACGGAACTCCTGTTTAATGACAGGAACACATGGGGGAAAAGTAAAAAAGACGGTGGTCTTTTATTGATATATGTCTCTGGAAGCTTTCGGACAGAAAAAAGTGGTCCGATGATTGGCAATAGATAGTTGGAACATGAACTAAAAGTGATTCGTGTTCTCATATCTTATTTTATTCTTCGAAAGAAGTTGAATAAAATAATGTATAATTAATTTGGAATGTAATACTCTTTTTATATATCTTTGTGCAGTATTTATATCCGTTACCTAAGAAGTAATGGATAAGGCAGATTGCTGATAGATAGTTGTTTATGTGTTATTGATGACTTGTGTTGTAAGATTCTACGTAAAAACAATTCAATTGATTGGCTTCTGTTCTTTTCTTCAAACCAAAACCTTTCAGATAAGTTTGTGTGGTTTTTATAGATTTATGTCCTAGTGATTCACTGATCATTTCAATAGGGATTCCCTGGTATTTGGCATTTGTTGCCCAAGAATGCCGGATGGTATATGAACTGACAGGTGATTTTAGGTTTAGTTCTCTTGACAGGCTTTTTAATTGATTGTTGAATCGGCGGAGGGCTGACTGATATTCCTTATATATGCCTTCTTCTTTTCGTCTCTTATCTCCTCTCATTATATTAAATAGGTAGTCTGGGCAATCTTCTCTCGGTGGATTGCTGTTACGCAGCTTGTTTATCTCTTTCTTGGAGGTGTCCAGGATTTCAAGACTTATTGGTGTGCCTGTTTTTATACGATTGTATCTAAGGATTCCGTCTTCCAATGCCGATTTCTCTAAATGTGCGAAATCAGAGAACGGCATACCGCAGAATTGGAACATCAACCGTGCGATAGCTTGCGTACGGATTAAGTGTTGGGATTGAGGGGCTTTGTAGAGAAGTGTATGCAGTTCGCTGACCGGGAGCGCCTTTTTCTGTCGTACATCTACGCCAGTGTATACGTCACGAAACAGCCGGGGGATAAAGCGGGCTACCCCTGCTTCTACACCACGATTATAGATGCTGCGCAACATACGCATATAGGTCGAAACTGTGTTTGGCTTCAACCCATGTTCGTGTAGGTGCTGCCCGTATCGTCTCAAACTATCGCGAGTGATCTGCCCGAAAGTTATGCTGGGAGTACCACAGAACCTTGTGAATGACAGAATTGCATTCTTATACACATGTACTGTCGAATAACGACCTTCTTCCTGTAAATTCCGGATGTATGCTTTGGCGCATCCGGTAAATCCGTTTTTATTACTTTTTCGTTTCATAAGCTTGTTTATCTTTACTTGTTATTCAGGGACTATAACAAAAGTAGTTATCTTTTTTGTTGTTAATGCCTTTAAAATCTCTCCGATTACCTTGTATTTTTTGTAGCTTTGCTTCGGATTTGGAAATGAGGTTATTCAGTTATGCTGCAGAAAACGAAAGGAATAGTTCTTCATACGTTGAAATACAATGATACTTCTATCATTGTAGATATGTATACGGAGTTGTCCGGCAGAGCTTCTTTCCTTGTAACAGTGCCTCGTTCGCGAAAAGCGGCTGTGAAATCCGTACTTTTCCAACCGTTATCTTTTATTGAGTTCGAGGCTGACTATCGGCCTAATGCAACACTTTATCGTGTGAAGGAAGCGAAATCTTTTTATCCATTTTCTTCCATACCTTATGATCCGTATAAGTCTTCGATGGCACTTTTCCTGTCGGAGTTTCTTTACAGGGCTATCCGGGAGGAGGCAGAGAACCGTCCGTTGTTTGCCTATCTGCAACATTCTATCATTTGGCTGGACGAGTGTGGAGAGGGATTTGCCAATTTTCATCTGGTTTTTCTGATGCGTCTTTCGCGTTTTCTGGGGCTTTACCCGAACCTGGAAGATTATCATACCGGCGATTACTTCGATTTATTGAATGCCTGTTTCACTTCCATTCGTCCCCAATTACATTCTTCTTATATCAATCCTGAAGAGGCCGTCCGTCTCCGTCAGTTGATGCGCATGAACTATGAGACCATGCATCTTTTTGGTATGAGCCGTGCGGAGCGTACTCGTTGCCTGACGATTATGAATGATTATTATCGTTTGCATCTGCCTGACTTCCCGGCATTGAAATCACTGGAGGTATTGAAAGAACTGTTTGATTAATTAGTAACTTTTCTCCATTCAACTGTTCTAGCTAGTTTTCATTCTTGAAACACGAGTGCGATGCTTTTCAATTCTGTCGTTCCCTTGTCGTGTCGAGTCCATTTACTTGCCATATATTGTTTTAGCAGTGTTTTAGCGTCCGCCACTGTATGCGGCAATTAATCAGGTGATAATAACACTTCTTAATGCGGGTTTGTATGCTGTTCCTGAAAATATATGTTACTTTTGTCCGTAGAGAACAAAAGAGAATGAACAAGAGAGAAAACAATATGAAAAGATTCCTATACCTGACGGTCTGTCTTCTCATCCTGGGGGAGTTTTATGGTTGTAACGGAGACGTATTTGTCGACGACTTCCGTCCTTCCGATTCCGAACTGGCGCTTGACGGGAACGGGGATGTTGCCACTATTCAATTTGCAGCTGCCAATTGGGATTGGTTAGCAATGTATACAGCTTCTAGTCTTCCCGTTCAATATAAAGTATATGATGCGGACAATCGCTTGGTAACAAATGACCAAGGTCCATCGCTGAACGGATTGGGAAAGATTGTGTGCACCGGAGAGATGATTGATTTCACCATCGAACGTGTTCATCCCGAAGAAGTGAAGATAACGGTGGGCGAGAATGCCCTTTCCGCTCCTTTTCAATTCCTGCTCACGGCAAGCAACGAATATGAGTGGCAGGAGATACACGTCGAGATTTCTCCGGGAGACAGATATGTGATGGATAGTATCATTTATTCTTTGAATGCATATTCTTACGATCCGGAAAACAAGATAGAGAAAAAAGAAGGCGTCTCCTTTCATAACTTAACAGATGTTTCGTCTACATACACGTTTTTTCCTTTCGAGTCTTTTTACCATTTTATGAGGTTCAAAAGCGATGTGCCCGAAGCTTTTCAATTACTGGGCGAAGCCGGTCTAACAGTGGAAATACCAAGTATGAAAGACGGATATTTAGTGATGAACGGCAAACGGGCGCCATTCATTTCTGAGCAACAAATGTTGCCTTGCCCTAGTACGGAACAGAACAAAGACATAATTCCTCCCCGGACTTCTCGATACTACACCTTATCGATGATGTATGATTGGTTGGAAACGAGATATACCCTCTATGTTTCTCACTCCAAAACTAAGAAACAACGAATCGTAACCGGCACGTTGCATAGCGAAATGCCTGTAAAATATTATATAACACACAAGGATATACCTTTCAACAACTAGCATATCAATGATTAGAAATAGGAACGCCATACGGTTGCTGTGCCTCTTTTGCCTTCTGGTATATCCGGCAATCAACGCAAATCTGGAAGCCCAGACAATCATCGGACAACGGAACGACAGCGTCAGCCATTCCCTGATCCGCCATCAGCTTGGCTTTGACATTCGTCCGGGCTATATCGTCTCCACCCATAGTTTTCTGCAAGGAGACAATATGCAGCAAAAGAAAATCGACCAATCGCTTTCTTTTCATCTCAAGTACGCTTTCAGATTTAGCAAAGAATCCAATCTCGGCAAGCTCTTTCCTCATACCTATCAGGGTATTGGCGTTTCCTACCAGACCTTCTTTAGTCCCGTTGAATTGGGAAATCCGGTGTCGGTATACGCTTTTCAGGGGTCACGTATCGCGCAACTGTCGCCCCGTCTATCGCTCGATTACGAATGGAACTTCGGAGCTTCTTTTGGCTGGAGGAAATATGACGAACTATCCAATCCGCAAAACGTGTTGATTGGCTCCAAGATCAATGCGTACATCAATCTCGGCTTTTTGCTGAACTGGCAAGTTCACAAGTACTGGAAACTGGCGGCAGGTGTAGATCTCACCCATTTTTCCAATGGAAACACGCATTATCCTAATGGCGGTCTTAATGTTATTGGAGGAAGAATCGGCATCGTACGCACTTTGGACGCGGATGAGGCACCCGGTTCCATCACTCCTAGACGGCTCTTTATAAAGCCTCACGTCAGCTATGACTTGGTGATCTACGGAGCCACCCGCAAAAGAGGACTGATTGGAGACGATGTGTCGAGTATGATTCCCGGTTCGTTCGGTGTGGCGGGCATCAATTTCGCCCCGATGTATAATTTCAACAACTATTTTCGGGCAGGGCTTTCTGCGGATGCGCAATATGATGAGAGTGCCAATCTTAAGGAGTATAGAGTGGGCAAGTTTTACTCGGGCGATTTGAAGTTTCATCGTCCTCCTTTCCGTAAGCAATTTGCCATGGGGTTATCTCTTCGGGCAGAACTGGTGATGCCTGTTTTCTCTATCAATGTCGGCGTCGGTCGGAACCTGATATACAGCGGTGGTGATATGAAAGGGTTCTACCAAATTCTGGCTCTCAAGACTTACGTCACACGCCATTTGTTTTTGCACGTGGGGTATCAGTTGAGCAAATTTAAAGACCCCAACAATCTAATGCTGGGGCTTGGATATAGATTTCATGATAAACGATGAAAGGGCAATCTTCGTTTGTTAATAACCTCCTTTTCTCAATTTAATTAAAATGTAAGTCCTCCTAATTGGATTATTCCATTATCTTTCCAAATATAATTAACTTTTACTTCTGTGATACCGGCGTCAGGATATCGTTGCTGATATTCTGCTGTTTTATCACTCTGTAGGATATATCCGTATCCCAATGATATTCCTGTAGCAAATTTAAAACCGAACTTCTCTGCTTTATCGTCATACATTAAGGTTAAAAAGGTAATATTCCATTCGTATGTGCCTTCTCTGAATATTCCCGAATCAGTTTTCATTGTAAACTTTTTGGTTTCCTGATTGAATGTATAAGTAGCACCAATGAATGGTTTATCTTTTTCTCGTAACTCAATTTCTATTTCTGGGGGGATTCTTAGATCCACTGCTTTTATTATTACTCCCGGATAATCAGGGTTACCTTTTAGCGGAATTCCCCAATTGACAATTTCCGGACTGTTGAAGTATTTGACATATACGGAGATTTCACATGCTATCTTATTATTGTCAGTATCGATAAGTCGTATCATGGTGCTTCCACTTTTGTAGGTAGTGATGCATACGCTCATTTCGTCAAGAATAGCAGTCGCAATTTCTTGATTTTCTGATTCTAACCTATAGTTGTACTCTGTTAAGTCTGTTTCTATAATGACATGCCATGTGTCTCCTGCCCATATAGAAACTGATTTCTTTTCAACTTCGTATGGTTCCTCTTCAGAGCAACCATACGAAGATGCCAGTAATAATACAATTAGCAAAAGTCTACTGATTCTCATACTTTTAAATGTTTTTTACAAATATATGGTAATATGGGAGATAATCCCTTTGTTTTACCGGATAATAAAGTCTTTATTGCTTATTCCACGTAGACTTCTACGACCGTAAAGATATTGTTTGAACGGATATAAAGGTCAAATGTTCCATAAGGTCCGTTGACTATGTCAGGTGCTTTAGTTAGGGTTATTCTTAATTTGTTATTGGCAGATGTTACATTTAATCCTTTTTTCCCTGCGCTATGTTCTTTCAAGAAAAACTCAATATTTTGGGGTAATGCTAATTCAACCGTTTCACCTATACGGTGAAGACTTCCAATACCATACCTATATGCAGGCAACCCATTATTGTTAGGGAAAACAGATATATATTTTACAATTGCACCGATAGTCATGTCACTATTTACTATTTTAGATACAACATAGGCTTGATAATAACTTGCTTCTACTTGAATAGCGTGATTGCCTGACGGGAAATCTATAAGTGTATTTTTATCAAAAATCTGATAAATATGTCCGGGCGTAACCGCTACTTCGTGTGTGAGGTTGGTTAATGAGGGTAGAATATCTGCTCCAACTCCTGCGCCATTTCCTACGTCAGAAATAAAATTAGAAGATGTGACGAAGTTATTAGCTTCATTGATATAAGTTTTTGATTCACCTAAATAGGTTTTTCCATTATGCTCATTAAGCATATTGAGTGTGATGGTATCTGCCGGATCATCTGGCGTGTCATCATCACTACAATTAACGAAACACATAGTACAAAGGGATAACAAGAAAATCCCAACTATTTTTTTTGTATTCATTTCTTTTTAATTTTTTGATTTATCAGGAACTTAGTTTGACTTGGTGCTTACAAATATTTTATCGATATAATAGTCAATACTCTTTGAAGCATTGCGGAATAATAGTTGAAGCTTGTATTTCCCTTTAGGATATTCTTCTTGAGAAGGTAAAAAGAATCTTATTTTGACGCTTTCATGAGGAGGTATTAAATATCCTAGATCATTTTTTACATAATTATCCGGATAAACTAAAGGAATCCATGAATTATTACTTTCTCTATAGCGCAAGAAAGTATTACTAATATAGGTAATTGTATCGTTTGTATTATTAGTAATTTCTGTTTTCAAGAATCCGTCTTTTGAGCAGGGGGCTTTTAATAAAAAGCACACTTTTATATGCTCATTTTCTCTTGTAATAAATTCTTTCCCTTGCATTTGTTTTTCTTCTACAATCGTTTCTCCTGGCTCGATGGAATTAATGAAATGTGATATATCCATTTTATATGAATTAAGAGAGTCGATACTATTCTCATAATCAAGGTTCACAGTATTTCTTGAATTACTTGTTTTATTATGACAACTGATTAACATGAATAAAACGATTCCATTGGTTATCAAAATAGATATTAATTTGAGCATAAGTTAAATATGAAATGGATTAGATAGGTTGCTTGTCCAATCTATTGGTAAATATTATTTAAAATTAGCATTTAGTCGTGAGGCTATATTATCAACCTTAACAAATATAGATGTAAAAGTTATACTTCCTTTAGATCTATACTCTGATAGATTGTAAGCTTTCATTGTCATGAATGAAATACTAATTAATAATAGTGTAATACTTAGTTTTCTCATATCTTTAATTGTTTTTTGCAAATTTACGGAGAGATGAGGGGGGAAGCAAGTAAAGTACGTTTTTGAACGTGGACAAACAGACTTTGATAATCAGTTGTTTATGGCTTTTTACGTGGACATTATCTTATGCTATAGATTGTTTCTACTGAAAACATGATTATTAATGTATATTTTCGATTAAGTATTCATATAATGTAGCATTATTATCCGGTAATGTGATATCTAGTTTTCTTCTAAGTCTAAGGCGTCTTTTTCTTACTGAATCAACTGTTATATTTAATAATTTTGCTTCAGTGTTAGTGTCGAACCCATACATGTAAAGACAGCAATATTGAAAGTCTTGTTCTGATAAATCCGGACATAGACTATATATGTATTTATAAAGACTTGGATAGATCTGTGTTATTTCATCTGTGATAAGTTTCCATTGTTTTTCTGTTATTAATGGCTTATCATTTCTTGGTTTATTTTTATTTGCCAGGTATGTTAGCTCCTTGAATAGTGGTGAGTTCTCTAGAGATTTATTTTGTAATTCCTTGTAATTGGCACTTAGAAGATTTATTTCTTCCTGCATTTTATTATAGTTCTCATTTTTCTCTTTGAGTGTGTTTGACAATCTTTTTTTCTTTTCCAATTCTAATGACACATAGAGCAAATTTTCTTTTATCTGGTTTAATTCATCCCGTTGTCTTTGAATTTTTTCTTTTGCTTTTTTGCGATATAATAGGTATCCTACCGTTATAAACAGTAACGTTACAATGCTGATAATTGAAATTATAATGTAGCTTTGTTGTTTAATCTTTAACCTGTCTACTTCTTTGCTGATTTTTAGGTGGTTATATTTAGACTCTATATTTAGTATTTTGGATTGGTTGTCCGCATATATGATAGAATCTAACATGTTAACATATTCTTCTAAATTAGCAAGAGCTTCTTTATAGTTTTTTTCTGCGTTATAAATTTGATAATATAGATATTTAATGCTACATGTATATTGGGGGGTATCCTGTGGTATCTTGGATAATAACTCTTTAGCTTTATTAATGGAATTTGATGCCGTATATAAGTCAATCAATGCTACATAATCGGGCATTTTTTCTCTTCCCGTCAACAATGCTTTGAGGAGGTATTCTTCAGCTTTATCGTATTTGTTCTGCATAGAATAGATATTGCCTAAGGCGTTATTTATTGATGCAGTAACATTAATATTACTAGTATTGGCTGCTACAGAATTGGCTATAATTAGAATATTTAAAGCATGTGATAATGAATCCATTTGTGCATATTCACGTCCAATATCTCTTAATGCACAAGCATAACTATCTGTATTCTTTTCTTTTTTGAAGTATTCGGCAGCAATCTCATATCTTTTGATAGCCTCTGTTCGCATGAATTTTTCTCGATATAGATCGCCTATATAGTCATAGGTATATCCAATGAGGTTATTGAGCTTGTTTTTTCCTGCAATGTCCAGCGCATTAGTATAAATAGACATTGCTTTATCATAATCTCCATCAGCAAAATAGGAACGACCTAAATAAATCAAAATTTGCACTTGCTCGTCAGGGCTACCATGTGAGGAATACCAGTCATAAGCTCTTTCTAATTGGTAAGTTGGTAGGATGCTATTAAAAATTTCGTCTGTAATCTTACCTGATAACATACACCAGCGTGCAAAAGCTTTGTCGTCTAGTTTTTCAGGAGATGATATACTTTTTAGTAGGTTGGATGCGCTGTCAGGATTTATGGCAATGGCTTTTTCTACTTCATTTAGCAGTCTGTCAGATACGGATTGTTGTTTGTTGCATCCTGATAGCACTAATATAGATGTTATAATTATAGCAATACTCTTTCTCATTTGTCTGTCGTGGTTTAGTTTCGTTGTAAAAGTAATCTTTATTTTCTATATTATGCTCTTTTATAGGGAGATTATTTTAGTTCGGGAAATAATATTAGTACTGTCTATATCATACATCATATTAATTTCAAATGTGCTTTTATTTTATTAAGTTCATGTGATCTAATTTGATTATTTCCCAGCTATTAATAGACTCTTTCTTATTTATAGTGAGAAAAGTTCCTTTCTATTAATACCTAAATTACTTTACTATAATTCTAAACTTGTTTTTCATTAATCGTAATCTATAATTGCAAGTTGTAATTATATAAATGAAGCTTTTGATTTTATAAATGAAAGCTTTGTTTATAAAAACAAAAGCTTCATTTATAGATTACCTTTAATGTAAGTAATCTTTTCCATTAGTGAAAAGGAAGTTTGGCATTAATAGAGAATAAGTTTATATCTAATAGATTGGAATCAGTCTATTAATCAAAATTCGGCAGAAAGGTATAGTGAATCGGGTGAAACCTATGTGAAAGGTAGCTCTTCACCCGAAATCCCTTTATTCATCGATGTTTCAGAGTGGTGAAGGAGGTGAATGTTATGTTTAAAGAAAAGTTGCAGATGTGTGTAAGATAAAACATCTTGCACGCATCTGCAACGGTATCTTGCACAGGTTTATACTGCTATTAATCAAATAGATAAACTCTGGTTAGTGTAGGGTGCAAGATAAAATCGAAATAAAACTTCTGTGGAAGTCCCGGAGGATTATCCCAAAAGTTCTTTCACTTTTGCAGAAATGGCACGTCCTTCTGCAAGTCCTGCTAATTTCTTGGAGGCAACTCCCATTACTTTACCCATATCTTTACCGCTTGTAGCACCTGTTTCAGTGATAATTTCCTTCAATGCAGCTTCCAGTTCTTCGGCGGTCATTTGTTTCGGCAGGTATTTCTCCATAACGGCTACCTGGCCTAATTCTACGTCAGCCAAATCCTGACGACCCTGTCCGATATAGATTTCAGCAGAATCTTTTCCTTGTTTCACAAGTTTCTGGATAATCTTCAGAGCAGCATCATCTGTCAATATATCGTTAGCTCCCGGGGCAGTCTTAGCTTCCAGGAAGAACTTCTTTATATTTCTCAAAGTTTCAAGGGCTACTTTGTCTTTCGCCTTCATTGCGGTTTTAATGTCTTCGCTGACTTGATCGAATAAATCCATACTATTATAGTTAAAAATTAAAGATTAAAAATTAGATCTGAAGCCTGATTTTGCGAGTTTATAATTTTCGTTCTTAGTTCTTTGTTTAGAACGTAATCACGCCGTTGTCATCTGTAGCTTCTTCCGTGGCTACTTCCTCTTCCAGAGCGGCTTTCGTCCGGATTTTGGTAAGAGTAGTCTTATCACGCATATAAGTGGGAGAATCTTCTACCATGGCGATGATGTCGTCGTTGTCCAGATCTTCCGTATTGAAAAGATAGATGTGGCGGCGTTTGCGGAGGCTCTTGCTTCCGATATTGCTGGCGCTTTCGCCGTATGCCTTGCGGATACGTTCTTTGTTCTTCTCTTTCTCTTCTTCCAGTTGCAGTTGACGTTCTTCCTCTTCCTGGCTGCGTGCAGCATGCAAGCTGTCCATTCCGGGAACGTCTTCCACACCGAATCCGGTTGCCAATACGGTGATTTTTACTCTTGTTTCCAGTGAGTTGTCGATGGCAACACCCCAAATCACTTCCACCCCTTCGCGGAATTTGCTCATGAACTCGTGTATCTCGTTCATTTCCTCCATCATCAGTTCCGACGACGGGCAGAAAGATACGTTCAACATTACTTTCTTGGCATTGAAGATATCATTGTTGTTGAGCAACGGAGAATGCAGGGCATCGTCGATTGCTTTCGTCACACGATTTTCTCCTTCGCCGAATCCGGTACTCATGATTGCTACTCCACCATCTTTCAGGATGGTTTTCACATCGGCAAAGTCAAGATTGACTGTACCCCGCATGGTAATAATCTCGGCAATGCTCTTGGCAGCAATGGAAAGAGTATCATCGGCTTTGCCGAAGGCGTTCATAAAAGTAAGGTCGGCGTATATTTCGCGCAGGCGTTCGTTGTTGATAACCAGCAAGGCATCAACATGCTGGGCGATACGCTCTACGCCGTCCAGTGCCTGGATAATTTTCTTTTCTCCTTCGAAGATAAAGGGGATGGTGACGATACCGACAGTCAGAATATCCATTTCCTTCGCAATGCGGGCGATGACCGGTGCAGCTCCTGTTCCGGTTCCTCCTCCCATTCCGGCGGTGATGAATACCATCTTGGTGCCGTCGTTCAGCTGGTTTCTGATATCTTCTATACTTTCTTCGGCGGCGTCGCGTGCCCGTTCGGGACGGTTGCCGGCTCCAAGCCCTTGCGTGATGCTACGGCCCAGTTGCAGTTTCACCGGGACAGGTGATTCGGCTAATGCCTGGTTGTCCGTGTTGCAAAGAACGAACGTTACATCATGGATGCCTTCCCGGTACATGTGGTTTACAGCGTTACCACCACCACCACCTACACCAATCACTTTGATGATCTTCGGTGAATCTGTCGGGAAATCGAATTGTACTATCTCGTCCATATCTTGATTGAATTATGAATTACGAATTATGAATATTGATTAACAAGCTGCTGAAGGTTACTTCATATCGTCGTCGGAAAAGATTTCTTTCGTCAACGAATCGATCTTGCGTTGAATCCAACTCGGACCTGCTTCTCTTTTCCGTCTTTCTTTCTCTTCCTTTTCCTTTTGCTTGCGAAGTTTTTCCGCTTCTTTGGCGGCTAGCTTGGCTTCCCGCTCTTCTTCTTCTTTCTTGAGACGGGCGATGCGGGCCTGTTCTTTCAGTTCCTGATCGTCCTCAAACATATCCACTGTCTTATGCACTTCCGGCTCCGGTTTGGAGACTGATGGTGCAGGAGCAGCTTGCGGAGCAGTTTCCGTCAGGCAGCAGTTCTGGTTACCTTCAAACAGGAGCCCGAACAAAGTGTTCTGCGAACCGTCTTTCTTCAGTATGTTGTTGGACGCATGAACCGTATTGCGTGGGAGTTTCGCCATCCGTATCTTTTCTATCTTGCTGCGTTTGCGCAAGGTTTCGTCCAGATTCTTCAGGTTGGCGGCTCCTCCTGTCAAGATGATTCCTGCCAGCAATTTGTCCTCGTAGCTCGATAGTTGTATCTGGTTCCATACGTTGGCAACGATTTCCTCGGCACGGGCTTCGATGATATTGTTAAGATCCGCCACTTTGATGATACGGTTGTCATCATCCAGTTTGCAGGTTGCTTCTTCCTGTTCGGGGTCCTCTTCATAGAGGGCGTCACCGTAGGCTTTTTTCAGGCGTTCGGCTTCTTCCTCCTCCATTTGCAGGGTGGTGATGTCACGCGTGATGCTGTTGCCTCCCAAAGGCAATACAGTCAGGAAACGGAGAATGTTATTCTTATATACAGAGATGGTAGTTGTGTCTGCTCCGAAGTCGATCAGTGCACAACCCGAACGGCGTTCGCTTTCTGTCAGTACGGCATTTGCGGTTACTAACGGAGCGATCAGTTGGTCGGCAATATCAATTTTAGCCTGTTGGAAACAGTGCTCCAAGTTCTTACGTACGGAAGCACGGGCAACGATATTGAGGAAACGTCCTTCGATGTGGCTTCCTACCAGACCTACCGGATTGGCTTGCAGGTTATTACCTACCTTATATTCTTGTGGAGCTACGTCCAATATATCCATATCGACCACCGGGATGGCAATGTTCTCATCACCGATAGCGCTTACAAGCTCTTCGGATATGATAGCTTCTTCCTCCAGGTCGCGGCTTACTACATTGCGGACGGTGCGGAGTGATTGTCCGCCGATGCCTACATATACCTTGGCAATTGAGTTTTTCAACTCACCTTCCAGTCTGTTGATGATTGAAGTCAGGCTTTGCGCTGTCTTGTCCAGGTTAAAGATCACTCCTTTACGAATGAACGTAGAAGAGTCTTCCTGGGCATACGCTAATACCTGCATGCTTCCGTCACTGTTCTTTTTTCCGGCCACACCGGTTATCTTCGATGAACCAAGTTCAATAGCGGCGATAAATTCTGTTGTTGCCATAGGGTTATTTTATTTACTATTTTACTATTTACAATTTACTATATAGAGAGACTGTTTACTTATCATCTATCACTTATCAACTACTCTCGTTTTGTACAGATAATCTGGTTGCTGAATTCGAGATTGATACGTGAATATTTGTTCCAGCCTACCCGGTTGAGTCCTTTTTTGTAGAACTCCTTCAAACGTGCCAGTTTATCTTCAAAGTTCTCCAGTTTTCCGAGATAGACCAGATGGTCTCCCACACGCGGCACCAATTCGATGTTCTGGTCGGGCAACACATGGATCTGCTCTATCTGGGCGTCCCAGAATTTATTATTATGCAAAAATACACCAAACTTATATAAATCCTTCATTGCAAACGACTTTTCTACGTTTCCGGTGACAATTACCCGGTGAGCGACGCATTTTGCTTCCGGTGGCATGATAGTTCCTTTGTTGTCAAGGTAGTAGTTTTGGCCGTTGGCGCTCATGACCCGGAGGATAGGAATACGTTGTGTCACTTCCACGCACACTTTGCCGCTGGGTGTTTTGTAGCATTCGGCTTCGTCAATCAACGGATGTTTGCTTAGTTCCCGTTCCAGTGACTTGGTGGAGATGCGTTCCATCTTCTTCCCGATGGGGTAGATCCCTTTCTGCTGAAGGATACCTTTCAGCTCTTCTTTGGTGATGAAGCCAGCGTATGCGGTATCCTTGATAACCAATTCCATGTCACGGCAGGTCTGGTCGGCAGGCTTGCGGTTGAAAGCGGTGATAGCTACGGCAAGGTAAGCTATGAGCACCAGCATGACGATGGATAGAAGGATTCTTTTAATCATAATCAAAAATTAAAGATTAAAAATTAAAATGCTTGCACTGTTTCGGACAGGCTGCCGGATGATTATTCATTTATCTTTTTTCTAATAGTTCCTTTATTTCGGGGACATAGTTATCGATGTCTCCGGCTCCTAAAGTAATTAATACTTCAATGTTTTTATCTTTCAGAATGTTCAGTATCTCTTCCTTTTTGCACATACTTTTTTCGATACCCGGACGGAGATTATCATAAATCAGTTTGCTGGTGACGCCCGGAATTGGTGCTTCACGTGCCGGGTAGATGTCTACCAGAATCACTTCGTCGAGTAGCGACAGGCTATCGGCAAAATCCTGATAGAAGTCGCGGGTGCGGGTATAGAGATGAGGCTGGAAGATGGCTGTGATCTTCTTGTCCTTGTAAAGTTCGCGCATAGACAACACGCTCTGTTTGATTTCAGAGGGGTGGTGTGCGTAGTCACTTAGAAAGACAATCCGGTCGTTCTTGAGTTTGAAGTCGAACCGGCGGTCTACTCCTCGGAAACTTGCCATACCTCTTTTAATTTCTTCATCGGTCACCCCGTTGAGGTGTGCCAATGCCATGGCGGCTACGCCGTTCTCTATGTTGATGCTTACCGGAATTCCCAGTTGGATGTCGTTGATACGGGTGTCCGGAGCAACAAAGTCGATGAATATCTCCCCGTTTCCGATACGGATGTTTTCTGCATGGAAGTCGCCTTCGTCACGTGAGTAAGTGTAGACACGAACGTCCGGCTGCACTTTGGGTTGCAGAGAGATGCCTTTGCGGATAATCAGTGCGCCACCCGGTTGGATTAGCGTGGTGTAATGTTCGAAACTTTCCAGGTAGGCTTGCTCTGTTCCGTAGATGTCCAGATGATCGGGGTCGGTAGACGTGATTACGGTCATATAGGGTGACAGCCAGTGGAAAGAACGGTCGAATTCATCCGCTTCAATCACAGTGTAAGGGCTTGCTTGAGAGAGCAGCAGGTTGGTGCCGTAATTCTTTGAGATTCCTCCGAGAAAAGCGGTACATTCCACGTGCGACTGGTGGAACAGATGAGCTGTCATAGTCGATGTGGTTGTTTTCCCGTGAGTACCTGCTACGCACAGACCTTTGCTCGAATGGGTAATCGTTCCCAATACTTGGGCGCGTTTCTGTATTTCGAATCCGTTGTTGCAGAAATAAACGAGTTCTTCGTGTTCCTGCGGAACGGCCGGAGTGTATATGACTAACGTACTTTCCTTGTCTTTGCAGGCTTCGGGAATCAGGTCGACGTTTTCTTCATAATGTATTTGTGCGCCTTCGGAGATTAGCGTTTCAGTCAATGGAGTAGGAGTACGGTCATATCCTGCCACTACCTTTCCTTTGAAAAGGAAGTAGCGTACAAGTGCGCTCATACCGATGCCGCCGGCACCTACGAAATAGACTGATTTTATCGTTTCTATATTCATTTCTTCTGTCTTTTTATTTTAGTGCAGATTACGTTGTTTGATACGGGCATTGTGCCGTTACTTCAATCTGCGTAATCCGATCGTCCATTTATCTGTTCTTTGTTTCCGCCAGCTTAATGACCTCTTGTGCGATGATTCTCGCTGAATCGGGTAAAGCCAGTTTGGCGATATTCTCTGTTAGTTCTTTCAGTTTCTGCTCGTCGTTGACAGTGGACAGGGCTACGTCCATCAAAGTGGTTTCCGCTTCACTGTCTTTGACGTAGATAGCTGCCTGTTTGTTCACCAACGCTAAGGCGTTCTTCGTCTGGTGATCTTCTGCCACGTTGGGCGAGGGCACTAAGATAACAGGTTTGTGCAGCAGGCAGAATTCAGAAATGGAACCTGCTCCCGCACGGGAGATAACCAGATCGGCTGCTGCATAAGCGGCTGCCATATCTTTGATGAAATCCGTTACATATAAATTCGGAAGTGCTCCTGCCGCTTTTACGGCTTCTGTTACTTGCGGGTAATAGTATTTGCCCGTTTGCCAGATAAACTGCACGTCCGTGTTTTCCTTGATGGTTGTCAGACTGGCTGTCAGCGTGTTGTTGATGGTGCGTGCACCCAAGCTGCCACCTACAATCAGGATTGTCTTTTTGCCGGGCTGTAAGTGGAAAGAACCTAGCGCTTCTTCTTTTGACGGCATATCCTTTGTCAGGTTCTGGCGGACGGGATTACCCGTCATGATGATCTTGTCGGCGGGGAAGAACTTTTCCATTCCGTCATAAGCTACACAAATCTTACGAGCTTTCTGTGCCAGGAGTTTATTGGTAACTCCGGCATACGAGTTTTGTTCCTGGATTAATGTGGGGACTCCCATCATTCCGGCAGTCTTTAGTGTTGGCCCGCTTGCATATCCGCCTACACCTACCGCCACTTGCGGGCGGAAGTTTTTGATTACTTTGCGCGCTTTCCATTGGCTGCGCATCAGTTTAATCAATACGGATACATTTTTCCATAAATGTTTGCGGTCGAATCCGGCTATCGGAAGTCCGATAATCCGGTAGCCTGCATCGGGAACCCGTTGCATTTCCATACGTCCTTCAGCGCCTACAAAGAGAATTTCTGCGTCGGGGCGTAGCTCTATTATAGCGTTTGCGATAGAGACGGCAGGAAAGATATGTCCTCCTGTTCCTCCACCGCTGATGATAATTCTAAGTTCTTTTTCCATCATTCTGTTTTCTTCTGTCCTTTCTCAACATTTACCGTTCATTGTTTCTGCTATCATGCTCATCTTCAAATTTGGCGTCGCTGTTCAGAATCTGCGCTGTCGGTTCGGCTGCGGCCTGTGCTTCCGAATTGGCTGCGGCATCCGCCTCTATTTGCAGTTGGATCTGTGCATCGTGCGCTTTCTGTTCTTCCAGATGAGCGGTATATCGGCTTACGCTTAATATCATTCCGATATAAGCGCAGTTGATTAACGTACTTGTACCTCCTTTGCTGACCAGAGGCAGGGGTTGTCCGGTGACGGGGAATAACCCGACGGCAACCATCATATTCAGTATTGCCTGTGATACCAACAACAGCGCAATACCCATGACGAGAAAGGCGGGGAAGGTTCGCTCGCACTTTTGGGCGATTCGTCCGGCTCGCATCAGCAACCATAAATAGAGGAACACCACAAATATTCCTCCTACCAGTCCCATTTCTTCAATCACAATCGCGAAGATAAAATCGGAGAATGCCTGGCTAAGGAAGTCGCGTTGTATCGAGTTTCCCGGACCTTTGCCTACTACATGGCTGGTAGCAATAGCGATTCGCGCGTGTGCAATCTGTGCGTCTTTGTCAATATCAAATTTGGCTGCCGGCACTTCTTCTTTCTCAAAGAAACCGGAAACACGATTCTGCCACGTTTCGAAACGGTGAAGTCCCGGAGTGTTGTGCAGTGTTTTGGCGGGAATAGCCATCAGTATGCCTACGGCAACACCGCCTACAAGCCCCAATATCCCCAACATCCCGAACAGTTTCTTGGAAGATACCCGTCCGATGAACATCATCATACATACCACTCCGAACAGCAGCATTGCTGTCGAAAGGTTTTCCGGTGCGATGAGCAGGAATACCAGTCCGGTGAGGATCATGATATATTTAAAGGCATTCGGATTGGCCCCATATTCGTCCTGCCTTTTGGACAGGATGAATGAGACGGCAATGATTACCGCCATCTTTGCCAATTCCGATGGCTGGAATTGCAATCCCATAAAGGTCATCCAACGGGCGGCCCCGTTGACACGGTCGCCTGTGATAATGCCCATCAGCGTGACAAATGCCAGTAGAACCAGAGATACCGGATATAGAAAGACCGGAAATACCTGGAACCATTTGTAGGGAACATTATGCAGAAATACGACTACCACAGCTCCCACCATCAGGATGATGGAGTGTTGCGTAATCGGCCCCCAATGGTCGCCACTTTTGTAAGTCAGCGTCGACGCTGCCGAAAACACCTCGATGATCGAGATGAGGCAGAGACAGAGGAAGATAATCCAGATTACCTTGTCACCTTTGAATATGTTCTTTAATAAATCCAATCTTGCAGAATTTAAAAATTAATAATTAGAAATTAAAGGGCACGGACACATTCTTTAAATTGGTCGCCACGGTCTTCGTAACTCTTGAAGAGGTCGAAAGAAGCGCAGCAAGGACTTAATAATACCGTTTCACCTTTCTTTGCCAGTTTATATGCTGCTTCTACGGCATCTTTCATGCCGGTTTGCACATCGGCTACCGGCAGACCGAAACGGTCGAAGAATTCGTGAAGCTTTTCGTTATGAAGTCCCAGATATACCAGTGCTGAACACTTTTCGCGTACCAGGTCTTCAATTTCAGTATAGTCGTTTCCTTTATCTTTACCACCGAGAATCAATACCGTTTTGGTAGTCATGCTTTGCAGGGCATACCAGCAGGAGTTGACATTCGTGGCTTTAGAGTCGTTAATAAAATCAATTCCGCGCACACGTGCCACCTTTTCCAACCGATGTTCCACTCCCTTGAAATCGGAGAGGGCTTTCCGGATGTTTTCTTTGGCGATGCCGGCAAGGTTTGCCGAGATACCGGCGGCTAAAGAGTTGTACAGGTTGTGTTGTCCTGTCAGGGCCAGTTCCTCTTGCTCCATGTTGAAGGCAATCGGTTCGGTGATTTTCACTTCGTGATCTTCTACGTATGCAATCGCTCCATCCTCTTTTACAGCGGCAAAAGGATACAAGTGAGCTTTCAGACCATGTTTTGCCAGTTCCTGTCTGATGATAGGGTCATCGTTCCAGAAGATGAAAGCATCGTCCGGTGTTTGGTTTTGGGTGATGCGGAATTTAGCGTCGATGTAATTCTGCATACAATGGTCGTAGCGATCAAGATGGTCCGGAGTGATGTTCATCAATACGGCGATGTTCGCACGGAAGTTATACATATTATCCAGCTGGAAAGAGCTAAGTTCGATAATATAGTAATCGTGGTAATCTTCGGCTACCTGCAAAGCAAGGCTTTTGCCGATGTTGCCTGCCAAACCTACGTTCAGACCTGCGCTTTTGAAAATATGGTAGATCAGGGAAGTCGTTGTGGTCTTCCCGTTAGAACCTGTAATACAGATCATTTTGGCATCAGTATAGCGTCCGGCAAACTCTATCTCGGAGATCACCGGTGTGCCTTGAGCTTTCAGTTTCAGGATGATCGGGGCATCATTCGGGATACCGGGGCTTTTGATAACCTCGTCGGCATTCAGAATGAGTTCTTCGGTATGGTGTCCTTCTTCCCAGGCAATTTGATGGCTGTCGAGAAGTTCCTTATACTTGTCCTTGATGGCGGACATGTCCGAAACAAACGTCTCAAATCCTTTGACTTTAGCGAGTACGGCTGCACCTGCGCCGCTTTCGCCAGCTCCTAAAATTGCTATTCTTTTCATCTACAATAATGTGCCCTTATTTTCTAATTGATTGATTTATCTATTAGTTGTGCACATCTTTAAAGGTTAATAATCGGGTTAATACTCTCTATCTATAAAACTTGTTTCCCGTATGGAAACCTGGCTCCGGCACCTTGCCGGTTATCTTATTTTAAGCGTTATAATCGTTATTGCTGCCAATACAATCGTTACAATCCAGAACCGGACGGTAATCTTTGATTCATGAAACAGTTGGTCGGGTTTGGTGAATTTCACCGTGCATCCCGGTTCAATCAGGCTCATCGAAGTGCGGAAGTGATCGTGAATCGGTGTACGCTTGAACAATCGCTGTTTCATACCTTTTCGTTTTCCCGCCTTATAATAAGCCCGTTGCAGGATTACCGACAGGTTTTCTACCAGGAATACACCGCAAAGAATCGGTATCAGCAACTCTTTGTGGATGATGATGGCAAACACTGCGATAATACCGCCAATAGTAAGACTGCCTGTATCTCCCATAAATACTTGTGCCGGATAGGCGTTGTACCATAAGAAACCTATCAGTGCACCGATAAAGGCGCAGATATAGATTACAAGTTCTTCCGAGCCCGGAATATACATGATGTTCAGGTAGCCTGCAAATTCGATATGCGATGATACATAGGCCAGTACCCCCAACGTTGCACCGATAATTGCCGAGTTCCCGGCTGCCATTCCGTCCATACCGTCATTCAGATTGGCGCCGTTTGATACGGCGGTAACCACAATGATTGTGACAATGACGAACAATATCCATCCGGCTGTTTGCGCATGTTCTCCCATGAACGAAACCAGATCGGCATAATCAAGGTTGTTGCTCTTGAAAAAAGGAATCGTTGTCTGGGTAGATTTCAGATCATTCGTTCCGTGTATCACTTCCATCTCCCGTCCCGGATTATGAACTTCGATATTCTCACGGATCACTACGTCCGGACTTAAATACAAGGTCATTCCGACAATTAAACCTAAACCGACCTGACCGATAATCTTGAACTTGCCATGCAAACCCTCTTTGTCTCTTTTGAAGATTTTGATATAGTCGTCTGCGAATCCGAGCGATCCCAACCATACGGTAGTGATCAGCATCAGTATCATGTATATGTTATGCAGTTTACCTAACAATAAACAAGGGATCAGGATGGCTACAATGATGATGACACCTCCCATGCTCGGCACGCCTACTTTATTGATGCCAAACGGGTCGGTTTTAGCATCACGCTGCGTTTCTGTGATTTGTTTCCTTTTGAGTAGGTTGATGAACTTATCTCCCCAGATACTTGAAATAAGTAATGCGAGGATAACCGCCATCAAAGCACGGAATGAAGTATATCCGAACATTCCCGCTCCTGGAAAATTGAGCTTATGTAGCCATTCAAATAGATAGTATAACATAAATAATTTGCCAATTTATTGATGTGTTGTTATGCCGGTTGCTGTCGGATAGATAACGAAGCCGGTCGGCATATTAGCACAGTCTATTCATTATTTAAAAATTTCTTTAAGTACTTCTTTGTCATCAAAATGATGTTTCACTCCTTTTATCTCCTGGTAATTCTCATGTCCTTTTCCGGCAACGAGAATTACATCTCCTTTCTCCGCCAGCATGCAAGCCGTGCGAATCGCTTCTTTACGGTCGGCAATACTTAGTGTTTTCTTCATATCTTCCGCATCCAGTCCGGCAAGCATGTCATTGATGATGTCTTGCGGCTCTTCAAAGCGCGGATTGTCGGAAGTGATGATGACGCGGTCACTCGCTTTGGCAGCTTCCTTTGCCATGATGGGGCGTTTGCCCTTGTCGCGGTTACCGCCGGCGCCTACCACGGTAATCACTTTTCCTTTTCCTTCAAGCACTCCATGAATAGCGTTCAGTACATTAATGAGAGCATCCGGGGTATGTGCATAATCAACAATCGCCGTAATTCCCTGCGGTGAGCGGACCGCATCGAAGCGTCCGGCTACCGGATGAAGTGTGCTAAGAGCTACAAGCACCTCTTTCTCTTTCTTGCCTAACAGAACTGCCGCCCCGAATACCGCCAATAAATTGGAAGCATTGAACTTTCCGATAAACTGAACTGCCAGTTCATGATTGTTGAAGTCGAGCAGCATCCCTTCGAAATGAGACTCTAATACCCGTCCTTTAAAGTCGCTAAGACTTCTCAATGAATAAGTATAGACCTTCGAACGTGTGTTCTGCGTCATTACCAGTCCGTTTTTATCGTCCAGATTGGTCAGGCTGAATGCATTTTTCGGCAGATCGTCAAAGAATTTCTTCTTCGCTTTCAGATAGTTCTCTACTGTTTTATGATAGTCGAGATGGTCGCGGGTCAGATTGGTAAAGATCCCTCCTGCAAACTTTAGTCCACTGATACGTTTCTGTGCAATCGAGTGGGAGCTGACTTCCATGAACACATATTTGCATCCTTCATCTGCCATCCGTCCCAACAAACAGTTCAACGTGATTGGATCAGGAGTAGTATGTTCTGTCGGAATCGGTTCATCATCGATGTAATTGCAAACGGTAGAAATCAATCCCACCTTATAGCCGAAATAACGGAATGTATTATATAATAAGGTAGCGATCGTTGTTTTTCCGTTCGTTCCGGTAACGCCGACCAGTTCCAACTTGGAAGTCGGGTCTCCGTAGAAGGTAGTGGCAATCTTTCCTACCGCATCTTCGCTGTCTTTTACTCGTACATAGGTGATCCCCGCTACAGGTTCTTCCGGCATATCCTCGCAAAGGATGGCGATTGCTCCTTTTGCGATGGCAGCAGGTATATAAGCATGGCCGTCGGCTTGTGTGCCACGCATTGCCATGAATAGCTGTCCGGCTTCCACTAGACGGGAGTCTATGTTGACACCGGTGATTTCTATGTTTGAATCTCCGGCTACCTCTACCGGTTGGATTGCTTTCAGTAACTCATTTAATAACATCACTCTATTCAATTTTTAATCTTTAATTTTTAATTAAGCGTAAGCGTCACTGTCTGTCCCTTCTTAACAATCGTTCCGTTGGCTATCGACTGGCTTTTTACTTTGCCTACGCCGACCAGATTGACTTTCAATCCTTTGCTTTCCAACAAGTACACAGCGTCTTTCGCTCCCATACCTATCACACTCGGTACAAAATTCTGCATATTGCTCCGGCTCTCAAGAACCACAGCTTGTGGGGCAGAATGGGTATTTCCCCAAACCTCTTTGCCCGAATCAGCGATTTTGCCTTGTACGTTAATCTGCAGCTCTTCCAATACTCGTTGCGCTTCGCGCATCTCTCCGGCTTTTACATTCGGAATGACTACGGAATTAGTATCAATCGCATTGGTCAGCGGTAACCGCAAGTCTTTGGCATACACCCTTTCTGCAATCTTGCTGAACACACTACCTGCCATTAAACCTCCCGAAGCCGGTAATCCCGGTTTCTGGATAGAGACAATCATGCTATATTTAGGTGCTTCTGACGGGAAATACCCGCAGAAACTAACCAGATAATTTGTTCTTCCCGTTTTGTATCCGGCTGCTCCCTGTGAAATCTGCGCCGTTCCTGTTTTTCCTGAAACGTGGAACTGCTTGCTTCCCGCAGGTTTGGCAAGTCCTTCACCAACCACTTTTCGGAGAATCTCACGGATCTGTGCCAAAGTCTTATCCGAACAAATCTTGGGATTGATTACCTCTGTCGGATATTCTTTCACTACTTCCCCGTCCTTCATGGCAGCTTTGACAAACTTCGGACGCACGGTGACTCCGTTGTTGGCTATCCCATTATAGAATGTGAGAATATTGATCGGTGGAACCTGTGTCTCGTAGCCGATACTCATCCACGGCAATGTTGTCTTTGCAAAATAACGTTCTTTCGGGCCGCGTATATTCGGTTTTCCTTCTCCCGCAATCTGCAGGTGTAACGGCTGGTCGATGCTCATCCGTTTCAACCCGTCTACAAATTTCTGCGGGTTGCTGCCGTAGAAATGGTCTATAATATAAGAGGTACCCACATTGGACGAAACCCCTAGAATTTCTGTAACAGTCAGCTTTCCATATCCTCCGCGATGCCAGTTATGGTCTTTCATGACACGTCCATACATCGGCATCTGGCCGTTGCCGGTATCTACCACATAGTCCGGCGTGATCTTTCCGTCTTCAAGAGCTACCATGATAGAGGCCGTTTTGAAAGTAGACCCCGGCTCGAGCATATCACTAATAGCATTGTTGCGCATTTCGTAGTACTCACCGTCTTTGCCTTGCATCATGTTGACGATGGCTTTCACTTCTCCGGTACTTACCTCCATCAATACCACCACACCCACGCTCGCATTCAGCTCTTTCAGCTTATCCACCAACGCCTTCTCGCAAATATCCTGCATACCTACATCGATAGTACTAATCAGATCGCAACCATCAACTGGTGGCACATCGACAATGTTCAGGTATTTGTTCATCACCTTCTGACGGTGTGTCAATCCGTCCCGCCCTTTCAAGATGGTGTCGAAAGCAAGTTCGATACCATTTCTCGCTCCTTTGGCTGTGTCTGCATACACATCTCCCAGTGTACGGGCAGCCAGTGAACCGAACGGTTTCTTACGCTGATTGTAAGCTTGTTCCTTGAATCCGCCTTTATACCGGTTCAAGCAGAATACAGGCAGTCTCTTTACCTCTTTATATTGTATATAGGAGATACGTTTCGGATAAATCAGATAATTGCGGCTTTTTGCCTGGCGTCCTTTCTTGAGGTGTGCCTTGAATTGAGCCGCACTCTTGTCCGGGAATATCTTGTGAAGTCCGATACAGATTGAATCCATATTGGCATTGAGGATGGAATCCCGGCGTGCCTGATCTTTCTGCCTGCGTTTTTCATCCTTTTCACCGGACATAAAGTCCATATATATTCTGTACTCGGGCAGAGAGCTGGCCATCAGTTTACCGTCAGAAGAAATAATGTTTCCACGATTAGGTTTTACCGTCACATTCTCTTTTACGAAACGGTCAGCCACATCCTGCCAGTATTGTCGTTCGGCAAACATGGTGATGCCTGCTTTTACAACAATAGCTACTCCTATCAACGCCATCAACAGGATGACGAAGAAGTAACGGGTCATTATGTTCTTTTTATTAACTGCCACAGTATTTGTCTTTTAAACGCTTAACTATCATTTATCAACTATCCACTATCATCTATTTAATAAGGTAAGGAGGATTGGTTGATGTTTGCAAATCGCTTTCCTTACTCGATATATAATCTTCAATGCGTGACTGGCGGCTCTTTTCCATCAGCTCTGAGCTGCGAGTCAGTGCATCGTATTTAATGTCTGTCAATTCCTTTTTCAGCCGGTCTATTTCGATCTGTTGCTGTTGACTGGCATAACGATTGTGAATGTAGAAGATGATGAATACCATGATAAGTACCAGCAACTTCGTTTGACGGCGGAAAAAATCGGTAGCCAGAATGTCTCCACCCAGAATACTCTTCAGAGAGGTGCGTTTTTTCTTCTTGTCCTCTTCTGCTTTCTTGTTTACTACTTCTTCTTCCATATCTTTTTATTTCTTTTCTGCAATTCGTAATTTGGCGCTTCTCGACCGCGGGTTTCGTTCTATTTCTGCCTCGTCGGGAACGATTACCTTATTGTTGACAAGGCGGAAAGGCGTTTGCAGATTGCCGAAGAAGTCGGTTTCCGCTTTTCCTTCTACATTGCCTGTCTTCATGATGTTTTTCACCATTCGGTCTTCCAGCGAATGATAGGTGATAACTACCAGTCTGCCGCCCGGCTTTAATGCCTCCGTAGCAGCCAGCAACATCTCCTTCAACGCCTCCATCTCTTGGTTTACTTCAATTCGTAGTGCCTGGAACACCTTTGCCAGCTCTTTCTTTTCGCGTTCACGACCGAAAAGCGGTTTGATGATTTCCAAAAACTCACCGATGGTCCGGATATTCTGTCCGCTTCTGGCTTTAACGATGACAGAAGCCAGTTTGCGGCTATTCTTTAGTTCCCCGTACAGGTAGAGGATGTTTGCAAGACGTTCTTCATCATAAGTATTCACGATATCTGCTGCTGTCATACCGGCACGCTTGTTCATACGCATATCCAGTGCCCCGTCAAAACGGAAGGAGAAGCCACGTTCGCTATCATCGAAATGATGGGAAGATACGCCGAGGTCGGCCAGGATCGCGTCTACCTGTTCGATGTCGTGATAACGCAGGAAGTTGTGCAGATAGCGGAAGTTACTGCGCACGAAGATGAAATGAGTATCGTTGACAATGTTCCGTTCAGCGTCCTCGTCCTGGTCGAATCCTAGCAAACGTCCGCCTTCTCCGAGCCGTGAAAGGATCTCGCGCGAATGTCCCGCTCCTCCGAATGTAACGTCTACATACGTTCCATCCGGTTGGATATTCATACTGTCAACGCTTTCTTTCAGCAATACAGGTACGTGATATGTCAATTCATCTTTCTCCATCTTGTCTATTATCATCGTTCATAATTTCTTCTAATGCTGCACCGAACTCTTCGGGTGACATGAAAGGCTGTTCTGCCCGTTCTTTCGCCCAGATCTCTATCTTGTTATCGATGCCGATAAAGCGAATATCCCCATGGATACTGCAAATCTGTAAATACCGTTTCGGAATTAATATGCGCCCGTTGCTATCAGGTGTCACTATTTCAACGTCGCTCACGAATTGCCTGAAAATAAGTTGGTGTTTGCTATTCCATTTGTTAAGTCTACTACGTAGCTCGTTCAACTCCTCGTTCCACACGCTCTCGGGGTACAGGGTTAAACAGTCCTGAAATACGTCTTTACGCATAATAAGCCTCTCTTCGGAAGCGGCTTGTAATTGCTTCCTGAAGGTGGCGGGTATGAACACCCTTCCTTTGGCGTCCGCCCTGGCTTCAATATTTCCTAAAAAACGTATCATTACCTTATTATAATAAGCGACCGTAAAAGTATGAAATTCCCCACAATTCCCCACAACTTTCCATAAAAAACTTTCAGAGAAGTTTTCAATAGAATGTTAAATGTCTATTTGCTTGAAAATGATGTGCCTTCGAGAATGCTTTACTGGTGGGGAGCCCGTGGGCGTAGAACGGAAAAAATGTCTGTATAGGTAAAATTTAAATAATGTGGTGGGGGAGATTCTTTTTCATGCAATAGAGGTTTATCTGACACCCGGGTCTCAGTGCACCCGACACCCGGGTGTCAGATAGGTTGAGACCCGGGTGTTGTATGTGCTGACACCCGGGTGTCGGACAACTAATCTTCGCAATAAAAGAAAAGGCAGAATATACCGGAGTATTTCTGCCTTTTAATCATTATCAAAACTAAAAATCTGCATTAAAGAAATATGTGATTCAAAATCACTAAGTTTTATATAGTTAAGGTTTAGCGGAAGTCTTTCAACTCTTCCTGTAATTTCTGGCGCGTGAAGAAAATACGGCTTTTCACTGTACCCAACGGGAGGTTCAGTTTTTCCGCAATTTCACGGTATTTGAATCCTGAAACGTGCATCGCAAACGGAACTCTGTATTCTTTGGGGAGTTTGTTAACTACACGGTGCATCTCTTTCAGGTCGTATGCTCTTTCTGTATTTTCAGAACTTCCATCCTGTGGCAAATTCAGATGATAAAGATTATCAGTCTGGTCGATGAATGTCTGGTCGCGGACTACCTTGCGGTAGTTGTTTATGAATATATTGCGCATGATGGTATACATCCATCCTTTGAAATTTGTATCAGGGGTATATTTATCTTCATTATCTAATGCTTTTAATGATGTCTCCTGCAACAAATCGTTTGCTTCTTCACGGTCAGTTGTCAGTTTATAAGCGAAGCGTAGTAATTCATCTTGTACTCCTACTAAGTCTTTTCTGAAGCTTAAACTTTTCATAATGTGTTGCTTTTTAAAGGTGAATATTCGTTTGTTATTTTCGATGTTGCAAGTTTACATGAATTTTTGAAACCCGGTAGGGGAAAAACTGACGTTTTTTTACCCGAAAACTATCCGCGGATAGTTTTTAGGTCATTTTTGATAGTTTTTGGGTGGTATTTTTTTATCTTCTGAACTTAAATCCTGCATTTTCTACCAAATTATTGCGATTAATAAAAAAGAACCGTTAATTTTGTGCCATCATTTTTATTTGAAAAGAATGACTGATGACTCTTTATTTTTGATCGATGTCGATAAGATACTTCGGACGAAGGCTCCGAAGCATTACAAGTACATCCCTAAGTTCGTGATTTCTTATCTGAAGAAAATTGTTCATCAGGATGAAATTAATGTATTCCTGAATGAGTCGAAGGATAAACTGGGAGTGGACTTTCTGGAGGCATGTATGGGCTTTTTGGATGCGAAAGTGGACGTAAAAGGCATTGAGAATTTGCCAAAGGATGGTCTGTACACTTTTGTTTCCAATCATCCGTTAGGCGGACAGGATGGTGTTGCGCTTGGTTATGTGTTAGGAAAGCACTATGAGGGGAAGGTGAAATACCTGGTGAATGATCTATTGATGAATCTACGCGGGTTGGCTCCCCTTTGCATACCTATTAATAAAACCGGCAAGCAGGCAAAGGACTTTCCGAAGATGGTGGAAGCCGGATTCCAGTCCGACGATCAGCTGATTATGTTTCCTGCCGGACTGTGCTCGCGCCGTCAGAATGGAGTGATTCGCGACCTGGAATGGAAAAAGACATTTGTAGTAAAGAGCATACAAGCAAAACGTGATGTAATACCCGTGCATTTTGGGGGCAGGAATTCTGACTTCTTTTACAATCTGGCAAATGTTTGCAAGGCACTGGGCATTAAGTTTAACATTGCTATGTTGTATCTTGCGGATGAAATGTTTAAGAATCGCCACAAAACTTTTACTGTCACTTTTGGCAAACCTATACCCTGGCAGACTTTTGATAAATCGAAAACTCCTGCGCAGTGGGCTGAATACGTAAAGGATATTGTTTATAAACTGTAACTGATAGAACAACTATAACAAGGAATATGGAAGAGATTATTAAACCGGTAAGCAAAGAACTGCTAAAGGCAGAATTGACGGAAGACAGACGCTTACGAATGACGAATAAGAGTAATAATCAGATTTATATTATTACTCATCAGAATGCTCCTAATGTGATGAGAGAGATTGGTCGTTTGCGTGAAATAGCTTTCCGTGCTGCTGGTGGAGGTACAGGTCTGTCAATGGATATTGATGAATACGACACGATGGAGCACCCCTACAAGCAGTTGATCGTATGGAATCCGGAAGCGGAAGAAATTCTGGGTGGTTACCGGTATCTGCTTGGTACGGACGTGCGTTTTGATGAAAAAGGTGCTCCGATTCTGGCTACTTCCCATATGTTTCATTTCTCCGATGCTTTTATTAAAGAATATTTGCCACAGACAATTGAGTTGGGACGTTCGTTCGTTACGCTTGAATATCAGTCTACCCGTGCCGGAAGTAAAGGATTGTTCGCTTTAGATAATCTGTGGGATGGATTGGGAGCGTTGACTGTTGTTATGCCGAATGTGAAATATTTCTTTGGCAAAGTGACCATGTATCCAAGCTATCACCGTCGTGGCCGTGATATGATTCTTCATTTCCTTAAGAAACATTTTTATGACAAAGAGAAACTTGTCACTCCGATCGAGCCTCTGAAACTTGAGACTTCCGAAGACGAGCTGAGTGCTTTGTTTTGCAAGCATTCCTTCAAGGAAGACTATAAAATATTGAATTGTGAAATTCGTAAACTGGGATATAATATTCCTCCGTTGGTGAATGCATATATGAGCCTAAGCCCTACTATGCGTATGTTCGGAACAGCTATCAATTATGAATTCGGTGATGTGGAAGAAACCGGTATTCTGATTGCTGTAGACGAAATTCTCGAAGATAAGCGGATTCGACACATCCAGACGTTTATTGAAAGCCATCCGGATGCGTTGAGATTGTCTTCTTGTGAAGGGGAAGAGGTGTTTACTCCTAAAGTGGTTACACCGCAGGCAAACTGTTCCCGTTAATTTTACGATAAAGATCAAGAGCAAAGACGTCGGTCATTCCCGATATATAGTCAAGTACCGCCTGTATTCTTTCATAGAGTACGGGCGCTTTTATATTGTATTGACTGGAAACCCGGTCGATCAGGAGTTTGGAATAAGTCTTTTCGGGTGAGGTTACGGCATCTATCATCAATTCGAGCAGGGTGCTGATGATGCGGAATCCCGCCAGTTCAACATCCAGTACGTCCCGTGAACGGTAGATTTTATTGATAGATACTTCGACGCTGTGTTTATAGGCTGCTGCCGGACGCTCGGCTATGCGCTTGATTAGTGATCCTTCGAACGTGCCGGACAGGATTTCTTGTTCATGATCTAAAAAGACACGGGTACACTCCCGGATCAATAAACCGATGACGGAAGAGCGCAGGTAAGCGATTTGCTCGTTGACATCGTTAACAATCAGGAATGTTTTTCGGAGATGTTCCTGCCGCTCTTCGCTGAAATAGGCCATTAATAGCTCTTTAGTCTCTTCTGTGGTGAGAATCTTCAGTTTATATGCATCCTCAATATCCATCATCTGATAGCAAATGTCGTCTGCCGCTTCAACCAAATAAACTAACGGGTGGCGTGCATACTTTAAAGGATGTTCGTTGAGCAATATCAGTCCTAATTCTGTTGCAATTTTGCGGAAGCTTTCTTCTTCGCTGACGAAAAAGCCAAACTTGGATTTTGTTCCTGCAAGGCTCGATGAAAAGGGGTATTTTACGATAGAAGCCAGAGTGGTGTATGTTAGAACGAATCCGCCTTTGCGACGTCCCTCGAACTGATGTGTAAGTATTCGGAAGGCATTTGCATTTCCTTCAAAATGTATTAAATCTTCCCATTCCATCGGAGAAAGTTGCTCTCCGTTGGGCTGTTTCTCTTTCAGGCGAACTCCTTTCCCTTCAGAGAAAAAAGTGGAAATGGCCTTTTCGCCTGAATGACCGAAAGGCGGATTACCCAAATCGTGTGCCAGGCAAGCAGCCGAAACGATAGAACCGATCTCCGGCAGGAAAGAATCCTGAAGTTCCGGATGACGTTCCAGAAGTGCTTTGGCAACATCGTCCCCGAGTGAACGGCCAACGCTGGCGACTTCGAGACTGTGCGTAAGTCGGTTGTGTACAAAAACGCTGCCCGGTAGAGGGAATACTTGCGTTTTGTTCTGTAATCTGCGGAAAGGAGCCGAAAAAATGAGACGGTCATAGTCCCGCTGGAATTCGGATCGGTTTTCCTGTCGTTCTTCATGGAATTCTTCCATCCCGAAACGTTTCGCTGATATTAGTTGTTTCCAATTCATCATTTTTATTTACGATTTAACGATTTGCGATTTGATGATTGATGAATGTGTCAATTGACAGTTGGTACATTAGCACCTCGCCTTATTAGCACATTATTTATTATTTAACTGCAAACTTAACTATTTTTCAGTTCAAAATGTGTATTTTCGCTTGTTAAATCTGCTGTCCGAGATATTTGTCGTTAAAGATAAAATAGGTTCGGGGTTTTGACTGAATCGGCGGTAGACTTGATCTGGATTAATCTTTTTACTTCTTATTTATATGAAAAAACAGGTTACAGCCTTTATCTGTATAATCGTTTTCAATTTTGAAGCCATATTCGCTTCTACTGATTTCTCTTTTAAAAGGTATCAGGTGGAAGACGGACTTTCGCACAATACGACTTGGTGTTCGATTCAAGATAGCTATGGCTTTTTGTGGATTGGCACAAGTGATGGACTGAATTGTTATGATGGTTGTGGCAACAGGGTGTATCGGAATGCTTTGAATAATAAATATTCTTTGGGTAATAATTTCGTCAGTTCCCTTTTGGAAGAAGGGGAAAATATCTGGGTAGGAACAAATTCGGGACTTTATATCTATGACCGTTCTACTGACCGCTTTTCTTATTTTAATGAAACAACACGGTATGGCGTATTTGTCAGTAGTGAGGTGAAGAAAATCATAAAAACTCAAAGCGGTTTGATTTGGATTGCTACGTTGGGGCAAGGTGTGTTTATTTATGAACCAGTGACAGGTGTGCTGACACAGAATAGTATTCATACTTCTTTTGTTTGGGATATCTGTCAGAGTGCAGATTCCCGTATTTATGTTTCTTCAATGCAGGAAGGACTATTTTGTTTTGATGAGAAGGGAACCTTTCTGCAAAATTATCCGGTTCTGTCAGATTCAAACATAGGCAGTCAGAGAATCAATTGTCTCTATAGTATTAAGAATGAAATATGGTTTGGCGTAGGTACTAATTTATTAGGTTGTTATCAGGAAGGAAGCCCGGATTTGAAAATTTATGATGCGTCTGCACAGAATTTCGGTGCTATTCTCTGTTTGATGGATTATAACGAAAAAGAATTGTTAGTTGGTACGGATAATGGACTGTATCTGTTCAATCGCGACCTTAAAACATTTCGTAGAGGCGATTCTCCCTTTGGCTTGCGGGCATTGGGCGATCCAACTGTTAATGCAATGATGTGGGATGCCGAAGGTACACTTTGGGTGATGACTAACTCCGGCGGAGTGAGTTACATGACTAAGCAATTGAAGCGTTTTGATTACTATTCCCTTATCTCATTATCAGGTACATTAGAGCTTGGCAGGGAGATCGGCCCTCTTTGTGAAGACCAGAATGGAAATATCTGGGTGGGAACCCGGAACGGGTTATGTTTTTTCAATACACAAATTCATTCACTTTCGGAGTATACTTTAAAGAATGTGGATGCGAGATATGACATTCGTAGCTTGCTGCTAGATGGCGACCGCCTTTGGATAGGAACCTATGCGGAAGGGTTGCATGTGCTAAACCTGAAAACTGGAGCAGTAAAGAGTTATGTCCATTCTCGCGATATTCCCTATACAATTTGTAGTAATGATGTCTTGAGTCTCTTTAAAGACCGAAAAGGAGATGTTTTTGTAGGAACAAGTTGGGGCTTATGTCGTTACAATTCGCAATTGGATAATTTTGTGACAATCATTCATGTCGGCTCTATGACTTCTGTAACTGATATTTATGAGGATATGTACAATAGTCTTTGGGTTGCGACCTCAAATAGTGGTGTCTTTCGTTATAATACAGTGAACGATCGTTGGGAACATTTTGAACATATACGTGAAGATACAACAACTATTACCAGTAATTCTGTGATTACATTGTTTGAAGATATGAAAGGAACAATGTGGTTTGGAACCAATGGAGGAGGATTATGCTCATTCTCCAAAGATACGGAGACTTTCATTGACTTCGACCCGGAAAATACATTGTTGCCTAATAAGGTAATTTTCTCTATAGAACAGGATCGGACCGGTGATTTTTGGATTTCCTGTAATGCCGGATTATGCCGCATTAATCCTGTGTCTCAAAAGAACTTTCATTTATTTACCGTAAATGATGGTTTGCAAGGTAATCAGTTTACTGCACAGTCTTCATTGAGATCGTCCACAGGGAAGTTCTATTTTGGAGGAATCAATGGTTTCAATGTATTTGAACCGGGGCAGTTTACGGATAATACCTATCTTCCCCCTGTTTATGTTACTGATATTAGTTTCCCTTATTTGGCAGATGAACAAGAAGTGAAACGGCTGCTTCGTTTAGATAAGCCCTTCTATAAAGCGGATAAGATCCAATTACCCTATACAAATAATAGTTTTACAGTACGTTTTGTAGCACTTAGTTATGAAGATCCACACAGAAATCGTTATACTTATATGTTGAAAGGTATTGATAAGGAGTGGATACATTCATCTAATAATACGGCCTCATACACCAATCTTCCAGCTGGGGAATATGAGTTTTTAGTTTGTGGCTCTAACAATGACCATCACTGGAATGAGAAAGCGGCTTCCTTATGGATTGTGATAACTCCGCCCTGGTGGCGGACTAGTGTCGCTTATTTTATGTATATACTATTATTTCTGTGTACAGCTTGCTATATTGGTTGGCGTTGGAATCTCTATGTCAAGCGTAAATATAAACGTCGTATGGAGGATTATCAGGTTGCCAAGGAAAAAGAGATGTATAAATCGAAAATCAATTTTTTTATCAATCTGGTACATGAAATACGTACTCCTCTTAGTCTGATTCGGCTCCCTCTGGAAAAGTTGAGGGAAGAGGAAAAAGAAGAAAGAAAAGAAAAATACCTTTCGGTGATGGATAAGAATGTAAATTATCTGTTGGGAATAACGAATCAGTTACTTGATTTTCAGAAGATGGAGAGTGGAGCATTGCAACTTAGCATGAAGGAGTGTAGTATTAATGCGTTGGTGAGTGATATATTCAATCAGTTCAATGGTTCTGTAGATTTGCAAGGGTTAACAATCTGTCTTAGTTTACCTCCTGAAGAAATTAGTGTGATGATTGATTCGGAGAAAGTTAGTAAAATTTTGGTAAACTTGGTAGGAAATGCTATTAAATATGCAAAATCTCAAGTCGAGATGCGGCTAATATTATTGGGCGATAGGGTAAATATAATAGTGAGTGATGATGGCTCCGGAGTCCCTGAAGGTCAGCAAAATAAGATATTTCAGGCTTTCTATCAATTGCCGGATGATCCGGTGGCAACGTCTACAGGTACAGGGATTGGTTTGGCATTTGCCAAATCTTTGGCAGAAGCTCATCATGGAACTTTATCATTAGAAAATAGGATGGAAGGTGGTTCCTCATTTATATTGTCTTTGCCGTTGGAAACAGTAGTAACGGAAAGTATTCCGAATGAATTTGCTGAAATGCAGATGATAGATGTGGAAGGAAAAAAAATGCCGGATTCGGAGTTTGGAAATAAGAGATTCATTGTTTTATTGGTGGAAGATAATGTCGAGTTATTAAATTTGACCAGAGAATCTCTAAGTGATTGGTTTAAAGTTTTTTCTGCCTGCAATGGAAAAGAAGCACTGGAAATACTTTCACGTGAGAGTATTGATGTCATTGTAAGTGATATTATGATGCCCGAAATGAATGGTCTTGAACTATGCAACTATATAAAATCAGATCTAGTTTACTCTCATATTCCCGTTATCTTGTTGACAGCGAAGACAACGTTAGACTCAAAAGCGGAAGGTTTTGAAAATGGTGCTGATGCATATATTGAGAAACCATTCTCTATTAAGCAGCTCCATAAACAAATCGAAAACTTATTAAAACTGCGACTGGCCTTCCATAAGTTGATGATTAATCTTTCTGGAAGTCCGACTTCTTCATTGGCGGATTTTGCTCTTTCACAAAAAGATGTAGAATTTATAGAGAGGGTAAATACGATTTTGTCGGAACTGCTTGCTGATGAGAGTTGCTCGATAGATTTGTTAGCAGAGCAGATGAATATGAGTCGTTCTAATTTTTCCCGGAAGATAAAGGCTCTGTCTGGTATGCCGCCTCATGATTATATAAAGAACTTTCGGTTGAATAAGTCGACTGAACTAATCATGAGTGGTATACGAATAGCTGAAGTTGCCGAACAGTTAGGGTTTACTACTTCTTCGTATTTTGCAAAGTGTTTTAAAGAAAAGTTTGGGGTATTACCGAAAGATTATAAAGGATAACAGCTAGTTCCTATCACTCGTGGGGGTGCCAGACGGCTTTTGAAGCAGGGTGCTTTCCTTTTGGGGGATTCCTAAAATGGGAATTCCATTTTCATCCCATTCTATCTTTTGTATGCGTGTTGTCCGACCGTCCAAAACGAACATGTCACGAAGGGCATTTCGAGCGTGGTAAAGTATATACCATTCTTTCTTGTCGGGTGAAGGTATGAAACACAGGCTACCGGGGCCATACACATGATTCTCTGGTGCTTGTTTGAATACAGGTTCCAGAGATTTCTTCCATGAATTCGGGTTGAGAAGATCGCTGTTAGCATCAGCTGTTAATAACCCTACACAATAATAAGGTGTCCAGTTACCGCTTGCAGAGTAATATATTAATAATTTGTCTTTGTTTTTGGAACGGAAAAATTGTGGAGCTTCATTCACATGAATAGGATAACCGGTTTTATTGCCATCTACACTGATCCATTGACATTCCCATTCGTATTCAGGTTTGGATATTAATATACGGTCTGAGGCTAGTGTCCATGGATTTTTCATTTCAGCGATATAGATACATTGGGTTTCTTGATAAATTCTTCTGGTTTCCCATCCGCACCAGATTAGATAACGTTTGCCATTATGCTCGAAAGGATTAGCATGAATAGCCAAGTTATTATTTTTATCGGTCGATATTCTTCCTTTCATGACAAACTCTCCTTTCATGGGATCGGGAGATTCATTTTCTAGCACATATATCTGACGATTGTCTATATTACCATCATCAGCAGCGCAATAGATATACCATTTATTGTCCATATAGTGTATCTCTGGTCCCCAAAGATGAGATATACCCGAGGCATTTTGGGGCGAATATACGTTTTTTTTTGCTGCTTCTGCCAGTTGTGTAATATCGTCAGTTTCCCATAATATGATACAGTCTGCTAAACTTTGAGTATAGTAATATTTTCCTTCATGAAAGATGGCCCATGGCTCGGATCCTCCACCTATGACAGGATTTGTGTAGAAAAGTGTAGAGTCAATGCCTGTTTGTTTATCAGTCTTTTTGCTTTGGCATGATAGACAAACGATAAGCAATATTAAAAATAAGCAATTTTGAAATTTCATAGTGCTTTCTTTGCTAAGATACTTGCAAAGAAAGCACAAATTATTTAATTCTGGAGCTGTTTGATTAGTTTTTATTGTTTGTTAGTTAGGAATTAGCCTATAATTAATACCCTCCTTTCTATATTTGTAATCAACAAACCTTTGGATCCATTGGCTATTAAATCTTATATTAACTAAATTTATTATTATGATGAACAGGAAAGGAAAAAGAATGAATGTTGTTAAGGCATTTTGTTTATTTACTTTGCTTGGGTGCTTCATTGGCTGTAAAGACGATGAAGAGAAGAAAGAGCAATCTTTTAATAACGATTTGCCTATTGAAATTGTGGGTTTTGAACCTCAAGAAGTTACTTCGCGCACGCAACTCCTTATCTATGGAAAAAATTTCGGAGATGACCCCTCTTTGATTCACTTGAAATTAGGAGGTGTGGATACAAAAGTGGTGGGTTGTAACAATGAATGTCTATATTGTATGGTTCCTCGTAATTCGAATAAGGGAACTATCGAGATTTCTATTGGTGATCAGACCGCTATGGCTAACGATCGATTTACTTATATCTCGAATACACAGGTTACTACATTGTGTGGCTATGTAGACGAGACTGGACGTTATGAAGTAAAAGACGGTTCGTTCGACGAATGTGGCTTGAATTGCCCGGCTTGGTTAAGTATTGATCCTCAAAATCCGAACCATATTTATATGATTGAAGAGGCGAATAGTATCCGTTTGATAGATGTGGAAGCGAAAAAAATGTCTACTGTTATAACGGTGGGGCAGATGAATATAACGAGTCCGCGTACTTTGAGTTGGAGTCTGACCGGTGATACTCTATTTGTGAATAACTGGGGAGATTGGGAAGCAGCTCCGATTTCTATTGTTATGCTTTTGAGAAAAGAAGAATTTAAGAAGCCACATGTACTTCTTTCTGGTCGTAATCATATTATTGCGGCAATTACCCATCCAAAAACTGGTGATATATACTTTACTCAAGAATCTGATGGTGGCGTTTATCAGTATAGTATATCAACGGGAGAGGTGGAACAAATGTTTACGGTAGGAGGATCTTGGATATGGGTATATCCTTATTTTCATCCGTCGGGCGACTTTGCCTATATCCTTCGGCCGCGTGAAGGTACTATTTTTAAATCTAAGTTTGATAAAGAGACCAATCAGTTGGAAGCTCCCTCTGTTTTTGCGGGAAACTGGAATTGGGGGCATAGAGAAGGGGTAGGAACCAATGCTAATATGGGAGTTTTGTGGCAAGGAGCTTTTGTGAAAAATGAGGAATATGCGAATCAACATAAGGAGGACATATATGACCTTTATGTAGCTGACGGAGAGTTATATGGCACACATCCGGGTGATTTGATATGGCGGGTCACTCCTACAGCTGAAGTTATCCGCTATGCCGGTCGTGGAAGCACGGCCATGGATGGTAACCATTGGGGCTATGTGGACGGTGATTTGCTTAAGGAAGTTCGGTTCAATGGTCCGCACAGTATTGCATTCGATGAAGAAAATAAAATCTTTTATATAGGTGATCAGCATAACCACCGTATTCGTCAGATTATTGTTGAATAATAAAATATCCTGTAAATTATGAAACAAAAACTATGGGCTATCATAGCTTTTCTATATTGTTTTATGTTAGGAATAACTGCCCAGCAGAATAACCAAAAACAAATTGTGGTGTCCGGTGTAGTGACCGATGCCAATAATGAACCGTTGATTGGTGCTAATGTGACGGTGAAGAATGTGCCGGGATTAGGTGCTATCACTAATATTGATGGAAAATATACCATTAAGATGCAACCCTACAACCGCTTGGTGTTCTCCTACATCGGTTATGAGACTCAAGAGATTCTAGTGAAAGAGGAACATACTGTCAATGTGGTGATGAAAGAGAATAAGGAGACAGCCTTGGATGAGGTAGTCATCACTGCTACCGGTGCACAGAAGAAGTTGACAGTGACGGGTGCAGTTACTACCGTCAATGTAGACCGGTTGAAGGCGTCACCTTCGGGTAGCATTTCCAACTCACTGGCAGGAAACGTAGCGGGTGTGATAGCCCGTCAGACTACTGGTCAGCCGGGAAAGAATGTTTCTGAATTTTGGATTCGCGGTATCTCTACCTTTGGGGCCGGGGCAGGTGCATTAGTTTTGGTGGACGGATTTGAACGTGACATGAATGAACTGAACTACGAAGATATTGAATCGTTCACCGTGTTGAAAGATGCTTCCGAAACTGCCATTTACGGTTCGCGCGGTGCTAACGGTGTGGTATTGATTACCACTCGCCGTGGTAAGGTAGACAAAATTACCATTGATGCCAAGGTAGAGACCATGTACAACACCCGTACTTTTACGCCTGACTTTGTGGATGGCATTACCTACGCCTATATGGCGAACGAGGCACGCCGTACGCGCAATCTCGATCCTATCTACACCGGCAACGAGCTGAAAATCTTGAAACAGGGTCTCGACCCCGACTTGCTACCCAATGTAGACTGGATGGACGAATTGCTGAAGAAAGGCGCTATGAGTTATCGTGCCTCGTTGAATTTGAGTGGTGGTGGACAGAATGCACGCTATTTCGTTTCTGCCAGTTATCTCGATGAAGGCGGTATGTATAAGGTGGACAAGTCTTTGAAAGACTATAACACCAACAGTAACGCCAAACGTTGGAACTATCGTATGAATGCGGATATCAATATAACCAAGACTACCCTTTTGCAGGTGGGTATCGGTGGTGCGTTGAAGAAGATGAACGAATCGGGCTTGACTTCGGATCAAATTTGGACCAGTCTGTTGTTTCAGACTCCCACTAGTATGCCCAAAATGTATTCCAACGGTTACGTGCCAACTGATGCGGATGGTAACCTTAATCCTTGGGTGGCATCTACTCAATGTGGATACAACGAACAGTGGTGGAACAATATTCAGACCAACGTCACTTTGAATCAAAAATTGGACTTCATCACCAAAGGATTGAATTTTGTGGGACGTTTCGGCTTTGATACAGATAACTACAATTATATCCGCCGTTTCAAATGTCCTGAGTTATGGAGTGCTGACCGTTATAGAAAGGATGACGGTTCCATCAACTTCACCCGCCAAAAGAAAGAGCAGGTGATGGATCAGACTTCAGGCAATAGTGGAGAGCGCAAAGAATATTTTGAAGCGGAACTTCAGTATGCCCGCAATTTCAAGGGGCATATGCTGAACGGAACATTGAAATACTCGCAAGACTCCAAAGTGAGAACACAGGAAATCGGTAAAGAAATCGTCAATTCGCTTCCTTTCCGTCATCAAGGGTTGGCCGGTCGTATTGCCTACAACTGGAACTATCGTTATTTCTTGAACTTTAACTTTGGCTATACTGGTTCAGAAAACTTTGCTTCTGGTCATCAGTTTGGTTTCTTTCCCGCCTATTCGACTGCCTGGAACATCGCCGAAGAACCCTTTGTCAAGAAGAACCTGAAGTGGATGAATATGTTTAAAGTGCGCTATTCGTGGGGTAAAGTAGGCAACGATAAAATGTATGAGCCCAATGGTGTACAGATACGTTTCCCTTATCTCTACACAATAGGTTATGGCGGTGCCCCTGCTAATGTTTGGGGAGATAATAACGGATATTATTCTGCGTTTGGAGGATATAACTGGGCGGATTATGGCTATGGAAGTCTTGGTACTACTCTTTTTCAAGGTTTGCGCTATACATCGTATGCTAACCCGGGTGTGACTTGGGAGATCGCCACCAAACATGATGTAGGTTTGGACATGAGCATCTTTGATGACAAATTCATGCTGACTGTGGATTATTTCCAGGAAAAGCGTAAAGGCATCTTTATGTATCGTAATTTCTTGCCTGCTACCGCCGGTATTGAGGGCGGGATGACCAATCCGAGAGCTAATGTGGGCGCAGTATTCTCTAAAGGTGTCGACGGTAACATGACCTACAAGCAACAGATTGGCAAAGTGCTTTTGACTGCACGTGCTAATGCCACGCTCTCAAAGAACGAAGTGAAGGAAAAAGATGAACAAGAGAACATTTATCCTTATAGGATGGAGCGTGGCTACCGTGTCAACCAGGCTAAGGGACTTATTGCATTGGGCTTGTTCAAGGATTACGATGACATCCGTAATAGCCCCAAACAGACTTTTGGCAATTATATGCCGGGCGACATCAAGTATAAGGATGTCAATGGCGATGGTATCATCGACGACCAAGATCAAGTGGCTGTGGGGGCTACTACCGTACCCAACTTGGTATATGGTATAGGTGTCTCCGCACAGTGGAAAGGTTTGGATGTGAATGTCCATTTCCAAGGAGCCGGGAAGTCTTCTTTCTTTATTGATGGAGAGGGGGTGCGTCCTTTTGCTAGTGGCAACCGGGGTAATTTCTATCAGGAAGTAATAGACGGACGTTGGATTTCAAAAGAAGAATCGGGCACAATAGCTACGGAAAATCCGCATGCCAAATATCCTCGCTTGAGCTATGGCTACAACGACAACAACAACCGCAACTCATCTTACTGGTTGCGCAATGGGTCTTATCTGCGTTTGAAAACGCTGGAAGTGGGCTACACACTGCCCAAAAAGATCGTAAATAGAATCCACTTCAACAACATTCGTATCTACATGATTGGCACCAACCTGATTACGTGGTCGAAGTTCAAGATGTGGGATCCGGAAATGAACAGCAGTAATGGTGCAACCTATCCGTTGGCCAAGTCTGTCACTGTGGGATTAAATGTTAACTTATAACAAAATGAAAGATATGAAATGGTTATATAATATGGTTATCACGTTTTTTGCTGCTGGCTGTTTGACGGCATGTAGTGATTATTTGGAGGTAGATTCCAATTTCAAAGACCGCTTGACAATTGAAAAAGTATTTACTGATAAGGATTATACGGATGCGTGGCTTTCCAATACTTATTCTTATCTGCGAGGCCAAAATCAAGATGTGGGTGGAAAAGAGAGCGTGCCTACGAATTTTGCCGATGACATTTATTGGGCGGATTGGAATAATGAGGGAAATGGTAAATATACCAATGGTAGTTATTATTCTTTTTTTAGAAATGTGGAATACAATGAAAATTGGTATCAGGATTCTTATAAAGCGAGTTATTTAGGAATCAACAAGGCCTGTGTTTTCTTGAATAATATCCACATGAACCAACAACTCACAGACGAAGAACGGGCTGATTATGCGGCACAGGCACGTTTTGTCCGCGCTTATTACTATTGGTTGCTGTTACGCAAATACGGTCCAATCCCTTTGATTCCTGATGAAGGTGAAGACTATATGCAGGACTATGATGGCTTGGCTCGTCCGCGCAACACCTACGATGAGTGTGTGGAATACATCACTTCCGAATTGGTGAAAGCGGCACAAGATCTTCCGTTGGAACGTGGAACCAACAACATCGCACGTCCCACCCGGGGCGCTGCTTTGGCTGCTCGTGCTAAAGTCCTCTTGTATGCCGCCAGTCCGCTAATGAATGGCAATACTGACTCTTATGCGCAGCAAATGGTAGACGACAAAGGTAACAGACTTCTTGCTGCTGAATACGATGAATCGAAATGGGCTAAAGCTGCCGCTGCCGCCCGAGACGTAATGGAATTACCGGGAAATAATGATGGTCATCGCTACCAATTGTATGTAAAGAGCCGCATTACAAGCGGAACCGAAGATTATCCGGAAACAATAGAACCGTTTAAGGATAGAAATTTCTCGGAAAACAACTGGCCATACGGATATGCGGACATTGATCCGTTTGAGTCATATCGTTCCGTCTTCAATGGCGAACTCTCTGCTCATGAAAATCCGGAGTTGATTTTTTCGCGTGTGGATAATATAACTGTTGATAATTCATCAGGAGGAATCACTTCACCCGATGCTATTGCAAATATGGTGCTTCACCAATTGCCTACACTGGCCGGAGGTTGGGGTGTTCACGGAATGACTCAAAAGCAGTGTGACGCGTATTATATGAATGATGGTACGGATTGTCCGGGTAAGGATAAAGAGATTGGAAGAGGAGATGGAAGCAGCCGGCTAACCGGTTACGTGACTTCTGATGATGTGGATGCCGGTCGTTACAAACCGCTGCGTGCAGGTGTGTCTTTGCAATATGCTAACCGTGAGCCTCGTTTCTATGCGTCAGTTGGTTTTAATGGCAGTGTATGGAATATGACTTCATTAGGTAACAAGCAAGGAGCTACCCAGCCTAATCAGCAAGTTTGGTACTATCGAGGGACTTCAGAAGGATATAATGGTGGTAATCGTATATTTACAGGTATCGGCATCAAGAAATATGTGAATCCTTATGATGCCAAATATCAGAGTGAGCTTTTGTACAGACAAAAAGCAGAACCGGCTATTCGTTATGCAGAAATTTTATTGATTTATGCCGAAGCGTTGAATGAATTGGGAGAGGGAGCAAGCTACGACATCCCTTCTTGGGATGGAAGTATCACCTATACAGTTAGACGTGATGTGGAAGAGATGAAGAAAGGTATTCAGCCTGTTCGTATTCGGGCCGGTGTTCCTGATTATTCACCTACAGAATATCAGAATCAGGATGTTTTCCGAAAGAAGCTGAAACGCGAACGTCAGATTGAGTTGATGGGCGAGAATCATCGTTATTATGATTTGAGACGCTGGAAGATAGACGCTCCTTTAGAGGAAGAAACGTTGATTTACGGATGTAATATGCTGATGGATGACGGTCATAAAGATCTATTCCATACACCTGTGGCTATTATGTCATTGCCTGTTCGCTTTGTGGAGAAAAGCTATTTCTGGCCATTTAGTCATGAACAGTTGCAACGTAACAAGCGTCTGACGCAAAACCCGGGATGGACTTATTATGATTAATCTTTATATGACAATGAATATGAAAGAAAAAATATATTATCTGTTATTTGCCGTGTTGATGGCTTTGTTTTGCACGGCTTGTAATGAAGAATGGACCGATGAACAATATGAGCATTATGTTTCGTTTAAGGCACCGATGGATTATGCGAGAGGTGTAACTGATATTTATGTGAAATACAAGCTGAATGGTGCGGTGACTTATCAACTGCCGGTTATTATGAGTGGCTCTACATTGCCCGGACACGATACAGAAGTGCAGATAGCGATAGACTCGGACACGTTGAAAAGTATCAATTGGGAGTATTTTCACAATCGGACAGATCTATATTATAAGGAGCTTACCTCCGATTATTATGAGGTGGAGAACATGAATGTGGTAATTCCGGCAGATGATTGTATGGGATTGTTGAATGTCAATTTTAAACTAGGTGGGATAGACTTGGTAGATAAGTGGGTATTGCCGCTTACGATTAGAGAAAGTCCTACCGGCAGTTATACTCCTCATCCTAGAAAGAACTACAAGAAAGCATTGTTGCGTGTTGTTCCTTTTAATGATTATTCCGGTATTTATTCAACAACCACAATGGAAGTCGGCTTTACTGATTCGGGGACTAAAATGACTACTAATACGCGTACGGCATTTGTAGTGGACGAACATTCTGTTTTCTTCTATGCAGGCTTGATGAATGAAGAAGAACTGGAACGTGGAAAGTATAAGATAATCTTCAGGTTTAACGATGACGGGACGGTTACGCTTTCTGCACCTGATCCGGACATTCATTTCAATCCGATAAAAAATCCAACTTGGAAATTGGCGGAAAAAATGGACGTTTCGTTGCCATATCTAAAACATAAAACGATTACTATAGAAGGGTTTAAATATGAATTTGATGATGTCACATCTGTTCCTGGTACTCCTATAAGATATGTAGTTGAAGGGACTGTGAATATGGAACGTAAAATTAATATTCAGATTCCGGATGAAGATCAAGCAATCGAATGGTAATAATTTGTAAGTCGGAGTGATATGTATAAATGGATTATATTAATGTCGGGATTATTTGCGTCACTGACCGCTTGTGCCAAAATTAAGTTATCTCCTTTATTTTCCGATAATATGGTACTTCAGCAAGAGGCTGAAGTACCTGTTTGGGGAAAAGCATCTCCAGAAATGCGAGTTATAGTGATTCCTTCATGGAGTGGGGAGAAATATGAGAATATAGCTGACAGGACGGGTAATTGGAAAGTAAACATCAAAACCCCAAAAGCCGGGGGACCTTATCATTTGGAAATAACGGATGGAGAAAAAGTAAGATTGGAGAATGTAATGATTGGTGAAGTATGGCTTTGTTCCGGTCAGTCGAATATGCAAATGCCAGTAGAAGGATGGGGCAAAGTGAAAAACTATCAACAAGAGGTGGCACAGGCCAATTACCCGGATATACGCTTGATGACTGTGAGTAATACTATTAGTCTAAGTCCGTCGCAGGAGTTTACTGCTGTCGGAGGAGGATGGCAAGTGTGTTCATCGGTTACTATCCGGGAGTTTTCAGCAACAGCCTATTTTTTCGGTAGGGAAATAGCACGCACGCAGCAGGTACCGGTGGGACTTATCTGTGCCCATTGGGGCGGTACTAATATAGAGTCGTGGATAAGTGCTCAAGCATTGGGCGAAGTTCCCGATTTTGTTGAGCAATTGAAGCTTATCCGAAGGTTGGGAAACAAGGATTGTGATTTACAGGCGGAGGAAGAACAAAGGCAGGCAAAGATTTTGTCGTTAGATAAAGGAATGAGAAATGGAAAGCCATTTTGGAATACTCTTTCTTATAATGATGAAGGATGGACATCTCATTCTTTCCCCGGAAATATCGAAAAGACTTTTCCTGATTTTGATGGTATTGTTTGGGGGCGAAAGACGGTGGATATTCCAGAACAATGGGAGGGAAAAACGTTGAGTTTACACATGGGGTATGTGGATGACGAGGATATTACTTATTTTAACGGAATCGAGATAGGGAGCACGAAAGGATATACTCGTTCCCGTACTTATGAAATACCGGGTAATTTAGTAAAAGCGGGCAAAGCTGTAATTACTGTTCGTATCGTGGATACTGGAGGAGGGTGTGGCATCGGAGGTGAAATGAAGTTAAGCAAAGATGTCGGAGACTGGATTCTTATATCTGGTGAATGGAAGTGTAAAGTTGCCGCTCAATCTCATATTGACCCAGTGTTTGAGATGAATCCGAATGTGCAAACTGTGCTTTATAATGGGATGATTCATCCATTGGCACCTTACAAATTTCGTGGGGTTATTTGGTATCAGGGAGAGAATAATGTAGGGCGTGCTACACAATATAGGATATTGCTTCCATTACTTATTCAGAGCTGGCGTGAGGAATGGGGGAATGATTTTCCTTTCTACCTTGTCCAATTGGCTAATTATTTAGAGAGAGCAGATGAACCGGGAGACTCACAGTGGGCTGAATTACGAGAAGCGCAGCGCCAGACAGCTTTGTATTATGACAATGTGGGTATGGCCGTTACCATAGACATTGGCGATATGAATGATATTCATCCCAAAAACAAACAGGAAGTAGGGCGTAGACTTGCCTTATTAGCACGTGCCGATACCTATGGTGAGCGGATTGTTTGTAGTGGTCCGGTTTATCAGACTTACCGTGTGAAAGGAGACAGGGTTATTCTCTCTTTTGAGTGTACAGACGGAGGATTAAAAACGTCTAATGGGAAAAAATTGACAGGGTTTGCCATAGCAGGGATAGACGGAAAATATCATTGGGCGGAAGCTGAAATCTGTGGAAATGAAATCATTGTATCATCGGAAATGGTAAAACATCCTTTGGCTGTTCGCTATGGATGGGGAGATAATCCTACATGTAACTTAATTAATGGTGCAGGATTACCGGCCTCTTCATTTCAAACTTTACGTTAAACTTAAAAAAACAAGAAAAATGAAGAAACTTAACTTTTTATTTTTAGGCTTATTATCTTTTATGCCAATCTGGGGATGTAACGATGATGATTCATTACCGGAGGCTGTTGTTGAAGTCAAGGAAGGGCATAATGAAGATATTGTATCAGTCATTGATTATGATATTAAGAATGATGGAACACTGATTGGTTCTCAACTTAATAATTTGGTCGGTCAGTCTTATGGGAAAACGCTTTATTTTCCTGCCGGAACTTATAACTTGACGGAGCCTATCGTTCTGCCATTGGAATATACCAAAAATGTAAACCTTATTTTTGATAAGAATGCAACGGTTAAAAGTGATGTCCATTTGGAAGCATTGATTAAAGTTGGTTATTCAGAAACCTATTTTACCGATGTTTCACACCGGCGATTCTCTTATATCGAAGGAGGAATACTAGACTGTTATAATGCAGATAATGGAATTCTGGTAAACGGAAGGAAGCAATTGGTGCAGATACGTACGATGAGTCTGGTGCGAGGACGTAATACGCATATCCGCATACACGTTCCTGAAGGTATTGGAACTGGTGGAACGGGTAGCTCGGATACAAAGATAGATAATATAACAATTCAAGGCATCTCTTCGAATGATAATGTATACGGTATCTATATAGATGAATCTTGTTGTGATTGTAAGATATCTGACACTTTTATTTATTGTACAAAAGAAGCTTTAGTTACGAAATCTGCCGGCCATATATTGAACAATGTACATATTCTTTCTTGGGATACTACAGGAGGGACCCATCTTGAGGATGGTAAGAATTATCGTTCAACAGTCGGAATACGTATAGCTAGTGGCGGATTTTTTGTTTTCAATCAAGTATATTATGATACGATTGATAGAGGAATCGTCGTGAATGAGGGTTATAGTCCGGATTTGATGCTGGACCAACAGATTTCTTTTTCGTATTTGAATAATTTTGGAACCAGCTTTATTCAGGCAGAAGGGAATAACCCCAATTTGAAAGTGAAGTTGTCCAATTCTACTTTTACTGTATTGAATGATAATTTTAAGATTCTAGATTGTCCTGTTGATTTGGTGGGATGGGATATTGCGGATAAGTTTTCTTTCCTGAATTGTTTAGTTGCTAATTCACAGCGTTTGTATCCTTACGAAACGACTTTGATGCAGAAGCTTAGAGGGGTAAGTTCTGACGGGATAATATGGACAACTTTAGCTAATTATGATATGAATTGGAATGTATTAGGGGCTGTCATTTCTTCTCCAATGCGGAATACCCTTGAGATAGATTTAGCCGATAATTTGACTGTAAAACTTAATTTTATGTTTAAAGGCGTTGAACCTCTCTTGCAAGGTTATGAAGTGCTGGGAGAGGGAGTAGAGGATATTGAATTTGGATATGCTGTTTCCGGTCAGTTCTGTGTGTTGCTGTTCAGGGCAAAAAGGAATGCTTCTTTCAATCCGATCATTTACGATACATTAGGTTCCGGGCGGTTTATGCCGACTCCGTATAAAGGCAAAAAATATACACTTGTTGATTATGGGTTAAGTGATTCGGATATTAAGATTTTATCTCATTAATGTAAGTATCTAAATAATGAAGTGATTATATAATAAGTAATAAACATGAAATATCAATACTTGTTATTAGGCGTTCTATATGGGTTGTTATTGTCTTCCTGTTCATTGTCGGCTGAAGAAGGAGATAAAGAGATGGATCGATATATTGCCAATCTGATGGGAAAGATGACACTGCACGAGAAGTTGGGCCAATTGAATCTTCCTTCCGGGGGTGATTTGGTTACTGGTAATGTAAATAGTGCCGAACTTACGAAAATGGTTCGTAACCAGGAGATTGGAGGTTTTTTTAATGTGAAAGGAATAAGAAAAATTGTTGATTTGCAGCGTATAGCCATTGATTCTACCCGTTTGGGAATTCCTTTGCTGGTAGGAGCTGATGTTATCCACGGTTATGAAACCATTTTCCCGATTCCTTTAGCGCTTTCTTGTAGCTGGGACACACTAGCTGTTGAACGTATGGCACGCATTTCTGCTGTAGAAGCCAGTGCGGATGGTATTTGCTGGACATTCAGCCCGATGGTTGACATTTGTCGTGACAGTCGTTGGGGGCGTATTGCAGAAGGTAGTGGTGAAGACCCTTATTTGGGTTCCCTGTTAGCAAAAGCCTATGTACGCGGTTATCAGGGAAATAATATGCAGGGAAAAAACGAAATTCTTTCCTGTGTAAAACACTTTGCATTATATGGCGCATCCGAATCAGGGAAGGACTATAATGTGGTTGATATGAGTCGCCAACGTATGTATAATGAATATCTTGCCCCATACAAGGCAGCTGTTGAGGCAGGTGTGGGTAGTGTGATGAGTTCTTTCAATTTGGTGGACGGCATTCCGGCTACGGCTAATAAATGGTTACTGACCGATTTGCTCCGGAATGAATGGGGCTTTTGTGGGTTGTTAGTGACGGATTATAATTCTATCGCCGAAATGTCCTCACATGGGGTTGCTCCTTTGAAAGAGGCTTCTGTACGTGCTTTACAGGCGGGTACGGATATGGATATGGTTTCTTGCGGTTTTCTGAATACATTGGAAGAATCTCTGAAAGAAGGGAAAGTTACGGAAGAACAGATTAATGCCGCTTGTCGCCGTGTATTGGAAGCAAAATATAAATTGGGCTTGTTCTCTGACCCGTATAAATACTGTGATACCCTGCGTGTGGAAAAAGAACTTTATACGACTGCTCATCGCGCGGTGGCGCGTGAAATCGCAGCTGAAACATTTGTTCTGTTGAAGAATGAGGATCATCTGCTTCCGCTCGAACGGAAAGGTAAGATTGCTTTAATTGGTCCTATGGCTGATGCCCGTAATAATATGTGTGGGATGTGGAGTATGACGTGTACTCCTTCCTGTCACGGGACATTATTGGAGGGAATTCGTTCGGCAGCAGGTGATAAGGCTGAAATACTGTATGCGAGAGGTAGTAATATATATCATGATGCGGAACTTGAAAAAGGAGGAGCTGGTATCCGTCCGTTAGAACGCGGCAATGAACTGCAATTGTTGGATGAAGCTTTGCATACGGCTGCCCGTGCAGATGTGATTGTTGCGGCTTTGGGAGAATGTGCTGAAATGAGTGGTGAATCGGCTTCACGTACGGAACTAGGGATTCCTGATGCTCAACAGGATTTGTTGAAGGCGCTGGTGAAGACGGGTAAACCCGTAGTGTTGCTTCTTTTTACAGGGCGTCCGTTAGTTCTGAACTGGGAGGATGCCAATGTTCATTCTATCTTGAATGTCTGGTTCGGTGGAAGTGAAACAGGCGATGCTATTGCTGATGTATTGTTCGGTAAAGTGACTCCGGGCGGCAAGCTGACTACGACTTTTCCCCGTTCAGTGGGACAGCTTCCTCTGTACTATAATCATTTGAATACAGGTCGTCCCGATCCTGACAGTCATTCTTTTAACCGTTACTCCAGTAACTATCTGGATATGAGTAACGAACCTCTTTATCCTTTTGGGTACGGTTTGAGTTATACAAATTTCTCTTATGGGAATTTACAACTTAGTTCGGATGTACTGTCCAGAAATGGGGAGTTGACAGTGTCTGTGACTGTAACCAATGACGGAGATTTTGACGGATATGAGATCGTACAAATGTATCTGCATGATATTTACGCTGAAATATCTCGTCCAGTGAAAGAGCTGAAAGGCTTTGAACGTATCTTCTTGAAAAAAGGAGAGAGTCGTGAAGTTAAGTTTGTTATCACGGAAGACGATTTGAGATTTTATAATTCAGGATTACAATACGTTTATGAACCGGGAGAATTTGATGTCATGGTAGGAGCAAACTCTCGTGATGTGCAGACTGAACGTTTTAGGGCAGATTGATCGTATATAAACTTTCTTTTTCTAAGATGTAAATATTCTTTTGATTATAACTAAATTATGGTTGCCGCTTTGGACTACAAAACAGAAACTTTCGGTTGTAGCTAAAGGCGGCAACGTTGTGATTGGAAGTTCCGTTTATCATTTGAACTTAAAGATGCTTGACTTATCTTTTTATTTAGGATTTAGTTGTTTACCATTCGCAATTTGGTTGCAGGTACATTATTTAACTGCAAACTTAACTATTTTTCAGTTCAAAATGTGTATTTTCGCCCGTTAAATAGTAAACATGCATTTATGAATATTCAAGTTATCAATAAATCGAAGCATCCGCTTCCGGCTTATGCCACCGAATTGTCCGCAGGAATGGATATCCGTGCTAATCTTTCTGAACCTATCACACTGGAACCGTTGCAACGTTGTCTGGTGCCGACAGGATTGTATATCGCTCTGCCGAAGGGATTTGAGGCGCAAGTCCGTCCACGTAGCGGACTGGCGATAAAGAAAGGTATCACAGTACTTAATTCTCCGGGTACGATTGATGCGGATTATCGTGGAGAAGTTTGTGTCATTTTAGTCAATCTCTCGTCCGAGGCTTTTGTTATTGAAGATGGCGAACGTATCGCGCAGATGGTGATAGCAAAGCACGAACAGCCTGTATGGCAGGAAGTGGAGGTGCTGGATGAAACGGAGCGCGGAGCCGGTGGCTTCGGACATACCGGAGTATGATGAATGCTTAATCGAAAAAATAGAATGAAGATAAAAATAGGATGGCTGTTCGTGACGGTGTTAGTGCTCACTTCGTGTGGGGGAACCCGTTCTATGCGTACAGCAAAAACAGCAGTGAAGGCAGATGCATCCTTTTCGGTAAAAGAATCATTGCTTCCTGCTGAACAACAGCGTAAATATGACTACTTCTTTTTGGAAGCCATGCGGATGAAAGAAAAGAATGAGTATGATGCGGCATTTGGATTGTTACAGCATTGTCTGGATATCAATCCGAACGCTTCTTCGGCGCTTTATGAAATATCGCAGTATTATATGTTCCTCCGCCAGGTGCCGCAAGGTCAGGCGGCTTTGGAGCAGGCGGTGGCTTTTGCTCCTGATAATTTCTGGTATAGCCAGGGGCTGGTCAGCCTGTATCAGCAACAGAACGAGTTGGATAAGGCTGTAACGTTGCTTGAGAAAATGGTAACCCGTTTTCCGTCAAAGCAGGAGCCTTTGTTCAGTCTTCTTGATATTTACAGTCGTCAGGAGAAATATAATGATGTCATTTCTACATTGAACCGTTTAGAGAAACGCTTGGGTAAGAATGAGCAGCTTTCTATGGAGAAATTCCGTATTTATCTTCAGATGAAAGATGATAAGAAGGCATTTCAGGAAATAGAAAGTCTGGTACAGGAATATCCGATGGATATGCGTTATCAGGTGATATTGGGAGATGTGTATCTTCAGAATGGAAAAAAACAGGAAGCATACGATGCATATCAGAAGGTCCTGGCGGTAGAGCCTGACAATCCGATGGCTCTTTTTTCAATGGCTTCTTATTATGAACAGACCGGTCAGAAAGAGTTGTATCAACAGCAGTTAGATACTTTATTGCTGAATAAGAAGGTGACTTCGGATACCAAAATCAGTGTTATGAGACAGGTGATTGTGGAAAATGAACAGTCGTCTGCCAAAGATAGCACTCAAGTGATTGCCTTGTTCGACCGGATGATGAAGCAGGATATAGATGATCCGCAGATTCCGATGCTTTATTCTCAATACCTGTTGTCGAAGAATATGGAACAAGAGGCTGTGCCGGTATTGGAGCAGGTGGTTGATCTGGATCCTACCAATAAGGCTGCCCGTTTGATGCTGGTTAGTGCGGCGGTGAAGAAGGAAGACTACAAGCAAATTATCAAAGTCTGTGAACCGGGTATTGAAGCCACTCCCGATGCGTTGGAACTTTATTATTATCTGGCTATTGCTTATCATCAGGCAGAACAGACGGATAGTGTATTGAGTGTTTGCAGCAGAGCATTGGAACACGTAACTGCTGATACCCAAAAAGAAGTCATTTCGGATTTCTATTCAATTATGGGGGATGTTTATCATACCAAGAAACAGATGGCAGAGGCATACGCTGCTTACGATTCGTCTTTGGTGTACAATCCTTCCAATATTGGCGCATTGAACAATTATGCTTATTATCTGTCTGTGGAACGTCGTGACTTGGACAAGGCGGAGGAGATGAGTTATAAAACGGTGAAAGCCGAACCTAATAATTCGACCTATCTTGATACTTATGCATGGATTCTTTTTGAAAAGGGAAATTATGCCGAAGCCCGTATCTATATTGACAATGCAATGAAGAACGACGGCGAGAAGAGCGATGTGATTGTGGAGCATTGCGGAGATATTTATTTTATGACCGGCGATGTGGAAGGTGCGTTGAAATATTGGAAGAAGGCACTGGAAATGGGTAGCGAGTCGAAAACGTTGAAACAGAAAATAGAGAAGAAGAAATATATTGCGGAATGAAAAGAATCATTTATCTACTGTTGTTGGTGGTAGTGGTGTTGGCCGGTTGTAAGAGTTCGAAACACTTGGCAACTTCGGAAACTAAGACTTCAACAAAGGCTCAGACATCCAGTTACCTGGCTTCCAAGCTTCAGTTGACCATTCCCGGCAAGAAGGGAAGTATGTCTGTAGGGGGAACCATGAAGATGAAAACTCATGAGCGGGTACAAATCTCCTTATTGATGCCTATTCTGCGTACAGAAGTGGCACGTATAGAAGTTACTCCCGACGAAGTTTTATTGGTAGACAGGATGAATAAACGCTTTGTTCGTGCCACTAAAGCTGAATTGAAAAATGTATTGTCGAAGAATGTGGAGTTTTCCCGTTTGGAAAAGATATTGATGGATGCCTCTCTTCCTGGTGGAAAGACAGAGCTGACAGGAAAAGATATAGGAATTCCTTCATTAGAAAAGGCAAAAGTCCAACTTTATGAGTTCTCCACACAAGAGTTTTCGATAACTCCGACGGAACTGACGTCCAAATACAACCAGATTCCCTTGGAAGAATTAGTAAAAATGCTGGTAGCTTTATTATGATGAAACGTTTCTTTGTTATTCTAATCAGTTGCCTTTGGTTGGCAGTTCCTCTTTTCGCTCAATCGAACAAGTTGATTCGTGAGCTGGAAAGTAAACGCGGTGCGCTGCAAAAACAGATTGCCGAATCGGAATCTATATTGAAGGATACAAAGAAAGATGTGGGAAGCCAGTTGAATAGTCTGGCTGTGTTGACCGGACAGATTGAAGAGCGGAAACGCTATATCATGGCTATCAACAATGATGTGGAGGCTATCCAGCGTGAGTTGGCTTCATTGGAGCGCCAGTTGCACGGGTTGGAGAAGGATTTGAAAGATAAAAAGAAGAAATATGAAGCTTCTGTCCAGTACTTGTATAAGAATAAGTCGATAGAGGAGAAGCTCATGTTTATTTTTTCGGCAAAGAATTTGGGGCAGACTTATCGGCGTATGCGATATGTCCGTGAATATGCCACTTATCAACGTCTGCAAGGGGAAGAAATCCTAAAGAAACAGGAGCAGATACGCAAGAAGAAAGCGGAACGTCAGCAAGTGAAAGCCGCCAAAGAGAACCTACTGCAAGAACGTGAGAGCGAAAAGGTGAAGTTGGAAGAGCAGGAAAAAGAGAAACGCACGTTAGTGACTAATCTGCAAAAGAAGCAGAAAGGATTGCAGAATGAGATAAATAAAAAACGCAGGGAAGCCAATCAGCTGAATGCCCGCATCGATAAATTAATTGCAGAAGAAATAGAGCGTGCCCGCAAGCGTGCGCAGGAAGAAGCTCGTCGTGAAGCGGCTGCCCGTAAGAAAGAGGAAAGCAAGGAGGGAAAATCTACTGCAACGGAAACGGCCGCCAAATCGAAACCTCTTGAGGCTTATACCATGAGTAAGGCGGATCGGGAATTATCAGGTAACTTTGCCGCGAATCGCGGGAAATTGCCAATGCCTATATCCGGCGCTTATATTATCACCAGCCGTTATGGACAATATGCCGTAGAGGGGTTGCGCAACGTGAAACTGGATAACAAGGGTATTGATATTCAGGGAAAACCGGGTGCACAGGCACGTGCCATTTTTGATGGGAAGGTGGCGGCTGTATTCCAATTGAACGGATTATTTAATGTCCTCATTCGTCATGGCAATTATATTTCTGTTTATTGCAATCTTTCTTCTGCATCCGTCAAAGCCGGTGACACGGTGAAGACGAAGCAATCCATCGGTCAGGTCTTTTCTGACGGTACGGATAATGGACGGACGGTATTGCACTTCCAGTTGCGTAGGGAGAAAGAAAAGTTGAATCCTGAACCTTGGCTGAACCGATAATTGAATAAAAAACACGTAGAATGAAGTTAACTAAAATACTAATATGCTTGCTGATCTTCTGGACCGGAACACTATCCGCGTCTCCTTATTTTTCGTTCAAGAAATATCAGGTAGAAGATGGATTGTCTCATAATACCGTGTGGTGCGCCCTTCAAGATAGTTATGGCTTTATCTGGTTGGGTACCAGTGACGGACTGAACCGTTATGACGGGCGGGGCAATAAAGTGTACCGGAATGTTCTCAACGAAAAGTTCTCATTAGAAAACAATTTTGTAGAAGCCTTGATAGAGGTGGACAAGAATCTCTGGGTTGGAACAAACTCCGGACTTTATATTTATGACCGGGATACCGATCGTTTCTCTTACTTTGATAAAACGACGCAGTATAATGTGTATATCAGCAGTGAGATTAAAAAGATTATCAAGACGGAAAATGGTCTTATCTGGATTGCGACTTTGGGCCAGGGATTTTTTATTTATGATCCGAAAACAGAGGTGCTGACTCAAAATAGTGTTCAGACGTCTTTTGTATGGGACCTCTGTCAGAGCGCTGATCGGAAGAGGGTCTATATATCTTCCTTACAGGAAGGACTTTTGTGCTTTGACGAAAACGGCAAGTTTCTCCGGACGTATGAAATCTCATTGGATATAAATGCTTCCGATAGTTATAAAGTGAACTGTATTCAGAATATCGATGGAGAAATCTGGATTGGTGCGGGAAGTAATCTGTTGAGCCGTTTGGATGAACGAACCGAAGCTATAGACAATTACAGTGGTTCGGCGTTTAATTTCGGAGCTGTTCATTGTTTGTTGAAGTATACGGATAAAGAGCTGTTGGTAGGAACGGATAACGGGCTTTATCTGTTCGATCAAAATACAAACACATTTCAGCGGGCGGATAATCCCGCCGATCCGAGAAGTTTGAGCGACCAGACTATCAATGGAATGATGTGGGATGCCGAAGGGGCTCTTTGGGTGTTGACCAATTTGGGTGGGATTAACTATATGTCCAAGCAGACTAAACGTTTTGATTATTATTCGCCTGCCTATCTGTCCGGAGTGCCGGGAGCGGGGGAGGTCGTTGCTCCTTTCTGTGAGAATAAGGATGGGAATATCTGGATTGGAACTCAAAGCGGTTTGTATTTCTTCAATGTTGCCACCCGGGAACTTTCTCCTTATGCAATAGGAACTAAAAATCAAAAGTATGACATTCGTTCTCTAATGCTGGATGGTGACTATTTATGGATCGGTACTTATGCCGGGGGAATACGAGTTATCAATTTACGCACAGGGGCAGTGAAAGCCTATACTCATTCTCGTGGAATCCCCAATACGATTTGTAGCAACGATGTGTTGTGTATTTATAAAGGACGAAAAGGAGAAATTTATGTAGGAACGAGTTGGGGATTGTGTCGTTATGACGCTGCTCGAGATAACTTTATGACTATCACAAGTGTTGGTTCAATGGTTTCTGTTGTCGATATCTATGAGGATATGTACAATCATCTCTGGATTGCGACTTCCAATAGTGGTGTGTTTTCTTACAATACAATGAATGCTCATTGGAAACATTATCAGCATGAACGGGAAGATTCGACTACGATCACCAGTAATTCGGTCATTACTTTATTTGAAGATACGAAAGGAACCATGTGGTTTGGAACGAATGGGGGAGGACTGTGTTCTTTTGATGCTAAAGAGAAAAGATTCATTGAGTTTGATCCGCATAATACTTTATTACCTAACAAGGTTATTTATGCGATTGAGCAAGATCAGGGAGGTGATTTCTGGGTATCCAGCAATGCCGGAATTTTTAAGATTAATCCTGTTACCAAAGATCATTTCCGCCAGTTTACGATTAATGACGGCTTGCAAGGAAATCAGTTTATAGCTCGATCTTCATTGAAATCATCCGAAGGAAAATTGTATTTTGGTGGGATCAATGGCTTTAATGTATTCCAGCCGGAACAGTTTGTAGATAACAAATATATTCCTCCGGTTTATGTGACCGATATCCGGTTACCTTATCAAACCGATGAGCAGGAGGTGAAGAAACTGCTTCAGTTGGATAAACCGCTTTATATGGCTGATAAGGTGACTTTATCTTATGAAAACAATAGCTTCTCTATTCGTTTTGTCGCTCTTAGTTTTGAAGACCCGGGGAAGAACCGGTATTCTTACATACTTCGGGGAGTGGACAAGGAGTGGATTCTGAATACCGATAACAATATGGCTTCTTACACCAATTTGCCTCCCGGTGAGTATTTGTTCGAAGTCAGAGGCTCTAATAATGATCGTCAGTGGAACGAGAATACTACCACTTTAAAGGTGGTGATTACTCCTCCCTGGTGGCGTAGTACCTTTGCTTACTTCGTTTATGTGCTCATGCTGTTGGGATGGATCGGCTGGATGGCTTGGCGATGGAACCTCCGTGTTAAACGCAAATATAAACGGCGGATGGAAAAATACCAGACTGCCAAGGAACAGGAAGTTTATAAGTCGAAGATTAGCTTTTTCATCAATCTGGTACATGAGATACGTACTCCGCTTAGTTTGATACGGCTTCCTTTGGAAAAATTATTAGAGAAAGAACGTGAAGGAAAAGATCTCAAGTATTTGTCTGTGATAGATAAGAATGTAAATTATCTGTTGGGGATTACTAATGAATTGCTTGATTTTCAGAAAATGGAGAGTGGTACGCTGCATCTGAATTTGAAAAAGAGTGATATTAAAGAACTTGTCAGTGACGTTTATAATCAGTTTACAAGTCCTGCTGAATTAAAAGGTATTGATTTGCAACTGACTGTGCCTGAACAAGAACTGGTGTCTACGGTGGATAGGGACAAATTAAGTAAGATTCTTGTCAATTTGATGGGAAATGCCATCAAATATGCACATGCGCGTATTGACTTGAAGCTGCTTGTCACTGATGGGGGATATGAGATACAAGTGAACGATGATGGTCCCGGAATACCAAATGAACAGAAACAAAAGATATTTGAGGCTTTCTATCAACTGCCTGACGATAAGGTGGCCACAGCAGTAGGCACTGGCATCGGGTTGGCTTTTGCGAAGTCTTTGGCAGAAGCTCATCAGGGAGATTTGCGTCTGGAAGATAATGTTGGAGGTGGTTCTTCGTTTATACTGTCTCTTCCGGTCAAAGAGTGGGAGACGGAAAAAACGAGTGATATTGTAGAAATATCCCCGGAGCATGCGGATGCTTCTGAAACGATTTCTTCGGAGTATTCAGGGAAGAAGTTTACAGTTCTGTTGGTTGAGGATAATGTTGATTTGCTGAATCTGACTCGTGAGTCATTGGCAGAGTGGTTCCGTGTGTTGAGGGCTTCCAACGGTCGTGAAGCGCTTGAAGTGCTTGCGCAGGAAAACGTGGATGTAATAGTGAGTGACGTTATGATGCCGGAGATGGATGGGCTGGAACTTTGCAGCAAGGTGAAGTCTGAAATCTCTTATTCACATATTCCGGTTATTTTGTTGACGGCGAAAACCACTTTGGAGTCTAAAGTCGAAGGACTTGAATGTGGAGCGGATGTATATGTTGAGAAACCATTCTCTGTTAAACAGCTCCGTATGCAGATCGAGAATCTGTTGAAGTTGAGGCAGTCTTTCCATAAATTGATGGTGAGCTTGGCAGGAGATACGGTTGCTGTTTCGACAACGGATTTTGCGATGTCTCAAAAAGACTGTGAATTTATAGCGAAGATACAGGGAGTAATAGCCGAACAGTTGGCGGATGAGAACTTCTCGATAGATACTTTGGCGGAACAGATGAATATGAGCCGTTCTAATTTCTATCGGAAGATAAAGGCTTTGTCCGGAATGTCTCCTAATGATTATTTGAAGACACTTCGTATGAATAGAGCCGCTGAACTGATTGTGAGCGGTACCCGGATTTCTGAAGTGGCAGCGCAGGTAGGATTTACTTCTTCTTCTTATTTTGCGAAATGTTTTAAAGCGCAATATGGTGTACTGCCTAAGGAGTATACAGGTCAGCCTCCGATTTCAGGTGAGGCTTGATAAAGAAGGGATAAAAGCATATAAAAAAAACTCCTGTCGTGCAATATCATTGGATGTTTTCCGACAGGAGTCAAATATAAAATAATTAATCGAGTACTCTTTCTAATTAATTGAGTAGGCTTTATTTCTTTTTTTGTCCCGGGTAAGGTTCTACCATGCAACGTTTAGCCCATGCTTCGTAAGCCTTTGTCATTTCAGCTACTTTTTCAGGGTATTGTGCTGCCAGATTATGCATTTCGCTCCGGTCCTCATTCAGGTTGTATAATTCCCATTTAGCGTTTTCTCCCGGACGAACCAGTTTCCAACCGTCATTAGAGAGGAATGCACGTTCATTGTAATGTTCGAATCCAAGGTAGTCATGTCCTTCACGATGTCCGGTCTTGAAGATAGGAACCAGACTCTTGCCTTCCAATGGAATGATGTCATTTCCTTTATATTTGGTAGGATAAGTGGCGCCTGCCATATCGATACAAGTAGCCATGATGTCCATCACATGTCCGATTTCGGGAGTCGTTTTGCCGACATTCTTCTTGATACCTTTTGGCCAGTGGGCAATCATTGGAGTACAGATTCCTCCTTCATAAGATTTGGCTTTCCAAAAACGGAACGGTGTGTTGGCTACGTTTGCCCAACGTGCTCCCAATGAAGCGTAAGTTGTTTCCGGGCCAGGCAGTACTTCTTTGTTATGAGGGTAAACCATTTTCTCTCCTTTACGTGTCATATCAGGACGGTCGTTTTCTCCGGGAGAGTAGTTCTGACAATCTTCATTGCTGCATCCATTGTCGGAAAGGAATAAAATCAGTGTATTTTCAAGTTGTCCTGTCTTTTCCAGAGCATCGATTACTTGTCCTATTCCCTGGTCCATACGGTCGATCATGGCAGCATGAACAGCCATGGCACGAGCATCCCATTCAGCATGTGGGTTATCTTCCCATTTATCTTTGAACTGTCTATCAGACAGGAAATTATCCATGTTAGGGAATATACCCAGTTGTTTCTGACGTTCGTAACGTGCATTACGAATGGCTTCCCAACCTACTTTATAGGTATCCTTGTATTTTTCAATATCTTCCGGCAGTGCATGCAACGGCCAGTGTGGTGCTGTGTAAGCCAGGTACATAAAGAATGGTTTATCGTCTTTGGCATACTCTTTCACTTCTTTCACTGCACGGTCTGAAAGCGCCTGTGTGATGTAATATCCGTCGGGTACTTCTTTCACGGGTACTTCACCTTCTACCAGACTGAATGGGTCAAAATAGTCTACTACTCCGTAGATAGTACCATAGTGGGTATCAAATCCGCGATTCACCGGATAATGACAAAGATCAGAATAGGTTTCGTGGTATACGTGATGTGCGAGCCATTCGCGTTGGTCTTTGCGTAGTGGAGTTTCTGCGATGTGCCATTTACCTACCATGCTGGTAGCATATCCTGATTCTTTCAATACCTCTGCGATGGTAACGGCATTGCGTGAGAGTGTTCCCCGGTAACCCGGCAGGTGGTCATCGAAGGTCATACGTCCGATTCCTGCCTGATGTTGATAAAGTCCTGTCAACAGGGAAGCACGCGTCGGACAACTCCGGCTGGTGTTATAGAAATGATTGAAACGTACTCCTTGTTTTGCCAGTTTGTCCAGATTAGGTGTGTGAATTTCACTACCGTAGCATCCCAGGTCGGAATAGCCTAGGTCATCTGCAAGAATTACCAGGATATTGGGTCTTTGATCGGACTTTTTTCCTTTGGCCTCTGCTGCAGAATGTCCTGCAACCATCAAGGCGGTTGGTAATAGTAAAAAATTAGAATTCATAAGTTTAATGTTGGTTTATAATTTGTTTTTCACTGTATTACTCTTTTCCTTTGTCTTTGTTTTCCTCATACCATTTACATACTTTCTTGCTCAACTTGGCAACCAAATCAGGATGCTCATTTGCGATATTATTCTTTTCGAACTTATCCTTTTCCATATCATATAATTGCGCATCGCTTCCGTCACCGTTCACTAATAATTTCCATTTTCCACTGCGTATAGCTAAATGGGGGCTTCTGTCATAAGGGTTCCTTGGAAAGCCAAAATGTTTGTTTCGTCCGAAGTCCCACATTAAATCGGTCTTGCGTTTGGCTTCCGATTTACCGAGAAGAACTTTTGAGTAGTTCTGCCCATCGCCTTTGTAACCTTTTTCTGTTTTGATTCCGGCTATAGAACACAAAGTCAGATATAAATCTACTGCGCATAATACAGACTCGTTATTTACCTGTCCGGCTTTAATTTTCTTTGGATATCTAACGATGAACGGCATACGGATTCCCCCTTCATAAAGACTATTTTTAGTACCTCTCAAATAAGCGGAACGTACAGATTTAAAGCTGGGTGCAGGACCATTGTCGCTAGTGAAAATAATGATTGTATTTTCTCCCACTCCCAACTCATCCAGGGTTTTGATGAAACGTCCGAGTTGTTTGTCCATCTCCGCTAGTACAGGAGCAAATGCTTCTTGTGTTTCCCAGCTTTTTCTTTCCTTTTGTTTGAATTCCGGTACCCAAGGGGTATGCATATCATCCGGCCATAGATTCAGGAAAAAAGGTTCGCCTTTATGCTTTTTTACAAACTCAATACTTTTATCTACAAAGTATTCGGTACGTCTCCAGCGTTTCACGCTGTCTTTATCCGACCAGATCCATTTGGTAGCAGTGATTGCTGGTTCCGGATCCGGACTTTCGTAGGTTGATATATATTCGTCAAAACCGTAATTTTTAATAGAAGGAGCGTTATGTACGTCACGTCCGCCTCCCATGTGCCATTTTCCGATGTGTCCTGTTGAGTAACCTGCATTTTGGAAAGCACGCGCCATTGAAGGCAACTTATCATCCAGGAAATTACGTTGTTCGCATCTCTTATTAGCAGCTTTGTCGTTCAGGAAAGTGTTGATTCCCACTTCAAGAGGAAAGAGACCTGTGGTTAATCCACAGCGGGATGGAGAGCTAACCGGCGCAGAAGAGTAATATTGGTTGAATAATAGTCCGTCCTGTGCTAACTTGTCAATATTAGGAGTAGGAACGAATTTACCTCCATAACAACCTATGTCACCGATACCCATATCATCGATATAGATAATTACTACATTAGGTTTGGTTTCTACTTGTGTGTTAGCAATGGGGAGTAGGGCTCCCAGCCAGGGTAAATGTTTTTTCAGATTCATAATTATTGTGATTTAATTAACTTCAGTTTTTCATGATGACTTTTCGCAAAAGTAGGGAAGATATCAGAGAAGGAAGGAAAAATACTAATCAATAAAGGAAAAAAAATGGTAGAATGATAGATTTCTTCTTTCTTCTAATTGAGAAAACAGGAATAGAGAAGCTCGTAGAAACCAAGAACTTCTCTATTCTTCTAATTATTCTATGATACGATCATTGGAGAAAGTATCTTGAATGGGAGCTTTACTTCGCCACGGTTTTAGTCAGTAATTGTACCCATGAGTATTTAGTGTTTTCTACCCAATTATCCGGTGAGACTTCGATAGTACCAGTTTTTGCTGTTATTTTTTGTATGCAAATCAATCCTTTCTTTCCATTGGCTGTTTTGAACAGGTAAACTTTATTTGCCTGAATAGCTAAGACTTCGGAGGTTGGATCTGCCAGATTTTCTATCGGAGTTGCATCTACTTGGGAGATTGCATTAAATTCTGATTGTGATAAAGAGGTTTCAGCAAATAATGTGTGTTGTAAACCATTAATTGTCATCAAGCCATAATCACTTCTTTTAGCAGGTGAAACAAGAACTGGTACATTTTCGCTTCCTGAAGGCAAGATAATATCTCCGAGTGAGAAATCGACTTCGTTTGTATATTTCATGGCATCAGCGGCCATATAGGTGCGTTCAAGAAGCCATTTTATTGGTATATTTATAGACAAGATCAGAGATTTTTCTTTTCATTTCTTATATACCTTTTTACTTATATTGTTATCATTTTGAGACATGAGAAACCAATATAGTTCCCCATGTCTCAAGTTTTTAGATTACTTCCATGATTCTACTCGTAAATCATTCACAGGATCGCGACGTAACACTAATTGTTCTTTCACTTTATAGCGTTTGCCTGCCAATTCATAGGTGTAATTCAGGTTGACTTCCGGACAAGGTTTGTCTCCACTGTTGAAGGTGTAAGTCGGACTTTGGGCAATGTAGCTGCCATTTCCTTCAATGATTGTAACTCCTCCTTCTATACCTTCTATTTGAACATTGTAGTCTGAACCAGATTCGCCGTTGTTGTCGATTGTCAACTGGAAACGATTGATGTTGCTTTTTGCTAAGTTTGCTACTCCGGGTCTTAACAATTTATTTTTTGCGAGAGTACTTAGTTCCAATGTATTATTATTTATCAAGTCTTTTTCTTTATACACCACAGTGGTACCTTCTATTATATTCCCATTATCATCTACTTCGCTTACTTCACCTTGAAGGTAGTAAACTCCGGAAAAGGAACTGACATACTTTATTGCTACAATAGAATAATCCGCTCCCTCGCGAATAGTGTTCATGGAACTTTCTGTGACTTTGAAAGGGAGGGCATAATGCGTAGTCAGACTTAGTGGATCTCTATAAAAAGCATCTGTAAACTTGATTTCAACATCTGCTACAGGTAAATTAGATTTCCGTACTTTAAATATCTCCGGATCTTCCAATATGTAATATTCTTCGGGGAGAAGTGTAAGAGGAGTACCCTCTAATAAAGAAGCATCCAAGGTGAATTTAGCCCAATCATTCATGTCAACTTCTCGTTTACCTCCTAATGATACTCCTACATATATAGGCATATCACGGTCTGATATTACTGTACGCAATGGGTTTTGTAAAGCAAAACCAACATTTGTTGTTTCATAATCATGCGTATAATCTTCATAGCAAGACGTTAAACAAGTCGTCAAAGCGAGCAATATTATTTTTGCAATTTTCATAATCGTATTTAATATTAGTTATTATTCCACCCCATATTATTTTTGAGGTTTGGGTTCTTTAATAATTCGTCGTTAGGTAACGGCAAATAGTAATAGCGAAGTGCATCCAACGGACGTTGTTCTATTTCTTTTATTTCATAAGAAAGACCGTTATCTGTTCTTGTCACTTGTATTCCTTCAATAGTGGTATCTAGGCGAAGTAAACAGCGGCGTAAATCCCAAAAACGCTGATCTTCGAAAGCAAATTCTATACGACGTTCATTTTGGATTAATTTCCGGAATGCGTCTTTACCTTCAGAAGCTATTTCTGACAAATAGGTAGCATCTGTGATACCACCTGATTTTTCACGTATGATTTTTAAGACATCAAAAGCACTATATTTACAGTCGTCACCTTTACCTTCAGGTCCCCATGCTTCATTAGCGGCTTCTGCATAATTCAGCCAAACTTCTGTTTTACGTAATAATGGGTTAAAGTGCCGAGAATTCAATGTTTGAATCGGATCCAGCATATTTTTTTGTGTAGTAGACAAGAACTTAGATAAATAATATCCCGAACGACTGGCATAAATGTGAAAGCTCTCTGAATCTTTTCCACCTTCGGATACATCAATGTTTGAGTTATAAGCTCCAAATTTTTTTCCTTGATAATATAGATTCATATTGAATCGGTTATCTCTAGCTATTAGATACGGATCTTGCTCGTCATATAATGAACGTGAATCTGTTATTGGATAACCATTTTTGGCAGGAAAGGCGGCAGCTAAATTATGGGAAGGAATTGTTTGTGCATTTCCCAAATAAAAAGGAGGATAGTGTCGGCTTTCCATACCATGTACAAGTCCCATGTAGGTGCGGAAAATAAAATCGGCCGGGGTATCACTGCCAGCGTCAGCCAAATCTTTAGCAGCCATCGCTGTAAAGGTATAGTTTATCCCTGCGTCTTTGAGCACTTCATTGGCAAAAAGAGCAGCACGTTCCCAACCAGCTTGATAAGTAGCTTCATTCAATACAGTAAAATTACCCATGCCATTTATTTGAATTACATCCTTGTCTTGATAAGCTGGACTTGCTGCATAGAGCAAAGTTCTTGCTTTAAGAGCATTTGCCGCTAATCCGCAAGCTCTACCAATTTTAGATTTTCCGACAACTACATCATCTCCTGTGTAAGTTACAGGCAAACGTCTGGCAGCTTCTTCACAGTCGGAAACAATCTGGCTGACGCAATCTTTATACGAGTTACGTTTAAACAGGCTCGGCTTCGCAGATTCCTTATCACCAATGAAATGGTTGGTGATCGTATATCCCAATGCTTCTCCTTCGTCTGTTCGTCCTCCATAAGTTTGTAACAATTTGAAGCTGCACCATGCTCTTAAAAAATAGGCTTCGCCAAGTAAACGAGTCTTTATTGCCTGATCAGTTTCTTTACTTACACGATTGTATATTACATCATCTGTAACTCCTTTTTCCATGAATAGATTGATGCTTTGTATCTTATCATACATATTGTCCCAATTTCCAAGTGGATTTGTTGATCGGCTGAATGCTCCCATGCTAGCCCGGTATACACTCGAACCATAATTTCGGGTTAGTGCATTGTCTGTTGCAGCATCTAAGAAATTATCATCATAATGATCCGGAACAACCATTAAATCTGCATATACTTGCGTCAAAACGGCTTGTGCCATATCGGGATTAGTCCATACGGTCTCACTGGACCATTCATTTGTCAATTTAGGGTCAAGCAGATCTTCACAAGAAACAATACTTCCCCAAACACAGGCTAACAGTATTAATTTGCTTATTTTCATATTTGCATATTTTTTAAGTTTAGAAAGAGACGGATAAACCGCCGGTTACAGTCATATAGGCCGGATAATTTGTGATTCCGGCATTTAATCTTTCCGGGTCCAGATCCTTTATTTTAGAGAAGGTAAGCAAATTTGTACCACGTACGAATAGTTTACATTTGTTTGCAAAGAATCTACCTGCCTTATTTTCAAATGTATAACTAAGTTCTACATTTTTCAAACGGAAAAATGAGCCATTCTCTGTCCAGAAACTGGAATCACGAAAGTTATTGCTTTCTGTCGTTGTTGTTAATCGGGGCATTGTACCTGAAGGATTATTAACCTCATGGTAGCGATTTAATGCTAATTCAGAGTATCCATTCAGACCATTATTCCAATAATAAGCGTTTGTACATAATTGAGTAATACCTGTATGAAGAGTTCCTAACATATAAAGTCCAAACCCTTTGTATTTGAGGTCTACATTGATTCCCCAAGTGGTTACAGGAAAACTTTGCCCTAGGCTCATACGGTCATTATCATCTACAATCCCATTGTTGTTTAAGTCAGCGTATGCAATATCGCCGTTTTGATATATACCGTATGATTGTAATGAGTGACCTTCTAATGGAATGTCTTTTCCAAATAATCCTAGTGCCTGTAAGCCAAAAATAGTACTAGTAGGCCGTCCAATGGCTTTACGATAGCTTTCCACTCCTTCTATTTCGTTCCATTTATCTAATTTATTTTTTGAATAAGTCATATTGGCTCCGACTGTGTATAAAAAGTCCCGTCCGATATTCCCTTTCCAGTTGATTGCAATATCTATACCTTGATTAGTCACCTGACCGATATTTTCATACATGGTATAATTCCCTGCTGTAGCAGCATATTGGGCGTTATTCACTCCGATGATGTCTTTTCTACATTCATGGAAATAATTGAGTTCTGTGCTTAGGCGATTATTAAAGAATAATCCTTCGATACCAATATTAAACTCTTGAGAGTATTCCCATGTTAAATCAGGATTTCCCCAGCGAGCTAAACTAACTTTATGATCTGTTTGATCCTGGAAGAAATTATAGTTGCCATTATTATTCCAACCAGTTTGATACAAGAAGAATCCAGTATTACCTGTATAGCCTAATACACCGAAACTTGCTTTTAGCTTCAGAAAGTTAACAGCCTTTGCTTCTTTCATGAAACTTTCGTTAGAAATTATCCATGAAGCTCCTACAGCCGGAGAAAAGAAAAAACGATCGTTTTTATCAAATTTGTTGGACCCCATAACAGCCAGAGTCAGCTCGGCTAGATAGCGTTTGTCATAACTATAGTTTAAACGCAGAGAGATGTTGGCATCTTTAAAATCTTGTGTCATTCCTGTCATCTCATTCTTTGTATACCGGAATGCGCCAATTGCTGAAAAGTCATGCACTCCTAATGTGCGTTCATATCCTATATCTGCACGCATACCAAAATAGCGGTAGGTATTATTGGAGGCTATCTTTTGCGTTTTGGGCAAATCCAGCTTTTTCATCTGTGTATATCGGGTGATAGTTTCACCGTCTAAATCACTGTAAGTGTCAATGGCATAAGTTGGATAAGTATTCCTTAATTCTTGACGTAAATAACTATAATTGTCAAAAGTTACATAAGCATTAAATGTCAATCCCTTAACGTATTTATTGAAGTCAAAATTTGCTCCAAGGTTTGTCTGGCTATTTACATACCTTTCGGAAGTGTCACCTCCATAAACCATATCTGCATATAAATTGTCTACTATCCGTGTGCTGGCTCCGAAGAATGGCGTGCCATCTTCATTGGGGGTAAACTGTCCCGATAATGTTTCATTAGGAATAATGAAAGGGTACTCATTGGGACGATTAGAAGATAATGTACTGAATATGCCTGCACCATCTTTTGCTCCCCAGTTTTTCAGTTCCACACGAGCTGCAACATCTGCTGTTACTGTAAGAAAATCGGTGATTTTAATATCCAGATTACCACGTGCATTCATACGGTGTAAAGCCGAACGTTCTCCTACTTTTTCTAATCCGGAACCGCCAGTATATCCACCAACTAATGCGTATTTCACACCTTCATTACCTCCATTAAACTCAATTGTACCTTTTCGGTAGATATTTTGGTTCAATAAGAACTCATTGTAATAATCAATATTTGGATACAATACATCATTGACTCCACTACTATTTCTGTATCCTTCTAATTGTTTGTTAGTATAATAAGGATTCATCCCATCGTTTATACGAGCTTCATTAAACAATTTTGAATAGTTGTAGGAATCCAGATATTTAGGTACACGTGTAGAGGGCTGTACACCGTATTCTACCCCGACACGAACAATTCGTTTATGAGCTTCTCCTCTTTTAGTACGTACCAAGACCACTCCGTTTGTGGCAGCTGCTCCATACAGGATTTTGGCTGTAGCATCTTTTAAAACTTCGATGGATTCTATTTCTTCCGGTAGGATATCATCTATCGGACGTTCTATTCCGTCAATAATAACCAAGGCCGTATTTGTTCCATTATTGTGTTGTCCGCGTACATATAATGTTGATGTGTTATAGCCCAAGCCGCCATCACCGGAAATAGCAATTAGTCCGGCAGCCTGTCCTTGTAAGGCATTGGATAATTGTAAATCAGGGTATTTTAATACATTTTCCATAGATAACTTGGATACTGTACCTACCAGGTCCCGCTGATACGTTTTTCCACCGTCTGCACGTTCGTGTATGTTTCTTTCTGAAGCATATAGATCTTCATTTTGTAATTTGATGACAGTGGGCTGTTCTTTTGCGAGGTTTATTACAACATCTTTATAACCGAACGCTTCAATTAATAAGGTTCCATCAGCTTTTGTTTTGAGTGCAAATTTTCCATTTGCATCTGTATAGTTTATAATAGAACCTTCACCGCTCAATACTGTTACTCCGCTTAGCGGTTTACCTGTGTTGTCTGTCACCAGCCCTTTCACTTCAATAAGGGCTGTTTTTTTCTTTTTAGGTTTATTCTGTGCTTCTAGCGAAGTGGCTATGCCGGATAATATAGCAGTGACAAACAGAATAAATATGAATTTATTATATCTTTTCATTTGATTAAGCCATTTTAATTACCAATATGGGTTTTGTTGCAAATTATTCAATGCGTCTACGTCATGTTGAGGCAAAGGATACCAGTAATTCTTCTTTGTAAAAGAACGCACTTCCGGAGTTATATCAATTTGTTCATAATCATAAGTCAATGTAGATTTGTCCGTGATACTTCCATGGTTAGATTCTCGTGGTGTGAATAATGCTCCCTTAATAGGATAAGTATCCTTGAATGTTTCTTCCAAGATCATCCAACGGCGGATATCCCACCAACGATGATTTTCAAACATTAATTCTACGGCACGCTCACGGCGATAAGCTGCACGGAATTTATCAGGATCGGCTACAATATCTGATGGCAGATCTGTTAAGCCAATTCGTCTGCGAAGAATATTAATAGCTTCTGCAGCTGATATAGGACATCCCTCAATAGTTGCCGTAGCACTTCCACAACCCTCAAATAGGGCTTCTGCATAATCTAAATAAATTTGCGAAGCACGGATATATATGGTGAGGAAGCGATAGTCCCACCAACAGTTTGGATTGTTCTTTTCAAGATACTGATTGCATTCCGGCCACATGAACTTTTTACACATAAATCCTGTGAACATTCGTTTATTGCAGTCTTTTTGAGTTAACATGTGCTGATAGGCTGCTCCTCCTTTGTAGGTTGTAATGTAATAGGTACGTCCATCAGCGTAATGTCCCCAAGTTGTTCCAGGTAAAAGGATGTTGTTATAGAAACGGGGATCACGATCCTCAAATGGCTTATGGGCATAGTCAAGTGCATAGCCGCTTCGTGGGTCATCAATCGGGTAATAAATACCGTCTGCTCCCTTCTTGTCAAACATGTTGACGATATTCAAACTTGGGCAGCACATGGAATTTCCATCTGGTCCCGAACCGAATGCAAGATCCTCATATTGCCAGAATGTGCGGATAGTGCGTTTTTGGTTTTGATTAGCAGCATTAGGAAATTGCCGCTTGACCCAAATGTACTCCGGTTGATGTACAGGTGGATATTTAAAATAGAAAACATTCGTATATTCTTCTTTACTAGCCAAACCATAGGGATAAGGGGCAGACTTACTTCCATCCATATAACGTATTACTTCATAAGCGGATTTTGCTGCGGATTTTGCGCGTTCCGTGTCATAGCCTTTGTTTTCTGTAGAATTTAAATCATTCTGCATCAATGGACTTGCATCAAACAACTGTGCCCATTCTTTAAGTGCCATTGCTGCAATTTTTGTGGGTCTTCCATAGTTTGGATCATCCCAACTATCAGGTAACATATAGATTGCTTTTTGTATATCTTCCATCATCCAGTCGTGTGATTCATGGTAGGTCACACGGGGAATATCATCATCCCCACCTTCAAAGACTTTGTCAATAATAGGCATCCCCCCATATCTTTTAATTATCTGAAAGTAGAACCAAGAACGATAGAAATAAGCTTGTCCCAAGATTTCATTTTTTTGTTCAGGTGTCAAAGGAGCCTTGTCGATATCATTAATTATGCGATTATTGATGCGTAATGCCTTATATGAACGAGATATGGCTGTACTTCCGCCGTTACCAATCTCAAAGGTTGTATTTGACTTGGCATTACTTAACCAGTTTCCGGAATGTAAAGTAAAAACGGCAGATGAATTATCTGTAGTTGCCATTTCGTCTGCAAAGAGACCGACAAATGCGCGTCCATTTTCCCAATTATCCATCACCATAACATTTTCCAATTGGTTGAAAGATTGATCTAAGAAACCTCGTAAGGAATAGTAATCCCTAAAGATATCATCTTCTGTCAATCCTACATCTTCCCTTTTATCTAAGAAGTCTTCACAGCTTGTCATCCCGCCAAGAATGAAAACTGAACAGATATATAATAATACTTTTCTCATCTTTATTTCTTTTGAATATGATTAAAATGAAACTCTTAGTCCTAAAGTGTAAGTACGGACAATCGGATAGCTGCCTACACCTCCTGTTTCAGGGTCCACGCGTTTGTCCCCTTTCCAGAAGGTTAGTAAATTATTCCCGTTCATGTAAACCTGAAGATTAGAGATATGTGCTTCACTCAACCATTTTTTAGGGAATGTATATCCTATCTCCATGTTCTTTAATCGTATATACGAATAGTCGGAATAGCGATAAGTACTTTCCACTTTGTTGTATGTATTGTTCAAGTGTGTAGCAGGTCGCATAACACCCGATGAATTAGCTGTTTCCGGCGTCCATCGTTCCATGGATTTTGGTTGAACACGTATGTTTGAAGCTGGAAAATCCCACAGATATTGATCGAACTGTAACTTATATATATTGCGTGGCGAATAGAGCATTGCACTGAAGTTAAGTCCTTTCCAATTGAACCCGAAAGAAAATCCGATGGTAGTCAATGGGTAATTCAATTCGTCTACAACTACCTTGTCGTTTGAGTTGATTATTCCGTCTCCATTGAAGTCTATATAGATAAGGTCTCCAGGAATTACTTGCGATGCTGTAGTACCATTTATAGCTGTTTGTGCGTAATTGAACACATCGTCTATCGAACCATAATTACCGATCGCAATAAAACGGTTTTGATAATCAATCGGTTTACCTGCAGCTTTCAAGTGCTCATCCGCATTTCTAGGATCATCTTTATAGACAATCCGGTTTTCGCTGGCTGCAAAAGTTAAAGCTCCCCAGTAATTAAAATTACGTCCGATTTTGTCATTCCAGCGTAACTCTAATTCTAAACCATGATTTTTCGTTTCTCCTCGGTTGATAGCGTTAAAAGTAGCTCCTACAATAGAAGACGTAGTTTGTGGGGTCATTAGAATATCTTTACGATTCTCTTTAAATAAATCCAAAGTTAAATCTAACTTATTCCATAAGCCAATTTCTATTCCAAAGTTATGTTTAGTCGCTTTTTCCCATGTTGAAGTCAAGTTAGCAATATCTCCTTCTGTATAGAGCGGGCTATGTGTGACTCCTTGTGTATTTCCTAATTCAATACTTCCTAAAGAATTAAATAATTGGATGTAATTCCAACGTGCAGCAGCTGCATCACTACCGACTTTTCCGTATGAATATCTAAATTTTAGGTTAGTCAGCACATCTCCAACATGTTTTTTTATAAAAGGTTCTTCTGAAGCACGCCATCCCAAAGAATAGGAAGGGAACAGGCCGAAGCGTTGTCCTCGGGCAAATTTTTCCGAACCTGTATAAGAGATATTCATCTCTGCCAAATAACGTTCTTTCCAGTTATAAGTAACACGTCCCACCCATTCTTCACGATAACTTGGGAATTTGATAACTTTATCATCTTTTGAATCAGATACTTGACGGTTCATCAGAGCTAACGCTGTTACATTATGACTCCCGAATGAACGATTATATTCCACAGAGAATTCGTAATATAACTTACGATTATAACCGTCCAAATTGTCATAAGAAACGTTGGGAGGTAGTTCAATATCCTCATCATTTGGCCATCGTTTTTCCAAAATCATGGGGTAAGTGAGAGAACCATCTGCATTGACTGTCGGATTAGAATAATCATATTCGCGATGGTATTTAATAATACTGTTTCTGGATTCAAAATCATTGTTACCCCAAATTTCACCAGTCTTTATACTAGAACGAGTAGTGGAAGCAGAGGTGTATGAAACTTTAGCGGCAGCTTTTAGTCCTTTAGTTAGAAAGTCCAGTTTTTGTTCCAAACGAACATCATACCATCCCTGAAAGGTTTTATACAGTTGTGATCCATTCGTATTCATATTACAAACAGGATTATAGCCGGCAGTAGATCCATCTCCCCAATAGCCATCACTATACTTTATCGGGAAAGAATTGGTTGGTGCCGCAATGATTCTAGTGTACACATCATCAGCAAAGTTGTCATTGCGGTATCCCATTTTCCCTGCAATATTTACTGATAAGGAAGTCGTTTTAGTTAAATTAAAATCTAAATTTGAACGCCAGTTATAACGGCGATAGTAGTTTCTTGGATCAAAATTCTCCTGTTTCTGTAAATCATAAATATCACCGTCATTTTGATAACCGATGGAGGCGAAGTAACGCATGAAATTGGTTCCTCCGCTGATATTCACATTATATTGTTGGGAAAAACCAGGTTTAACCAACTCATCCCACCAGTCTACTTGTGGAAAGACATCATTATAAGGGCCGTAGTTGCCTGTATCAAAAGCATTTGACCAAGCATTGATGACAGATTGTTTAATTTGTTGATTCCAGTTGTTGTCATTAGCTACAGCTTCATTATACATTTTCATAGATGTAACATAATCTGCCCATTCCATATTTGCAGTAGTCTGTTTAATACCAAAGCTTGTAGAAAAATTGATGTTTGGTTTCTTATCTTGTCCGCGTTTGGTTGTTAACAATATTACACCATTTGCACCTCGAACCCCATATACGGCTGTAGCAGAGGCGTCTTTTAGAATAGATATAGACTCGATTTCATTCATGTCAACATCGTTCATATCCCTTTCTATACCATCCACTAATACTAAAGGGTCAGAGTTTTGCCAGGAAGCCTTACCACGAATGTACATTTTGGTATCACTTGCTCCAGGCTTGCCTGACGTATTGATAGCTACCAAACCATTTAGTTTGCCTTGTAAAGCCTCTGATACAGAAGTAATATTACCTCCTTTCAACAATTCTTCTCCTTTAGTTTGGGTAATAGCGCCTACACTTGATACCTTTTTCTGAATACCATAACCTACTACCACTACTTCTTCTAGTTGTTTGCTGTCTTCTTCCAGAGAAATGATAGGCTCTTTTTTCAGATCATCCACTTTGATTTTCTTTTCTTGATAGCCGATATAAGAGATTTTGAGTACAGCATTAGCAGCTACAGATAGCGTAAACCGACCATCTATGTCAGAAATGGTACCATTCGAAGTGCCTTCAACAGTAATATTTACTCCTATTAAAGGTTCATTACTTTTTGCATCTACAATTTGTCCTTTAATGCTATGATTCTGCCCCCAAAGTAGAGGAGGAGAGAGTAGCAGAGCTAGAAAGAGTAGACACATCCACTTAAATTCCAAGTTTTGATGTTTCATAGTAATAACGTTAAAAAGTTGTGTGTATAAAAAACATTCTTATTTCTTTTTTTCTGTTTTGGGTAAGGTTCTACTATACAGCGTTTAGCCCATATTTGGTAAGCCTTTGTCATTTCAACTACTTTTTGCCATAGCATTATTGATGAACAATAATGCTATTGGCAAAATGAGATAATTTGATTTTATAGTAATATTCTTTAAAGATCTCATATGTATAAATTTGAAGTAAACGTCGTGCTAACTTTATTGATTATTCTGAACTTTATCCATTAATACCTTCATCCAGTATCCTCCGATCACCGAACGGGCTCTGAAGCCTACCCATCTACCGCTGTCTGTATGGTGCCAGTCGCTGATAGGTACACGAGATACTGTTTCATTGATATATTTATAGACAGGGTCAGAGAATTTCTGGAAGGTTTCCTTATCTAAAGACATAGCTGCCGTCCACATGATCCAGTCGGATTTTGTGTATTCTTTACGAGAGTCCAGAGGGAGCCCATAAGGATTCTGTTTTGTCAAATAATAGTTAATCTCTTTTCTGATAACATTATTAGGAAATAAATTCAGGTTCCACAACTTATCCCAAACCATGTTATATTTTTGACTCCAAGTGTTCTTTCTGTCAAAAGCCAAACGGTAATGATCACCCTCATTCGCCATTTTTTCCCATTTCACTGCCATTTTCTTAGCTATAACAGCATATTTTTCAGCTACATCATTCAATCCGAGCATCCGAGCCATTTCACTGTATCCGGCCACTCCCATGATCGCTTTCACGGAAAGATTGGCATTATGAGCCCAATGTCCGGCGAAGTCATCCGTGCAAAGTTGGTTTTCCGGGTCCTGTCCAGACTAAACTGCCATTTATCAATTGTTTGAAATACAGATGATTATCTTTGCTCTGTATTGTCTTTGTGTTGTTATGGCTATTAAATAAAGTACAAAATTCTAACTTATGAGCAGACTTTTAATAAATAAAAAGTTAATGGATAAATGTAGTGGTAGTCTAAGATGAGAAATGGACTAATCTGAAAAAATGAATATTTTTCCTCTCTCTCTTTTCATTTATCCATGTAATTTCTTTTATGACATAAAAACTAGCAACATTTTAAGATATTAAAAATCAAATAGATTGAATAATTACTCTTGTTGAATGAATTCGACGTAAATAAAACTTTCTGGAATGATTTATCTATCTTTTTATGCTATTTTGCAGAGAAATGTTATTGTGTGATAGCTTAAGGTAATAAGGAAAGTAGATGTTAGAACCCCATTCAGGAGTCCATAGTGTGGTTTATTTTAAACCAATAAGTAGTTTCTTTTAAAGGTAGGAAATGTTCCTTTTAAACCAACGACTTGTTTCATTATATCAAAACTTGTTTTCGATAGTAGGAAAAAATACATGTTTATATAGAATTATGCTATATATATTCAATAAAAGGAATATATATAATGTAAATGTGACTTTCTTTTTTCTATTTAGCAATTCAATAGAATCTTAATTCTTCTGCATATATGAAAAATAGAACATGATTTGAAATAACTAAGATGAAATATTTCAATCTTTACCTGGCAAGTTTAGCTCGAAGTTCTTTTAGTCTTTTTGCAGCCTGTAGATTATCAACCTTTATATATCTCATGAATGCAGATGGACTCTTATGCCCGGATATGCGCATAAGTTCTCCGGCAGGAAAGCCGGATAAATACATATTTGTGCAAAACGATCGTCGGCAAGTATGAGAAGAGATCATCTCCCATTTTTCATAGACTCTCTTTTCCCGTTCTTTCCCTTTCTTGCGAACGACTTCGATCTTCTGTTTTAGTTTTGCTCTTCGCCCTAATTCTTTAACCCTTTCGTTGAATATATATCTAGGAATTTTAGGTAAATCATAGTTGTACTTCTTGAGTATTTCCGGTACATAATCGATCATAGGGATTATGACAGCTTTATGCACTTTTCTCTGTTTGAGATTTATAATCTCATTATCTAAGTCAATATGTTCGGGACTTAATGTTGAGAGATCACTATATCGTAGTCCTGTAAAACACCCAGTAATAAAAACATCTCTAATCTCTTCCAATTGCTTATCATCTGACAAGTCTAACTCGTGTATTGTTGAAAGTTCCTTTTCACTTAAATAAATAGCATCAGTTTCTTCTTCTACGACCTTAAAATGCTTCAAGTCAATTGGAGGAATAACTCCTTTATCTATTTGATAATTAACAAATCCCTTTAACAAACGTATAATTTTTCCTGCAGAATTAGTGAGCAAGCCAACACTCCCATCGGGCTTTATAACCTTATAAAATAAATAGTCCATGAATTCATTGTAAAATATAAGATTCAGGTTATGAAAAGTAATTGGCTGCGATGAATGTTCTTTGAAAGCGATCAGATGTTTACGAAGTGTTCGGTAGTCTTTTATTTGGTCTGCAGAAACAACAAGAGCTTTTTCTGTAATATATCTTTCTAATGCGTCAAATATATCTACCCGATTAGGACGTAATTCATATTCTCTATTTTTTTTTAATTCAAGTAAAACAAAATCTACGGTTGGACTTATTCCGTTTATCTTAGCATATGTAAGAATTTCTCCAAGCTTGGACGTTATTCTAATCAGGCAGGCATCAATTTCATCATAGTTTGGACAAGCGCGCTTAATCCATCTCTTTTTAGAATCCCAGTGTTCCGGTTTAATACTGTATCCAGTAGAGATGAGCGTACGCTTAGTTCGATTGTAGTTATATCGAACATAGAGGACAGTAGTCCCCTCTCGAGTGACGTACTTTGGTTTAATATATGGAGTATATTTTGCGATAGTAAATCTGTATTGCTTTCGTATTGCAAAATTACAAAAGCTATTCGATATGAGCAATATCTCATCGTTAAAAGCTAGAACCTCCAAAAACATTGTACTATCTTAATAAAAGTGGATAAATATTGCTCAAAAAGGAAAAAAACTACTCAAAGCACACTGTAAGAGACTTATTTTGCACTTTAAAAACACTCAAAATATGAAAAAAGAATAGATTTTGTCCTTTCTTGAACACAGATTTTCCTAATATTTAGCATTAATTCCATTATTTTGTAGCGTTACAAATAAAATGCTATGGAAAAACAAATGGATTTGTATGAATCCTGGGTCCTACCTGAAACACACAATTCTATATAAACTTTTCCTCTAGCATTTATAAATATTCGACAGTACTGATTTTAATATATTATTTAGGTATAGCGATAAGAAAGGTAAGATTGCATTTAAAAGGTAATAGTAAGAAGGTAAAAAGAGAAATAAAAGAAAACGTAGGGTTTGTTTTTCTTTATAGGTAAACAAGATTGTAGATGGGTAACCTTAAAATTGTAGATTAATTAGAAAATATTTATGAAGAAACTACTAACAGTAATGGCCTTTTCGGTCGGTTTATTCGCAAATGCTCAAACCGGCAACTTATTTAAACCAGTAAAAGAGGTAGCGCTACGTACTCCATCGGTACCTATCGTTGTTTCAGATCCTCACTTCTCTATCTGGTCTCCTTATGATAAATTAATGGAAGGAAGTACAGAACACTGGACTACAGCTAAGAAGCCATTAGTAGGGGCTTTACGCGTAGATGGTAAAGTGTATCGTTTCCTGGGTAAAGATCAAGTAGCTCTAATACCTATTGCTCCCATGACAAATGTGGAACGTTGGGAGGCTGCATATACTAATAGTCAACCAGCAAATGGATGGCAAGAATTCCAGTTTGATGATAGTAGTTGGAAAAAAGGTAAAGCAGCTTTCGGTAGCCGTGATATGCCACGTGTTCGCACAGAATGGAAAGGAGATAATACAGATATTTATATCCGACGTACATTTGAAATAAATGATTTGGATTTAACAGAGAATATTTTTCTTATTTATTCTCATGACGATGTATTCGAATTATATTTAAATGGAGAAAAACTGGTTGCTACAGATCTCGTATGGAAGAATAATGTAAATCTAAAACTTTCAGACGAAGCCAAGAAGAAGCTTCGTAATGGTAAAAATGTGATTGCAGCACATTGTCATAACACGACAGGAGGATCTTATGTGGATTTTGGTTTATATCGTGAAAAGAAAAATGCAGTAACATTTGAAAATGAGGCTGTACAGAAATCGGTAGATGTACTAGCCACTTCCAGTTACTATACATTCACTTGCGGACCAGTCGAATTAGATGTCGTATTTACAGCACCTCAATTGATAGATGACTTGGATTTGTTGTCAACTCCGATTAACTACATCTCCTATCGTGTGCGTCCTCTTGATAAAAAAGAGCATGATGTACAATTCTATATAGAAACGACTCCGGTATTAGCAGTGAATGAGACTACTCAACCTACTATTGCACGTACATTATCGAAAAATGGTATTAGTTATGTAGAAGCTGGCACCATCAACCAGCCGATATGTGATCGTAAAGGTGATTTGATTTGTGCTGACTGGGGATATGTATATCTTGGTAGTGTAAATGGAGCAGGAAAATCTATAAGTTTGGGTGACTATAGCGGAATGAAGGAAGCTTTTGTTAAAAATGGAACTTTAGCTTCAAGTAAAAGCAAATGGATTACTCGTCGGGAAGAAAATACTCCTGCAATGGCTTATGTACATAATTTTGGAACTGTTACCAAAGATGGTAAAGATGGTTTCTTGATGATCGGTTATGATGACATTTATTCCATTGAATATATGTATGAGAAACGTATGGGATATTGGAAGCATGATGGTAAAGTAACGATTTTTGATGCTTTCGAAAAACTAAGAGATAACTATCAATCCATCATGGAGCGTTGTCGTGCACTTGATGAGCTTATTTATAGCGATGCAGAAAAAGCTGGTGGTAAAAAATATGCAGAAATCTGTTCTGCAGCCTATCGTCAAGTTATTTCTGCTCACAAACTATTTACAGACAAAGAAGGCAATCTGATGTGGTTCTCTAAAGAGAATAACAGTAATGGTTGTATCAATACAGTCGACCTGACCTATCCGTCTGCTCCCCTGTTTTTGGTCTATAATCCTGATTTACAAAAGGCAATGATGACTAGTATCTTTGAATATAGTGCTAGCGGTCGCTGGGATAAACCTTTCGCAGCACATGACCTTGGCACTTATCCAATAGCTAATGGACAAGTTTATGGTGGTGACATGCCGATTGAAGAAAGTGGTAATATGGTGATTCTAACTGCAGCTATTTCGAAAATTGAAGGTAATGCAGATTATGCTAAGAAATATTGGGACATTCTAACGACATGGACCAATTATTTAGTAGAGTATGGACAGGACCCGGAAAACCAACTTTGCACAGATGACTTCGCCGGACATTGGGCACACAATGCCAATCTTTCTGTAAAAGCTATCATGGGAGTGGCCGGATACAGCGAGATGGCTCGTATGCTCGGATTGAATGATGTAGCAGACAAATATGCGGATATAGCCAAGAAAATGGCAGTGAAATGGGAAGAAATGGCGAATGAGGGCGACCACTATCGCTTGGCTTTCGACCGTAAGAATACCTGGAGCCAGAAGTATAATATGGTTTGGGACAAATTGTGGAACCTGAATTTATTTCCTAATAATGTAATTGGAAAAGAGCTCAATTATTATCTAACAAAACAGAATCCTTATGGACTCCTTTTGGATTCTCGTAAAGAATACACAAAATCCGACTGGATCATGTGGACGGCAGCTATGTCATCAGATAAGGAAACCTTCCAGAAATTCTCTGATCCTGTCTATAAATATATCAATGAAACAGTATCTCGTGTACCTATCAGTGACTGGCACCACACAGACAGTGGAAAATGGGTGGGCTTCAGAGCCCGTTCGGTGATCGGAGGATACTGGATGAAGGTATTAATGGATAAAGTTCAAAACAATCAATAATTTAAATCTAGTGTATTATGAAATGTAAAACTATGAAACATGGGAACATAGGGCTACAATGCATGATGTTGGTATTCATTTTGGCAGTCTGTTTTAGTAGCTGCAAAGATAGCAAAGACGATACATCAGCGCCTTATGATCCGAATCTGCCAGTAGAAGTGACGGATTTCACACCTAAATCGGGAGGTGGAAAGAAGAAAATGATAATCTATGGTAGCAACTTTGGAATAGATTGTTCTATTATTTCTGTTAAGGTAGGTGGTAAAGAAGCCATTGTCATTAGTTCTAAAGGTACCAGTATCTACTGCTCCACGCCGGAGAGCTGTTTCGAAGGAACTGTAGAAATAAAGATAGGTGAACAAACTGTGATAGCATCTGAAAAATATCAGTACGAACCACAAATGGTAGTAACAGACTTATGTGGTGATGTAGATGAACTGGGAGAGGGAAATATTGTAGACACTGGTCCGTTTGACGATTGTGGAAAGATAGACTATCCTTTTTGGTTTTCTTTTGATCCCCAACATTCTAATATTCTTTATTTGTCTCAAAATAAAGGAAATCTGAGAGTGTTAGATTTGGAAAAGGAAATGATCTATACTAAGGAACTAAATAATATCAACCGTGCAACTACTATTACATGGACTAATGATGGTGATATGATATTGGCTGCTCCCCAGAATGGTGGTGCTAAGAATAGAAACAATATTATTTTAAAGCGTGGAAGCAGTACAGACGGACAAGATTTCAAAGAGTCTAGTTGGGTCGCTTTGGCGCGTGGTAATGCTTGTAACGGGTCTATGGTGCTTCCACAAACGGGAGAACTTTACTTCAATCATCGTGCAACAGGCAATGTGTACAGATATAATTTTGAAGAAAACGGCTATAATAACAATCCGGAAGTTCCTGGTGGAGCAGGGTTGAATGACTTTTTGGCATTTAGTGTACCTAATCAGACGGTTGACTTTAGTATGGTTCCTCATCCAACAGGTAAATATGTTTATATCATCATGCATGAATCGCATTATATACTTCGTTCCAATTATGATGAGGAGACTAAAAAACTGGTAACTCCATATATTGTGTGCGGACAATCCGGTCAGGCTGATTATAAGGATCTTGTAGGTATCAATGCACGCATCAATAAACCAGGTCAAGGTGTTTTCGTATTTAACGAGGAGTATAAGGCTGCTAATAAGGATGATTGGTATGACTTCTATTTCGCAGATAAAGAGAATCATTGTATTCGAATATTGACTCCGGATGGGGTGGTTTCTACGTTTGCCGGACGCGGTTCTGCCTCTGCAAGTAGCTATAAATGGGGTAAGCAAAATGGAGAAGTACGTGAGAGAGCTCGCTTTAATCAACCGGTAGCTTTGGCTTACGATGAGGTAACAAAGACTTTCTATGTGGGTGATTCGGGAAATTATAAGATCCGGAAGATTGCTAAAGAACAGGCATCTGACGATTTAGTTGGAGAAGAATCTAATGACAATCAGGACCAAGAAAATCAATAAAAAGAAGAACACATGAGAATAAAAGAATTTATTACGATTTGTCTGTTATTAGTCTCTGTTTCCCTTTTTGCTCAAGAGAAGACTATTGAGGTAACGGGAGTTGTGACAGATATGAATAAAGAACCATTGGTTGGTGTCAATGTAACAGTGAAAGACAAACCTGGTTTAGGAGCGATAACAGATATCAACGGACGTTACAAGATAAACATAGAGGAATTTTCTCGTTTGGTATTTTCGTATATTGGTTTTGATACACAAGAAATATTGGTGAAGCACCAAAATCTGGTCAATGTGTCAATGAAAGAATCGGAGGCTAGAGAAATTGATGAAGTAGTAATTACGGGAACGGGTGCGCAGAAGAAATTGACTGTGACTGGTGCAGTGACGAATGTAGATGTAGAGGTGCTGAAATCAAATCCTACGGCGAATCTTTCTAATGCATTGGCCGGAAATGTATCAGGTGTCCTTGCCATGCAAACTTCCGGACAACCGGGTGTGAATACTTCTGAATTCTGGATTCGAGGTATATCCACTTTTGGTGCTAATAGCTCCGCATTAGTATTAGTTGATGGTTTTGAACGCGATTTAGATGAAATCAATATTGAGGATATTGAGTCTTTTACTGTATTGAAGGATGCTTCTACAACCGCGATTTATGGTTCTCGTGGCGCAAATGGTGTAGTGTTGATTACTACCAAGCATGGTAAAGAAGGTAAGATTAAGATTAATGCTAAAGTGGAGACTTCTTATAATGCGCGTACCATCACACCGGAATTTGCAGATGGTTACAGTTATGCCATGCTGATGAATGAAGCATGTATAACTCGTAATCAAGAGAGAATTTATCAGAATGACGAAATGGAAATTCTGCGATTGGGACTTGACCCGGATTTATATCCGAATGTAGACTGGATGGATGTCCTGTTGAAAGATGGAGCTATGACTTATCGTGCTAATCTGAATATGAGTGGCGGAGGTAGCACGGCGCGTTATTTTGTATCGCTTAGTTATGTGAATGAAGAAGGTATGTACAAAACGGATGATGCCATGCGTAAGGATTATAATACTAATCCTAGTAGTCAACGTTGGAATTACCGTTTGAATACGGATATTGATGTAACGAAGACTACTCTTGTAAAAGTAGGCGTATCCGGTTCATTAAAGAAGCGTAATGCACCGGGGCAGGGCTCTAACGTATGGACTTCATTGATGGGGCAGAGTCCAATCAGTATTCCTGTGATGTATTCTAATGGTTACATTCCTGCACACGGGAAAGAAGATAATCGCAATAATCCTTGGGTACTTGCTACACAGAGTGGTTATAAAGAAATCTGGAATAATAAAATTCAGACCAATATTTCTTTGGAACAAAAGTTGGATTTTATCACTAAAGGCCTGCGTTTTGAAGGACGTTTCGGGTTCGACACGAATAATCAGAGTGAAATAAACCGGATAAGAATGCCGGAAACATGGCGTGCCCAAAGAGATCGCAATGATGAGGGAAAGGTGATCTTCAACCAACAAAGTGCCGAAAAACCGATGGAGCAAACCAGTGCCTCTACTGGTGAACGCCGTGAATTCCTGGAAGCATTTTTACAATATAACCGTGCATTTCACGCGCATCATTTGAGTGGAACATTGAAATATAGTCAGGATGCTTATCGGACAACAGTTGATATTGGAACGGATGTAAAGAATGGGATTGCCAAACGTCACATGGGATTGGCCGGTCGGGTAAGTTACAACTGGAACTATCGCTATTTTGCTGACTTTAACTTTGGCTATAATGGTTCGGAAAATTTTGCTGATGGACATCGTTTCGGCTTTTTCCCTGCGTTTTCTCTCGCTTGGAATATAGCAGAAGAAACGTTTATAAAGAAACATCTGAAATGGATGAATATGTTCAAGTTACGTTATTCCTATGGCAAAGTGGGTAGCGATAAGCTTAAAATAGGTGATACAACATATCGTTTTCCCTATTTGTACACAATCAAGGATGATGGAAATGGCTGGACTTGGAGTGATTACGGTTCTCCGGACAATGTGTATACAGGAATGCAGTATACGCAGCTGGCCTCCAACAATGTCACTTGGGAAATTGCGACCAAGCACGATGTAGGTGTGGATTTATCCTTATTCAATGACAAGTTTACGGCTACTGTAGATTATTTCCATGAACAGCGTGATGGTATCTATATGGAACGTAATTATCTACCTGGCATTGTGGGTGTAAATACTTATCCAAAAGCGAATGTGGGAAGTGTGCGGTCGAAAGGTTTTGACGGTAATTTTGCTTACAAGCAGAAAATAGGTAAAGTCAATCTGACTGTACGTGGTAACTTTACTTACAGTAAGAATGAGATTCTGGAGAAAGACGAAGAAAATGCAGTTTATCCCTATCAAAAGGAGGCTGGTTACAGGGTTAATCAGGCGAAGGGATTAATTGCTTTGGGATTGTTTAAAGATTATGATGATATACGCAATAGCCCGCAGCAAACTAACTGGGGGAAGGTGCAACCGGGTGACATTAAATATAAAGATGTCAATGGAGACGGAATTATTAATGGCAGTGATGAGGTAGCTATTGGTGCAACAACGAAGCCTAACTTGATTTATGGTTTTGGTATTTCTGCACAGTGGAAAGGCTTCGACTTCAATGCACACTTCCAAGGAGCAGGCAAGTCTTCGTTCTTCATTAATGGCCCTACCGTATATGCCTTTAATGGTAGTCAGTGGGGAAATGTCCTGACGAATTTGGTGAAAGACCGCTATGTCGATGCGGAGACAGCTGCCACATTGGGTATTCCGGCTAATGAAAATCCTAATGCTTCGTATCCCCGGCTTAGTTATGGAGGGAACGATAATAACTATAGAGCTTCTACTTACTGGCTCAGGGATGGTTCTTATTTACGCTTGAAAACATTGGAAGTGGGTTATACATTACCGAAATCGATTGTGAACAAGATACGGTTTAACAAGATACGTGTCTTTTTCATTGGTACCAACATCTTGACGTTTGCTAAATTTAAAGAATGGGACCCGGAAATGGGAAGTTCTAACGGAGAAAAATATCCGCTTGCTAAGACATTTACTTTGGGATTAACTGTGAATATCTAATTAAATGCATGAAAAATGAGAAAGATATATAAACTGTATATTGGTATTATATTGAGTGTAATTGCCGTTGCTTGTTCGGATAACCTCGACTCAGATAAATATTTTAAAGACCGCCGGTCTTTGGAGGATGTTTTTACCGACAAGGAATCTACGGAAGAATGGTTAGCACATGCCTATTCCTTTTTAGGCGGATACAATTTGGAAGTGTCTAACATGCTTAATACAATCACTAACTTTGCCGATGACATTTACTTCGGTGGTAATAGTCTCGATGCGTATAAGACGTTCAAGACCGGTACTTATGATGAGAGTTACCGTCATTCGTGGGGCGATAGTTATAAAGGTATTCGTCAAGCATCTATCTTCATCCAAAATATTGATATGAATACGAAGTATACGGAAGAAGAGAGAGCTGATATGAAAGCGCAGGCACGTTTTGTTCGTGCTTACTATTATTGGTTGTTACTTCGCAAATATGGTCCTGTACCTTTATTACCAGATGAGGGGCTTGACTATACTTCCGATTATGATGATTTGGCAATTCAACGTAGTTCGTATGATGAATGTGTGGAATATATTGAATCGGAGATGCGCCTGGCAGCCAAGGATTTGCCTCTGACCCGAGCCATTAATCAGGTGGCGCGTCCCACACGGGGAGCAGCATTGGCGGCTCGTGCCAGAGCATTGATATATTCAGCGAGTCCTATCAATAATCCCCGTCCGGGAGATCCGGATAAGTTCTCGGATTTGGTAGACTATGAAGGAAATTGTCTGATGTCCCAGGAATACAATGAATATAAGTGGGCAAGAGCAGCAGCTGCGGCAAGAGATGTGATGGAACTTCCCGGTGAGAACAACGGTCATCGTTATGAACTCTACCACAAAAAGGCAACTAACATTGCTGAACCCGGATATCCTGCTACCATTACCCCTTATCAGGATGGTGACTTCTCGACAAAGACATGGAACGAAGGTGGCTATAGCGATATAGATCCTTACGAATCCTACCGGGCAGTTTTCAATGGTTCGTTAGCGATGTATCAGAACCCGGAGTTGATTTTCAGCCGTGGGCGTAATCAAGGGGTCAATAGTATTGCTGAAATGGTGAAACTTCAAATGCCGAAAACTTTGGGTGGAGGAAATAATGCTTATGGTATGACACAAAAGATGTGTGATGCTTATTATATGGCAAACGGAGACGAATTCAGTAGAGAACATTTTAAAGAAGAATATCCTTCCGGTACACGTTTTGTTACCAAAAAGGAAGTTGAGGCAGGCACATATCCTCAAATAAAGGAAGGCGTATATAAGGAATATGCGGATAGAGAACCGCGTTTCTATGCATCCGTTTCGTTCAATGGTTGCGTATGGGCTTTGCTGAAAAATGCAGAGACAACAGATTATAAGAATGACGTTGAGAAACAAGTTAACTATTATTACGGTATCAATACTGACGGTTTCTCTGGTACCGGTGTCTATTTACGATCCGGGATCGGTATCATGAAATATGTGCATCCAGACGATACGAATCGTAAGGAAATCAAAGCGAAAGCAGAGCCTGCCATCCGCTTTGCCGAGATTCTGTTGATTTATGCCGAAGCGTTGAATGAACTGGAAGATGGATCTTCGTACGACATTCCATCGTGGGATGGATCTACCAGTTATTCCGTCAAACGTGATGTTGATGAAATGAAAAAAGGCATCAGACAAGTACGTCGCCGTGCGGGTGTACCCGATTATACAATGCCAGAGTACCAGGACCGGGATGTATTCCGTAAGAAACTGAAACGTGAACGTCAGATTGAACTCATGGCCGAAGGGCAGCGTTATTTTGATTTGCGTAGATGGAAAGATGCAGAAGTGGAAGAATCCAAGAAAAATTACGGGTGTAATTTCTATATGTCGGATGTAGAAGAGCAGAGAGAACAATTCTATACTCCGATTGAAATTGCAGACTTACCTACTGCCTTCTCACGTAAACTCTATTTCTGGCCTATCAGCCACGATGAGTTAAAACGTAATAAACGGTTGACGCAGAACCCGGGATGGACATACAATGATTAATCTCCTAATAAGAATATGATATGAAGAATATATATATTTATTTAAGTTTATTGGCTGTCATCGTCTTGGGAACCGCTTGTAATAATGAGTGGGAAGATGAGCAGTATGAACAATACGTATCTTTCAAAGCGCCTATCGCTTCAGGAAGCGATGGTGTTACTACCATCTACGTTAGGTATAAGGACAATGGAAAAGTGACCTATCAGCTACCTATCATTGTCAGTGGCTCTACAGTGAATAGCCAAGACAGAGATATACATATAGCAGTAGATAAGGATACGCTGAAAACACTGAATATCGAACGTTTTAGTCTTTATCGTCCGGAATTATGGTATACGGAAATGGAGGAAGACAAATATGAATTTCCAGAAACAGTACATATTCCTGCCGGTTCGTGCGTAGAACTATTAAATATAGATTTTAATTTGCAAGACATTGATATGTTGGAAAAATGGGTTTTACCGTTGACCATTGTTGATGATGGATCCTATGCTTATCAAAGTCATCCGCGCAAGAACTATGCAAAAGCTTTGTTGAAGGTAGTACCTTTTAATAATTATTCCGGTTCGTACACAGCTTCTTCCATGAAAGTGTACACTTATATAAATGGTAAGCCTGATACGAATGCAAGAACGACGGACAAGCGTACAGGATATGTGGTAGATAACAATTCCATATTCTTTTATGCCGGTTTGATTAATGAGGATATGGATAAGGATATGCGTAAGAAATACAAAATTAATGTGCACTTCAAAGAAGATGGAACATTGGATATGAAGCAGGATGATCCAAATAACGAAATGGAGTTTGAACTGATTGGGACGCCTACTTATAGTAGTACTTCGGTTATGGACGCGACACGCCCTTATTTGGAACGTCGTTATGTTCAAATTATGTTTGAATACGACTTCCAAGATTTTACTTATGGAGGTAGTGGTACAGAAGTAATTCCTATCAAGTATAGAGTAGCAGGAAGTATGACGCTTCTGCGGAATATCAATACGCAGATTCCGGATGAAGACCAGCAGATTGAATGGTAATAATATAGATAATGAAATAGGGAAGATATGGAAATTATATCTTCCCTATTTACTTGTAATAGATCCTGATTAGTTACTTCCATCTCTGTTTACCTGTTTTTTTCCTTTATTGATTTGTATTTTTCCCTTTCTCTTAAAAAACTTCTCTACTTTTGTTACATAAGTCAGTTACACAAAAACCGACAAGAAGTACAGTTAATTAAATCAGAATAATTATGAACATCAAAAAACATTTGCCTTGGTTGGGAGCTTTATTACCCGTGGCCAGTATGCAGGCAGAGACAAAACCCAATGTGGTCGTCATCTATGTAGATGATATGGGAATCGGAGATATCGGTTGTTATGGAGGTAAGTTTGTTCCTACTCCGAATATTGATAAGATAGCGCAGGACGGATTGTTATTCAATCAGTATTATTCATCCGCACCGGTCAGCTCACCTTCACGTTGTGGATTGACAACAGGCAAATTCCCGATTGAAGTAGGAATTAATACTTTTTTAAATAATAAAGCCAGCAACAAGAAGTGTGAACAGCGTAACTTTTTGAGTGACAAGAATCCTTCCATGGCACGTGCTTTCCAAAGTGCAGGTTATGCCACCGGACACATAGGTAAATGGCACATGGGAGGCGGGCGCGACGTGCACAATGCACCTTCTATTAAAAATTATGGTTTTGACGAATATATATCGACGTATGAAAGTCCGGACCCGGAACCGGCAATCACTGCTACGAACTGGATATGGTCGGCCAAAGACAGCGTAAAACGCTGGAGACGTACCGAGTACTTTGTAAACAAGAGCATCGACTTTGTCAAACGTCATAAAGACCAGCCTTTCTTTTTGAATCTCTGGCCGGATGATATGCATACCCCTTGGGTACCGGAATTTAAGCAAAAGGATAACAAAAGCTGGAATACGGAAGAAGCCTTCATCCCTGTTCTTGCTGAAATGGACAAACAGATCGGACGTTTTATCAAAGCATTGGATGAGTTGGGATTGTCGGAAAATACAATCGTGATTTTCACTAGTGATAATGGACCGGCGCCCAGTTTCCAATCCGCTCGTGCTGCTTATTTAAGAGGAACGAAGAACAGCCTTTATGAAGGTGGAATTCGTATGCCGTTCCTTATAAAATACCCCAAGAAAATAAAGGCTGGACAAGTGAATAATGAGAGTGTACTGTGTGCAGTCGATTTATATCCCTCTTTATGTGCGATAGCTGGAATTGAAACAGAGAAAGGTTATCAGGGAGACGGACAAAATTATGATAAAGTTCTTTTGGGCAAATCGAAAGCTAAACGTAAAACGGATTTGATGTGGGATTTCGGTAGAAACCAATTCTTTAAGAAACCGGGAAATGTAAACGACAGAAGTCCTCATCTGGCTATACGCAGTGGCAACTGGAAACTATTGATAAATAGTGATGGAAGCGATGCACAGCTGTACGATATTGAAAAAGACAAATTCGAGAAAAACGATGTGGCGCAGTCGCATCCGCAAGTCGTAGCTAAGTTGAGCAAAAAAGTATGTAAATGGTTTGCGGAAAACAAAGATAAAGGAAAAGAGTAATACAGTGAAAAACAAATTATAAACCAATATTAAACTTATGAATTCTAAATTATTACTATTACCGACCGCCTTGATGGTTGCTGGCCATTCTGCAGCAGAGGCGAAAGGCAAGAAATCGGACAAACGTCCTAATATCTTGGTAATTCTTGCAGATGACCTTGGCTATTCCGATCTGGGATGCTATGGTAGCGAGATTCATACTCCTAATTTGGATAAACTGGCACAAGAAGGAGTACGCTTTAATCATTTCTATAATGCAAGTCGTAGTTGCCCGACTCGTGCTTCCCTGTTGACGGGACTTTACCAGCACCAAGCCGGAATCGGACGAATGACCTTTGATGCTCACTTGCCGGGCTATCGCGGAACACTCTCACGCAATGCCGTTACCATTGCCGAGGTGTTGAAAGAAGCAGGATATACCACCAGTATGGTTGGAAAATGGCATGTTGCAGAGACTCCACTCCGTAAAGACCAACGCGAATGGTTGGCACACCGTGTCTTCCATGATACATTCTCTGATTTATGTCATTATCCCGTCAATCGTGGGTTTGATTCTCACTATGGAGTGATTTATGGAGTGGTGGATTACTTTGATCCGTTCAGTTTAGTAGAAGGTGAAGTGCCTATAAAGGAAGTACCCAAAGGATATTATATAACCCAAGCTCTTTCTGACCGCGCTGTGCAGGAAGTGGAAGAATATGCAAAGGATGATAAACCATTCTTTATGTACTTGGCTTATACAGCACCGCATTGGCCGCTGCATGCACTTCCTGAAGATATTGGGAAATATAAGGATACTTATAAAGTAGGTTGGGAAGCTATCCGTAATGCCCGTTATGAACGTCAGAAGCAGTTGGGTATTTTCCCGGGAATGGATAACTTCTTGTCCGAACGTCAGTTCCATGACAAATGGGAAGACAATCCACATGCAGAATGGGATGCCCGTGCGATGGCCGTTCACGCTGCAATGATCGACCGTGTAGATCAGGGTATTGGACAAATTATCGAGGCTTTGAAAAAGACCGGACAGCTTGATAATACATTGATTCTTTTCTTGTCTGATAATGGTTGCAGTAATGAAGACTGCCAGAACATGTCTGGTGGAGAGAACGACCGTCCGGATATGACTCGTGATGGAAAGAAAATCATTTACCCGCGTAATAAACAAGTATTGCCTGGACCACAGACTACATACGCTTCATTGGGAGCCCGTTGGTCTAATGTAGCGAATACTCCATTCCGCTTTTGGAAAGCTAAATCTTATGAGGGAGGAATCTGTACTCCGATGATTGCTCATTGGCCGAAAGGAATTAAAAAGAACGTGGGTGGCATGACATCTGAAATAGGTCATGTGATGGACATCATGGCTACTTGTGTCGATTTAGCGGATGCTGAATATCCGGCAACGTATAAAGGACATGATATTCTTCCAATGGAAGGAAAGAGCTTACTTCCTATCTTCAAGACCGGACATCGCAAGGGACACGACTATCTGGGTTTTGAACACTTCAACGAACGTGCTTTTCTTTCCAATGATGGCTGGAAACTGGTTCGCCCGAAAAATAACTCTCAATGGGAATTGTACAATTTGAATGAAGATCGGAGCGAGCAACATGATCTGGCTGCTAAATATCCGGAGAAGGTGGCAGAAATGTCAAAAGCATACGAAGCATGGGCGAAGCGTTGCATGGTAGAACCTTACCCGGGACAAAAAAAGAAATAACTGTCATTCCATTTAAAACGGAATGAATAGAAATATTGAAAGAATAATGGGGATGAAGGATTCCGGACCAGGAATAACTTCATCCCCATTAATAATATCTGCTATGAGGTTATCTACAATAAGAGCTATTGCTCCGCTTGCCCGATTGTAGAATACTTCATACTTCCTATTTGTCCATCCTTACTCATCGTTTCCGCCTGAATAATCACCGGAGTGGAATATTGGTTATTATAACATTCAATCACAGCTTTTCCATTTTCATCTGTCCGTACAGACGGATTCCAGTAGAGCGTCCGTCTTTTGTCCACTTTATCCATATACAATTCCTTGGTCGGGTAGGCAGGTGAATAATATTCCAGTGCATGAGTATATCCCTGAATGACCGTTTGCCGGGTACCAAGTACGGCAGTCTGACTTTTGTTCAATACATCACGTCTGGGTAGGGGAATCAGGTAGAAAACACTGTATTTATCCAGTTTGCTGATATCCACTCCCGTACTATCCGTAACTTCGGACATTTTGGTGTTTTGGATAATCTCGTCATCAATGCCTCCGGTTCCTTTGCTGATGATGATAGAAGCCAGTCCATCCACTTCGGTCAACATCATTTGAGTTTCTGTCTCGGATAAAATGTGGTTATCCATGATATAGCAGATCGGTTTCTGCCGATAAGTAAGCTTGTCATTGCTACGATCCCAATCGAATTGCGGACTCAACTTTTCCATTAATTCCGGAATAGTTGTGACAATCTTCCCATTGTCACGTAATAAATCTACAGAGCGGCGTACGTCGTAATAAGCGTCGATGCTTTTCTCATTGATTTTAGTAGCCATATTACTTCCTTGCCGGCGTTTGCTTTTTATTTCCACTTCATCTAATACATAAAGTCCTTCTACTTTCCGGATAGAATCCATGTATAGAGAATCAAAATTCTCGGCTTTTTGTTGCCAGTGGGTCAAGTCCTTCCATTCAGGATGAAGCTCCTTGTAACCATAGGCTCGGGGAGCAGGTGAGAAATTACGGTCGATCAGGATGGATGCATCCTTATTGCGTTCTTTACCGACTTTCCGGGTTTGGATTACCGCTTCCGTGGTTCCTTCAAAGTCTTCTACAGGAATGGTGAAACGACCGTTTTCATCGGTCACGGTTCCTCCAGTGATAAATTGGTCGTCTTTCTTCACTATCACACTAAGCGCTATATCTTTCAGTTTATTTTTGAGGATCGTTGATTTAACCTGTCCGTTCAACACTAATTGAGCTTCCGGTAACTGCAACGGAGTGAAAGGCGCAGTAGAAATGGCTTGGCTCATGTCATATTTACGCCATCCATGCACCATTAATAATATATCCAGTTCCGTTTGCTTCCGGGGAGACGGCGATGCAAAATAATAACCGGGCTGATGGATATATCCTTTTAAATCAGATGTTAACAGCAAATCAGTGAAAATATTATTGTCATACTCCAGATAATCTGACCGGACGGCATCCCGGATGCTGACTGATACATCTCCCGATACCGGTTCTCCCTTGGCATTCTTTACCTGTAACTCACAACGAATAGGAGCGTAGGGAGTATACACCTCTTTCAGGCCCTCTGCGGATAGTTGTAGAGGAGCACGTGGATTGGAAAAGACAAAACGCTCGCATAACGTATAACCAGCTCGGTTGATGAGGCTGACTTGCAGTACGCCTGCCGGTAGTTTGCGGGTAGGCAGAATGAACTCCTGTGGTGCGTCCGCCCGGCAACTAATCAATTGATGAACATACGGCCGTCCCTGATGACTGATAAATACAGCCAATGTATCTTGAGGAGTAGCGGCATTGCAGGATACTTTCACCAAAAGGGCACCGGCATTGTTGACAGTACTCAACACATACCCGTTAAGCAACGCCTGTGGAAGAGTAAATTCATATTTCTTTCCTTGAAAATCGACTTTGGCAACAGCCGGTTGTGCAGAAGGCGTATATTCAAAATGCCCCATTCCATCGTGCAAAGTCTTGAAAGAAGTGATTTCTGCTCCTTCTTTGGTATAGATCATTCCTGACAATTCTATATTCCCTTCATCTTTACTCTCTGCCTTGAAAGCCACTTGCGAAGTCACTCCTTCCACTAATTGCCCTCCTTCGGGAAAAAAACGCACACTCAACTTCTCCTTTGTTTCTGACGGACGGTTCTCCATCGACGGACTTAATTCATAAGTCGTAATACTACGTTCCAGCTTATCACTATTCGCAAGTTGATAAATCGGGAAAGTACGTGAGAAATACTGCGGTTCGTTGAAAGCAAGCATCCAGCGGGTATAGGCACGTACCTCGTAATAGCCGGATAACATGGAACGGGGAAGAACGAATTGTCCGTTTCCTTCTCCCTGCGTCAGTTTGATGATTTGTTTATCTGCTATATGTCCTGTCTGATCCACCAGTTCTACATACAGGGGGCGGCTGATCTGACTGAAAATCTGTTGTTCGGCAAGAGTGACATAAGCCTTAAACCAGATCGTATCTCCAACATAATAACTCGTGTTGTCGAAATGCAAATACGCTTTCTCCCGTGGGAAGTTGTTGGCAAATGTCTGGGCTTGGTTCATGTATTGTTGGAATATAACTTTGGCAGGAGGAATCTCTCCCCATGCTATTGCTAGTGATAAGCAAAAAGAAAGAAAAAAAAGAATTCGTTTGTTTTTCATTTCAATAGGTTTTTAACTAAAATGCAAAGTTAGAATATATTGACCTAAAAATAGAAAACTAATTGTTCAATAAAGGAAAAAAACTATTCAGAGTAGAAATAAAAGTTCATGGGCGCATTGTATATCTGTTGGATAGCATATATACCTGATTTTGTTCTTTATTGATTAGCATTTTTCCTTCCTTTTCCATAAACTTCTCTATTTTTGTTTTCCAGATAATTGATAATACTATGGTAAAGAAGAATTTCTTAATGACTGCCCCCTTACTGATGGCATCGTTTTGTTCGGCACAAGAGAGGCCGAATGTCGTACTGATTATGGTAGATGATATGGGTTATTCCGATATCGGCTGCTACGGTGGAGAAATACTGACCCCTAATATTGATGCGTTGGCATCCAAAGGAGTACGTTTCACACAATTCTACAACACTTCACGTTCTTGCCCTGCCCGGGCCAGTTTAATGACAGGGCTATATCAACATCAGGCAGGTATCGGTCAGATGTCCGAAGACCCGTTTAAAAATCCCGGTCAGAAGAGTCCGAATGATTGGGGGGTACCCGGATACAAAGGATTCCTCAACCGCAATTGTGTCACAATAGCCGAAGTTCTGAAAGAAGGCGGCTACCATACCTATATGGCAGGTAAATGGCATCTGGGAATGCATGGAGAAGAAAAGTGGCCCTTGCAACGGGGATTTGAACGCTTCTATGGAATTTTGGCAGGAGCTTGCAGTTATCTCCGTCCATCGGGAGGACGCGGCTTAACCCTTGACAACACAAAACTTCCGGAGCCGGAAGCACCCTATTATACAACAGATGCATTTACCGATTACGCAATCCGCTTTGTTGACGAACAGAAAGATGATAAACCTTTCTTCCTATATCTGGCATTTAATGCTCCTCACTGGCCGTTGCAGGCAAAAGAAGAAGATATTCAAAAATTCACGAAGATCTATCGTGAGAAAGGATGGGATGAAATTCGTGAAGCAAGACGCAAACGGATGACTAATTTGGGAATTATTGATCCGAATACAGAGTTCGCCGAATGGGAAAACCGGAAGTGGGACGAACTGACAGAGAAGGAAAAAGATGAAGTAGCCTACCGGATGGCCGTTTATGCAGCGCAGGTGCATTGTGTAGATTATAATGTCGGAAAACTGCTGGACTACCTGAAGAAGAATCATAAACTGGATAATACGCTTGTCATGTTCTTGTCCGATAACGGTGCTTGTGCCGAGCCATACGCTGAATTGGGAGGCGGGAAAGTGTCTGAAATCAACAATCCGGCTTGTAGCGTGTTCCCTTCTTACGGAAGAGCATGGGCACAGGTTTCCAATACTCCGTTCCGTAAATACAAATGCCGTTCTTATGAAGGAGGTATTTCTACCCCTCTCATCGTGTCGTGGAAAAGCAATCTGAAGAATAAAAAAGGTGAATGGTGCCGTGTTCCCGGTTATCTGCCGGACATTATGCCGACAATTCTGGAAGCAACAGGAGCCGCCTATCCGGAAACTTATCACGGCGGAAATAAAATATATCCATTGGTAGGCAGTAGCCTTTTCCCTGCTATTCAAAAGAAAGCGGACTCTATCCATGAATATATGTATTGGGAACATCAGAACAATAGAGCGATCCGCTGGGGAAACTGGAAAGCAATCCGCGACGAAAAAGGAAAAGAGTGGGAATTGTACGATGTGGTTAAAGACCGTACCGAACGTAACAATCTGGCAGAACAGCACCCTGAAGTGCTTACCAAGTTAGTTGCCGAATGGGAGAAATGGGCGAATTCAAACTTTGTATTACCTAAACATCCGAAGAAATAAATAAAGGAGGAACACAAAATGAATAAATTACTAGTAAGTGCATCCGTGGCTTTGGGAGCTACCAGCCTGTCTTTCGCCCAGCAAACGGAAAAACCGAACTTTCTGTTGTTCATAGCCGACGACTGTTCTCATTATGACTTGGGCTGTTATGGCAGTGTTGATTCGAAGACTCCGAATATCGACCATTTTGCCACACAGGGAGTACGCTTCACACAAGCCTATCAGGCTGTTCCGATGTCATCGCCTACCCGGCACAATCTATATACCGGTTTGTGGCCTGTACGCAGCGGAGCTTACCCCAATCATACTTGTGCCAATGAAGGAACATTGAGCGTTGTACATCATCTGCAACCGTTGGGTTATAAAGTCGCGTTGATCGGGAAATCGCATATTGCCCCGAAATCAGTATTTCCTTTCGACCTTTACGTACCTCCTTTGAAAGGTGGGGACTTGAATTTTGAAGCCATTCAGAAATTTATCTCCGATTGCAAGGCGAAAGGCGAACCTTTCTGTCTGTTTGTAGCCTCCAATCAACCGCATACTCCCTGGAATAAAGGCGATGCCTCTCAATTTAATGCGGACAAACTGACACTGCCTCCTATGTATGTAGATATTCCCCAGACTCGCGAGTTGTTTACCCATTATCTGGCAGAGATCAATTATATGGACCAGGAATTCGGCAATGTCCTTTCTATTTTAGATAAGGAAAAAATGACGGATAAATCAGTTGTCGTATATTTGAGCGAACAAGGCAACAGCCTGCCTTTTGCCAAATGGACTTGTTATGATGCGGGGGTACACTCTGCCTGCATCGTTCGTTGGCCGGGAGTGGTTAAGCCGGGAAGCGTAAGTGACGCGTTGGTGGAATATGTAGATATTGTCCCTACTTTTGTCGATATAATAGGAGGAAAGCCGCAGGCGAAAGTGGATGGCGAAAGCTTTAAATCGGTATTGACAGGCAAGAAGAAAGCACACAAGAAATATTCTTTCTCCCTTCAGACCACGAGAGGCATCAATGCCGGATCGCCTTATTATGGCATCCGTTCGGTATACGACGGCCGATACAGATATATTGTCAATCTCACCCCGGAAGCTACTTTCCAGAATGTTGAAACAAAATCTCCTTTGTTTAAAGAGTGGAAAAGACTGGCGGAAACGGATAGTCATGCAAAAGCGATGACGACTAAATACCAGCATCGTCCGGCTATCGAATTGTATGATGTGAAGAACGACCCGTATTGTATGAAAAATCTGGCGGAGGACGCGAAACAAGCTTCTACCATCAGCCGCTTGGATAAAGAGTTGAAACGCTGGATGAAGGATTGTGGAGACGAAGGACAACCTACCGAGATGCGTGCCTTCGAACACATGCCGGGAAAGAGAAAATAAACCGTCACACATCAAAACGAATGAAACACAGAATGTAATTTATAAATCGTATATCATGAAAAAAGAATTTTTTGGTTTGCTTTGTGGATGTACTCTGCTTCCGGCATTTCTTTATGCGCAGACAGAGCGTCCTAATATTGTGATTGTATTGGCCGACGATTTGGGTTGGGGTGATGTAGGGTTTCATGGTAGTGAAATCAAGACTCCCTGTTTGGATGCTCTGGTAGGCGAAGGAGTGGAACTCGAACGCTTTTACACTTCTCCCATCAGTACGCCTACCCGTGCGGGGCTGATGACGGGACGTTACCCGAACCGGTTTGGTGTCCGTTCGGCTGTTATTCCGCCCTGGCGTGAGGACGGACTGGATGAGAATGAAGAAACGATGGCCGATATGCTGGCACGTAACGGATATAAGAACAGAGCCATTATTGGTAAGTGGCATCTGGGGCATACCAAGAAAGTGCATTATCCGATGAATAGGGGCTTTTCGCATTTCTATGGTCATCTGAACGGTGCGATAGATTATTTCGACCTGACGCGTGAAGGTGAACTGGACTGGCACAACGACTGGGAAACCTGCCACGACAAAGGATATTCTACCGAATTGATAACCAAAGAAGCCATCCGCTGTATCGATGCATACGAGAAAGAAGGTCCGTTTATGTTGTATGTGGCCTATAATGCACCTCATACACCTTTGCAGGCACAGGAAAAAGATATAAAACTCTATACTGACAATTTCGACAGCCTGACACCGAAAGAACAGAAAAAAGCGACTTACAGTGCAATGGTTTCCTGTATGGACAGGGGAATCGGTGCTATTGTAGATGCCTTGAAGAAGAAAGGAATTATGGACAACACTTTCTTTATCTTCTTTAGTGATAACGGTACAGCCAGTGTTCCGGGATCTTCATCAGGACCTTTGCGTGGACATAAATTCGACGAGTGGGATGGAGGGGTACATGCACCGGCTGTTCTTTATTGGAAGAAAGCAGAGAAACAATATAAGAACTTGAGCTCACAAGTGACAGGTTTTGTTGACCTTGTTCCCACATTGAAAGATTTGGTAGGAGATCACAGCCGTCCGAAACGTGAATATGACGGCATCAGCATCCTCCCTGTATTAAACGGTAAAAAGACCTGTATCGACCGCGATTTTTATTTGGGACACGGAGCAGTAGTCAATAAAGACTATAAACTGATAAGAAAAGGTATGAAACCGGGACTGGATTTGAAACAGGATTTCTTGGTTGATTATAAAACAGATCCTTACGAAAAGAAAAATGCCAGCGCAGGAAACGAGAAAATTGTGAAAGCTTTGTATGAGGTTGCCCTGAAATATGACACGATCACTCCTTGTGTACCGGAAGTACCTTACGGTAAAGGTCGTGACGGATTCAAAGCTCCTAAAGAATGGAAAGTAGTACGTTGAATCTGTTAACCCTATGAATTGAAAATAATACAAGATGGAAAAATCAATGATTAGTTTATGCCTCTTAGGCGGATTGGCGATAGGAAACGGGTTTGCCCAAACTCCTTCAAAGCCTAATATATTATTAATCATAGCCGATGACTGCTCCTATTACGATATAGGCTGTTTCGGAGCGGTCAACAACAAGACTCCCCATATAGATGCATTGGCTCGACAGGGGATAAAATTCAACAGTGCGTATAATTCTGTTTCGATGAGTACGCCTACCCGGCATTGTGTTTATACAGGTATGTATCCGATGCATCATGGCGGTTACGCCAACCATAGCTCGGTCAATGCCGATGTAAAATCTCTCCCTACTTACCTGGGAAATCTGGGTTATCGGGTTGGATTGGCCGGGAAGTGGCATATCAAACCTTTGGCTAACTTCCCGTTCGAAGATGTACCGGGATTCCCCAAAGGATGTACAAGCCCAAACACTGACTATCATACCAAAGGTATCGAGAAGTTTATGGAGCGTGATGCTTCCCAACCTTTCTGCCTTGTCTTGGCTTCTATTAATTCGCATGCTCCCTGGACAGGTGGTGACGCTTCCGTTTTCGACCGGAAGAAACTTCAGTTGCCGCCACAGTTTATCGACACGGAAGTAACACGTGAATACTATGCCAGATATTTGGCAGAAGTCGGCTTGCTCGATCAACAGGTGGGTGACGCTATGCAGATTCTGAAAGAAAAGAATCTGCTGCAGAACACTCTTGTCATTTTCATATCCGAGCAGGGTACGCAATTTGCCGGAGCCAAATGGACCAATTGGAGCGCCGGTGTCAAGTCGGCGATGGTGGCTTCCTGGCCGGGTGTCATTAAACCCGGTACGGAGACTTCCGCTATTGTGCAATATGAAGACCTTCTTCCTACATTTATCGATGTTGCAGGCGGAAAGGTGCCTGACGTAATAGATGGAAAGAGTCTGGTAGATGTATTTCAAGGGAAAACAAAGACACACCATAAGTATGCTTATCATGTTCACAACAATGTTCCGGAAGGTCCGGCATATCCAATCCGTTCTATTTCAGACGGACGCTATCGTCTAATCTGGAACTTGACTCCGAAGGAAACATACGTAGAAAAGCATATTGAAAAGGCAGAATGGTATCTCTCGTGGAAAGCACAGGACACGGATCAGGCACATAAAATCATGAATCGCTATAAGAATCGTCCCGAGTTCGAACTATATGATATCAAGAAAGATCCGTTCGAAATGAATAATCTGGCGGATGTGAAGAAATATAGTAAGAAGAAGGCAGAACTGACGATGGAACTGCAAAAATGGATGAAACAGCAAAATGATACCGGAGCTGATAAAGACCGACCGCGTGCTCCTAAGAATAAGCAGAAGAAAGCAGCCAATGTATAATATTCGTAATGCTACCGCTTGTTGCTCTCTGAAAGAGATTTATCTTTTTTATTTCTCATTTCTCATAAAATCTAGATAATTAGTTTATAATCAGTGATATATAGTATGAGAAATGCTTTCTATACAGGCATTTCTCATGCTTTTTACAGATATTTTAACGAAAAAACGGCTATTTCTCATTCGTTTTTCAATGATTTCTCATACATCTGCCCTGTATTCATCCTGCATTTCTCATACATTTCTCATGATGATTGCATAGACGATGGTTGCTGATCTTATTTACATTGAAAACAGATGAAAGGTACTTATCATTCAAACAACCCTATGCCGGCATGTTTTTCATTCGTTATCGTCCAGTTATTGATAGAGCATCTCCATCGTTCCACTAGAGTGACGAGGGCTGTTCACTAGGGTGCATAGATTCGTTCACTGGAGTGAAAGGACTTGTCTACTGGAGTGGAACGATTGAGATGTCAGTCAGATAATCCGGGCATGTCGGTTGGAAAACATGAAGAGATAGGTTATATCATACACAAACTATAGCTTTAATACATTCAATATATGAATAAACTAATCACAATCTCTTCTGCACTTCTTACAGCTGCTGCTGTAAAAGCGCAAACGCCCAATATCGTATTTATATTGGCGGATGATTTGGGTTATGGAGACATCTCGGCCTTCAATCCCGAATCTAAAATCCATACTCCTAACATTGACAAACTGGCCGAGCACGGGATTGCCTTTACGGATGCCCATGCTTCTTCCGCTTTATCCACTCCTTCCAGATATTCTCTTCTGACCGGAAGATATCCGTGGCGAACTAAGCTGAAACGAGGTGGTCTTGATGGCGATTCGCCTGCAATGATTGATCCTGAACGTCGCACAATCGCGCAAATGTTTTCTGCGAATGGCTATAATACCGCTTGTATCGGTAAATGGCATTTAGGCTGGGATTGGGGATATACGAACAATGGCAGAAGTATGAAAGATATAGATTTCTCGCTTCCGATCAAGAACGGACCCACCGACAGAGGATTTGATTACTACTTCGGCATACCCGCGTCATTGGATATTTCTCCCTATGTTTATGTGGAAAATAACAAAGCAACCTCTATCCCCGATCATGTGATAGAACCCCAGAAAAAGAATCTGGCATTATTGATGCACGGAGGAATGGCAGGAGCCGACTTCAAGCCGGAAGAATGTTTTCCCAACATCATTCGTCATGGCCTGAACTATATCAATGAACAAAAAGGCAGCAAGAAGCCGTTTTTCTTATATTTGCCTATTACTGCTCCCCACACACCTATATTGCCTTCGAAAGAGTTTCAGGGTAAAACCAGTATCGGTCCTTATGGCGATTTCGTAGTTATGATAGACGACATGGTGCGCCAAATCGTAAAAACATTAAAGAAGAACAAGCAACTGGATAATACCATCATTGTCTTTGCTTCGGATAATGGGTGTGCCGGTTATATCGGCGTGAAAGATATGGAAAAGAAAGGACATTTTCCTAGTTACATCTACAGAGGCTACAAAAGCGATATTTACGAAGGTGGACACAGAATTCCCCTTATTGTCTCCTGGAAAGGAAAATATGGGAAAGAGACAAACAACTCTTTAGTCTCATTGATAGACTTTTATGCCACTTTTGCCCAAATGCTTAACCACAATTTGGAGACAGAAGAAGCTGTTGACAGTTACAGTATGTGGCCGATATTGAGTAAGAAAGGTGCTTCTGCGCGTAAAGACTTGGTGCACGAAGCGGGAGAGGGGTATTTGTCTTTGCGTACTTCCCAACTGAAATTGGTGTTCTACGGAGGTTCGGGTGGCTTTTCTTATCCTGTCAAACCTTCTGATGTGGCGAAGTTCCCTCCGATGCAATTGTTTGATATCGTGAAAGATCCTTCGGAAAAAGAAAACATTATCGGTGGTAAGCGTTACGAAAATGAGGTGAAAGAGATGAAACGGACTATGAAGCAATATGTAGAGAATGGCCGTTCTACTCCTGGTGAAAAAGTATCGAATGATACGAAGAATAGTTGGAATCAGGTAAAGATCTTCATGCAGGAAGGAGAGGGAAGGTAGTGTGTTGCATACTCTTATAACTTTTATTTAGGCACGGATTACACGGATTAACACGGTTCCACTAAACTAAAACCGTGTAATTCCGTGTAATCCGTGCCTAAATAATATCGATTTAATAGATGGTCTTACTTTTGATGCACCATTCTCCTTCAATCGGTATATAAATTGATGTTTCTATATAAGTTTGTTCAAAATAAAGGCTCTGGAAACGTACGCATTGCTCCACTCAAACGCGGATAAGTTTCCCATATATCGTCTTGAGTAGGATCGTCCAAATAGCGTGTATCTTTGGTCTTTTTAAGTAATTTGTCCATTTCTTTACGGAGGTTATTTAGCTTTTCGGTGTATTTGCCATTGCCAATTAAATTATGAAGACAACCGGGGTCGGAAGATACATTATATAATTCTTCATAAGGTCTTTTTCCTGCTGCTTTCAGAAAATAAGGGTATATTTCCCTGTCATCTCTGTTGCTGACAATGAAATCCCATGCCGGGCATTGGTCTATGTCGTGATAAGCACTATGCATTGCTCCTGTTTTCCCGTTCTTGTCAATGGCGCAAGGGTCACCGGCAGGCCATCTCTCCGGACGGAAGTTTCTGATATAAAGAAAATCCTTTGTTCTTAATGCGCGTGTCGGGTAACCTAAATTATGGTAACGTGCAGAAGCATGACGTTCTCTTCCGGCAAAAACCATCGTTCTTCCTGTGTCTTTTTTCTTTTTCTGAAGATAGGGTAGTAGGCTGATACCTGCCATTTGCTCTTTATTCTGTATACCGACTGCGTCAAGTATGGTTGGGGCTAAGTCGACGCCGCTTACAAATTCATTACTAACTCCTCCTTCTTTTATTTTGCCTGTCCAACAGATAGCCATCGGAACATGGATGCCATATTCAAAACAGGTTGCTTTAGCTGCCGGAAAAGGCATTCCGTTGTCCGCCATGACAATAATTAGCGTATTTTCCAACTCATCCTTTTCTTTCAAAATGTCAAGGATGCGTGATAATTGGCTGTCATACCATTCAATTTCTGTTCCATAGTCTAATAAATCTCCTTTTATAGCTTCTTTGTCGGGAAGGAAAGGAGGAACTTCCGCATCGGTCAGCTCTCTGTTTGCTTTTTTCCAGCTATCTTTTTCATAAGGACGATGCGGTTCACGTGAACCGACCCAGAAATAAAAGGGCTGTTTTTCCTTGCGGGCGTCAAGAAACTCTTTGAAGTTTTGGTAATAATCGGTATTGGACACTCCTTTGAAAGGAGGCTGAATGTGCCTTTTATTGTATTCCGGACCTGCCGGATTGTGTTTCCGTCCCGATATTTTCCAGTCGCCGGGTCCCCATCCTTTACCTGTGCAGCCAACGTGATAACCTGCTTCCGCCAAAATATCAGGGAAGCATTTATATTTGGCCGGAAAGGAGGAAGCATGAGTTCCTGCTTCTGCTATTTGCCAGGGATAAAGCCCGGTTAAGATAGAGGCTCGGGAAGGACTGCTTCCCGGAGAAGTGACGAAAGCATTGTTGAATAACCAGCCGTTGCGGGCTATAAAATCAAAAGCCGGCGTTTTGGCTATTGGAGAACCATAGGCCGATGCGTGCGGGTAAGACTGGTCGTCGGAAATGACAAATAGTATGTTGGGCCTGTTGGTTTCGGCTGCATTGAGTGGCGGAATTACTAAGGGACCGACTAAGGTGGATAAGAAGATATGCTTGCTGTTCATAAAAATCTTCTTTAAATGAAACATTGCTCTCTGACTGATGATAATGGGAGAGCGTTCTTAAATTATATAAATGAAAATACAGCACCTCGAATTTAAAATTCAAAGGTGCTGTCTTGATATTCAATAAGGAAAAGAGTATTTATTTAAATTTGCTATTTCCTATTTATTCAGAGAGTTACAGATCTGTTGGTTGATTTCTCTGACTTTAGCTTCATTCATCTTGATTACTTTACGGTCATAAGTCATCAGACCGTTGATTTCACCTTCCACGTCTGTTGTCTGGGTATATACGGCAGCAGAGAATCCTTTCTGGATCAATTCCAACAGATGTTTGCCATATTTAATGTATTCGTTTGTTACTTCGTCCGATGTATTGAACTTCACATAACCCCAGTTTTTCTTGTCATTCACCCAAGTGTTTCCTTCTACTACCAAGCCGATACCTCCATATTCACCCAATACGGTAGCGCGTCTCGGATCGTAAAGGAACATGTTCGGGCCCGGATAGTGGTGAAGGTCGAGAATATCGCCACAAGTATAGTGATTACCACCACTGGCAGGATTTACCAGGCGGCTAGGATCGTATTCTTTAGTCCATGCTACGATTTCCGGAGTCTTGAATTGTCCCCATGCTTCATTGAAAGGAACCCATACGGCGATACTCGGATAAGAATACAGACAGTCGATGATTTCTTTCCATTCTTTGCGGTAGTTAGCTTCCGAAGCAGCGGAACGAATCACTTCTCTGCCGTTAAAGTAGTTGCGTGCTTGCCACTGTGGGCTAGGACCACCGTTCGGCATATCTTGCCATACGATCAATCCTAATTGGTCGCAATGAGTGTACCAGCGTGCAGGTTCTACTTTGACGTGCTTACGTACCATGTTGTAGCCGAAGTCTTTCGTCTTCTTCAAGTCATAAACCAATGCTTCATCTGTTGGTGCAGTATATAAACCGTCAGGCCACCATCCCTGGTCGAGCGGACCGAACTGGAAATAGTCTTTGTTGTTCAATTGTAGGCGAGTGATGCCATTCTGACCCTTGCGGATAGAATATTTACGCATAGCCGTATAACTCTTTACCTGGTCTATTGCTTTTCCGTCTTTATACAGAGTCACTTCCATATTGTAGAGGAAAGGAGAGTCCGGGGACCACAGTTTAGCATTAGCAGGCATTGCCAGTTCGACAGGTACTCCGTTCAACGCTGCGCCTTTGGCTACAAGGTTCTTGCCATCGAATACTTTTACTTCCACTTTATCTGCAGAAGTCGTATTGGCAGCAACTTCTACCTTAACAGAATTATTGTCAATATCGGGAGTAGTTTTCAGATTAGTGATGTATTGTGTTGCAACCGGTTCCAACCACACTGTTTGCCAGATACCTGTAACCGGAGTGTACCAAATGCCATGAGGGTTTGCTATTTGCTTTCCTCTGGGTTGTTCGCCACGATCTGAAGGGTCCCATACTTTTACCACCAGGTCATTATTTCCTTTATTAAGTACAGAAGTAATATCGAAATAGAAAGGAGTAAATCCGCCTGTGTGTTCGCCTACTTTTACATCATTCACCCAAACTTCTGCTTTCCAGTCTACTGCTCCGAAATGCAACAGGATTTGTTTACCACGCCAGGCAGAAGGAACGTCGAAAGTACGTTGGTACCACAGTTCTTCTTTCTCGTTTATCATTTTGCCTACGCCTGATAAAGACGATTCTACGGCAAAAGGAACAAGAATATCACCCTGGTAAGTGGCAGGTGCAGGAGTACCTTTGGGAGTGATTGCATATTTCCAAAGCCCGTTCAGGTTTTTCCAGTCGTTGCGCTCCATGATAGGACGCGGATATTCCGGCAATACGTTTTTAGGGTCAAGCTGTTCTCCCCACGATGTTTTGATTTTGTCACCGGCAGGTTTCCATTGAGCAAAAGTCGAACTGCATAAAGCCAATGCAAGCAGCATTGTTAGAAAATTCTTTTTCATGTTCATGGTATAAAAATATAGTTAGTTATTAGATATAAATTCCATTAAAAGGATATTGCAAAGAAAGGGGAATTAAAAAAGAATAAAGGAAATTTGCCGTTCAAAAAACAGCAAAATCTCTTCTTTTTCGTTAAATAAAGAGGTTTTAGTGGTGTAAATGGAACGATTGACTAGTTTTTATTCTTTATTGAACCGTTATTTTTATATGATATTGGAAATTATGTACATCTTTGTAATGCAATATCAGGATGCAAAATATAATAGCCTAAAAAGTTTCTTTTATATGAGATTTTGTATATTTTTGTAGGACTGATGGTAGTTAATTTATTCTTATCTGATATTTATGCGGAAACATAGACAAAAATACGTTTGGGACTTTTGGATATTATCCTTTATTGTTATTTCTATATTTTATATGGGGTGTACAAGTGGAAAGCCATCTCAATATAGAGAGGAAGTTGCTAAACAAATGTCACTCGCTTTGCAACAGAAAGATATGTATTGCCAAAAGAAACTGAATCGTATCGATTCTATTCGGAACTTCTTGAATGTGAATGAAAAAAGGAGGACGGACGAAGAAAAGTTTCAGATCAATGCAAACTTGTATAATGAATTTAAACTTTATTCTTTCGATTCTGCCTTTCATTATGCCACACAGTTGTGCAAGATAGCCAGTAGCATAGATAGTGCTGCATATATGGTAAATGCTAAAACCAAGCTGGGATATATTTTAGCACGCGGAGGTTTCTTTAAAGAGGCTATAGATTCACTTTCTTCCATCCGGATTGAGAAAGAGACATTACCTGCTCAAGTGTTGGCGGACTATTATATTAGCTTTGGGCGTGTTTATCATGATTTGGCGGATTATGCAAAAGACGATGTGTTTTCATCCAAGTATAACCAAATAGGAAATGAACTCTTGACGGAAAGTCTGTCTTATCTTTCTGATTCGTCAACAATCTATTATGTGAGAGGAAAAATAGCCCTTAAAGACGATAAGTTAGCTGAGTCCAAACAACTTTATAGGCAGGCTTTAGAATTATGCGATATGACTGACACGGAAACACTTTCCGTACTCCTGTCGACATTGGCATTTATCGATCGTAGGTTGGAACTGAACGATGAGGCTATCTATTACTATGTGAAGGCGGCTGTGAATGATATCCGCAGTGCCACCAAAGAGTCGGTCTCTATGAGAGGATTGGCAACGATGCTGTATTATCATAAAAATGATGTAAACCGTGCATCTGAATATATAAATGAGGCATTTGAAGATGCAACTTTTTATGGAACCCGTCACAGGATTAATGTCATCGGAACTTTATTACCTGTATTTGTCGGAGAGAAACTCGATATAGAGCAGGTTAAGCGGCAGACTTTTCAGGATAGTCTTATCTTGACTTCTATTTTTGCGATTATATTAATAGTGGCCATCATTTATATTCTAGTACAGATGAAGCACTTGCGTCGTTCCCGTCAATTGTTGGAAAAGCTGAACTTGAAATTGTCGGAAGCAAACCGTATTAAGAATTCGTATATAGGACACTATCTGGATGCTACTTTTAAATTAGTTAATCAGCTTGATAATTTTGTATTGGTAGGGCAGCAGAAGTTGGAGAATAAGCAGTATGATTCTCTTTCTTCGATGATTCATAATTTAAATTCGGATTTTAACAGGAAAAGTGCTTTTGCTGATTTTGACAGGACATTCTTATCCTTATTTCCAACATTTGTCGAAAATTTCAATTCATTGCTTCAACCGAATGATAAATTTGCATTGGAGAATAAAGATGCGTTAAACTCTACCTTACGTATTTTTGCCTTGATCCGGTTGGGAATTACAGAGTCTGAACAAATATCAGAAATCCTGGGATATTCCGTGAACACCGTTTATAATTATAGAGTTCGCACTCGAAATAAAGCTGTTGATCCTGCTAATTTTGAAAAAAATATCAGAAAAATAGGTCTGTAGTTGTTATATAAGTACGTATAAATCCCTATATTTTCACCTGTTTTTAATTTTGTAATCATTTGATTATTATTTAATTAGTTTTCTAATTCCCCTATATTTTTGTTATATGGCGGATATATCCCCTCTTTTTCCGGTTGGTAATTCTTAATTTTGCCTATGCTTCGATTAACAAAGAGTATAAACGACTTAAATCAAAAAGAACCGTGAAAAGTATGAAGAACTACAACCGATTATTTTTATTGAATCTAATTGCTTTATTTTTTCTTTCCACTTCGTCTCTGGCAATAAATTCCATTTCTTCTTTAAAATTGGAGAAAGGTAATTTTCGGATTTTGTTATCCGGGCATGAAGTAGAACCTGTAAAGCTGGCGGCAGAAACCTTATCTAAAGACTTTGAGAAGGTAATGCATTACAAACCTGTAATCTCACAAACGATTGATGAGGCAAATAGTATTGATATTGTTATCATTAACGAAGAGACGGGCGGTTCTTTGCTTCAGCCTCGATTCATTCGTCCTTTGGATGGTTTCGAATCTCATAGGGTATATTGTAGTCCCGATGAGAAACGTATTTATCTTCATGGAAAAGATATGCGTGGTGCTATATATGCTATTTATACTTTTAGTGAATTATTTCTTGAAGTGCCCCCGTTGTGGTATTTTTCTTCTTGGGAACCGCAGTATAAGAAACAGGTGGAGATACAATCGGACTTTGACTATTTTCAGAAGTCACCACAAGTCAGGTATCGTGCTTGGTTCCCTAATGATACCGATTTGTTCAGTCCCTGGAGACGCTTGTCGAAAGAGAACAACGAATTGTGGCTGGAGACTATGTTGCGGTTGAAGCTTAATACTGTCGAATTGGAAGCTACGGTTACATATCCGGATTATAAACTGAATGGTCAGGCTGCTTTATTACGTAAATACGGACTGGTACTTACTTCTCATCATCACGTAGCCTGCAACAATAATCTGAAAAACTGGGAAGGATACTGGCGACGAGTGCGCGGCATGAAAGCACCGGAGTTACTTTTATCGAATGAAAAAGCTCTTGTTGAGTTTTGGCAATATAGCATAGAAACGGTGTGTCGTGATAAACAGGAAAATCTGTGGCAGATTGCTTTTCGTGGTGTAAACGACCAGCCTTTTTGGGCTGCTTTTGCCGATGCTCCGGCGGGTGATAAGGAACGTGCAGAGGTGATTAACCGTATGATCCGCATACAATTGGCTATGATAAAAAAAGCAACTGGAGAGAATGATCCTTTTGTACGAATGACCTTCTACGATGAACTTTCTGACTTGTTGGCTAAAGGCTATTTACAACCTCCGACAGGTAAGAATATGCTTTGGACTTTCGTTGCCGGACGGAGAGATCACTATCCTTACGATGATTTGGTTACATTCGATACGACAAAGCAAGTGAAACTAGGATATTATATGAATCTTCAATTCACTTCGACCGGTGCTCATCTGGCTCCTGCAGAAGGACCATGGAAGATGGAAGCAAACTATCGTTATGTGAATACACGCGGTCCGCTGACTTTTTCGGTGGTTAATGCTGGCAACTTAAGAGAGTTTGTCATGGAAATGTCGGCCAATGCCCGTATGATGTGGGATATGAAGGCGTATAATACAGATTCATTCCTGATTGATTTCTGTACTCAATATTTTGGAAAGGAACATGCAGCAGAGGCTGCCAAACTTTATCATGATTATTACTATGCTTATTGGCAACAGAAGCCTTCAGAGTTTCCGGGGATGGAACGTCAGTTTATCTTTCAGGATTTACGCTATTCTCGTGTTTTTGAACAAATCGGAAAACGTTTTGATGACTTTTCTCCGAATCCTTTGTATGAGATCGGATTTGAACGGGTGCCCGGTCGTTCATTCCGCATTGACGGAAATAATCAGGTTGATTCATTGATTGCGGGAATGAAAAAGACAGCTGTACGTTTTGAGGAGGTTTCACGACATTGTGAAGATTTTCTCAAATCCTTGCCAAAACAAAATCAACGGTTCTTCAGAGATAACTTGGCTGCTCCTTGCCATTATATGGCAGCATTGAGTCATTCATTATATCATTTTGTATCTGCTTATAAAGAAAAGGATCGCAGTAAACGGACTGAACATCTAGGAGTTGCTATCCAGGAATTGGAAGAGGCGCGTGATGCCCTGTATGCAACGCAGGAAGGAGTATTCTCCACTTGGTATATAGGTGATTCCATGAATGGTAAATTCAATATTCCACAGCAACTCAAATTATTAAATAAACTACACAAAGAACTTTAGTAACAATTTATATTAATTACCTAATTGAATCTAATTTATGAGAAATTTAGACTTTAGCACGAAGGTATTTCGTCTGCTGATGCTGGTTCTCCTACTCTTTTCGGTACAGATAAGCCGTGCTGATGAAGGGTGGCCGAGAACTCTCAAAGGGCGAATTGTTGACGCGAAAAGTGGAGAAACCCTTATTGGAGTGAATATCCAGATCTTGGGAACTACCACAGGTACAATTTCAGACTTTGACGGAGGATTTCAATTGGTGGTCAAAGCCAATTCCGTTATCCAGTTTTCGTATGTGGGATATAAACCCATTGAAATCAAAGCTGAAGAAGCGGTAAAGAAAACTGTTTTTCAGATGGAAGAGGATGCTGGTGTACTTGAAGAAGTAGTGGTAGTGGGGTATGGTACCCAAAAAAAGGTGACTAGCGTAGGCTCTATCACACAAGCTGATGGAAATAAGTTACTAAGAGGAGGTAGTGTCAATTCAGTAACCGAAGCATTACAAGGAAAATTGAACGGTGTAGTAGCTATTAATTCCGGTGGTATGCCGGGAGGGAATGATGTTTCTATGTATATCCGTGGTAAGAGTACATGGGGAAATACAGATCCGCTTGTATTGCTTGATGGTATTCAGAGTGATATTAAGGATGTGGATATGAATGAGATCGAATCTATCTCTGTATTGAAAGATGCTTCGGCAACTGCTGTATATGGTGTACGGGGAGGTAATGGTGTCATTTTGATTACTACTAAGCGTGGTACAAATAAAGCACCTACTATCAGTTTTTCGGCAAATTATACGTATAAGTCACCGACTACCAGTATGGAACTTGCTGATTATGTTACGTCCATGCGGGCTTATAACCAAGCTATGGCTAATGATGGGAGCTGGAACAAGTTGATTCCCAGGTCTACACTTGATGCATGGGAACGTGCTTATGCCGAAGGAAATTATGGTGCGTACAATGATGTATTTCCTTATGTAAACTGGTGGGATGAGTTGGTCGGGTCAGGTTTTACCCAGAATTATAATGTTAATATTCGTGGTGGTACGGATTATATGAAGTATTTTGCTTCGGTTGGTTACCAGGGTGACGGTGATATTTATAAGTTAAAGAAAAATGACTCATTTGATCCCCGACATAGTTATAAACGTTACAACTGGCGGTCGAATTTTGATTTCAATATAACGAAATCCACAAAACTTTCTATTAATGTGGCAGGTAAGATGGCTTATCGTAATAAAGCACTTGATGACAGTAATCCGTTCTATGCTATATTGACGAGCCCGACGAGTGTCTATCCTGTGAAATATTCTGATGGGGAATGGGGAGATGATACTTACACCAATCCGGTAGCTAATATGAATATGGAAGGTGCTAATCTGCGTAAAACATTTCAAGGGTGGTATGATGCTTCTCTTGAACAGAAGCTTGATTTTATTACTAAAGGGTTGAAAGTAAATGCCAAGGTTTCTTATTCTTCATCATCTACTACTTCTACAGCCACTTATCTGGGTACGGAAGCAGCAAGTCAGGCGTTTAAATATATTATTCGTTATTCACGTACATACGACTATGCTAACCCGATTATTGGTGAAGATGGACAGTTAACTTATCCGATGTTGGAAAGTAAGCGTCTTCCTTATGAAACATCAGTGTCTAATCCTCCTTTTGTTAAGTATTACGATCAGCTGGATGCTTATAGCCGTCGGTTTTATTACGAATTCTCTATTGCTTACAACCGTTCGTTCGGGGATCATAATGTAAGTGCACTTGCATTGGTGAATCGTCAGATCTTTGACTCAAAAGATGGTGGCGATATTCGTTTTCCGAACTATAATGAGGATTGGGTTGGACGAGCTACCTATAACTGGCGCGAACGTTATCTGGCGGAGATGAACATTTCATATACAGGTTCGGAGAAGTTCGCACGTGGACATCGGTTCGGTTTGTTCCCTTCTTTCTCATTAGGATGGCGGTTATCTGAAGAATCGTTTATCAAGAAACATTTGGGAGACGTACTTACAAATGCCAAAATTCGTTACTCGTGGGGAAAAGTAGGATCGGATGCCGGAGCAAGTCGTTGGAACTATATTCAATCGTTTACCTCCGGAGACCATCTGACTTTGGGCACTGATGCTACCGGACATAATTGGGGACCGCTTTATACAGAAGGTTCTATCGCTAATCTGGGCTCTACTTGGGAAAAATCAACCAAACAAAATTTAGGTATCGAAATTGGTCTGTGGAATAAATTGTCATTAACGCTTGACTTGTTTGACGAAAAGCGTAGGGATATCTTAATGACACCCAATACCACATCTTCTATTGCGGGAGCTACTTTTAATTCGTTGAATATTGGAAAAACGAAGAATCATGGTATCGAACTGGAGTTGCGTTGGGATGATAAGATTGGCAAGGATTTTCATTATTATGCCAATTTTACAATGGCGTCAAGCGAGAATCGTATTGTATTCCAGGATGATCCGTATAAATCTCCAGACCATTTGAAAAAGGCGGGAAAGCCGATCGGGCATCAAGCACGATATTTGGCAATAGGTAACTATGGCTCTATTGACGATGTATTTAATTATGCTCAAAGCGGCACTATCAATTCCATATCACCGAATCAGGTGATTCCTGGTGACTTGGTATATATCGATTTTGATGCTAATGGTATTCTGAACGGTCAGGATAAGGTGGCGGTCGATCAGTTGAATTATCCGCTTCATACCTATGGTCTTGATTTGGGATTTAATTGGAGAGGGTTGAGTTTCAGTGCTATGATATATGCTCCTACAGGTGTATGGAAATTGGTGGATACAGTTTATGCATCTTCGTTTAAAGGCGGAAGAGTAAATGCACAACCTGGAGCGTTAAATACTTGGTCGCCTGAAACGGCTAGTTCAAGTGGCATTCAGAGACCTTCTTTACATTTAAAGGATGATGGTGGATTTAACGGTACTGAAAGCACTTGGCGCTACCGGAACTTTTCATATCTACGTCTAAAGAATGTGGAGGTTAGTTATCAGTTACCTAAGCGTTGTCTAACTCCAATGCGTATCTCTAGTTTACAGGTCTACGTTACTGGTAATAACTTGTTGACTTTTTGGGGAGGTGACAATCGCATAGATCCGGAAGGTAATCAGACAGGTTATCCTATTCTGCGTTCGGTAACATCGGGAATCAGACTTTCATTCTAATCTTAATAAAAATAATGATCATAATGAAGAATAAATGTACATATATACTTGTCGGTCTCATGCTTTTCCTGACTGGATGTGAAGATTTTCTGGATAAGCGTGAAGATGCAGGCGGACTTGATGAAACTGCTATTTATGCCAGTTATGAGTCTATACGTGGCTTTTTGGATAAAGTATACAGTAAACTGGACACTTATAACTGTATGGTGAGCCGTGATGCAGGAAGTTACGGTCGTACGTATGTCGGCGCAATGGCTGATGAGATGGGAGTAGTATATAATAATACGGTTTTTAATAAGTTCTTTTCAGGAGCATGGTTGCTGACAGGGAAGAGCGAGAATGTTACCGAGATAGGTAATGGAAGCTTAACTCCGATTGGCAGGGCTTATCCGGCTTTGCGTATAGTGAACCGTGTTATTGAGAATATAGATAAAGTTCCACTGACGGAAGAACAGCGGAATGAAATATTGGGACAGGCTTATTTCTATCGTGCCTGGTTCTATTTTCAAGTTATCAAACGTTATGGGGGAATGCCGATTATTGATCGTGTATTTGCCGGTGGAGACGATGATCTGCCTCGTGTAACTTATCATGAGAGTTCGGAATGGATGGTTAGTGATATAGATAAAGCGATTGCAATGCTGCCTGATACTTGGGAAGCTATGCATTATGGACGTCCTACTAAATTGGCTGCTTTAGCTTTCAAAGAAATGGCACTTCTGTATGACGCGAGTCCGTTAATGCAAAATGACCTGGATGCGGTAGTGGTGAAAGAATACGATAAAGAACGGGCTAAGAAAGCAGCACAAGCAGCTTGGGCAGCTATCAGTTATATGAAAAAAAATGAATCGCTTACAGGAGTCCGGTTGGCGACAAAAGAGGAATATACGAATACTTTCTGGTTTCCCGATACGGAACTCAAGAGGGCGGAACATATATGGATGTGCCGTAATATACAAGGTACGACTAATCGCTCTATGTGTATTCGTGCATTTTGGCTGTATGGAGATATGACCGGGCAGACTGGGGCGGAATCTATGGCTATGTCATGTCCTACCTTGAACGCTGCTAACATGTACGAGCGTCAGGGTGAGGATGGTATCTATTATCCGATTGACGATCCGAGATCCGGTTACCAGTTTGATCCCGAACATGCTTTTGTCCGCCGTGATCCTCGTTTTTATAATAATATCCTGATTCCGGGTGATGAATGGGGGACGTATAAGGATGGAGCTCCTCATTATATCCGTTTGTGGGTAGGTTGTTCTGCTTATAATCAGTATTTGACGAATTCTAATACGAATGCTCGTGAATTGTCAGGTTTTATGTGTCGCAAATTCTTATGGCCGGAAGCAAACCAGAAACATACAGGAAGTACGAGTGGGGCGGTTACTTATATAGGTAAAATAGCACAAACGGTATTTATCAGAGTTTCGCAACTTTATCTGGATTTCGCCGAAGCCTCTTTTGAAGCTACGGGAAGTGCCACGGCTAAAGTGGAAGGATGTGATATGTCTGCTGTAGAAGCGCTGAATTTAATTCGTAAACGTATCGGGGTTACAAATTTGCCTTCTGATATTGTGAATGATCCAGTTAAGTTCCGTGAAGCTTATCGCCGTGAGCGTGGTGTGGAGCTGATGTTCGAGCATCATCGCTGGTGGGATTTGCGTCGTTGGATGGTTATGCACGAGGTGTTTAAAGCACCGTTCCCGCTCAAAGGGGTACGCTTCCATCCAGTAGGAAGTTATGGAGATAAGGCAGGTAACTATACTCGTCCGGCTAGCTTTACGTATGAAGAATTTGAAATGACTAAAGAGGTACGTAACTTTTCTAATATGCGTAATTACTGGTATCCGCTTCCTCAACATGACGTTGATGCTCTTCGCAATCTGAAACAGAATCCAGGTTGGTAATGAAAAACACTTAATAGTTGATGTTAATGAAAAACAAATATCATATATTCTTTACTGGTATGCTGTCCATTGCTTTTTTCATGGGAGCTACCGTAGACACGAAAGCTCAAGATTCGATAGCAGTCGTTAGTCGTGTCAATATTGAACACCTGAAAGCAATGCCCGACTTGCAACTCTCCAATACATTGCAAGGGCAAGCGGCAGGTTTGATTGTTATTCCTAATACGGGAGGTATCGGTTATGCCAACTCGACATTTTATGTTCGGGGACAACATAGTAACGGAACTAATAAGGCTATCGTAATTATAGATGGCATTGAACGTCCGATAGATGATATATTGCCTGAAGAGATTGAATCTATTGAGGTATTGAAAGACGCATCTGCCAAGATTCTTTATGGTGCGCAGGCTACGAATGGCGTTATCTTAGTGCGTACTAAACGTGGTCAGGCTGGTAAACGGGTGATTCGTTTTGGTGCCGAATACGGGGTACAACCTGTGACTCGCTTACCCGAATATCTTGATTCTTATAATTATGCGACACTCTTTAATGAGGCTTGTGTCAATGACGGCTTGCTTCCTTTGTATTCCGACGCTGATCTTCAAGGGTATCGTAATTCTACCGGGGTGAATGATTTACTTCATCCCAATGTTGATTATTATAAGGAATTTTTGCGCAGCTCAAGTACGTTCCGTAAAGCGACACTGGAATTGAGTGGAGGTAATGCAAGAGCTAAATATGCCGTTACGGTAGGTTATACAGGAAGTTCCGGTTTGGAAAAAGTAGGCGATCGGTCTGACTTGAATCGGGTGAACGCCCGTGGTAATCTGGATATACGTATTACCGATTTCCTTTCGGCTTCGGCAGATGTGGCTGCCCGTGTGGAAAAAAAGGACTGGGGAGCTAAAGATGGTGGCGGGATGTTTAGTGAAATATCGACACTCCGTCCTAATGAATATCCTTTTATGATTTCGGCTGAGGATATACATGGTCATAATGGTATAGCGGCAGATGAAACGTCGTTGTTATTTGGAGCCAGTTCACGTAAGTCAAGCAATCTTTATTCGGATATGCTCTATGGCGGTAATACGTCGGAACGTTATGTCAATAGCCAGACTAACCTCGGTCTTAATTTTGATTTGAATGAGTTTGTGGAAGGACTGGCTGCGGAAGCGTATATTACTTTTGATAATTATAGTTATCTGCGTCAACAATTACGGAATGATTATCCCACTTATTCTATTGATCGTTACCTGAATGCTGCCGGAGATGAGGAAATACGTTTTACAGAACGTAAGAAACTGAATTTGCCCAAGAAACAGTCTATTGCGTCTAACAGCACTTATCGCTATTTCGGATGGAATGCGCGTGTAAAATATAATCGTTCGTTTGGATTGCATGATATGGGAGCAAATGCTGCTTTTCGCTATACGGCAGAGGAAGCTACGGGCAGTTCACAAGATTTGAAAGAAGGTAATTTCACTTTCCGTGCCAATTATGCGTATAACAAACGGTATATGCTTGAAGCTACATTGGCGGCAATGGGGTCTAACAGATTTCAGGGAGATAATAAGTATTTCTTCGCTCATTCGGTAGGAGGTGCATGGATAATATCTAATGAATCTTTTTTAAAGGATATGAAGGCTGTAAATCTTTTGAAAATGAAGGTGAGCTACGGTCATTTAGGATATGCAGGGGATACTGACTTTTTTCTCCATAGAACAAATTGGAGACAAGGGGATAAGGAGGAATTCAAACCTAGTACGGGGGCCAATACAACCGATTTGATTCGTTTAGGTAATCCTGACTTGAAATGGGAGTATTCTAATGAACTGAATATCGGTATTGAAGGTCGTTTCCTGAATAATCGTCTGTCTGGTGAGGTTAATTACTTCCGTGAGTTACGTAAGAATATAATTGGTATCAACTCTGCTAAATATGCAACGATAGGAGGAAATTTCATTCCTTCTGAAAACATAGGTGAGGTATTGAATCAAGGTATTGATGCCTGTGTAAACTGGAATGACAAAGTAGGTGAAGATTTTACGTACAATCTTGGGCTTAATATTACTTTTACTAAAAATAAACTTCGTAAAACGAATGAACTAAGTAATATCGAAGACTATCGAAAGAGTATTGGACAACCTACCAGTGCCATTTTTGGCTGGCAGTCACAAGGTTTATTCGGAAAAGATGTGGCTATTGCCGGGCATCCCTTTCAGAGTTTTGGGAACTATCAGGTAGGAGATATTGCTTATGCTGACTTGAATAATGACGGAATGGTGGATAATAATGACCAGACACGTATCGGACAGAGTTTCCCGAAGACTACGTTGGGAGTGGATGTAACTTTAAACTACAAGGGATTCGGACTCTATATATTGGGTACGGCAACAACCGGAGTCACTCAAATGTTGACTAGCACTTATTACTGGAACAAAGGACTTGATGGTTATTCCGTGCTTGCTGAGGACCGTTATCATCCGGTAAATAATCCTACTGGTACGCAGCCCCGCCTGACTACCACTTCGGGAGTGAATAATTATCGCAACTCTACGTTTTGGACAAAGAACGGTTCATTTTTCCGTCTCAAGAATGTTGAATTGAGCTATACCTTGAATAATAATTCGAAAAAAGGCATAGGCAAGAATTATAAATTCTTTGTGAGGGGAGCTAATTTGTTTGTATTGTCGGGTATTAAGGAACTTGATCCGGAACAGATGCTTGCCGGTATCAGCAATTATCCTGTGTACCGCACGATTACAGGTGGAGTATCTATTAACTTCTAAAGTTGATGCAATTATGAAAGTATTGAAATATATATTTAGTATGATGCTATTGGGTGGCATCATCAGTGCTTGTGCCGACCTTGACACTAAGCTTACAAACGAATGGTCGGAAAGTGATACATGGAGAGATGCGGATATGGCGCAAGGTGTTTTGTTATCTGTTTATCAGGATGTCATGATTGCGCCCGATGCTTGGGACGGCAATTTTCTGGATGCTGCTACAGATAATGCACTGACCCGGAATTATGACTCTAAGGTGTATCGTGCCAGTCAGGGGGCATTTAGTCGTTCTACTAATCCTCTTGGCAATTGGAGCAGTTGCTATGATCAGCTTCAACGGATTCATTTGTTCTTGGATAAAGGGCTGACAGATAACGTGAGTTATGATGTAGCAAATGCAAATAACGACAAAAGAACCAAGCGTCGTCTTCAAGGTGAGGCACTTTTTCTGCGGGCATGGTGTAGTTTTCAGTTATTACAAATGTATGGAGGAAAAACCGATGATGGAGAAGTGCTGGGATATCCGATTGTGACCCGGTATATTACTCCGGAAGAATCTGCCCATCCTGAAAATTTTAAACGTGATACTTATGAGGATTGTGTAAAGCAGATATGCGATGACTGTGAAACAGCTATGTCTCTGTTACCATTAACCTATTCGGGAGGGGATGCTATCTTGGGCGATATATCTTTTGGTAGAGCGTCCGGATTGGCTGCTGCTGCATTGAAAGCGCGTGTATTGCTGTATGCGGCGAGTCCGGCTTATCAATCTGACCGCGTCGTAAAATTGAATGGTATGGGGGATTATACGATTATCGATCAGGTTGCCTATAAAGCAAAATGGGAACGTGCAGCACTCTATGCGTATGAGGTGCTCCAGATGCAAGGGATGGCTACTTATGCTGCGTTGATACCCAATGAATTGTATGACGGCGGTGATGCACAATCTGCAGAATTTCTTTTTAGAACATTCGTAGGTCGCAGTCATGATATTGAAACAAGGCATTATCCTCCTTACTATTATGGGAATGCACAAACTATTCCATCCCAAAATCTGGCTGCTTCATTTCCTGCTAAAAATGGTTTCCCGATAGATGATCCTCGTTCTTTATACGATAAGGATAATCCTTATGATTGCGAACGCGATAACCGTTTTTTAGTGAATCTGTATTACCAAGGACGTCAGTTTGGAGCTAATGCATCTTATATTGACGTAACACCCGGAGGTAAAGATTCCGGCTATTTGGATGTGAAGGCCAGTCGTTCGGGATATTATCTGGCAAAGTTTATCAATGCGGATGTAGCTAATTTCCTGAAACCGTTGGAAGAGCAAGATTCACGTCATTATTATCCGATGTTGCGTAAAGGAGAGGTTTGGTTGAACTTTGCTGAGGCTTCCAATGAAGTGTGGGGGCCGAAGGTAGCAGGCCCCGGATGCTCCATGTCTGCGTATGATGTCATTCGTGTGATTCGTGAGAAATCGGGAGGGATTACGAATACGACCTATCTTGATGAAATGGCTGGTACACCGGAGAGTTTTCGGAAACTGATTCAGAATGAACGCCGGATCGAGTTTGCTTTCGAGAACCAACGTTTCTGGGACTTACGTCGTTGGTTGCTGCCACTAAATGAATCAATTTTAGGTATGGAGGTTACTCGTAAAGAGGATAGTAGCGAAAATTTTGAAGTAAAATTGGTGGAGGAACGGCCGCTCAATGATATCCGCTATTACTATCTTCCTTTGCCGTATGATGAATTACAGAAGAATCCGAATCTGAAAAATAATAAAGGTTGGTAATAATCTAATTAAAAGAAAATAAACACATGAAATTAGTAAAGTTTTTATTCGTATCGTTCGTTGTGCTGGTTAGCTTTACCTCATGTTATGATGAGTATACTAACGATTATGAAACTCCCAATATGGGTTTTGCTGTGGCTAACCCCTTGCGTACAGTGATTGCTGATAGAGATATGCCTATATATATAGGCGTATCTATCGGTGGTAAACGTGAAGTGGATATGTCGGATTGGGCAAAATTTGAGATTGATCCGTCATTGGTAGAAGAGACTGGCAAAGTATTGCTTCCAAGTAATTACTATACATTATCTGACCAGGAATATTTTCGTGTACGTAAGTCTAATCTTCCGGTTGCTGATGTCCGTATAGATTTTACGGAGGCATTTTATAACGATCCGCTTTGTCTGGAAGCGCACTATGTATTGCCATTTCGTATGACAGAAAACTCTTTGGGAGCTTTACGCGAGGGAGCTGAAACAACTGTTGCTGTTATTAAATACATTAGCACTTACGCCGGAACTTATTATCGGATGGGAAAGGTGACAGAGGTGGATGCTTCAGGGATTGCCATAGGACAACCGGTAAGTTATGGTGATACGTATGATATCATCAACTGTAGTACCGTTGCTTTTAATAGCAAGGCTCCGCGCATTGTGGTTTGTCCTGGTGTTGGTAATGAAAAAGAGGGGGTTGGTAGTGTAACGCTCTCAATGGATGCGGACAAGAATGTGTCAGTAACTGGTGTGGATGGAAAGGCGGCTATCAGCAATGCTTCAGGAAGTTATAAAATAGAAGGAGACTATGAATATGTTGCTGATGTCACTAAACGCGCTCCTCAATTTGATTTGGAGTATACTTATGAGAAAGCGGGCAAATATTATCATGTAGTAGAAAAATTGGTTCTACGTCAGGATCCGCTTTATGATTTGCGCGTTGAGACATGGTGATGAGTAATAGATATGATTGAAACATAATATTAAGCAAAGATGAAAAAAAATATATTTCTCGTGCTATGCATTTCTTTTATTTGTTTTGGCTGTAGTGCAGAAGCGGAATGGGAAAAATTAAAAGTAAAAGAAGTAGTGAAGACGGATCCTGTTATTGATTGGTCGGCTACTGCTGATAGTTGTACCTATGTTCTTATTGAGCAGTTTATGAATAAAGAAAAAGGAACTTTCTGGAAATCACCGAAAGATGTGAGTGGAGGCTCGTATAATATTTATTGGCAACAGGCACATGCGATGGATGTCGTTATATATTCTTATGAGCGTATAAAGGATAAGAATCCGGCATTGGCTGCCACATACAAGAATTATTTCAAATTATGGTTTGATAATAAGGCGAATAATTATCATCATAGTGACAGTGATGAAACTGGATTTTTGAATCCTTTTACGGATGATATGTGTTGGATTTGCCTTACGTTGATACATTTGTCGGAAGCTACCGGTGATGCTGTTTATATAAATATGGCAAAAAATATTTATGATACACATATTATAACCCGGGCATGGACAGATGCTAAAGGAACCGGATTGCCTTGGAAAAGCGATGATAAGAGCCGAAATGCTTGTACAAACTCTCCCGGTTGTTTAGTTGCTGCCAAACTGTATAGGAAGTTTGGAGGAGAAAATTATCTCGAAGATGCGAAAATGTTATATAAATATATTGTGGGTAGTTTACTGAAAAGTGACGGAAGAGTGGAAGAGCCTCCTTTGACATATACACAGGGGACTTTTGGAGAGGCATGCCGACAATTATATCATATTACGCAGGAACGGGAATATATGAGAAAGGCTGAATTGGTAATAAACTATACAATGACTAGTGATCGTTGTTTGCAAAACTGGATTTTGCGGGATGAAGGAACAAATATGGATGGAAGTATTTTTAAAGCGGTATTTGTGCCTTATGCTGTAAATTTGGCTTTGGATGATGATACTTCTGATTTTGTGAAAAAGCGTATTAAAACTTTTTTGTTGGACAATGCCGAAGCATTGTGGAAAAACATGGATAGAAGAAAATATCCTGCTATGTATTGCAATTATTATTGGGGTAGTATGTTTCCTTCCAATGAAATTGCATCCATGGGGGCACAGGCAAGTGGTAGCTCTTTAATGGAAGGAGTTGCCCGAATGATGGTGACTCCGGAAAAATAAAGTTATCTTTGTAGCCCAATATAATTAAATCGAGCTTATGAATCATCGGTTCCGTTGTTCTTGCATTATCTTGTTCATTTTTTATTCTTGTATTAGTCATCTTTATGGGCAGGTGCAGGCAGTATCTACCGTTGATACAGGATATGAACTTTGGTTGAATTACAAATCCGGCTCCAATTCCCGATTGAAGCAAGCTGCTATTCGGTATGCCAGTCAGGTTCGTTTGGCGGGAAGCCAGTATGATGAAGTAATAAGAGAGGAATTGGAGCGTGCTTTAAAAGCATTGCTGGAAATTACACCAGGTTTTGTTCGTGGTGAAGAGGCTGGAATTCAGATGAGTTTCTGTACAGATAAAAGGCTGGGTAAGGAAGGATATATCATCCGTAGTGGTAAAAAGAGGATAACACTTCAAGCCTATTCCGATGCAGGGTTTCTTTATGGCACGTTCCATCTGATTCGATTGATTCAATGTGGTGAACCACTTGTACAACTGAATATAAGAGAGATACCTGCATTGGAATTTCGACAACTTAATCATTGGGATGATTTAAATGGAAATATAGAGCGGGGATATGCTGGTAAGTCGTTATGGAAATGGGAGGAGTTGCCGGAGAAAGTCGATAGTAGATATACTGACTATGCCCGTACTAATGCATCTATAGGCATAAATGGAGTCGTGTTGAATAACGTTAATGCCGATCCTCGTATTTTGCGCAGGGACTATTTGAAGAAAGTAGCTGCCTTGGCAGATGTTTTTCGTAAATACCATATACGGGTTTATCTTACAGCTAATTTTGCAGCACCTTTAAAACCGTCGGCAACTCCGGATGTGATGAAGCAATGGGGAGGGATAGGTGACCTTGATACAGCTGATCCGCGAGATCCTCATGTACAAGCGTGGTGGAAAGCGAAAGTTGATGAGATATATGAGCTGATTCCTGATTTTGGCGGATTTTTAGTAAAGGCCAATTCGGAAGGTATGCCCGGTCCTCAAGACTATCATTGTACTCATGCAGAAGGAGCAAATTTGTTGGCCCGTGCTTTAAAACCTCATGGAGGCATTGTGATGTGGCGCACTTTTGTTTATAATCCAGAGATTGATAAAGATCGTATCAAACGTTCTTATAAAGAGTTTCTTCCGCTTGATGGAAAGTTTGATGACAATGTGGTCTTACAGACGAAAAACGGGGCACTTGATTTCCAACCGAGTGAACCTGCCCAACCTTTATTTGGGAGTATGAAATATACTTCTTTGATGCCGGAACTCCAGATTACTCAAGAATATACAGGACATTCTACATATCTGGTTTATTTATTGCCTATGTGGAGGGAGTTCTTGGATTTTGATACCTATAGTGAAGGAAGAGGAAGTACAGTGAAGAGTATTATTACAGGTAGGACTGCTTCTTATCCCTTTCGTGCAATTGCAGGTGTGGCAAATACTGGAGATTTACAGAATTGGACAGGACACCACTTTGCGCAAGCCAACTGGTTTGCTTTTGGGCGTTTAGCATGGAATCCCGATGAAGAAACAGAAAAAATAACTTCTGAATGGATAAAGTCTACCTGGAATTGTGACGAACAAACTCTAAAGGTTATTGAACAAATGATGATGCCGACTTGGGATCGCTTTGTTCGTAGCCATTCGCCTTATAGCCTTGGATTAACTACTCAGGTAAAATGTCATTATAAAGCAGGATTCGGAATACGTGCCAATAAAGAGTGGAAAATTAGTAAAGAAAGTATTGGTAATGATCGTACTGTCAATGGGTCTGATTATGTATCTCAATATTGGAGGCCTAATCGTTCAATCTTTAATGATATAAATCTGTGCCCTGAACTGTATTTGCTTTGTTTTCATAATGTATCGTGGGAGCATAGAATGAAATCCGGTTTGACTCTTCGTGAAGAATTAACCGCTAATTTAAAACTGGGAATAGAACAAGCTGATAGAAATATCCGGCTTTGGAAATCAATTCGTCATAAGATTGATTCCCGGAGATTTGCAGAGGTAATGGAAAGTCTTTTGAAAGAACGGAGAGATGCTGAAACATATTACAATGTTGCTATTCATTTTTTTGATCTTTATAAGTAAAATCTGTATTGGATGAGTTTTGATGTGAAAATGGTTATTTTTTGTCCTTTATTGAATGGCTATTTTCGTAACTTATTGGAAAGATTGCCGAACTTTGGGTGTGAGTAATTCATACACTTCTTGTTACTAAACTTATTACGATATTATGTTATGAATAGAAAAGTTTTATTCTCAATCTCTGCTGTTTCTGGTATGATAAATATCATCCCAATGTCGGCACAAACACCCAAACCCAATGTTGTTATCATCATGACTGACCAACAGCGAGCTGATTTGTGTGGTCGCGAAGGTTTTCCGATGGCTGTCACTCCTTTTGTCGATTCACTGGCATTGAGTAATGTCTGGTTTGATAAGGCGTATACGGTAGCTCCTGCTAGTATGCCTGCGCGTTGTTCCATGTTTACAGGACGTTATCCGACTGCTACGCATGTCCGTACGAACCACAACACTCCCGATATGTATTATAAGAAAGATATGCTCGAAGTGTTTAAAGAACAAGGATATAAGACGGCATTACTGGGAAAGAACCATGCGCATGTGAAAGGGAAAGATTTTGATTATTGTGAGGAATATTTTCATTGGGGAAAGAATCAGCGTGATACGCAGGAAGATAAGGACTTTGCATTTTTTCTGAATAATAAAGCGAGAGGTCAATATTTGGAAGCCACCCCTTTCCCGGCAGAAGCGCAGAATCCGGTGAAAATGGTTACCAAAGCTTTGGCTTGGGCGGAGCTGCAAAAAGATTCCGCATTCTTTATGTGGGTTTCAATGCCTGAACCGCATAATCCATATCAGATATCAGAGCCTTATTTCTCAATGTTTTCTCCAGAAAAGATACCGGCAACTTTGACTAGCCGGAACGATTTATCTAAAAAAGGAAATAAGTATGAGATTTTGGCGGAATTGGAAGATACAGCCTGCCCGAACCTGGCGGAAGATCTTCCTCGTTTGCGTGGGAATTATTTGGGAATGCTTCGTCTGATTGATGATCAGACCAAACGTCTGATTGAAGGATTCAAAGCAGCCGGGCTTTATGAAAATACCATTTTTGTAATCCTGTCAGACCATGGGGATTATTGTGGGGAGTATGGCTTGATTCGTAAAGGTGCAGGAGTGCCTGAATGTTTGACCCGTATTCCGATGATTTGGGCAGGATATAACATTCATCCGCAAAAATCTCCTATGGATGCACATGTTTCTATTGCTGATGTATTTCCTACTATTTGTACAGCAATCGGTGCAGATATACCTCTAGGAGTGCAAGGACGCAGTTTATGGCCGATGTTGACGGGTAAATCGTACCCAAAGAAAGAATTCTCGAGTGTAATTGTACAACAGGGATTCGGTGGTGAAGATTTCACCCGGGATGAACCGTTGACATTTGCTAAAGAGGGGGCTTTGCAACCCAATAAAATAGCTCACTTTGACGAACTGAATACCTGGACACAAAGCGGAACTGAACGTATGGTTCGCAAAGATGACTGGAAACTAGTACTCGACAATTATGGTCGTGGTGAACTGTATAACTTGAAAGCCGATCCTTCCGAGATTAATAATCTTTATAATAAAAAGAAATATGCCTCCAAACAAATGGAATTGCTGGAAGAATTGATGACTTGGGAACTGCGTGTACAAGACCCATTGCCGGTGCCAAGAAATCGTTATCATTTTAAGCGGAATCCATATAACTATCATTTTGAAGATAAAAAGAAATAGAACTGAATAACTAGAACTACTGTATCAATGAGAATCTTTTCGCTATTAATATTATTGGTAGTGGCATCTGCCCTGCAATCACAAGTGGTTGTGAATGAGAATGTAAAACATAGTAAATATGCTTTCCCATTAGTCGCATCGAAAATAAAGGCGACCGTGTGTTATGATGCCAATGATTACCCGGTTGTAAAGAAGGTTGCCGAACTGTTTGTGTCTGATATTGAAAATGTCACAGGGCAGAGATTAAAATTGGCAGATGAATGGCAGAAAGGAAGAACAGTGGTGATTGTCGGTACTATTGAAAAGAATCAGGCAATTCGTCAGCTAGCCTCCAATGGGAAAATAGATATATCTCCTTTGGAAGGAGCATGGGAACGTTATCTGATTCAGACAGTTAATCATCCTTTTCCAGGAGTAGATAAAGCGCTGATTGTAGCCGGAAGTGACAGGCGAGGAGCTTCTTACGGTTTGTTTTCTCTTTCGGAAATGGCAGGTGTGTCTCCTTGGTATTGGTGGGCGGATGTCCCCGTGAAGAAACATAAAACACTTTATGTGGATGCTCCCACCTCTGTTTCCAAGACCCCTTCCGTCAAATATAGAGGCGTTTTTCTGAATGATGAAGATTGGGGACTGAAACCTTGGGCCGCTAAGACTTTTGAGAAAGAGCGTGGCAATATAGGTCCCCGTACTTATGCCAAAATATGCGAATTGTTGTTACGGTTGAAAGCCAATCATCTGGCTCCTGCCATGCATCCGGTGTCGACCGCATTTTATAAGATACCTGAAAATAAGTTGGTGGCAGATACTTTTGCTATTGTAATGGGGTCCAGTCATTGCGAACCATTATTGTTAAATACAGCTAGTGAATGGAATTCAAAAACGATGGGGCCTTGGGATTATGGTAAAAATAAGGATAAAATTAATGAAGTTCTAGGAAACCGTGTAAAGGAAAACTGTGCCTATGAGAATGTATATACATTGGCTTTGAGAGGATTGCATGATGCGGCAATGGGAGGAGGTGATGTCCCCATGAAAGAAAAGGTCAAAATGCTGGAGAGTGCGTTGAAAGACCAGCGTAATTTGATTGCAGAACATTTTGATCGACCGGTTGAAACAATTCCACAGGCATTTACTCCATACAAGGAGGTGTTGGAAATCTATTCGAATGGATTGGAATTGCCGGATGATGTAACCATTATTTGGCCGGATGATAACTTCGGCTATATGAAGCGCTTAAGTGGCCCGCATGAACAGAAGCGCTCCGGGCGTGCAGGTGTTTACTACCATGTCTCTTATCTGGGAGTTCCCCATAGCTATTTGTGGTACAGCACTACTCCCCCGGCTCTGATGTATGAGGAACTCCGAAAGGCTTATGATACGACGGCAGACCGTATCTGGCTGGCTAATTGCGGTGATTTAAAAGGAGCCGAAATGCAAGTCTCTTTATTCCTTGATATGGCTTATGATATAGATAGCTTTAATGCGAATAATGTGGTTACCTATCCCGCCCGTTGGTTGGCAAAGATGTTTGGGGAGCAGTATTATAGCGTATTTGAAGATATCACTTCTTCGCATATCAATCTGGCCTTTTCCCGGAAACCGGAATATATGGGTTGGGGATATTGGAATAATTATTGGGGCGGGGGAGAGAAACGTACGGATACGGAGTTCTCTTTTGCCAATTATAATGAAGCAGAAAATCGTCTGAACGAATATAGCCGTATTGGGAAGAAAGCGGAAAATCTTTTGGCATCTTTGGATAAAGACAGTCAGCCGGCTTTTTATCAGTTATTATACTACCCGGTGAAAGGTGCCGAACTGATGAACCACATGACTATAAAAGGACAATATTATCGGCAGTATGTTCGTCAGCAGCGTGCCGCCGCCAATTTGATAAAGGAGAAGGTAAAGAATTACCATGATAGTCTGCAAATCATAACTGAAGGGTATAATTCCTTGTTGAACGGGAAATGGAAATATATGATGTCTTTGAAACAGAATTATGAAGGTTCCAGTTCTTACTTTATGCTCCCGTTGATGGAAGAAAGTTATACACCGGTTGGTGCTCCTAAATTGGCTCTTCAGGCAGAAAGTGAAATTTTGGATAAAGGTGGGATAAGCTATCATAGTTTGCCTGTTTATAACACTTTTTCCCGTAAAAGCCATTGGGTCGATGTGTATAATCAAGGAAGTGGAGATTTGAGTTGGACTGCAAAGTCTTCGGACGATTGGATTATAGTGTCTCAAAAAGCTGGGAAAACTCCGACAGAGGACCGAATCAGGGTATCTGTTGATTGGGAGAAAGTTCCGGTTGGAGAGAGTATTAAAGGTGCTGTGGAGTTTAGTTCTAATGATCAAAAAGAATGTGTATTGGTTTCTGTTTTTAATCCGGCGTCTCCTGTGCGTGATGAGATGCAAGGAGTGTATATGGAAGAGAATGGGTATGTCTCTATTCCGGCTGCAGGGTTTCATCGTAAGTTTGAGAGTAATGACATAAAAATGAATATTCTTCCCGGGGTTGGGGTTGAAGGGTGTGCTTTGCAATTAGGGAATCCTATATCTCCCTTACAGATGTATCGTGCTGGTGATGTACCTAGAGTGGAATATGATTTTTATACGTTTAATGCCGGGATTTATGATGTGTATACATATGTTCTACCTACATTCCCTTTGCACGCAGAACGAGACTATAAATTGCCGGAACATACTAATTCGGACACAAAGTATAGTGTCCGTATAGATGATGGTTCTATTTCTACTCCTTCTACTTCTGCTATTGAGTATTCTCAAGTTTGGTATGATAGTGTACTGAAGAATTGTAGAGTGAATAAATCTACTTTGTATGTGAAGAAGCCGGGCAAACACACCCTACAGATACGTTGTGGTGATCCCGGAGTCGTCATTCAAAAAATAGTCATCGACATGGGAGGATTAAAACGTTCATACCTTGGACCTGAAAGTACAAAATGTAATTAGTCTAATTGATTGGAGAACCAGATGGCTTTGCCATGGGTTCTCCGGCTTTATCCGGTATTCCCAGTACAGGCATCCCATCTTTGTCCCACTCTATTTTTTGTAAACGGGGAGTACGTGAGTCCATTGCACCCGGAGCATCATTCGGTATCTGACGGGCATGATAAAACATATAACATTCCTTTCCATCTGGTGAAGAGACGAAAGAACTGCCGCCGGGGCCAAAAACTTCATTCTCCGGTTTCTGCTGAAATACGGGTGTCGGATGTTTCTTCCAGGAAGCAGGATCCAACAGGTTGGCATTGGCGTCTGCTGTTAGCAATCCTACACAATAATAGGGAGTCCAGCTACCGCTGGCGGAATAAAAAATGCATACTTTATCTTTATTCTTCGGCTGGAAGAAATGAGGTGCTTCGTTCACATGGATCGGATAGGCTGTTTTGCTGCCATCGGGATTCACCCATTGACACTCCCATTCATATTCAGGTTTGGAAATCAGAACTCTGTCGGAAGAAAGAGTCCACGGATTTTCCATCGAAGCGATGTAAATACATTGTGTCTCGCTGTCAATTCTTCGTTTTTGCCATCCGCACCAAATCATGTAACGCTGTCCGTTGTGTTCGAAAGTACTCGCATGAATTGCCCAGTTGTTATCTTTGTCGGTCGGTATGCGCCCTTTCATGACAAACTTACCCTCTGTAGGAATATCAGCCTCGTTTTCGATCACATAAATCTGGTGATTGTCCATGTTGCCATCGTCTGCAGCGAAGTAAATATACCATTTGTTGTTGATGCGATGCATTTCGGGGGCCCATAAGTGATGGGAATTACTTGGGTCGGTTGGTATCCATACAGGTTTTCTAAGACTATCATTCAAATTTGTTATGTCACTGGTTTCCCAAAGCATAATTCTACTTTCAGAGCCTTGCGTATAATAATATTTTCCTTCATGAAAAACAGCCCATGGCTCTGCTCCTCTTTCACGTAGCGGATTTGTATAAGTAGCTCCTGTTACGGCTTTCTTTTCCGGCTCTGTTTTCTTCTTGGGTTGACAGGATGCACAAATAATTATTAAAAGTACGGTTAGGAATAACAATCTGCTTCTCATGGTATTTTTTACTTAATAATAATATTGCAAAGAAAGCATAAAATCTTGATAAATCATCTTTTTTTTGCAGATTGGTTAGTATTTATCCTTAATTGGTTTGTATTTATTGAATTTCTAGTTGTTTTTTCTCATCTTTGTGGCACGAACTTTAAAATTGATATTGTATGAAACTGAAGCACCTTATTCTTCTTAGTGTTATTTGCTGTTCCCAGTCTGTATTTGGACAAAAAGCCACTCAACAACCGAAGACGAGTGGCAATCCTGTATTTCCGGGATGGTATGCCGATCCAGAAGGAATTGTATTTGGGGATGAATACTGGATTTATCCTACGTATTCGGCGCCTTATGACGAACAGACTTTCATGGACGCCTTCTCGTCTAAAGACCTGGTGAATTGGACAAAGCACCCGAAAGTGTTATCAAAAGAGAATATTAGTTGGTTTAAACGTGCTTTGTGGGCACCTGCCGTGATTCATGCGAATGATAAATATTATATATTCTTTGGTGCGAATGATATCCAAAGCAATAATGAACTGGGCGGTATTGGTGTAGCTGTGGCCGACAATCCTGCCGGACCATTTAAAGATGCGTTAGGCAAACCTCTAATTGATAAATTTGTAAATGGTGCGCAACCGATCGATCAGTTTGTTTACAAAGACGATGACGGACAGTATTATATGTATTATGGTGGCTGGGGACATTGTAATATGGTGAAACTGGCCCCGGACTTGTTGAGTATCGTACCGTTTGAAGATGGTACCCTTTATAAGGAAGTAACCCCCGAAAAATATGTAGAGGGACCTTTTATGTTGAAACGTAACGGAAAATACTATTTTATGTGGTCAGAAGGCGGTTGGACCGGACCGGATTATTGTGTTGCTTATGCCATTGCCGACTCACCGTTCGGACCTTTCAAAAGAGAAGCAAAAATATTACAGAGAGATCCCAATATTGGAACAGGGGCCGGCCATCATTCAGTTGTAAAAGGGCCGGGAGAGGATGAATGGTACATCATTTATCATCGCCATCCATTGGGTGAAACGGATGGAAACGCTCGTGTGACCTGCGTTGACCGTATGTACTTTGATAAAGATGGAAAAATAAAACCCATAAAGATGACTTTCGAGGGAGTAGAGGCAAGCCCATTGAAGTAAAATCTGAAAAGTTCAGCCCATCCGTAATTAATATTTTAATAAAGATGGGCTTTTTTTGATTTATTGTTTTATTTTTGTCCTTGTAAATCAAACATACTTATTATAATGAAACCAGATATACACACTCTTTCTGACTCCCTTTTGTGGAAAAGGTTTCTCGAGGGAGATTCGAGTGCGTATACCCAAATCTATAATCGAACGGTGCAAGATCTGTTTCGATTCGGACTATTATATACTTCAGACAAAGAATTAATTAAAGATTGCATACATGATGTGTTTGTGAAAATCCACATGAATCGTGCAAAGTTAGCCCCAACAGATAATATTGCAGCTTATTTGACGGTAGCGTTGAAAAACACTCTTTTTAATGCGCTAAAAAAGACAACAGATTCTCTTTCGTTTGATGAAATAGGTGAGAGAGAAGAGACGGTTGACGAATCCCCCTCCACTCCGGAAACTATATATATTAATAATGAACAGGAAAAACAAGTTCAGGCAACCGTGCATACTATGATGTCTGTATTGACGGACAGACAGCGTGAAATTATTTACTATCGATATATTAAAGAGATGAGTATCGATGAAATAAGTAAGGTGACAGACATGAATAATCAATCTGTTTCTAACTCCATTCAACGGGCTTTGGGACGTATCCGGGACTTATTTAAGAGAAAATAAGAGAGAATAACCAACCTATTTTTCCTGCCTATCAAAAAAAAGTGGAAAAAACTTCGGAAAAGGTGAGTATAAAATGAAAGTACAACTGTTATTCATACGTAAAGACAATGAAAATGATGAACTCTGAACAAAAACATACAGATTTTTCCCTATATACTTTTGAAGAATTCCTTCAGAATGATTTCTTTATTTCTTCCATGAATCATCCTACGGAAGAAACACAGAAGTTCTGGGATGAATTTGAACAGATGAATCCTTCTAATATAGATGAATATATAGCAGCAAAAAGATATTTGGAGGTTTTTTCAAAAGAGAAAGAAGAAGTACTTTCAAACGAGGAAACGGATGATTTATGGACTCGTATACAGGCAACCAATATAAATAAGGAGAAGGCGAAACGTAAGAACTATTTCTTAATAGGATTGAGTTCGGCGGCCAGTGTTGCTATTCTTGTGGGATGTATCTTCTTATTAAAGAGTTATTCTTCGGTGCTGGATCCGGATATTGCCACTTTTGCAGTGAATACCAAAGCTGATTTGCCTCTGACGGAAGAAACACTGTTGATTTTGGCGGAAGATAACGTAGTGAGCCTGAAAGAAAAAGAAACGGAGATTACGTATGATTCCGTAGAAATCAAAACAAATCAGGAAAGTATACAAAAGGAAAAATCGGCTGCTTACAATCAATTGGTCATTCCGCGTGGAAAGCGATCGGTATTGACGTTTGCCGATGGATCTAAAGTCTGGGTGAATGCCGGCACGAGAGTGATTTATCCGGTAGAGTTTGAAAAAGATAAACGTGAAATCTATGTGGACGGAGAAATCTACATAGAAGTAGCCAGAGATGAAAACCGCCCTTTCTATGTGCGGACCAAAGATATGAATGTCAGGGTGCTTGGTACTAAATTTAATGTAACGGCGTATGAGTCGGAAGCAATTAGAAGTGTAGTGCTGGCGCAAGGATGTGTTCAGGTAGAAACAGCCCGGACTCCGAAAGCGATTTTGGCTCCTAATCAGATGTTCAGTTCTGCCGATGGAAAGGAAAATATATCACAAGTAGATGTGGAACAGGCAATATCGTGGATAAATGGACTCTATTGTTTCCAAAGTGCCGATTTGGGAATAGTCTTGCAACGCCTGTCTACCTATTATGGTGTGAATGTAGAATTTGACCCAGCGCTAAGTAAAATAAAATGTTCCGGAAAAATCGATTTGAAAGACAGCTTTGAAACAGTTATTAATGGATTAACCTTTGTTGCACCAATTTCTTATGCCTATGATGAACAATATAAAACGTATCGAGTAGTAAAGAAATAGATATAAAAAATAAGATAATAAACTAATCTAACTCCCTTATTTTATGGTAATTATTGAAGAGAGTGGATGATACGAACTATCATCCAGATGGGACTTGTGTGCCCATGAATGTTTAGATACAGAAAATAATATTATGAGAAATTTTTAACATGTTTAATATGAAAAATGCAATTAGAGAACGAAAGAGTAAGGTTCTCGGGCTATTCCTGTGCTTTTTACTTCTCGGAATAGACTACTCTTTCGCAAGTTACAACAATTATTCTCAATTTAAGACCCTTTCGGTCAGCGTGAGTAACTCGACGTTGAGAGAAGTGCTTAAAACAATAGAGAAAAGTAGTCAATTTGTTTTCTTCTATTTAGATGACGCTGTCAACTTAGAACGTAAGGTATCTATCGACAGTAAGAATAAGAATATAGAAGAAATTCTTTCTGAACTTTTCGAAGGTACTTCGTGTACTTATCGGATCTCTGACAGGCAAATATTTATTTCCGGAAAAGCCCCTGCTTCAACCGAACAGCAACAGAATAAGCGGAAAATATCCGGACGTGTCACTGATATAAAAGGAGAGCCGCTTATTGGGGTGAACGTCACAGTGGATGGAGATGCAAATGGTTCGATTACGAACATGGATGGTTTGTATGAGATATTCGTAACCAAGAAGAGTGTAGTGCTTAAATTTACCTATATCGGGTTTAAAACTTCTGAAATACGAACCAATGCCTCCACCAACATTTATGATGTCACCTTGGAAGAACAGGTGAACGAATTGGAAGAGACTGTTATTGTGGGTTATGGTACCCAGCGTAAAATAAGTAATATCGGTGCACAGTCTTCCATGAAGATGGAAGATATTAAGACGCCTTCTGCCAGTTTAACAACTACATTGGCAGGTCGTTTGGCGGGTGTTGTGGCCGTACAACGTACAGGAGAACCGGGAAAAGATGCTGCTGATATCTGGATTCGTGGTATTTCCACTCCCAACACTTCTTCTCCGCTGGTATTGGTGGATGGAGTGGAACGTTCGTTCAATGACATTGATCCGGAAGATATTGAATCGTTGACAACGTTGAAAGATGCATCAGCAACAGCTGTGTATGGTGTACGTGGTGCCAATGGCGTAATTTTGATTAAAACCAAACCGGGAAAGGTAGGAAAACCGACAGTGAGCGCGGATTATTATGAATCGTTTACCCGTTTCACGAAGATGGTCGATTTGGCAGATGGTATCACTTATATGAATGCAGCCAACGAGGCAATGCGTAATGACGGTATTGCTACGAAATATACAGAAGATCAGATACGTAACACGATTGCCGGTAAGGATCCTTATCTATATCCGAATGTGGATTGGTTGAAAGAAATCTTTAATGATTGGGGACATAATCGCCGTGTGAATGTAAATGTACGCGGTGGTAGCGAAAAAGTCGCTTATTATGCATCAGTCAGCTACTTTAATGAGACAGGTATGACGGTGACTGATAAGAATATCGACACCTATGATTCTAAAATGAAATATAGCCGTTACAACTTTACTACCAATTTGAATATCGACGTAACTCCTACTACTAAGGTCGAGATCGGTGCGCAAGGTTATCTGGGAGAAGGAAACTATCCGGCCATCTCTTCTGCCGATTTGTATAATGCGGCAATGTCTATCTCACCGGTTGAATATCCGAAGATGTTCTTTGTTAACGGAGAAGCCTTTGTGCCGGGGACTTCAACCAATAACAACTTTAACAACCCTTATTCACAGGCTACACGTCGTGGTTATGACAACCTGACGAAAAATCAGATTTATTCTAATTTGCGCGTCACACAGGATTTGGATATGCTCACGAAAGGACTGAAACTGACTGCTATGTATGCATTCGACGTATACAATGAGATACATGTACATCAGGACCGTGCAGAGTCTACCTACAACTTCCTGGACACTAGTGTTCCTTACGATATGAATGGACAACCTATTCTGCAACGTATTTATGAAGGAAGTAACGTGTTAAGCTATAAACAGGAAACGAGTGGTAACAAAAAGACCTATTTGGAGGCTTCCTTGAACTATGACCGGACATTCAACGACGATCATCGTGTTAGTGCTTTATTCCTGTTCAATCAGCAATCCAAACTATTATATCCGAAAGGAACACTGGAAGATGCGATTCCGTATCGTATGATGGGTATTGCCGGTCGTGCCACTTATTCATGGAAAGACCGTTACTTCGCAGAGTTCAACATCGGTTATAACGGTGCCGAGAACTTTTCGCCTAAACATCGTTTCGGAACTTTCCCTGCATTTGGTGTAGGATGGGTTGTTTCAAATGAGAAATTCTGGCAACCTCTGTCGAAGGCAGTTTCTTTCTTGAAAATACGTTATACCGATGGTAAAGTGGGTAATAGCGAAGTTTCCGACCGTCGTTTCATGTATCTGGATCAGATGAAAGAAAATGGAGACTATGGTTATAAATTCGGACCGAATGGAACTAAGTGGTCCGGTTATGAAACAGTGAATATGGCTGTTGACTTGATTTGGGAAGAATCTCGCAAACAAGACCTGGGTATTGACCTTAAGCTATTTAATGACGATCTGTCTATTGTATTCGACTTGTTTAAAGAACGTCGTGAAAACATCTTGTTGAAGCGTGAACATTCTATACCTTCATTCTTGGGATACAACACATCTGCTCCTTACGGAAACATCGGTATCATAGAAAATAAGGGATTTGACGGAACGATCGAGTATAACAAGCGTATCAATAAAGACTGGGTAATTGCGCTTCGTGGTAATGTCACCTTTAATAAGGATAAATGGATTCAGGGAGAATTGCCGGAACAGAAATACGAATGGATGAACCAATATGGGCACAACATCAATGGAGTGAAAGGATATGTTGCCGAGGGGCTGTTCACTCAAACTGAAATAGATGATATGGCACGCTGGGAATCTTTGTCGGATGCCAATAAAGCCATTACTCCCAAGCCGTTTGCATCACAGTTTGGAACAGTGAAAGCCGGGGATATCAAATACAAGGATTTAAACAATGACGGTCAGATAGACGCATACGACCAGACTTACATTTCTCGTGGGGATGTGCCGACAACTGTCTATGGTTTCGGATTTACAGTAGGTTGGAAAGACTTGTCTGTGGGTATGATGTTCCAGGGCGTAGCAGGAGCCGAACGTGTTTTGAATGGTAGCAGTGTTAATCCGTTTAATGGCGGTGGCGGTAGTGGTAACCTTTACTCTAACATTGGCGACCGTTGGACAGAGGAAAATCCGGATCAGAATGCCTTTTATCCGCGTTTATCTTATGGAAGTGAAACAACCAGTAATATTAATAACTTCCAGAAAAGTACCTGGTGGGTGCGTAACATGAACTTCCTGCGTTTGAAGACATTGCAGATCTCTTATAATCTGCCTAAACCCTGGGTGAATAAAGTTCATCTGAAGAATGCGGCTGTATATGTAATGGGGACTAACCTGTTCACTTTGAGTCGTTTCAAATTGTGGGATCCGGAGTTGAATACCGATAATGGTGCTTCTTATCCGAATACGACTTCTTATTCAGTTGGTATTAATTTCACATTCTAAACAAAAAGATAATGAAAAAATATAATTATATAATCGTTAGTTTGCTGGCGTGTCTCTTGACGACATCTTGTAATGACTATTTTGACCAGGTGCCTGATGACCGTTTATCACTCAAGGAGATTTTCACAACCAGAGATGGAGCCTTGCGGTATCTTTCGAACGTATACACATTCTTACCGGATGAATTTAACCAACGTCAGGTGCATGAAACAAGTCTGTACCGTACTCCCGGTCCCTGGACAGGCTCCAGCGACGAAGCAGAGTGGACAAATGACAATAAAGGGAAATTGATAAATAACAATTCAATCGATGCAACTGAAGGAACGATGGTATTGTATCGCTGGAAGAGCTGGTTTTCAGGTATTCATGAAGCGGCAGTATTTACAGAAAATGTAGATCAGGCACCGCTGACTGTTACAGAAAGAAATCAATGGAAAGCGGAAGCAAGAGCTTTGCGGGCGATCTACTATTTTTATCTAGTACGTACTTATGGCCCGGTTCCTTTGCTTGAAAAGGACTTCCCGATGGATACTCCGAGTGATGAGTTGCAACTCCCGCGTAATACGGTAGACGAGTGTTTCGATTTTATCGTATCAGAGTTGAAAGGTGCGCAAAACGATGGTTTACTGGACGATGCTTCTACCGACAAAGTGTCCGGATATGGCCGTATTGATAAGGCGATTGCACAGGCGTTTATCATCGAGGCATTGACTTATCGTGCCAGCTGGTTATTTAATGGAGAGTGCAATTACTATTCTGACTTGGCTAATACGGACGGAACAAAGCTGTTCCCTAACAAACCGGACGAAGCTGCCAAACGTGCCAATTGGCAGAAAGTGATTAATGAATGTAACACTTTCTTCTCTAATTACGGAAGTCGTTATCATTTGATGTATACCAATAAGGACGGTGTTTCTGTTTCCGGTCCGGACTCGGAAGGCTTCAGCCCGACGGAATCTTATCGCCGTGCAGTAAGAACCCTGTTTTCTGAAATGGGTAACAATAAAGAAATGATTTTCTATCGTTTGGATAATGCTGCCGGAACCATGCAGTACGACCGTATGCCGAATAGGTCCGGTAATACGACTAATTATAGAGGTGGTAGCTTGTTGGGAGCAACCCAAGAAATGGTAGATGCCTATTTCATGTCAAACGGAGAATCTCCTATTTCCGGTTATAGTGCTGACGGAGTCACTCCGATTATCAACGAAAAATCCGATTATGTAGAAGAGGGAGTCTCTACAACAGAATACAAAGGAACAGACGGTACCTTATATGCACCGGCAGGAACCAGAATGATGTATGTTAATCGTGAACCTCGTTTTTATGTAGACATTACCTTTAGTAATTCAAAATGGTTTGATGGAACAGAAGGCGATTATATAGTAGATTTCACTTATAGCGGAAGTTGTGGTAAAGAACAAGGTAGCAATGACTATACAAGTACAGGTTATTTGGTGCGCAAAGGAATGGATTCCGGCGACCGTAACCAGAACTTGGTTTGTGTGCTCTTGCGTCTGACTAATATTTATTTTGACTATATCGAAGCGCTTGCGCATGTCAGCCCGACTCATGAAGACATCTGGACGTATATGAACATGATCCGTAAGCGTGCGGGTATTCCGGGATACGGTGAAACAGTCAATCTGCCTAAACCGACTACAACGGAAGAAGTCATGGAGCTGATTCGTAAGGAGAAACGCATTGAATTGAGTTTCGAAAACTGCCGTTATTTTGATGTACGTCGCTGGGGATTGGTAAATGAGTATTTCAACAAAGCAATTCACGGTATGAATGTCAATTATGACGGAAATGAATTCTTCAAACGTACGGAGATTGTGAAGCGTATTTTTGACCGTCAGTACTTCTTCCCCATACCACAGGGCGAAATTGATATTGATAAGAACTTGGTTCAGAATACAGGATTCTAAATACTGATTATAAAATAGAAATTATGATGAAACAATATATTTTCTCTGCAGTTTGTCTCATGTCCGGTGTCCTTTGTATGTCCTCTTGCAATGAGGATAAACAGGCAAAGCCATATACCCCGGATTACGAGATTGTACCGGAGTATACCAATGCGGATACCTGGACTGCCTATGAAGCATTTAATGATAACTTGCTGGATCCCGATAAGAACATTTATAAAACAAGTACCGCTTATACTGCTGCTACCGACCGTAATAACGGAGCTGCCGCTATCTGGTGCCAACCGATCTATTGGGATATGGCTATGAACGCATATAAACGTGCAAAAGCGGAAGGAGATACGGAAAGAGAAAACAAATACAAGCAGTTGTGTGATGATTTGTTTGCCGGAAATAAAGCACATTATGTAAACTTTGATTTCGACAATAATAATGAGAATACCGGCTGGTTTATCTATGATGATATACAGTGGTGGACCATTACTTTGGCACGTGCTTACGAATTATTTAAAGTGGAAGAGTATCGCAGTCTGGCAGAAGCAAGTTTTGCACGTGTATGGTACGGTTCTCCCCACGTAGGTGATACGGGTTCTTATGCAGATCCTGAAAAGAATTTGGGTGGAGGTATGTTCTGGCAATGGCAGCCTATCGGCAATCCGAATGAAAATGCTGCCGGTGATGGTAAGATGGCTTGTATCAATTTCCCGACTGTGGTAGCTGCATTGACCCTTTACAACAACGTTCCTGCCGATCGTGTGGCTGATCCGAATCCGGAAAGCTGGAGTAATAAGTACGGTGATTTTACCCGTCCGCATTATGAAACGAAGGAAGCTTATCTGGCAAAAGGAAAAGAAATCTATGAATGGGCTGTGAAGAATCTGGTAGACAGCAATACCGGAGAGGTTGCCGACAGCAAGCATGGTGAAGGCAATCCGGCATGGTCGGACCATGTATACAATCAGGCCACTTTTATCGGAGCTTCGTTATTGCTTTATAAAGCTACCGGTGAGAAAACATATTTGGACAATGCAATTTTGGGAGCTGACTATACAATGAATACCATGTCCGGAACGTATGATTTACTGCCGTTCGAGAGTGGCGTGGAACAGGGTATTTATACCGCTATCTTTGCGGAATACATGGCCATGTTGGTAAATGATTGTGGCCAGACCCAGTACGTACCGTTCTTGAAACGTAACATTAATTACGGCTGGGCTAATCGCGACCGGACACGTAATTTGTGTGGTGGCGAATATCATAAGGCACAGATAGAAGGCGCTACTATTGACAGCTATAGTGCATCCGGAATACCGGCATTGATGTTGTTGTTTCCGGCAGATAAATAATTGTAACCCATAAAAAAGAAGAATAATGAATACGAAATATTCAAATTGGAAAATGTGGTATTATGTGTTATGCATGGTACTGACACTTCAATTGGCGGCTTGTTCTGAAGAAACGCATGACGAGTATACTGCGGCTCCTGAAATAGAAGATACCTATATTGACCAACTGGATGCATTGATTGCTGAAATGACCGATTTGCAGCAAAATTCAGACTACGGAGATAAGAAAGGACAGTACCCCACCGAAAGCCGGGCAATTCTGACAGATGCGATAGATGATGCCAATCGTGCGGTACTTTTAATCAAATATCAGCAACCCTCTCCGTCGGAAAGTGAGAAACAACGCTATGTGGCAGAAGCCAAGGCGTCTATAGAACAGTTCAAGAGTACGATCCGTACAGAAGATGCTGAAACAACACCGGCTGAACTGTTTGTGGACGGACGTGGTGATGGTGGTTCTTATATCGATTTCGGACGTAGCGAAGAATATGTCAATTTCGGAACCGAAGGAAATCAAGCCTTTACTGTTGAGTTTTGGGTGAAAGTAACCAAAGGTGGTGGAAAAGACCAGAATGTGTTCCTGTCAACTTACATGGGCGGTGACGGATGGCGTAACGGCTGGATGATGTACTGGCGTAATGCGGACGGTGGTATTTATCGTGCAACTTGGGGCGAAACAGGAGGAAATATCTGTGAACCGTCACTAAAGGCACCGGAAGATGGAGAATGGCAACATTTCTTGTTTGTGTACAGTGATAAAGGCTTGCCGGGCAGTCCGGAGCTTCGTGCGAAATTGTATGTGAACGGAGAAGTGAAAACAACCGAGGGAAGCGTGGGTAGCAGATTCTATAATTCAAGCAACTATGCCAACTATAATGCCCCGATGACCGCTTTCGGACGTTATATGCGTACCAGTGATAATCTGTTTGAAGAAGGCTTTGCCGGTTATATGAAGAAAATCCGTATCTGGAAGAGCGCAAAGGATAACGAATATGTTCAGAATTCTTATAATGGAACGGCAGAAGTGACGGGTAAAGAAGCAGATTTGGCGGCAGCATGGGATTTCATGACCAAACCTTCCGGTTCGGGTAATGAAGTAATAGACCTGACAGGCCGTCATACTGCTAAGATTATCGGTACTTACGAGTGGCAACGTATTGTTGAATAATAATGTAAAAACGATGAAAAACATGAAATGTTTAACTAATAAATGGAGAGAGGGAGCAATGCTCCTCTCTTTCCTCCTGATTTCTAGTCTGGCAGGGATATTTACCGCTTGTGACGATATTGAAGACGAGTATATAACAGATACACAATTAAGTATCTTACGGGAAAGTCGTACGTCATTGAACTATTTATTGAAAAATTCAACCTACGGAACTGCTCCCGGAACATATCCTGAAACCGGAAAGGATATATTAAATGCTGCTATTGCCGAGTTGGATGCACTGATAACACGGGTAGAAGCTGGCGAAGAACTGGATGAAACAACTTTGGAAGCTGCTGTAGCAAAGGTAAATCAAGCGATTGACGAGTTTAAAAATTCAAAATATTATAATCTGTCTCCGGAAGCACAGCAATATATCAATAATTTACTGGCTAAGGCGGATGAAATACTTGCAATCGTTAATGATGAAACGAAGTGGGGAAATCATCAGGGACAATATCCGGTAGAAAATAAGTCGGTTTTGGAGAGTGCAGCTAAAGACTTGGAAAGTCTGGCTGAAAGAATCAAATCCGGTTCCATCACAGATATGACGCAGGAGATTTATGATGAGGCTATTGCTGCTGCCGATAAGAAAGTAGAAGAAGTCGAAGATTCTGCATGGCCGGATAACAGTCAGATTACCTGGAATCTGTTTGTAGATGGAAATGCCGGTTCTTATATAGACTTTGGTTATAGCGAGGATTATGTGAAGTTTGGAGAGGATGACAATCAGGCATTTACGATTGAACTTTGGGTGAATATCAAAGAATATTGCAATAAACAGGGAGAGGACAACTGTACTTTCCTTTCTACCATGACAAACGATCCTTATTGGAGCGGATGGCGTGCCCAGGATCGTACAAAGGGATTGTTGAGAACAATGGTTGCTCACTGGCAAGATAATAATCATACAAATCCACAAGAATGGGAACCGGGATGGAAAAAGTCGGACAACTGGACCAAAGATCGTTGGACGCATTATGCATTCCTCTTCAGGGATAAGGGATTGCCGGGATTTGATACTCCGACAGATGTGAAGTGCTATTCCATGATTGATGGTACGAGACAAGGTGAAGTCATTCGTGTGGGTGAGTCCTGGAGAACGTATATCAATAAACAATCCATAGCCAATCAGATTAAAATGACCGGATTCTGTATGATGGACAATAATGGAAACCGTAACGAATGGTTCTCCGGTTACATAAAGAAGATACGTATCTGGAAAACAAACCGGACAGAAAATCAGGTATATGCTTCTTATATGGGGAATGAAGAAGGTGTAAGTGCCGATAATCCGAATTTGGTAGAAGCCTGGGATTTTGAAGTGAAAGGTGATCAGCCTACTCAAAGTGCTACCAGGACAATAACAGGTTTGAAAGGTCATACAGCAACATTAGTTGGTGATAACTGGCAATGGATTGAATCCACAGACATTACAGATAACAAATAATTGTTTACCGGAATGAGTTTTCAATAGGTAGATTAAATATTCCCCTTATCTCTGTCATAAGGACAGAGTAAGGGGAAATTATTCTCCAATAACCCTTTATTAATCCTTTATTTTTATTGTAGAAAAGTGTTTTGGTCTGTATTTGTTCTTTATTGAATAAATATTATCGTTTTTTTTCAGCTATTTCTGCAATCTTTGTAACAGGAAAAATACTATAAACTTATAAATTATCATGAAAAGCAAAATTCTTTTGGCTCTGACACTACTATTGGGAGTATCAACTACCACATGGGCAGTCGGTAATTTAGGAAAAGCAAACCAGAAGAAGCATGCGTATACGAACGAAGATGTATGGGCAGCTTATGAAGGATTTAATAATACACTACTAGACTCCAATAAATATATTTACAAGACAAATTCGTCCTATCCGAGTGCTGTTGACCGTGGCAATGGAGCAGCGGCTATCTGGTGTCAGCCTATTTATTGGGATATGGCGATGAATGCCTATAAACTGGCAAAGGCACAGAAAGACAGAAAGAAGACAAGTTATTATAAAACACTCTGCGAGAAAATATTCGCAGGGAACAAAGCGCAATATTGTCAGTTTGATTTTGATGATAACAACGAAAATACCGGTTGGTTCATCTACGATGACATCATGTGGTGGACTATCAGTCTGGCACGCGGCTATGAACTTTTTGGAGTGGATGAATATCTGAAACTCTCGGAAGCCAGTTTCAAACGGGTATGGTATGGCTCGGAAAAAGTGGGTGATATAGGTTCGTATGACAAAGAAAACGGAGGTATGTTCTGGCAATGGCAACCCATTCAAAATCCGAAACCGAATAAATTCGGTGATGGAAAGATGGCATGTATCAACTTTCCGACAGTTGTTGCAGCATTAACCCTCTACAATAATGTGCCTGAAAATAGAAAAGAATCGACCGACAAACGGCCGGATTATCAGACGAAAGCTCAATATCTTGCCAAAGGTAAAGAAATCTATGAATGGGGAGTGGAAAATCTCTTGGATAAAGCAACAGGAAAGATTGCTGATAGCCGTCATGGAAATGGCAATCCCGCATGGAAAGCACATGTATACAACCAGGCAACCTTTATCGGAGCGTCCATACTGCTTTATAAGGCGACCAGAGAGAAACGTTATCTGGACAATGCTATTCTGGCAGCAGACTATACAGTGAAAGATATGTCTGCAGAACATAAAGTGCTACCTTTCGAAGGTGGTATTGAACAGGGTATCTATACTGCCATCTTTGCGGAATACATGGCATGGTTGGTGTATGATTGCGGACAAACCCAATATCTCCCGTTCCTGAAACGTACCATCAAAACAGGTTGGGCAAACAGAGATAAGACACGGAACGTATGTGGAGGCGAATACTATAAAAAGTTGCCGGAAGGTGCGGAAATCGACAGTTATTCTGCTTCCGGTATACCGGCATTGATGCTTTTGTTTCCGGCTAAGAAATAAATAGAAAACGACGGAATTTGCGTAAAATAGATTAAATAAACAGGTGATTTAAATTATGAAACAACAACTGATGATGCTGTTACTGGGAACAGCTTCTGTATTTTGTAGCTGTGAGACCCAGGTAGAACAGCACGAGAAGAATGAATTACGTGCTCCGGCATATCCGCTGGTGACAATTGATCCTTATACTAGTGCATGGTCTACTACGGACAATCTATACGACAGTCCTGTAAAACATTGGACAGGCAAGGATTTTTCTTTACTTGGTGTTGCAAAAGTAGACGGACAAACCTACCGTTTCATGGGAACGGAAGAACTGGAACTACGTCCTTTGGTAAAGACATCCGAACAAGGTAGCTGGACAGGAAAGTATACCACTCAACAGCCTGCTGACGGATGGCAGAATGCCGGATTCAATGATAAAGCCTGGAAAGAAGGCGAAGCTGCCTTCGGAACCATGGAGAATGAACATACAGCCAAAACCCAATGGGGTGAAGAATTTATCTGGGTACGCCGGGTAGCTGATATTCAGGAGGACTTGACAGGAAAGAATGTATATCTTGAATTCTCTCATGACGATGATGCTATTATTTATATCAACGGCATCAAAGTGGTAGATACAGGTAATGCTTGTAAAAAGAACGAACGGGTGAAACTGTCGGAAGAAGTAGTAGCTTCTTTGAAACCGGGTGAAAATCTGATTGCAGGTTATTGTCATAACCGGGTAGGAAACGGACTGTTGGATTTCGGATTGCTGGTAGAACTGGACGGTTACCGTTCTTTCCATCAAACAGCACAACAAACTTCTGTAGACGTACAACCTATGCAGACTTATTATACATTTACTTGCGGTCCGGTAGATCTGAAACTGACATTTACCGCTCCTATGTTCATGGATAATCTGGACTTGTTGTCACGTCCTGTCAACTATATCTCTTATGAAGTAGCCTCCAATGACGGAAAGAAACATCAGGTTGAATTGTATTTCGAAGCATCTCCGCAATGGGCAATCGACCAACCTCACCAGGAATCTGTTGCCGACAGCTTTACTGACGGCGATTTGTTATTCCTTCGTACCGGAAGCCGCAATCAGGAGATTCTGAAGAAAAAGGGTGATGATGTTCGTATCGACTGGGGACATTTCTATCTGGCAGCTGAAAAGGAAAACAGCACATCTGCAATCGGTGACGGCAGAGAGCTGCGCAAGAACTTCGTAGCCAATAAACTGGAAGCTCCTACCACAAACGGTTATGATAAACTGGCTTTGGTACGTTCATTGGGCGAAACACAAAAAGCTGATGGCCACCTGTTGATCGGATATGATGATATTTATTCTATCCAATACTTTGGTGATAACCTGCGTCCTTACTGGAATCGTGAGGGTAATGAAACGATTGTTTCCCAATTCCAGAAAGCAGAGAAAGAATACAAGACACAAATGAAGAACAGCGCTGCTTTCGACAAGAAGCTGATGGAAGAAGCTACTGCTGCCGGTGGACGTAAATATGCCGAACTTTGTGCATTGGCTTATCGTCAGGCCTTGGCTGCACATAAACTGGTACAGGCTCCGAACGGTGACTTGGTATTCCTTTCTAAGGAGAACTTCAGTAATGGTTCCATCGGAACAGTCGACCTGACTTATCCGGGAGCTCCGTTGCTTTTATACTACAATCCGGAATTGGTGAAAGCTACCATGAACCATATCTTCTATTATAGCGAAAGCGGAAAATGGGCGAAACCATTTGCTGCACATGATGTCGGTACTTATCCATTGGCTAACGGCCAGACTTATGGCGGTGATATGCCGGTAGAAGAATCGGGTAATATGGTAGTGTTGGCTGCTGCCATTGCCAAGGTAGAAGGTAATGCAGATTACGCACAGAAACACTGGGAAACCCTGACTACGTGGACAGACTATCTGGTAGAGAACGGACTTGATCCGGCCAACCAACTTTGTACCGATGACTTTGCAGGTCACTTTGCACACAATGCCAACCTTTCTATCAAAGCAATCATGGGTGTTGCTTCATACGGTTATCTGGCAGATATGCTGGGCAAAAAAGACGTGGCTGAAAAGTACACACAGAAAGCGAAAGAAATGGCTGCCGAATGGGTGAAAATGGCTGATGATGGTGACCACTATCGTCTCACATTTGACAAACCGGGAACATGGAGCCAGAAGTATAACTTGGTGTGGGATAAACTGTTGAATCTGCAAATCTTCCCTAAAAATGTTGCAGAAACGGAAATAGCTTACTATCTTTCGAAGCAAAATAAATATGGTCTTCCGTTGGATAACCGTGAAACATACACAAAGACCGACTGGATCATGTGGACAGCTACATTGGCAAATGACAAAGCTACCTTTGAGAAATTTATCGAACCCGTATATCTGTTTATGAACGTTACACCTAACCGTGTTCCGATGTCCGACTGGGTATTTACAGACGAACCGAATCAAAGAGGCTTCCAGGCACGTTCCGTTGTAGGTGGATATTATATCAAAATGCTTGAAGGAAAACTGATTAAATAAAACAAAATACCATGAAGAAACTAGCTCTATTCGCTTTTACGTTACTTAGTGCATGGGCTATGACTGCAAAAACAATTACCGGACCGGTGGACTACGTTAGTCCGCTGGTTGGTACGCAGTCAAAGCACGCATTATCTACCGGAAATACTTACCCTGCCATTGCGCTGCCCTGGGGAATGAACTTTTGGGTTCCGCAGACTGGTAAAATGGGCGATGGATGGGCCTATACGTATGACGCTGACAAGATCAGAGGATTCAAACAAACCCATCAGCCAAGTCCCTGGATCAATGATTACGGTCAATTTGCCATCATGCCGGTAACCGGTAAGGCAGTATTTAATCAGGATGAGCGTGCCAGTTGGTTCTCTCATAAAGCTGAAACGGCTACTCCTTATTATTATAAAGTATATCTTGCCGATCATGATGTAGTGACCGAAATTGCTCCGACAGAGAGAGCAGCTGCTTTCCGTTTCACTTTCCCCGAAAATGACCACTCTTATGTAGTGGTAGACGCCTTTGATAAAGGTTCGTTTGTGAAAGTAATCCCTTCGGAGAACAAGATTATCGGTTATACCACTAAAAACAGCGGTGGTGTTCCTGCCAACTTTAAAAACTACTTTGTACTGGTATTTGACAAACCGTTTACTTATACGGCTGCCGTAGCCAGTGGTGTGATTGACACCAACAAACTGGAAGCGACAGACAATCATGCCGGTGCACTGATCGGTTTCAAAACCCGCAAGGGCGAACAGGTAAATGTGCGTGTAGCTTCCTCTTTTATCAGCCCTGAACAGGCGGAACTGAACCTGAAAGAGCTGGGTACGGACAATGTTGAACAGATTGCAGCGAAAGGCCGCAAGATATGGAACGATGTACTGGGACGTATCGAAGTGAAAGACGATGATATCGACCATTTGCGTACATTCTACTCCTGCCTGTATCGTTCGGTATTGTTCCCCAGAAGTTTCTATGAGATAGATGCCAAAGGAGACGTGATGCACTACAGTCCTTATAATGGCGAAGTGCTTCCGGGCTATATGTTTACCGATACCGGTTTCTGGGATACGTTCCGTTGTCTTTTCCCATTCCTTAACCTGATGTATCCATCCATGAATACGAAGATGCAGGAAGGATTGGTAAACACTTATAAAGAAAGCGGATTCCTGCCGGAATGGGCAAGTCCGGGACACAGAGGTTGTATGGTTGGAAACAACTCCGCTTCCGTAGTTGCCGATGCTTACCTGAAAGGATTGAAAGGATACGATATTGAGACATTGTGGGAAGCCGTGAAACACGGAGCGAATGCAGTGCATCCGAATGTTCGTTCTACCGGACGATTAGGATATGAGTATTATAATAAGTTGGGATATGTGCCTTATAATGTGGGTATTAACGAGAATGCAGCCCGTACACTGGAATATGCATACGATGACTGGTGTATCTATCAATTGGGTAAAGCCTTGAAGAAACCGAAAAAAGAGATTGAAATCTTTGCAAAGCGTGCAATGAATTATAAGAATCTCTACGATCCCGAATACAAACTGATGCGTGGCAAGAATGAAGACGGTACATTCCAGTCTCCGTTCAATCCGTTGAAGTGGGGGGATGCCTTTACGGAAGGTAATAGTTGGCATTATACCTGGTCGGTATTCCATGATCCTCAAGGTCTGATTGACCTGATGGGCGGTAAAGACGGATTCAACCAGATGATGGACTCTGTATTTATTCTTCCTCCGATTTTCGATGAAAGTTATTATAGAGCCGTTATTCATGAAATCCGTGAAATGCAGATTATGAACATGGGCAACTATGCACATGGTAACCAACCGATTCAGCACATGCTTTATATGTACAACTATTCCGGCCAACCCTGGAAAGCGCAACATTGGATTCGTGAAGTGATGGACAAACTTTATACCCCTGCTCCCGACGGTTATTGCGGTGATGAGGACAACGGCCAGACTTCTGCCTGGTATGTATTCTCGGCAATGGGATTCTATCCGGTATGTCCGGGTACGGATGAATATGTTTTGGGTACTCCCTACTTCAAGGAGATGAAGCTGCATCTGGAAAACGGAAAGACGGTGACTATCTCTGCTCCGAATAACGGAGACGATAAACGTTACATTTCGTCGATGAAATTGAACGGTAAAGAATATACCAAAAACTATCTGACTCATCAGGATTTGTTGAATGGCGCTAGCATTTCTTTCAAGATGGATGCGAAACCCAATCAGCAACGTGGTACCAAAGAGACCGATTTCCCTTATTCTTTCTCTAACGAATTTAAAAAGAAGAAGTAATCATGAAGAAACAGATCAAATATATCAGCGCAGGTATGCTGGCAGGTATGCTTCTCTGTGGCGGGGAGCTACAAGCCTTCAACCGTATGACGGAAATGCATGTATGTCTGGCGGATGCTATTCAGAAAGATAACCGCCCGGAAATATCCAATCGTTTGTTCCGTTCCAATGCGGTAGAGAAGGAGATTCTCCGTGTACAGAAACTTTTGAAGAATGCGAAGTTGGCATGGATGTTTACCAACTGTTTCCCGAATACGCTGGACACCACTGTACATTTCCGTAAAGGAAGCGATGGCAAACCGGATACGTTCGTATATACGGGCGATATTCACGCCATGTGGCTACGCGACTCCGGTGCGCAGGTATGGCCTTATGTGCAATTAGCTAATGCAGATCCTGAACTGAAAGAAATGCTGGCAGGTGTTATTCTCCGTCAGTTTAAATGTATCAATATCGATCCGTACGCGAATGCTTTTAATGACGGCGCTATTCCTGACGGTCATTGGATGAGTGACCTTACAGACATGAAACCGGAATTGCACGAACGTAAATGGGAAATAGATTCCTTGTGTTATCCGTTGCGTTTGGCTTATCATTACTGGAAGACTACCGGAGATGCGAGCATATTCGACGAAGAATGGATTCAGGCAATCACTAATGTACTGAAAACATTCAAAGAGCAACAACGCAAAGACGGAGTAGGTCCTTATAAATTCCAACGTAAGACGGAACGTGCACTGGATACTGTGAGCAATGACGGTCTGGGAGCACCGGTGAAACCAGTCGGTTTGATTGTTTCCAGTTTCCGTCCTTCGGACGATGCTACTACGCTTCAATTCCTGATTCCTTCCAATTTCTTTGCCGTATCTTCTTTGCGTAAGGCAGCCGAGATTTTGGAGAAGGTAAACAAGAAGACAGCTTTGTCTAAAGAATGTAAGGACTTGGCGCAGGAGGTGGAAACAGCTTTAAAGAAATATGCGGTGTATAACCATCCTAAATATGGTAAAATCTATGCATTCGAGGTAGATGGTTTTGGAAATCATCATCTGATGGACGATGCCAATGTGCCGAGTTTGCTTGCGATGCCTTATCTGGGTGATGTGAATGTGAACGATCCGATTTATCAGAATACCCGCCGTTTTGTGTGGAGTGAGGACAATCCTTATTTCTTTAAAGGCAAGGCAGGCGAAGGAATCGGCGGACCGCATATCGGTTACGATATGGTGTGGCCTATGAGTATTATGATGAAAGCCTTCACAAGTCAGAATGATGCTGAAATCAAGACTTGCATTAAGATGTTGATGGACACGGATGCTGACACCGGCTTTATGCACGAATCTTTCCATAAGGATAATCCGAAGAAATTTACCCGTGCATGGTTTGCCTGGCAGAATACTCTTTTCGGTGAGTTGATTTTGAAGCTGGTTAATGAAGGAAAGGTAGATTTATTGAATAGTATACAGTAATATGCTGACATAGTAAATTGAACGCGGATAACGCGGATGATGCGGCTCTTTTTCTGATGCAAAATTAGAAAAAACGCGTTATCCGCGTCGTCTGCATCTAAATATGAATAGCTGAAAACTAATATTAAAAAAAAACAATTGTATCATGAAAAAGTTATGTGTATGGGCAGTTGCCGCCCTTTTAATGGCAGCTTGTACTCCGAAAGCTGAAAAGGCTACAGATTCCGGTTTATTGCAGAGTAAATTCCAGACAGAAGTGGATGGAAAGAAGACTGATTTGTTCACTCTGCGTAACAAGAACAACATGGAAGTTTGTATCACGAACTTCGGTGGACGTATTGTTTCAGTGATGGTTCCCGACAAAGACGGACAGATGCGTGACGTTGTTCTCGGTTTCGATTCTATTCAGGACTATATCAGCAAGCCTTCGGATTTCGGTGCGACTATCGGACGTTATGCCAATCGTATCAATCAGGGACAGTTCACCTTGGATGGTGTAGAATATCAGCTTCCCCGCAATAACTACGGTCATTGTTTGCACGGCGGACCGCAAGGATTCCAATACCGGGTGTTTGATGCAGAATTGTTGAATCCGCAGGAATTGCAGTTGACTTACCGTGCAGAAGACGGTGAAGAAGGTTTTCCGGGAAACATCACTTGTAAGGTAGTGATGAAACTGACGGACGATAATGCCATCGATATTCAATACGAAGCGGAAACAGACAAACCGACGATTGTAAATATGACCAACCACTCTTATTTTAACCTTGAAGGCGATGCAGGCAACAATTCCGGTCATCTGTTGATGGTGGATGCGGACTATTATACTCCGGTGGATAGTACTTTCATGACAACTGGCGAGATCGTTCCGGTAGAAGGAACTCCGATGGATTTCCGCACCCCGACTCCGGTAGGCGAACGTATCAACGACTATGATTTCGTACAGCTGAAAAATGGCAATGGCTACGACCACAACTGGGTATTGAACACAAAAGGCGACGTAACCCGTAAATGCGCTTCTTTGAAATCACCGAAGACTGGCATCGTACTCGACGTTTATACTAACGAACCGGGTATTCAGGTATATGCAGGTAATTTCCTCGATGGTTCACTGACAGGAAAGAAAGGCATTACTTACAACCAACGTGCTTCCGTATGTCTCGAAACACAGAAATATCCGGATACTCCGAACAAACCGGAATGGCCGTCGGCTGTACTTCGCCCGGGCGAAAAGTATACAAGCCAATGTATCTTCAAATTCTCTGTTGATAAATAATGGATTTATGAATGAGCTCCCTGCTTTCGGTTGCGAGAGTAGCGGAGCTTGATAAGTCTGTTATCAGACTGCTCTTGTCAGAAGGTGAAAATAGAAATAAATTATGAGATATTGGAAAACATGTTATATCACCTGTTTTATTTTTGTACTAATTCCACTTACATTGTATGGGCAGGAGGATATTGAACAGTTGCAGAAACTGGACAAGTTAATGTTTAGCGGAAGATATTTTGAATCAAAAGAATTGTATAAAAAAATATCAGAGACAACGACGATCCCTTCTGATTTAGAGTTATACTATAAATTTCGAATGGCGCAATTTTTAAACAAGACAGACAGTGTCGCCTACTATTTAGAGCAGTTTATACCTCACCATTATGAAACTTTTGGGGAGGAAACACTTGTTTTTTATTCTAATTTGTTTGATGCGTACATCGAACTAGGGGATACGGATAAGGCATTGGATACTTATCTGCAGATGAAACGAATTTGGAATGAAAGTTTTACAAAGACAACTACAGGCGGAAAAGAATATGAAGAATGGCGAACTGCTACAGAGAATTTCTTATCTTATGCTGAATATGCAGTGACCTTGCCTCCTATAAAAATGAAACGGAACGATACACTTTCTTTTGTTGACATAGAAGAAGGCGACAGACTTGTTTTTCAAGCAAAATATAATGGAATATTACAGCGCACTATCTTTGATACAGGGATAGGACCCTACTGTGTCCTAAGTAGAAAGTTGGCGGATGGGATGGGGGTTAGATATGACAGCATTGACGAGAATAAAGTAACGATCAATGAGGACTTGATTTCTGTCCGGAGTATCATTGATTCTATTGAAGTTGGAAATATAACTTTTTACAATATTCCAGCCTTCATTTACTTGGACACCGCGAGTGTTCCGTTTGTATCCGGTTCATCAATTAAGAGAAGAAAGAAGAGGAAGAAAGCGCAGACTGTTGTAGATTCGGTGCGTACATTGTTTACGGATTGTGTGTCTCTTGGACTGCCGGTAATGAAATTGATAGGGAAAATACAGACAGATTACGAACATAACAAAATGTGTTTCCCCGTCTCTGTGGCCAATGCTCACCTTCCTAAAGCCCCCAATATTTATGCATACAAATACGATTTGTATATGCGTATAAAACTCAATGGAGTTGCTTTTACAGCTAATCTGGATACGGGTTCTAATGAATATGTTACAGTTGATTCTGCATTTTATGAGAAACATCAGAAAGAACTGCCGATTGCTTCTACCTGTAAAAAGAATACATTCGGGGTAGTTATGCTGCATCAGGCCCGGGCGATCACATATAAAACTTTAAAAGATCCTGCAATAATATTTGATGATAAATTAATGCAGCCTCCTGGACCGGAAGCTGTAAAGACATATCCTCTTGGCCAAATCGTTCCCGGTATATTCTTTGATGGAGTTATAGGCAATGGCTTTTATCGGAGAATAGGAAAGAAAGTGCTGCTGGACCTTGATAATATGCGTCTTGAAGCAGTGCAATGAGAGTTGAAATAATCTAAATGAGAATAGAATAGACGAAATGAAAAAAAATAAAACTAAAGGACTTTTTGCATCGATAGTGCTTGGAGTGGCGGTTACAGCTTGTGCGCCTGCTTCTTCTAGTGGTACGGTGACAGTAGTGGACCGACCGGACATACAGTCCGTCAATACCAATTACATCGGGTATCGCGCTCCGCTTCGACCGTTGAATTTTATAAAGTTGCCGGTAGGCAGTATTCAGCCCGAAGGCTGGGTGAAGAAGTATCTCGAATTGCAGCGCGACGGTCTGACCGGACATTTGGGAGAGATCAGCGCTTGGCTGGAAAAGGATAATAATGCCTGGTTGACAACTGGTGGCGATCACGGTTGGGAGGAAGTTCCTTACTGGCTCAAAGGGTATGGCAATTTGGCATATATCCTGAATGACCCGAAGATGATTGAAGAAACCAAATATTGGATTGAAGGTGTATTTGCCAGTCGCCAGCCGGATGGCTATTTCGGTCCGGTCAATGAACGTAACGGCAAACGCGAACTTTGGGCACAGATGATTATGCTCTGGTGTCTGCAATCTTATTATGAGTATTCTCAAGATCAGCGTGTCATTGACCTGATGACGAATTACTTCAAGTGGCAGATGACTGTTCCCGACGACCAGCTTCTGGAAGATTACTGGGAGAACAGCCGTGGAGGTGATAACATCATCAGTATCTACTGGCTTTACAATCATACCGGGGATGCTTTCCTACTCGAATTAGCCGAGAAGATTCACCGTAACACAGCCGACTGGACGAAATCCACCTCCTTACCTAACTGGCACAATGTCAATATCGCCCAATGTTTCCGTGAACCGGCTACTTATTATATGCAGACGGGAGATTCAGCGATGCTGAAAGCCTCTTATAATGTCCATCATCTGATACGGCGTACTTTTGGTCAGGTTCCCGGTGGTATGTTCGGTGCGGACGAAAATGCCCGTCTGGGATATATTGATCCCCGTCAGGGAGTGGAAACCTGCGGACTGGTTGAACAAATGGCTTCTGATGAAATCATGCTTTGCATGACAGGAGATCCCATGTGGGCGGAACACTGTGAAGAAGTAGCGTTCAACTCTTATCCGGCTGCCGTGATGCCGGACTTCAAGGCATTGCGTTATATCACTTGTCCGAACCATGCCATCAGTGATTCGAAGAATCATCATCCGGGCATTGACAATCGTGGACCGTTCCTTTCGATGAATCCTTTCAGCAGTCGTTGCTGCCAACACAACCATGCACAAGGCTGGCCTTACTTCACCGAACATCTGGTATTGGCAACTCCCGACAACGGAGTGGCAACAGCTATTTATGCAGCTTGCAAAGCTACAGTGAAAGTGGGTGACGGCAAGGAAATCACTCTTCACGAAGAGACAAATTATCCTTTTGAAGAAGCTATTGCCTTTACTGTTTCTACCGGTGAAAAGGTCGCTTTTCCGTTCTATCTCCGTATTCCTTCATGGACTCAAAAGGCGGAAGTGCGGGTGAATGGCAAGAAAGTAAGTGCAGCTCCTGTAGCGGGAAAATATCTTTGCATCAATCGTGAGTGGGCGAATGGTGATCGTGTGGAATTGACTCTTCCGATGTCTTTGTCTATGCGTACCTGGCAGGTTAATAAAAACAGTGTAAGCGTAGATTACGGACCTTTGACTTTGTCTCTTAAGATTGCAGAGAAATATGTAGAGAAAGACAGTCGAGAAACAGCTATCGGTGATTCAAAATGGCAGAAAGGTGCTGATTCGAAGAAATGGCCTACTACTGAAATCTATCCGGATAGCCCCTGGAATTATTCATTGGTATTGGATAAGAAAGAACCTTTGAAGAATTTCAAGGTAATCCGTAAATCCTGGCCGGCTGACAACTATCCTTTCACAGCAACCAGTGTACCTTTAGAAGTAAAAGCTATCGGTCGTCCGGTACCTGAATGGAAGATAGACGAAACAGGACTGTGTGGCGTATTGCCGGAAGAAGATGCGGTGAAAGGTGATAAAGAAGAAATAACATTGATCCCCATGGGTGCGGCACGGTTGAGAATCTCTGCGTTCCCGAACACAAAAGAATAAATTAATAACTAGAAAACTTAGAATAAATGAAACGTATTGTTTTTTTAGATTACATCCGTGTGTTTGCATGCTTTCTCGTCATCCTTGTTCATGCCAGTGAAAACTTCTACTGTGCTCCCGGAGCCACTGATATGGCAGGTCCGCAGTCTTTTTTGGCAAATGAAGTAGACCGGTTATGGGTATCAGTGTACGACGGTTTTTCACGTATGGCAGTACCCCTGTTCATGATAGTCTCTGCCTTCCTGCTTGCACCGATGAAGGAAGAGCAGTCTATGTGGCAATTCTATCGCCAGCGCTGTCTTCGCATCCTTCCACCGTTTTTCATATTCATGATACTGTACAGCACTCTACCTATGTTGTGGGGACAGATAGACGGAGAAACATCTATGAAGGACTTGTCGCGGATATTCCTGAATTTCCCGACGCTAGCCGGACACTTGTGGTTTATGTATCCTCTGATAAGTCTTTATTTGTTTATCCCAATTATATCCCCATGGTTGAGAAAAGCCACGGCTAAAGAAGAGCGTTTCTTTATAGGGCTGTTCGTGTTGTCAACCTGTATGCCTTATCTCAATCGTTGGTGCGGTGAAGTGTGGGGACAATGTTTCTGGAATGAATACCACATGTTGTGGTACTTCTCCGGTTATCTGGGCTATCTTGTTCTGGCGCATTACATTCGTGTACACCTTACGTGGAACCGTTCCAAACGTTTCACTATAGGAACTATTTTAATGGTGATCGGTGCTGTATGGACTATTTATTCATTCTATGTGCAGGCTATACCCGGCGAACTCCATTCCACACCTGTAATAGAAATAGGATGGGCTTTCTGTACGATTAACTGTGTGCTTCTCACAACGGGTACATTCCTTATGTTTACATGTATCAAACGTCCGCAAGCTCCCAAGTTGGTGACAGAAACATCGAAACTTAGCTATGGTATGTATCTTATGCACATATTCTGGCTCGGACTGTGGGTGACTGTGTTCAAAGATACATTGGCGCTTCCCACTGTTGCCGCTATACCATGTATCGCAGTGGTTACGTTTATCTGTTGTTTTGTAACAACTAAGATCATTTCGTTTATACCGGGCAGTAAATGGATAGTAGGATAAATATCCGGAAACAATAAGATATTGAATAGATAATCAAGTTTTTCCTGATTTTCTATTCAAAATCTTACTGTTTATAGCCTATTTCCCTCTTAATGTCCTCTTTCTCTTTTCACCTCTTTCATCCCTTTGTAAACAGCTATTTACCAGCTTCTTACGGGTGAACCCTCCCTCTGTTTGGAGCTTTATGCCGCTTTCATCGGTTTCACCAAATACACGTTCCCATATTTGGTATGTTTGCGGGTGACCCCTGCCGCAAGCAAAACTTGCGCGAACGTAGCCGGATTACTTCCACGCATGGCAGCGGGGTTATACATCTTCAGTCTCCTGAATATGTCCGAAGCCGAGAGCCGTTCGCTTCCCTCTTCATCATCTTTAGCTATCCGGAAGCAGGCATGAAAGACTTCCTCTGCCGGACACGGATGATAAAAAGCAGCATTGTGGCGTTGCAGTTCCCGTTCCTCTTCTTTTGTGAACCAATAGCGGATGCCGGAGAGCAGTTCAGCTTTCAGTTGGGCATAGATCTGATCGTGCATGATACCTTCGCAGTCGATCAGATGTTCTGCTTCAATGCAGATGAATCGCCGGCTACCGGTGGGATCGGTGAGCAAGTCAAAACGGTTGCTTGTACCGATGAAAGAAGCGATGCGCGGCAAGTTGCGGAAATTCTTTTGATAAGCTTTGCAGATATTCAGGTTTGCCATTTGCATCAGATTCTTCAATAATGGCATTTGCTGCGTTCCGTATTTGTCAAATTCATCCATGTTCAGGAGTCCCATTTCGGCAAGTAACCTTTCCGGTTTTCCTTGTGCAGACAGTTTCAGGTTGTCCATGTAATAACGTGACAGTGCCGGCGGCATCAGTGCCTTGCAAAATGTGGATTTTTGTCGTCCCTGCTCGCTGCTGACAAGTATGGGGGCTACGCTGTTGGCATGTATTCCCGTCATGCCTAACCATTGGGCGGTGAGTCCCAGCATCCAGGTATGGAAGCTTTTTATCCAGAGCTGATTGTCAGAGACACGCTGCGCCAAAGCTTCCAGTCTGTCTGTCCCATCCCAGCCGGGCAGTTCTTCCATGTAAAGCCGGAAAGGATGGTATTCAGGAATACAAGTGGAATAAATGTAACGGCTCAAGTCTTTATCCCAGCAGGATATGCCCTGGTCGTGTGCTTCCATGCAGAAAGTGTTCAGTTCCCGCTTACTTACAGGTTCGAAAGGAACGGCACGTTTGTTGGCAGGACGATATTCCGTTTCTTCCGTCAATAGGTTGTAACGAAAATCATACTGTTTTTGCAGGAATGTACGTACCTCTTGGGTTAATCGGACCGGTTGTTTTCGTTCTGTCTCTTTCTTTTTTCCAGTAGGCGGTGCAGTGTCCGGCAGGGGAGCAGTATATATATCTTCATGACCTTCTGATTCTGGCGTTTTCAGTTGCTCTTCCTCGGTTTTCTCTGCTGCATCTTCTTTGTTCTTCTTCATTTGGAACAATTTTAGTTCCTTCAATACCTGTCTCCATATCAATGTTATTGCATTCATTATTTTTTCTGTTTTAAAGTGATTAAAATCGGTTTATTGTTCAGCGCTGATACTGCGAATGTACTATAGGATGAGGTCGGTTTGCAAGTATTTCTCCGGAAAAAATATTAATTTCTACGTATCTGAAGAAGTCGGCTTCTTATCATCCTTTTCTCTATTTTTTATCGTATCTTTGACGAAGAGTTATTGATGATTCACTTTCGTGGTCCAATCAAATGACAAGAGTGATCTAATTGGATAACGACTGTGATTTGAATGAACCACGATAGTGGTTTAATAATAAACTTAAAGTTTTTACATGAAATATATTCACTATCAAAACGTTAACTACTAATGGCTATACTTTACGATTGGTATGAGAATCCCGGTGAGTCCGATGATTCGGAAGAGAAAGGTTTGCATCCCCGCATTTTTTTGAATGGTAAGGTGGGAACGGATAAACTGTGCCGGATGATTCACGGACGCAGTTCGCTTTCCGTAGGTGATGTAAAAAATGCGTTCGAGATGCTTGCCCAAATTTGTGGTGAAGAACTACGTGAAGGACGCGAGGTACATATCGAGGGGCTAGGCTATTTTGCCCCTATTTTGAGGAGCACGCAAAAGGTGACCCGCAGTACTAAAAACAAATGGTCGAAGATGGAACTGAAAACGATCGGTTTCCGTCCGGATGCTCGCCTGCGGGGTGAATTGGTAGGTGTCAAAGCCAGCCGGAGTAAGTATGCGCGCCATTCGGAGTCTTTGTCGGAGGTGGAGATAGATATGCGGCTGAAGGAATATTTCGCCGATCATGACGTAATGCTTCGTTATGATTTTCAGGAAGTATGCTGTATGACACGGACTACGGCGAATCGTCATCTCCGGCGATTGCTGGAAGAAGGTAAATTGCGAAATATCGGCAAACGTATGCAGCCGATTTATGTGGCTGCAGCGGGTTATTACGGGGTGTCTCGTGATATGCTTCGGCGGTAAATGGAAACGATTTGAGTAAGCGTCGATTTGAAGTGTGTCGGTGAAAGCGTGATAGAATGGCTTTTGCATGGTCGCTTTCACCCGCTTTCCTGCTCTGGACGGAGGTTTCGGGAAGAAGGTGAAAGTGGTGAAGGCTGTAATCATTTCGTATGATAATATAGGGCTTTTTTGTTTTTCGGTAAAAATATATAGGTCGATTAATGATGTAAAGATACTTTTTTCTTATATTTGTGATTCAAGAGCACAAGATAAAAAGAATGATGAAACAGTCTATTTATTCTTTTAAACAATTACTGTCAGGAGGCTTGCTTTGTTGCGCGATTCTGTTGGCTGCTTATATATTTCAGGCGTTTTTCCCTGAAATGTATGTTGATGCGTTTTCATCTTCTATACATCTATTGATGTGGCTGACACTCTTTGTGGGGGCATTACTATGGACATTCCGTGTAAAAGGAGAACGTATCGGTATTTCTGAAGTAATAGACTGGCAGTTTATAGCCGCTTTTGTTTTGATTACGGCAGATCAGATTTATATCATCATGCCGAAAGAAATTCATTTGGATATAGCGCCTGTATTGTCGGGATATACTATTCCTGTATTGGTTGTCGTTGGTATAATGGTAGCCGGCACGATTAAAGTCTCCATTGCATTGTATCAAAAATTGGCTGACGAACGTCGACAAACCATTCTCCAAGCTCAAAAAATACAACAATTAATGGATGATCCTCCAACAGAACAGAAAGGCGTTTCTTTTCTTCGTATGCTTATTGAGAATCGCTCTATCGCTCAATTATCTGTTAAAGATTATCTTTTATTAGTAGAGGGGTGCCACCTGATTGATCCTGATTTATTTGCTTGGTTGAGAAGGCAAGGTTGTCAACTCACACCGCGAGATATAGTATTATGTGTGCTCATTCGAATGTGTAAAACGAAAGGGGAGATTTTATCTATATTTTGCATTAGTGATGGCACCTATCGTACAATGAAGTCTCGTGTTCGAAAGCGTTTGGGGATTGGAGAGGAGGATTTGGAAGTTTTTTTGCAGAACGAATTAAAATAATAATTTTTGTAGGGTACCGACCAATCGTATAAATGTGTCAATAATTGTCAAACTCCCACCCATGATCATATAGTAAAACCATACTCGTTTATTAGAATATGGTTCTTGTGGAAATAGGCTGATAGCTCCTACCACAAATGTTGTTCGTGCAAGGAGCTCAAAGAAAATAATTAGAAAATCTTGAAATGTATAGTTAATGTTGTCAATAAAGCGATCTAAATAACACATTGCAATACTGGCAATCCACATTACATTATATAGAAATATATATATAATTATTCTTTTATACATTCTTCGTATTCTTTATCAGCTGCTCTTTGATTTCTTCTGTAGTTGGCTAATGCTTGTGTATAACAATAAGTAGTTGGAGATTCTGCTTTGCATTTGGCTATGGCATTATTATAATCTGTTTCAGCTTGTTCGTATGCTGCTTGTCTCAATTCTTCACATTTACTGTTTCCATTTCCTTCTTTGCGTGTTTTTAATATCTTTCTTTTTGCTAGCCCACGACTTTTGGCATATTGCCTGAATAATAACAACCGTTCCTCTTCACTCAATCTTAAGAATACCGTACGTTCAAGCAAGCCTTTTTTAGCTTCATCCATTTGTCGGAGTTCTTCTTCCAGATTCGCTTTTTTGATGAAATCTTCCATATACTCATCATCATTCAGACTTTCCATGAGTTTGTCATATTCTTCATTATTTAGTTTGGATGTATAAGCACTAAACTTGTCCGCTAATTGTTCGCTACATCTTTCAAATTCATAAAACTCGTCTGAATTGGCAACGGAATCTATCAATACATTTCCTGTATTCCAAGTTTGAGAGACCAAGCTGCGTGTTTTGGCAATTGAGTTTACTTCTGTTGCTGTCTCATTTGTATAGTTGTATTCATCGGTGCTACAACTATAAATAAGGAATGTGGTCAATAATATTCCAAACAGTGTAATTATGTATATACTACTCTGTTTTTTGTTCTTGCTTTTCATGTCTTGTTTATAATTTAAATTAGGAAAAACAAAGAAAGGGATTTTACAGCAATTAGATGGAATGTTTTGTTCAAAAAATGAAATAATTTGTTCAAATAGCTGTTTGATGACTATAATAACTCATATATTAATGTTACAATTTAGATATAAAATGACTTTTTTAGGGCTCTATATGCCCGATAAATGCCTATATGACAGGGATAGGAGTGTAACGCTCTCTTGAATGGCATTTGTTATGCTCGTATCTTTGTGTAAAAATAATATTATGAAAGCAATGACAAAGCTGATTCCTATTATTTGCCTTTTTGTTATTATAGGCGGTTCTCTTTTTTATTCTTGTTCACAAGAGAAGAAAAAGGAGACTGCTATTGTACTTCCGTTGGAGGCAGCTTTGTCACAGGCTGGAGAAAATCGTGTTGAACTTGAGAAGGTTTTACATCGTTATCAATCCAATCCATCGGATAGCTTGAAATATAGGGCAGCTTGTTTCCTGATAGAGAATATGCCATCTTATACCTATTATAAAGGTAAGCTGCTGGAACAATACCTCACCTTCTTTACTCTCTTGCAAGAAGCGCGGAGTAAAAAGATATATCCACAAACAATGGTAGATTCTATCAGAAAGATGTATGGACCATTCTCTTTAGATTCTTTACAATATTGCAAAGACGTTGTGACAGTCGATTCCGCTTATTTATGTAATAACATTGACTGGGCATTTAAAGTTTGGCAGGAACAGCCTTGGGGGAAGAGTGTATCTTTTGCTGATTTTTGCGAGTATATTCTTCCTTATCGTATTGGTGATGAAACATTAAGCTATTGGCGTGAGGATATTTATCGAAAGTATAATCCTTTGCTTGATTCGTTGCGTGCTTCCACGGTTCTTGATATAGAAGATCCGCTTGTTGCCGCCCGCTGTTTGTGCGATTCTCTTCGTAAACGTAGCCGCTTCTTTACAACTACGGTTCCGCAAGGACTTCCTCATGTAGGGCCGGAGATTGCCCAAAGCGTTTCGGGCAGTTGTCGTGAACTTTCCGATTATGTCGTTTATGTTTGTCGTGCGTTGGGAATCCCTTGTGCTATAGATTTTATGCCTCTTCATGGAGGTGGGAATGATGGGCACCAGTGGGTGTCGTTCACAGATAAATATGGTACGCTTTATTTTCAGGAGTATCCGGATAAGATAAAAGAAGTCCGTAAGGATAAGATGTGTGGAGCTTCGAAAATAAAGGTTTATCGGAATACGTTCAGTCTTAATCGTATTATGCAGGCAGAAATGCAACGTTTAGATACGGCTGTTGTGCCTTTCTTACGAGATCCGCATATCGTTGATGTGACAGCCGATTATGCAAAGACATACAAAAAGAAACTGGAGATTCCTGCATCTATACTTTATTCGGGAAAGCCTCGTTCGCGTATAGCTTATCTTTGTGGCAGCAGCCGCATGGATTGGGAGCCTGTGGCATGGGCGGAATTTGATGGTGAACATCTTGCTTTTAACGATGTCCAGATAGAACCCGTCATGCGGATAGCAACTTACGAACGAGGAAGACTTCGTTACTGGACTGATCCTTTTGAAATGACTGTTTCCGGTGAATTTCATGTTTTTACTCCGTCAGATAGTGTTCAGGATGTAACGCTGTTTGCTAAATATCCTTTGTGGCAAGATGAGAAGTATCAGAAACGTATGATAGGAGGTGTTTTTGAAGGAAGTAATGATCCGGATTTTCGTCAGAAAGAGGTGCTTTTCCTGATAGAAAAGCAACCTGAACGGTTGCGGACAATGGCGTATTCCCGTTCTTTGACACCTTTTCGGTATGTCCGCTATATGGGACCGGAAAAGGGGCATTGTAATGTGGCGGAAATAGAGTTTTATGAAGCGGGTGGACTGTTGCCATTAAGCGGTAGAATTATTGGTACTCCTGGTTGCTATCAACAGGATGGCTCGCACGAATATACGAATGCATTCGATGGTAATACTGAAACGTCTTTTGATTATACGGAACCCTATGGCGGCTGGACTGGGTTAGACCTAGGCACGTCGAAGGTGATAGATAAGATAATCTATACGCCTGCCAACCGGGATAATTATGTTCGTTCGTTGGATGACTATGAGTTGTCATATTGTACAAAGAGAGGGTGGAGGACATTAGGACAGCAAACGGCGATGTTGGATTCGTTGGTTTACAGGAGGGTTCCTAAAGGAGCGTTGCTGCTGTTGCAGAATCATACACGAGGGAATCAGGAACGGATATTTGTGTATGAGGAGGGAAAGCAGGTGTGGAAGTAGTAAGTTGCTTTACATATTTATTAATTTTAAAAGTACATTGTTATGAGAGAACGATTGGTTAAGAGAAATGTAAAATATAAAACATTACAGCCGATTTATATGAAGAATTTTATTCAATGGTTTATTGGTATATTCGTATTAATAGCATCTTTTATTGGCTGTCAAGCAACAAATGATGAAACAGGGAAAATTACTATTTCAGCGGAAGAAAGGAAGCTTAATCTACAGGCACCAAATGGAGAATACCTTGCAGGTGGTGATCTTGTTCGGTTGAAAAAAATGTTAGCTCCGTGTATTGGTACGATAGAGAAGGATAGTGTGGTCTACGATTTTGAAATTTTGAGTATTCAATATGATTCTTTGCCTTATGGTTTGATTGCAGATATTGAATTTGTAACGAAGAGTGGCTATCACAATCATCTCGTTATGGAGTATGATGGAAAAGAGGAATCGTTGAGTAGTACGGATGATTAAGATGTAAGATATTATGATAGTTCCAGCAATAAGATTGGTGTTTATATGTTTTAGGGATTATATTAGTATTATTCTGTGAAAATGAAGATAAAAAGAAATACTATGATCGTGACATTTCAAAACTTCAGTAAGCATATTGTTACTGTAGAATCATGCACGAAGAAGGTAGAGACAGATATTTTTTATGAAAATAAAAAGTTATTATGGAAATAGTATCTAAGGAGAAATGTGAATTGGTATTATATTCATGAGAAGTTAATCTTGGAATGTTATTTATTAAAATGTATATCAAATGAAAAAAGAAGTAAGAAAAAACATTTGTATAAAAGTCTTCTTTATGGCTTTTATTTTTCCCTTTATTCAAAGTTGTACTACTGACAACAATGCGCTAACTAGTGAGAACATCTGTATGGCAATAATTTCTGGTGCTGGAACTGCACCTCCTATACCGAAATTACCAGAGGATAGAGTTGTATTGATTGATTCTATAATAGAAACAAATGAAATTCAAGAATATGTTAAGACGTTAAAACGTTTAAAAAAGAAAGTAGAACCTTATACAGTGGGTCTCGGTGAAGAAAAAATGAAAGAATTTAGAAAAAATATGCGAGATGAAATTTATACCAAAGCTTATTTAAAAAATATGCGAGCACAAATAGATATTGAGAATGAGCTTCAAGATCTGAATAACTGTTGGGGTAAAATAATCGTAATGTCTAAGACATTAAACCTTTCAGTAGAAGAACAAGTTGCTTTATTTGCAAAAACATTACATCAAACTTATTAAAATGAATATGAAATTAAGACTGAAAATTAGTTTAACAGTTTTACTGCTGTTATTAACGCTTTGTACAACTATTATTTATAGTTGTAGTTCTGAAGATTATGATTTTGAAGATAACTCAGAAGAACTAAAGGTAACTACGCGTAGCATACAAAGTAGGACAGTTTTGGTTGAATCTATTGCAGAATCAGATGTGTATATGGATTTTATTATAAGCTGTGATTTGTTGACCGAGAAGATGGATAATTATAGGGCAACTTTAAGTCAAGAGGAGTTAAATGAAATCTCACATAATATTAATAATGTAGATTTCGTTCTAAAACTTGTGAAAAAGGCTGGTGTTCAGAATGAAATTAATCAAATTGTTGAGGCTCGAGAAAGATTAAACAAATCAACAAAATTCTCCCAGCTTAATAGTAAAGAAGTAGATATGTTATTCTATGATTATACAAAGCCAGCTAAACATGCCGTTATGTTGCTTAAAAAACGTGAGGAAAATACTAAAGAAGGTTGTTATGAAGCGTTGCTAAAAGAATTAGAAATGAGTTATAGTACATATTATGCAATGATGGCATTATGTGATAGTGAACCGATACCAGCTCTCTGTCAAATGTCGGCGGAAACATTTTTGCAAAAAGCAAAAGAAATAGCAGCTGAAAATTATAAGAATTGCATGGATAAGGTTAGAGGAGTTTTTTTATGAACTTGAAAGTAGACATGATGCTACTATTTAGATAATTAAATTGTTCCTCTGTATTTTTGCTAATTGTATAAATAATGAAACAATATGTAGTAGTTCTATACCCGTTTTTTTGCTCCCTTGCGTGTATTTACAATAAAGTTACTAATATAGTCTCTATTGAATCTGAAATGATTTTATTTTTTCAGGAAATTTTAGAAACTAACTATGGTAACAAAGATGCAGTCTGCTTATTTGTGCAGGCTTTGGAACGCTATCATTTTAATTATTTATTAGATGTAGACAAGGATAGGTTAAAACGAATAAATGAAAAGCTTTACACAGGTGGCATCCTTTATTCCTACTTCCTTGACGGAGCTATCCTGAATGATTCATGTATGTTGTTTGTTCCTACTGGTGTTTCTCCGTCAGCATATCGTCGTTCTGATGCTTATCGGCAGGCATTAAAGAAGTTGCAGGTTAAGGATTCTTATTCTGTTGGTCTAATTGTCGATTCCGCAAAGTATATGTATAATAAAGCTCAAGTGGAGGATATCCCCTTGCCATTGAAGAAGCGAGAAGATGGTTTTACATATTGGCAAAGAGAATTACTACAGGCAGTTCATCCCGCTTTGAAAGCAATAGCGAAGGTTGAAGATGAAACTGGAGGAAATCCTCCTTCGTCTGTGCTATTTGGGATGATCGCTAATAATACGGAGAATATTTGCGAAGGCTTTAAGGATGATCGGGAGGTGCAAATGTTTCTAACGCTTTATTTTTGGAAGTATTTGTGTCATTTTGCAAATATAGATTTCTATACAGGAATGGATAAAACAAGTGAAGCAATAAAATGTGAATAAGGAGAATATGAAAAGAAGTATTTTTTTATTCCTTCTGGGAATAATGTTGTTTGTTTGTCAGACAAAAGCATCTACAATAAACGATGTGTCTGCTATAGAGACAGAAATGATTAATTTTTTCCGTTCTACATTGCAACGTAACTACGGCAGTTCTGACGGAAAAGCAGTAAAGTTGATGATGGATGCTCTTCTGCATTATAAATTCCATTATATTATTGATGTGGACAAGGAGGCTTTGAAAGTTATTAATGGCAAACTTTATCCGGATATGTTTGGTAGCTATTTTGTGGAGACTAATGAGCATCCGATTGATTCACTTCATACGAATTGGAAACGGTACGATCCTTATCATATTATTTGTGGCTATGAATTCAAAAAACAACTGAATGGAGAAACTTATTATCAGAAGGAACTGTCACAGGCTACATCTCCTTTATTTAAGGAAATATGTAATGCGTATGAAGCAACCGGCAGTTTACCTTTTACTGTCGTTTTGGGAAAGTTCCGAGCCAACAACCATCAATGTTTGGATGCTTTTGAAACGGATAGGGATGTTCAGATGCTTTTCACTTTTTTCTTTTGGCGTTATTTATGTTATTGCGTGAATATTGATTTTATGACAGGGAAGGATAAAACGGAATTGTATATAGATATGAGAAGATAAGAAGCATAAATTTAATTTCATCAATAGATTGGTGATAAATAATTTTTTATGATATGAACAGACTGAAAATTTATTTGGAAATAGTTTTGGCATTGATATTCATGTCAAGTTGTGGCTCTTCTGCTAAGTTAGCAAAGAATCATGATGAAATGAAGAGTGATCCAAGAATATGGGATTATCTTAACGTCAGTGAGAGAGAACGTGCATTGGTTGATTCTATTGTAGGATTGGATGAATATGCTGTATTTCTTGATTCATACAAAAAGTATCGGACAAAAAAGAATGCTATGCGTGAGGGCGAAGATGTAGAACAAACGAAAGAGTTTGCAGAATATTCGGCAGCGTGTTCTAAAATATTCAGGATTATTGATAAGTTGAAATTAAGTAAAGACGCGTCTATCGCTGTGTTTGAGAATGTGTATAGAGCTGCTAATAATAAATTGAATTGAATCACTATGGCATCTGTATAAGAGTAGATAGAACAAGTGAGGCAATAAAGAATATGATTCAGGAAGATAAAACGTCAACTAAAAAGATGTTGTCGACTAAGAATATCATTTATATAGGACTATGTATCTTATATATATTGTTATCAATGATAAACAGGAAATATCCGATAGGAGATGTAACGCTGCATATCGTTTATCTTTCAACTTGGTTTTTTCTTTTATTATGGGAAATTGTAGATGTACTTATAAATAAAAAGAAAGATTTTGGGTGCATAATTATAATTTCGATGGTGCTGGTTACGTCCATTGCAAATATGTTGAGGTAGATAGAAACAAGATGATAAAAGATATAAATTTAATATATGCGAAAATGAAATATGCACGGACATTATTAATTATTGTATTTGCTTCTGTTGTCCAGCTATTTTACGGGCAAGAAAGATACACAATCAGCGGTGAGTTTCCAGATCGTTCTTTGGATGGTGAGTATGTGTTTCTATATGAACATTCAGCTCTTGTTGAAGAACCTGAACGTATGAAGCAAGCATTCAAAGATACCATATTGGTAGTTGGTAATACATTCCATTACGAAGGAATGCTCAACCGGAAACCTTTTTTGGTTTCTCTCTCTTGCAGTAAAGGTAGACAGTTTCGTTATAATACCTCTTTCGTTATAGAACCGGGGGATATTCAACTTCGCATTGTTGATTGGGGAAGTGAGGGGAATGTTTCCGGTGCTCCTATTAATAATGATTATAATGCGTACATTATCGAATGTAAAAAGCAAGTAGACAAGATGCTCTATTTGATGAGAACCAAGCGGGAAGAGGAAGCGATGAAAAGTGATGCACGTCTGAATGCGTCGTTTCGAGATGCGTATATACGTTCCACAGAAGGTTGTTTGCTTTTTGGAGAAAAATATGCCCAATATCCCGATGTTATCCGTTCTTGGTTGGCTATGTATATAGACCCTATTAATCAAACTGCGGGAGATGAGGCTATTTTATCGCGATTCTTGCATGTTGTCGATTTAATGCCTGAGGCAGAACGCGATATTCTTTTAGCTTGGCGGGAGTATAGAACCGAGTTGCAAGAACATATGGTAAAGGCCAGGGCCTTGAAAGACAGTCTGGATGCTAAAAGGCCTCGCTTTATTGAGGTTGTTCCTAATCATTCATCATCAACAACGGAAAAATAATGATAGGATATGAAATAGCTATTAATGATCAGTCACCTGTGGTTGTCACGTCACCTGACGTGGCATTCGTCATGGTGCATAGCAATTGCTCTTTCGGTGATAGTATTTATGTAGGAGGATCGGATACTTCGAGAAGAATCGCTTGGGTAGATGAAAAACTGAAAGTGGGTGATAGAGTCCGAATAAAGGTTGTTGAAGTGTCGGCGGTATCTCCTACTGTGAAGATGACCTATGATCGGGAAGAATTGAAGGCAAAATACGAACGACTCAAAGCCGAGCTTGAGGCAAAGGGACTTATATAGAATATTGATATGAAAGGACTTTTAGTAAAAAACAAAGATAAAATTAGCAAGGCTGGTATTCCTCAAAATGGAGTTGGTCTTGTTGCTAATATTACTTGGCATAGTGGTGCGTCTTGGAGCGTTGGTGGTTTGCGGGTGTCTGATGAGATGCATTTGGTATGGGACGGAGGACTATTGGAAGTCGGAGATGTGATAGAAGTGGAAGTAGCAGAATTTGATGAGGCTTCGGCGACTGTTTGGGAGGAAAAACATTGCTGTCCGACACGAGCGGCATCGAACGACATAGATAATCCGAAGGAATGGGAGTATAAACTGGATCTCTACTACCGATTGAAAAAGGTATTGGAGGATGAGAACTTAATTTAATACTAGGATATAAATGATAAGACTCTTTTATATTTTGTTTGCCGCAGCATGTATAGGCAGTATGTTTGTATATTCCCACCAATTTACAGACGCATATATTGTGCCTAAATGGTGCTGCGTTTTGTTTGTGCTGTTATGGATGCTGGTGTGTGCTGCATTTCTGGCATTGCAGCGTAAATCCATAGTGACGGATATGACGATATGGGGGAGTATCATTGTTTCCAGTTGTTGGTTGCAGGCTGTTTATGGAATATTGCAATACGTAGGTTTATTTTCTTCTCATGCAACCTTCCGTGTGACTGGTAGTTTTGATAATCCGGCAGGATTTGCTGCTTGCCTTTGTGCCGGATTGTCTTTTGTCGTTTTTTTGATCATACATAGAAATAAGTATATTCGATATGCCGGATGGCTGGCAGGGGGAATGATGGTGTTGGCGATATTTTTATCTCATTCGCGATCCGGCATGGTAAGTGTCATTGCGGTATGTATCATGTATTTGTGTGGAAGATTCGTTCATGGGAGATTATGGAGATATTTACTATCGGTATCTATGATAGGATTGTTAATAATTGGCTCCTATTGGTTGAAAAAAGATTCGGCAGATGGTCGGTTGTTGATTTGGCGGTGTGGCTTGGAAATGGTGAAAGATGCTCCTTGGACGGGGCATGGCATCGGAAGTTTCGAGGCTAAATATATGGACTATCAGGCGGACTATTTCAAAGAATATGGTTCGCAAAATCGCTATGCAATGTTAGCGGATAATGTAAAGCAGCCTTTCAATGAATACTTGGGAGTTCTGATTAATTTCGGTATTGTCGGATTGGCTTTGCTTTTGGGTATGGTGGGGGCGCTTGTGTATTGTTATAGGCAAAATCCTACACAGGAAAAGAAAATAGCTCTTTATGCTTTGCTATCAATAGGCGTATTCTCTTTCTTTTCCTATCCGTTTACGTATCCTTTTACGTGGATGGTGACATTTCTTGCCGTTCTCATGTTGACTGCTGATTATTTGAAGCGGATAAAGATAGGTACATGGGGCAGGAATATAATATATTCCGCAGCGTTGATGGGCTTCTTTTGGGGACAGGTTAGGCTGGGCGCACGTACACAGTCGGAACGCAGTTGGCAGGAGGCTTCAGTGTTAGCTCTTTGTCATTCGTATGATGAGGCGCTTCCGTACTATGTGAGTCTGAAACACCGATTCGAAGATAATCCTTATTTCCTGTATAATTATGCTGCTGTTTTCACGGAAGCCAAAGAATACGAGAAGGCTTTGAAGGTAGCGTTGGAGTGTCGCAAGTATTGGGCAGATTATGATCTTGAATTATTATTGGGTGATATTTATATAGAGAAAAAGGATTATAAACAAGCTGAAGGATACTATATGAGTGCTTCGTATATGTGCCCTAGTCGTTTTTTGCCTCTTTATCAATTGTATGAACTGTATAAATACATAGGTAATACAGAGAAGGCTTCGGAATTGGCAAAGATACTTTTGGAAAAGCCTGCAAAAGTAAATTCGGCGTTGATAAGGAAAATACGATATATGGTGAAAAAAGATGGATAATATATAAATCAATAAATATAGTAAAATGTAAAAAGGTGAGTTCAAGAGTCGGATAATGTTATAGGCGCATTAAGATATAATTAGATTATATACCTACAATTTTAGATGTGATATGCTTATGATGAAAAATGAAATAATAGATGTATTATGAAAAATATAGTAATGAGATTTATATTATTAGTGGTATTAATATTAGGAGGCTGCCATATTTTTATTGGATGTCAACAGCAGGTAGACGATTTTGAAGTTAAATCAGTATTACCTTATTTGTCTATAGAAGGTGATCTTGATAATTTGAATCTGTCGAAGGGTGAGATGAAAATACTTTTCGAAGCATTAGGGCGAATAAATGTTGAAGAAAAAGATGGTTTATATCAGTTAAAGGAGAAATCTGGTGCTGAAATAAATATATCTGAAAAATTATATAAGTTCTTTTCTGCTAAAATAGAATATGAGAACCAAGTGTTGATTTCTACTCCGTTGGTATACTTAAGACCTCGTACAAGGACTATTGAGGAATTTGGAGGTGATAAGGAACCGACTGATTGTGTGGCACATACGATTGCTGATGTTTTAGGACATTATGGAATAAATGATTCTTTTAATGATGTTTCGTCGTGGATTGAAGATGGGTATGGGGAAAATGGTGTGCCAGGTGGCAGTTATTATGAAGTAATGGATTATTATTTTATTGGGGAGCCTATAAGTATTCCTAATTATCACGATGACTATTCGTTTATTGATGATTCTTCAGTTGTTGTAGTAGGGGTTATTGGTAGACCGGAAGGTGGGGTTGCTCATTCTGTTGAAATATTGAAAATAGAAAATAATAATGTAATTTATAAAGATAATCAAAACGATGGTCAATGGCGTTATTGTTATATTACTGATATTAGATATTTATATAGAATTGATGGTGTACGGGAATGAAAAAGAATTATAAAGTCATTTTTCTTTTCTGCTTATTACTAGGCGGAATGTTCTCTGATGCTTCAGCAAAGAGAAAAAACTCCTTCGTAAGAAAAGATGAAATATTTTCTTATTATTCGAAGTTTGTTTCCGAAGTTTGGGATATCTCGTGGAAGAAACCGAAAGGCTTTACGGATTTGATGAAGAGCGAGACGTGGGCGTTCGGCAAGAAAGACCCTTATTCTTTATTTTATCGGCTGACCGTTGAGTCAGTCGATAAGGATTGTCTCATCATGTATCCCGAACTGAAGATGGTGACGTCTTTCCCTGATATTGCATGGACGGAAAAATGTGGAAAACCGGAATTTCTGAGAAATTATGTTATGATGGAGGTCGGTGATTCTTTGATTGAAGAACGACTGACGGTGTTTTCCGGAACTGAGGCTCCGATGAATGCAGATACGGTGTTCGTGTTCCGCACTGCATTGAAGAACGTTTATAAAAGGTATTCATATTGTACAAGCATCTATGCCTACAAGGAAGGTCGACCGCCTATGATATTCCGTTGCTTCTTTACAGAAAAGGGAAAGGCAAAAGAAAAGCGATATCTTTCAAAGTTCTGCAAGTCGGTCAACTACGGAAACAACAAGGAATGGAAAATGGATGCTGATAAAATGCGTGAGGCTTCTTCCCGGATATTCTATTCGTTTACGAACGCAGAGCGGAAGGGGCTTTTTAGTGAGTATCAGGTGGAGTGTGAACGAGACTTTCATATAAAATTGAGTATGCCGGCAGGATTTGAGACCATTGATAAAATGGTTCCATTCAGAGTGAATGAAGGAAGAAGCATAGGCTCATTCTATCGTGTAGCGTTGGAATCAGAAAATAAAGATTGTTTGATTCTATATCCATTCTTTATTAAAAATAGACCTCATGGTATTGCAAAAAATATGGCTTATGGTGAAGTAATGGCGGCATTGAACTTAGCACCGGAAGAGGATGACGAGATGGGACCGAATCTGGTGAATGGCAAATTTGTGCTTTCAAGAAGAAAAAAGACAAGCCGCAATAAGGAAACGGTACAGTTCGACACAGCCCGCTATATGAGAGTGATCGCAGAGGAGAATATGGAGAATTATTGCAATGCCGATACGGTATATGTATATGAAGTTCCGTTATTGAAACCTTATAAAGGAGTCTATAAGAAATGTATCGGGATAAATATGGTGAAAGAGGGGCATCCGTATGGAATGGCAAAAATCCTTCTGATGGAAGGGGGCGATGCAAGAGACAAATATATGAAACAGCTTTTCGAAAGCATACATTACAGTGATGTTGCATCGAACTATAAGGCGAGAATGAAACCGAAAAAACAATAAAAGAAATAATGATGAGAAAGTATATCCTTTATTTGTTAGCTATCCTGTTGGCAGCCTGTTCGAAAAGTGTTCCTTATTCTGACGAAACTATTAAAAACGACTTGCGTGTACCTGCTTATCCGCTACTGATGCTCCACCCGCATCTGCGTTTATGGTCGACAACAGATCAGCTGACAGAGAAGAATATGATTTTTACTAATGGGAAAAATCTTCCTTTTGTCGGTTTCCTGCGGGTGGACGGAACGATGTATCGCTTTATGGGTAGACGTGAACTACCTATGCAAGCCATTGCAACAATGGCATACGATTATGAAAGTTGGGAAGGAAAGTACACCTCTCTTAGACCGGATGAAGGCTGGGAGCAACCTGATTTTAATGATCAATATTGGCAGGTGAATGAAGGTGCATTCGGTACACGCGACAGGCGCGAAACGAGAACGCAGTGGCTTTCAACTGATATCTGGGTGCGGAGGGAAATCGTGGATATTGATCCATATTTGCTTGAGAACAAGAAGATTTATTTGCGTTATTCGTATGATGACATACTTCAATTATATATTAACGGAAAATTACTCGTGAGTGCGGACCACGCGGCGGCAAATTTAAAAGTCGAGTTGCCGGATTCTATTCTGAATACAATGAAGGGAGGGAAAGCTCTTATTGCAGCTCATTGTGAGAATAAAAAAGGTAGTGCATTGATTGACTTCGGCTTATTTGCAGAGGAGCCGGGAATATTGGTAGAAGGCATAGCTCCTGTTTCTAATGAGAAGGAATGGACTGGGAAATATACAACAGAACAACCGGAAGAGGGTTGGGAAATGGTTGCTTTTAATGATAGCACATGGGCACAAGGAAGCGCTGCTTTTGGCACGGAAGGCGGACCGAGTGTTGGTACTCCCTGGAATACCAATAGGCTATGGATTAGGAGGGAAGTCTCATTCGATCCTTCCTTAGTGAAAAACAGACAACTTTTTGTGCGTTATTCGTATAATGACGGTATGCAACTGCTTATTAATGGAAAGGAGCTTGTCCGTACGGGAACGAAGGCACGCAACGACGTGAAAGTGCAGATCCCGGATTCTATCTTAGAAACAATGAAAGATGGAAAGGCCTTGTTTGCGGCCCGTTGTGTGAATTGGGGAGGTACTTCCTTTGCAGATTTCGGGTTGTATGGTGAGCTGAAAGAAGCCGGGCAAAAATCAGTGGATGTGCAGGCTACCCAAACACATTATATTTTTGATTGTGGAGATGTGGAATTGAAACTGACATTTACGGCTCCTTATTTATTGGATGATTTGGAACTGTTAAGTCGTCCGGTTAATTATATTTCTTATCAGGCTAAGGCCTTGGACGGTAAGGAACATGATGTCGCTATTTATTTTGAAATGGATCCTCATAAAGCCTTTCGTGCCGGACAGTCTACGGAGATGTATGAAAAAGACGGTTGGGTGATGATGAAGACCGGTCGGGAGAATCAGAAGTTATGGGTAGATAAGCTGAAGGATGCTCCGGCCTGGGGATATTTCTATTTAGGAGCGAAAGAGAATGTTACTTGTGCACAAGGGGACGCGGCAGAGATGCGGGCGCATTTTATGAAAGAAGGTGATTTGAAAGAAATGCGTCGGTCGAATGAAAAACGTTATGCGGCGATAGCACAGAAGCTGGAAATGAATAGTGAGTTTCCCCAACATCTGATTGCGGCTTTCGATGGATTGTATACAATGGCTTATTTCGGTGAGGACCTACGACCTTATTGGAATAAAGACGGAGATAAAACGATAGAAGGGTTATATGAAGACGCGGAAAAAGTATATAAAGAAACAATGGCAAGGTGCTATGCTTTTGACAGGCAATTGATGGAAAATGCTTGCCGTGTCGGTGGTAAAGAGTACGCAGAACTGTGTGCTTCGGCATATCGTCAGGCCGTTTCGTCTTTTCAGATGTCTAAGAATTCGAGTGATGAGTTGCTCTATTTTACTACGTTGGTGGGGTCGCTGGATATTTATTATGCTGTTTCACCGTTATTTCTTTGTTACAATCCCGATCTGCTGAAAGCAATGTTGAATCCTTTCTTTTATTATAGTGAGAGTGGTAAATGGAATAAGCCTTTCCCGGCTCATGATTTGGGCGGTTATCCGTTTGTAAACGGACAAGCGAAAGGGGGAGATTTACCGGTTGAACATGCCGGAAATATGCTGATTATGGTGGCTGCTATGGCTAAAGCGGAAAAAGATGCATCTTACGCAAAGGCTCATTGGGAGACTCTCTCCAAATGGGCGGGTTATTTGATGGAGAACGGGGTTGATACCGATAAACAGATTGATACTGACAGCTTTGCCGGCCGCTACTCTCATAATGCTAATTTGTCTGCCAAAGGAATTTTAGGTATTGCATCGTATGCTCTTCTGGCAAAAATGCTAGGTAAACAGGAAGATGCTGAAAAATATTTGGCAGCAGCAAAAAGAATGGCCGAGGAATGGGAGAAGCAGGCTTCTGACGGGGACCATTATCGTTTGGCTTTTGACCAGCCGGATAGCTGGGGGCAAAAGTATAACTTGATTTGGGATAAACTCCTTGACCTTCATGTTTTTCCGGATAGAGTAGTAGAATTGGAAACTGCTTTTTATAGGACTAAATTGAATACTTACGGTTGTCCGTTGCATAGTAAAACTGATTATGCGAAAGCTGATTGGACTGTATGGACGGCTGCATTGCAAAATGACCGGCTTATGTTTCGTGAGTTTATTCTTCCGCTTTACAATTATATGAATGAAAACAAATGGCGTGTACCAATGGCGGACACTTATAATGTTGTGAATCAGAAAACAAGAGTTACATCATGGGGAAGACCGGTAACAGGGGCCTATTTCATAAAGTTATTAGAGTAAAATGTAGGTTGGCTCTATTGTAAGTATAGAGTATTGGATAATTGTTTGAGACATTTTTAATAACTAGTTATTAATTGGCACTTTTATTTTAACATCGAAATTGATAAAGGAAGGGGGGTGTTAGCAAAAATAAAAATGATATTTAAGATTATAGTGGTTCTGTTGCCGTCGAAGTGATAGATGCGACTAAAAGTAGTTTTAATAATTTAATACCTAATTGAATATGAATAGTACTATATTAAAGAACGGAGTAACAATATTTAATATATTTATGGCTTCCACTTTTATTTTCTGGACGATTGGATGTCAGTCTGATGATGAATTGGAATCTGTAAACAATAGTTCCGTGGTGGCATGCACTTCAGAACTAGAAGATTTTATTATTGCTGCAACTGATTTACAGCAATCATTAATAGTTTTTGAAAAAGAACTTATAAAAGTGAATTTTGCAGATCTTGAAACTGTGATCAATGCGGATGGAAATAAGGTTACACATTTACCGGCTATTATTCGTTCGCTTAATATTGAGCAAAAAATATTGTTAATGAATCAGAAAAAGGATGCATTACGCAATAAATACCCACAGTTTGCTTCCATGGATTTCAATGAGATTGCTAAGAATATTGATTATTGTATTGATAACTCAATGAGGATTAGTGAGTTTTTTGATGATAAAAATATCAATATCCATTTGCAAACTACTAGATCATTTTTCAATGAATCATATAACAATATGAATGAATTAGTAGGGCATTTGTATAATTGGGCACTTTCATCCGATTATGTAGAGGTTCATATTCTTACATTTAGTGATGGTACATATACAGTAGTTGAAACTAGTGGAAATACTGCAAATAGTGCTAGCTTATATGGGCTAATGCTTGATACTACCAATAAAAAGTATTATTATAATGGAAATCAAGTTGTAGCTATTGCTCATACGCATCGTAATAGTTCTAATCCAAGTCAAACTGACCTTGATAATAGACTTCCTTATTGTGAAAATGCAATATATTATAATGGATCTTTTAATTCTTTTTAAAAGATAGATTCCTATGAATAAAAGTTTCATTGTATTTGTGTTAATAATGTTTCTTAATGAGAATATATTTTCTCAAGAAGCAGAGCATATAAATGGTGGATCTTTCTCTAAAAAGATTGAATATAACATAATTGTTGCAGGGAATGATCATTGCTATAATCTTGAAGGTAAATCAATATTAGACAGAATATTCTTCGGAATAACTAATTCACTTGTTGAGTTTGTTATCAAAAGCTCTTTTGATGGGGCTTCTGCTTTTCGTATTGTAGATAATTCTTCCGATAGTTCATCTTTGATAGAAATAATGTATTTGCCCGATAGTGAGAAATTGTTTGAGATGGAGCGAATATTATCTGCGCAAGTCAATCGGATACTTATTCCGGGGGAGTTACTGAATTCAACTTCATTAACTATTAGTGACATGGAAAAAATCAAGAAACATAATGATGTAGCTGAACTTTCATTGTATCGTGATGATTTGTATAAACCTTATCGTCCGCAATCTATATCATTCAAGATAAGCACTGATTTATCCCAAAAACTATATAGTAAAATGGTGATGTTGATTAATAATTTTAGGGCCGAAGGTATCCCTCCAATAATTTCTGATGGGCATGCAGTTACATTTCGTTGTGTGGTTAAGGATGAATTATGGACACTGAATATTAGGATCCCTCAGAATAAGGCTCTGCTTTTGTCGGAAATATGCGAGCAAATATTGGTTGACGTAAAAGCAAATGAGTTTAATGAAAGTAAGTATTTTAAATCTCTTGATCAATTAGATTTTTGAATTAATTCCTAGAATGAATATCTCCTGCTTGAAAGAAATACTCAAGTAGGGGATATTCATTATAACTTAAATGAAATCATCAGTTACTATATCATCTATGTGGAGCATGCTACAAAAACATTCTGTTTTAATAATAATGTTAATTGTAATGTTTGGGACTACATTTTGCAATTTCAGTGAGTTTATTGATTATGAATTGAAATCCAAATGGTATTGTCTATATTTGATGATATCCATATTTATACCGTTGTTTTTATTGGCTAGCTATAAAAATAAGATGGCACAACAGATTTGTGTATCTAAATCTTTATTGACGCTATTACTTTTATATTTTTTTATAAGGATTGTTTTTGGACAACTTTCTCTATCAAATGTTGCATTCTGTTTATTATTCATTCTTTTATATTATTTACTTGCTAGTATACAGGTTGGTTGGTCGTTTGTTTACATATCAAGTTCAGTTATTGTAGTTTCTTTGTTTATGTCTTTGTATGGTATAGCTCAATATATCGGTTTGATATCTTCTAGACATCTCTTCATGGTAGTCGGAAGCTTCGATAATCCAGCTGGCTATGCATCTATGTTGTCTATGAGTATTCCATTTGTATGTTATTATATTTATTCTGATAAATGTAATAAAAAAACTCCCCTATGGTTTATTTATTTTGTGATTGTTTTAGCGATTACTTTGTCTGCCTCTAGAACTGGAATATTAATATCAATTATTATAAGTGTTACATATATTATTAAAAGATATAAAATAAATTTTTCTAATGTCACTTTGTGGCTTAAATTTATAATGATGTTGTTGGTAATTGCAATTATATTAGGGTTCTATATATTTAAGAAAGATTCCACAAAAGGCCGTGTAATTATATGGAGATGTACATGGGAAATGATAAAAGAAAAACCTTGGTTTGGGCATGGATATAAAAGTTTTGAAGCAAAATACATGTTATATCAGGCTGATTATTTTGAACAAAATAAAAAAAGCGACTATATCTTATTGTCTGACAATGTAAAACATCCATTTAATGAGTTTATCCTCTTAATTGTAGAGTTTGGTTTCTTTGCTTTTTTTCTGTTCTTGTTGTTTGTGATACAATTAATATTGTTGTACCGAAAAAGGCAAACAGACGAATCGTTTTCTTTGATGTTGTCATTATTGGCTATTGCTATTTTTTCCTTTTTCTCTTACCCTTTTCAGTATCCACATACATGGCTCATATTTTTTATGTGTGTACAATTAATATTATTTGATAATAGAGAAAAACAATGTAAGATATATTGGCCATCAAAATTTATAGTTGTGTTTTCATCTATTTTATTATTTAGTATAACTGTTAAAGAGATGTATTTTGAGAACAAATGGTATTTAATAGAGCATAAAAGAAAATTTGGAAATATTCAGGAAGTTATAGCTACATATGAGACTCTCTATCCTCATTTGAAAAAAAATGCTTATTTCTTATATAATTATGCTGCGAAGCTTAATTATTTCGGTTATTATGAAAGAAGTTGTTTCTTAGTTGACAAATGTAGGAATTATTTTAATGATTATGATGTTCAAATGCTTATTGCTGATAATTTATTCCATTTGGAGGAATGGAATAAAGCTAAGAATCATTATAGTAAGGCTTTTTATATGTGTCCCAATCGATTTGTCCCTTTAAACCAGTTACATAAAATAGCTATATTAGAGAATGATAGTAATATGGCACGAAAAATAGCTTGTTTAATCATTGATAAACCAACAAAAGTACCATCTGCTACAGTTTATAAAATAAAACAAAAAATGCAACAATATTTAGAAACTGATATAAACTGTATTGTTAAATAGACATCTTTAGTATATCGGATGCTTACGAATACTTACGGTTGTCCGTTGCATAGTAAAACTGATTATGCGAAAGCTGATTGGACTGTATGGATGGCTGCATTGCAAAATGACCGACTTATGTTTCGTGAGTTTATTCTTCCGCTTTATAATTATATGAATGAAAACAAATGGCGTGTACCAATGGCAGACACTTATAATGTTGTGAATCAGAAAACAAGAGTCACATCATGGGGAAGACCGGTAACGGGGGCCTATTTCATAAAATTATTAGAGGCGGTTTTGGATGAAAAAGGTAATAATATCGTTTCAAAAGATGAAATGAATTGTTCAAAGTAGCCCTGATAAAATAGGTGCTTGAATGTTATAATTATAGATGAATAGGGGATATTTCGTTTGTCTGTACCTTACAGAGAATGTGAATGGTAACCTTATAGATTGTAATATACTATTGAATGATGTTGATTTAATGTATATCTTTGTATAGTGATTCAAGATGAAACATGGAATCAATATAAATCCCATAAATAAAATCAGATAATTATGAAAAACATTTTCCTTCCCAAAGTAATGGTGTGCATAATTGCACTGTTTACTTTAACTTTACTAGCTTCTGCACAAAATACAAATGCGACAGATGAGTACAAAGAAACGTTGAAGAAAATCATGGATTTTTCTGGTACTTCGACTACTACGGATGACTTTTTCCAGAAATTATCATCTATAATGAAATTAAATGCGCCGAAAAAGGATGAGGCTTATTGGAATGAGTTCTCTAAAAACTGGAAAGAGAAAGTAGAAAATAAGGTGTTTGAAATGTATATGCCTGTTTATGAGAAGCATTTAACATTGGAAGAATTAAAAGCTGTTGCTGCATTTTATGAATCTCCCGTAGGTAAAAAATATAAAGAGGCTTCATTGATTGTTATGCGTGAGACAACGCCGTTGTTAGTGCAGCAACTCCATACAGAGATGTCCAAAGAGGTAATGCCGGAGAAAAGTGAACGAGTAAAAAGAGGTGAACAGCGGTTGAAAGAATATGAGCAAAAGCAGAAGCGTGATAAAGAATTATATGCACAAGCCTATATGCTTCCAAGCGATAGTCTAGTTATAGTTCCTGAAGAAGTGTATGAGAAAGCGTATGAGAATGGGAGGTCTACAACTCCTTCTTTATATTCGATTGAAAGGAGAAAGAATGATACTAAAGTGACATTCATACAACCTATTTATTGGAATTGGCAATGGTTGTATTATAGTCCGGGGTTTAAGATTGTTGATAAGAAAAGTGGCGATGAATATAATGTGAGAGGATATGATGGTGGAGCTCCGATGGGTAGGCTGTTGGCAGTCAAAGGATTTAATCATAAATATATTTATATCAGTCTTTTATTCCCGAAACTGAAGAAGAGTGTGAAAGAAATAGATATTCTTGAGTTGCCGCACAAAAAAGATAAAGAACAGTTGCCTTCTAATGATGATGGAAAGTCTAAATCATATTTTAATATAAAGGTGAAGGATTATCAGGTCGTTTCCGATAAGAAAAATAAGAAGATCTATTATTAGTTCAAATGATTATTAGAATTTGAAATGATAATAGCAGGCATTGAACATGAGTGTTTACTGTTTTTGATATAAATTTATTCTATATGAGAAATCGAATTATGATTTTATGCACGTTTTGTGCTATTGCTATATTTTCTTCTGCCCAAGAGAAATTCTCTATCCGAGGTATTGCTAATGAGGAATTGAATAATCAATTGTTGTATTTATGCCTGATGGGAGATGGAGAGAAAGCCAAAGAAGTCGTTTTGGACAGTACAACAGTGGAAAAAGGTAAGTTCTCTTTTTCTGGTGTACATCAAATGCCGGATATTGCAATCATCAAGGATATGGATGGAGAAACCTATCCGTTGATTTTCGAAAAAGGAGAAATATCAGTAAATATTGCTGCGAATAAGAGAGGGGGAACGCCTTTAAATGATTCATTGAATATAGCTTTAAATCGTATGCAGCTAATAATGGATAATATGTTGAAAACATCAGATAGTATTTATAAGTTAATGACTGGAATGAAGTCTGAAGAATTTGCTGATAAGATGGTGAATGATACTGCATTTAGAGCAAGATATGATAAAATAGAGACGAATTTTCTTGCACAAATGGATTCAGTATCACATTGTATAAAGGATTATAAGAATAGTATAGTGGGTGTATATCTTTTCTCCGTTGGAGGTATGATGATGCCTTTTGATGATATGAAGATTTTGATGAAAGAAGCTTCGCCTCTGTTTTCACAAAATAATTTGGTGAGAAATATTGTGGAAAAGAAGAACCAAGCAGAGCTGCGAAGGAAGGCGGAACTTGAAAATAAAATGACTCCGGAACAGCGTGAAGAACAAAAGAAACGGCAGGAAATGGATGCCAAGATAAAGATTGGCGAACGTTTTCCGGATGCTAAAGTGAAAGACAATGCTGGCAACATGAAGCTCTTGTCTGATTATGTGGGTAAGGGAAAATATGTCTTGATTGACTTTTGGGCTTCATGGTGTGGACCTTGTCGGCATGAAATGCCCAATGTGAAAGCTGCCTATGAAAAATATGCTTCTAAGGGATTTGAGGTGATTAGCATATCCACAGATCGGAAACTGAAACCTTGGAGGGCTGCTGTTGAAGAACTTGGAATGAATTGGGTACAATTGTTGGATGTGGATGCTTCTGATATATATGGTATCTATGCTATACCCAGAACTTTCCTTGTAGATCCTACGGGAATTGTTATAGACAAAAACTTAAGGGGTGAAAAACTGGAGGAAGCTTTATCGAAGTTGTTTGAATAATCGTTGCTTTGTTTTTATTGTATGGGTGAATTGATAGTTGAGAACTATATAATAGGATAACAATTATCAATTCACCAATGACTTTTATTAAATCAGAAGTCCGTCCAATAGCTCTAAATAAAGTCCGATAGCTTCTTCTATTTCTTTTAACATGATATATTCTTCTGCCGTGTGTGAACGTGACGAACGGCCCGGACCAATTTTTACCGATGGGAAGGACATTAGTGCCTGGTCGGACAATGTTGGAGAACCAAAAGGAACGCGTCCTAACTTCATAGCTTTCTGTACAAATGGGTGCTTTTCGTCAATTCGTGAAGAATTGAGACGGAATGAACGGGCTTGGGCTTCACAGGAAATATGCTTTTTGATTTCCGCAAACAGTTCTTCATTTGAGTAAAGCTCGTTACTCCGGACATCGACGATGAAAGTACATTTGTCGGGAATCACATTGTGTTGTGTACCGGCATTGATGACAGTGACACTCATCTTTACGGGACCCAACAAGGGTGACTCTTTCTCAAAACGATAGTCACGGAACCAGGCAATATCATCTAATACTTTGTAAATAGCATTGTCTCCTTCATTACGCGCTGCGTGTCCCGCCTTACCTGTGGCAGTAACATCCAATACCATTAATCCCTTTTCGGCAATGGCGGGTTGCATCTCTGTCGGTTCGCCCACTATGGCAAATGAGACTGGAGGAAGTCCCGGCAATACGCTCTCAATTCCGTCTTTTCCAGAAACTTCTTCTTCACAAGAGGCCAGATAAATCAGATTATACTTCTGCGAAGTGCGACATAGTTGCAGGAACACCTGTAATAACGAAACAACGCTGGCACCGGCATCGTTACTTCCTAATCCATATAACTTACCGTTTTCTTCACGTGGAGTGAACGGATCTTTCCGCCAACCGTTAACAGGTTTCACTGTGTCTATGTGGGAGTTAAGTAAAATAGTAGGCTTCTTCAAATCAAACATAGGACTAAAGCACCACACATTATTTCCTTTACGTCCCGTCTGCATACCTGCCATTTCAATATAGTTTTGCAGGAAATCCGCAGCTTGGGTTTCTTCCCGGCTGATTGAAGGAATACTAATCAGTGATTTAAGCAGGCTTACAGCCTCTGTTGTCATATACGGAATATCATATTTCATAGTGCAAATCTTTTATCTATATCTTAATCTTTGCACAAAGATAGTCGTTTTGAGCAATAGTTTCAAATAAAACTAATACCTTTGTACCATATTTACTAATACAAAGAGTATGACTTATCATCATTTATCTGTCCTGGTCCATCGTCAGGCCGAAAAATATGGCGACAAGGTAGCCTTAAAATACCGTGACTATGAGACAGCTCAATGGATTCCTATTTCATGGAAGCAGTTCTCCGGAACAGTACGGCAAGCAGCTAATGCTTTCGTGGCATTGGGAGTGGAAGAACAAGAGAATATCGGTATATTTTCACAGAATAAACCCGAATGGTTCTATGTAGACTTTGGTGCATTTGCCAACCGGGCGGTTACCATTCCGTTTTATGCAACGAGTTCACCTGCGCAGGCGCAATATATCATTAATGATGCGCAGATTCGTTTTCTTTTTGTCGGTGAGCAATACCAGTATGATGCCGCTTTCAGTATCTTTGGTTTCTGTTCTTCTTTGCAACAACTGATAATCTTTGACCGTTCGGTGGTAAAAGACCCTCGTGACGTATCATCTATCTATTTTGATGAATTTATGGCGACGGGAGAGGGATTGCCTCATAATGATACGGTAGAAGAACGTACGGAGCGGGCTTCTTATGATGACTTGGCAAATATTCTCTATACTTCCGGCACAACGGGGGAACCGAAAGGGGTTATGCTTCATCATTCTTGTTATCTGGAACAGTTTCATACACATGATGACCGTTTGACGACGATGTCGGATAAGGATGTATCGATGAACTTCCTTCCATTAACACACGTGTTTGAGAAAGCATGGTGTTATCTCTGTATTCATAAAGGAGTGCAGATTTGTATCAATCTCCGTCCGGCAGATATACAAACAACCATTAAGGAAATTCGCCCGACACTGATGTGCAGCGTTCCCCGTTTTTGGGAGAAGGTGTATGCAGGGGTACAGGAAAAAATAAACGAAACTACAGGGTTGAAGAAGGCACTGATGCTGGATGCTATCCGGGTAGGTAGAATCCATAATCTGGATTATCTGCGTCTGGGAAAGACTCCTTCGGTGATGAATCAACTGAAATATAAGTTTTACGAAAAGACTATCTATTCTTTGCTGAAAAAAACAATCGGTATTGAGAATGGTAACTTTTTCCCGACTGCCGGTGCTGCCGTTCCCGATGAGATTAATGAATTCGTTCATTCGGTAGGAATCAATATGGTGGTAGGATATGGACTGACGGAATCTACGGCTACTGTATCTTGTACACTGCCGGTTGGCTATGATATCGGTTCGGTAGGTGTTGTACTGCCGGGGATTGAAGTGAAAATCGGTGAAGACAATGAAATCCTGCTTCGGGGTAAGACGATCACAAAAGGCTATTACAAAAAAGCGGAAGCCACAGCTGCCGCTATTGAGCCGGATGGCTGGTTCCATACAGGTGATGCCGGTTACTTTAAAAATGGACAGCTTTTCCTGACGGAACGTATTAAGGATTTATTCAAAACATCAAACGGCAAATACGTCGCTCCGCAAGCTTTGGAAACGAAGTTGGTCATTGACCGTTATATCGACCAGATTGCCATTATCGCCGATCAACGTAAGTTTGTCTCGGCTCTGATTGTTCCTGTATATGGATTTGTGAAAGAGTATGCCAAAGAAAAGGGTATTGAATATAAGGATATGACGGAACTGTTGCAGCATCCGAAGATTGTAGGATTGTTCCGTGCCCGGATCGATACACTTCAGCAACAATTTGCGCACTATGAACAAATCAAACGTTTCACTTTACTGCCTGAGCCATTCAGCATGGAACGTGGAGAATTGACTAATACACTGAAACTGAAACGGGCGGTGGTTGCCAAGAATTATAGTGAGCAGATAGAGAAGATGTACGAAGAAAGTGAGAAATAGGCGATAAGCGGTTTATCGTTAAAAATGAAACGATAAACCGTAAATGATAAATCGGAAACAATAAAGAGTGTATTGGAGCTCTCTTTAAAAGTATTACCCCTGTTACAGTTCAATTTGTAACAGGGGTAAACTTTGTGTTTAGGGGGGCTTTGACACCTGCTAATTATTTATGGCCGGCTCGTTTCTTTTTAGTATCCGAAAATCTGTTCTTGGGTCAATTCTTCAATAGGACCTACAGCTTTCAATTTATCCAGCTCCAAATCTTTCTTATCTCCCAGGATGCAATAAACATACGTACGTCCTTTTACCCATTGCTTTTGGAAATCGACAATATCTTTTAGCGACATGTTCTGTATGTCGTTGTAGAGCTTGATGCGCGGGTCTACGTTTTGCCCTAAATCTTGTGCATTGATATAACTCCAGATAATGTCACCTTTGATGTACGTTCGGTGCGCAGACGGTTGGTTAATCCATCTTTAGCCAGTTTGAAAGCAGCTTCGGATTCCGGCATATTATTGATGATGTCATTAAATGTAGTGACGGCATCAATCATTTTGTCGTTTTGCGTGGCAATCTGTGTACGTAGTACATAGGGATACTTCAAGTAGCTCGGCGGCATTATGCTAGCCCAGGCGGAATAAGCCAATCCACGTGTTTCACGCATTTCCTGGAAGACGATAGAGTTCATGCCCCCTCCGAAGTATTCATCATATAATGCGCGGATAGGTTCAATGGCAGGATCATACTTCTTATCGAGATTGGATATCTGTGCCATGTATATTTGCTTGGCGTCATAAGGAGCTACTAGAACTTTAGTAACGGGAGTTTCGAGATAAGCATACTCGTTTCCGGCAGGAATATCCTTCAGGATTGCCGGAACCTGATGATATTGGTTGATGGTAGCCAGTAAATCTTTGCTGCTGCTTGGGCCGTAGTATAAAATACGGTGCTTGTAGCTGTTCTGATTGTGAATCCGGTCTACCAGTTCCTGTGGATTCATATTTGTCAGTTCCGCCTCCGTCAGTAGATTGGTGGCAGGGGATTTGGGACCGTACATGGCAAAGCTCATCAAACGGGAGAAGTTCTGTCCCTGATTCAGTTTGGCGTCCGAACGGGCTTTCAGTATATCGCTGGTCATATTAGTATAGGCTTCCTTATTAACCTGCGCATCTGCCAGTAGCTTTTCGAATAATTGTACGGCAGCAGGCATATTCTCATTCAGTCCGGAAAGTACGACATACGTGCGTTCGTTACCCGGAGAAACATAGAAAGTACAAGCCAGGCGATAGAATTCACTTTTCAGTTCTTCCGGTGTCATGTCCGAAGTACCGAGATATTCGAGATAATCGAATGCTGTTCCCAAAGCTTTGTCATGGTTGTTTCCCATATCAAAGACATAAATCAATTGGAACAGGTCATTGGCTACATTCTGTTTGTAAAGAATCGGAATATCCGATTTTGCCTTTAATTGGCTCATATCCTTTTGATAATCGAGAAACACTGGTTCAATCGGTTTAACTGCGCTTTCCTGTACCTCCACAAGGAACGGGCTGGCTACATCACGATTGGTTATGATAGGAGTAATCTCCGGTTTCGTCATCTTCTTTTCGTTCGGGTCTTTTCCTTGCTTTTTGTAGATAACGGCATAATTATCTTCTTTCAGGTATTTGTTGGCGAACGCTACGATGTCTTCTTTGGTCAGTTTGGCCATGCGGTCGATGGCAGTAACTTCATTTTTCCAGTCTGTGCCGTTGATAAATGAGTTGACAAACATATCGGCACGTCCTTCGTTGCTTTCCATGTTTTGTAGTTCACCGAGCTTGAAGTTGTTGATATTGGCTTCCAGCATTTTCTCGTCGAACTCTCCGGCACGGAGCTTTTTGATTTCGCTGAGTAGCAAGTCTTTCACTTCTTCCAGTGTTTGTCCTTGTTTAGGAAGTCCTCCTAGCAGCAATGCAGAGTAATCTGCCAGTCCCATCGGGTAACCGTAACTATTCAAGACCTTCTGTTGCTGGTTCAGGTCAAGGTCGATAAGTCCTGCCTTTCCATTGTATAATACTTGCGAAACGACTTGCAGGATTTCAAAATCCTTGTCGGATACACCGGGGAATCTCCAAGCCAATGCGACGCTTTCGGCATCCGGACCTAACACCTCTTTTACAACAGGTTGCGTGATTGGCGCCTCTTTCGGAAGGTCCAGTTTCGGGAGTTCCGGATTGGGTTTCAATCCACCAAAATATTTATCGATTAATGCAATCGTTGCATCCGGGTCTAAATCGCCGGACATACAGATTGCCATATTGTTAGGCACATACCACTGTTTATAGTAGTTCTTAATGTTCGTGATAGAAGGATTCTTCAGGTTCTCCTGTGTACCTAACACAGTCTGCGTTCCATAAGGATGCTTGGGAAAAAGAGAAGAAAAAATAGCTTCCTGTACTTTGCTGTTGTCACGGGTGAGTGACATATTTTTCTCTTCATATACAGCTTCCAATTCAGTATGGAAACCACGAATTACATTGTTTTCAAAACGATCTGCCTGAATCTTCGCCCAGTTTTCTATCTGGTTGGAAGGAATGTCTTCCTGATAGACCGTCTGGTCATACCAGGTATAAGCATTGCTGCCGGTAGATCCGATGGCTGCCATTAATTTGTCATATTCATTAGGGATAGCATACTTGGAAGCTTCGTAAGAAAGGCTGTCGATGGTGTGGTAGATCGCCTTACGTTCCGCTTCATCCGTAGTCTTACGATAAATTTCGAACTGTTGTTCGATTGCATCCAGCAGAGGCTTTTCGGCCGCGTAGTCTTGTGTGCCAAACTTGTCGGTGCCTTTAAACATGAGATGTTCGAAATAATGGGCAAGTCCCGTCGTTTCTGCCGGGTCATTCTTCCCGCCCACTCTTACTGCGATAAATGTTTGTATGCGCGGAGTTTCCTTGTTTACGGTGAGGTAAACCTTTAGTCCGTTGTCCAGTGTGTAAATGCGGGCTTTTAGCGGGTCATTGGGCACTGTTTCGTAGCTATACTTCTTTTGTGAGCTACAGCTGCAAATCACTAATGCCAGGAAGAGTGACAAGCAAGAAAGTTTCAATCGTTTGTTCATAATATGACAACATTTTAATAACAAAAACAAAGGTAGCAGAATTTTGCTTATCTTTGTCCCCGATATCTGAAATTTGTAAATAATAAAATTGTAAATCAAATGATTACTATTGAACAACTTAAAGACGTGAAAGAGCGCACTGATGCGCTGAGGAGGTATCTTTGACATCGACGGGAAGAAAATTCAAGTCGAAGAAGAGCAATTAAGAACACAAGCTCCGGGATTCTGGGATGACCAGAAGAGAGCCGAAGCTCAAATGAAACTGGTGAAAGACCTGCAAAAGTGGATTGAGGGTTACAACGAACTCAAAACGCTGGCAGACGAACTCGAACTGGCATTTGATTTCTATAAAGAAGAACTGGTGACTGAGGAAGATGTAGATGCTGCTTATGCAAAAGCCAGTGAGGCGGTAGAGGCACTCGAACTCAAAAATATGCTTCGTGATGAAGCCGACCAGATGGATTGTGTGCTGAAAATCAATTCAGGTGCCGGTGGTACGGAAAGTCAGGACTGGGCTTCCATGTTGATGCGTATGTATCTGCGTTATGCCGAGACGAATGGTTATAAAGCTACCATTGCCAACCTTCAGGAAGGGGATGAAGCCGGAATCAAGACCTGTACTATCAATATCGAAGGTGACTTTGCTTATGGTTATTTGAAAGGAGAGAACGGTGTGCACCGTTTGGTTCGTGTTTCTCCCTACAATGCGCAGGGTAAACGTATGACCTCTTTTGCTTCTGTGTTTGTTACTCCGTTGGTAGATGACAGTATTGAAGTTAATATTTTGCCTGCCAATATCTCTTGGGATACGTTCCGAAGCGGTGGTGCCGGTGGACAGAATGTGAATAAGGTGGAGTCCGGTGTCCGTTTGCGTTATCAGTATAAAGACCCTTATACCGGTGAGGAAGAAGAAATCCTGATCGAGAATACCGAAACCCGTGACCAACCGAAGAATCGTGAGAATGCAATGCGTCAGTTACGTTCTATCTTATATGATAAGGAATTGCAGCACCGTATGGCAGAACAGGCGAAGGTGGAAGCCGGTAAGAAGAAAATCGAATGGGGTTCTCAAATCCGAAGCTACGTATTTGATGACCGTCGTGTGAAAGACCACCGTACCAACTATCAAACCTCGGATGTGAACGGCGTGATGGATGGCAAAATAGATGGTTTTATCAAAGCTTATTTGATGGAGTTTTCTTCACAAGAATCATAAAAAATAAAATTAGCAAGAATTATTTTTGGAAAGTTAATAGATTTGTACTTACTTTGTTAGCGTTGAACTTTAAAGCTAACTATTATGGGTAAGGTGAAGAAAAAAGTAGCAATTAGTAAGAAAGAAGAAGAACAAGCCCAGAAGGTTGTCAAAATAGTGTTCGTCTCATTAATTATTTTGGCATTGATTATGCTGATCGCATTTTCCTTTTTCGGCTGATAAGTTCGCCACAAATTATACGGTTAACCCAGATTGTTTGGTTATTGATAGGATAAATATCAAATCCGATCTGTGTTAATCTGCGTAATTTGTGGCGAACTCTTTGTTTTGTAATGCATTTGTGTTCTCTGTAATATAAATGTAACTTTTCTGTCATTTTCCCGTAGTTAATTTGTCATCTCCGTGTATCCTCACAGTTGTACTTTTGCCGTGAATTTAGTAGCAGACAACTGAAATGAGTAGAATCAGAACAACCGTCGTTATGCTTTTGCTGGCGACAATGGCCTTTGGACAGGCAAAAGAAGATGCAGGGGATGGTAAGATGCTGGATAAACAGACCATGGAGTTTAAGGATTATCTGCCGGAGATTCACGGAACAATCCGGGGAAAGTACGAATACCAGACAGAAACAAGTGAAAGCCGTTTTGAAGTACGTAATGCACGCTTCAGTGTTTCGGGAAATGTGCATCCGATAGTTGCTTATAAAGCGGAAATCGACCTTTCCGATGAAGGCTCTATCAAGATGCTCGATGCGTATGCACGTGTTTTTCCGGTGAAAGACCTGAATTTTACGATTGGTCAGATGCGCGTTCCTTTCACAATAGACGCTCACCGTTCACCACATCAACAGTATTTTGCAAATCGCTCATTCATAGCTAAACAAGTAGGAAATGTGCGTGACGTTGGTTTTACGGCTGGCTATACGAATAAAGGTGGCTTCCCTTTTATCCTTGAAGGAGGATTATTCAACGGCTCCGGTTTGACCAATCAAAAGGAATGGCACAAAACGCTGAATTATTCCATAAAAGCACAGCTATTACCTAATAAGAACTGGAATCTGACACTCAGCACCCAAATGATAAAACCGGAAAATGTGCGTATTAATATGTATGATGCCGGTATCTATTATCAGAATGATCGTTTTCATATTGAGGCGGAATATTTATATAAAATGTACGGCCACGAAGCATTTAAAGATGTTCATGCGGTGAATAGTTTTATTAATTACGATTTACCATTAAAGAAAGTGTTCAATAAAATCTCTTTCCTGGTTCGCTATGATATGATGACCGATCATAGTGATGGTAAGATGGATGAAACGACAAAAGCTCTGATTATAAATGATTATGCCCGACATCGTGTGACAGGCGGAATCACATTAAGTCTTTCCAAAGCTTTCATTGCCGACCTCCGACTGAACTTCGAGAAATATTTCTATAAGAACTCCGGCGTTCCAAAAGAATCGGAACGGGACAAAATCGTGATTGAGTTCATGACGAGATTCTGAAATAAATAGAGACTTGAAAATTGAGAATTGTAGTTTTCTGATACATGATGTGAGGTATCAAACTATCATTTTTTAATTCTCAATTTTCAATTTTTAATTTATCTTTGTGCCATGGCACAGGAAATAGAACGTAAATTTTTAGTTATCGGTGAATTCAAGTCTTCGGCTTTTGCGCAGAGTCATATTGTGCAGGGGTATATCAGTAGTGCTCGCGGGCGTACTGTCCGGGTTCGTATTCGGGATGATAAAGGTTATCTGACAATAAAGGGAGCTTCTAATGCTTCCGGTACCAGTCGTTATGAATGGGAAAAGGAACTGGCCTTATCAGAAGCAGAAGAATTGATGAGGCTTTGCGAACCGGGGATTATTGACAAGATCCGTTATTTGGTACGTAGTGGCAAACATGTATTTGAAGTCGACGAGTTTTATGGTGAGAATGAAGGACTTATTGTGGCAGAAGTAGAGTTGGAATCGGAAGATGAGGCTTTTGTAAAGCCCGACTTTATCGGTGAGGAGGTAACGGGCGACATACGCTACTATAACTCACAGCTAATGAAAAAACCGTATAAAACGTGGTGAGCGTTAACAAATAAACCGTATATTTGTTCTTATATAAAAAAGAGAGCAGTATATGGATATGGAACAGTTGTACAGTTATGTGCCGCGTGAATTGGTTACTTTTGTTTTAGTAACCTTGTTTTCTTTATTAATCGGACTTTCGCAACGTCGAATCAGTCTGAAGCGTGAGGGGGAAACTACTCTTTTCGGAACCGACCGCACCTTTACCTTTATTGGTATACTGGGTTACTTGCTTTATATCTTAGACCCTACGGATATGCGTCTGTTTATGGGAGGTGGAGCGGTATTGGGATTGCTGTTGGGATTAAACTATTATGTAAAGCAATCACAATTTCATGTTTTTGGTGTAACTACCATCATTATTGCCCTGATTACTTATTGTATGGCTCCTATCGTAGCTACCCAACCTTCCTGGTTTTATGTTATGGTAGTTGTGACTGTGCTTCTGCTGACTGAACTCAAACATACTTTTACGGAGTTTGCGCAACGGATGAAGAATGATGAAATGATTACGTTAGCCAAGTTCTTGGCTATCAGCGGTATCATATTACCGATGCTTCCGCATAAGAATCTGATTCCGGATATTAATCTTACTCCTTATTCTATTTGGTTGGCAACAGTAGTAGTATCCGGCATTTCCTATCTCTCTTATCTATTAAAAAGGTATGTATTCCATGAATCCGGCACGTTAGTTTCTGGTATTATTGGTGGATTATACAGCAGTACGGCTACGATCTCGGTACTTGCCCGTAAAAGCCGAAAAGCATCAGAGCAGGAAGCGACTGATTATGTTGCTGCCATGTTGCTGGCTGTTAGCATGATGTTTCTGCGATTTATGATACTGATACTTATTTTCAGTAGAGAAATCTTCCTGTCTATTTATCCATATCTGTTGACTATGGCTGTAGTCGCGGCTATTGTTGCCTGGTTTATCCATTCCCGGCAAAAACGACCGGAAGACCAGTCTGCTGAAACAGAAGAGGATGATAGTAGCAACCCGTTGGAATTTAAAGTTGCTTTGATTTTTGCCGTACTCTTTGTGATATTCACTTTCTTAACTCACTATACGTTAGTGTATGCGGGCACAGGCGGATTAAATCTCTTGTCTTTTGTTTCCGGTTTTAGTGATATAACTCCTTTCATCTTAAACTTGTTGCAAAATACAGGTAGTGTGGCTGCATTGATAATTACTGCTTGTAGTATGCAGGCTATCATTAGCAATATAATGGTAAATATGTTCTATGCTCTATTCTTTGCAGGGAAGGGAAGTAAACTTCGTCCTTGGATTTTGGGAGGATTCGGTGTGGTAATTGCTTGTAATCTCGTTTTGTTGCTGTTCTTTTATATTTAAGAAATAGAGTAATAGGTTCTTTTTCATAGGCTCAAATTCTAGTAATTTATTATTTTGTCGAATATAATCGATAAAATAGAGATATTTTTATCGATTATATTCGATAAAAATAGTCTATATTTGTCGAATATAATCGATAATGTAAAATGGATAAGGAACTGATAAAAGGATTGATAGCTGAATATCAGCAGTTTGTAAAGAGCGTGTCATTCGTGAAACGTGCGGTGACTCTATCTGATAACTTCAATTATGTCTTTGTAGGTTTACGTCGGGTTGGGAAGTCTTATTTGATGTATCAGCAGATACATCATTTAATAGAGACAGGTATTTCACCGGAAGAGATTCTTTTCTTTAATTTTGAGGATGAGCGAATAGCTGGTATGGATACAGAACATCTTGATATGATAAAGAGATGTTATGAAGAGATGTATTCTCATCGTCCTATATTTTTTTTAGATGAAATACAGATTGTACCGCATTGGGAACAATTTGTCCGACGGCTTGCCGATCAGAAGTACAGGGTTTATGTAACAGGGAGCAATGCTAAGATGTTGAGTAAGGATATAGCTACTACTTTAGGGGGACGTTTTATGATTCAATACGTCTATCCTTTCTCGTTTCGTGAGTATTTGTCATCTAACGGTGTTCAATTAGATAAGCTTTGGATTTATAAGAACCGTTCGGAGGTAGTCCGACATTTCGATACTTACTTTCGTTTTGGTGGTTTACCCGAACTGTTAGTGGCCGAGGGACAAGAGAAACGACAATGGCTGAGTAGTCTTTTTAATAAGATATTCTTCGGTGATTTAGTGGCTCGTTATTCTATTCGAAATGATATGGCGTTAAAGGTACTCATTCGAAAACTGGCTGAAAGCGTGAAGCAGCCTTCTTCTTTCACTCGTCTGGCTAATTTAGTATCTTCCACAGGCAAGAAGATTACCACTGATACTATTATAGACTATTTGAATTATCTGGAAGATACCTGGATCATGTTTTCTTTAGAAAACTACGCTAGTAAGTTAGCCGATAAAGTGTCCAATAAAAAATATTATTTTATGGATAATGGAATACTTAGTCTGTTTTTAATGGATCCGGAAACTTCTTTATTGGAAAATCTCGTGGCAGTTACATTAAAAAAACGGTATGGCGATGATTTATATTTCTATCATCGGAATATAGAAGTAGACTTTTATCTGGATGAAGGGCATAAGGCCATACAAGTATCATATAGTTTAAAAGATCCGGAGACTCGAAAACGAGAAGTGAATGCCTTACTGAAACTTGCAGAAAATGTGGCAGTGGATGATCTGTGTATTATTACCAGAGACGAAGAGGAAATGATCGTAGAAGGAGAGAAGACGATTCGGGTTGTGCCGGTGTGGAGGTGGTTGCTGGATGATGAAGGATGAATAAGCTATTCCTGATTTGTAAAGATGCCTGGATAATAAAAATTCAGGACTAAATATTAAAAGAGGGTATGCCAGATTAATGTGCACCCCTCTTTTTTATTATATTTAAAAATCACATGAAATCTTTTATCTAATGATTGCTAGTAACGTGTCTTGTTTTTTACCACTGCCAATCATTTACATTATAAGTTGCTTCTACTGTATTTTCGATATTGTCGGGTAGATTATGGAAGAAATCTATGCCAGTTTCTTGTTCCAAAGCATCAATCGACATGAGATATTTCTTTGGGTCTTTTTTGTCAGGATCATCTTTAAGATTTTCGTGAGGCATATAAAATCCTATTGCTTTATAATTATCTCCGCTACGGAAAAGTACTGCCATAAAGAAATATTTTGGAATAGCTATCTCATTTTTTATATATCCTTTTATCATGCCTTCTCCAATAGTTCCTCCTTTTACAACATATAGTGTATCTGTTGATCTTGAAATGTTATATCCCCATGCTTGTACTTTGTCTTCTCCCGTATTCCAGGCACTTCCACTTTGATTGAATCCGTTACCAGATTGCGGGCTTATGTTTGACATATAGAATGTTTGTTGATTGGCCTCTTTGGAGTACTGTCTGTCTGATGATGCGCATAAATGCCCTCTAGTATATCCGGAATTTGTATAGTCGTTGTGCTTTGCCGCATATTGTGATGGTAATTCAGGATCGGGTTTGTATGCTTCATTACGTCCAACATTTCCGCCTGTTGTATTGTCGAAACGATAAGCTATCCAATAAGAATGTTTATACTTGTAACTGTATTCCAAACTATAAGTTGGGTAATCTTTGCCATTCCGTTTAGTTGTATGAGTGATAAATTGGTTCATACTTCCACCTTTTAACGCTGGAATCTCAAGCATGCTTGCATATCCCGAAGGTTTTTCCGGATCTGGAACAGGATTTGAACCATTGCCTGCTAATTGTTTGAGTGTGAATTTGGCCTCCTCTTTTCCGGCTGTGATTGTAATAATGACACTTCGTTCAGCTCCGGTATTTGCTTTCATATATCCACTGATAGAGCCATTTCCATTGCCGGATGTTCTACTCAATGTACACCAAGTCTCACTACTTGAAGCCTGCCATGTGCCATCAGCTTTTACACGAATGATAAATCCGCCTCCATTGGCATTGATTTGTGTTTGGTCAATAGAGGCAATTCCTTGATTGGTATTGCCTGAGTTGTCTGGAAGTTCAGGCGAATCCTGTTCACTACATGAGATTGCAGTGCTACAAGTTATGAACAGGATGAATAGTTTAAATAATGCTTTTGTCATTTCACTTCTTTAATTAGATAAATAATAGTAGGCAAGTGATCGCTATATCCGTTTAGCCATACACCACCTGCCTGTGTCCGTTTAGGATATCCTTTATATTTTCCTTCTTTTTGGAACATAAAATCACGGCTGAAGATTTCATGTTTATAGAATTTCAGTGTACTGCGGTCAGTGCCCAACAAATTTCCGGTGAATACAATTTGATCGAACAAATTCCATTTACCTTTGTACATCAGAGTTCCATATCCTTTCTTCAAAGTATCCCACCATGGATTGTACAAGTCTGTAGGACCTGCATCAACAGGTTTCCGTTTAGCTCCAAGTGCTACAGCCATACTTTTATCCATCGGGTCATCGTTCATATCCCCCATGATAACAATTTTGGCTGCGGAGTCTTCCCTTAACAGTGAATCTTTGATAGCTCTAACTTGTTCTCCTGCGCGTTCACGTGCTGGAGAAGCGGCAGCTCTCGAAGGCCAGTGATTGACGATAAAGTGCATTTTCTCATCTGCGATATTGCCGCTGGCAATCAGGAAACCACGTGTCTTATGCACTGTATCATTGATATATACATAAGGTACGAGTTTACTATTTGTCAGTTCAAACAATTTGGGATTATAGAAGAAAGCACAGTCCACACCACGTTGATCTTCTCCTTCGTAGTGAACATATCGGTACCCTCTGTCCGCTAAAGCTGGTTGCTTCAGTATGTCTTCCAATACTCTGTAATTTTCGATTTCAGAAACGCCGATAATGGCGGGACCCATTGGCAACTTGTCGGTACTTAACAGGCTTAATATTTCCGACATGTTTTTCAGCTTAGCCTTATACTTCATCGTATTCCACTGATTAGTACCGTTAGGAAGATACTCGTAGTCATTCTTACCTTCATCGTGAATGGTATCAAACAAATTCTCCATATTGTAGAACGCTACACTGTAGAGGGCAAATTTCTTTTCCTGTCCATAGGCCATGAGGACGAAAAGAGCGAGTACACCTAAAGTCATTAAGCTTTTTTTCATCTTTGAAATTGATTTTAAAAGTGGGTAATTTGTCATTTGTATGACAAATATCTAAAAAGAAAACGAAAAACCCACCCTTACGAGTTACTTTTTTTGTAAAAAACATTGTTATTTATAAAATTCTTTGTTATTTTGCGTAACAGCTTATTTCATTTGTATTGCAAAGCGAAAGACCAATTAACATTAATATAAATTAAATTATGAAACAACGACTAGGGTTAGCGATCGTGCTATTTTGCTTAATGCCAGCACTTTTTGCTCAGCAAAAGGCAAAGCAAAACGCCCGTGAGGACAATGCTTCTTTCATGTTTACAGAATCACAATTGAATGAGGATGATGATGCAGCACAGAGCACATCTGCATTGGTCACTTCTAACAATGATGTTTATCTGTCAAATGTAGGTTATCTGTTTAGCCCAATGAGATTTCGTGTGAGGGGATATGATTCCCAGTATAGTGACATGTATATCAATGGGGTACAGTTTAATGATGCAGAAACAGGACGTTTCAGTTACGGATTAATAGGAGGATTAAACGATGCTACCCGTAATAAGGAGGGGATCGGTCCTTTTGAAATTAACAACTTTACTTTCGGAGCCATAGGGGGAGCTTCCAATATCAATTTACGTGCCAGCCAATATGCGGCCGGTTCAAAACTAACCTTATCAGGTAGTAACCGCAACTATATCTTGCGTGGAATGTATACTTATTCTACAGGTCTGATGAATAATGGATGGGCCTTTACCGGTTCATTGGGATATCGTTGGGGTAACGAGGGAAATATTGAAGGAATCAAGTACAACTCTTTTTCTTACTTCCTCGGTGCAGAGAAAGTATTCAATGATCGCCATAGTCTTTCTTTGGCAACTTGGGGAACACCTACAGAGAGAGGGCAGCAAATGGCGGCAACTGAAGAAGCCTATTATTTAGCAAACAGTCATTATTATAATCCGAACTGGGGATATCAGAATGGAGAAAAAAGAAATGCGCGTATTGTACGCCAGTTCGAGCCATCAGCCATCGCTTCATGGAATTTCACCATTGATGATAATAAGAAACTGGTGACGAGTGCCGGATTCAAATATTCCAATTATGGCAAAAGTGCTTTGGGCTGGAATGGTAATGCAGCCGATCCGCGTCCGGATTATTATAAAAAGTTGCCTAGCTCTATCTTCGACGTGTGGGAATCCGTTCCTACTGCCGATGAACTGCAGCAGTTTAATGAGGTTACTGATAATTGGAAGAATAATAAAGCTTATCGTCAGTTGGATTGGGATGCTCTTTATTTTGCCAATAAACAAGCGAATGCATTAGGTAAAGAGACGCTTTATTATGTGGAAGAACGTCACGACGACCAGTTAGCTTTCAACTTAAGTTCTGTATTCAATCATCAATGGAATGAGCGCAATAGCTATGTTGCCGGAATTGCAGTGAATACAACCAAAGGTATGCATTATAAGAAAATGAAAGACTTGCTGGGTGGACAACTTTATACGGATGTCGACAAGTTCGCAGTACGTGACCATGGCGCTAGTTCCAGCATGGTGCAGAATGACCTCGATAATCCTAACCGTCGTATTGGTGAAGGTGATAAATTTGGTTATGACTATAACATCTATGTGAATAAGCAGAGCGCATGGGTACGTTATCAGGGTAATAATGGTGGATCATTAAATTATTTTGCTTCCGGTAAAATCGGATCTACACAAATGTTCCGTGATGGCTTGATGAGAAACGGACGTGCGCCATTGAAATCACTAGGTAGTAGCGGTACGGCGAAGTTCCTGGAAGGCGGTATAAAAGCTGGTCTGAATTGGGCTATCAATGGCAATCATTCCTTTACGTTGAATGCCGGATATGAAGAACGTGCACCGCTGGCTTACAACTCTTTCATCGCTCCGCGTATTAAGAACGATTTTGTGAGAGATTTGAAAACAGAGCGTATCATTGGTGGTGATTTGACTTACAACTTCAATACTCCTTGGGTGATGGGACGTTTGACGGGTTATTACACTCGTTTCCAGAATCAAGTAGAAATGGATGCTTTCTATAACGATAGCGAAGCACGTTTCACTTATCTTTCTATGAACGGTATTGAAAAGGAACATTGGGGAATAGAAGCTGCTGCTACCTTTAAATTGACAAGTGAGCTGTCATTAACAGCTATCGGTACTTGGAGCGAAGCTAAGTATACCAATAATCCGGATGCTGTGTTGACGTATGAAAGTGAGAATGAGTCAAACCTCGACCGTGTTTATGCTAAAGGTATGCGTGCCAATGGCACTCCGCTTTCTGCTTATAGTCTTGCTTTGGATTATAACGTAAAAGGTTGGTTCTTCAATTTGACAGGAAATTATTATGATCGTGTATATATCGATTTCTCAAGCTATCGTCGTCTTGGCAGTGTATTGGATAAGAATGGTGCCGGTGTAGATGCTAACGGAAATCCGGTTCTCAATGTACCGGGTCAGGAGAAACTGGATGGCGGATTTATGTTGGATGCTTCTATTGGAAAATATATCCGTTTGCGCAATGGAAAGAGCATTAGTCTCAATTTAAGTTTGACTAATATCCTGAACAATACAGATTTGCGTACAGGTGGTTTCGAACAAAACCGTGATGATAATTACAAAGACGGTGACGCACGTGTTTACAAGTTTTCCAAGAATTCTAAGTATTTCTACGCATTCCCGTTCAATGCTTTCTTGAACATTGGTTATAGATTTTAAGAATGTGTAGTTATCAATCCAAAACAAAAAGAAAGGAAGAAACAATTATGAAGAAATTACTATCTATATTATGTATCGGATTACTGCTATGTGGCGCAGGTCTCACTTCCTGTGAGAACTATGATGATCCGGTGACGGGAAATGCTTATGGCAATAATTCGATCCCGGAAGGACGTACGATTTCAATAGCGGCATTGAAAGAGAAATATAATGATTTCATTGATACGAGCAAAGATACTTATACGACTATTGAAGATGAGACACGTATTGAAGGGGTAATTACCTGCGATGATGAAAGTGGAAACTTGTATAAGAAGCTCGTGGTGGCAGATGAAACAGGAGCGATCGTTATTGGTGTTAATGCAACCGGATTGTATGCATTCTGCCCGGTAGGTCAGAAAGTAGTGATTGACTGTAAGGGTTTGCAGATAGGTAGCTATCGTAAACAGGCACAGATCGGAACTGTTTATAATAATGCAGTAGGCCGTATGCCGGAATATGTATGGAAACAACATGTACGTCTGATTAATGAACCTAAATTATACTATCCAGAACTGACACCGATTGAAATTACTACTCCAGCTGATCTTGCTGCTATAGACTTGAAAGAAGCTCCGGTATTGGTAACCTTCAAAAACGTGAAACTTACCGAAGCGGATGGATCTGCAACTTACGCTCCGGGTGATGAAGGTTCGGTAAAACGTTATTTTACTTATGCCGACGGTACGCAGAGTGGAAGTAACTTATTCCTTTATACCAGCGCTTATGCTAATTTTTCAATGGAAGTGATGCCGCAGGGCAGTGTAAATATTACAGGTATTTTATTGCGTTACAATAACCAATGGGAGGTTGTTGTCCGTACTTTAAGCGATATCAAACGAAATAATTAATTCAATTAACACATATAATTATGAAAAAGATTCTAAATGCTTTATTCATGACACTGCTTGCAGTGTTCACATTTAGTTCATGTAGTGATGTACCGGCTCCTTATGATATATTGGGAGAAGGTGATGTTCCGGGGTTGACTGGTGATGGTACGAAAGAGAATCCATATAATATAGCTACTGCTTCATTGAAACAAGATGGTTCTGTAGCTTGGGTACAGGGATATATTGTAGGTTCTGCAGATGGTGCATCCTTGGCTGATGGCTCTAAGTTTGAAGCTCCTTTTGTTGGCGCATCAAATATTTTGATTGCAGATGATGTGAATGAAAAGGATTACAAGAAATGCATTCCAGTGCAGTTAGTTGCCGGAACAGATTTGCGGGCTAAACTGAATTTGGTTGATAATGCAGCTAATCTGGGACAAGTTGTTATTATTAAAGGTACATTAGAAAACTACTTTAAGCAAGCTGGTGTAAAAGCTCCTACTGCTGCTGTTCTTAATGGACAAGAGATTGGAGATAGTGGCGAACCGACTCCGGGTGGTAATTTGGTTGAATTACTTGATCCGTCTAATCCAGTAAATCAAGTAGTTAATACTTTTGATGATGCTGAAACTGATAAAGATTATGTAAAAGAAGGGTATGTGAATTTGGCAGAAGTAGGAGGTAGAACTTGGAGAGGTAAACCTTTTAATAATAATGGTCTTATTCAGGCAACAGCTTATGGTAGTAAAGAGCCCTCTATTATTTCATGGTTTGTTACTCCTGCTGTGAATATAGCTCAAATGGAAGTGAAAAAGGTTACGTTCGACTGTATTTCTGCATATTATAAAGATGGTAATAAATTGGAAGTTTATTTCCTTGAGAAAGATGGTGATAATCTGAAACAGACTTTATTGAATGTGGGCACTTTACCTCAAAATGCAGAAGGTTATTCAGATGCTAAAACTTTAACTGGCGACCTTACAAGTATTGGTGATAAAGTTGGTTTTATTGGCTTTAAATTTGTCGGTAGTGAAACAGCGAGTGGAACTTATCAGATTGACAATTTATATGTAGGTGTAGAGCCGGGTGAAGGTCCTGGACCTGGTCCGGATCCAGTAGGTGATGGCACTAAAGAAAATCCGTATGATGTTGCTACTGCTCTATCTCTTTCAACTGCAACCGGTACAACTGTTGCTTGGGTAAAAGGATATATTGTAGGAAGTGTAAATTCAGATAATGCTTCATCATCGGTTGATGGACCGGAAGATATTATTTTCGGAGTAACTGGTATTCGTGCAACAGCACTTGTAATTGCGGGTTCTACCAATGAAACTGATTATAAAAAATGCATGGTTATTGGATTCGGTAGTGATAGCCAAGCTGCAAAAACAGCTCTGAACTTAGTAGACCATCCTGAAAATTTGGGAAAGGAAGTTCTTCTTCAAGGTGTATTGAAATATGCATTCTCTGCCCCAGGTATGAAGACAATTACTGAACATGAGTTTGTAGGTGGAGATGAACCTGAACCGGGTAAAGTATATACTAGCAATATAGCGTTGCCGGAAGGTACAAGCACTGATGCTAATAAAGCATCTGGAGGAAAGGTTATTGTTGAAGAAACAGAATACTCAATTTTAAAACTTGGAACAAGTAGTGCATTGGGCTTTTGGAGTTCTCCGACGTTGCAAGCAGGCGCAAGTAAATTATCTTTTTATGCAGTTGGCTGGAAGGCTAAAACTGGTCAATTGACAGTCGTAATAGAAAATGGTGGGACGTTTGAAGGAGGAGAAACAAGTAAAGTGGTTTCTTTAGTTGGAAATGATGGCGCTACGGGTAATTCACCATTTACAATCACTCCGGCAGATACAGACTTTTATGAGTATACAATGACTGGAATTACTGCTTCGACTACAATTAAGTTTACTACTGAAGGGGCAACTAGTGATAAAAGAGCTATAATTTTTGGTATTAATATCAAGTGATATAAATTATCTATATGACTGCAAGAGAGGTTGTCATAAACTGCAACCTCTCTTGTTCTTTTTATATGAAATGAAGAAATGGCTGATCGAATGAAATGTAATATTATAGTATTAAGTTTATTATGTATAAGCTTCTGTGCTTGTGATAAAGACGAGAATAACAACTCCAATAATTTTGCCACCGGCATCGTAGAACTCCCTGCTCTTCGCAATGGTGCAAACGATGTGTTTGTAACACACTACACCACATTCAATGGGCAGAAAGTAACCTCTTTTAGTATGGAATACGATAAGAGTAAGAAACATTCCCGTTGGATTGCATTTAGGTTTGACAATCAAACAAAACAACAAAATGTGTCACGTAGTGATGAGCCTTTTGATGCTGATCCGGCTATTGGTTCACAGTACCAACGTGTGCAAGCAGATTTTGGAAAACAAGGTTATGACAGAGGGCATCTTTGTGCCTCTGCCGACAGACTTTATTCGCGTGAGGTGAATGAACAAACTTTCTACTATACAAATATGAGCCCTCAACGAAATAAATTTAATACAGGTATATGGTTGACTTTGGAGGGACAGGTGCAATCATGGGGACGTAGCTGCACATCTTCAGATACCTTATATGTGGTAAAAGGTGGAACGATTGATAAGGAAGATCAGATAAGGGGATACATTAGTAGCGACCTAAGCAAGCCTATTCCTAAATATTATTATATGGCTTTATTGTTTAAAAAAGGAGATTCATTTAAAGCCATAGCTTTTTGGATGGAGCACTCCGATACTCCGAAATCGACAAAACTTGTTGACTATGCGTTATCAATAGACGAACTGGAAGAAAAGACAGGAATCGATTTCTTTCCGAGTCTGAATGATAATTTAGAAAATGCGCTTGAGTCTACGTATTCAACAAAAGCGTGGCCGGGATTGGAATAAGATCACCACGTTAATAATAACAGTCTCTTTTCAAGGCGGGGTATACTTCAGGATTCTACCACCCATTTTTCGATATTGCGGGTTTTCTCACTGAAGTTAATTCCTATCTTGAATAGTTTCCGTCCATCCGCTTCGAAAGGTAGCGCATAGCGTTTGTCATTAATTTGCTGCAAAGCCTCTTCTGCTGTTCCGTTTAGCTTGAATTCCATTATATAAATGAACTTCTCTGTCTGTAGCACGAGATCTATACGCCCGTCATTAGTGTGGTATTCCACCTTGGTATAGAAGCCAACCAGCTTGAAAACGATGAAAAGTACGTTCTCATAATGTAGTTCCTGCTCCCGGATTACTTCGTAAGTCGTATCGGCAAAGAAACTCTGCAGGCGGTGGAAGAAAGAATCATAATCTCCCGTTTCTACTTCACGGACGAATTTTTGAACTTCAAATGGGGATTCCACCTTATTCACATTCGCGTAAAAAGGAAGCAGAAAGCGAATGAATCCTTCTTCTACTTCACGGTTGGGGAAACCTAAACGGTATATGCCAAAACGTTCGTCATATCCTTTAATGGTGAGGTATCCGCTTTGGTAAATCACTGGAATCGGGTTGGTTGATTCGGAGTCGATGCTATTCAGTACTTGTGCATCAGTTTCTTCGTGTGCCATCCGTTCCAGATCATAATGATGCTTTTTTAGTAACTTAACCAGATAGGTAGGTGTGCCCGTTTCAAACCAATAGCTACCGAACTCTTTATATTTGAAAGCATTGAGCAGACTAAACGGATTATATATGCCGATAGAATTATGCGTGAAGTGATAACCGTCATAACAGTCTTTTAATTCTGTACAGAGCCTATCATATGTTATTCCGCGTGCATCTGCGAATTCATGAAGTTCTGTTTCCAGATTTTCGTGAATTTCCTGGTCGCTGACACCGCAGATTTCAACATAATCCTTCCGCATTGATATGTCATCCAGATTATTCAAGTCGCTGAACACGCTGACTTTGCCGAACTTGGTGACACCGGTCAAGAACGCGAACTTTATGCACCCATCCATTGTTTTAAGTGCCCCATAAAAAGGTTTTAAAGTATCCCGGAATTTCTTTTGTAGCTCTTCGTTACCGATGGCTTGCAGCATAGGTTTATCATATTCATCTACCAGAATGACTACGCGCTGTCCTGCCTGCTTGCAGGCGCGTTCAATGATGCCGGCGAAACGCAGGGAAAATGACCGTTCGGATGGCTCGGCTCCATAGAGCTTTTCCCAAGCAGTCAGCGATTTTTCGAGTATATTATCCAGGCTCTCCAGAGTGTCATATTTCTCGATATTAAGGTCCAGATGTAGTATCGGATATTTAATCCAATTCTTTTCCAACCTTTCTACAGCCAGTCCTGCAAACAGTTCTTTTTTTCCTTGAAAATAGGCTTCAAGAGTAGAGATGAGCAGACTCTTTCCGAAGCGGCGCGGGCGGCTTAAGAAATAATAACTACCGGTTTTTACCATTTGATACATCAATGCCGTTTTATCAATATAGAAATAACCGTCATTACGAATCTTTTCGAAATTCTGTATACCAATGGGATAAATTTTAGTGCTCATATACTCCGGTTTTATAAATCAATTACACAAAGGTAATAAATTTCCGGGTACTTCATAGCTTTTAAAAAAAGGAAAGTATAAGTATAGTTGCTTTTAACTGAATGAGGTGTAGAAAACAGTACGTACTGTTTGTGCAGAAACGAGTTAAACGTTGCGCTAATGAATGGGTCAAGGGTGAGGGATGGTGAGGGTAGATTTATAACTTTCGTATTTTTTTTTATAGATAAAAAAGGAGATAGTATAGAAAATAATAAAATAAAAGGTTATAAATCTACCCTCACCATCCCTCACCTTTGACCCATATCTTATAATAAAAAGATAACGGGGAATCTTAAAAACTCAATCGTCTTTTTCAGATTTATCACAACGTTTTCAGAATACTCCATTATTTTATTCAAAACAGTCTGGAATGAATCAAATTTCAGGGATATGGCTGTCCTGAACCAAATCTCCCAGGAATTACAATTGGGCCGGTTTGCTGAATATACATAACTTCCAGCATTTATTCCCATATTTCCACCACATAAAAAAAAATATGTATATCTTTGTCGTACGCTTTCTGCTCATCAGCGTGATGAAACTAGTAGAAGGCGCTATATATTACTTAATTGAGTATATGTGTATTATCTCTCTCTTCCTAAAATTAGCAACTTTTGTACGGAGAGATGATTCGACAGATACTCCACGTTAACGACTGTATATCAACATATCCGGTAAAGATGTGTTATATATAAACGATTGACGTGGGTGTCTGTTGTTATCATTGTCTAGTACAAGGGTATTGCTAGCCTTAGGAGGTAGATAATGGTGCAACAGCATCCACGTCTTTTTTGTGTCCGGTCGGTTATGATTACCCCAAAAAGTCTAACCTAAACAATTTCCCGTCCGCCCGAAATATAGAAAACGTGAATGCCCGTTGCTCCACATAAACAAAATAATATTCAATCTTTATTGTGGAACACATTAAAACAAAAGCATTATGCCAAAATGGATTAGCGTAGAAGAAGCGGCGGCCAAGTATGGAATCAACAAAGAAGTAATCTGGCTTTGGGCGGATATGAAAAGATTCCCGATGTCGTATGAGAAAGGTATCACCACTGTCGATGAAGAAAGCCTTATCGGATTCCTGCATCAGAATAAGGATCGAGTTACAGCCGAGTATATCGACACATTAGAGGACCTGTGTATTGGAAAGACAAAGATTTGTATTTTATATGCTGAAATCATTGGTTATCAGGATAAAGAACTCCTGAATCAAAGGGAGCAAATCGCTCGAATGAAAGAGATACAAATAGTCATGAAAAGACAAAATAACCGGATTCGGGATTGCGAGAAATTTTTTGCAAAATATGAGAAAAACTTTAGTGTTTGTTGGATGGGAAGGTTGTGTGCTGGCTTGAGGCGCCTGATACGATGACAAAGAATGGAGGCAAGCATCTGATAAAAAGTATATCGGAGTTGTACCGGAAATTTCCAATAACTATTTTTCAGGTACGGATTACACAGTTTTAGCCAATCAAAAGACCGCATAATCCGTATCTGGTAAATGTTTCATGTTTATCTTACCCGGAACTTAAACCATCTGTACGTGGAAGATGATAAATATTATAGGTGTAACTTATCAGATGTTATTTTATTTTGCCTGGAAACTTTTTGTTTGTACATCACGGGAGTTCGGTCCTACCATAACATCAAATTCTCCGGGTTCGTAAACATAATGTAATTCGGAATTATAGAATTTCAAGTCATCTTCCGTAATAACAAACTTAACATCGCGACTTTCCCCGCTCTTCAGGAAGACGCGTTCAAAACCTTTCAGCTCCTTCACTGGACGGGCGATCTCCGCATAAATATCACGAAGATACAGTTGTACAGTTTCGTAACCATCGTAGTTCCCCTTGTTTGTTACAGTGACAGACACAGTCAACTCACCATTTTTAGGCAAGGTTTCCGAGCTAATCTGCAACTCACCATAAACAAAGTCCGTATAACTCAAACCATATCCGAACGGATACAGAGGTTCATTGCTCTCATCCAGATAATTGCTGGCATAGCGGTTGAATATATGACTGTCGGGATCAGGACGACCTGTATTCAAATGATTGTAGAATAATGGCAGCTGTCCCACCGAACGCGGGAAGGTAGTTGTCAGTTTGCCACTTGGAGTGATCTTGCCAAACAATACATCGGCAACCGCGTCCCCTGTTTCGCTACCGCCAAACCAGACATTCAATATGGAATGAACATTCGCATCCTCCCAGTTTAAGACTAAAGGACGTCCCGTGAACAGAAGAAGTACGACAGGTTTGCCCGTCTTCACTAAAGCCTTCAATAAATCCTGTTGTGCATCGGGTATCTCAAGACTGGTGCGTGAAGCCGATTCACCGCTCATTTCCGCACATTCACCCAAAGCGGCAACAATGATGTCTGAACGGGAAGCCACGCGTAAAGCCTCGTCCAACAGTTCCCGGTTGTCTCCACGTTCCAGCGGGCGAATGCCCGTAGCTGCTTTTTCTGTTTCCGCATCATAATATATGTTGCTGCCTTTCGCATATAGAATTTCAGCCTTGTCACCCGCTGCCGCACGAATTCCTTCCAACAATGTTCTGTGACGAGACGGCGTACATGTCATGCTCCACATACCGCACATATTATTACGTGCGTCTGCCATTGGACCGATCAGGGCAATCCTGCCTTTTTGTTCAAGTGGAAGCAGGTTGTTGTCATTCTTCAACAGAACAAATGTTTCAGCTGCAATCGCACGTGCAGCAGAACGGTGTTCAGGCGTATAAAGTTTCTCTTTGGCACGCAGGGCATCGCAATATTTATACGGATTGGAGAACAGTCCCAGTTTATATTTGGCTTCCAATACACGGCGACAAGCCATATTAATCTGCTCTTCCGTTACCTTCGCTTCTTTCAGGGATTCCTCCAATGTATTGAGGAACCCGCATGAAACCATATCCATATCCGTTCCTGCCTGTAAAGCGCGAATGGAGGCTTCCTTCAGAGGGGCGACACCATGGGAGGACATTTCGGCTATCGAATTGTAATCTGTTACCAATAGTCCTCCGAAGCCCCATTCATTCCGGAGCAGGTCGGTCAGTAACCATTTGTTGGCTGTGGCTGGAATACCGTCAACGATATTAAACGAGCTCATGATGCTGCCTACACCAGCGTCAACGGCAGCTTTATAAGGAGCCAGATATTCGTTATACATACGTAGTCGGCTCATATCCACTGTATTGTAATCGCGTCCCGATTCGGACGCTCCATAAAGTGCGAAATGTTTCACGCAGGCAAGAATTTCATCGTTGCCTTGCATATTGTTTCCCTGATAACCACGCACATACGCTTTTGCCATTAAAGAACCCAGGTAAGGATCTTCTCCGTTCCCTTCTGCGATACGTCCCCAACGGCCATCACGACAAATATCGACCATCGGGCTGAATGTCCAGTTAATACCGTCTGCGCTGGCCTCAATGGCGGAGATGCGTGCCATACGTTCGACGGCCAGCGTATCCCAACTACAGGATAGTGCCAATGGGATTGGAAAAATAGTTTCGTAACCGTGGATAACGTCTGCACCTACAAGTAGAGGTATTTTCAACCGGCTTTCTTCTACCGCAAGGTGTTGCAGGGCATTAATTTTCTGGATCCCCTTGACATTGAAGAAGCCGCCTATTTCCTGTTTGCGAATCATATCGCTAAGTTCACCGTTCATCACCGAACCCGTCACGAGATCACCGCCCGAAGGCAGGTTTAATTGTCCGAGTTTCTCACGGAGAGTCATCCGGTCCATTAAGTCGGTAATGAAACGGTCCATTTCCCTATCTTTCCCTCCCCCGGATGGTGAGCAGGCAAAGAGAGTAAGCCCGCAAAGGGCGCAAGATATAAGATTTCTTATCTTCATTTTTCTTGTTATTGGGTTATTTATACTTGTTGTCCGATTTTTCTTTCCACACCACTACTCCCGCAGGTTCAAGGCGTGCACTGCCAATCAGTACTTCTGCCTCATCGGGAATGACTATTTCCTGAATGTCCGACGTATAATTCAAGGCGATGTAAAAACCGTCACGCCATTCCTTCACCACTCCGTACGGTAAATCTTCAGTCGGTACGCCGGCTTCCGTATATACACGACGTACTACTTCTTTCTCCAATTTGCCGTCATCGGTATCCGTTCCGATATAGGTGACCGTTCCTTTACCCAGCCTACGGTGTATCACGGAAGCAGCTCCCTTATAAAACTGGTCCGCATACACAGCCCACACATCTGTTCCGGCAGCCGGGGTTAGTACGTCCGCCCAATTGTTCCAGGCGTATTCCTCACTGCCGAAATCTACTTTTCCGTAGAGACTGTGAGGCAGATGGTCATAGTACAGGCTGTTTATTCCGGCCAGTTGATGAATAGGAGCAGCCAAAGGAGCCTCCCACAATTTGGCGTCACGGTCTTTCTGACCGGTACGGCAGGTCAGAATCAGATGTCCCCCATTCTTCACGTATTCAGTCCAACGTTTTACCAAATTGTTATCAAGCAACTGATAAGCCGGCGCAATCAGGAAGGGATAATCTGAAAAATCCTCCTTCTCCGAGATCACATCGACGGGAGCGGCGAAGGACTTTAGCAGGTTGTAATACTTATGTATGTGCGGCATCGTCCGCCACTGGTCTGTCTGACGCTGGAACTCCATTTCCCAATAGTTGTTCATATCGAAAAGCAGTCCAATGCGTCGGGAAGCCAGCTGTTTGGGCATACGGCTTTTCTTATCGTAGGCGGCACGAAGCTTTTTCATCTCCTGCGTAATACGTACATATTCTTCACCGCCCGGAGAAAGAGTCACCCCATCGGTCATTATCATGCCGTAATGGTATTGCTCACTGCCTTTCAGAGGTTGACGGAAACGGTAATTGCACACAAACTTCCCACCACCTGCAAAAACGTGATACACCCACATACGCACAGCGCCGGGTAAGGGTTGAGGGTTATACACTCCCCAGTTTACTTGACCGGGCTGTAGTTCCATCACTCCGAATGTTTTGCCGACACGGTTACGAAACTGGTCATTTGAAAATCCGAGATCTTCGGGAATCCCCATCCGGAAACCTTGGCTACCTATTCCCTGATTATGTCCAGTCACCAGATAGCGGGTGTAGGTCAGGAAGTCCGTATGATCGATCCGTACCGGATCAACCGGATTGAAAACAGGAATCAGGTTGGTAGTGATCCATTGGTCTTTGTGGATATGCCGCCGGAGGATGTCTGCCTGCATATTAACAAAGCCCGCCAATTCGTCCGCCATAAAACGGTTCAGGTCGAGCATGGCATGAGGATTGGGCTTTTCAGGTACCTCCTGCTGGTTGGGAAGGCGAACCTGCTCGAAGTTCTGATAGGTTTCGCTCCAGAAAGAGGTGCCCCATGTATCATTCAGTTTGTCGATGGTGCCGTATTTCTTCTGTAACCAGACACGGAATTTTATTTGTGCATTTTCACTGTAATCCACTACTCCGTAATGTCCCGGCTCGTTGTCAATCTGCCAGCCGATAACAGCAGGGTGATTGCCATAACGCATTGCCAGACGGGAAACAATGTTTTCTACATAACGACGGTAACGGTCGCTACTCCAGGAAGCATGCTGACGCCGTCCGTGTTGAATAGAAACTCCATTATCCCGCTGAATCAGTATGTCGGGGTACTTTTTTGACAGCCAGACGGGAGGTGTGGGAGTAGGAGTACACATAATTACCTTCAGACCATATTTCTCTGCTAAAGAGACGGCACGATCCAGCCACTCAAAATCATACTTTCCTTCTTCCGGCTCCATCATGGCCCAGGCGAACTCCGCAAAATGGGTGAACTTGATTCCCATCTCCGACATTTTCTTCAAATCACGTTCCCATTGGGAGGAATCCCATTGCTCGGGGTAATAGTAAGATCCTAGAGCAAACAACTCTTCCGGAGGAAAAGATTTATCGACCGGAGATTGAGCAAAGGATACCAATGAAAACAATAAAGCTAAGACTAATAAGGACTTTTTCATGGATATTATTTTAAGTTTCATCGCTATAATAAATAACAGGTTAGCGCAGTGGTCTGGCTTTTATTCCGCCGGAGGTCATTTTTACAGGTTTGATAGTACCGTTTTTATTAAAATACATTCGGTCAATGCAAGTAATGCGGTAGTTCCCATCGGTTTCACCCAAAGGGCGGCGATGATAGACAATATACCATTCATCCTTTCCCGGACCTTTGATAATGGAATGATGTCCGGCACCATTAGCTATTTTAGTGTCCTGCTCCAAAATCTTTCCGACTCTTTTGAACGGACCAAAAGGCGAATCCGCAATGGCATACGCTACACAATAATCGGGTCCTGTCCAGTCGCCTTCTGACCACATGAAATAATATTTGCCATTGTGTTTAAGCATAAAAGGTCCTTCTATATAATTTTCCGGAGTCACTTCTTTATAAGTTGTTCCGTCTTCAAAAGGTACGATACTGATTAGATCAGATCCCATCTTCACCATATTGCAATGTCCCCAACCGCCGTAATACATATAATACTGACCGTCATCGTCCTTGAAAACAAACTGGTCAATAGGTTGCGCTCCGTTCACGATCTTGCCAATCAGCGGCTTTCCGAGCGCATCCTTGAAAGGACCTTCCGGACGATCGGCTACAGCCACACCTATACCTCCCACTTCACTCTCATGATATATGTTGTTTGCTCCAAAATAGAAATAATATTTCCCATTTGCTTCTATCACGGCAGGTGCCCATAAAGCATTCCTTAACCAGCTGATATTTTCGACAGAAAGGACTTTCGGGTGTTTTCTCCAGTGTACCAAATCTGGGGAAGAAAAGGCATCCATGTACAATTGTTGTTCGAAAGGAGCTGAATAAGTCGGATAAATCCAGTATTTATCACCGAAAACGACTCCTTCGGGATCTGCATACCAACCGTCAAAAACCGGATTAGTACTTGTCTGTTTTTTGCCCGTATTTGTTTGAGCAAATAAGGTTACTGAACAGCAACACATAATCATGAAAAAGAATACTATTTTGGAATTCATGTCTATAAATATTAAAGTTATGCCACAAAAATGATGAAAAATCAATGAAATAAAGGTTGATTATTTGCCAATAAATAGCGAGAATCAACCAAATTGCCGGAAAAATAATTATTTCATATATTGCTGCTTGTAAAGGGCTGTTTTGATTTGTTTTTTCACTTTCTTTGTTTGCAGGTTCAACACTTTTGTTATATATTGCCGTCCCATTTTCGTTGTATCTGTCTTGAATTTCTTAATTGGTCATTTAACAGGCTATTATTTATATATATTATAAGTATTACTATGCGAATTTTATTGTATTTTCTCCTTATTCTTTTAGTGGGTTGCTCATCCGGTCAGAATAAAAAAACACATGAGCGGGTAGACCTCGATTCCGTACCTGTTTATACGAATCCGCTTTTGTCAAGAGGAGGAGACCCATGGGCGGTATTCCATAACGGAATATATTATTATACCCAAAGTATGAGCGACCGCATCACTTTATGGGCAACAGATGATATAACCCGGTTGGCGGAAGCATCCCAGAAAGATGTGTGGGTACCTCAAAATTCGTCAAACGCATTTCATCTTTGGGGACCTGAAATACATTACATTAATAATAAATGGTATATTTATTGTTGTGCGGATGATGGAAATATTGATAATCGTCAGATTTATGTGCTTGAGAATGAGTCTGCTGACCCGATGAAAGGGGAATTTGTCATGAAGGGAAGAATATCAACTGATGAAGATAATAATTGGGCAATTCATGCCAGTACTTTTGAACATGGAGGAAAGCGTTATTTAATCTGGTGTGGATGGCAGAAACGTAGAGTTTATCAGGAAAATCAATGTATTTATATTGCCGAAATGGAGAACCCATGGACACTGGCTTCTGACCGTATTTTGATTTCCGAACCAGAATATGAATGGGAATGCCAGTGGATCAGTATAGATGGTAATAAAACTGCCTATCCGATTCGTGTCAATGAAGCACCGCAATTCTTCTATTCTTTGAAGAAAGATAAGTTATTGATTTATTATTCGGCAAGTGGTAATTGGACTCCTTACTACTGTGTAGGACTGCTGACTGCCGATACTGACAGCGATCTGCTGAATCCGGCTTCTTGGAAAAAGGCACCGGAGCCTGTGTTTAAGCAAGCACCGGAAAATCATGTATATGGACCCGGTAGTATCTGTTTTATTCCTTCACCTGACGGTAAGGAATGGTATATGCTTTATCACGCCCGTAAGAGTTTGTATGATATGCTTGTTTTGGATAGCCGGACGCCGCGTATGCAGAAAATAGAGTGGGATAAGGAAGGAATCCCTGTTTTAGGAATTCCGCAGAAAGAAGGATTCCCGCTTCGCAAACCGTCAGGCACTCCTGAACGCAAATGAAAATAGGGGGCGTACTTTTTGCAATACGCCCGTTTTATTCAAAAAGAGCCCGTTTCTTTCTTTTCTTATTTAAATGGTCTTCTTTTTCACGAAAAGAAAAATTCTCATCTTTTATTGAATGTTTTTTTTCCTTTTTTTTAGTGCGTATTACTTATGTTTGCAACGTAATCTATTAAATAAATCAACTAATGTAAAACGCGCAATGAGAAATGAAAATCTATTGTCCTTTCTTCTTATAAAGAGAAGAATTTTAAAATTACTGGCTATAAAATATGCATACAGTTTAATTGTTTTATGCGGAATTAGTTTTATGGCATGTTCAGATGATGATCCCGTAAAAAAGAATCCTTATCTGCAAACGAGCACCCGTGCTATGCTGAAAGAGGTAGTGGAAGTGGTGTTTAACAATATCGACAGTAATACTGACGTTACTGTCGACTTTGGTGACGGAACAGTCAAGGAAGGGAAAGCAGCTACGCCTATCACTCATGCTTATACACAAAGTGGTGACTACACGATGTTAGTGACAGCGGGTGAGCATGCAGTACAGAAAAGGATCCGTATTTACGACTTATTGGCACTGACAGAAGCCATGAAGCAATTCAGGGATGCAGATAACAAAATGGTATGGGCTATGACGCATCGCTCTCATACAACAGACAAGACTATTCCCGAAAATTCGGTATCTGCTGTAGAAGCTGCCATCAATGCAGGAGCGGATGTGATTGAATGTGACACTCATCTCACAAGCGATGGAGTAGTTATGGTGTGCCATGACCAGACAATCAATGCTACGACTAACGGCACAGGGGATATTACGAAAATGACTTATGCTGAAATTCAGCAATATAATCTGTTGGACCGGAATGGAAGGGTGACCGATGAGAAGATGCCCACATTGGAAGAGTTTCTGAAAGCAGGGCGTGGAAAAATATATTTCAATCTGGATTATTCTCCACGTACAGCCTCTACCCAAGAGGTGATGAATGTTGTCAAGGAACTGGATATGATGGAACAAGTCTTTTTCTATTGTAACAGTAGCCAGAAAGCAGAAGAAGTGTTGTCTATTTCTAAAAAGGCACACGTGTACACATGGGCACAAAGCGCTTACAAACCTCTGGTTGGGCTTCCGGGCAATTATTTCGTGCAATATTCTTATGCTCCCGACGGACAAAGTACTCCCATAGGGACTGCTATCAGTGAGGGGATGATTCCTACAGTCAATATGCTTCATGTATTATCCGGATTAATACCTGAATATGATATAAATGCGACTTATCTGGATGAGCTTCTTCAGATTTATCCTGAAGTACGTATGATACAGACAGATGCACCGGAAGTATTAATCTCCGCTTTACAAGCAAGAGGATTGCGTTAACTTTATCATCTAACATAAAATCATTTATTTATGAAGAATATTCATTTCAAAACGTGTACCTGTCTGTTAGGTATATTGCTGATACTGTTTTCCGGTATACAGGTAAAGGGAGCTTCTTTGGAAGTTCAGCAGGAAAGTAAGGTATCAGGTACGGTGACGGACGAAAAGGGCGAACCAGTTATTGGCGCTTCCGTAGTAGTCGTAGAATCGAAGCAGGGTACTATTACAGATATAGACGGTAAATTTCTGGTGAACGTACCTAAGAATGGACACCTGAAAGTGTCTTATATCGGTTATGAAACACAAGAAGTGGCTGTTAAAAACCGCCAGTTATTGAAGATCGTATTGAAAGAAGAATCGACCGCTTTGAATGAAGTGGTAGTGGTGGGTTACGGTACGATGAAACGGAAAGAAATGACTTCGGCTATTTCGCATATAGGTGCGAAAGATCTGAATCAGATATCCAGCCTCGATGCCTCCATGCTTTTGCAGGGGAAAGTTTCCAGCGTTTCGGTTTCTAACACAGCTCTGGCCGATCCGAACAATCAAGGAAGTATTCAGATTCGTGGTGTCTCTTCCCGTAATGCAGGTTTAGGACCGTTAATTGTGGTAGACGGAGTGCCGGGAGGCGATATGACGAATATTAACCCTGCCGATATTGAATCGATTGATGTATTGAAAGACGGTGCTGCTTCTGCGATCTATGGTACGCGGGGTAGTAACGGGGTTATCCTGATTAATCTAAAGAAAGGGACCAAAGATGGACAGGTTCATACAACCTATAGTACTTCCGTTACTTTTAATAAAGCTAAAAAAGAACTCGACATCATGAATGCGGAAGAATACCGTGCTTATCGCACAGTGTCTAATCCGCTTTCCGATATGGGAGCTGATTCAGACTGGTTTGATGCCGTTACTCAATTGGGGGTGACTCACATGCATACATTGACATTTTCCGGCGGTAATGCGAGAACCAACTATCGGGTGACCGCCGACTATCGTAATGCCCGTGGTATTGATTTGCGTTCCGACCGTCGTGAATATGGAGCACGTGCCAATATTAACCATACAACCAAAGACGGGCTATTCACGTTCTCTGCTAATATAACTCCTCGTGTTATCGACCGGAACAAATCAGCCAATGTATATAGCAATGCTATTAAAAACAATCCGACAATGCCTATTTATGATTCGGAATCGGCTAATGGGTACTATCGTTTTCCCAGTGGAACGGAAGGTTCTAATATCGTAGAGCAATTGAATGAAGAAGAGAATGGTACGGAAATTAAGTTGCTGGAATGGAATGCTACGGCTGCCGTTAATCTGCTGCCTCTGTTTAATCCGAAGAATCCGGACATGGTATTGAAGTCGCAGGTCACTATTTCTCAATATCAAGTTGATAAATTTAACGGATGGTTTACACCGTCTACTTATGGTTCTAACGTAAATGATGGTGTCACCGGAAAAGCCAGCCGTGACTTCGACAAAAGTACGACTAACAATCTGGAATGGGTAACAAATTTCTCTACACGTATCAAGAATCATCAGATCCGTGCAATGGTGGGGTATAGCTATAATTATGGTGTAAATTCCGGAATGTCTGCTGAAAACTGGAATTTCTCTTCGGATGGATTGACGTATAATAATCTGGGTTCCGGGCTGGAAGCGGCAAAAGATGGAAAAACAATGATGGGCTCCTATAAGAATGACCATAAGTTAATCAGCTTCTTCGGACGTGTTAATTATGATTGGAAAGAGCGCTACCTGTTTACTTTCTCTTTACGCCACGAAGGGTCTTCCCGCTTTGGCGAGAATCATAAATGGGGCAATTTCCCGGCTGTATCTGTCGGTTGGCGTATCTCGGATGAGAAGTTTATGAAAGGACTTTCATGGATTGATGACTTGAAAGTACGTTATGATTATGGGGTGACAGGTAATCAGGAAATAGGAAATTATAATTCTCTGGCTACTTACCGGGCTTTCGGTTGGTATCAATACAATGGTAACCGTTTTCATGTATGGGGACCGAGCAAAAATACGAACTCGGAATTGCGCTGGGAGAAGGGACATAATCAGAATGTGGGTTTGGACTTCTCACTCTTCTCACACAAAGTGACCGGTTCATTTAACTATTTCCATCGTAAACAAAGTGATTTGCTCGGAGATTATTCTGTACCGGTACCACCTAACTTGTTCTCCACCATCTATACCAATGTAGGTACATTGCGTAATACCGGTTTCGAACTTGATGTTACAGTAAATGCTGTCCGGACAAAGGATTTCACTTATAGTTTCACATTAGTGGGGGCTACTAATAACAATAAGTTTGTTAGTTTTTCCAACGATATATATAAAGGACAAAAATATTACTCTACCTGTAGCATGGCGAATCCGAATAATCCGGGATATTTGCAGCGGATTGAAGAAGGGGAACGTATTGGTAACTACTTTACATATCGTTATGCAGGAGTGGATAAAAAAGGTGACTGGCTGATTTATGATAAAAAGGGGAATGTGATTCCTGTAGCCCAAGGTACGGAAGAGGATAAGTCTGTGACCGGAAACGGTTTGCCGAAATTCACCGGCTCTATGACGCATAACTTCACTTATAAGAACTTTGATTTGTCTGTTGCCCTCCGTGGTGCTGCCGGGTTTGACATATTCAACGTGCATGATTTCTATTTCGGATTGCAGAGCATGACTACCAACCAGTTGACGACCGCTTATTCGAAGAATGCACATATCACGACAGGTAAGAATGTGATTACCGACTATTTCATTGAACCGGGTGATTATCTGAAGATAGACAACGTCACTTTAGGATATACCATGAACCTGAATAAGAAATATATTGAAAAGATACGTTTGTTCGGTACGGCCAACAATCTTTATACGTTTACGAAGTTTACCGGTGTAGATCCTTCTACCTACGAAGTGAACGGACTGACACCGGGTACTTTCGGAGGAGGATATAACTATTATCCGTCTGCTTTTCAGTTTATTTTAGGATTACAAGTAAGTTTCTAATAAAAGACGATTATGAAAATAACAAAATATATCATTGGATTAGGGATAATGGCAGGTACAGTCATTAGTTTGCCATCCTGTACAGATCTGTCGGAAACGGTGTATGATCAGGTCATGTCTCAAAACTATTATAATACCAAACAGGATGTTATCAACGCCGTTTTTCGTCCGTTTGAGCATATCTATGAATCCATTGTCAGACGTCATGAACACGAAGAACTGACAGGGGATCAGTTGATAACGCCTACTCGGGGAACTTGGTGGTATGATGGCGGTAAATGGGAAAAATATCATTATCATCAATACGATGACATTAATCAGGAAGACTGGACAAACGAGTGGGAAGGCATGTATGGCGGTATCGGTCAATGCAATCTGGTGTTGGATGATTTGTCTCAATTGAATCCTTCTAAATTTAATTTAAGTGACAGTGAGTTTGATAGTTTTAAAGCGCAACTACGTTGTATGAGAGCTTATTGTTATCTTCGCCTGCTTAATAGTTACCGTAATTGTATCTTAACTACGACTTCTGACCAAGCGGTCAATGAACAGCCGGAAAACCGGAAGCAGGTATCTCCACAGGTTATGTTTGATTTTATCGAAAGTGAGTTGAGAGATGTCTGTCTGGTAGCTTTACCTTCCAAAATCGGACAATCTGGTAATGGCGGTCAACAAGGACAATTTACTAAAGCGGGGGCTGCTGCATTGCTGGTACGTCTTTATTTAAATGCGGAAAAGTGGATTGGACAGCCTAAATGGCAGGAATGTATTGATATGTGTGAGCGTATTACCGGAGGAGAATTCGGCTATTATGCAATCGCTGATAACTGGTACGAACCTTTTGACTGGAATAATGAAATGTGTAATGAAGTAATTCTCGGTTTTCCCGGTTCTTATGGATTGACTAGCTGGCATCTGCAAAATGACAAGAGAACTGTTTACGGACGGGCCCTTCCTTATGGTTGTGAGAAATACCTGAAAATTGAAGGAAATGGCAGCCGAAATCCCAAATATGCACTTTCGCCAAGTTATAATAACCAGCAACCACGTGCATTGTTTGATTATGAATTGGGCATGGTTACGCAGAAATTCGCCAAATATGCAGGCGATAAACGTTATAAACAATATGTAAATACGAGTAATAATACACGGGAAGGTATGTTCTTCATGGAAGGGAAAATAGCTAATTCCAGTATTAGTGGGGGATATGCCAAGAATCCGGATAATCAATATGTCCTTTACCTACTTGATCAAGTGGGACGTTTTGAAGGTAACGCAGAATCCGGTTATATTGCCAACCCGAATTATCAGGAGTCTAAACTGGGAAACGGAGATTTCAACTCGGGGCTTTACTGTGTGAAGTATCCTTTCTATCCGTTTGATGGAGGATATTTTATAGAGTCGGATTATACGGAAATCCGTTTGGCGGAGATTATTTATTCGCAGGCGGAATGCCTTCTTCGTCTCGGACAGGCAGGCGAGGCCGGCAAGCTGTTGAACAGCGTGCGTAAACGCAACTATGAAAACTTTACTGCAGATATCGCTTATCAGCCGGAAGGTAACGTGGTACTTGATCTAAAAGAAATGCTTGATGAATGGGGGCGGGAATTTCTTGCGGAGAGCCGTCGTCGGACGGATTTGATCCGCTTCGGAAGATTTCAGGATGCATGGTGGGACAAGAAACGGGATGCAGATACTCATTATGAATTGTTTCCGTTTTCACAGACCCAATTGGAGCAGAATGAATATCTGAAACAGAATCCCGGTTATCCGGATATTGCCCGTTAAGCGGTGAACTGTAGTTATTTCAATTTAGTGTACAAGTTTAAAATGAAGAAAAATGAAAAATAAGTTGCTCACAATATCAAAGATTGGGCTTCTGGCCTTCACTATTTTAGTGAGCCAGGCGTGTCAGGAAGATTATGAGATGGTTGATCCTCCGATGATTACTGATTATGATGATGATCTGGATGAAGAAGTTGTCTTGCAAAAAGGACTGGAAAGTTATTTTGTAACTCAATTCGGTGAAGGGGACATGGATGGTACTTCATGGGATCAGGCAATGGATGTAGCTGGTTTTCGCAAATTATTGAGTGGATCTATCGATCTGTCCAAGAGTACTATTTACATGAGCCAGGGAAAATATGTGATGTCCGAGACCGGAGGACTCGGGGTGATTATCCGCAAAGACATTAAAGCGATCAAAGGAGGATATAGTTTGTTGAGCGAAGGGATGGATCTGACGAAGCGTTCTATTGATACTTATAAGACAGTGATCAGCGGAGATGTAAACGGTAATAATCAGGCTGATTCCGGTGATTGCGGATTATTGTTGGTGAAAGGGGGAATTATTGGGATTGAAGGAGTTACTTTTCAATATGGGTACCTCTCTAATAATGATGCCAAGTCTAACGAGTGTGGTAGCGGAATTTATATCAATGGTAATGCCAATAGTACTTCTGTCGAATTAACGGATTGTATCATCAGGGATTGTAAAACGGAAGCTGTCAACGGGCAAGGGGGAATAGCGGGAGGTACAGCTATTCTTATTGCTTCCGGGAGCTCGAAACTTAACAATGTGAAGTTTCTGGATAATGCGGCGGATAGCCGTGGCGGAGCAATACGGTGTAACAGCGATAAGGCTGTTGTGTTTATGAATAATTGCCTGATAACAGGCAATTCAGTAAGAGAACTTTTTGGAGTCGGTATTCAGGTATCATCGGGACATATTTGTATGAATAATACAACCATTGTCGGAAATTCGGGAAAAGGTGCTGCTTTAAACGGGGGAGGTAGTTTCATGCTCGCTAATAGTACGATTGTAGGGCATGATATTGATCAGGAGTATGGCGCCTTCCGATGTGAAACCTCTATTGATGGTGATACTAAGTTTATTAATAACCTGTTGATTTCCGAGAATTCTACTGCTCCGAGCTTCATTTTGAATGGAGCAAATAAAGAAGCTTATTCAATGGGGTATAACTTATATCAGCGAGTTAATAATTTTACGATGAATATTCTTGATACAGCTTATCCTACCCTTGTGAATGGTAACCTGGCAGAAGAGGGTGTTTATAAGTGGGATATTAATCAGATCGGACAGGTGACTGGCTATGCTACCAAACAAGCTGTGGTTAATGCTGTGAAAAGTTTCAATCCTGCTGCTTCTCCTGTGGTTAATTTAGGTGAAGTCTTTGTGGAATGGATTGGTGAAGATGCTTTCGGATTGGATCAGCGTGGCGTGACACGCAATCCTGATAAGATGCAAATGGGAGCTTATGATGCTGTATTGTCCAACTGAATCTTTAAAAAGTAATTGTGATATGAAAAACAAATTTTATATAATGACCGCTTTGATCATCAGTCTGACAGGATGTTCAAGCATTGAAGACGGAACACTGCCGACCGTTAACTTTCCCGAAGATCATATAATCCGTGTTGTAACAGAAGTGAAGGCTCCTGTGTCGCGTGCCGGATATGATGCAAGTAATCTGGAGAGTTTCGGACTGATCATTCATAACAGTGAAAACATTGCTTATGATTATAATTCGCAAATGGTAAAATCTGATAATGACTGGAATACGGTGGACGGGCAACAAATGCTTTGGGATAATGCAAGAACTCCGGTAACAGTAATAGCGTATGCTCCTTACATTTCGGAAGCTGGTTTAGATACTCCGTTAGCTATCAACATACAAAGCAACCAAACTACCGAGGAAAATGTGATTGCTTCTGATTTCCTGTTGACTAAATCAATGGTTGATCCGAAACAGGATCTCACCGCAGATGGTAGATTGAAAGTTACTTTGGATCATGCCATGAGCAAGCTGATTATAAAAGTGACGGTAAATAATGGTATGGAAGATGCGGCGATCAGTAAACTGGGCGATATGGCTGTAAATGGTACAATAGTGGGTGGTATTTGTGATTTGTCAGTGCCGGAACCGGTAGTCATTCCACGGGAAGATGCTGTAGCTACAACTATCGCCCCCTATAAGGGTACGGATGGGTATGAATGCATTCTTCTCCCGCAAACAATAATAGAAGGCTTTTCTGTCAATTTCAGTTATGACGGAAAATTGTATATATGGACTGCCGAAGAGCCCATTGAGTTGCAAAAGGGAGTAGAGCATACGCTGACATTGAATGTAAATGAAACGGCACGGTTGGCTACCATGCAAATGAAATATCGGGCAACCGGTCAGATTATCGATCAGAAATAAAAAGGAGGAGATGAGTTATGAAAATTACTAAACATATATTGACTGCATGTATATTAACGGGTATGGCAGCTTGTGATACGGATAAAGAGATAGCCGTGTTCAATGAAGACTCCGGTGCAATCAAGATCAATGCTGTTATTGATGCTGCATATACCCGTAGTAATCCTACAGGAACAAATGAACAGCAAATGCAATTTAATAATGGAGACCAGATTCTGTTGAGTTGCGAGGATGGTAGTGTGACTTATATGTTGTCTGGAGGGCAATGGGCTCCTACGGATAACTATTATCTTAGGTGGGGAAATGAACCTGTTACTTATTCTGCCTTTTATCCGGTGACTGAAGGAACAAGCGTAGCCAACTTCTCTCTTCCTATTAATCAGCAGAGTTTGGAAAATCTGGCGAGCGCAGACTACATGACTTGCACAGTAGAAGATGCTATAAATGAGGGATCAGGTGTCCTTCATCTGAATATGAACCGGAGAATGGCGAAAGTTATCATGACATTGGACGATATAGACTCACAAAGTAAAGCTCTAGGAGTTAAAATCGGTTCCTATCAGGGATATACGGACGGAAATGTTTCATCGGGAACTGCACTTGTTTCACCGTATGTTACCATTCCTGAAGGAGGGAAAGCCGGACAAAGCGGATGTAAATATACGGCGATCGTAGCTCCGGGAACTGCAAATCCTAATAGTACTTTCGTTTCTTTAAATTACAAGGGGGAAGATCTGGTATTGCCGGGCATTCCTGCAATAAAGGCCGGATTTTGTTATGAATTTACTTTGAAAGTAGAAGGTTCGGTCATTAGATTGAGTGAACCGATTGTCACTCCATGGGAGACTGGTACAATCAATGGGGGAGATGCAACGGAATTGCAATTGGACGCTTATTATGTGAAAGAGCATGCTACAGGGAATGCTACCGGTATGGATTGGGATAATGCAATGGGAGTAGACGGGTTACGCAATCTATTGAGAACTAACACTAACAGTGCGATCACGACTGCGAATGCTAAGAAATTGGATGGTAAGAATATCTATGTGGCAGGCGGTACCTATTTGATAGCAGATCAGGAAGCCGGTCTGAAAATAGAGTATAGCGGATATAGCAAACAAGTCGAAATAAAGGTTGTGGGTGGATATGATCCTCAAAGTACCCGGAAGGATTTAAGCAAGCGTGATCCTGTCCGGTATCTGACTACTTTCACAGGAGATGCAAATAATAACGGCATTGCGGATGCGGGTGATTATTCCTTGTTTACATTAGGAAACCAGATAGATATTACATTTGAAGGTTGTACGTTCTCTTGCGGTTATCATCCCAATGAGAAAATAAATGGCTATAGTGGTGGATTCCTGATTGCGAATGGTAGCAGTGGCAATGCAACATTACAGTTGAATCATTGTATCATTGAAAAGTGCTATAATGCGGGAGTAAATGGTTCAGGTGAGGCTGGTGGTTCCGGTATATTCATGTATAAGGGGACAGCCAAACTAAATCATGTGCAGTTGAGAAACAACAAGGCATCTTCGCGTGGAGGCGCAATTCGCGTCAATGACAGTGGGAGTATTCTTTTTATGAATAATTGCTCCATTACAGGCAATGAAGGCGGACAGTTCGGTTATGCTATTCAAATGTCAAACGGTCATTTATGTATGAATAATACAACTGTTACCAATAATAGTGGTAGAGATGGGACTATCAATGGTGCGGGAAGTATGCTGATTGTAAACTCTACCATAATCGAGGATGGTGCTCAAAATAGTGGAGCTGTTATCCGTTGTGAATCTTGGCCGGCCCGGCAATCATTCTTGATGAATAATATTATCCTGAATAAAAATGCAGACAAGCCGGTTATTGAAATGTCCGGTAGCGATGAGCGTCATTTGACATCCAAAGGGTATAATCTGGTGGGAGGTACGATCATACCAGTATCAACCAACAAGTTTACAACGTCAGAGTTTGATAAGTACAATAGTATGATTAGCTCTTTAAATGTCGTATGGGATGCTAATCGTTCTGTCTATACTTGGGACGGAAATGTGAATGAGTTCACTCGGACTACTGCTGATGCTGTTAAGAATGCGATCACAACTGGCTTTAAACCGGATAGTTGTCCTTTCCAGAATTTAGGTGAGGAGTTTGGAAAATGGTTGGAAGAGGTGGATGCATTTTCCACTGACCAATTGGGTAATCCGCGTGATAAAAATGCGATGTGGCCGGGAGCTTATCAGAAATAATGATATAATTTATTTAAACGGATGACAATGAAAAACTATAAACTGATATGGTTCGGGATATTTTGCTGTTTGCAACCTCTTATATTGTTTGCACAACGGGGAGAAACGATCCGTAAGGCATTTTTAGATCCGAAGTCCGATCAGGTGTTAGTCGTGGCACATCGGGGGAACTGGCGGAGTGCACCGGAAAATTCCGTAGCGGCAATTGATAGTGCCATACAAATGGGAGTGGATATTGTGGAGATTGATATTCACAAGACTAAAGACGGACAATTAATATTGATGCACGATGACCGTGTAGACCGGACAACCAATGGTAAAGGATTGATTAAGGATTATACATTGGCAGAAATCAAGAAGTTGAAACTGAAAGATAAGGATGGAAATCTGACAGAACATATTGTTCCAACATTGGAAGAGGCATTGTTGGCAGGCAAAGGTCAGATTATGTTTAACTTGGATAAGGCGTATTCTGTGTTTGACGAGGTATACGCTGTGCTCGAGAAAACCGGAACTGCCAGTTTGGTGATAATGAAAGGAGGCCAGCCGGTGGAAACTGTCAAAAGTGAGTTTGGAGACTATCTGGATAAAGTGATTTACATACCGGTGATAGGACTTGACGGAAAGGATGGCGAAAAGAAGGTCAGGGACTATATGACACAGCTGCATCCTGCTGCCTTCGAATTGGTTTATTCGGATTCTTCCAGTCCTTTGCCTCGAAAAGTGAAATCGATTATTCTGGGAAAGAGTCGGATTTGGTACAATACGTTGTGGGCTTCTCTTGCGGGAGGACATGAAGACGATCAGGCTTTAAAAGATCCGGATGGAAACTATGGATATCTGATTGAAGAGCTAGGGGCACGGATTCTCCAGACTGATCGTCCGGGATTCATGCTGGATTATTTGAGAAAAAAGGGATTGCATGATTAATCGTCTGAAGACAATGAGGTAAATGTATTGTTTGGCACACAGATAACGTCGATGAGATCAATAGACGTTATCTGTGTTGTTTTTATCTATTCTCCAAGTGAAAATAATTTTGAGATTTGGCTTGGGTTACTAAAATAGCTATATTTGACTCGCTGAATCGACATGGGTATATAATATGAAAAAAGCAATAATAGCATTTATCAGTCTTATTATTTTTTGTATTGAGCCATTAATGGCATCTGCAGAGTTTTCTTTTAAGAAATATCAAGTAGAAAACGGATTGTCTCATAACACAACTTGGTGTGCAATTCAAGATAGTTATGGCTTTTTATGGATAGGTACGAGTAATGGGTTGAACTGCTATTATGGTAGCGGAAATAAAATTTATCGGAATGTTCTAAATGACAAATATTCTTTAGGGAACAACTTTGTCGGTTCTTTGATGGAAGAGGGTGAAGACCTTTGGATAGGAACAAGTTCCGGGCTATACATTTATGATCGCTCTGACGATCATTTCTTGTATTTTGATAAGACAACTAAATATGGAGTATTCATTAGTTGCGAAGTCAAGAAAATCGTAAAAACTAAAAATGGTTTGATTTGGATAGCTACTTTGGGACAAGGCATCTTTATTTATGATCCGGTAAAAGACGTTCTGACTCAAAATAGTATCCGGACTTTTTTTGCCTGGGATATTTGCCAAGGTACGGATTCTCTTGTCTATGTCTCTTCTATGCAGGAGGGATTATTGTGCTTTGATGAACAAGGAACTTTTCTGCAAAGTTATCCGGTTTCATTCGAATTGAATATTGGCAATCAGAGGATTAACTGTCTCCATAGTATTGATCATGAAATTTGGTGCGGTGTGGGGACGAATTCGTTAGGGTGCTATCAGGAAGGAAGTCAGGAATTAAAAATATATAATACGTCTGCAGAGAGTTTCAGTTCTATTCTTTGTCTGATGGACTATAACGGGAAAGAAATGCTGGTTGGTACAGACAATGGCATTTATTTATTTGACCGTGAGCGTAAGACATTTCGTAGGGGAGACTCTCCGTTTGGTTTATGGGCTTTGAGCGATCCGACTGTACACGCGATGATGCGGGATAATGAAGGTACACTTTGGGTAATGACTAATTCCGGTGGAATAAATTATATGTCTAAACAGTCGAAGCGTTTTTCTACTTATTCCCTGTCTTTGACGGGGATGGAAAAAGCAGATAGGGGGATAGGACCTTTCTGTGAAGATCGGGAGAAGAATGTTTGGGTGGGAACCCGGAATGGATTGTGGTTTTTCAATTCACAAACTCATTCTTTTTATGAGTATTCTTTGAAGAAATCGAATATAAGATACGATGTACGTAGCTTGTTGTTGGAGGGCGATAATCTTTGGGTGGGAACTTATGCTGAAGGATTGCATGTATTGAATCTGAAAACCGGGAATATTAAAAGTTATACTTATTCCCGTAATATCCCGAATACGCTTTGCAGTAATGATGTACTAAGCCTTTTTAAAGACCGTAAAGGAGAAATCTTTATCGGAACAAGCTGGGGATTATGTCGCTATAATCCGCAATCGGATAATTTTATAACTGTGATTAATGTCGGTGCTATGGCTTCTGTAACTGATATCTATGAGGATATGTACAATAATCTTTGGATTGCGACCTCAAATCGTGGCGTTTTCTGTTATAATACAGTTGGTGAAGAGTGGAAGCATTTTGAACATATCCGGGAGGACCTGACTACTATTACGAGTAACTCTGTGATAACATTATTTGAAGATAGGAAAGGTACGATGTGGTTTGGGACCAATGGTGGAGGATTATGCTCTTTTTCCAAAGAAACAGAAACTTTTGTTGATTTTGATCCGGAAAATGTCTGGTTGCCGGATAAGGTTATTTATTCGATAGAGCAGGATCAGGCAGGCAATTTTTGGATTTCCTGTAATTCCGGGTTATATCAGTTTAATCCTACAGATAAGAATAAGAACCGGCTTTTTACTATAAATGACGGTTTGCAGGGGAATCAGTTCACGGCGCAATCTTCATTGGCTTCATCGACAGGGAAGTTGTATTTTGGAGGAGTGAACGGCTTTAATGTTTTTGAACCGAAAGAATTTGCAGATAACACCTACCTTCCTCCTGTTTATGTTATGGATATCAGTTTTCCTAATTTGAATAATGAGTGGGAAGTGAGGCGGCTGCTCCAGCTGGATAAGCCTTTTTATACAGTTGATAAGATAAGATTACCTTATAAGAATAACAGTCTTACCATCCGTTTTGCGACACTTAGCTATGAAGATCCTCTTAGAAACCGTTATGCGTATATTTTGAACGGAGTAGATAAGGAATGGATTAACAACTCTTCTAATAATACGGCTTCCTATACCAATCTTCCTCCGGGGGAGTATGAGTTTTTGGTTCGTGGTTCGAATAATGACCATTATTGGAATGAAAAGGCAATTTCTTTATGGATTGTGGTTACTCCTCCCTGGTGGCGGACTACTATTGCTTATGTCGTATATGCATTGTTGTTACTTGCCGTCATCGTATTTCTTGGTTGGCGTTGGAATTTGTATGTCAGGCGTAAGTATAAACGTCGGATGGAGGAGTATCAGACTACCAAAGAAAAAGAAATGTATAAATCGAAAATCAATTTTTTTATTAATCTGGTACATGAAATACGTACTCCGCTAAGTTTGATTCGTTTGCCGTTGGAGAAATTGAGAGAAGAGGAAATCAAAGGGAAAGAGAACAAGTATATTTCTGTGATAGAAAAGAATGTAGATTATCTATTGGGAATCATCAATCAGTTACTTGATTTTCAGAAGTTGGAAAGTAGTGCTTTGCAGTTGAATTTGAGGAAATGCAATGTTAATGCATTGGTAAGTGATATTTTTAATCAATTCAGCGGTTCTGCGGAGTTGAGAGGATTGACATTACATCTTTGCTTGCCTCGTGAAGAAATTAATGCGATGATTGATTCGGAGAAGATAAGTAAGATTCTCGTAAATCTGATGGGAAATGCGATGAAATATGCGAAATCCAGGATTGAATTGAAAGTATTATTAGTAGATGACGAGGTGAGGATAGTGGTTACTGATGATGGCCCCGGCATCCCGGAGGACCAACACGATAAAATATTTCAAGCTTTTTATCAATTGCCTGACGACCCGGTGGCATCATCTAAGGGTACCGGAATTGGTTTGGCATTTGCAAGATCCTTGGCAGAAGCCCATCATGGGAATTTGTTTCTGGAAGATAGTTCCGAGGAGGGGGCTTCATTTGTGTTATCTTTACCATTGGGAGTTGTAGAAACGGAAGATGCATCTGATGGATTGACTGAAACGGATGTTGTAGGTGTTGGAGAAGAAGTGACTTCTGTTTCTGAATTCGGTAATAGGAAATTCACAGTTTTATTGGTGGAGGATAATATTGAATTGTTAAATTTAACTCGAGAAGCTTTAAGTGTTTGGTTCAAGGTGATACGTGCCGGTAATGGAAAAGAAGCACTGGAAATACTTGCACACCAGGGTGTAGATGTTATTGTCAGTGATATTATGATGCCTGAAATGGATGGACTTGAACTTTGTAATCATGTAAAATCCGATATGGCTTATTCTCATATTCCTGTTGTTTTGCTGACTGCAAAAACGACATTGGAATCTAAAGTGGAAGGACTTGAAAGTGGTGCTGATGTATATCTAGAGAAACCGTTTTCTATTAAGCAGCTCCATAAACAGATCGAGAATTTATTAAAACTGCGATTGGCGTTTCATAAACAGATGACGGACATCACAATTGGTTCATCCTCTTCACTTTCGGATTTTGCCATTTCTCAAAAAGATGTAGAATTTATAGACAAGATCAATGCAATTTTATTGGAGCAGGTTGTTAATGAAAATTATTCAATTGAAACATTGGCAGATCAAATGAATATGAGTCATTCTAATCTTTACCGGAAGATGAAAAGTTTGTTTGGTATGCCTCCTAATAACTATGTGAAGAATTTCCGCTTAAACAAAGCTGCTGAATTAATAGCAAATGGTGTTCGAATAGCTGAAGCTGCAGAACGGTTAGGCTTTGCTTCTTCTTCCCATTTTGCAAAATGTTTTAAAGAGAAATTCGGAATGTTGCCAAAAGATTATAGATAACAAGTCTTTTCATGATGGAAAAAATAAGGGGAGGGTAAATGAAGTTTAAAAATGCAAGAAATATACTGTAGTAAGATTTTTTATCCATTCGTTTTATATTCTTAACTCCGAAAAATTCGTAAGTGTAGATAAACCAACTACTTTTGGCTCTCGAATTTGCAGCATTTTTGAATGTCTTGCGTCTAATAAACATAAACTAATATATTTCTAGTCATGAAACACAGACTGTTACTACTAATTCTATTCGTATTCGCTACCTCCGTGGCGGGGTGGGCACAAAAATCCATGGCTCCTTCTTATACAGTCAAAGGAGTACTTATTGATTCTTTAACACAAGAGGGAGAACCGTATGCTACCATCAAAATAGCAAAGAAAAATACTCCGGATAAAGCAGTCAAGATGGCGGTGACTGGGGCGAATGGTAAATTTCAGGAGAAACTGAATGTCGCTGCGGGCAATTACATCATCACCATTTCTTCGATTGGTAAAGCACCGATAGTAAAGGAATTTACTCTAAAACCGTCCGTGAAGGAGGTTGACTTGGGCACAATGATTTCTTCAGAAGCCAATAACGTATTGAAAGGAGTGGAGGTAGTTGCACAAAAACCTTTGGTAAAGGTAGATGTGGATAAGATTGAATATAATATTGAAGATGATCCGGACTCAAAATCGAACAGTATATTGGAGATGCTTCGGAAAGTGCCTTTGGTAACGGTGGATGGAGAAGACAATGTACAGGTGAACGGTAGTAGCAGTTTCAAGATACATGTGAATGGAAAGCCCAATAATATGATGAGCAATAATCCGAAGGAAGTACTGAAAAGTATGCCGGCAAACACAATCAAATATATTGAGGTGATAACTTCACCGGGAGCTAAATACGACGCGGAAGGTATCGGAGGTATTCTGAATATCGTCACAGTAGGTTCCGGATTTGAAGGCTACACGGCTACTTTCAGAGGAAATGCTAATAATAACGGAGTAGGTGCCGGCACTTACGCAATGGTGAAACAAGGTAAACTGACTGTTTCTGCCAACTATAACTACAATTATAATAATAGCCCGCGCAGCTATTCCGACAGTTACCGCGAAAACTACGAACCGGATAAAGAGAATGAAAAATATCTGGAATCGGAAAGTAGCTCCAAGTCGAAAGGGAATTTCCAGTATGGCAATTTGGAAGCCAGTTACGAGATTGATACGTTGAGGTTGCTGACCGTGGCTTTCGGAATGTACGGTAGCAGTGACAAAAGTAACAGTGGCGGAAATACGATTATGCACGGAGCTGACCGACAGGATTTTGCGTACCGTTATAGAACCGACAATCATGGAAAAGGGTCATGGTATTCTATCAACGGAAATATAGACTATCAACGTACTTCCCGAAAAAATAAAGAACGGATGATTACGCTTTCTTATAAAATCAATTCCCAACCCCAAACGAATGATTCATATAATACTTATCTGGATATCGAGCCTGATGAGAATAAACTGGATATCATCAAAGAATTGTCATTAAAGAATTTCCATTCGGACGGAAAGACAAATACGATGGAGCAGACTTTCCAGGTGGACTATACTACTCCGATTGGAAAGCTGCATACAATTGAAACCGGTGCCAAATATATTTTCCGACGTAACTCCAGTGATAATCGGTTTTATGAAGCCGAGGGAGCAAGTGAAAACTATGCATATAATGAGAATCGTAGTAGCGAGTACCGTCATTTGAATCACATTCTCTCTGCTTATGCCGGATATACGCTGAAATACAAGGGATTTACTTTCAAACCGGGATTGCGTTATGAGCAAACCATACAAGAAGTGAAGTATCTGGTGGGTCCGGGCGAGAACTTTGATTCGAATTTTAGTGATCTGGTTCCTTCCGTTTCCTTGGGAATAAAACTAGGGAAGACGCAGAATTTGCGTGGTGGATATAATATGCGTATCTGGCGTCCGGGTATCTGGAATTTGAATCCTTATTTCGATAATCAGAATCCGATGTTTATCAATCAGGGAAATCCGAACTTGAAGAGTGAGAAAAGTCATTCGTTCGACTTGTCTTACAGCAGTTTTACGTCCAAGTTCAACATCAATCTTTCTTTGCGTCATTCTTTCAATAACAATGGAATTGAAAGAATCAGTCGCTTGATTACTGATAAAGACGGAGAAATCTTTGAAGGTGGGCATAAAGCTCCCTACGGTGCACTGTATAGTACATACGGTAATATCGGAAAGAGCCGGGAAACAGGATTGAACTTTTATTTGAACTGGAACGCTTCTCCTAAAACGAGAATTTACGTCAATGGACGTGGCAATTATAGCGATTTGCGGAGTCCTGCCCAAGAGCTGCACAATTATGGATGGAATGCTTCTGCTTATGGAGGAATTCAGCAGACCTTACCGGGAAAAGTACGTTTGAGCCTGAACGGCGGAGGTAGCACACCCCGAATCAGTTTGCAGGGAAAAGGTTCAGGATATAGTTATTATAGTTTGGGATTGAGCCGTTCTTTCTTGAAAGAAGAACGTCTTTCTTTGAATATTTATTGCAGCAATGTTCTGGAGAAATACAGAACTTACAATAATCACACAGAAGGAGCTAACTTTATTTCGAAGAGTTCGAGCAAATATCCGAGCCGGTATTACGGTTTCAGTATTAGCTATCGGCTTGGAGAGTTGAAAGCCAGTGTGAAGAAAGCCGCACGAAGCATCGACAATGACGATGTGAAAGGTGGCGGAGGAGGAGGTGGAAACACCGGTGGTGGAGGTGGTCAGTAGACCACTTCCGCACACCGGGATTCCCTCTTATTTCTGTCTCACGTCTTGCTTGTTGGTGTTAAAACCAAGTTTGGTTAATCCGGCCTGTACGTCGGGATGGCTCATGAAAAGGTTCCATAATAATCCGCTCCGGTAGTTTTCGATCATGACAGCAATAGGACCCTGGTCGATAGCCAGATAACGTTGCGGATACCAATTGTCCGTTTCGCTGAAAGCATCGTAGAATCCGAAAGGACCGAACACTTTGTCTCCCATGCCATATAGATGGCGCATTACCTGCATTGAATATTCCGGTGTATAGACAATGGATGAAAGTGCGGCGGTAGGGGAGATGACTCCTTTGTCCTCCTGCTCATTGGGCGAATGAGCTGCATATCCATCGACGGAGTAGCTGGCGGTCAGTCCCCAACAGTCCGGTCCGAAACCTTTGTAATGTTTAGGGTTGCGGATGCAGTAAGCACGGTTCACCAGTGTCAGGTTGCGCATCTCGTGGAAGTAGCTGGGGCAGTATTCATCTTTCAGTCCCACCGGATCAAGTCCGAGGAAAGAGTATTGAGCCCAGAAAAGCGGTCCGGCTTCGGTGCCCTGATAGCGGAGGTGCAACTCGATTCCTTCCACTTTATGCGGAGAAACGATGGCTCCGTTCTGTGCCCAACCGTCATGATAGACAGCCGCAGGTACTCCGTGTGTAGGAGAAGCGGCGGCAAGAATATACATAATCATACATTCGTTGTAGCCGTGTACAGGGAAATTCATTTCCCAGCCATACGTCGGACTCCAATGCCAGTAAAGAACGTTTTGCCCGCCTTGCCGATACCAGTTCCAGTCGACATCCCGCCAAATCTGGTTGATACGTTGGGCGAGGGCTTTCTCTTTCTCGTTTCCGTTGACGTAATATTGGTGTACGGCCAGCAGCCCTTGGATGAGGAAAGCGGTCTCTACCAGATCGCCCCCATTATCTTTTTGCCCGAATGGTTTCACCTTGCCCGTATCACCATACCACCAATGAGGGTAGGCTCCATGGAAACGGTCTGCCTTTTCGAGGAAAGAAACGATGCGTTCCATTCGTGCCAGTCCCTCCTCGCGGGTGACGTAACCGCGGTCGATTCCCGCAAGGATAGCCATGATGCCGAAGCCGCTGCCGCCGGAAGTGACTACGTTGGCATCGTTTTCTGGATAAACGCCGTCCACATGATAACGTTCGGGAGCTAAGCCGCTATTCGGCTCGGCACCTTCCCAGAAATAGAGGAAAGTCCGTCGCTGGACGGTATCCATCAGGGCGTCGTCCGATAACGAGTCGGTGGCTGCGGAAAGGTTGTTGCTTTTGCTTTTCCCTTTACAGCTCTGGAAAGTCAGGGCAACGGCGGATAGAAATAGTAACATGAGCGGAAGTGCACTCATTTCTATTATTCTTTTATATTTATCGTTCATAATCAAGGTGATAAAAGTTTAGTTTAACGTGAACTTCGCGGTTTTCACATCACGGCTGTTCGTACCGATCATCACTTCAAAGTCGCCCGGTTCGGCAACCAGTTGCAAGTCATAATTATAGTATCGAAGCATTTCCGGAGCAATCTTGAAACGGACAATCTTCATTTCTCCCGGTTCCAGGAATATCTTTTGGAAACCTTTCAGCTCTTTGACGGGACGGGTACTGCTACCCACAACGTCGCGGATATAAAGCTGTACCACTTCCGAGCCGGGCCATGTTCCGGTATTGGTAACCTCCACTGCCGCGGTCAACGAACCGTTCATGTCCATGGAAGAATGACTCAAGTCGATGTCGCTGTAAGAGAACGTCGTATAAGAAAGGCCGTAACCGAACGGATAAAGCGGATCATTATCCACATCGAGATAGTTGCTGCGGAATTTCTCGAACCATTTGCCATCTTTCAATGGGCGTCCGGTATTTTTGTGCGCATAATAAAGAGGTATCTGGCCGACATTCTTCGGGAAAGTCATAGTCAGTTTACCACCCGGATTGACGTAACCGAAGAGGGCGTCACCAATGGCGTAAGCGGCTTCACTACCTCCGAACCATACATTCAGAATGGCAGGCACATGCTCCTGTTCCCAGTTCAGCGTAAGCGGACGTCCGGTGAATAACACCAGTACCACCGGTTTGCCTGTCTTTAAAAGTTCTTTCAACAGATTCTGTTGTACGTCGGGAATATTCAAGTCTGTACGACTGCTGCTTTCACCGCTCATTTCAGAAGATTCGCCTAGCGCTGCGATGATGATATCCGACCGACGGGCTACGTTCAATGCTTCGTCCAACAACTGCTGGTCGGTGCGGTTGTCACGGTTCAGGGAACGGCCGAACATAGTTGCCCGTTCTTCGTAACTTGCATCACTAATCAGGTTGCTTCCTTTAGCGTACATGATATTCGCTTTTCCGGCTGTCATCTCTTTCAATCCTTCTACCAAAGAAGGGCAACGGTCGAGCACAGCTGCTACGCTCCATGTACCCGGCATATTGCTACGGCTGTTTGCCAACGGACCGATTACTGCAATATTTCCTTTAGGGTTGAAAGGCAACAACGGATTTCCGTTCGGATTACCGTCGGGACTGTCATTCTTCAGAAGAACGAAACTTTCTGCTGCAATTCTGCGGGCTGCATCACGATGCGCTTTGGTAAAGATGTCGCGTGCCGGACGTTTCGGGTCGCAATATTTATAAGGATTATCAAACAATCCCAGTTTATATTTGGCTTCCAGAATACGACGACAAGCCGTATTCAATGTTTCCATAGAGACTTTTCCTTCCTGAACGGATTTCTTCAGTGTCCCTACAAAACCCTCGCTTACCATATCCATATCCACTCCGGCGTTGATGGCACGGGCGGATACTGTCTGAAGATCACCGATACCGTGGTCGATCATTTCTGAAATGCCGGTATAATCAGTTACCACAAAACCGTTGAATCCCCACTGTCCGCGGAGAATATCCGTCATCAGCCATTTATTGGCAGTGGCCGGAATGCCGTCTACTTCATTAAAAGAAGCCATCACGCTACCTACACCCGCTTCAACGGCTGCTTCATACGGCAGCATATAATCATTGAACATTCGTTGGCGGCTCATATCTACGGTGTTATAGTCGCGGCCGGCTTCGCCTGCCCCATATAACGCAAAGTGTTTTACGCAGGCCATGATTTCGTCATTCCGTTCCATGTTTTTCCCCTGATAGCCGCGTACCATCGCTTCGGCAATCATGGCACCGAGAAACGGGTCTTCGCCACTACCTTCGGATACGCGTCCCCAACGAGGGTCGCGTGAAATATCCACCATCGGGCTGAAAGTCCATGAGATTCCATCGGCACTTGCCTCTACGGCTGCAATGCGGGCAGACTCTTCAATGGCTGTCATGTCCCAGGTGCAAGACAAACCGAGCGGGATAGGGAACATCGTTTCGTATCCGTGAATAACGTCCATCCCGAACAATAACGGAATACCCAGCCGGGAATCTTCCACAGCCTGTTTCTGTACTTCACGTATTTTCTCTACTCCTTTCAAATTGAACAATCCTCCCACTTCGCCTTTCTTGATTTTTGCGGCGATGTCGCTGCTTTTAGCTTGTCCCGTAGTGATCTCTCCGGTGACAGGAAGGTTTAACTGTCCGATTTTTTCTTCCAGCGTCATTTTATTCATCAATACGTCGATGAAACGATCCATATCCTGTGGCGACTTTTGTGCCGACGCGGTTAGAAAACCTGCGGCAAACAACAGAATGGATAGACTTAACTTTTTGTATATCATATTATTATAGTTACTTTTATCTCTATTCATATAAAGTCCTCCTGATGCGTTGAATGTTCGGCACCGAGGAGGACATTGTTCGACACCGAGGAACAGTAGTTTCGGCACCGAGGAAACAACCGTTTGGCACCGAGGAACTTTCTTATTGGTAGTCGGGGTTCTGTACTAACACTCCCTTAGACTTGTCGATCTCTGTCTGCGGCAGTGGAAGCAGTGCGTTTTTGTCCTGATAATTGGTTTTACCGGCTGCGTGCAACACTTCTTTTGCAATGCCCCAACGAACGAGGTCATAGAAACGGTCGAATTCCAACCCTAATTCCACACGGCGTTCGTGGCGGATGGCCTCACGCAATTCTCCCTGATCGGTAGTCGTCACTTTAGGTAATATATTGGTATTGGTGCCTCTGGCGCGTGCGCGTACTTGTTCCAAATAGTCGATTGCTTCACCCGGAATACCTTTTTCATTAGCTGATTCGGCTCCCATCAGCAGTACATCTGCGTAGCGGATCAGACGAATGTTTACCCAATAACCTTTATTGGTATATTCTTTACGCAAAGCTGGGTCGGTATAGGCTTTCTTATTGAAGTAAGCACCTATTGCCGGAGAAACCGGAGATTCACCGTATGGCTCGTTGGTATTTTCCGGAGTGATAGGATCGCTGTCCGAGTGGCGGAAGTAGAGTAGGGTGGAGTTTTTGCGTGGATCACCCTGTTCGTAGGCTTGCGCTATGTATTCTGTTGCCATGTGCCATCCCCAGCCCAAGTCCCATTGACCTGCTCCGCGTACACCTTGTACTTCACAGAACTGGCTACCGATAACGGTACTTTGAGGAAGAGCGGCAGTAGCTGTACATTGCAACTCGAATATGGAACCTCCGTTATTTTCACCATCATCCGTGAAAATCTCATTATACGGAGTCTTTAGGTTGTAGAGCCCCTTTTTGATGACGTCGGTGGAGGCTGTGTACATATTGTTCCAGTCGTTGCGCATCATATAAGTACGCGCGTGTAAGGAACGGGCAGCTCCCCAAGTCAGTCGTCCGGTGTATTCGCTGCTCCATGTTTCCGGCAATGACTCTTCTGCTGTTTTCAGGTCCTTGTCGATTTGCTCATAGATTTTATCAGCACTTGTCTTCGGGATATTGGCTTCCGAAGCATCGTTGATTTTATAAGTCACCAAAGGAACTTCGCCGAAAGCTCTTACCAGATTGAAGTAGCAATAAGCACGGAAGAAAGAGGCCTCTCCCTTATTGATGATGTCTTCAGTTTCTGTTTGTCCGGCTGTTTCTTTTTCTGCAATGGCATCAAGAATCTCATTACATTGGTAGATGATGGCATAATTCTGTCCCCAATAAGCACCCAGTAGGCCGTTGGTCGGTGTATACACAAAATCATCATACATTTCGGCTACATCAGAGCCATCGCTGGCAATACTTCCTTTTTCCGAATCTTCCGAACGAAAACAGTGGATGGCAAAAGCAGGAGGGCCGGCTGTCACATTATAGTTACGCATCATCGTATAGACATTATAAATCTTACCGTTGACCAGAGCGTTCGGATTGTCATCTTCCGTGAACTGTCCTTGCGGACTACGATCCAGAAAGTCACTACAGCTACCTAGAAATAATGTAGTTGAAGTAATAAGGGTTGCAAATATATATTTATTCAGTTTCATATAATGATAGTTTTAAAGATTAAAGTTGTGTTCCGCATGGAAAACTGGCAGTGGCACCTTGTCACTAGAATGTTAGGTTAATGCCGAAGGTGTAGACTGCAGGTACAGGATAACTACCGTTATCTACTCCGAATGCGGTGGCAGTTCCTCCAAGTTCGGGAGTATATCCGGTGTTATGTTTCCATGTCTTCAGGTTCTGTATGTTGACATAGACTTTCAGAGCTTGCAGACGTATTTTGGCAATTAAGCTCTTGTCGAACGTATACGCTAACTGTACATTACGGATACGGAAGAAACTACCGTTCTCAATGTAATAGTCGGAATTCAAGTTATTGATAGAATGTTTGGTGTTCAGCAACGGTTGGGTGTTGGACGTACCTTCTCCGTGCCAGCGGTCCAAACGTTGTTCCAGGTAGTTGAACTGGGCAAAATTGTAGTTATCCCATGTACGGAAAATCTTGTTTCCGCCTTGTCCCATCATGTCGATGCCTAACGACCAATTCTTGTAGTCTACTCCGAGAGAAAAACCGTAAGTGACCTTTGGAGTCGGGTTGCCTATCATGGTACGGTCTTCCGGGGTGATTTCTCCGTCACCGTTCACATCGGCGAATTTCAGGTCACCGGGGGTAACGGTAGCCAGTGTATTTTTGGGTGATGCGTCAATATCCGCTTGTGACTGATAAACGCCTGCCACTTTGTAACCGTAGAAATATCCGATAGGATAACCTGCCATTGTGTAACTTTGCTGCTTATCTCCGGCAATGATGGAATATCCTTCCTGAACAAGACTTTTTACCTCATTCTTGATAGTAGTCAGGTTGGCACTGACGGAATATCCCCAATCACCAATCTGATCGCGCCAGGTTACAGCCATTTCCACTCCTTTATTCTGAATCTCTCCCAAGTTTCCGATACCGGGGATAGTTCCGGAAATTCCGGGAACTTCGGCTAACAAATCTTTGGTATTCTTCTTGTAGTAAACACCCTCAAAATGCAAGCGGTTGCGAAGCAGGTTCGTTTCAAATCCGGCTTCCCAGGCTTCTACTTTTTCCCAACGCAGGTTAGGATTAGGAAGATAGGCAAGCTGGTATCCGGGATAAATGATGGACGGTTTACCGAATACGGCCGAATAAGCATTGGTCAATAAGGGTTCGGCAGGATAGGCTTTATCCAGGTTCTGGTTTCCTAACGTACCGTAAGATGCTTTGATTTTCAACATATCCAGCCATTTGATGTCTTTCATAAATTCTTCTTCGGACATCAACCAACCTCCACCCAGCGAGAAGAAGTTCTGCCATTCATTTCCTGTATAGGAGAAAGCGGAAGAACCATCCCGGCGGAAAGAACCGTTGAACAAGTATTTGCCTTTATAGTTGTAGATCACGCGTGCAAGTACGGATAATGTACTGCGTTCCCATTGAGTACTTCCATTGGTAGCGGTAGCTGCATCGCCGATGCTGACAAACCATTTGTCCGGATTATCCGGAATAACCAGTCCGACCCCCTGCTTGCGTGCTCCGTCCAATCGGCTCAACGAATTATAATAGGTAGTAAAACCGGCGGTAGCTGTCAGGTTATGATTTCCATTATCAAAGCTGTTGGTGTATGTCAACAGGTAGTCACTCTGAACTTTTGTTTCATTCTCTTTAAACTGGCTGACCTCGGTCTTGCCTGTTCCCAAAGTAGAGATCCCTCCGTTGACAGCGGCATCGTATACTTTTACGATCGGTGTATATGTCCGTCCGTTGTTCGACGCATAATCCATGGAGAACATCGCTTTGAACGTGAAATGTTTCAGGAAGTCTACCTCACCATAAATATTACCGGATGCCCGGTAGTTTTCCGCTTTGGTAGTATTCGCTTTTAATTCGACGTCTACCATCGGGTTGTTGATCTGCGCTTTCTGGAATTCGGGCAGAGCCGTATATAATCCGTATTCGTTGTTATATACCGGAGCGATAGGAGTTGCACGCAGGGCATTCAACACCTGTTTGGAATCTGCAGGAAGCATACGTGCTCCGTTGAATTGGAAACCGACTTTCAAAAAGTCCGTAATCTTATAATCATTACTTGCGTTGATGGTTACCTTGCTGAATTTTTCATGCTCGATGTTTCCTTGTTCGTAAGAGTAGCCCACTCCCAGGTAGAAACTATGTTTGGGCGAAGCCCCTGTAATACTGATGTTATTGTTTGTAATGAAAGCAGTCTGGAAAATTTCGTCTTGCCAGTCGGTATTGGCATCCCAGCCGGTATAATCGAAAGGATCGTCTCCTTGATTGGCGAGCTGTTCGTTATATAGTTCCTTGAATTGTGAACCATTCACCAGTTTCACTTTATCCACCACTTTCTTGAAACCGAAAGAAGTATTGATATTGACCAGCGTCTGCCCCTCTTTGGCTTTCTTTGTGGTAATGATGATGACACCATTCGCACCGCGAACACCGAAGATAGCCAGAGATGACGGGTCTTTCAGGATTTCCATAGATTCGATGTCCTCCGGATTCAGGAAATTGATGTTGTCATTGAATAATCCGTCGACAATGTACAGCGGTTTATATCCGTTGATGGAGTTTGTTCCGCGAATACGTATTTCCGGATCAGATCCGGCCCGGCCGGAGTTGACAATCTGCACACCTGCTACCTTTCCCTGCAGGGAAGACAGCGGATTCATTGCCGGTTTGTTGGCTAACTCTTCTCCTTTGACATTGGTGATAGAACCTGTCAAGTCTCTTTTCTTTGCACTACCGTATCCGATAACGACTGTTTCGGCTAGTACTTGTGAATCTTCTTTTAAAGTGACATTGATGACATTCTGTGCCCCCACCTTAATGGTTTGCGAAGTCATCCCCACGTATGAAAATACCAATACGTCCTCCGGAGTGACAGAGATTGAATATTTACCGTCCATGTCTGTGATGGTTCCGGTGGAAGTTCCTTGTACGAGTACCGATGCGCCGATCAATGGTTCATTGGCAGCGTCCGTCACTGTTCCTGTCACCGTCTTTGTCTGTGCAAAGGCTGATGCAGAGGCCAGTAGCAGGCAAACAAGCGTCATGATGCTCCTTGACCTGATGGCTTTTTTCTGAAGATGTTGTAAAAGTCTAGTCCTCATTGCATTAAATTTTTCCATTTGTTATTATTTAGGTTGAAGTCTTTTTTCTGCCGTCTTTTGGCGAGAGTAACAAAGGAAACAAACGAAATTCAAAAAAGATTTTGGAAAAAAGAGGGAATGGTTGATTTTAACACTAAAAGGGAGGTGACTGTTGAAAAAGGTTCAGGCACGAACCGGTGTTGTTCGTGCCTGAATAATGGGATGAGGATTACCCGTCGGGGGAGGTATATCCTATATATACGCTGTTCGTTTTATGATTTCCTGTTTTAAAACATCTGTTCCGCAGTGGTCATACATTGAATGACATCTTCTTTGCTGCCATTGAAAGGACCTGATTTCTCTATTTTTAAAGTTGACATGGCTGCTGCAAAACGTCCTGCTTCTTCGATGCCGGCACCCGATACCCGTTGGTATAGATACCCGATGGTGTAAGTGTCTCCACACCCTGTTGCATCTACCACTTCTTTGGGTTTATATGCCGGAATACGATAGAAGTCTTTTCCGTCGAAAATAAGTGATCCCATGCTTCCCAAGGTGACAAGCACTTCTTTCACGCCCCATTCATATAATTGACGGGCAGCTTCATGCGGATCGGAAAGACCTGTCAGCACTTCCATCTCGTGCTCGTTGACTTTCAGGAAATGGATATATTGCAGAGCCTCCCGCTTATCTATCCAATCCACCGGATAGACGTGGGTGTCACGTACTTCACGTAAATAGCCTTGTGAGTCTACTGCAATCAACCCTTTTTGAGATAGTTCTTTGATTACTTCCAACGAGAAGTCGTCTGCCAGCAGAGAGCCGAGATGGTAGATTTGCGCATCTATATCTTTCAGCTGACCGGCAGTGAACGGATCGGCTTTCGCTAATACACGTTGAGTACGGTCGTCCGGATTGGCGCCATAGATATTCTCGAAGTATACGGAATATTTGCTTGGCAGGGCGGTTACATGAATACCCATTTCACGTAGTTGTTCTACGACGTTCATTTCAGTGGCACCGACAGCTGTTACTAAAGCGTAATCGATGTCGTTAAAATGGCGGATGGCATGTGAACAATAAAAAGCCGTTCCTCCCGGCATATAGACAGTGTTTTGGGGAGTGACTACTTTGTCTAATGTGATGTGACCGATGCAGCAGAGTTGATGTTTCTTCATGTCTAACCAATTAAAAAGCCTCCAAGATAGTATCTTGAAGGCTTCTAGTTTATTTTTAGTGCGGCTGATAGGACTCGAACCTACACGTCTCACGACACCAGATCCTAAGTCTGGCGCGGCTACCAATTACGCCACAGCCGCATGTGTAGCTTTTTTGTTTAGCGGTGCAAAGATAGGAAGATTTTCTGATTTGGCAAATAATTTGGCAATAAAGTTATTCACTTAAGATTTCGAATGCCTTTTCAATCAGTGGATCTTTCTTTTGTGATTCTATGTCACCCTGCTCTATCCCTTCTTCCAGAATCTTATCCATGTTTACGTATACATCAGGTTTTATTCCATCTTCCAATGACTTTCCATACTTATCAAAGTGGGGGCTGGCAGAGAAGCGGACGCTCCAGCCATTGGGTAATTCTGATGAAAATGGCAGCCCTGATCCACCACCGGTCTGATCGCCCAGCTGGATGATTCTTTTATCTTCGTTATCATTGTTTAAGCTGCGCATTACGTTAACAAAATCATTTGTGGCACTATAACATCGACGATTGGTTAGTATCACGACCTTTTTTTGCCAACGAATACTGTTGGAGGGTTCTAAATAAATGGGTTCCATCTCTGAGAAATCATTGTGTCCCGGACCTGTCTTATGTTGGATATATCCTGTTAATGCCAGTTTATCAGTGAACCGGGCAGCTATGCGTGAAGAATTGGTTAGATTACCTCCTCCGTTATCACGGACATCGATAATTAGTCCATTGCAGATTTGTAAATAGTAAAGGACCTCATCCAAATTGCCATCTCCAACTCCGGCACTGAAACTTTCATAACGTATGTATCCTATGTTATTGTCAAATATTTTATATTTAAGACCAGCAGATGTGCGATAGCCTGAATTGGCACTACCCAGATAATAGTTATAAAGAATATCTTCTCTATAATTCCAAGGGTAGCCCTGATACCATGCATCGTAATAAGAAATACGACTGGCAGAAGATAGATTGACATGCCCGTCTTTCAAGATATAAAGCATTTGGCTTAGGATGTCGAACAGGTCATCATTGGACATCGACGGAATAATCAGTTTGCTATATTCGTCATGAACAGCATCCCAGTCAATGCCTTTCGTATCCAGGAAACAATACTGTTCGTCAATGATCTTCCATAGTTGTTCGAAATTACCTCTGGGATCATTGGCGTAGTCATCTTCCCCAATGCAACCAGTCAGCACCGGAAGGCAGCAGAGCAGCCAAAGTATTTGTCTAATCTTATTTCTCATCATTAATTGATCTCTCACTTGAAGTTTCAACATTAAATTTTGTTCTCTTAGTAAGCTCTAACCGATGAAGGAAGAGCGGTTCCTTTCTTATTTCGGATACGGTATAGGTCTTTCACAAATCCTACCATGAATACGTGTGAGTAGGTATGTGTCTTGATATTGTTAACGTTGGATTGCTGCAAATCAGCCAAGTAGCTGAAGCGCATTTTGGTATATCCTATCGGCAGGTCGACGGAGAGCATCTGTCGCAACGAAGGTTGATTGTGCAGGGAGGTAAATTTTATTACTCCACTCGAATTTCCCAAAGAGAATATCTCGTAATAAGATTGTCCGTAGTGGGGAGAGAACATCACTCCCATAACCGGCAGATTGACCTGATAACGAAGCACCATCGGATACCGTTTGATTTTCAGGTGCCAAATAGCCATTCCGGAGGCATCCAGATTGACGTATGCCCGTGCGGATGCCGGATTGTTGGTGTTCCGGAGATTATAGACAAAGCCTCCGTTGACATCTATCAATCCTCCGGCTAATAATTTGAAATTATCTGTCAGGCGGAACTGGTAATGTAATCCATAGTTCCAGTTGACTAATCCGGAGAAAGTGTTATTGTTATCGGCCCGGTTGTGCGTATAGCTGATGTTTGCCTGAAAGAAGTTCTGCACAGATACATTTCCATCAAACAACTTGGTCATCCGAATCAATTCACGGGAAACACGGAAGTCGATTCCTTTGTATTCCTGCGGTGAAAGATAGGTGTCGAAAACGTTAGTAAATCCGACACCATACATGGTGGCACGTGTTACATACCGATGGGCTTGCAGACTGTCGATCTGCGCTTGTAATCTTGTGCAAAGGGCGAACAGGATGCAACCTGTCAGCCCCAGGTATATTAGTTTTTTCTTCATCAGAATAATTTCATCTGCCCGGTGATTTCATCAATAATATCGCCTTCGCTCTTGCCGCTGTCCGGATCCAGATTTTCCGGCTCCTCTTCAGGAACTTCCTGTTGTTCTTGTGAGGGTTCGGGGAAGCGAGTTGGTTCAAGCTCATTGATTGTCTCCACTGCATAGGTAGTAATACGTTTTCCCTTGGCTTTGAAACCTTTGACAGCAATGAATTCATCCGCATCGATATTCAACGGATCACGGAAATTGTCGTGTCCGCCAAATATGACTTCCAGACGAGGATAGTACTCGTCGGTCAGCAGGATCAGACGGTTGTTCTTATTTTCTCCCAAGTAGTTCTGTTTACGGTTGGAGGCCTCAAAACAGAAACGTTTCAGATACGGATAATTCTGTTGGTCGGCATCGTAAAGCGCGGCAGTCCATATCTTGTTAGGATCAAACTTCTCCACGATGCTTACATTATCTTCATAGTGGTTGCTCAAGTCGAAGTTAGTAGTATAGAAATCACCGTTGTTCAGAACAATCAATATGCTGTCGTCGCTTTGGAATTCACCCAGATATTCACCTCGTCCGTCATAGTTGAGGCGGAGTATGTCACGGTCAAACCATACTTTACGTCCACCGAGCGTAGAACCTCCTTTTTGTTTCAGGGATATCTTATGTACCGGCAAGCGGGTAAGAATCACGCCTCGTGCCTGACGTCCCTTGATGCTGACCTCACTGAAGTCATGCTCGAAAATGATACGACGTACACGCGGATTCGGTTTCAATGTCACCTTGATGATTTCGGCTTCTCCATTCGGGTTGGCGCTGAAATAGGTAATCCGTGATTCGGGAGTTCCCTGTGTGACATCATATTCGCGGTCGCGAACTACAGAGGTCACGGCGAAACGTTTTACGTATGTCGTTCCTTCTTTTCCGTCGCGGTAGGCTACATTGTAGATCGTACGTTTATCGTTCTTCTTGAATACATTGACATAGAGAACGTTTTTGCCGACGAACTTCTTGTCGGCAACAGGAGTAACGATATACTTACCGTCGCGGAAGAAGATAATGACATCATCGATATCCGAACAACATGCTACGAACTCGTCTTTTTTCAAGGCTGTTCCGATAAATCCTTCTTCGCGGTTGATATAAAGTTTTTCGTTTGCTTCTACTACTTTGGCAGCTTCGATGGTGTCGAAGTTACGCAGTTCCGTACGGCGCGGGAAGTTCTTGCCGTATTTGTTTTTCAACATCTGATACCAGTTGACGGTATAATCTACGATGTGAGCCAGATGATTATCAATCTCGGCCACTTCTTCTTTCATCCTGGCAATCAGTTCATCCGCTTTGTCCGAGTTGAATTTCAGAATACGCCCCATTTTGATTTCCATCAGTTTGAGAATATCCTCTTTGGTGACTTCACGGATAAATTTCGGATAATAAGGTGTCAGGCGTTCGTCAATATGAGCACAAGCTGCGTCCATATCTTTGGATTGCTCGAACTCTTTGTCCTTATAGATGCGTTCTTCGATAAATATCTTTTCGAGCGAAGCAAAGTGCAACGCTTCCAGTATTTCGTTTTTCTTGATTTCCAGCTCCTGCTTTAGCAAATCCAGCGTGTTGTCTGCCGACTTTCTCAAGACTTTGCTGACAGTGAGGAAATGAGGTTTGCTGTCATCAATCACGCAGCAGTTGGGTGAGATGCTTACTTCGCAATCGGTGAATGCGTACAATGCATCGATTGTTTTGTCCGATGATGTACCTGGTGCCAGATGCACTAATATTTCTACGTTGGCAGCTGTGTTGTCATCTACCTTGCGAATTTTGATTTTTCCTTTATCAACAGCTTTCAGGATAGAGTCGATCACTGTTGAAGTGGTTTTCCCATAAGGGATCTCTGTGATTGCAAGCGTTTTGTTATCAATCTTGTTGATCTTGGCACGTACTTTCACTGCTCCGCCACGTTCTCCGTCGTTGTATTTGGCTACATCAATCGAGCCGCCTGTCTGGAAATCGGGATACAGTTGGAATTCTTCCCCACGCAGATAGCTGATGGAAGCATCACAAAGTTCGTTGAAGTTATGCGGCAATATCTTGGAAGAAAGTCCAACGGCGATACCTTCCACTCCCTGCGCCAGTAATAACGGGAATTTCACAGGAAGAGTGACTGGTTCCTTATTTCGTCCGTCGTATGACAATTTCCATTCGGTAGTTTTGGGATTGAAGACAACATCCAGCGCAAATTTGGATAAACGTGCCTCGATATAACGGGGAGCAGCCGCACCGTCTCCGGTGAGAATATTACCCCAGTTACCCTGACAGTCAATTAACAGGTCTTTCTGTCCCAACTGTACCAAGGCATCCCCGATAGAAGCATCCCCATGCGGGTGGAACTGCATGGTGTGTCCCACAATATTTGCCACTTTGTTATACCGCCCGTCATCCAGACGTTTCATAGAATGCAGGATACGACGTTGCACAGGCTTTAAACCGTCATTGATGTGGGGTACGGCACGTTCCAGAATAACATATGAAGCATAGTCCAGAAACCAATTCTGGTACATGCCTGTTAACTGATGTTTTACGCTTTCGTCCCGCGCGTCCGTCGGTTTGTAGTCTGAATGTTCTTCCGTTATCTCGTTGATTTCGTCACTCATAAAATTCGTATATACTATAATTTTAACGCATACGCACGCAAAAATACAAAAATAAAAGAGATTTCGATGAAAAACGGTGAATATTCCGTGTGTTAAAAGGGTATAAATCAGCTTTACGGAAGGAAAACAGAAAGGCATATCCTATCAAAGACATGCCTTTCTGTAAAATTATAACCTAATGAAAAAACGAGAAATGGGGACATGATTTAAACCCGTATTTCCCAACCTTTTTCGTACTCTCTTCCCCAAAGTTTATTGGCTTCCAAATCGTTAAGAATTCGTCCGCTTCCCGGATCAATCTGTAATGAATGTCCAACACGTTGGGCAATGTTACCTAATTGTACCAACTGGGTACTGATACAGGCATCTACAATTCCGGAATTTAGCTTTGTTCCTTTGCGAATGGCATCAAACCAGTTTCGGAAGTGGAAGGCATCCAACTTTTCGGATGGATTCAACAGATTGCCGGTCTCAAATTTTAAATCACTTTTTACCTCTTTAATCGTTTTACCTTTTATATCTGCAATTTTATATTCATTGCCACCGCCAATGAAGAGAGTTCCGTTTTCTCCATAAAATGCGGTTCCTACTCCATATCCGTCTACCGGCATCGTATTACAACTACGTCCTTCCCATGAAAAAGATGCTTCGTCGCCAAATTGGAAGGTGATAAGTTGTGTGTCAGGAGTTTGCCAGTCGTCTTGAAAACGATACCGACCTCCGATAGAATCAACCTTTGTAGGATAATCTACGCCCAATCCCCAGCGGAGTATATCAACAAAGTGGGTTCCATTGTTGAGCGCTTCACCTGTTCCCCAATTCCAGAACCAATGCCAGTTATAATGGATGAAATTATCTTTGAAATCTGCAACACGTGGGGCAGGACCTTGCCATAAATCCCAATCCAGATAATCAGGTACAGGAACAACTTTCCCTGTTCCAATGGAAGGGCGATTATTGACATACCAAGATTTGGCATATCTCACTTTTCCGATAGAACCGGATTTTATTTCTTCCATAGCTTTAATTACATTGGGAAAGGAACGGCGTTGGTTACCCACTTGAACAATCCGGTTATATTTCAAAGCGGCTCGAACCAACATTTCATTTTCTGCCGGATTATGACTGGTCGGTTTTTCCAAATAAACATGCTTTCCGGCCTGCATAGCCATAATGGCCGCTTTGGCATGCCAATGGTCAGGGGTAGCAATCACCACTGCTTCAAAATCGTTCGACTCTAACATCTTACGAATGTCTTTTTCTCCTTTGGGAGTACGTCCGGTAATTTTGTGGATAGCAGCCTGACATTTTTCTAATGCTCTTGAGTCTACATCGCAAATGTAAGTTACTTCACAATCTGGAAGTTTGGCAAATCCTTGCGCCAGGGCCTTACCTCTCGAATTCACTCCAATGACTCCGATACGTATTTTTTCGTTAGCTCCCAGAATATCTTGATAACGGCTTGAACCGAATCCTGGAAGTATGCTTCCCAATGAAAGTGCAGCTGTACCTGCCACTGTTTTTTTGATAAAATCTCTTCTTGTTGTCATAGTATCTATTTTTCTCCAAAATTAGGTTGTTATTAGAATATGTGAATGAGCTTTTCCGTCAATTCTCCTTCAAAAAACGTAAATCTCTTATTTTTTTCTTCGGAAAAGGTGACTCAAGAATATCAGGATTCCTCGGGGAATCCATAAGATAAGATAGATGAAAAAACTAATCACGATGACATACCCGATTTGGGATATTATTTCAATCCATGGGCGGGAATAGATAATGATTGCAATTACATTGATGATAAATGCAAGCAGGAAACTTAGAAGAAAGATATTCCTTTCTTGTTTCAACTTTTTTGAGGTGATAATAATATCTTTCATAGTTTAGAATTTCATATAGGGTATTTTATATTCGTTGGGGAAGAGGATATGGCGTTGTTCATCCATTGCTTGATTCCCAAGTAAGCAAAGGACCGTAGAACAATAAGCCTCTTCTACTACATTCTGTGCTTTCTCTCCAGTGATACAAGATTGGCAGAAAGAGGATAGAATGATATCCGATCCGTCTTTATCTGCTCCGATCATACTTAAACCACTGTTAACGTGAATATCTCCGTCAATGATAAAATGTGGAGTGTATTCCATTTTTGTTTCCGGTCGCCAACTAGGTCCCGCTGTTGGTATAGCGGCAAAAGCTTTGTCTTTTACCTGGTCAATCAGTTGGCGGATGCCCGAAGTAGAATGGTCTTCTTCCAGGTAATAAATACCTTTAGCCATATCCATCGTACCTTTACTTCCCAGAATTTGGTCTTCCATTCCGTTGAACTTGTTGGCGATTAATGATTCATATGCAATCTTGGTTCCGTCGGAATATCGATAAGTCACATTTACACTATCGTATACTTCACGACCGTCTTTCCAGTAAACAATATCACCCATTCCCATGATACTTACCGGCATTCTTTTTGCGGCCCAGTTACATACTTCCAATTGATGGCAAGCTAGTTCAGTCATTAGTCCGCCCGAACTGTCTTTATATAATCTCCAATTGATTTTGCGCTCCAATTCCGGTGAAGGAGCAGGACGACGCCAGTCTGCATTTCTGAACCAATGACAGCGCATTCCTACCACATCTCCGATCAATCCGGAATGAATCATTTGCATCCCTTTGATATACTTCTCGTCGTACATTCGTTGCATACAAAAGTAGAGTACTTTTTCAGACTGGTTGTAAGTGTCATAGATAGCCTTGCACTCGTCAAGGGTGCGTGCCATTGCTTTTTCACAGAAGACATGTTTGCCGGCAGCTAATGCGTCCAACACAATAGGTGCGTGCCAGTTTAGTGGTGTGGATATGATGACTCCATCGATGTCTTTCGATTCCAGCAACTTACGGTAATCTGTATAGGATTTGGCATCCGGGCAAAGCTCCAATGCTTGCTGAAGATTGGGAGCATAATTGTCACACACGGCTACAATTTGTGCATGAGGTATTTCCTTGAGGTTATGGATGTGGTATTGCCCTCTGGAACCTGTGCCAATTAAAGCGATTCGTGCTTTTTCATGCTTGATCTCTTTTAGCTTTTCAGGGGTACAGGAAGTAAGCCAGGGAGTGGTCGCTAATAAAGCGGTTCCTCCGGCAACATATCCCAGACTTTTTATAAATTGTCTGAGTCCTAAGTCAACTCCTTTTTCTTTATGTTCTTTCATATTATAAGTCATATATGGTTGCTTGTATATTTTTAAAATTCTCTGTGAGTAATAGTTGCTCTTCTTTATTCGCAATCATCCATACGGTACTTAGAATTTCAGCTTCTAACGGATCTGCTGATATGATAGAGCTTGCTTTTCGTTGTTCATTAAATAGACCCGTAAGCGGATTCATAATGTGTCCGGTATAATGTATCGTATTACCGGAGGTGGATAATGTTGTATTTTCAAGATCGAATTCATTTAAAAGAGACTGATTATAAGGATTCAGAAAACTCACTTTCCAACTGTCTCCATACGGGTGGTGTCCCATGCCCAGAATTGAGCTATTGCCGAAATTGACAAACGCATGATTGACATCCTTTTGCTCTATGAGTCTTTTGATTTTCTTCAAAGCATACCCTTTGGCAAAGCCTCCGAAATCGAGTGAAATATCAGGAGACATAAAGGAAATGCGTTGATGGTCGTGAATTTGTATTTTGGAGAAATCTTTTAATGTAATGTCAAATAGATGAAAGGTGTTTTCATAATAATATTGGCAAAGTTGCAATATTTCCTCCAGTTCTTTGCTAATTTGAATATAACTTAGCAAAGCATGTTTATTAATTCCGGAGACCTCACTGTGGGGATCAAAACGGTTCAAGATCTTATCCAAACGTTCCAGCTCGTTGATGATATGGCACCAAAGTCCGTTTAAACGTTCTGCATCAGAATGAATAAGCAAGATATCGAATCGTGTCCCCATGATATGAGGAATGAAGCCATGAAACATGGCTTCATCTTTATAATATTTACATCCTGTCTCTAACACCTATTGTCTTATTTATTTTCTTTCTTTGCCATTTCTACAGCAGTTGTAGTAATGTAATATTTGGTTAATGTATTTGCGTTTTCCCATTCCGGGATGTTTTTGTTACGTATATAATGCAGGAAAGCTTTTGCTACTTTACTGAAGTGCTCTTCATGTCCTAGTCTGTATTCCTGTGGTATATCAATAAGATAAATCCCGTTACTTTTATTTTTGACGGATAAGAACGGATAGCTTTCTTGAAGTTGTTCTATCGTCTTTTGCAATTGAGTCTCAAAAGTATGGCTGTCAATGTTTGGCTTTTTCTGAATATACAATTCTTTCACAAAACCGTTCTTCTCATTTTGAACGATTTTTAAAGTTGCTTTGCTACCTTTTTTGATAGAAGTAAACGTATCTCCTCCATGAACTGGTGGCATATAATTCCATGTGACTTTCATTCCCATACAAATTCCTTTGACGGTGTAGTTGAGACTTCCGTTTGCCATAACTTTCAATACATCATTTTTTATGTATTGTTTCAGATAAATAGGGAAAGAGTCTGTTTGCGTTGATTGGCTGAACTCTGCCAATGTGATCGGGGTTGGCCAGTGTTTGGCCGAAAGTACTTTGACATCCGATTGATAATGAATTGCTTCATCTGGAAAACATTGCCAGTTGATAAGATCTATCAAATGTGTTGTTACATCTGCAATTCCTTCTCCTTGTTGTGCTATATCATAGTACCATGCAGGACGGACCAGCGGTTTTCCGGAAACCTTTTTAAAGAAATGATGTACGCTTTCCATTATTACAGAAGGGTTGTCCGGTGAGCCTTTTTGTAATTCTCCAAATAATTCTGTTTGATGTAAGAGCTCTTTTTCTATGATGTTGAGAATATCATATCGCTCCGTCATCAAATCATATAAAAGGAGCCCCTTTTGTTGTGCTAGCTGATAAGCCTCTGTCAATAATTGGAAGTCCTGTGAGTTAATAGCCAGTGGCTTATCTGCAAGAACATTATATCCGGCTTTGATAGATTCTATAATATATCGTGTCTTCTTCTGATTATTTCCAGCCAGAATTACGACATCACCTTTATGATCTGAAAGCATTTTCTGGAGATAATCTTCGCCTGTATATACCTGTTTCTTCCACGTGGTGGGAGACTCTGTTCGATGGTTGTAAGAGTCAATACTTTCCAGATATTGATTGACGCCTATTCCTTCGGGAGCGTATATCCGGATGGTATCATTAATAACAGCTAATGCATCTTTCTGAAGCAGACTGGCATGGAAATGTCCTGGATCAAGAACGACTACTTCTATTTTACATGAATCATTGGCTTCCGCCTTATTCATAGTCTGTTTCTTGGAGAAAGAACATGAAGCAACTATAAATAAGATTGATATAAGCCCGATTCCTTTATATATAAATTTCATTTTCTTATTTATTATAGATTTTGATTAATTTCCGGGCGTCTTTCCATCCTTTTTGGTAAGCTTCTTCCAATGTGACAATTCTTCCATTCTCTTCTTTACTCATATTGGATGCTTTCATGAAAGTGAATATTTCAATTGTTTCTTCTCTGGAGATAGGAGAGATTCCTGTTTGGAAAAAAATCAAAATTTGTTCAAGAAGTACTTTATATCCTTGATAACCTCCTACTTCAATAGCCTTTTTGGTGCCGAACGCTGTTCCTCCATAAATGGCAGGTCCTTTTTTTATTCCTCTGAAAGTTCCGATCCGTCCATCTTTCCAACGTCCGACCACAATATCTGCATTTTCTGAAGACATTCGGTTAACTGATTCACAGCCGGTTCCCATAATCGTATATAGAGTCTCTATTCCATGTATTCCGTAAAAACCGAAATCCGGATGTGTAGGTTCCACTTTATGCGGAGAGTAGCAGTCGGCTCCTATAATATCTCCAAATTCTCCGTTTCTTAATTTTTGATTTTGTGGAGAATATCTTAATGCTGAAGAAGAAAAAATAGGGACCTTATATTTTTCTGCCATCTCGAAGATAGCAATGGCTTCGCCTAATGTTGAACCGATCGGTTTATCAATATAGCAGATTTTTCCTGATTTGAAGACTTCGATAGCTTGTTCGAGATGAAGCCTGCCATCATTTGTTTCTAAAAGTACACAATCTACTTTATCCAATAACTCGCTGATTGAAGACACAATCTCTACTCCTTGTTGTTCTACTTTCTTAATATAACCCGGAATACGCTTAGCACTGGATTCAATAGTTTTTGAACCATACGGATAGGCCGCAACGATTCTAAAGCCTTTGGCAAAAGCATTGTCTTTATCTCCATTAATTAAATCTGTAAAGGCTACAGAATGGGAAGTATCTAGACCGATAATTCCTATTCGTATAGATTTTTGTGCATGAATATTCAAAACGAAACTTGATAAAATAAGAAGTAGACATAGTTTGTTTTTCATAATTCTTTTCAATTAAAATATTAGAAGTTATAAATTGAGTAACTGTGCACTTTCTGTGTCCAAATATAACGAAGATTTTTCTTTTCTCCGCAATATACTGGCCGGACATTTTTCAGAAATATCTCCATGGATTGTGCGATAGACAGCTTGAGACTTATTCTTGAAAGGCACGATGCAAAACATCCATTTGGCTTTTAATAATGCCGGTATAGTAAGAGTTAAAGCTTCCGTAGGCACCTGTTCAAGTGTCTCAAAACATTTTTCATTGACTTGTTGCTGGCGGCACACATGATCAAGTTTTACTATCTTTACTAGTTTGTGATCGTTGAAATTGGCAACATCAGGGTCGTTGAAAGCAATGTGTCCGTTTTCACCGATTCCTAAGCAGACAATATCAGTGGGGAATTGTGACAATAAACTTGTGTATCGTGTACATTCCTCTTCCAGATCAGTAGCATGCCCGTTTAAATAATAGACATTCTTGAAAGGTACCTTATCAAAAATACGTATTCGGAGGAAGTTTCCGAAACTTTGCGGCGCATCAGGCAGCACTCCAATATATTCGTCCATGTGAAAAGCATTGATTCTGTTCCAGCTAATTCGCTGATCGCTGATCAAGTGATGTAGAAATTCTTCTTGTGAAGGAGCTGCGGCAAATATCATATTGATTTCAGCTTTTCCTTCCAATAAATTGCATATTCTGTCAGCTACTTCTTGAGCGGCGGCTTTTCCCATTTGCTGGACGGTTGGGTAGATTTTGACAGTTAATTGATTTTGTTGAAATACTTTAGTTTCAGTTTCATTTACTATAGATAACATGGCCTTCTGATATTGTGTGAATGATATTAATTTGATTGTCGAAAATAACGATGTCCGCATCTTTCCCGGCCTCCAGTGAACCTTTTGACTTGTCGATATGGAGGATACGGGCAGGAGTAAGTGTCATCATACGAATGGCATTGATGAGACTGACGTCGGCCAGTTGTACCATTGTTCTGACCAGACGGTTAGTGGTGGCTACACTTCCTGCAAATGCGGAACGGTCAGGCATTTTGGCTACTCCGTCTTCGATGATTACTTTTTGTCCGTTAGCCAGACTTCCTAATATGGATTCTCCGTCAGGCATACCTGCTCCCCGCATGGCGTCAGTACAGAGAGCTATCTTGTCAGCTCCTTTAAATTTGTAAACAAATTGCAGTAATGGTTTAGGGAGATGGATACCGTCGGCTATGATTTCCACTGTCATATCATCAATTAGGTATGCAGCTTCTACTACTCCTGCATAGCGAAAGGCATTTCTGCGTGTGACAGATGACATCGCTGAATATAAATGGGTTATATGCGTATAACCGGCTTTATATGCTTGTGTTACTTCTTCATAGATCGCATCGGTATGGGCAATAGAAGGAAGTATGTGGTGCTCTTGTAAAACATGTCCCATTTTAATAGCTCCCTCCAATTCAGGAGCGACACTCCAGCGTATAATATCTTCCGAAGATTCTAGAATAGCGTTATATTCTTCCGGTTGTGGCTTCTTCAAGTATATAGGATCTTGTGCTCCGCTTTGTTTGGGGGAGAAGTAAGGTCCTTCTAAATGTAAACCGATGAACTTTGCTCCTTTTGTGTTGAGGACTTTAGCTTTCCGATAGGTAGCAAACATATTCATTAATTCTGTGTCAGAGCATGTCAGTGTAGTGGGAACCATGGAAGTGGTTCCATATTTCGCATGAGTTTCTGCTATGCCTAGAAATGCCTCTACGGTGCCATCCATGAAGTCGTGGCCGCCACCGCCATGAATGTGCATATCGATGAATCCTGGTGCTACGTAATTACCGGCAGCATCTATTATTTGGTCATCGGGTTGAGGCGTGAATTCATTACTCGCTACAATTTGCCTGATTTTCTGATTTATACATATCAGTATCTTATCAGTTTCTATGCTTGTAGGTAAAATGATTTTTCCGTTGGTAATAATAAGTCTTTTCATTGTATGAAGTATGTCTTTTTATCAATAGTTTCGTTTCCAGGAATTGATTTTATGGCCTTTGGTTGCAAAGAATATCAGATAAAGGAAACACGGAATTAATATCCAGTAGCCAATGCGCAGATCATATACTTCAGCAAAATAACCGTATATCAATGGTAAAATGGCATTTCCGCAAAGTCCCATAATTAGTAGTGAAGAACCTGTTTTGGTGAACTTGCCCAGTCCGTGGATGGATAAAGGCCATATCCCGGCATAAATTAAAGCATTCGGGAAGCCGAGTGCACAAAGCAGGAAGATGGAGATATTTGCTTGATGTCCGAATAGAGTGACGTTAAAATCAGCGAATACAACTCCGAATGAAAGTAACAGTCCTAATATGGTACATATAATCAACGCCTTTGTCTGTGAGACATATTTAGGAATTATAAGGATGCCTAATACATAACCAATCATAGTACAAGCTAGTGTATATGAGGGGAATACTTTTGCTTCAAGCAAGTCTATTCCCATTGAATTGGCGTAATTGATGATGGTATCTATAGCAATTACCTGTGTCCCTACATGGAAGAAAATAGCTAAAGCTCCTAATATAAGATAAGGAAAATCGAAAATACTTTTTTTAGAGTTATGCCCGTTCTCTTTCTCGTCGGTTGCATTTTGTTCATCTGTATTAATCTCCGGCAATATGGAATAGCGGATTCCGATTCCAGCTAATACTAATAGTCCCCCTAGTATGGCATAAGGTACAATGACACGTTGTATCAACTCGTCAAGCATGGCACTTTTAGTTATTGCATCCAATGTACCAGATTCTATGAGGCTGAAAAGTTCACTGTCGTCTGCTTTTAAAATTAAAGCTGCGAAAATGAGTGGAGAAATAATCCCGGCGAACTTGTTGCATATTCCCATGATGCTGATTCGTCGGGCGGCGCTCTCAATAGGACCGATGATCGTTACATAGGGGTTGGCAGCAGTTTGTAAAATAGCCAAGCCTGTTCCAATAGAAAATAGGCCGATCAGGAATATTTCAAATTGTCGAACTAAAGCAGCCGGAACAAAAAGAAAAGCTCCTAATGCCGTCAACATAAAACCATACATGATTCCTCGTTTGAAACCTACTTTCTTCAGGAGGATTCCTGAAGGAATAGCCATGACAAAATAGGCTATATAAAAAGCAAAAGCCACGAAGTAGGATTCGAAATGGGTTAGTTCGCAAGCGATACGGAAATAAGGAATCAGGATGGAGTTCACCCATGATACAAATCCGAATATAAAAAACATTCCGGCTAGGATCGTCAGCGATATGAAATATTGCTTTTGTTTACAAGAGTTTGGCATTCCTTTTCTATTTTATAAGTATGACAGTTTTGTTTCTATTATTGAAGACTGATTTGCATGGATAGTCGTGATGCATATACTCCTCCAGTGTAATCTTGTACTTTGAGCGTAAAGGTATCTGTTGTACCTTGACCGTTGTGGATGTACTTCACTATACCGGCTGCTATTTCGGCCTGTGTGAATTGTGCCGATTTGCCTATTGGAAGCCCGTTGTGTACAAGTGTGCCATTGATTGGCAATTGCTCTATGATAAAAATAATATTGTTGTCATCGTATGTATATTGTGCACTGGGGCCGGCAGACATCTGCAAGTGCTGTTTGGTCAATGTGATGATGCCGCCGATACTCCCTTTTATTATTTGATTATGATCTAGTTGAAGCTCACTGTCGGTGGCACCTTGTAATTTGATATAGGCAGCATTAGGACTATTATTTAAGTTTGTAGAAGATGTTTCACGCGGATGTATTTCTACTTGAGAATTACTGATGGCCTGACCGTTCAGTAGTTTTAAACCGAAAGAGACTTCTGCTTCTGAATTATTATAAGCATTTTTGATATATTGTGTGATATTGATTTCATTCCAGTCAGCTGACAGGTCAGCGATAGAAACTTCCGCTCCGAATTCCGGACGATTACTATAAGTCAATGTTTTTTCCGTCCATTCGTTTGACGTTGCGTAAACACCGCACGAAGGAACGAATGAGCCTACTATTCTTTTGATATTAAAACATAATTTGGCCGAAAAAAGATTGTCGATAAGGTCTACTTGAGATAAGGCGAATTTGAAGAAAGAATATCTGTAACGCCCGGAACGGCTACATAGATAGTTTAATTTGTTATACCCATTGTAGTTGCCATTGGAAGCGCCGCTATATACATTGGCGTCTTCAGTCACAGGCAGATTATAGGTGGGAGCTTGTGAGTGGTCGACACCTTCCGGAACAGGATCTGTTTCTTTCACCTTTTTGATATATAAAGGTAATTGGTCTACGACATGTGCTGCACCATCCTTGAAAAGGTAGTCTTGCCGGATGACAACAATAGATTGATTGTTGATTTCTTCGCTATCATTTACATAGAGAAGAAACTTGTTACTTGTACTTTCTTTACGAGTTAAGAAAATAGGTTCTCCGGAGTCACTGATACCTTTTATACTTTGGTTGGTTTCCATTTCAATGGAACGGTAGGAACCGTCAAAAGTCAGATAGGAAAATAGGTAGCGGATGACCCCTTTGGACAGTTGGTTGATTTGTTCTACTCCGACACTGGATAATACACTCTTTATGGCATCGTTGGTCGGAATAATGCGTGTTCGGTTTCCGGTAGAGATTTGTTCTTCCAAACCGGCATATTTAATTGCTTCCAAATACATTGTAAGCGAACTTTCTTTCCCTTCTTCAAGGTACTCTATCAAGGACATCTCTTTCAGATAATTCGGATCGGTGTCTAACTTATAATCGGTTATCAAATTACAACCGGAAAAAAGTAGAGCTGCAATTAACAGCATATATTGAGTCAGTTTCATATTTTCAGCTTTTAATAAGTAAAATTATTTATAATATTCGTTCTGCTCGATCAATTTGCTTCGGCGTAATTCATTGAGGTGAATCGGCCATACCAACGCTTTTGGATGTAGTTCGATAGCGGGAGACTCATCTTCTCCGATATCATTACCTCTATTTTTGACAGCTTCGAAAACTTTACCTGTACGGATAAGGTCAAACCACCGATGTCCCTCATAGGCTAATTCATACCTGCGTTCATTGAGAACGATTTCTCTGATTCCTTCCTGATCATATTCTTCACGGTTGAGAAACTGTTCTTCAGGAATTTCATAACCGCTTCCGGCAGCTCTTCTCCTTATTTGGTTCACTAACTTCATTATCGCCTTCCGGTTTTCGTCGGTGTCTTCTTGGTTGGCGATTGCTTCGGCCTTTAATAAAATTATATCTGCGAGGCGAAGCATTACAATGTTACGACTGTCGGCAGTATAATCGAATCCAATAGTGAATTTGGTAACTTTGTATTTTCCGCTAACTGCCTCATGTATTGCGGCTGATCTCCAAGAACTTCCTTCTGTGTCGATAGCTTCTCCGAATCTTGTGCGCGGGCGTAGGATAGGGTATGTGCCGGATAAATAAGATGTCAGGTTCTTTTGGTCATCTCCATCGGCAACACTGCTTGCCAATTCGAAAATTGACTCTTTACTGCGTCCGGCATTAAATATTTGTGCGTATTCACTGGCCTGCACGAATGCTTTGAAGTTTTTGTCTTTGGGATTATCTGTTACACCGGTATATTTTTCATCGTATAAGTTTGCCAAAGTATAACCGGTATTAGCCAGTACTTTATCTGCCATACTGATTGTTTTCTCATATTTGTGTTCCCAAGCATATACATGAGCATCAATGGCATAAGCAGCCGTCTGGGTGAAAGTAGTCCGTGAGGCCGAATTCTTATCAATCATTTTTGCGGCATTTTCCAGATCAGAGTGTATCTGCTTGATAATTTCGGCTACACTAGTTCTAGGGCGGTCAAAATTATCGTTGGAATCCATATAAGGCTCCGTTACCAAAGGGGCATCTCCCCAAATACGAATAATCCAAAAGTAAGCGAAAGCACGCAGGCAATAAGCTTGCCCCATTACGTCGTTTGCTTTTTCTGTGCTTATGCCGCCTGCTTCGAGCACTTGCGGGGTGAATTTAATAACAACATTTGCTTGTTTGATAGCGCGGTAATAATTATACCATGAAGCTTGAGATATATTATTGTCAAGTGAATTATTAACCACTTTATCAGTATTTACGTTAAATGCATTATTATAGAAAGCATCACCTCTCATTTCACCATAGATCAGGAAGTTAATACTCAAATCAGATTGAAGAGTATTGTATCCTCCATACAGGATGCCATATAGATGTGATTCCTCTTTGGGGGTGTTTTCTGTTGACCATGATGTTGTCGGTTCCAGTTCAAGAAGAGAACAGGCAGAAAAACCGGCGCTTATAAAACATATTAGATATATATATAGCGTTTTCATATTTGATAATATTTACAGGTGATTAGAATGTGAGGTTGACTCCTAGATTGTAAGAACGGCTTTTGGGAAACGCACCGTTGTCTACTCCTCGGATAAATGCCGATGTAGCAGTATTTACTTCCGGGTCGTATCCGCTATATTTGCTCCAAGTAAGGAGATTCGTTCCGGATATGTATACATTGGCAGATTTCAAGAATGCTTTTTTGCACCATTTGCGAGGGATATTATAGCTTAAAGTCACCTCCTTGATACGTAGGGAAGAACCATCTTCCATGTTGAAAGAAGAAGGACGGAAGTTCTCCATTTTGTCCTGGTAACGAATCATGGGGAAATTGGTAATGTCTCCTTGTGCTTTCCAGCGTGCTAATGCATCCTGTCCCAAATTACCGGTGGTTCTCATGGCATTGCGCGTACGTCTGAACTCATTCATAACTTTATTCCCATAAGACCATTGCATCATGATATTGAGAGAAATCCCCTTGTATGAGAATGTGTTGGACATACCGCCGATAAATTTAGGATTGGGGTCGCCAATGATGACACGGTCATTGTCATCAATGACTCCGTTTCCGTCAATATCCTCCCAGATCATGTCTCCACCTTTAAATGGGTCACCGGTGGAGGCTCCTTTGCGTATTTGATCTTTTTGGCCGTTAGGCAGTATATACACGTTATCCTCATCTTTGGAATAGACACCCAGTGCTCTGTGGGCATAGAATACCCCCATTGGTTCGCCAACCCTTCCCAGCGAAAAGTTTCCTATGATGATATCCTCATTGTTGGGCAGTTCGGTGATTTTATTCCGGTTCATGGAAATATTGAAAGACGTTTTCCATTTGAACCTACCGGTCAGGTTGACTGTTTCGAGTAGAAACTCCAACCCTTTATTTTCTACACTGCCATAGTTTCTGGGGACAGCGGAGAAGCCGGTATAGTAGGAAACGGGGAAGTCGAACAACAAATCCTTCGTTTTCTTTACATATGCATCGGCGTTGAATACCACACGACCTTTGAAAAAAGAAAGATCTAAACCGATATTATATTGAGTCGTTTTTTCCCATCCGATGATGTCGTTGGGCATTGCGTTGTAGAGAATTTCCACATTTCCGTCGTATTTGTTGGATGAGGCTGTATAAGATCCCAATGCCGCATAATTAGAAATAGTCTGATTACCTGTTACGCCAATACTACCACGGATTTTAGCGTCACGTAAGAAACCTTTGGCAAAATTCATAAATTTCTCATCGGAAAAGCGCCATCCCATAGAGACTGACGGGAATGTACCAAAACGTTTATTCTTACCAAAACGAGAGGAGCCGTCGTTACGGATAGTGGCTGATGCAAGGTAACGTCCTTTCCAATCATAGCTGACACGCCCGAAAAAGGAAAGTAGTGCTCTTTCCGATTCGCTTCTGGATATATTGGTATAAGTGGATGCATTTTGAATGGTGATCACAGATTTGTCAATGTATCCGTTTCCGTTTAATGTGATGGTTTCCGTTTTGTCTTGCTGTAATGATTGCCCGAGTACCACATTCAAACGATGTGATTTGAATTTTCCGTTATAAGATAAAGTGTTTTCATTTAAAAAAGTTTGTCCCTCACTCTGCCGGAACTTGCCATTGTCGCGGGCTGGCGTATTGGAGTCGAATTCTTTAGGCATGAAGCTGTCTTGATTGGTTCTGCTGATGTCACCAGACACGCTCACTCTCAAATCGAGCCCTTTCATCAGATTTATTTGTATATATTGGTTCATCGTGAACCAACGGCGTTTAAAGTGAATGGGCACTTTCGTCGCTACGGCCAACGGGTTGCGTTGTTCTCTCACTCCTAGCCAGTCTACCAATTCACCACTAAGAGGATCATAGGGAGAGAAACAAGGATTGGTGAATAGGGCGGCTCTTAATGCACTGTAATTATTGCTACCCGAAGAAAGGATACGGGTATAATTCATATTACTGAATGAGACTTTGGTTCCTCCTGTGATGCGTTTTCCTACCTTATATAAGAAGTTTGTTCTTAGATTGAGCTGATTGTATTTCGTGTTGACTACTACTGGTTTAAGATCGCGATATCCGGCTGATACACCGTAAGAGAAACTATTGTTTCCACCACGTACACTTATGTCATTGCGGGTTTGATATGCTGTTCTGAATATGACGTCCTGCCAGTCCGTCGTGCGGTTATAGTAAGGGTGAAATGGGTTTACAATCCAGTTTTGTTCGGCAGTCTGATTATTATTTTCACGAGCTTCTTTATATGCAGCACGAAATTGTTCAGCATTCATCGCATCCAGTTTGCGTGAAATGGAAACGATACTTGACGTATGGCTAAGTGTAACAACCGGTGCCATTTTTTCAAACTTATTACCGCCTTTGGTTGTAATAATGACGATACCGTTGGCAGCACGTGAACCGTAAATAGCGGCAGAAGCTGCATCTTTTAGTACCTCGATAGATTCGATGTCATTGGGATTAATACCTGCAATGGGGCTGAAGGTAGCATCACCGTCAATAGAGGATATATTTCCGCTTTCAATCGGTGTACCGTCTATAATATAGAGAGGTTCGCTACTCCCGTTTATCGAAGAAGCACCACGGATTTGAATCAATGATCCGGCTCCTGGTTCACCGGACGTTGATATGATTTGCATACCCGGAATTTTTCCCTGCAAAGCAGTATTGATATTTCCTCCGGAATTAGAATCCAGGTCTTTGGATGAAATAGTCGTAATGGAACCGATAACATCACGTTTGGCCTGAGTCCCATAACCTATAACTATGACGTCTTCCAATGAATTGTATTCTTCTTCCAGTTCAATCACGTAACTGGATTTGTTGGCTTCCAGTTTGATTGTTTTCTTTTGCATTCCGACATAACTTATTTCAAGTTCTTTGTCAGATTGTCCGACGGAGATAGTAAACTTACCATGGGTGTTAGTTACTGTTCCCCGTCTCGTCCCTTTAATGATGACATTTGCTCCAATGATTAGTTCTTGGTCGTTTTCTCCTTTTACAATGCCGGATATTTTCCGTTCTTGTGCAAAAAGGTCCATAGAGCAGAGGATGACCCCGATAAAAAATAGAAGGACTTTGTTTTTCATACTATAAATTTGAATTAAACGATTTAAGTGCTTTATGTATCTAGCATAAGTTTACAACAAAAATAGAGGATTTGCCATTTCTTCATCAGTGGAAATACGCAAATTAGTCCTCATTTCGCGTTAATAACATCTTACGGTTTCCTCATTTCTGGCAAAAGGGTGGAACCTGGTACTAATAATTCCATAGCCCATAGGGCGCTTAAAGCTGCATATTTTGATACCGTTAATGATTCTCCGTGTACAGCTTTAGGATAATTTTCAGATAAACGTTTCATTGACCCGAATGAACTTTCAGAACCGAATGCCCAGATATATTTTAGTAAAATGGCTCTGACCTCCGGTGAATCTTGAATGTTGCGCTTGTAATATAGTAGTGGTAAGGCATTTAATGTACAACGCCCTCCTCGGAGATACATCTCATTCTCACATCCTTTTAATAGAGGAGGAATGAAAGTCCGCTTTAGATTGCTATCTATTATTTCATTCAGGTTGTGATCGTTTAATACAGACCGGACCCAGAATAAGGCTTCAGCTTGATAGTAGCCTGAAGCGGGATACACTGCTTTTACATAATAGTTGGCATTTCTTTTGGCAATTGCTTGGTATTGTATTCGGGTCGCATCTTTTTGTAGTGCTCCCATACAAAGTTGGACTGCCAGGATATCTGCTCCGACCCAGGAAGGGCCTGTCAGTACTTTTTTTCTTCCATATTCTCCCAAACCATACATTCCTTCGTAAGCATTCCCTTTTTCAAACTCTTGAGGATCACTTATTTTTAATTGGGCGGAGCGTATGCTGTCTATATAAAACGTTTCTGCCCAGTTGAGGAATCGTGAACAGAGTTTCTGATATTTTTCTTTTCGGGCATAATCAGTTATATAAGGTAAAGATTGTGCGATAGCCAGGGTTATTTGTCCGCCGTCTGCAACATTGTATCCGTCTGAATGTTCCAAATATCCCATAGGGAGTTTGCCATCTTCAGTTTGCCTGTCAGCTAGCATATCGTAAAAACGAAATGCGCAATCTTCTATTTCTTTCGGAGTTATGAGCTGGAAGTCATCATTACTTTTTAAACAGCTCATTCCATTTTGTAAGAAATGTAGATAAGCGAACATAGCTCTTACTCCGTAGGCATCTCCAAAATAATGGTGGCTGATACGTCCGTCCGGGTAGAATTGCTGGTTACGTACTAGATGCCTGAAGGCATAGAGCATCGCTTTCTTTACATCTACCGAATCACAGAACACATCTGTCTCATTTCCATTGTTTTTTAGTGTTATTTGCCAGGTAAAATGTTGGAAAGGAAAGTCTTCCGGTATTTCGGGGAGAGGTATGTAACATTCTTTGACTTCCAGGGGAGCAATGGTAAGATCAGCTTTTTGTGATAGTTTTCCGGCAATTTCGATATTCAGTTTGCCCCTCACAGTTTGCGATAAAGGGTTTTTGACAGTAATATGTAATTGTGGTCGTATTTTCTCATTGATTACGCAGGTATTGATCTTGGTCGCAATTATTTTAGGTTTCTCCAAGAGGTAATGTATGATGTTGGAAAGTGCTTGCTGACTTTCCGGCTTCTTGAGAGTTACTGTTGGCGGAAGATCGAATGTTGCAACTGCCGAACCTTTATATTCTCCTCCGGCATATAACTCTAAATTACCGATAGGTTGCTCTGCTTTTTTGGAAGAAAGTTCTGACAGGATTGGAATGATACGACTTTCGCGTTTCTGTTTCGTATCATATTTGGCGTTGTGGTCACTTCCCATTTTGCTACCAGGATAAGTGGAGTAGTTGTTCCGTTCCCCCCGGAACGGGTCAAATAGCCATGCAGGGAAACATATATTATTTTCTTTAAAAGGAAGTTCCATTGGCTTCAAGGCAGAGGTTGGAGCATAAATATCTTTTTTATTTTTCGCTAAAGATAAACAACTGATTCCCCAGTACATTTCTTTTTCACGCCATACAGTTAGCAGGTTAACTCCGATAGATATGGTCCTGATATTTTCAGGGCGTAGCAATGGATAAGCTTCATTCGGATTATTATAATCTTCGGGTATAAAATCAGCAAATGAAAGGGTGTATTTTTCCCATGTATCAGTTAGTTTTGTAAAGTTGTACCATTTCTTGCCTGTATGATCTACTATCTCCAACGCTAATAAATCCATATAGGGAGAACCTTTTGCGTTGAATGTCAGCAGTGAAAGTTCCGGTTTTACTTTATCTTGAGCGGATATTTCTACCATCATACTGTGCATGGCCTTCTTAGTCGTAAAAAGTTCCAGAGCTTCTTTGTTATCAGGTGATGTTGTGACTTTGATTGTAGCCTTTTCCCGATAGCCGGGCAGTTCTTTCTCTTTGCGATTTATTTGGTAAGAAGACCGATCGGAAAACTTAACCAATGGAACTTCATCCGTAGCTTGTGGAGCGTAGTCAAACCCTTTATCGCCGACAACGATTACATTTCCTCCGGCTGATAAATAACGGTTAATCGCAATTCGGCTTTCGGGCGGCAGCGGTGTGCTACCGGACAATAAGAGTAATTGTCCGTCGGCTGTGGATATTGCATTTAATCCTGCTCGGGTTAAATGTATAGTTTCGAAGCCATTAACACCCCGTTTGATCTTTTTTGCCAGACCCTTGAGCTCGTCACCATATATTGCAATTTTTTTCTTATCATGTTGGTGTGAGTTTGTCGACCGGTCAGTGGGATACATACGTATCGTCTTTAGAGCTGATGATTGTCCGGATATAAAGAATAATAAGCTGATGATAAAAAGTATTCGTTTCATAATATTAGGACATTTGATGTTCGTTAGACAAAAGTGCGTAATTATCAGGATATTACTCATTGTAAAACCGAAAAACAATATTCAAAAAACGCATTATTTCAGTTCCTTGATCTTCACGTTTTTGAACCAAACTTCATCGCCGTGATCCTGAAGAAGTATATTTCCTTCTTTGGCATTTCCGAAATTAGGCCAGTCTCTATATTTGCTATATGCTACTAATGCATTCCACATATCGCTGTTACGAGTATATTCTATCAATTTAACTCCATTCAGCCAATGTTCCACATGGTTGCCTTTTACAATAATGGTAGCTGTATTGAATGTTTTTTTATTGAAAGGTTTATTTTCTGGGGCCGGAATCAAATCATATACCGATCCTAATTTCCTGTTTCCTTTCACACCCAATTTTGCGTCCGGATGTTTAGCGTCATCAAGTATCTGGAATTCACAGCCGATAGCAGAACCTTCGCCTTTATTCAAGTCCGGATTAACGAAATACTTAATTCCGCTATTCGCTCCTTCGGTAATTTTGAAGTCTACTTTCAGAATAAAGTTCTTATATTTACGAGTAGTCACAATATCACCACCGTTGGCCGATTCGGCACCATCGCTTTTTATAACTTTCAAGAGCCCATTTTCTATTTTCCAGCCTTTTGCGGGGAAAGTAGAGAGTTTAGCTCCTCTCCATCCGTCAGTTGTCTTACCATCCCATAATAGGTTCCATCCTTCTTTTGCCTCGTTGGGCGAAATTGTATTGACAATCAGATTCACTTCAGGTGCAGATACCGGTGTCTGATAACGTTCTACATCCGTCGTACAAATGCGGATATTCTTCCAGCTGACTGTTTTTCCTTCATCTGCCTCATTTTTAATAGCATGCACTTGCAAAGCTATAAATCCGGAAGGCGACATATCATCCCAGATGTTAGCGCAAGGCACTCCGTTTATCCAAGTACGGATAGAATTGCCGACAGCTTCAACACGAGCCTTATTCCATGCATTGTTTTTGAAAGCGGTTTGAGCTGACGGGTTTAGCGTCAGAGGATACAGCCAGCCTCTACGCGCTTCATCGTAGATACCACCCGACCAGGCTCTTTGGGAAGGATCAATCTCAAACTGATAACCATGTACACGTCCCTTTTTAAACTCCTTTTTGCTTTCACTGCGAAGCTGTACACCGGAATTTAAACCGTCATCTATCTTGAAGTCAAATTCAAGAATAAAGTCTCCATAGTTTTTGGATGTTGTCAGAAAAGTATTGGGAGTCCCCATTTTAGATATGCCGACAATGGCGTTATCCACAATCTTATACTCGGCTTTGCCGTTCAGTTTCTTCCATCCTTTCAGATTCTTTCCGTTGAAAAGAGGTTCCCAGTTTTGTGCACCCAAAGAAGCGGCGCAGAATAAAAGCAACGTTAATACGATATTTTTTTTCATCTATTTATGTTATTATGATAATAAATATTTTTGTTATTTCCTGTTGAATCAGCACTACAGCTTATAGAACTCATCCCAACCTTTACGAGGGGGAAGGCCCGTCAACATTGCGTTGGCAAATGTATTGTTTGTAATCTGCTTTGTGCGACTGTCAAAGAACAGCTGTGTGTTGAGTCGCTGGGCCATTACCCCCAATGAGAACACCTGGCTCAAGACGCCGTTGATCTCGAAAGGCGAGCGTGTCTTTTCAACTCCATTACAAGCCAACAGGAAGTTCTCGAAGTGGTTGGAAGGACTTTGGGGAACTTCCGGCAGTTTACCCGCCATTTCTTTGGCCTTTTCTTCGGGAATAATAGACAGGGTGCTTCCGTGACTGCCACCTTTGAAAATCAGATCTTTGGTATAAATGATCTTTCCCGGGTTCAACTTTGATTTGGGTGTATTCCCTTGATTTGTTACAGGAATGTTCGGATCCAGCCCTGAAACTCCATAACCGGCAGGGATCGGAGGGAGATTGTCCAGACCGTCATACCAGGTAATATCTACCGGAGGCATTCCTTTACGTTGCGGGAAGCGGAAGAGAATCGTGGAAGAATAAGGGAAGAAATAATCATTGTGCCCTTCTTGATACTGTAAGGTGACTTCATAAGGTAGTCCCAGTTCAAGGAACTCGTGCACTGTATCCAGGATATGTGCTCCCCAGTCACCTAATGCCCCCATTCCGAAGTCATACCAGCAGCGCCATTGTCCCTGATGATAATCCTTGTTGTATTCGTGGTAAGGAACAGCCCCGAGCCAGGTATCCCATTCTAAGTCCTTCGGTAGTTGCTGCCCGGCGGGAAGTTTGTAAATGTTTGTATCCCATTTGTGCCAACGGCGCGGATTGTTCATGTGGGCGTCGACAGCAGTCACATCTTTGATGATACCTGCATCCATCCAAGCCTTAAACTGGAAATAGTTTGCTTCAGAGTGTCCTTGGTTTCCCACTTGAGTAGCCAGGTTGGGACGTTTGAGCGCGGCCTGCATCAACAACTCCGCTTCATAGAACGTACGTGCAAGTGGCTTCTCCACATATACATGTTTCCCGGAGGCCAGAGCCAGCATACTGATCGGGAAATGCGAATGGTCGGGAGTGGCAATTGCCACGGCATCAAATTCATTTCCGACTTTGTCAAACATCTGACGGAAGTCCCGGAAACGTTTCGCTTTTGGATATTTAGCCATCACCTTTTGCGTGTGTTTGGCTCCCATATCTACATCACACAAGGCTACTACTTCTACCATACCTGTCCGTTCAAAATCGCTGATGATCTGTCCCCCGCGGTTTCCGATGCCAACATAGGCTATCTTTACCTTTTCACCCTTTGCTTTTTTGGAGGAAAGAGTTTGAGCATTCAGTACATCACCGGCTCCCATTGCCAACCCGGCAGAAGCCATCGACATTGTTTTCAAAAAATCTCTTCGTGTTACCATTGTTTCAGTTGTCTTTTTATAAAATCAGATATTTCATTCATATAGTTGAGTGCAACGTAATTGTATTCGGCATGTCCTCTGTTTTTCATGATATAAAGCATTGAATTTGTATTTCCAATATCTTTCATTCGTTGTTGAATGGCATATCCGTATTTTACACTGATTAATTTATCCCGGTCTCCGTGAAGGGTAAGTACCGGAGGTGAGGGAGCAGTTATAATTTCAGGATTTTCTATTGCTCCCCATAGATTAATTACAGCTTTAATTTTGATCGTTTTCGGTTGCCGGACGTAAACAGTGTGAAGTGCTGTTATAGCACCCGCAGATCCTCCGCAGAGTGCTACGGAATGAGAATCCAAATGATATTTATCTGCATTCTTTTTTAACCATTTCAATGCTTTAACGGCATCTGCCGAGGCATCTTCGATAGATTTTTGTATTAACGGATGAAACTTCTTGTCAGAAGGGAGTCCGTTGCTCATTTGCGATTGGCATGAAAGACCACTTATCTTGTGGTACTTCATTCTTAGGTAGTAATTTATAGAGACTACAGCAAATCCTCTGTCTATCATTGCTTTACAAATAGGACTAAGACCTGATTTTCCATATTTATCTCCACCTGAAAAACCGCCGCCATGGATGAAGATAAAAACGGGAAATCCATTTTGAGGTGGTTTCTGATTTGGGAGATAAATATCTAGTAATCTGTCAGAGGAACGATCTTTGGGAGAAATATCACTTCTTGGGTTTCCGTAGCGGATGTCTTTGATATATCGTCCCGGTTCTGTATATGTTCCGTCTGCTTTCGTTATTCCTTGTGCAAAACAATTGGCGGTGCACGTTAAAAGAATAATGAATAGAGAGGCAGTTAACCTGGGTTTCCATTTAGTGTTTTTCATTGCATGATATTTTTTTATATTAAATTGTTGATTTGGGAATTTTAATTTCTGGTAATAGTTTCTTTAGAACGGCTGACTGGTTAATGATACAAAAGTATCCCGTTTCAAAGACAATGGCAGTGGCAAAAACGAAAATCTATCTTCAAAAAGCGACTGATTTAATGCAGTTTGAAGAACTCTCTATGACTATGTACACTTTTGATAGGAAAATGATCGCCTATAAAACGATAAATTGCAAGTACATTACTTTTCAGGTATCTGTCTTGCTTTAGTTGTTTTGGCCTTTTTCTCACGGTATTCCAGAGGAGAACACCCTTTGAATTTCTTGAAAATACGCGAGATATTGTTATAGTCTTTGAATCCTGCGTCTGTTGCGATGTCTGCCAATGGGCGGTTGGTCGTAAGTAGTAAGTCTGCCAGATGATCTACTCGGCAATTCAGGATATATTGATAAATAGAAGTATTCATCGCATGTTTGAATTTCACTTCAAAGTTTCTGCGGGATAATGGAATGTTGGCAAGTAAAGATTCTATCGTCAGGTCGGAGCTGTAATGTGAATCTATATATTTCACTACTTCCAGAATATAAGGGTCTTTGATGTTGTGTTTCTCCGTTGATTGGCGTAGTTCGATGCGGATGGGGTTGATAACAATATTGAAAGTGCCTCCATGTTCTTTCTTTATTTGTTGGTGGATAAGCCTGCCGATAGAATAACCTCCTCTTTCTACTTCAAGCTCTATGGATGAAATCGGCGGGTCGGAAATATTACACATCAGTTCATCGTTATCCACACCCAATAGAGCGATTTCTTCCGGGATATGAATGTTGTTCATCCGGCAAGTTTCAGAAATGAATAGGGCGTGCGCATCATCACAACAAAATAGAGCGACTGGCTTGGGGAGTTGCTGCAACCATTGACTTACTTCCATTCTTATCTCATCTTCCTGCTTATCCGATTCGAAACTGAAAAATTCGCCTCCGATGCGTTTTACCTCCTGCCGATAACCTTCGCAGCGTTCGTCAGACCAGACTACTCCTTTAACACCGAAATAAGCAAAATTGCGAAACATCCGTTTGGCAAAAAACTGGGCTGCCATTCTTCCCGTTCCTTTATAGTCGCCTGTCAGATTGGAGTAAGTGACGCTCCGGTGATGATAGTTTTGTAGTACTACCGGAATATTCAGCTCCTTCTGCAAATCGATCGTATCATTATTCCACTGACCGATAATAGCGTCGGCTTTCCATTCTTTCGCCCATTTCAAAATGCCTTGTTCACCATGCATTGCGCTATAATAAGAAGGCAGTCGGTAAAAGAGCCAGGGGCCGTTTTCTTTGGAGTATTGGACAAGTCCCCGTAGCAGTTTCCTGTCAAATTCGCTTGAATAGTCTATCAATAGAAGAATCTTAATCATAGTTCTATGTTTTTCTTTAGTATAATGTAGGGATGCACAAATATAGAAGAATTCCTTTGTTTTCCTATAATAAAGACTTAATTTTGTAGCAAGAAAAACTTGTATGACACCCGGGTCTCGTGCTGTACGACACCCGGGTGTTGTTGTGTTCGACACCCGGGTCTCAGTATGCATGACACCCGGGTGTCGTACAAATTATGATAACTAACTTAAAAAGAAAGGAGCGTAAGATTATGTCTATCCCTTATGTAGTGAGAAAGAAAGCGGATTTATCATCCGGAGAACGGAAAGAGTTATGGTATGGTGTACCTAGTAAAATGCAGCGAAGAGGAGGAGTGAAAAATAAAGAACTTGCAGTACGGATGGCAAAGACAACAGGCTTTCATCGTGGGCAGATAGAAGGAATCCTGTCGGAGTTGGTTGAAAGTATTCAAGACCTGCTTTCCTCCGGTCATTCGGTGACCATTGAGGGATTGGGAACCTTTCAAACGGCACTGACCAGTCAGGGATGTGTGCTGCCCGAACAGGTAACGCCGGGGAAAGTTGCTATTTCACGCGTATATTTTGTGGCAAACTCAAAATTCAGCAGGGAACTGAAGAAGACAAAGTGTACCCGCATACCTTTTAAATATTATATGCCCGAAAGTATGCTAACGAAAAATATGAAGAAAGCAGACCGGGAACTGGAACAAACAGAATACGACATAGAAGAGCCGGAAATCGACGAATAGTTGAATAAAAAGCAATATTGTCTTGTTAATTGAACAGAATTAGATTATATTTGTTCAGTGGTTAGAACAATATCTTGAAATATGATTAGAAGAGAAATACTAAAAGAAGTTCTATTAGATAATAGAAATGAGGTGGTCAAACATCAAGTTATACCTCGTAGCTTTCAGTTTGAAGAGTTTGGAAATTATGTATTTGTAGGTATCCGGCGAGCAGGAAAATCATTTTTACTTTATCAACGGATACAGGAACTTTTGCATGATGGGCATACTTGGAATGAAATGCTATATGTGAACTTTGAAGATGAACGTTTGATTGGAATGACGGCGGCAGATTTAAATCTTATACTGGAAGTACATGCCGAGATGTCAACAGACAGGCCGATGCTTTTCTTGGATGAAATTCAGAATATTGATGGTTGGGACAAGTTTGTTCGGCGATTGGCTGATAATAAATATAGGGCTTATGTGACAGGAAGCAATGCTAAAATGCTTAGTCAGGATGTAGCTACCACTTTGGGGGGACGATACATTACAGTACATGTATACCCTTATGATTTTAAAGAGTTTCTTTATGCTAATGGGGTTGAAGTTACAGAGAATTCTTTGTTTGCAACAGAGAGCCGGGCAGAAATAAAGCGTATATTCAATGATTATTTTCGTTCCGGTGGTTTTCCGGAAGGGGCATCGCTTGCCGCAAAACGGGATTATCTGACAAGTGTTTACCAAAAGATATATTTAGGAGATATTGCTGCAAGACATTCCATCGAAAATACTTTTGCTTTACGCATCCTTTTTCGCAAATTGGCCGAAAGTATAAAGCAACCGGTTTCGTTTACTCGTATAACTAATATTGTAGCTTCAACCGGAGTGAAAATATCGAAGAATACTGTCATTAACTACATGGAATATGCCAAAGATGCTTGCTTGCTGATTCCTATACAAAATATTGCGGATAAATTGGTGGAGCGTGAAACTAATCCGAAATATTATTTTGCGGATAATGGCATTCTCAATTTGCTTCTTTTGGATGCTGATACCTCGTTGCTTGAGAATTTGGTTGCTGTGACACTATTGCGGCGTTATGGGACGGACGATGCTGTATTCTTTTATAATAGAAATGTAGAGGTTGATTTTTATTTGCCTGATACAGGAGTGGCTATACAGGTCTGTTATACCATGAATCTCTCTGATGAGACTTTCCAACGGGAAGTTCAGGCATTAGTAAAATTGAATAAGGTATTTGAATGTCGGCAGTTATTGATAATAACGTATGACGATGAAGAACGGATTGAGTTGGAAAAATGTGCGATTGAGGTAATACCGGTTTGGAAGTGGTTGTTGGGTAAATAAGATAAATTAATACCCTCCCTGTCTTATTTATGAGATAAATCCCTATCTTTGTGGCACTTTTTACGAAAAAAGCAAATTCAAATTAATAGATATAGAAAAGAAAATGGCACAAGAAGACGTTTTTAAGAAGCTTGTATCGCATTGCAAAGAGTATGGTTTCGTATTCCCTTCGAGCGATATCTACGACGGACTAGGCGCTGTGTATGACTACGGTCAGATGGGCGTTGAATTGAAAAATAACATCAAGAAATACTGGTGGGACAGCATGGTGCTGTTGCACGAGAACATTGTCGGTATCGACTCTGCCATCTTTATGCACCCTACTATCTGGAAGGCTTCCGGACACGTAGACGCATTCAATGACCCTTTGATTGACAATAAAGACTCTAAAAAACGTTATCGTGCTGACGTGTTGATCGAAGATCAGCTGGCAAAGTATGACGATAAAATTAATAAAGAAGTAGCGAAAGCTGCCAAGAGATTCGGCGAATCTTTTGATGAGGCTCAATTCCGTTCTACTAACGGACGTGTGTTGGAGCATCAGGCAAAACGCGACGCTCTTCACACTCGTTTTGCTAAAGCATTGAATGATGGTGATTTGGAAGAATTGCGCCAGATCATTATTGATGAAGAAATCGTATGCCCGATCTCCGGTACTAAGAACTGGACAGAAGTTCGTCAGTTCAATCTGATGTTCTCTACTGAAATGGGTTCTACTTCCGAAGGAGCGATGAAGATTTACCTTCGTCCGGAAACTGCACAGGGTATTTTCGTAAACTACCTGAATGTACAGAAGACAGGTCGTATGAAAGTTCCTTTTGGTATTGCACAGATTGGTAAGGCTTTCCGTAACGAGATTGTTGCCCGTCAGTTCATCTTCCGTATGCGTGAGTTCGAACAGATGGAAATGCAATTCTTTGTAAAACCGGGAACTGAACTTGACTGGTTCAAGAAATGGAAAGAAATCCGCTTGAAATGGCATAAGGCGCTTGGCTTCGGTGATGCAAGCTATCGTTATCACGATCATGATAAACTGGCTCACTACGCAAACGCTGCTACTGATATTGAATTCCTGATGCCGTTCGGATTCAAAGAGGTGGAAGGTATCCACTCTCGTACTAACTTCGACTTGTCTCAACACGAGAAGTTCTCCGGCAAGAGCATTAAATACTTTGATCCGGAACTGAACGAGTCTTATACTCCGTACGTAATCGAAACTTCTATCGGTGTTGACCGTATGTTCCTTAGCATCATGAGCGCATCTTATTGCGAAGAACAACTGGAGAATGGTGAAAGCCGTGTAGTTCTGAAATTGCCTGCTGCTCTGGCTCCGGTGAAACTGGCGGTTATGCCGTTGGTAAAGAAAGACGGTCTGCCTGAAAAAGCCCGTGAGGTTATTGACAGCCTGAAGTTCCACTTCCACTGCCAATATGACGAAAAAGATAGTATCGGTAAGCGTTATCGCCGTCAGGATGCTATTGGTACTCCGTACTGTGTAACAGTCGATCATCAGACATTAGAAGATAACTGCGTGACATTGCGTAATCGCGATACCATGCAACAAGAGCGTGTAGCTATCTCTGAACTGAATAACATTATTGCAGACAGAGTAAGCATCACTTCTCTATTGAAAACTTTACAATAAACCTTTGACGAATGAGTAAAAAGATCTATTTATTCTCCTTAGTATTGCTGGCTCTTGCGTTCACTGCTTGCAGTGAAACGGAAGAGACGAGTCGTTATGATAATTGGCAGGCACGTAGTGTGGCTTTTATAGACTCGATCGCTAGTGTGTATGATAGTCCTAAAAATCAAGCTTTGGATGATGATGATCCGGAGAAACTTCATGCTTTTCCAGATCCGACGAATAGTCAGACTATATATGTAAAGAAGATAAAAAAAGGGGGAGGTACAGAATCTCCTAAATATACTTCTACAGTAAGTGCACATTATCGTATGTCTTATTTCAATGGAGATGTAGTTCAACAGACTTATACAGGAACAGAGCCAACAGAGTTTGATTCTCCGACAAATTTTACATTGAATGGTGTTATTCCCGGTTGGTCTTATACGCTGATGTATATGAAAGTTGGTGATTTTTGGACTTTGTATATTCCTTATCAAAGTGGATATGGTTCAAGCACTAATGATGGTAACCTGCAAGCTTATTCTGCATTAGTATATAATGTTAGGTTAGAGAAGATTGTAGAGAGATAATCTTATAACAATATAATAAATATGAATATAGGTGTTGGGTCTAAACGATGCAACACCTATATTTTTCATAATAATAACCGAGTTGCCTTCTTAGAGATTATGCAATATCGTTTTTCTAAAAGTATATAAGGAATTATTCCTTTTGTTTTGTTCCTCCTTGCTTAAATTACAGAAGATTACATTTTTGTTTTTTTTATACTACTCTCCCTAATCTGCAAATGTGTCGGAATCGTTACCTGCTTGATTGTCTTATCTCCTTTTATCTGATCGATAAGTAGTTGGCAGGCAGTTTCTCCCATTTTATAAGTTTGATGTGATACAGCAGATAATTTCGGTTCCACATAATTAGCATGCTGCTCGTCTGTATACCCGATGATTGCCACATCATTCGGAATCCGGAGGCCATGGTTTTTGACGACTTCCATTGCTGCGAAAGCCAATGTGTCATTCATGGCAAGAATAGCATCCGGAGGCTGTGGAAGTGACAGTAAAGTTTCTGTGGCAATCTTGCCTTCCTCATAATCAATCTTCCGGCAGACTACCAGCTCTTTTTCGATCGGAATACGATTCTCACGCAAGGCTTCCAGATAGCCATGTTTTCTTCTCTTTACAATATCCAGATGATTAGCTCCTCCGATAAAAGCTACCCGTTTACTTCCATTATCCAGGAGATGTTGTGTAGCCATCTGTGCGGATTGTGCCCCGTCTGCTATCACCGATGAAAATTGGTCGGTCAGGCAAACACGGTCGAACAGGATAAGTGGCATATTAATGTCTTTCAAGGCGGAGATGTGGGAGAAATCGGTTGTTTCTTGAGACAGACAGGCGATGATACCTTCCACGCGCATATTGACCAGATTCTCAATATTTCTTTTTTCGTGCTCGTAAGACTCATGTGAGGTCGTGATAATCACGAAATATCCGTTGGCAATAGCCATATTCTCTATTCCATTCAGAATTGATGCAAAGAAATGAGTGACAATATCCGGGACTACCACTCCAATGATACGTGGCGCATTTTTCCGCAGGCTCATGGCAAAAGGATTGGGACGGTAGTTCATCTCTTTAGCCAGTGCCTTTGCTTTAGTACAAAGTTCACGGCTGATTTCCGGACTATCTTTTAGTGCCCTGGATACAGTAGGAATTGATACCCCCAATGCTTGGGCGAGATCTTTGAGTGAAGTATGTTTCCGGTTTTCCATTTGAAAGTCTGCAACTTAGATTCTTTTTACAAAGAAAGCACATTCCCGGAAAATTAAGAGCATCTGAAGCAATATTTTTTACGTAAACCGTTACGTTGGTTTTTCGACCGCTCTCTGCTGCACTGAAACTATTACTGACCTATTTTTGTCGCATACAAAATGATTTAAAACCTAAAAGTATGCAATACCATGAAATCGGAAAGACAGGGATGAAAGTATCATCTCTTAGTTTTGGAGCTTCTTCTTTGGGAGGAGTTTTCCATGATTTGAAAGAAAAAGAAGGAATTCAAGCAGTGTTTACTGCTGTTGAAGCAGGAATGAACTTTATAGATGTGTCTCCTTATTACGGACATTATAAAGCGGAAACTGTTTTAGGGAAGGCGCTTAAAGATCTTCCTCGCGACCGTTATTACCTTTCTACCAAAGTGGGACGTTATGGAAAAGATGGAGTGAACCTGTGGGATTACTCTGCAAAACGTGCGACAGAAAGTGTATATGAGAGCATGGAGCGTTTAAATATAGATTTTATCGACCTGATAAATGTGCACGATGTGGAATTTGCCGATTTGAATCAGGTAGTTAATGAAACTCTGCCTGCTTTGGTCGAACTGCGTGAAAAAGGAGTGGTAGGACACGTTGGAATTACCGACTTGCAACTTGAAAACCTGAAATGGGTAATTGACCATTCACCAAGCGGTACGATTGAATCTGTGCTTAGCTTCTGTCATTATTGCCTGTGTGATGATAAATTAGCAGACTTCCTGGACTACTTCGAATCCAAAGAAATCGGCGTGATTAATGCTTCTCCCCTTTCAATGGGACTGTTGAGTGAACGTGGTGTTCCTGCCTGGCATCCGGCTCCCAAACCCTTGGTAGAGGCTTGCCGTAAAGCAATGGAACATTGCAAAGCTAAGAATTATCCGATTGAGAAGCTGGCTATGCAGTTCTCCGTCAGCAATCCCCGTATAGCAACGACTTTATTTAGTACAACTAATCCGGAGAATGTGAAAAAGAACATCGCTTTCATCGAAGAACCTATTGACTGGGAACTCGTTCGAGAAGTACAGGAGATTATCGGAGAGCAGAAACGTGTAAGTTGGGCAAACTCATAAAACAGCGTCATTCGTATGGACTATACAATTATTGATGCGCACGCCCATCTGTGGTTACGGCAGGATACTGTTGTGGACGGATTGCCTATCCGGACTTTGGAAAATGGCCGTTCGGAATTTATGGGAGAAATCCGGCAAATGGTTCCGCCCTTTATGGTAGACGGTGTGAATAGCGCGGAAGTTTTTCTTTCGAATATGGACTATGCGCAAGTGGCTGCGGCTGTCATTACTCAAGAGTTTATTGACGGTATTCAGAATGATTATTTGTCGGAAGTCGTTTCCCATTATCCCAACCGTTTCTTTGTTTGCGGAATGTGTGAGTTTCGTAAACCTGGATTTTTGGAGCAGGCGAAAGAGCTTATAGCCAAAGGTTTTAAGGCTATAAAAATCCCTGCCCAGCGCTTGTTGTTAAAAGAGGGACGGGTAATGCTGAATAATGAGGAAATGATGCAGATGTTTCATTCTATGGAAGAACGGAATGTCATGCTTTCCATCGATTTGGCTGACGGAGCAACACAGGTTTCCGAAATGGAAGAGATTATTCAGGAATGTCCCCGCCTAAAAATAGCTGTCGGACACTTCGGAATGGTGACACGTCCGGGCTGGAAAGAACAAATCCGCCTGGCACGTCATCCTAATGTGATGATTGAATCCGGCGGAATCACCTGGCTTTTCAATGATGAATTTTATCCTTTCAAAGGAGCAGTGAAAGCCATTCGGGAAGCGGCGGATTTAGTTGGCATGGAGAAACTGATGTGGGGATCGGACTATCCGCGCACCATTACAGCAATCACCTACAAGATGTCATACGATTTTGTGGTGAAGTCTTCCGAGTTGACGGAAGAGGACAAAAGACTCTTTTTGGGAGAAAATGCCCGGAACTTCTATAGATTCACGGATCTCCCCGTACTTCCTTACATCAAGAACATGTCCGAATGATAGAGAAAACATCCTTATCGTAAAACTAGATTTATACCATGAAAAAGAATACATATACAATACCTTTAGCGTTGGTTTTCTGCCTTTTCTTTCTGTGGGCGATAAGCAGCAATCTGCTTCCCACAATGATCCGGCAATTGATGAAGACATGTGAACTGAATACCTTTGAAGCCTCCTTTACCGAGACTGCCTACTGGTTGGCTTATTTTATTTTCCCCATCCCCATAGCGATGTTTATGAAACGTTACAGCTATAAGGCGGGAATTATTTTCGGACTGGTATTGGCTGCAATCGGAGGCCTGCTTTTCTTTCCCGCCGCCATTTTAAAAGAATATTGGGCTTACCTCTGTATCTTCTTTATTATCGCTACGGGAATGTGCTTTCTGGAGACAGCTGCCAATCCGTATGTGACGGTTTTAGGAGCCCCCAAAACAGCTCCCCGCCGATTGAATCTGGCGCAGTCTTTCAATGGACTCGGAGCTTTTATCGCTGCCATGTTTTTGAGTAAGCTCATCCTTAGCGGAACTCATTACACGCGAGAGACCCTTCCTGTAGATTATCCGGGAGGCTGGCAGGCCTATATCCAATTGGAAACGGATGCCATGAAACTTCCTTATCTGATATTGGCTATACTGTTGATTGCCATAGCTGTTGTCTTCGTCTTTTCAAAATTGCCGAAGATTGGGGACGAAGGAGAAACGGCTTCTTCCGATAAAATGACTTCTTCGGGTAAAACGAAAGAGGGCAGCCAGAAAGAAAAATTGATAGACTTCGGTGTATTGAAGCACTCACACTTGCGGTGGGGAGTGATTGCGCAATTCTTCTATAACGGTGGACAGACGGCGATAAACAGTCTGTTCCTGGTTTACTGTTGTACTTATGCCGGATTGCCGGAAGATACGGCGACTACTTTCTTCGGATTGTATATGCTCGCATTTCTTTTGGGGCGTTGGATCGGTACCGGATTGATGGTGAAATTCCGTCCACAGGATATGCTACTGGTTTACGCCTTGATGAATATTCTTTTGTGCGGGGCAGTGATGATATGGGGAGGTATGATCGGGTTATACGCAATGTTGGCTATCTCTTTCTTTATGTCTATAATGTATCCCACGCAGTTCTCATTGGCGCTAAAAGGACTGGGGAATCAGACAAAGAGTGGTTCGGCATTTCTGGTAATGGCTATTGTCGGCAATGCCTGCCTGCCACAGTTGACGGCTTATTTCATGCATGCCAATGAGCATATCTATTATATGGCCTATTGTGTACCGATGATTTGCTTTGTCTTCTGTGCATATTATGGTTGGAAAGGTTATAAAGTAATCGATTAATAAATTTATTTATCAAACATATCCAATGAAAGCAGTTCAAATTGTCAATCCCTCCGAAATGAAGGTGGTTGAACTGGAAAAACCGACCGTTGGTGTCGGTGAAGTATTAGTAAGAATCAAGTATGTGGGTTTCTGTGGCTCCGACCTGAATACCTTTTTAGGACGTAACCCAATGGTGAAGTTACCGGTAATCCCGGGACATGAGGTAGGAGCGGTGATTGAGGAGGTTGGGCCGAATGTTCCGGCCGGCTTCGAAAAAGGGATGAACGTGACATTGAATCCATATACCAATTGTGGTAAATGTGCTTCCTGTCGTAATGGTCGTGTCAATGCCTGTGAGCATAATGAAACGTTAGGGGTACAGCGCAATGGAGTGATGTGCGAATATGCCGTATTGCCTTGGACGAAGATTATTCCGGCTGGTAATATCTCTCCTCGCGATTGTGCGTTGATTGAGCCGATGAGTGTCGGATTCCATGCGGTATCTCGTGCGCAGGTGATCGATAATGAATATGTGATGGTTATTGGTTGCGGTATGATCGGTATCGGTGCCATTGTACGTGCTGCTTTGAGAGGGGCAACGGTCATTGCTGTCGACTTGGATGACGAGAAACTGGAACTGGCGAAAAGGGTAGGTGCTTCTCATGTGATTAACTCCAAGACAGAAAATGTACACGAACGGATGCAACAGATAACGGAGGGCTTCGGTGCCGATGTGGTGATTGAAGCTGTCGGCAGTCCGGTCACTTATGTGATGGCGGTGGATGAAGTCGGTTTTACAGGACGGGTCGTTTGCATTGGCTATGCCAAAAGCGAAGTAGCTTTCCAAACGAAATATTTCGTTCAGAAAGAACTGGATATCCGTGGTTCCAGAAATGCGTTACCTGCCGATTTCCGTGCGGTTATTAATTATATGAAAGAAGGCAACTGTCCGGTGGAAGAACTGATTTCGAAGATTGCCAAACCGGAAGGAGCTTTGGAAGCTATGCAGGAATGGACGGCTAATCCGGGAAAGGTGTTCCGCATACTGGTTGAGTTCTGATAAGTTCTTGTAATAAGAATAGTTGTTGATGCCTGTTGTTTCGGGTATGTAATAAGTGAGAGGAGGCTGAATACAGTCTCCTCTCTTTGGGAGATAGGGTGATGTAACATGAGTAAATATAGATGTAACATTCTTCATTCGATATGTAGCATCACAAAGAAATCATGTAGCATACTTTGGGCAATATATCTGTTTGCATTTTCTATTTTTGTGATGTGGAAGATAACAAGAAACATTTTAAATAATTAGCTTTCAAATAATAGATAATGTAGCCAGTTAATAAAAAACGATGATTATGCTGAAAACAAAAATCAACACTATTCTACTGTGTACTCTTTTTACATTGTTCTTTCCGCTATCAGCCGGAGCACAATACCGTAATCCTATTCTTTATGCTGACGTGCCCGATATGTCGGTGTGTCGCGCAGGTGATTACTTTTACATGGTTTCCACTACTATGCACCTGATGCCGGGAGCGCCTATCATGCGTTCGCCGGACATGAAACATTGGGAAACTATCAGCTACGTATTTCCCCGCATTGACGATGGTCCCCGTTATGATCTGCTCGAAGGCACTGCTTACGGGCAAGGACAATGGGCATCATCTATCCGCTATCATGACGGTAAATTCTATGTATGGTTTACAGCCAATGGTGCGCCCGGACGTGGGTTTGTCTATACTGCGACAGATCCGGCCGGTCCCTGGAAACTTCTTTCGCGCCCCCCGCATTTCCATGACGGTTCGCTTCTGTTTGATGATGACGGGCGGGTGTATCTCTTTCACAGTACAGGACAGCTTACGGAGTTGAAACCCGATTTGACCGATGTACTTCCCGGTGGTATCAATCAGCAAATATTTGAACGGGATGCTGACGAACAAGGGCTGTTGGAAGGTAGTTCCGTCATCAAGCATAATGGGAAATATTATTTGCTGATGATTTCTATGGATTGGAGTATTCCCGGCCGTCTGCGTCGTGAAGTATGCTATCGTGCCGATAAGATTACCGGACCTTACGAAAAGCGTGTCATTCTTGAAACGGAGTTTGACGGGCATGGCGGTGTTGGTCAGGGATGCATCGTAGACGGGAAAAACGGTGAATGGTACGGACTGATTTTTCAGGATCGTGGTGGCGTAGGGCGTGTGCCGTGTCTTATGCCTTGTACATGGACGGAAGATGGTTGGCCTATGCTGGGAGACAAGGATGGGCACATTCCGAATGATACCACTTTATCGTATATGTCAATGGATGGTATCTGCGGTTCGGATGATTTTTCCGCTTCCGGGCTTTCCCTCTATTGGCAGTGGAATCATAACCCCGTCGATCAGGCATGGAGTCTTACCGACCGTCCCGGATTTCTGCGTTTGAAAACCTCTCGTGTGGTAGATAACCTGTTTGTTGCTCCCAATACGTTGACTCAACGTATGGTAGGACCGAAATGTATGGGCACTGTCAGTCTCTCTCTGGGGGGCATGAAAGATGGTGACCGTGCAGGATTATCGGCTTTTAATGGTGACAGCGGTGTGCTTACGATTGAAAAGAACGGAAATAAACTGTCTCTTGTGATGAGTGAACAGAAAAGTGTATTTGAGAAAACGAAGCGTGCCATTAGCCGTGTGGATATGACCGAACAAGCCCGTATACCTCTTAACAAAGAGCTTGTCTACTTGCGTGTGGAAGGTGACTTTACCAATGGACGGGATGAGGCTCGTTTTTCTTATAGTCTTGATGGGAAAGCATGGATACCTGTCGGTCTGCCTGTCAAGATGAAATTTGACTACACCCGTATGTTTATGGGCAGTAAGTTTGCCATATTTAACTATGCTACACGTTCTGTGGGCGGTTATGTAGATGTGGACTCTTTTGATTATTCGTTCTGTGATGCGTCAATGTAACACACAAATATGTATTTGTAACCAATGAAACATTGTTTTATTGGAAAATAGGCTATTTTTGTTTCCAAATTAATCATAACTAATAAGTATAATATTATGAAAAGAGGTTGGATACCGATTATGGGTGTTTGTTTGGTGTTATCGTTTTCGGCATGTAAGCAATTGCTGCCTTACCAGGACACTTCTTTAACGGCGGAACAACGGGCGGAGGATTTGTTGCCCCGGTTGACTTTGGAAGAAAAAGTATCATTAATGCAAAATGCGTCACCTGCTATCCCTCGACTGGGAATTAAAGAATATGAGTGGTGGAATGAGGCGTTGCACGGTGTGGGACGTGCCGGATTGGCTACTGTTTTTCCCCAGTCTATCGGTATGGGAGCTTCTTTTAATGATTCATTATTATATGAAGTGTTCAATGCCACTTCCGATGAGGCTCGCGTAAAATCGCGTATTTTCGGTGAAAGCGGCGTGCTGAAACGCTATCAGGGATTAACATTCTGGACACCGAATGTCAATATATTCCGTGACCCTCGTTGGGGACGCGGTCAGGAAACTTATGGTGAAGACCCTTATCTGACAGGACAAATGGGAATGGCTGTAGTCCGTGGTTTGCAAGGACCGGAAGATGCCAGGTATGATAAGCTGCACGCATGTGCCAAGCACTTTGCCGTTCATTCAGGACCGGAGTGGAACCGGCATAGTTTTGATGCGGAGAATATAGATCCCCGGGATTTATGGGAAACCTATCTGCCTGCTTTTAAAGATTTGGTACAGAAAGCGCATGTAAAGGAAGTGATGTGTGCCTATAATCGTTTTGAGGGAGAGCCTTGTTGTGGCAGTAATCGCCTGTTGATGCAAATATTGCGGGATGAATGGGGATACAAAGGCATTGTAGTCTCTGACTGTGGAGCGATTTCCGATTTCTATAGACCGGGAACGCATGAGACTCACCCGGATAAGGAACACGCCTCGACCGCTGCTGTGCGGACAGGCACAGACCTTGAATGTGGAAGTGAATATGCTTCACTGGCGGATGCTGTAAAAGCCGGTTTGATTGACGAAAAAGAAATAGATATTTCATTGAAACGTTTGTTGACAGCACGTTTTGAACTGGGAGAAATGGACGAACAACCGGCCTGGGCGGAAATTCCAACCTCTGTGTTGAATAGTAAGGAACATCAGGCACTGGCTTTGCGTATGGCCCGTGAATCATTGGTGCTCTTGCAGAATAAAAACAACATCCTGCCTCTGAATACCCATCTGAAAGTAGCCGTTATGGGACCTAATGCCAATGACTCCGTGATGCAGTGGGGAAATTATAACGGTATTCCGGCACATACGGTTACCTTATTGGAAGCTGTCCGTGCCAAACTACCGGAAGGACAAATCATATACGAACCGGGTTGTGACCGTGTGGACGGAAAGACACTCCAAAGCCTGTTTGATGAATGTAGCATAAATGGTAAACCCGGTTTCTTGGCAGAATATTGGAATAATCGTGATCGTGAAGGGGAAGTGGTTGCTACCGATCAGATTTCCACTCCGTTCCATTTTGCAACGACAGGGGCTACTACCTTTGCTCCTGGGGTGGAGATAACAGATTTCTCGGCTCGTTATGAATCTGTCTTTCGTCCTTCGCAGTCGGGTGATGTTGCTTTCCGTTTCCAACTGGATGGTGAAGTGACTCTTATTATAGATAGTGAGCAAGTGGCTCGGAAAATATATGTTAAGAATCCGACGAACCTCTATACGTTACAGGCGAAAGCTGGAAAAGAGTATCATATCGAGATTTTATTCAAACAACGGAATGAAAGGGCTACACTTGATTTTGATTTGGGCAAGGAGGTAGGGATTGACTTGAACCTCGCAGTGAAGAGAGTAATGGATGCTGATGTGATTCTTTTTGCAGGTGGAATTTCTCCAAGTCTGGAAGGTGAGGAAATGCCGGTAGAAGTTCTCGGATTTAAGGGTGGTGACCGTACAGATATTGAACTTCCGGACGTTCAACGTGATTTGTTGAAAGCTTTGAAGAAGGCTGGTAAAAAGGTTGTCTTTATCAATTATTCCGGTTCAGCTATCGGACTAGTGCCCGAAACGACTACTTGTGAAGCGATTCTGCAAGCATGGTATCCGGGACAGGCGGGTGGTACAGCTATCGTTGATGCTCTTTGGGGAGAGTATAATCCCGGTGGACGTCTGCCAGTCACTTTCTATAAGGATGTGAATCAATTGCCGGACTTTGAAGACTATTCCATGAAAGGGCGTACCTATCGATATATGCAACAGCAACCACTTTTCCCATTCGGTCACGGGTTGAGTTATACTGACTTTACTTATGGAGAAGCCAAATTGAGCAAGAATACAATCGCCAAAGGTGAAAATGTAGTATTGACTATTCCGGTAAGTAATGTCGGGCAACGTGATGGAGAAGAGGTGGTTCAGGTTTATTTGAGACGTCCGGGTGATAAGGAAGGTCCCCGTTATACCTTGCGTGCTTTCAAACGCGTTCATATTCCGGCAGGGAAAACTGAATCAGTAGCTATTCCTCTTACCGGTGAGAACTTTGAATGGTTTGATGTAGAGTCGAATACGATGCGTCCGTTGGAAGGTACTTATGAATTACTGTATGGAGGAACTTCTGATAGAAATAAGTTGAAAACGATTGTAATGAACGTACAGTAATACCGCTTTGGAATTTTGTTTATTTTTACAGATAGACAATCCGGATTTATTTATTGAATGAATAAAGAAAGAACGACCTTGTTCCTTTAAAAGGAACGGGTCGTTTCTTTTAAACCAAGCCCCCGTTTCTTTTAAACCAACGGGGGCTTTCTTTTAAAGGAAAATGAATATTTGCTAATGCTTGATATTCAGTCTTTTAAATGATGGGGAATAAAAGTGTTGAAATAATAGGTAATATAGTCATTTATCTTACCATTTTTCTGTTTTGGGGCTTTTTGTTACATCAGAAAAGAATCATGTTACATGTCTGTGATAAATGTAACCTGTATATAGATGCCTGTATCATGATTGTACATATATGATAAAACCGAATCGATACATTTGCAAACACTACTATGGAACAGAAAATTATAGAAAATAAAAAGTGATAATATGAGAACATTAAAATTGATTTTGTCGGGCTGGCAATCCGTGGGTCTTGTCGTATTTTTTATGCTGTTTTTTAATATGGAGGTGAGTGGCAAGGGTAAAATAACAAAAAATACTCCTGTCTTTACGCAATTTATTTATCAGGGGGAGGATGCTATTTATCAAAACAATCCTTTAAAGCCGGGTGAGTTCTATAATCCTATTTTGCAGGGTTGCTATCCCGATCCGAGTATAACGCGGAAAGGTAATGATTATTATTTAGTATGCTCATCTTTTGCTATGTTTCCCGGGGTACCTATTTTCCATTCTAATGATTTGGTCAACTGGAAACAAATCGGTCATGTGCTGGACAGAACGTCACAATTAAAGGTTGAAGATTGTGGTATTAGTGCTGGTGTATATGCTCCTGCTATAAGATATAATCCCAATAATGATACGTTTTATATGATAACCACTCAATTTTCCGGTGGCTTTGGAAATATGGTGGTAAAGACAAAGAATCCGGAGAATGGCTGGAGTGATCCGATCAAACTTCAATTTGAAGGCATTGATCCTTCTCTTTTCTTTGATGATAATGGCAAGGCATACGTGGTACATAATGATGCTCCTGCTAAAGCAAACGAGCGTTACTCGGGACACCGTGTTATAAAAATATGGGATTATGATGTGGAGAATGATAAAGTGGTTCCGGGAACGGACCGGATCATCGTAAATGGTGGCGTCAATATAGAAGAAAAGCCGATATGGATTGAAGCTCCTCATATCTATAAGAAAGATGGACGTTATTATTTAATGTGTGCGGAAGGAGGAACCGGAGGCTGGCATAGCGAAGTCATTTTTGTAAGTGATCATCCGAAAGGACCTTATCTTCCGTCAAATAATAATCCTATTTTAACTCAACGTTATTTTCCTGCAAATCGGGCGAATAAAGTAGACTGGGCTGGTCATGCAGACTTAGTGGAGGGACCCGACGGAAAATATTATGGTGTATTTTTAGGAATACGCCCCAATGAGAAGAACAGAGTGAATACCGGACGCGAAACTTTTATTCTTCCGGTGGACTGGAGCGGAACATTTCCCGTTTTCGAGAATGGGCTTATCCCTATGAAACCTACATTGAAGATGCCTTCGGGAGTAGAGAACCAAACAGGAAAAAACGGTTATTTGCCTAGTGGCAACTTTGTCTTTAAGGATGATTTCTCTGATAAAACATTAGACTTAAGATGGATCGGTCTTAGAGGTCCTCGTGAAGATTTCGTTGATATGACCGATAAAGGGTTGCGGATCATCCCTTTTACCTCAAATATTAATGAAGTGAAACCTACTTCTACTTTGTTCTACCGTCAGCAGCATAATCAATTTACCGCGGCAGCAACCATGGAGTACAAACCAAAAAATGAGAAAGATTTTGCCGGTATAACATGTTATCAAAATGAAAGATATCACTATGTTTTCGGTATCACTAAAAAGGGGAAAGACTATTACCTGATGCTGCAAAGAACCGAAAAAGGACAAGCGAGTGTCCTGGGTGAGGTGAAGATAGAAACAGAGAAACCTGTGACACTGCAAGTAACAGCCAATGGAGATGATTATCGTTTTAATTATTCGATTGATGGCAAGAGTTTCCTAAATTTAGGAGGAACCGTTTCCGGCGATATTCTTTCTACTAATGAGGCTGGTGGCTTTACAGGAGCAATGATTGGACTGTATGCAACATCTGTTGGTTATTAATTAGAAACCTTATCATTCTATAATTATGAAAATACATCATCTATTTTGGGGTATATGTTTATGCTTCAGCACAAATATCTTATTCGCACAGAACTATCAGAAAACATCGTCCGGTATCAAAACCACTGTAAATGCAGTGGATATAGAAGTACAATTCTTTGCGCCTGCTGTGGCGAGAGTAATAAAGTCACCGGAAGGTGTTGCCTATGAAAAACAGAGTCTTTCTGTAATTGCCAAACCTGAAAAGGTGAGTTTCAAAGCTGATATACAAGATAATAAGATTGTATTGAATACCAGTGAACTAAGTGTCAGTGTGGACACCGGGACGGGAATTGTTTCTTATTTCTCAAAGGATGGCAAATCATTATTGGCAGAGAAATCCGGTATGCAGTTTATCGATTTCGATGATGCCGGGACAAAAACTTATCAGGTTTATCAACCTTTTATATTAGATAAGGAGGAAGCCATTTATGGTTTGGGACAATTGCAAAATGGAAAGATGATTCAGCGGAACATGACTAAAAATCTGATACAGGGAAATGTTGAAGATGTGTCACCTTTCTTCCAGTCTACTAAAGGATATGGTGTGTTTTGGGATAACTATTCGCCGACTCTTTTTACGGACAACGAAGTTGAAACATCTTTTCGTTCTGAAGTAGGTGATTGTGTAGACTATTATTTCATGTATGGGAAGGATGCCGATGGTGTAATAGCACAAGTACGCAGCTTGACCGGGCAAGCACCGATGTTTCCTTTATGGACTTATGGTTACTGGCAAAGTAAAGAAAGATATAAAAGCCAGGAGGAAGTGGTAGACGTTGTTCGTAAATATCGTGAATTGGGTATTCCTTTGGATGGTATTATTCAGGATTGGCAATATTGGGGGCATAACTATTTGTGGAATGCGATGGATTTTCAGAATCCGACTTTCAATAATCCTCAAAAGATGATGGAGGATGTCCATGCGATGAACGCACACATGGCTATATCTATCTGGTCGTCATTCGGACCGATGACCAAACCTTATAGAGAATTGGACAAAAAAGGTATGTTGTTTAACTTCACTACCTGGCCGCAATCGGGATTGGAGTCATGGCCCCCCAACATGGAATATCCTTCCGGTGTAAGGGTGTATGATGCTTACAATCCCGAAGCACGTGATATTTATTGGAAATATCTGAATGATGGAATTTTCAAGCTGGGAATGGATGCCTGGTGGATGGACTCTACCGAACCCGATCATCTGGATTGGAAGCCGGAGGATATGGATACCAAAACCTATCTGGGCTCGTTCCGTAAGGTGCGCAATGCTTATCCGTTGATGACTGTCGGAGGGGTTTACGACCATCAGCGTGCAGTGACTTCGGACAAACGCGTGTTTATTTTAACCCGTTCCGGATTCTTGGGGCAGCAACGTTATGGTGCAAATGTATGGAGTGGTGATGTCGCTTCCACATGGGAGAGTTTTAGAAATCAGATTCCTGCCGGATTAAACTTTTCTTTGTGTGGTATGCCTCACTGGAATAGTGATATTGGTGGCTTTTTTGCAGGACATTATAATAAAAGCTGGAATGATGATAGTGCTTCAAAAAATCCATTGTATCAGGAGCTTTATGTGCGTTGGTTGCAGTTTGGAACGTTCAATCCGATGATGCGTTCGCACGGGACGGATGTTTATAGGGAAATCTATAAGTTCGGAAAGAAAGGCGAGCCTGTATATGATGCTATCGAGAAGATGATAGGTTTACGTTACTCTCTGTTGCCTTATATTTATTCTACTTCTTGGGAGGTAAGCAATCGTCAATCGAGTTTTATGCGCGCTTTGATGATGGATTTTGTAGATGACAGAAAGGTGTGGGATATCAATGACGAATATATGTTTGGAAAATCGATCCTTGTGGCTCCGATTACTCATGCACAATATACACCGGAAGCTGTGGTAAAAGTCTCCGAAGAAGAAGGATGGAACAGAGATGGAGCGAAAAAAACAAAAACTGACGTTGCTGTGGATTTCATGGAAACGAAATCTACTAACATATACTTACCGGCAGGAACGCTATGGTATGACTTCTGGACAAACGAGAAACATGAAGGCGGAAAGGAAATTACCAAAGAGACTACACTGGATGTTATTCCATTGTATGTAAAAGCGGGTAGTATTATTCCTGTTGGTCCACAAGTTCAGTATGCAACTGAAAAACCGTGGGATCATCTTGAACTGAAGGTGTATGCGGGTGCGAATGGAAACTTCATTTTATATGAAGATGAATTTGATAATTACAACTACGAAAAAGGCGTTTATACGGAAATTCCAATCTCGTGGAATAATACATCTCGTAAATTGACGATAGGGGCAAGAAAAGGTGCGTATGAGGGAATGTTGAAGAACCGTAAGTTTACTGTAACTCTTCAGGACGGGACTCAAAAAAACGTCGATTATAATGGGAAAGCGATTTCTGTAAAGTTTTGATTGTAATAGAATGTGTGATTATATCAGTAGAAAAGAATCTAAAAAGTAGAAATATGATGAAGTTTTTTATAGTAATGGCTATGCTATTGGGGAGTAGCGTTGCAAGTGCAGAAAATAAACAGATAACAAGTCCTGATGGAAAGCTGGTAGTAACAGTTTCAGATGTGGATGGAAGACCTTCTTATTCTGTTAGTTATGACAATGTTCTTTTTTTGAAGCCATCTCCATTGGGGATGATTGCAAATATAGGAGATTTTTCATCGGGGATGTCGCTGGAGAAGAATGTTTCAACCAATAAAATAGATGAAACATACGAGTTAGCTTCTATTAAGCAGAGCAAGGTTCGTTATGTGGCAAATGAAGCTGTATTTTCGTTTACACAACAAGGGAAAACAATTTATGATGTTATATTTCGCATAAGTAATAACGATGTTGCTTTTAAATATAAGATATATCCGCAAGGTGAGACACTAAGTTGCGTGGTTAAGCAAGAAGTCACAGGATTTGCGTTTCCTGACGGAACCACCACTTTCCTTTGTCCGCAAAGTAAACCGATGGGAGGATTTGCCCGTACTTCTCCAAGTTATGAGACATCTTATACAGCAGATGATGTCGCAGGGAAAAATGGCTGGGGAGAAGGATATACATTTCCCTGTCTGTTCCGTAATGGAGATAACGGTTGGGTGCTTGTTTCCGAAACGGGAGTAAATGGTGGATATTGTGCGAGCCGTCTGTTGGGACACAAAGGAGGAGTGTATACCATTGGATTTCCGCAAGAAGGTGAAGCAAATGGGAATGGTACGGTTTCTCCGGGGATAGCATTACCGGGCGAGACGCCTTGGCGTACTATTACTGTGGGCAAGACTTTGGCTCCAATAGTGGAGACAACGGTTCCTTTTGATGTTGTAAAACCGCTTTATCCGGCAAAAGGAGAGTATACGTATGGACGGGGTTCATGGAGCTGGATTATCGGTATGGATGGAAGTACTAATTATAAAGAGCAACTCCGGTATATTGATTTTTCGGCAGCAATGGGGTATCAGTCCGTGTTGGTGGATGCCTTGTGGGATAAACAAATAGGACGTGAAAAAATTGAAGAATTGGCTAAATATGGGAAGGACAAAGGGGTAGCTCTTTATTTGTGGTATAATTCGAATGGGTATTGGAATGATGCTCCGCAAACTCCGAGAGGTATTATGGATAATGCGATAGCCAGACGTAAGGAGATGAAATGGATGCAAAGCATTGGTATTCGTGGAATAAAAGTTGACTTTTTCGGAGGTGACAAGCAAATGACTATGCAGTTGTATGAGGATATCTTGTCGGATGCAAATGAGTACGGTCTTTTAGTTATTTTCCATGGATGTACTTTGCCTCGTGGCTGGGAACGTATGTATCCTAACTTCGCATCGAGTGAGGCTGTATTGGCTAGTGAAAATCTTCATTTCTCTCAAGGCAGCTGTGATCATGAGGCCTTTAATGCTACTTTGCACCCGTTTATTCGTAATACTGTGGGTAGCATGGATTTTGGAGGTAGTGCATTGAACAAATATTATAATGCGGATAATGCTCCACGGGGAAGCCGGCGGGTGACATCAGATGTCTACGCACTGGCTACGGCGGTTCTATTTCAAAGTCCGGTACAGCATTTTGCTCTGGCACCGAATAACCTGACCGATGCTCCGTCGTGGGCAATTGATTTTATGAAAGAGGTTCCCACGGCTTGGGACGAAGTACGTTTCATTGACGGTTATCCTGGCAAATACGTTATTCTTGCCCGTCGTCATGGAGATAAATGGTATATTGCCGGAGTAAATGCGCAGAAGGAAACACTGAAACTTAAAGTTAATTTGCCGATGTTCTCCAATGGAGAAAAGGTAAGACTGTTTAGTGATGATAAGGCATTGCAGGGCGGTGTGAAACAAATAGAAATAGGGAAGAAACAAGAATTACAGTTGGCTATTCCTTGTAATGGTGGAGTATTAATAACCAGATAACCATTTAAAATAAAAGAATATGAGAAACTTAAAATTTTTAGGCGTGTCGTTTTTGTTGGCAATGACTGCTGCCACTTCGGGGGTGGCACAAAATCCTATTATCCAGACAAAATATACCGCTGATCCGGCTCCGATGGTATATAATGATACCGTTTTCCTTTATACAACTCATGATGAGGATGATGCCGAAGGATTCAAAATGTTGGACTGGTTACTTTATACTTCCACCGATATGGTCAATTGGACCGATCATGGAGCTGTCGCTTCTCTGAAGAGTTTTGATTGGGTGAAACGTGATAACGGTGCTTGGGCAGAACAAGTCATCGAACGTAATGGCAAATTTTATATGTATTGTCCGATTCACGGTAATGGTATTGGCGTATTGGTCTCCGACTCTCCTTACGGTCCTTTTAAAGACCCATTGAACAAACCGTTGGTTTGGCAAAAGGAGCATTGGTACGACATTGACCCGACCGTATTTATTGATGATGACGGACAAGCGTATATGTATTGGGGCAATCCGAATGTTTATTATGTGAAACTGAATGAAGATATGATTTCATATTCGGGGGAAATTGTACAAGTGGAAAATAAACCGGAACATTACCAGGAAGGTCCGTGGGTGTATAAACGGAACGGGCATTATTACATGGCTTTCGCTTCAACTTGTTGCCCGGAAGGGATTGGCTATGCCATGAGCGACAAAGCTACCGGACCATGGAGTACAAAAGGATATATTATGCGTCCAACAGAGCGGAGTAGAGGAAATCATCCTGGAATTATCGATTATAAAGGTAGCTCTTATGTATTTGGCCTAAATTATGATTTGCTTCATTTGGAGACTTTGGATCATAAGGAACGCCGTTCGGTCTCTGTTGCAAAAATGCATTATAATCCGGATGGAACTATTAAGGAAGTTCCTTATTGGCAGGAGACGAAACTGGAACAGATTGAAAACTTTAATCCTTACCGTAGAGTGGAAGCTGAAACGATGGCTTGGGGATATGGTCTTAAAGCTGAAAATCATAAGAATGGTGGTTTGTATATAACCGATATTGATGATAATGAATATCTGTGTGTGCGTGGTGTCGACTTTGGCAAGAAGGGAGCAAAGAAATTCAGTGTAAGCGCAGCTTGTGTTGAAAAAGGCGGAATGATAGAAATTCGTCTGGACAGCACTGAAGGTCAGGTAATAGGCAGTGTCAGTATATCACCGACAGGAGGACTGGATATATATAAACAGATGTCAGGCCGGATAAAGAATGCAAAGGGTGTACATGATCTTTATTTCTGCTTTAAAGGAGAGAAAGGAAACAAACTTTTCAATCTGGATTATTGGGAATTTGAATAGCTTTTTATAAAAAGAGTAAGATTGTAATGTATTGATAATCAGTGTTATTGTTTGGGTATGCTACAAGGGGAAAGATAGATGTAACATTGAAAATGAAGATGTTATTTAGGAAAAGAAGCCCGTAACATAATTATGTTTGTAGTTTTATGAGCTGGCATATCTTTGCAGAAAAAGATCAGTAATTCATATTTGATTATAAAGAAAATAAGAGGTATTATGAAGAATACACAGGTAATACAATTAATGTCAATCGTCCGGCTCTCCATATTTATGTTGGGGATAACAATGATGTCATGTAACTCAAAGAAAGAACAACAATTACCGGCTATTGGAAAATCTGTGGCCCTCTTTGATTATTTTTCTTATAAGGGAAATGATGATTTTTATATTTCCAATCCTCTGTCAGGTGAAGACTATTTCTATAATCCTATTTTGCCGGGATGGTATTCTGATCCTAGTGTTTGTACAAATGGAGAAGGTGATTATTTCCTAGTAACATCTACATTCACTTATTTCCCCGGTGTTCCTATTTTTCACAGCAAAGACTTGGTGAATTGGAAACAGATAGGGCATGTGTTGAACCGTGCTTCGCAATTAGTGAATATGGAAGGACAGAAAGTGAGTGGCGGTATTTTTGCTCCGGCTATTTCTTATAATCCGTATAACAAGACATATTATATGGTAACAACCAATGTCGGAGCCGGAAATTTCTTTGTTAAGACGCAAGACCCGTTTGGTGAATGGTCGGAACCCGTCATGTTGCCGGAGGTCGGAGGTATTGATCCTTCTTTCTTTTTTGATGAAGATGGTAAGGCATATATTGTTAATAATGATGAGGCTCCGGATAATAAACCTGAATATAGCGGACACCGTACTATACGCATACAAGAGTTTGATGTGAAAACAGATAAGACGATCGGTCCCCGTAAAGTTCTTGTAAACAAAGGAGCCCAACCGGCAGACAAGCCAATTTGGATAGAAGGTCCTCATTTATATAAGATAAATGGAAAGTACTTCTTGATGTCCGCCGAAGGTGGAACGGGAAACTGGCATTCGGAAGTGATTTTCCGTGGTGATTCTCCGATGGGTAAGTTTCTTCCATGGAAAAACAATCCGATTCTGACGCAAAGACATTTGAATTCTGACCGTCCTAATTCGGTAACCTGTGCTGGTCATGCAGACTTGATTCAAGCAAAAGAGGGAGATTGGTGGGCTGTTTTTCTGGCTTGTCGCCCTATTAATAATCAGTTTGAGAATTTGGGACGTGAAACATTTATGATGCCGGTGAAATGGAGTGAAGACGGATTCCCGTACATGACACAAGGCGATGATTTAGTACCTATGATTGTAAAACGTGAAGGTGCGAAACGCGATACGACAGTTACTTATGGTAATTTCGAGTTAATAGAGAACTTTGATTCTCCTGTACTTGATATGCCATGGATGACTTTAAGAGCTTCTGCTTCCGATTTATATTCATTGACGGAAACACCCGGATATTTGACCTTGAAGTGTGCAGATATTAGCGCTACGGAAAAGAAAACTCCGGCATTTGTCTGTCGTCGGTTACAACATCATAAATTTGAATGTGCTACCCGTATGTTGTTCAATCCTTCTAACGATAAGGAAACAGCCGGAATGCTGTTGTTTAAAAATGAGACGCATCAATATTTCTTCTGCTTGAATAAAGTGGGTGAGAATAAAAATATTTCTCTGAAACAAATCGGTGAAAAGGAGCAGACATTGGCTTCAGATGAAATAGACGCAGATACAAATGAGGTATATTTGAAATTAGTATCTCAAGGAATTGGTTACGATTTCTATTATTCTATTGATGGTGAAAAAAGCTGGAAACTGCTTTGTAAAGATGTAGATCCTAGTTATCTCTCTACTACAACGGCTGGTGGATTTACCGGTACTACAATTGGATTATACGCTACTTGCAAATAATTATTTTTTTTATATAAATCTAATACTAGTAACTATGAGTGATATTTATAATGATAGCTAATGCAATTAAAAAAAAGAATGATGATTAGAAAACAATGTAGTTAATTAACATCTTAAACTAATGGTAATGAAAAATGTAACGAAGAAAATTCAAAAAATTCCTTACCTGTTTCTCCTTATGTTGTTTAGTTTTGTAACAGCATCAGCACAGAAAGGGATAACGGTGAGGGGAACGGTTCTTGACAGTAATGGTGAGACAATCATTGGAGCCTCGGTAACTTTAAAAGGTAATAATTCAGTAGGTACGATCTCAGATATAGATGGCAATTTTGTGTTGACTGTGCCCAGTGAGAAGTCCGTCCTTATTGTTTCGTATGTAGGAATGAAACCACAGGAAGTGAAAGTATCTTCCAAAGGGATGATAAAAGTGACGTTGGAAGATGATACCAAACAACTGGAAGAAGTAGTAGTTGTAGGTTACGGACAACAGAAGAAAGCGTCAGTGGTAGGTGCTATCACGCAGACAAGTGGCAAGACACTGGAACGTGCCGGTGGTGTAACTAGTCTTGGTTCAGCATTGACAGGGTCTTTGCCGGGAGTTATTACTTCTGCTTCTTCTGGTATGCCTGGTGCAGAAGATCCTCAGATTATCATTCGTACACAGAGCTCGTGGAATAATAGTGAACCTTTAATATTGGTGGATGGTATTGAACGTGAGATGAGTTCGGTAGATATCTCGTCTGTAGAGAATATTTCAGTGCTAAAAGACGCCTCTGCTACGGCTGTTTATGGTGTGAAGGGTGCCAATGGTGTAATTCTTATAACTACCAAACGTGGTAAGGAAGGAAAAGCTAGTGTGCAAATCAAAGCTAATGTAACAGCAAAGGTGGCATCCAAACTACCGGAGAAGTATGATGCATACGATACTTTTTATCTGTTGAATAACTCTATTGAACGCGAGGCTTGTCTTAATCCTAATGGCTGGAATGACTATACTCCGACTTCCATTATTGATAAGTATCGTCATCCTGCCAATGCGGAAGAATGGGATCGTTATCCTAATACTGATTGGGAAAAAGCACTGTTTAATAGTACAGCCATGTCTTACAATACCAGTGTCAATGTTTCCGGAGGTACAAAAATTGTCAGTTATTTTGCAGCGGCTGATTTTGTAAGTGAGGGTGACTTGTTTAAAGTATATGATAACCGTCGTGGCTATGATTATGGTTTTGGCTATAATCGTATTAATGTGCGTAGTAATTTGGATTTCCAATTGACTAAAACTACAAAGTTTTCTACCAATCTATTTGGATCGAATGCTCAGCGTACCGTACCATGGGACTATAATGACCAAGATGCAACTTTTTGGGCAGCAGCCTATAAAAGTGCTCCTGATGCCATGCGTCCGATTTATTCTAACGGTATGTGGGGATGGTATCAACCTCGTGATGCCGATGTGCCTAACTCCGTATACAAACTGGCTGTAGCAGGGTCGGAGAAACGTACGACTACAAAGATGACTTCAGATTTTATCCTTGAGCAAGATTTGCATATGCTTACCAAAGGGCTGAAATTCAAAGCTAATTTCTCAATGGACTATACATTCGTTGAAAATAAGCGTGGTGTCAATGATATGTATCATAATTCTCAGCGTATGTGGGTTAGACCTGATACTGGAGAAATTATTTTGGAACAACCGGAGCTTGGTACCGGTTTGGATGCTATTATCAATCCTATCTATTGGGAACATCAGGCTGGTAGCGTGAATACTGGTGCTACTTATCGTAAGCTTTATTATTCCATGCAAATGGATTATACACGAAATTTCGGTAAACATGAAGTGACTGCTCTTGCTCTTTTCAGTCGTTTGAAAGAAGCGTCGGGCAGTGTGTTCCCTATTTATCGTGAAGATTGGGTGTTTCGTTTAACTTATAATTATGCTATGCGCTACTTCTTTGAAACTAATGGTGCCTATAATGGTTCTGAGAAGTTCGGTCCTGATTACCGTTTTGCTTTTTTCCCTTCTTTTTCATTAGGATGGATGATTAGCGAGGAAAAAATTGTTAAGAACAATCTGAAATTTCTCGATATGTTGAAGTTACGAGCTTCTTGGGGTAGAGTGGGAGATGATGCGGTGGTTCAGCCTTGGCAAAGATTTACAGATGGTCGTTTCTTATATAAAAATCAGTTGGATTATGGAGGTAATACACTGATGGGTAATATTAAGCCTGCTAATACTCCTTATACTTACTACACAATCAGTCGACTGGGGAATCCTAATATCTCATGGGAAACTGTAGAAAAGAGAAATTTAGGTATTGATTATGCTTTTTTAGGAGGGGCGGTTGCCGGTTCGGTGGATATATTCAATGACACTCGTACTGATATTTTGGTGAAGGGAAGCGATAGAGCGATAGCTTCTTATTTTGGAACTGATGCTCCTTATGCTAATCTCGGTAAAGTGAGCAGTCATGGTTATGAGTTGGAGTTGAGATTGAACCATACTTTTAATAATGGTATTCGTGCTTGGCTCAATACTAGCATGACTCATGCTGTCAACAAAGTAAAATTCCGTGATGATGCACCTTTGAAACCTGATTACCAGAAAGGGGCGGGACACGCCATTAATCAGGTATATTCTTATATTGATCATGGTAATCTTGCTACATGGGATGACGTGATTGGAAGTCCGGTTTGGACAACGGGTAATGATGCAAAACTCCCTGGGGATTATAACATTGTCGATTTTAATGGCGACGGTGTAATTGATGCTGATGACCGTGCTCCCTATCAGTATTCTACGATGCCTCAGAATACTTACAATGCTTCAATTGGAGCTGAATGGAAGGGATTTAGCATTTTTGCACAGTTCTATGGAGTAAACAATGTGACTCGTGAAGTCAATTTCCCGACGTTCCGTAGCACTGCCCATGTAGCTTATGCTGAAGGTGATTATTGGACTCCCGATGGGAGTGCTACTCTGCCCGCACCGCGTTGGGGAACCACTATTGATCAAGCAGCATCAGGCACTAGATATTGGTACGATGGTTCTTATTTGCGTTTGAAAAACGTTGAATTGTCCTATACTTTCCAAAAATCAAACTGGTTGAAGAAGATGGGGATCAAAAACTGCCGTATATATCTGAACGGTGATAATCTTTATATGTGGACTAAAATGCCGGATGATCGCGAATCTAATACCGGATATAGTTCTTCTGATGGTGCTTATCCGACAATGCGCCGTTTCAATCTTGGTATCGACATTACTTTATAAATACTAAGTAAAGACTATGAATAAGTATATTAATAAAATATTCCTTACGTCGGTCATCACTTTGGCCGGTATGTTGGGAGCTACTTCTTGTACTGACTATTTGGACAAATCTCCATATAGTGACATTGAAGAAAATGATCCATATAAGAATTTCAAGAATTTCCAGGGATTTACCGAGGAACTCTATAACTGTATACCTGTTGTATCAAACAGTGAGTATCATACTAGTTTTAATTTTGGTGAGGAAGATTATTGGGAGCCACAGGAGCTTCGCCTCTTTGCCCGTAATATTGACTATGGTGATTTCTGGGGATGGACTACCTGTTATTATTCTTATCCTTCTTCTATACGTGGTGGAAAGGCTAATTCACAGGAACGCAGTGATAAGGGTAATTTGTGGAAACTTTGCTGGTATGGTATCCGTAAGGCTAACATTGGTATAGCTAATCTTGGTAATTTGGTAAGTGCTACAGAAGAAGAACGTAATCTTATTGAAGGACAACTTTATTTTTTCCGTGGATGGTTTCATTTTATGTTGATGGAATGGTGGGGTGGAATGCCTTATGTTGACCAAGTATTACCGCCGGATGTTGCTCCTGCATTATCCAGACTTACCTGGCAAGAGTGTGCTGAAAAATGTGTGGCTGATTTTGACCATGCTATTCCTTTGCTTCCCGTTGACTGGGACCAAACCACAGCTGGTAGAGCTACTCTTGGTTTGAATGATACTCGTATTAATAAAATTATGGCTTTGGCCTATAAAGGGAAGACATTGCTTTGGGCGGGTAGTCCGCTAATGAACTGGGCTTCCGGAGGTGACAAAGAGTATGATGCGGGACGTTGTAAGCGTGCAGCTGAAGCTTTTGGCGAAGCTTTGAAGATTGTTGAGGATACTAAACGCTATGAATTAGCAGATATGGAAAATTATAACGACCTGTTTGTCGTATACAATTCCGGCGGTAAGCTTAACGGGGTGAAAGAAGCTATCTTCCGCGAAAATTTAGTGCAGTATGATGGTCGTTGGAACTATAACATGAATACGGATTTTCGTCCGCGTTCTCATATCAATGCTGGTATTAAATGTTATCCGACTGCTAATTATGTAAATTATTTTGGTATGGCTAATGGCTATCCGATCAAAGATATGACAAAAGCCGATGTAGAATCAGGATATGATCCTAAGTATCCTTGGAAAAATCGTGATCCGCGTTTTTATAAAGACATCATATTTGACGGTGAATGGTGTGGAGAAACTGGAAACGGACAATATTGCCAGTTGTATACGAATGGAGCGGACAGTGAAGAGAAAGATCCACAGAAAGGGTGTTTTACAGGTTATATGAATAGTAAGCTCTGTCTAAAAATAGTGAATAATGCTAACGTCAGAGGTGCTCACTACGCTGTTTTAAGTTTGATGCGTTTAGCGGATGTTTATCTGATGTACTCGGAGGCAACGGCTGTAGGTTATGGCTCTCCGCAAAGTAAAGCTTCTAGCTTCTATATGACGGCTGAGGATGCTATCAATGAGATTCGTGATCGTGCCGGTGTGGCTCACGTACTTGATCGATTTACTGGAAATACGACAGACTTTCTTGGTGAGATTCGCCGCGAGCGTGCCGTAGAACTTGCTTTTGAGGGCTTTCGCTTTATGGATCTCCGTCGTTGGATGCTTCTTGATAAGAGTCCTTATACCTTGAAGACAAAGATTGAGTTTGACCGTGTACCTACCGCAAGCTATAACAAAGAGCATCCGGAGGAGAATGAAATCATGAATTTGAAAGAAGTGGTACTGGTGGAGAGAAAGTATACCGACAGACACTATTGGCTGCCATTACCCAAAGCAGATGTTTACTTGTATGAAGGCTTTGGCCAGAATCCGGGATGGTAATCATGACGTATTAATTAATAATGACGCGAAATATGAATAGAAAGTTTATATATATCGGCTGTACTGTTTTTGCCATGTCATTGCTTAGCATGACAGGTGTGCAGGCACAGGAGGAAAGCAAGGACAGCTTAGTGAATGTGGCTTTCGGCAAAGTTGCTCAGGAAGATTTGACTCATGCCATTTCTACTGTCAACACGTCAGAGCTGACAAAGAAGACTGCTAACAATAATAGCCTTGTGGGCCTTGAAAGTTTTGTCGGTGGTTACAATGGATCATCCCTTTGGGGACAAGGACCGTTGGTACTGGTAGACGGTGTGCCTCGTAGTGCATCAAGTGTAAAGGCTTCGGAAGTGGAAAGTATATCTATGCTGAAAGATGCGGCAGCTGTGGTACTCTATGGTAGCCGTGCCGCGAAAGGAGTAATTCTTATCACTACCAAGCGAGGCAAAGATTCACCCATGCATATCGATGTTCGTGCCAATGTAGGGGTGAATGTCCCGAAGGCTTATCCTAAGTACTTGGATGCAGATTGTTATATGACCATGTACAATGAAGCTTGTCGTAATGACGGTATAGCAGAAAGGTATGATGCCGGTACTATTTATAACACAGCAATGGGTACTAATCCTTATCGTTATCCGGACATAGACTTTTATAGTTCAGATTATTTAAGAAAGTTCTATACTAATTCTGATGTTACGGGTGAAGTGTATGGAGGTAATGAAAAGACTCATTATTACTTGAACTTCGGTATGAATTATGCTAATAGCCTGTTGAAATACGGTGAGTCAAAGAAAGCTTATGATATGAGTTTTAATGTACGTGGTAATGTGGATATGGCACTGGCTTCATGGCTTAAAGCAACTACTAATGCTGCTATTATCTTTGACAATAGTTATCAAGGCCGTGGTGACTTTTGGGGAGCGGCTTCTACATTGCGCCCCAACTGGTTTGCACCATTATTACCCATTGATATGATGGATCCTAATGTTGCATATATACAGGAATATATAACTAACAGCAATCATCTTATAGACGGTAAGTATCTGTTAGGAGGTACTTCGGCAGACACGACAAACCCGTTTTCCGAATTGCTTGCTGCTGGATATACGAAGGAAAAAGCACGTAGATTTATGTTTGATGTGGCGGTGATGGCGGATCTTGGAGGCTTGTTAAAGGGTTTATCTTTCAAAACTGCTTATAGCGTAGATTACACTTCTTATTATTCAGAAGCTTATGCTGAAAAGTATGCTATTTATGAGCCTAAATGGTCTAATGTGAATGGTAAGGATATGATTATCGGACTTACCAAATTCAATGATGATACAAAATCAACTAACGAATATGTAGGTAAATCGACTTACGACCAGACCATGACTTTCAGTGCACAGTTTGATTATAACCGTACATTTAAGACATTCCATAATGTATCTGCGACCTTGTTGGGATGGGGATATCAGACACAAAGTTCAGCTGATGAAGGTCATGAGAGTAGTGATTATCATCGTACCAGCAACGTAAATCTGGGATTGCGTGCTTCTTATAATTACGATCATAAATATTATGCAGACTTTAGTGGTGCTTTGGTACATTCAGCCAAGCTGCCGGAAGGAAATCGCAACGCTTTTTCTCCATCGGTCACTTTGGGATGGAGACTTAGTAAAGAGAAGTTTATGGAAAGTGTAGGCTTTGTGGACGATCTGAAGATTACGGCTTCTTATGCCAAGTTGCATCAGGATCTTGATATTTCTGATTACTATATGTATAAGGGCTATTTTTCTGACAAAGGCGGTTGGTTTCAATGGTATGATGGAACGGTGGGTGGTAATACGACCGGTTCAAAACGAGGTGACAATCCGAATCTTGACTTTATCACTCGTGAGGAAGTTCGTGCAGGTATAGACGCCACTTTATTCAATAGACTGTTGAGAATTAATGCGAACTATTTTACTCAGAAGACTAGTGGACTTCTTACTCAAGGTGCTTCTACTATTTATCCTTCGTTTTTCGATTTAGGTACAGATCTTTCATTTTTACCTTGGATCAATTATAATGAAGACAAACGTACTGGTTTTGATTTTTCACTAAGTGCAAATAAAAAGATAGGTGATTTCGACGTGACTCTCGGGTTTAATGGAATGGTATTTTCTTCAAAAGCTTCTATTCGTGATGAAGTGGCGAATGAGTCTTATTTGTTGCGCCAGGGGCGTGCACTTGATGCAACTTATGGATATGTTTGCGAAGGTTTCTTTCAAGATCAGGCTGATATCGAGAAACATGCCAAGCAGACATTCGGCACAGTTCGTCCCGGTGACCTGAAGTATAAGGATATCAATGGTGATGGTGTAATCAATAGTGATGATCAGATTGATCTGGGTGCAGGCGGGTGGTCTACATCACCATTTACTTTTGGTTTGAATTTGACATTGAAATACAAGAACTTTACTCTTTTTGCAATGGGATCGGGACAAACCGGTGCGGTGGCTTTTAAAAATAATTCTTATTACTGGAACAGAGGTACGAGCAAGTTCTCAGAAATCGTTATGGGACGTTGGACTGAAGAAACGAAAGGAACAGCTACTTATCCTCGTCTTTCTACCAGCAATGGTGATAATAACTTCCGTAATTCTACTTTCTGGATGTACAAGAATAATGTTTTCCGTTTGAGTAATGTGCAGCTTACTTATGATTTTCCTACAGATACTTTCAACGGAACTTTCATACGTGGACTTAGCTTGTATTGTGGTGGAAGCAACTTACTTACAATAGCAAAAGAACGTGAGTATATGGAGATGAGTTTGGGGGCTCCCCAATACCGGAATTTCTATCTAGGCTTTAAGGCCGCATTCTAAATCTAACTAAAAAAGATAGTACATAATATGAAAAAGAAAATAATATTTTTGGTAGCTGCTGCCTTGATGCTGAATAGTTGCGATGACCTTTTCGAGCCGGCCATCGAGAACTTCAAGGATGTGGAACAGATGTACGACGATGCTCAATATGCACAAGGCTTCCTGGTGAATGTGTACCGTTGCGTTCCGGGATACTATGATAATAGTGAATATGCAACAGATGATGCTGTCATTAATCAGAAGAACAATGCATTTCTCACGATGGCTACCGGTGGTTGGACTTCCCGGTTATGGACGCCTATCAATCAATGGACCAATTCGTTCAGTTCTATCCAGTATATCAATCTTTTCCTGGAAAATGTGGATAAGGTAAGGTGGTCGGATGATGCAGAGAAAGCACAATTGTTTGCTCGTCGTACCAAGGGGGAAGCTTATGGACTTCGCGGTATGTTTTTATACTATTTGCTTCGTGCACATGCTGGATTTGGAGAAAACGGAGAATTGCTCGGTGTACCTCGTTTGACAGAGTATCTTACTATAAACTCGGACCTTAATTTACCTCGTGCTTCGTTTGCTGATTGTGTACAGCAGATATATAGTGACTTGGAAAAAGCCGAAGAATTACTTCCTTGGGAGTATAATGATGTGAATGAGGTACCTGCCGATTTTCAGAGTATTACTCAGGATAAAGGTAAATATAATACTGTAATGGGAGAGAAGTCCCGTCAGTTATTCAATGGTCTGATTGCACGTGCTTATCGTGTTCGTACAGCTCTTTTGGCTGCTAGTCCGGCTTTTCAGGATGCCTCTAATCCTGCTTCATGGGCCGATGCTGCTAATGCGGCTGCCGCTGTACTCAACTACAATGGAGGATTGGGCGGATTGGATGATAAAGGAGTGGAATATTATTCAAAAGAGGTAGTAGAGAACTTGCAAAAAGGCATTAATCCTAAAGAGATTATTTGGCGTGAAAATGTTAGTAATAGTGAGGCTGCCAATTCACAGGAGGCAAATAACTTTCCGCCTTCTTTGAATGGTAGTGGCAATATGAATCCGTCACAAAACCTTGTTGATGCGTTCCCTATGGCTAATGGGTATCCTATCTCGGACATTGTTAACAGTAACTATGATAAGAATAATCCTTATAATGGACGTGATCCTCGTTTGGCAAAATATATTATCTATAACGGAAGTATAGCTGGAGTAGGCGATGTACCTATATATACAGGGCGTAAATCGGGCACTGATGACGGTATAGATGTGAAAGAGCAGAGATCTACACGTACCGGTTATTATATGAAGAAAAGACTGCGTATGGATGTAAATCGTGCGCTCGGATCGGTTACGAATCAGCAGCATTATATTCCACGTATTCGTTATACAGAGATGTATTTGGCTTATGCTGAAGCGGCTAATGAAGCGTGGGGACCTAAAGGAGATAATGGAAATGGTTATTCGGCTTATGATGTAATCAAGGCTATTCGTAAGCGTGCCGGTATAGGCGGTACTTCTGATCCTTATCTGGAACAATGTGCGGGCGATAGAGACAAAATGGCTAATCTTATTCGTAATGAACGTCGTCTGGAACTCTGTTTTGAAGGTTTCCGTTTCTGGGATATACGTCGTTGGAAAGAAAACTTGAACGAGCCGGTACGTGGTATCGACTGGGACAGAGATGGACATTCTTTTAATGAATTCGTTGTCGAAGAACGTAATTATGAAGATTACATGTATTATTGCCCGATTCCAAATTCTGAAATACTCAAGTTCAGCAACCTTGTACAAAATAGAGGGTGGAAATAATTATAGAATTATATTTAATTAAAAGTACGTTATGAAAAAGAACTTAGCATATATCGGACTGGTTTTATTGATCCTTACTTGGACGTCATGCGAAAGTAGTGACAATGAATTTCCTGATTTCGATTACCAGACAGTATATTTTGCCAACCAATACGGACTTCGTACCATAGAGCTTGGTGAGAGTGAATTTGTGGATAACACTCTTGACAATCAGCATAAGATGGTAATAAAAGCTGCTTGGGGTGGAGGATATACTAATAGAAACAATGTGGTGATAAACTTTAAAGTGGATGAGTCCTTGTGTGACAATCTTTATTTTAAAGATACAGATCAGCCTCTTGTCCCTATGCCGGCTTCTTATTACACGTTGGCTTCCGATCGAATTGCGATTCCTAAAGGGCAAATAATGGCGGGAGTAGAAGTGCAGTTGACGGATGATTTTTTTGCTGATGAAAAATCGATCAGTGAGAATTATGTCATTCCTTTGTTGATGACTAATGTTCAGGGGGCGGACTCTATTTTGCAAGGGAAGCCGGTTGTTGAAAATCCGGTGTTAACTAATGCCGGTGATTGGAGCATATTGCCGCAGAATTTTGTCTTGTATGCAGTGAAGTATGTGAATCCTTGGCACGGAGAGTACTTGCGTCGTGGTATTGATCATGCTACTGTAGCAGGTACATCAAAAGATATTATTCGCCATGAACAGTTTGTGGAAAATGATGAAGTTGTGAATATTTCTACTAAAAGTATGAAAGACAATCTTTTGACATTGAAAACCAAGGATGAAAGTGGTAAGGATATTAGCTATACTGTTCGTTTGTCATTTGCAGAAGATGGTTCGTGCACTGTACACTCTGGTTCGCAGAATGTAGTGGTAAGCGGTAGTGGCAAGTTTGTCAGCAAAGGTGAGAAAAATAGTCTTGGCGGAAAAGACAGGAATGCCATTTATCTTGACTATACAGTCAATTTGACAGACAATAACATTCAGCTTGCAACAAAAGACACTTTGGTGTTACGTACACGTAATGTGTATGGTGGTAAGTCACTCGAAGTAGTGAGAAAATGATGTTTTGATATGAACGTTAAAATCAAGAGTATATGAAATACATCAATAACAAGATAATTGCTTTTACACTGATCGCTGCGTCGATAATGTCGTGTACAGACGAATATAATTGCCAGCTTCAAGTAGAGAAACCACAGAATGCAGCTATCAACGAATATTTAGCTCAATTTGACCTGCTGAAGTCGTATATTGACCGTAGTGGCACACCTTTTCAGTTAGCTGTAAATGTACCGGGAAGCGAATTTGTAAAGAAAGAAATTGCATTCAGTACAGTGTTTACCAATTTTGATGCAGTGGATATGAACGGTTCTTACGATCCGTTAAATACACTAAAGGAGGACGGTACTTACAATTTTGGTGGCATGCAAACGGCTGCCGATGTAGCAGCGGAGGCTGGCGTGACTCTTTATGGAGGGGTACTTTGTTCAAACCAAGGACAGCGTGCCGCATATTATAATAAGCTTATCGAGCCGATAGATATTCCGGTAGAAGTTCAGAAAGGAACAACGAAATTATTTAATTTCGAAAATGATGCTATTGGTACGACTTATCCGATGACAGGTAATAGCTCGGCTATAGTTGAGGAAGACCCTGCCGGTGAAAGCGGTCATGTTTTACATGTGGGAACAAATGATGTGAAAGCTGCTTATTCCTATCCTAAATTTCACGTAGTTTTGCCTGCAGGAAGAAAACTCGGAGATTACGTTAGATTGAATATAGATTTGCGTTTTGTAGGAACTGATGGGATTTGGGGACAAGGTTTACGAGTCTTGATCAATGGAACGGAGTTTAATGTAGGAAAAAATGGAAATGATTTCTGTGACGGAGGTGATAAATGGAAACGTGAAGGAACAATTAATCTGAAAGATGCTACTGCTCCCGGATTGGTAGTACCCGAAAGTTTTGGAAGTCTGACAGAATTTGATTTAGCGATAGGTTCTGCATCCACTAGTGCACAATTTTATATAGATAATATTTCTATGGACTATGAAGTATCCGGAAAAGGTACTACGGTTATCAATTTTGAAGGGGATAATCTGAATACAGTGTATCCTATGGTTGCTGGAGCTGGTGCTCCCAATAGCGGTACAGCTACTGTAGTAGAAGATCCAGAAAGAGAGACTGGTCATGTACTTTACATAGATCAGGCTTCGCATTACTTCCCGGAATTTACAGTTAAGTTAGCTGAAGGCAAGACCCTTGGAGATTATACCGGTATGTCAATGGATATGCGCCTTTTAAAAGGGATGTATGGTTATGGAATGTACGTGAAAATTAATGGTCAGTTATTAAATCTTCATCAAAATGCAGCTGCTTACGGTTACGCAGAGAATGATACTTGGAAACGTGATGGTGTATTTGTGACCTTTGTGAAGGAAGGTACTTACACTGCTTTGGGTGAAGCGGTTCCAGCTACTACAATTGAGATACCCAATGCAATGAAAGACCTCAATGAAATAACATTTGCGATCGGTTCCAGTTCTGGCAACTGGACAGCATACATCGATAATCTGATTTTTGTATGGGAAGCCAAGCCGCAACATATCGAAAAGACTCCAGAAGAGAAAAAGGAAATCTTCACTAAAGAAATGGAAAAATGGATTGGTGGTATGGTGTATGCAGGTGTGAATGAAACGAAGAGTGTAAAAGCTTGGAATATAATTGGTAATCCTTTGGATAAGACTGTTAATGATAATACATTTAACTGGGGTGAATATTTGGGTGAAGTAGACTATGCACGTACCGCCGTGAAGATTGCCCGTGATACAGTGAAGAATGCCAATGTAGATCTTGAGCTTTTTGTCAGCAACACATTTGGTCAATATGATGAAATGGGGAATATGGCTGATGAACTCATATCTTTAGTTGATGCTTGGGAAGCAGACAACGTTACCAAAATTGACGGGTACAATATTCTTCTCAATGCAATTTATTCCAAAGATGTTGTTTTCCAGGAAGGCAATAAAACGATGATCACCAATCTGTTTGATAAATTAGGTAAGACTGGTAAACTGATACGGGTATCCGATCTTAGCATGATGGTTGAAGAACTGGATGGCAACTTTATTGCGATTAATAAATTAACAGAAGAAGATAGAGCTGCCGCTGCTTCTTATATGGCTTTTATCATGCAGGAGTATCGAAGACTTATTCCTGCAGACAAGCAATACGGAATCTCTATATCGGGTATTACAGAGACCAATACTGGTTATAAACTGTGTCCTTGGACATCGGACTATAACCGTAATGAAATGTATGAAGGTATAGTGGACGGATTGAAATAATCCTCTCCTCTGGATTAAAAGGACTATTTATATATGAAGAATATTACATTATTATTTTGTCTCTTTCTTGCGAATATCCTCTTGGGGGCTTGTTCGGGAGGGGAAGATGAAAAAAAAGAAATGGATGAAGGAAAGGGCGCGTATGCGCTCTTTCTTAAAAAATCCATTACTGTGAGTACTGGGGAAAGTCAGACGGATGTTGTGGTGGAATGGGCGAAGACTTCTTGGGAGATAACTCTTGGTGAAGGGGATATTGTAAAAAGCGTCACTCCTACATCAGGTGGCAGTAATACTGGGGAAAAACAGTACACGAAGGTTCGTGTATCTTGTGGTGCGAACAGTACGATGAAAAAGCGTACACAAACCATTCACTTATTCGATAAAACTAATGAAACAACTGTTGATTTGCTGGTAGAACAAGAACCGCCATTCAAGTCGGTTACACTAACTGTTGATCCTTCGGTGAAATATCAGCCGGTTGTAGGATTTGGCGGTATGTACAATCCGAAGATCTGGTGTGGTGACAATCTTATTTCTGCATCACAATTAGATAAAATGTATGGTGCCGGCGGATTGGGATATTCTATCCTTCGCTTGATGATTTATCCCAACGAATCAGATTGGAGTGCAGATGTAGAAGCAGCAAAGGCAGCACAAGCTAACGGAGCAATTATCTTTGCATGTCCATGGGATTGTACAGATGCGCTTGCAGATAAAATCACGGTGAATGGAAAGGAAATGAAACACCTTAAAAAAGAAAACTATGAAGCGTATGCAAACCATCTTATCCGTTATGTTACATTTATGAAGGAAAAAGGGGTGAACCTCTATGCGATTTCCGTCCAGAACGAACCGGATATGGAATTTACGTACTGGACTCCTTCTGAAGTAGTGGATTTTGTAAAACAATACGGAGCAAGGATACGGGAAACAGGAGTGAAGCTGATGTCACCGGAAGCTTGTGGTATGCAGCCTGAATATACTGATCCTATTATCAACAACGCCGAAGCATTTGCTCAAACGGATATTCTAGCCGGACATCTCTATCAAGGGTTTACAGATTTGAGTAGCGGATATGTTAAGAACCGCCACGATTACATCTGTGGTGTGTATTCACGTATTCAAGGAAAGACATGGTGGATGACAGAACATCTTTTTAATGACGGTGAGAATTCTGATGATTCTTCGAAATGGGAATTCCTGAAATGGCAATACAGTCTCAATCATCTTGGTAAAGAGATTCACATGTGTATGGAGGGGTATTGCAGTGCTTATATATATTGGTATTTGAAGCGCTTTTATGGTTTGATGGGCGATACGGACAAACGGAGTCCGACGAGTGAAGGAGAAATCACAAAGAATGGTTATATTATGGCTCATTATGCTCAATATGCAACAGAAACAACTCGTATTAAGGTAGTTACAAATAATGAAGAAGTCTGTGCTACTGCTTATTGGGATGAAAAGACCGGTGAAGTGACCATCGTATTATTGAATCTGAATGGTGCTTCTCAATGGCTGGAAATACCATTAGCAGGAATTAAAAAAGCAAGTGCCGTTGAAACGAACGAAACAAAAAATATGGAAGTGATCGATACTGGTTTGATGGAATCTGCTGAAGGTATAACGGTGTTGTTATCTGCTAACAGTATAACTTCAGTCAGATTGACATTTTAATGATAATAATAACTAGTTGGAATATGATGAATTTGTTAAATACGAAAAGTAAGCTATCATACCTACTTTTTCTCGGAATAGTATGCTGTGCATGTATTCTTGGTTCCTGTAAAGATGACGATGTCATTGATCCTGACGCTCCTTCCGTACCGAAACCCGGTACGGCTGTCGAGAATATTAATACTAATGTCAAGGCATTACGTAAGCTTATTGAGGCCAAACAACAGGACCTGGCTGTAAAGACATACAATCCGGTGAATAATGGCGCGAGTTATACGATTGAGTTGTCGGATGGTACAAGCTTCAGTATGTATGCTCAGATAGCAGCATTGGAAGGCGGAGGAGAGGATGTAGTTTATTCTCCAAAAGTAGGTGCCAAAGTAGAACATGATGAATATTATTGGACTCTTGATGATGTCTGGCTAACGTTTGAGAATGATGAAAAAGTCAAGGTGTTAGATGAAAACAATACAGTTGCACCTATAGTGGATATTAACACTGACGGCTATTGGACTGTAAAATATGGAACTAAGTCTCGTACCCTTGACAAGGCGGTGAGCGGCAAACTTACCAGTCAGTTTAAACAAGTGAGTACTATTGGTGACGAATCTGTCAGTTTCACTTTTACCGACCGGACACCTGTCATCGAACTGAATCTTTTTAAAGGAGACAATCCCGAAATTCCTCCGGTAACGGGGGCGTTACGCCGTCCTATTTCTCCTGAACAACCGGCATGGTTTGTTCATATTGATTCATGGAATTATGCCGATCCTCAGAAAATCATAGATCTTATCCCTGCTGATATTCGTCCGTTTACCATTTTTAATATCTCGTTGTCTGTAAGCCATGATGAGGCTACTGGGATCTATAATGTAAGCGAGTATGGTTATGAGATAGCAAAGTCGTGGTTGAGGACGTGTGCTGAAAATAATGTGTGGGCGATGGTGCAGCCGTCAAGCGGCGGTTTTAGTCATTTTAAGGATGTCAGCTTATATAGTCAATTTGAAAGTGACGATAAGGTTCGGGTATATGATGAGTTTTTCAGAGAATATCCCAACTTTCTTGGTTTCAATTATTGTGAGCAGTTTTGGGGGTATGATGACCAGTTCTCTGTATCGTGGTTACAACGAGTGGCTCACTGGAATCAACTTTTGAAACTTACTCATAAATATGGAGGATATTTGGTAGTTAGTTTCTGTGGTAATACTTGGTCGGCTAATATCAATCCTATTGCTCTTGTGAAGCGTAATTCTGATTTTGCCCAAACTGCCAAATTGTACTCTGAAAATTTCATTATGTGTGAGAAATACACCACGCAAAGTGGCTTCTTCAATGTCGAAGGAATTTGCTTAGGCACGTGGCTCTCCGGTTTTGCAGGTCAGTACGGCATCCGTTTCGACCAATGCGGCTGGACAGAGGAGAAAGGACAGAATGGCGATAAGGATTTCCCGCCGGCTGCCGGTGCGCTGCCTATTATAGAGCATGTGATGCTGACAGGTCAGACTGTTATTGACGGACCTGAACTTATATGGCAGCAATGTTTTAAGGAGACGAATGCAGTCAGTGTAGGTGATGGTTATCAGAGCCGTAATTGGGAATGTTTTCCGCAATTTGTCAATATCAATATAGATATGTTCCGTAAGATTATTGATAAAACAATTCGTATTCCTTCCCGGAAAGAAGTTATTGACCGCACGAAAGTGGTGATTCTTCAAGATGTCTATTCCGGTGATGATAATGCTAAATACAGCAGCCCGAAGAATTTGCATGAAGGGCTTTACCTTCGCGATGATGATGGTAATCTTTGGGATAATCATTGTTACTTTAAGAAAACGGGCCGTTATCCTACGATTCCTGTTGCGTTCGAATTGTGTGACGATGTAGCTAATTCATTCCAGTATAAGATCAACCAATCAACTTTCGAAGGATCTTGGAGCGATGTAAATACTAAAGTTGGAAAGTTTAACCGTTGGTTTCCACAAGAGTATACAGGAGAACTTTATGCTGGACGTATAGAAAATGGTTGGGTGGTTTATAACGGACTTGCCGGAATACGGAATGCTGCAATTCCGTTTAAATACAATACATGTGACAAGATGGAATTGGCTTACTCCAAATATACTGTAAGTGTTATAAAAGAATATGCCAATAAGCTCACCTTCTACATGAATAACTATGACCCTAGTGGTTCGAGCAAAACGGAGGTCATCAAGATATATGGATGTACATCCAAACCAACTCATTCTGTATCTTCCAGAGCCAATGGTACTGCACAAGTTTCTGAGAATTGGAAAGAAGATGTATATACGCTGACTGTCACTCATAACGGACCATTGGATTTGACGGTCAATTGTTCAGGAAAAGCCACCGATCGTTTAACTGTATCTACTGCAGCATCTATCCAGGTTCCCGCTTCTCCACAAATCTATCAGGGCGCTTATCAGTATGAGGCTGAATGCTTTGATTTTAAGAATGTGACTAAGAGAGTGACAAAAGGAGATTCGGAGCCGATACGTAACTACACAGCACAGGGATATATAAATTTTGGTGCTAGTTCTGCAGCTGCCGTACGTGATGCTGTTACTGCACTGGAAGATGGTGTATATACAATCCGTATTCGCTACCGTGCTCCGTCGGCTACAGTCAATACCGTAGATATGTATATAAACAATACCAAAGTAGGTACTCCGGAGTTTGCACAAACTGATAATGACAATACTGTATGGAATACAGCCTTAATGTCGGTTTCCTTACGAAAAGGGGCAAATACGTTTGAATTGAAAGCCAATTCATCAGGTGCCGGTGACTTGTATCTCGACAACATTGTTATCGAAAGAAAATAAGAATTCTCTTAAATTCGATTATCCGCATTTTACAAGTAGTATCTTGCGGATAATTGTTTTTAGGACAGTATGTAACTAGAAAATAATGAAGAACATGTTTTTGAGTCGGATAATAATTATATTTCTATTCTTATGTGTATCTGTTTTGAATGCTGCGGAACCATTTGTCACTTTTATATCAGCGGATGCCAAGTTACCTTTGGTTACACCACAAAACAGATCGTTCTCTATTTGGTGTGATGATGCAGAACATCGTGGGGTGCTGTTAGCGGTGCGTAATTTACAAACGGATTTTGAAAAAGTGACTACTGTAAAACCCGAATTATCGAATATTGCGGGAAAAGAAGTGCGTATTATCATAGGTTCGTTTGACAAAAGCCCACTTATACGTCAATTAGTAAAAACAGGAAAACTGGATGGTAAAGAATTGAGAGGTAAGAATGAAAAATATATAATCACCACTCTTCATGCTCCTTTGGAAGGTTTACAGGGAGATGTGCTGCTGATTGCTGGAAGTGATAAGCGTGGAACGATTTATGGTATTTATGAATTGTCAAAACAAATAGGGATTTCTCCTTGGTACTGGTGGCTTGATGTTCCGCCGGTAAAGCATCAGGCTATTTATATTAAAGAAGGTGTTTATACTGATGGTGAACCGGCTGTAAAATACCGTGGCATTTTCATTAATGATGAATGGCCTTGTATGGGAGGTTGGACAACTGAAAAGTTCGGAGGATTTAACAGTAAGATGTATGTGCATGTCTACGAACTTCTCCTCCGTTTGAAAGCTAATTTTCTATGGCCGGCCATGTGGAGTGCAGCATTTTATGCAGATGATCCGATGAATAGTCCTTTGGCTGATGAAATGGGGATTATAATCGGGACTTCCCATCACGAACCGATGGCACGTAATCACCAGGAATATGCCCGTAATCGTAAGTTGTATGGTGAGTGGAACTATCAGAGGAATAAAGAGGGAGTAGAACGTTTTTTCCGTGAGGGTATCAAGCGAATGAATGGAAAGGAAGAAGTAATTACTATCGCTATGCGTGGTGACGGTGATGCTCCGATGGGACCCGATACAGATACGCATCTATTGGAGGATATCGTAAAAGGACAGCGTAAAATAATAGCAGATGTAACAGGTAAACCTGCTTGTAAGACTCCACAATTGTGGGCACTTTATAGTGAAGTACTGGAATATTATGATAAGGGAATGAAAATACCTGATGATGTCATGATTTTGCTTTGTGATGATAATTGGGGGAATGTACGTCGTTTACCAGATTTAAAGGATAAACGGCATCCTGGTGGATATGGTATGTATTATCATGTAGATTTACATGGAGCACCACGTGCCTATCAATGGCTGAATATGACACAGATCCAGCATATGTGGGAACAATTATATTTGACTTATTCTTATGGTGTGGATAAAATGTGGATTCTAAATGTGGGTGACTTGAAACCGAATGAATTTCCTGTTGATTTTTTCTTGAATATGGCATGGAATCCTGGACACCTTACGGCTGATAATTTACAGGAATATACTTGTAGTTTCTGTAAACAACAGTTTGGGGATAACTATGCAGTAGAAGCCGCTCGCATCTTAAATCTGTATTGTAAATATGCTGCTCGCGTAACTGCAGAAATGTTGGATAGCCAAACTTATAATCTTTCCAGTGGAGAATTTAAGGCTGTAACAGATGAATTTCTTGCTTTGGAGGCGCATGCCTATCGTCAGTTTATGACTTTACCGGAAGAATTGAAGGATACATATAAAGAACTCATTCTTTTTCCTGTTCAGGCCATGGCAAACCTTTATGAGATGTATTATGCGGTTGCTATGAATCATAAGTTAGCATCTGAGGGTGATCCACGTGCCAATGAATGGGCAGATAGAGTGGAGTATTGTTTCAGGTATGATGCGGAACTTTGCTATGACTATAATAACAATATAGCTGGTGGAAAATGGAATCATTTAATGGATCAGACGCACATCGGTTATACAAGCTGGGATGAGCCTAAAGGAGGAAATATAATGCCCGAAATCATAAGAGTGGATGTCTCTGCATATAAGCCGGGAGGATATGAGTATAAGGAGAAAGGTGGGGTGGTAGTAATGGAAGCGGAACGTTTTGCAGAATGTACACAAGGGAATAAGACGGAGTGGACAGTTATTCCTGACTTGGGACGTACTCTTTCTGGTTTGTCGTTGATGCCCTATACACAACCTGTAACAGGAGCTTCATTGACATATCGCATGAAGCTTAATTCAGAGATGAAAAATATACGTGTAAGATTAATCTTGGATAGTACTTTGCCTTTTATAAAAGGAGGACATAGTTATGCTATCAGTTTGGATGGTGGTAAAGAACAAATAGTAAATTACAATTCAGAGATGACTTGGGCTAATTGTTATACGAAGATGTATCCCGCCGGTGCTGCGCGGTTGATAGAGTCGGTGGTAGATTTTTCCAATGTTAATCTGAAAGAAGGAATACATGCATTAATTATTCGTCCGTTAAGCCCTGCTATTGTATTGCATAAAATTATAATTGATTGTGGTAGTGATGAAGTCAGTCGATTGAATCTTCAGGAAAGTCCTTATCGCAAGGTTACGCATTAATTAATATTTATGATATAGATACGCAAATGAAGAAGATTATTGTCTTAAGTTGTTTATTATGTGCAGGCATATTTGCCTTTGCACAAGACCCTAATTTCCATATTTATCTTTGTCTGGGACAATCCAATATGGAAGGAAATGCAAAGATTGAAGCGCAGGATACGTGCAATGTCAATGAACGCTTTCTGATGATGGCGGCTGTTGATTGTCCGTCTTTGGGACGTGTCAAAGGACAGTGGTATAAGGCTGTTCCTCCGTTGGTACGTTGCCATACAGGGTTAACACCGGCCGATTATTTCGGACGTACGTTAGTGGAAAGGTTGCCTGATAATATTAAGGTAGGTGTCGTCAATGTAGCTGTTGGTGGTTGCAGGATTGAGCTGTTTGATGAGGAGAATTGCGAAGAGCATATTGCCTCTCAACCGGAATGGCTGAAAAATACAGTGAAAGCGTATGGTAATAATCCTTACCGTAGACTAAAGGAATTGGCTGTAGAAGCACAGAAAGCGGGTGTGATTAAAGGTATCCTCTTGCATCAGGGCGAGTCTAATACCGGTGATAAAGAGTGGCCTCAAAAAGTAAAGAGAGTCTATGAGAATCTGTTGAGGGATTTGAATCTTCAGGCAAAAGATGTTCCCTTGTTGGCGGGAGAAGTGGTGCATGCCGACCAGAATGGCAGATGTGCAAGCATGAATGAGATAATCAATACGCTGCCGCAAGTGATTCCGACCGCATACGTGATTCCTTCTTCGGGCTGTCCTGCCGCAGAAGATAATTTGCATTTCACGGCAGAAGGATACAGGAAATTGGGAGTGCGGTATGCCGAGAAACGACTCCTTTTGTTGGAGAAGGAACTAAACTCCGGGATTACTACCGAACCGGTATCCACTAATATTCCGGGATATGACTATCCCCGGGTGGATAAAGAGGGGCGTGCTCATTTTCGTTTCTATGCTCCGCAGGCTAACAGGCTACAAGTGGATTGTTGCGGAAAGAAGTATGATATGTGGAAAGATGCCGGAGGACTCTGGACGGCAACGACCAACCCTCTGCCTGTAGGATTCCATTATTATTTCCTGATTGCAGACGGGGTGTCGGTAACAGATCCTTCCAGTTATACGTTCTTCGGTTGTTGCCGTATGGCAAGTGGCATCGAAATCCCTGAAGGTGAGGAGGGGGATTATTATCGTCCTCAACAGGTACCTCACGGGCAGGTTCGTTCCTGTACGTATTACTCCGAAACGCAGAGAGAGTTCCGTCGGTGTATGGTATATACGCCGGCAGAGTATGAAACTCATCCGAAGAAGCGCTATCCGGTATTGTATCTGCAACATGGCATGGGTGAAGATGAAACCGGCTGGAGCACGCAGGGAAAGATGAATCATATTATGGACAACCTGATTGCATCCGGTCAGTGTGTGCCGATGCTCGTGGTGATGGATAGCGGTGATGTGGAAGCTCCGTTCCGGCCGCGTCCGGGAAAAGATGTGAACGAGGAGCGGGCTTTGTATGGCGCCACCTTTTATGACGTTATTCTGAAAGACCTGATTCCTATGATAGACCGGACATTCCGTACGAAAACCGACCGCGAACACCGTGCTATGGCAGGACTCTCGTGGGGAGGACATCAGACTTTCAATACGGTTCTGCCTCATCTCGATAAGTTTTCTTATATCGGAAGTTTCAGCGGGGCGATTTTCGGTCTGGATATGAAGACTTGTTTTAACGGAGTGTTTGCGGATGCGGACAAGTTCAATAAGAAAGTGAATTATTTCTTTCTCGGCTGTGGCACGGAGGAACAAATGGGAACAAAGAAGATGGTGGATTCACTCCGGAAACTGGGTGTCGAGGTTGATTATTACGAATCGCAAGGCACAGCGCATGAATGGCTTACGTGGAGACGTTGCCTGAAAGAATTTGTACCACATTTATTTAAACACTGAAAATAGCATGAAAATGAAATCTACATTTATCGCAGCTACATTGTTGCTCGTTTCGGTTATGACCGAAGGAGGACTGTCAGCGCAAAACCCGATTGTGCAAACTTGCTTTACTACAGACCCGGCTCCTATGGTGCACGACGGCACCTTGTATGTGTATACGGGACACGATGAAGACAAAGCGGATTTTTTCTGGATGCAGGAATGGCGTGTATATTCTACCAAAGATATGGTGAACTGGACCGATCACGGCTCTCCTCTTGCCATCGAATCATTCGACTGGGCGGACGACCGTGCCTGGGCAGCACAATGTGTAGAGCGTAATGGTAAGTTTTATTGGTATGTCTGCCTGCATTCCAAACTTTCCAATACGATGGCAATCGGTGTGGCGGTAGGCGATTCGCCTGTCGGTCCTTTTAAAGATGCCATCGGCAAACCGCTTCATGACGGAAGCTGGGACTATATTGATCCTACGGTCTTCATTGATGATGACGGTCGTGCTTATCTGTATTGGGGAAATCCGAATATCTATTGTGCAGAATTGAATGACGACATGATTTCCTTGAAAGGTGAAGTGGGCAAACTGGAACAGACTGTTGAGAGCTTTGGTGCACCCAATCCGGAAAAGCGTGTCAAAGGTGTTAAGTATAAAGATACTTATACAGAAGGTCCATGGCTTCATAAACGGGAAGGAAAATACTATCTTCTTTATGCTGCCGGAGGTGTACCCGAACATATTGCCTATTCCATGAGTGGCGGACCTCTTGGTCCGTGGAAGTATATGGGAGAAATCATGCCTTTACAAGATACGGGCTCGTTTACTAACCATTGTGGAGTGATAGACTATAAAGGCAATTCTTATTTCTTCTATCATACGGGTAAGCTGCCGGGTGGTGGAGGCTTCGGGCGAAGTGCGGCGGTGGAGCAATTTAAGTATAACGCTGACGGCACTTTCCCGATTATTAATGCTACCCGGGAAGGGGTGTCACCGGTAGGTACGCTCAATCCTTACGAAAGGGTGGAAGCTGAAACAATCGCTTTTTCTGAAGGTGTGAAGTCTGAACCAAATGTGAAAACCGGTATATATATATCTGAAATTCATAATGGAGATTATATAAAGGTACGTGAAGTGGATTTCGGCAATAAATCCCCCAAACGGTTCACTGCTACCGTTGCCAGTGCCCTTCGTGGCGGAACACTTGAAGTACGTACAGACAGTATAAGCGGACCATTAATTGCGGAACTGACTATTCCTTCAACGGGAGGTTGGGAATGCTGGAAAACATTGCAGACTGATATTGTAAAACCGGTCACAGGAATACAAGATATTTATTTTGTATTCAAAGGACGTAAAGGCTGCAAACTGTTTAACTTTGATTGGTACAAGTTTAACAGATAAACATGCTAGAGAGCAGTTGGGTTACTCTTCTTTTTTACTCAACTGCTCTTTCATATACATTGAAGGCGGCATTCCATACAATTCTTTGAATGTTGTCGAGAAATTATTAGGATCAGTGAATCCTGTTAACATGGCTATCTCGGATATGGTATGCTGTTTTTCGGACAATAAACGAGCGGCTTCTTTTAAACGTATATTACGTATAAAGTCACGGGTTGTCTGGTTGGTGAGCTCTTTGAGTTTCCTGTGAAGATGTACGCGGCTAATACCTACCTCGGTGGTGATTGTCTCTATTGTCAAGTTAGGGTTACTGATGTTTTCATTGATCACTTTCATAATACGTTCCATCAATTTCTCATCGGGTGATTTCACTTCCAGTTTCTGAACCTTGTTTTCCAGATTTTGCTGGCCTGTAAATACTTTGCGTAACTGCTGCCGTGTATTAATCAGATTTTCTACCGTCTTTTGCAGAATTTCGATATTGAATGGCTTCATGATATAGGCGTCGGCTCCTGTATTCAGACCTTCAAGGTTGTCTTCTTCCCTCGTTTTTGCAGTAAGCAAAATGACTGGGATATGGTTGAGGTTTACATTCTGCTTGATCTTCCGGCATAAGGTAAGTCCGTCCATTTCGGGCATCATGATGTCACTAATGACTAAGTCCGGAGCCTTTTTAAATATTTGCTCTAATGCTTCTTTACCATTACGGCTTTCCATGATATGAAATTTGTCCCCAAACTCCTTCGCTATATAATTTCGGATTTCTTCGTCGTCTTCTACAATTAATACGCGATATTTAGTTTTTACCCTGACTTTCTTTTCTTCCTTATTTTCTATAATGGGAGAGATGACAGGAACAGTTGGTACGGCTACTGTTACCTTTTGCTCATTGTTGTCAACTTCTTCAGGTCGTAGATGCTTGTTACCCAACGGTAATCGGATAATAAAACGGCAACCCGGTTGTTCTTTATTATTTTCTACATAGATAATTCCATGATGTAATTCCACTAATGAACGAGTAAGATGTAATCCTATTCCTGTTCCGCCTTTCGGATTCTGTTGGCTGTTACGGATCTGATAGAAACGTTCGAAGATATGTTCTTTTTCCTGTTCATCGATGCCTGTTCCGGTATCCGCGATAATTATTTCGGCATATTGTTTCAAGGGATCGGGCAGTGTATTATCTTCTCCCGTACGGATGGTAATATCTATGTTTCCTTTTTCAGGAGTAAACTTGAAGGCATTAGACAGAATATTCAGGATAATCTTATCAAAATTACCTGTGTCTACCCATACATTCAGTTCCCGGAGCGTACTGTGAAGTTGTAGCCGGATATTTTTTGTATTTGCCTGTTGACCGAACGTTGTACATAAATCCTCTATAAAAGGAATAATATTGGTCTCCCGGAACATCAGGAACATTTGCCCTTTATCAATTTTCCGAATATCCATTAGTTGATTAACAAGATTCAGAATACGTTCCGCATTTCTGTAGATAATATGATATATTTTCAGGCGTTCATTGTTCTCCTCATTCTTAATCAGTTTCTGTAGAGGGCTGATGATTAGAGACATCGGAGTGCGTATCTCATGAGAGATGTTGATAAAGAACTGCAATTTTGCTTCATTGATTTGTTCGGCATGGATATGTTGCAGCATTTCCTGATGCATTCTGTACCGATGTCTGATCTGAAGAATAATGATAAATATAATGGTCAGTAATAATAAGGAATAGATAACTTTGGCCCACCATGAAGCATACCATGCAGGAGATATAAAGATGGTAATTTCTTTTATATTTGAATACACGGTGTTGTCTTTTGCTCTGATTTTAAAGTTATAGGTACCGGGTTTCAGATTGCTGAATGAGATACGGTTTACACCTTTGGGCAAACTAATCCATTTTTCATCGTTGATAGAATAAAGGTAGTTGATGTGTTCGGGGGCATTTAATTCCAGAGTGGCAAACTCGATACTGAACACATTGTCTTTATGGGATAGATAAAACTCTTTTGCGTTGAATACAGGGCAGTTGATAATATTGTGAATACCGGATTTCATTCCTTTTCTAACCGGATTGTTATGCAGGAAAAAGTCGGTAATCCGGATATTCCATGTTTTTGCCGGATTGATAATGTCTTGCGGATTGAAATAGGTGATACCATTCATTCCGCCAAACCAGATAATACCTTGTTTATCTTTGAAGGAGGCATTCTTGTAGAACTCATTTCCCTGTAATCCGTCGCTGACATAATAATTGATAAATTTGTTGTTTTTCTTTTGGAATTGGGAAATTCCGGCATTGGTGCTTATCCAAAGAAAATCTTTTCCATCTCCTTGTATGGCATATATTGTATTACTGGGCAATCCGTCTGCAGTAGTATAAGTGGTTAGTTCTTTCGTATTTTTATTCCAACCGGATAATCCTTCGGAACTGCCCAACCAGACAACTCCTTCGTCATCTTCAAAGATTGAATAAATAACATTTTGTGAGAGTATCTTATGACTTTGAAAATCAGGACTGTCAAGGTCTATACAGTTGATGCCGTCATAAGTTCCGACATACAGTTTATTATCATCGGAATAGTGCAGACAACCTATCCATTCGTTGATTAGAGATGTCCGAGATTGTATGGATGTAAATTCTTTCGTTTTCAGGTCATAGTAGAACAAACCGAATCCCATTGTCGCAATCCAAAGACGCTTGTTTTTATCTTCTGCGAAATCATATACACGTTGTATATAGTTGTTGTTCTTATCTACCAGTTTGTACTGGTAATCGCATAATCCTGTCTGTTTGTTCAGCTTTCCCATACCGTTTATAAAGGAGCCGACCCAAATGTTGTACTCGGAATCTTCATATAGTTTTATAACTGTTGAAGGCACAGAATTAGGGTGATTAGTATGCGAGAAATGTTTAGCCGGTTCTAACTTTTCTGTCAGGGCATAAATTCCGTCATTGTCTGTTCCAACCCATAACATACCGTTGTTGTCTTTGCAGAATGAGGTTATACAACTGGAACCGATCATGTTTTTATCCATGGATTTATGTCCTATATACTTGAAACTGTTTGTTCGGGCAGGTATCTGCATGACTCCTTTCTGATAAACAGCCAACCATAAGTTACCGGAATTGTCTTTTAGGATAGAATGTATTTTTGAATTTTTTGAATCAAAATAGTTGTTGTCAAAATTGTATTCGGAGATTTCATGAGTTTGGTTATTGTAGACACTCATACCTTTACCATCAGTTCCGATATATAATTCATTTTGCGGTCCGGAATAGAGGAAACAGATAGGAAGTTCTCTCTTTTCTTTAAAATCAATAGGTATAAAGGAGTCTTGTCTTTTGTTATAGACGAATAGTCCTTTTCTCATACTTCCTACATAAATATTCCCACGTGAATCTTCACATATACTTTTGACATATCCGTTGTCTTTAGATAAATATAAAGTAAGTTGGTTATTAGAATCAAGACGATATACTCCTTCTTCGTCTTTTGCTATCCAGACATTCTGTTTCTTGTCTTCAATCATAAATCCTGTTGATGTCATGGGGATATCAATTTTTTGAACAGTCAACAGGTAATCTTTGATATTCAACCTGCACAACATATTTCCGGATACCCATATTTCTCCATTTCTCCTTTCGATAAAGGAAACAATATTACTTTCAAATATTTCTCCATTGTCTTCCCTTATTGCAAGTGGGGTAAAATTGTCTGTGGCCGGATCATACATTTGAATTCCCATATATGTACCGATAAACAAATGACCTTTGCTGTCCTCAAAAACAGTACGAACAAAATTGTGGGCTAACGAATGTTCATTATTGGGCTCATGTTTGTATATGGTAAATTTAGCACCGTCATAACGGTTCAGACCATCTTCTGTTGCAATCCAAATGAAACCGTTCCGGTCTTGATATATTTGATTAATCAGACTACTGGAGAGTTCTTTGTCAGTAGTGAATAACTTAGGAGATTGCCCGTTGCATAACAAAGAAAACAATAATAATAGAAAAGTGAATACATTTTTCATAGTTATAGATCGTTGTTTGTTGTACAAAGAAAACTAAAAACCTAAATATAACCTAATAAAAAATGAATATTTTCATTAGGCTCCGGGAGTACAATCGGATGTTGTAACATCGTTTGTAAATAATGTAACATGAGAAAAGATTTATCCCTTCTTCTGTATTATTGTTTTCCTTCGATTGTATTTACAATATAGGTTTTACCCGCCTTTGTTTCGATGTCATATTCGTAAACCTTCTGCAGTTTGGGAGACTGCGCACTTACTCCTTTGGCTACAAGAGGTTGCTTGATAGGAGTGGTGGCGAATAATCTATTTGAGCACTCTTTCCCGTTTACTTGTTTTAAGCCTTTCCCTTTTAGTGGGACATAAGACCGGATGCGGAGCGTACTGCCTATATTCGATCGGATGATCGCTTTATTTAACACATTGTTTTTCCAGTCCATATCGACAGTAAAGTTTCCACGTGCCACCAGCCCCTTCACACTCCCTTCTTCCCATGCATCAGGCAATGCCGGCAATAAATGTACGGCACCGTCATGACTTTGGAGCAACATTTCCGCTACTCCGGCTGTATAACCGAAATTACCGTCAATCTGGAAAGGCGGATGGGCATCCAGCATATTGGGATAGGTACGCCCGTTCGGATATTCTTTAGCCAAGTGATCGTTGGGCAATAGTTGAATCATATTTTTAATGATTTGGAAGGCATGGTTTCCATCCAGCATACGTGCCCAGAAATTGACTTTCCAGCCGATACTCCAACCGGTAGCCTTATCACCGCGTTGAAGCAATGTGTTTCTTGCTGCCTGGAATAACTCGGGATTTGAGTATGGAGAAATTTGATTACTCGGATATAGCCCGTACAAATGTGAAATATGACGGTGCTCGTCCTTGGGATTGTCAATATCTTCAAGCCATTCTTGTAGTTGGTTATGCTTTCCTATTTGCATAGGTGGCAACTTCTCTAGTGTTTGTTTGAGGGAGTCTTGGAAAGAGGGGGCTTCACCTGCGATGTATGAAGCCAATAAGGTATTATGCAGTGCATCAAAGGCAATCTGATTGTCCATTGTGCAACCGGCCGTGATGGGACCGTGTTCCGGCGACACAGAAGGCGACACTACCAACCATTTATACACTGGATGTTCTACCAAGAAATCCATGTAGAACTGCGCTGTTCCTTTCAGGATGGGATAATACTCTTTCAGGAACTCTTTATTTCCTGTAAAGAGGTAATGTTGCCAGATATGTTGAGCTAACCATGCGCCGCCGCTAGGCCACATGCCGGCTGCTGCAAAATCGACTACACCACAGATTCTCCATAAGTCAGTGTTATGATGTGCCACCCATCCCCGACAATCATACATGGTTCGGGCTGTTTCTGCTCCTGTGACGGATAAATCTTTCAACATAGAGAATAACGGACTATGTGTTTCACTTAAATTAGTGACTTCTGCCGGCCAATAGTTCATTTCTGTATTGATATTGATGGTGTATTTGCTATCCCAGGGTGCATGAGTACTGTTATTCCATATACCTTGCAGATTAGCCGGTTGCCCACCCGGTTGCGAAGAAGAAATCAGCAGATAACGTCCATAATGGAAAAGTAGAGCTGCCATTGCCATGTCTTCCCCATTTCCGAAGTTTTCAATTCGTTTGGGAGTCTCCAGTTGGGAAGCTTTGCCTGCCGGTAATGTAAGGCGTACACGGTCAAATTGTTTTTTATAATAAGCGATATGGTTTTTGAGAGCTTTTTCGTAAGGTATTTGCATTGCTCTTTTCAGATATTCGCTGGTTCGGTGGGATTCATCGGCGCTGACATCCTGGTAGTTTACGTAGTTGGTTGCTGCCGATATATAAAGGGTGGCTTCTGTTCCTTCATTTATTTGGAGCGTATTTCCTGCCGGGCGGAGAGTGCCATTCGTTTTTACCTGGATTTGACATTCTGCCCGTAGTGCGGCTTTCAAACCTTCCTGCTCTTTCCCTTGACAGGTGACGGTCAGCTGATCGTTCTGAACATTCACCTTATGTACTAGAGGGCAGTTATATGCAATAGTAAAGTTCAGTGCGTTTGCTTTACTTGCTTTGATATGCATAATAATGACATTATCAGTAAATGAAGCAAAAGTGGTGCGGGTATAAGTGACGTCATCTACTTGATAACGGGTAGTTGTCGTTGCATTCTCCAGATTCAGATCGCGGTAAAAGCCGGATGCGTTTTGGTGTTCCGGAAATTCCAGGTAAAGACTACCTAATGTCAGATAGCTCATTCCGTGTTGCTGGGTTAAGAAGTTGGCGTCAATGAGTCTTTGCGCTTCCTTGTTTCTCCCTTCAAAAATCAGTTTGCGTACAACCGGTAGCACATGTACGGCATTCGGGTTATTATTATTGTATGGAGAACCTGCCCAAAATGTTTCTTCGTTGAGTTGTAATTCTTCGCGTTCGATTCCGCCATATACCATGGCTCCAAGACGGGAGTTACCAATAGGGAGAGCTTCCGACCAATTTTGTGCAGGTTGACTATACCACAGTTTCAGATCCTGTCCTGAAACAAGGTTGCTTATTAATAGGAATAATACAAAAAAAGTGTTTCTGTTCATATTATATGGATTTGTAGCAAAGGTAGCTCATTTCCCAATACAAAAGGCAAAAAACTGTTTCTGAAATCTACCTTGGAAGTAACTTCTTTCCATATTAATGTTACTAATATATATGGTGTATGTTCCACAGGATAAAATAATAGGCTGATAATAAGAACTGCAAAATTTATATGTAAATACAATCAGTGATGTAGTTATTAACTCATCTCTGCATTGATTGGATTGAGCTTTTTTATCTACTTTCTCTCTTACTTTTCGATTCGTTCATAAACAGATAAGATTTCTTATAGCCTCCGTAGTCTACGACTAACTTTTCCAGCACGATACCCGGATCAAGAGGTTTGAAAGTGATTGTTTGCATACCGTCTGATGTATTCGGTACATTCAGTTTTGCTTTTTTCTCAACGATGCGTCGTGCGACTGTCGGATAGTATATGCTGTATACATTTTCAGGAAGCTCGTTTAAGTTATGATTGAAATTGATCGTCTGATCCTTTCCTCCTTCAAATCCGATACTATACTCATGGCCTTTGCGATCGTGGAAAGCAAGAGTTGATTTGACTATCACATGGACAGTCACCTTGTCAATTCCTTTAGGCAACTTTATCTTGTAGGAGATAGAAGCTCCGTCAGTAGGTTGTGTGTAAGGCATCAGAGCCATGCCACTAAGGGTACGCCCCATATAAGGAATCACTGTCCATTCCGTATCAGGCGCTGCTTTAGCGCTGTAGTAATGTTCGGCTTCTATGGCTATATATCCGTCTTGTCCGGTGAAGACGTATCCGCCGACAGCCTTTTCCGGATTTTCGATTCGGTAGATTTTAGGCAGTGTATCAGCGGGGAAGTTATCATTCCATGAGGTATAACCGATATGTTTCTGAATCATCATATTTTTCCATTTGCCGCCGGACATAATGTTGTTATAATCGTCACTCAACGCTTTATCCCGTGCAAAAGCCTGTTCCACTTTATCTGCCCATTCGTTAGCTTGCGGATTGTTTTCTTTATACAATTTATGGTTCATGGCTTGTGCATAATACATTTCGTACAGGTTTGCCATGGCTTGAACGGGGAAGAGGATTAATTGCTTGTAGGCATCTTTATATTCCGGTTTCAGTGATATGTATTGTCTCAAAGCTTCCGCTTCCAGTTTCAGATATTCATCAGATACTTGTTTCCATTCGCCGGTCTCCAGGTTATAAGTATTCCGGTCGAGCATTTCTCCCGTCACGCGGCCGTTGTATTTGCTGTACAGGTTTAAGATTCGCATGGCTTCATCCGCCTGGTCTTCGCCAAACTGCTGTGCGCAGAAACGACGGGGATGATCCAGCAAGTTGGAGACGTTGAATTGCTTGGGATTCCATGCCATATCCATGAAGAGCGTGATCGGATATTCCATTGGTTTCAAATCGCCTACATTCAGTATCCACAGCTTTTCTACTCCATAATCGTATGTGAGTTGAAGTTGCTCCCACATATTTTGTATAGGGGTTACGTTCAGCCATTTAGAGTTTCTCGGAGCACCTACGTAGTCTACATGGTAATACATGCCCCAACCGCCCGGATGCTTGCGTTCTTTGGCATTTGGCAGGCGGCATACATTGCCCCAATTATCATCACACAATAGCATGATAACATCATCGGGCACACGCATACCTTTATCGTAATAATCCAATACTTCTTTATACAACGCCCATACTTGCGGAGTCTCTTTGGCCGGACGTTTGGTGACTTCTTCAATAATCTTGCGCTGATTCTTGACTACATTCTCCAGAAGTTTCACATTGGTGCTTTTACTCATGGCTGCGTCACCGTCTCCGCGCATACCGATGGTTACGATATCTTCTGTACCCTGCATCCGTTCGATGCCTTCACGGAAAAACTGATCGATCACTTTTTGGTTAGTTGTATAATCCCATGCACCATATTCTTTGCGCTTGCGTGACCATTCCTGATGGTTGCGTGCCATCGGTTCGTGGTGGGACGTGCCGATAATGACTCCCATTTCACTTGCTGTTTTACTATTCTGCGGGTCGTCAGCATAGAAAGCCCAGCTCCACATGGCCGGCCAAAGGAAATTACCTTTCAGGCGTAGTATCAGTTCACACACCCGTGCATAAAAACGATGGTCGCCATAGTTGGTGCCGTATGTGTGTTTTACCCATCGGGTAAGACACGGCGCTTCATCATTCAGAAAGATACCGCGATAGGTTACGGCCGGCTCTCCGTCCGAGTATTGTCCGGGTTTAATATATACATTTGCTTGTTTCATGACGGGAACATCTGCCCACCAATACCAGGGAGATACTCCCATCTGTTCAGAAAGCTCGTAGATACCATAAATAGTGCCGCGTCTGTCGCTGCCGATGATAACTACCGCTTCATCTATTCCCTCGCAAGGATTGGCGATGACTTGCAGGATGTATTTTTCATTTTTTCCATCCAATTCCTTTTTGTCTATTTTGCCTGCTGACATCAGCTTCTTTATAAAAGGAGTGCCATAAGTACCTGCAATGATACACCGTTTCGAACTTGTGCTTGTTAAGAGTTCGGGCTTTTTTCCGCATACCTGCAGTATGTCTTGTTGAAGATTGCCGGCAGCAATCATTACCCCTTTGTCTTCGGAAGAATCTATGTATATCGGACAAGGAACTCCGTTGGCAACCAACGGAAAATGATTACCGGCCGGTGTGAATATTACAAATTGTTCAGCGGCAAATGCCGCTATACTCACAACAGAGAGGTAGAAGAATAGAAATAACTTTTTCATGGTTTCAATATTTAGTAATTTGTTGTTAATCATTGATCTTATGTTTCACAGTAACCGGATATTCTATTTGTTGATAATTGGTAATTGGAAACTGGATGCAGGAAGTCCTTCTGTATTATAGATGGAAGAGGGTGGATTGTTTTCCCATGCATAGCGGATGCTTGCCGGTATTCCTTTTCCGTTCCATAAAGCAATTACTTTATCCCCTTCGGTATAGGCCTCTACAAATTTATATTTTCCATCATTGGCAGCAATGGCAATGCCTTCTAATGATTTAGCTTGCTTTAAAGAGCCTGTTCCTTGCCTGAAAGAGATAACGATCCGACCGTTTTCTTTTAATTCGGCAGCTTCAGCCATAGGTCCTTCCGCTACGATATTCTTCTCACCGAAAGAAAGTTTGTTCATTTGAAGCACACAACGGTGTGCCAAGTCTTTTTTGTTGAGTGGATGAATATCATTACTTTCACCTAAATCAATGGCAGTGGCCAGTCCGACATTCTTTAACTGGAGACTTGCCTTGCGTTGTGCTTCACGTACTTGTGCGTTGCCGCTTTCTACAGGCACCTTGCTTCTTTGTTGGTAATTCGCAAGTTGCACAATGACGAAAGGCAGGTTTTTATTGTTCCATTGGGTACGCCAGTCGTTTACAAGATCAATCAGATGTCTTTCATAATGTTTGCTACCTTCAGGACCCGTATCCGACTCTCCCTGATACCAGATTATGCCTCGTATTCCGTAGTTACGTAGCGGATGAATCATACTATTATATAGTCCGGTGGGTTCATTTTGGAATCCGATAGTGGAAGGAATACGCTTCATTGTACAGCCTATTTTATGCTGCCACATAGCGGTCAGCGGAATTGTCTGACCGGCTATTTCCAATTGGTAAGGCTTCCCTTTTACAAATTCCGGACGTCCGGCACTGCTGACAAGGCGGATGACAATCTCGTTTTCACCGGCACGGAGTAAGTCTGCCGGGACTTGGTAAATACGCGGAGGATATTGATAACTTGTTCTTCCTACACAGATACCGTTTATATAGGTAGCATCCGAGTCTTTTAGTGTTCCCACGCGTAAAACAGCTTGTTGTCCGGCTAATGATTCGGGTATGTTAATTCGCTGGCGGAAGTAATGGACTCCATTGAGAGGAGTGTTCCAGCTACCTCCCCAATTGGAGTTGAATACATCCACTTTTTTCCAATCTGAAGCGTCGAAACCGTCACTTGTCCATTTTTCTTTGTTCCCAAGGTCATTTGCCGATTGCTGTCGATGCCATTGATTCACTTGTTCTTTTTGGGCGTTCTTCACAGAATCCGGATAATCAGGATGGAAGTACTGTGGGGACTGGAGCTTTTCCCGGAATCTGGCATATTTCTCGAGTGACTGGCGGGTAGACCATGATGCTATGTTTGTCCCTCCCCAGCTACTATTGATAATGCCAATTGCAACTCCTTTTTCTGCCTGCATTTCTTTTGCAAAGAAATAACATAGGGCTGCGAAGTCCAACGTATTCTCCCGGGTACAGATTTTCCATTCATTATTGCTATCTTGTTGAGGCTCGATAAAGTTGTAAGCGTACGACGTCTTGGTATAACGGATCAGATTGTTTTCATACGACATGATTTCATCCCTGTATTTATCCATGACACGCTTTACGGTAAGTTCCATATTCGATTGTCCGCTGCATAGATACACGTCGCCTACGTATACATCTTGTATTATTTTCTGGTTGACTCTCAATTCGTAGGGACCTCCAGCCTTGTGCTTCTGCAGGTTGACCGCCCATTCTCCTGTTTGGGAAGCCCGGGTTTTGTATTGCTTTCCGTTGAATTCAATAACAACAGTTTCTTTAGGATCTGCAAAACCCCATAATGGGATAGGGGTGTCACGTTGTAAAACCATCTTGTCGGAAAAGATTCCGGGAAGTCTTACTTCTGCCTGCATTCCTATTGTATATAACAGCAGGCTCAAAATGATGCAAATGTTCTTCTTCATAAATATTATATTTAGCGAGATTATCTTCTTTGTGTCTCAAATTCCAGGAATGGTTTATTTTTCGTCTGTACTGTGACACGATGCAAAGATAGTTGGTATTGATAAGAACGGGCTTTGGGTATGTTTCAATTATTTATTCTGTTGATACCAATCTACTATTTCTTGAAGTTTTTTCTTTGGGGATAAAATGAAGAAGTGTGAACAAACCGGTTTGTTCAATAAATGTTTTTGATTTTGTTTCAAAATCTTTTTGTATTGTATCTATGAGACTGTCGGATGAATAATAATGGTTAATGTGTCATATTCCGTATTAATAAGATTGGTATATGATGCGTATAATAAACTCTTGATTAAACAAGAGTAAGTAGAGATTTTAATGATCTTGAGAATATCGGTAAGCGTCGATCGCTTTTTTTACAGAACCGTGTAACAGCAACAATTTTTGTGCATGATCATGATCCAATCCCAGTTCCTCCATAATCATCCTGGTTCCTCTTTCTACCAGTTTATGATTACTAAGTTGCATGTTTACCATCTTATTTCCTTTTACCCGTCCGAGTTGAATCATCACCGACGTGCTAATCATGTTCAGAATCATTTTCTGTCCGGTGCCTGATTTCATTCTCGAACTTCCTGTGACATATTCCGGACCGACAATCATTTCGATGACGACATCTGCTTCTGCCGCCATCGGAGAATTCGGATTGCTGGTGATGCAACCTGTCAGGATGCCATGCTTGCGGGCCTCCCGTAAGGCACCGATTACATAAGGAGTAGTGCCCGAAGCGGCAATGCCAATCACTGTATCTTTTTGATTGATATGATATTCCGTAAGTTCTTCCCATCCTCGGCTCATATCGTCCTCGGCACCTTCTACCGGATTGCGCAGGGCTGTATCCCCCCCGGCTATCAATCCGATAATCCAGGTTGGGGGCATTCCGAAAGTAGGAGGAATTTCGGAAGCGTCCAGCACTCCCAAGCGCCCACTGGTACCTGCCCCCATGTAAAAGATACGTCCACCCTGTTTCATGCGGGGTACAATTTGCTTGACGAGCTGTTCGATTTGTGGAATGGCTTTTTGTACGGCTAACGCCACCTTTTGGTCTTCCCGGTTAATGTCTTCTAATATTTCCCGTACGGACTTCTTTTCCAGATTGTCGTAGAGCGACGGTTGTTCGGTTATCTGCATATTGATAATGGCAATTGACTAAAAATACAAATTACAAGGATTGAGATGAAGTGGTATGATATAAAATTAACCCCTCCATCGGACTTTGCAGAATCTTTCCGATTCTGGTTCCTGTCTCTTGTGCAGCTTCTTGTAATATCTCCCTGTAGCAGTGAGCCACTGATCCGATAAAATGTACAGGGTACTGCGTGTAATCATATTGCATTACGTTTCTTCGGAAGAAAGCAATAAAACTATCAAGCACTAATTGTCGTATCCCCGGCTCTTCCAGATGTTGCGCTATAAAGGGGGAGAGACTAGCCAGAAAACGGTTCGGGAAAGGTTGACGATAAACCCGGTCGATGATTTCGGGAGCTGTCAAGTCGAACTGTTTTAAGAAAGCTTCCTTGATGGTGGGTGGAAGCTGGTTTTTCAACATATCACCTACCAATAGTTTTCCTAAGACTGCGCCGCTTCCTTCATCTCCCAGGATGAATCCGAGAGGGGAGATGTTGTTGACAATCTCTTCACCGTTGTAGAAACAGGAGTTGGAACCTGTGCCGAGGATGCAGGCAATCCCTGCTTCATGTCCGCATAGTCCGCGGGCAGCAGCAAGCATATCCGAATTGGCTTTGATGTTTCCAATGACGGGCAGACTGTCGGCAATGGCCCGTCGGAGAACGGGAGCTCTTTCGGGAGTGCATCCTGCACCATAAAAAAAGACGGAGTTGATCGTTCCTTCCGGTAGTTGTGGTAGGAGGGAATGTGTCAGCTCTTGTTGAATCTCTTCTTCTGATTGGAAGAAGGGATTGATTCCTTTCGTTCCAATTCGTTTGATTGGGGTGTCGTTGAAAACGATGCACCAGTCGGTTTTGGTAGAACCACTATCTGCAATGAGTATCATATCGTTGAACTTTTTATTGTTTCTTTCCGAAAGAATCTTCCAGTCGGTTGCGAATCATGAATGAGGCGACGATACCGGGTATGGTACAAATACAAATCCAAATAAAGAAGTTGGTGTATCCGAGATGCTCCTGTATCCATCCTGCAGGCATCCCCGGAAGCATCATACCAAGTGCCATAAAGCCGGTTCCGATAGCATAGTGCGCCGTTTTGTGTTCGCCTTCCGCAATATAAATCAGATATAGCATATAAGCGGTAAAGCCGAAACCATAGCCCAGTTGTTCGATAGCTACGCAAATGGCTATAAATATAGGATTATCCGGAGTGGCGGCAGCCATCCATACATATAATAGATCAGGAAGGTTGATAGCTAACGCCATAGGTAATATCCATTTTCTGAATCCGTCGCGGGAAACGAGGAAACCACTGATGATTCCGCCAACTAATAAAGCTATGACGCCTATAGTTCCATAGATCATTCCGACAGTTGCGGTAGATAAAGCTAGCCCACCTTTATCGGTAGCATCGAGCAGAAAAGGAGAAGCTATTTTGGCTAACTGTGATTCTCCCAACCGGTAAGTGAGAAGGAAAAAGAACATGAGACCCAGGTTCTTTTTCTTGAAGAAGGTGACAAAGGTCAGAAGAAAGTCTCCCAACAATTTACCCGGTGTGAGTCCGGGACGTTTAATGTCCGAATCAGGATGGGGGAGAATCAGACGATGATAGATAGTAAGAGCAAGAAACAATCCTGCAAGAAGGTAGAATGTAATACTCCATGCCAAGGGAATATTGTTTTGTGATGTTTCCAACCATCCTGCCAGCATGACAAGAATTCCCTGCCCGAAAATGTTGGCAAGCCGATAGAAGGTATTCCGGATACCGACAAAGAAAGATTGTTCCTTATTATTGAGTCCGAGCATATAGAAACCATCTGCAGCGATGTCATGTGTAGCGGAGCTGAAGGCTAGCAACCAGAAAAAAGCAAGAGTCAACTGTACATAATGTGCAGTTGGGATAAAGAAGGCTATCCCTGCAAATCCGGCGGCGATGAAACCTTGCATGGCAATAATCCAAGCCCGTTTTGTTTTCACCAGATCGACGAATGGACTCCATAGAGGTTTGATAGTCCAGGGAAGATAGAGCCAGGAAGTGTATAAGGCTATTTCCGTATTGGATAATCCCAAACGCTTGTACATGATAACAGCAATCGTCATTACCGCTACATAGGGCAGCCCTTCTGCGAAGTAGAGGGTTGGTATCCAGCTCCAGGGATTTCTTTTTATAGTGGGTGTTGTCATGGCATTGTTCTTTTTTTCATTGATATTGTTTTTCGAGCGTACTGCCGGGGTAATAGTGAGACAGTATTTCTTCATACTTATAACCTTGCTCTCCCATTACGGCAGCACCAATCTGACAAAGTCCTACTCCATGTCCCCATCCGGCTCCGGTAAGGATGAATCGTGAAGGAATTTTATCTTTTTTATGTCCCTTTTCTTCATATTCCTTGTCTATTACGAAGGCGGAACTATAAAGATGGGAAGTAGATAGGGTACGACGTATTTCCAGCTCTTTTCCGATAATAAGTGTCCGCAAGGTTCCTACAATCTTCAATCGGACAAGGCGTCCCGACGTTCCCCGTTCTATAGGAATTAAGTCCAGAATTTGCCCGAAATCAATCCCCGAACGTTGATGAATCAGGGTTGAAAGTTCTTGTTGGGAGTAGCAGACTTTCCAACGATAGAAGTCTGTCGTTTCCTGGTCATAGTTGTTTAAAACCTGGCTTAGAATCTTTTTGTCCTGCGTGTGGCAGAATGCGACAGGAGAAGTACGAATCCATTTATCAGCCTCCGTCTCTATTGTCAAATCGGGTAGTTGGTCTTCGATCTTACAATCCCGTTGACCGATGAGATAGGGGTGCTTTACGTTTTCCCAACAATTCTGGAACTCTTCAAAAGCCCCGCCGCAACATTTAGAGAAACGGGCATCACAAATCGTTCCTGCATACATCAATACTTCGCCCCGGGTAGCAGTGACTGCTTCGATAGCTTGTGGTGTTGAGGCACGTGTGATTCCTTGATACCGTTGGCAGTGATCGTCTGCGCATACGTCAAAGTTTTTGTGCGCTTCGTGGTCATACCATTTGATAAATTGAGAATCCGAAACGAAAGATGGAGAACAGGTTGCGCTATCCTTCTGTATAGACTTTCCTGTTTTCTCGTTCTTCATTTCCTGTTTTCTACTCTCTGTCTTACACTTATTCAACAGCCAACTTCGGGAAATAACAGCATGTGCCTTTAGTAGTTCTAAAGAAGCAGTAGCACTCATTTCTGATGAAATCACACTGATGAGATATTCTTCGATGGAAATAATATTGATAGCAGTAAGTTGTTCCCCTTCGACGATGATCTTTAACTCCCCTTTGAATTTCTGGACTTCTTTGCGTTCCCAATGGAAGTTGATTCCGATGGTCACATCTTTCAGTTCAAAGAAAGCAGGTGCACCTTGTTGGGGAGTGAAAGATAATTCATTATATTCTTTCCCTTGCCAATGAATCTTCCCATCCCGGTAAATAGCCTTTTGCATACCGGAGCTTTCCGTTCCGTCGGAGGAGATAAATTTTATAGGGAAAGAAAATTCAATCTCTTTCCCGGAAAGAATACCAACACTTATTAAGGGGACTCGCATATTACTTTATTACTATTTCTTTTTGAATAATTGATCGCATAGAGTATTTAATTGTTGGGGAGATAAACTTATCTCCTTGTAAATCTCTGTGAGTTTTTTGGCGTTTAATTTATCCATGTCTTCTTCTCTGACAATCGGGAATATGCCACCCATTTCTGCAACAGCCGGACTTATTAATAGCCCTTTTTCTTTTGGGGTATAATAGCAATCGGGACGATGTTTTGAGCGTAGGAAAATGATGCAATTCCATACTTCTATTTCGTCACCTCCGAAATGGCTTATTTTATCGAGACCATACCAGGTTATCATGTTGATTAAAGGTTCCTTATCCGAATAAATGATGGAAAGATTTTGGTAGACCTTTTCAAATTGTTGCATTAAGTCAACTTTCAGACCTGATGTCATACCTATGCAAGTTGTGAATACATTGTCTACATAAGTTGTTACGCCGTTTTCATTTTCTAATATACTCTTCAAGAAATTCAGCGCAAAAGGGTTAGTCAGTTCTTCTTCTTTTCCTGCTGCCTGGAAATGCATGTGGTCAGGGGCGGAAGCACCGCACTCCGGTCCGTTATAGAGTATATAGAACTCGTCCAGGTTTTCAGCTAAGTGAAGCATATCTTCAAAACGTCCTTTCATGCTTTGTGGAGTGTGTTCCTTGTCGATGATTGTCAAGTGACGCTGAAAAATGGGGTAGGGGTTGAGGCATACCTCATAATGTCCGAATGCTAGATATGTTTGCTCTGCGGGGCGGTTTTTCCCGCATAAGAAACAAGGCCTTTCCTGGATAGAACGACTATCTGTTTTTGCCATGGTCGAGAGGATGCGTTGAGGATTCGGGAAAATTCTAACTTTCATCTCTCTATCTTCTTCCTTCAGTTTCAAGACTTTTTTCTTTTCCAGATTTTCTTCCAACGCTTCATAGTTCCTTTTCGCAAGTTCCCAGTTTTCTTTTTGGTTTTCTATCATTTCCTCTACAAGTTCTTGAAACTCTTCATCGATAGTATGCATCTGGATTCTGCCCTTAATTTCCCATGTGCGGATTCGGTCTTTGTAGAAGTTGTTCCGATTGACTTTTTCTGTGCTTAATGCGGCGTCAGAGTTACCTTCCCAACGGCGACAGAGGTATATTACATCATAGATACGTCCGATCTTATACTCCCGTGAGATTCGTAATCCTATGGCGTAATCTTCACCATAGCTGGTATTCGGCAATTTGATATCACGAAGAATAGGAGTGTAGAAAGCTCGTGGAGCACCCAAACCATTGATACGTAGAGCGTTGTTCTTTCCATTTTCCGGTGTCCACTCTTTGTGGTCAATGATACCGGGGGGGATTTCGTTCAGTTGGAAGTCGGTCATTAGATAGGTACCTATAACCATTGCGCAGCTTTCCTTATAAAAGGTGTCTACGATTTTCTGTAAAGTGGATTCATCTTTATATAAATCGTCGCTATCTAACTGTATAGCGAACTTTCCGCATTTTTCGTGACATATACCCTTGTTCCAGCACCCTCCTATACCTAAATCATTTTCTTGGGGGATGATATGGATCAATCTTTTATCGCTACTTAGTTCCTGGAGAATTTCCGTCGTTCCATCGGTGGAATGATTGTCGATAACAATAATGTTAAAAGAGAAAGTGGTCCGTTGGTTTAAAGCCGAATTGACAGCATCGCGGATTGTATGAGCACGATTGCGTACAGGGATGATGACAGATGCCTCGAATTCAAAGTTTTCGCTGTGAAGATTTACAGGCCGTGAAGAAGTAGGCATGAAATAAGCATCAATACATTTCAGGTATTCGGTGCAGGCAGCTTCCATTTCAATTTGTACTTCCCGATTTTTGGGGTTTACATAGTCGAATTGTTTCTCTCCGCTTTTTCTGGTATCTGTTTCAATTTCGATGTATAGATATTCATTGATGTGCACAATTGAATATTTGTAAGAGATGAATAGACGCATAGCATATAGTCCTGCGTATTTGTACTCTTCACGCAAAGCATCTGCTATTTTAGTGAAGGCAGAAGAACTGAATAGAAGCATGGAACCGAAATCGAAATCATCCCGGACGCTTCCTAATTGGTAGTCAATGACAGGTGCTTGTTTAAGTTCTCCGTTAATCAGCTGATAGTGGTCGGCATAAACTATTCCATTCTTTTTATCGTTCTCCATGATTTGCACCATGCGTTCCAAGGCATACAGTCCCAGTTTTAATGGAGTTTGTTTCAAGTAGAACAGAGTATATTCCGTATTGGCATTGGCTGCAATTGTTTTCATTGTGTCTGTGGAATAGAACCCTTTAACAGAGAGATATTCACAACCCGGAAGAGCTTTCTTACCGGGCTCCGAACCTAATAAATAGATCTTATTTACTAGCTCTGACACTTGTAGTTCCTTTACTGTCTGCATGGTATCTTCCGGGGTGCCGAAAGGTATGAAGCAATTAATTTTCTTCTTCATCTTCATCTTAATATTAAAGAACTGTCGTATTGTCCATCGTTGATTTCTTTCGAATGAGGAAGCAAAGCCCGATGAAAGTAAATGCAGCGTTAAATAATAGCAGCTCGTAACTAATTTGGTAACCGTTGAACCATGCTTCCGAATTTCGTTGCAGGATATAGCAAAGAATAGGAGAAGCGATAGCTACCAACGGAATATATTTATCATAAACTTGTTTCTTGGTGAAGATGCCGAAAGCGAACAACCCTAAGATAGGACCATACGTATAACTGGCCAATGTGTAAATCGCATCAATCACACTGGTGTTGTTCAGCAAATTGAATACAAAAATGACTGCCCCCATCACAACTGCCATACCGATATGTACCTGTTTGCGTATTTGGCTAAGTGCCGCCTCTCCTTTTATCTGTGCATGTAAAATATCTACAGTAAAAGAAGTGGTCAGTGCCGTCAAGGCAGAACCCGCTGCAGAATAGGCGGAGGCTATCAGTCCGATAATGAATAATATTCCGACTATGCCTGGAAAATAATTTCCGGTAGCGATCATCGGAAACAACTCGTCGCTTTTTCCCGGATTCTCAATGCCTTGCTGTGCTGTAAACGTATATAGCAGTACTCCCAGCATCAGAAAAAGCAGAATGACAAAGAACTGTGAGATTCCACTGGTAATCATATTTTTCTGCGAGTCCCGGAAGTTCTTGCAGCTAAGATTGCGCTGCATCATATCCTGGTCGAGCCCGTTCATGGCAATAACGGTGAATACACCTGCCAGGAATTGTTTGAAGAAATATCGTTTGTCGTTGACATCGTCAAAAAAGAATGTCTTGGAAAAGTCACTATCTGAAATCGTACTAACCAGACCGCTGAAATTCAGATGCAGGCTGGAAGCAATATAATAGATGCAAAGTACAACCGACACTACCAGGCAGAATGTTTTTAGAACATCCGTCCATATCAATGATTTCACTCCACCGCGGAAAGTGTAAAGCCATACGATAAATACCGTAAGGATCACGTTCAACAGGAATGGGAGATGGAAAGGATCGAAGATAAGAAACTGCAATGTCAGGCATACGAGAAAGAGCCGGACGGCTGCCCCTAACATCTTTGAAATAAAAAAGAACCATGCTCCCGTCTTGTAGGAGGAGCTTCCGAACCTGTTCTCCAGATATTCATAAATGGAAACCAGGTTCATACGATAAAAGAGAGGAACGAGTACAAATGCAATGATAATTTGTCCTACTATGAATCCCAGCACCATCTGCAGGTAAGAAAAGCTACTTGCCTGTACCATACCCGGAACGGAAACGAAGGTGACTCCGGAAATGGTGGAACCGATCATGGCAAAGGCAACGATATACCAGGCTGATTTACGGTTTCCTACGAAGAATCCTTCATTGTCGGCTTTGCGTCCTGCTATATAAGAGATAGTGAACAGGATTATAAAGTATGCCACAATAGTAATAGATATAACGGCTGGACTCATATCTGCTGTTTAAATTCGTTTGAGGATAAATATCCGGAACTTGTTTACTTTGCCTACAAATGTAGGGAATTTATCATAGATATGCATACTCTTACATATTTTTTATTCCGGGTGTGCCTCCGGTGGCATGTTTTGATGAATGCCAATTCTTATTGAGAGAGGGTAACTCCGGGGATTTCTTTTCGAGTGAAACGCCGGTTGTCTTTTCTGATGTATGCATCTCATCTCTGAAACAGCAAGTGTCAAAAGTATGTCCTGGCGCAGTTTCTTTACTACTTGAAAGTGCTAGATAACCACCATCATTGTTCAGCGCTGGGAAATTCGGTATAATTATTATATTTTCTCCACCGACTTTATGTTTCTGAACAATTCTGTTGAAGTATTTCGTGAAGCAAAGATAAGCTTTGGCAGAAATAGTTAGGGGAATAGAAGGACTCTCATTTTGAAGGATGGTAGTATTGTATATTGTTCCGTCTTTATACATCTTATATAGATAAAGTGCCGGTAAAATGATAGCCTGTTCAGTCGGATTGTAGATTTCTATATATTCTGCACCATCAGTAGCATTGTTATACATGATTTCGTTGAAAAGAAGCATACCTCTTACATCTTCCGGTAATTCGGGGGTGTCCGGATTGTCCGGAATGTCTGTTCCGGGGTTATCAGGCGTTTCATCAGGTGTAGTGTCCGTTTCTACGTCATTAGATAGCTGTATGTGATGGAATGTGAATCCTTTGCATCGTGTTTTGGTGTAGATACAGTATATGCCGCAACAGAGTGAAGTCTGTATATTCGTATCTTTCACTCGTTTTTCTTTTACGTATTCATTCTCGGAATCAAGCCGTGTCCAGAAAGTCCAGTAACCATAATTGTCACGTTCTACTTTTATATATAGTTTTGGTGAAGAGTCTCCTTTCATCAGTTCCCTTCCCGAAGCCAGTAGTTTAGACTGGTCTCCGTTCTGACGATAAAGAGTTACGTTATCTTTAACTCCTCCTATCTGAATATAATAGCCGTTTAAGTTACCGGAAAGAATGTTTGAGGAAGAAGTCAGGTAAAATCGTGCATAATTGTTGGCGGAGGGATTAAAGGTGAGGTGAACTCCAAATTCCCAACGGGTATTTTTTACAGAGGTAGAAGGAATGGTGACATAGGCTGTTCCGGCGTCTTCCTGTGGATCATTCAGATGGATTCCTTCTTTAGAATTGATGGTGAATTTGTCCATCTCTCCTTCCCAAGGAAGTTCGGGCGTGATAGTGTCTTCTCCTTCTAAATCTCCCTTTTCTTCGTCATCAGCAGGAAGCGAACAATTGTAGAACAACATAATAAAGAGACTTAGGAAAGCAAATGCTTGGTAAATTTTCATACGGTTTTTAATTTGAGTTTTTTTGTTTTTACCGTATTTGTTTGTGTATAATGCAGAAGCAATTGCGGTTTAAATGGTTGAATGAGTAGGCAAAGATAGACTTTCTTGCTGGAAAAGCCCCTATTTATTGAGGAAATGATTATGGATCCTTTTGTTTTCTGTAAATGCGCGAAAAGGAAACAGTGAGGGGTTATCAAAAGTCATATCTAATTTATTGACCTTTGGATAACCCCTCACCAATGTAACATTCAATTATTGAAGCATTATTCGAAGCGCGGCATTACATATTTATCTGTGTAAGATGTGAACGTAATACCTGGCATGGGATGAACGTTCGATTCATTCTCCAGCTTCTTTATCAGCGAATAATCGTTGGCATCCAATGCGTAATAATTATCAGAGGTCGGAGTAGTCACACGTACCGTCCAGTCGAACATATTACCGATAATGGTTAGTGCATCCGTTTCGGGATTGAATACCGGGATTCCTGTTTTTACGATTTCATACGTCCGATTCTGCAACACATAGAAGGCGTTGTTGACATCGGTCATAAAAGCAAGCGTCTTTTTGTTTCTGAACTCGGTCAGATACAGATGCTTTAACGTCAGTCCTTCAGGCAAGGTGATGGCACGGACATACGGACGCCCTTTCACCTGTTTCAGATGAAACAGACGGCGGTCGGCATCCAATAGAAGGTAACCTTCGTCATACTCCTTTTTCACCGTCGGATTTCCTACAATCTCCGTTGCCGGGAAACGAAAATCTTTCTTAGTCATAGCTTCGGTAAACTGAAGGCTTTTATCTTCCTTCACGCTGTTGGTAGCCATGTCGATGAATTCGATCCCTTTGGAGGTGATGCGGAATACATCATCCGGCATTTTCAAATCCACACGTCCTGACATGGATTCCATTAGCGGGTAAAGTCCGATAGAAGGCGCATTGATATCCGAAGGAACGCTGCGGAAGTTGAAGTTTTCCGTCTGCACCATTTTGGGAGTCACTGCGATTCCTTGAATGGTATCTGGAAAACGCTCGTCAGACATCAACTGGCGGAAGTAAAACATAGGCAGGATGCTGTCGAAAGCAGCTTCCGAATAAATGTTTCCTGCCAAGTCGCGACGCACGCTTCCTTTTCCCTCTTCCTGTCCCATCTGTGCGAAATCGCCAATGACGAAACTATATAGGGTAAAGGGAGTCTTCTCCGGCTTTACGACAAAGAAATTGTAACACCAAGGCAACTGCCAAAGAAGCAGGAAAGCGATGGTTACATATAATAGTATGGTACTGGAACGTCTCATTTCTCAATCTTTTAATTTTTAATCTTTAATTTTTAATTGTTTAGTCCTGCTTTCCGGCCTTAAATCGTACGATAGAAAGCCACGAGAAAGAAGCTGTCAACAAAGTATAAACCACTAAATAAGGGAGGAACTTGTTATATGCTTCCGGTGTGGGCGACAGAAAGAAGATCCGGAGTAACAATACAGCGATAATGAGATTCAGAATACGACGTTTCCATGCCGGTTCGAGGCAGATCCATGCGACGAGCAGGTAGCCGGAAATCCCGGCAAGATACCACGTTAAAGCGGTGAGCAATATGTGGTTCTTCAGTTCATGGGCAAGTATTCCGTTCAGGTATACTTCCATCAACAGGAAATTAGAAGCAAAACAGACAAGAATCAATATGAGTCCGGAGAGTAACATATTGCCCGTCATTTTTAGTTCCGGATAAGGCAGATGGAGAGTCAGTTTCAAACATTTGCGTTGCATCTCGGGGACAAACTGCACGATTGCCATCAGGATTCCGGCAATCAGGGGGATATATTGCAACATATCAATGAAGATAACATCGCGTTGCAGCATGACTTCCCATACATGAGCTGCCCCTTTCATTTCTACCACCCGGTTGATGCGAAGCATACAATAGCTTGTAAAACCAAGTGTGGCGAGCACGGCAAGCAGAAAATACCACCGTGTCTTTATCCATTCTTTATAAAATATAGCGTACATTTTTGAGGATTTATGATTTATGAATTATGATTTGTGGGTTACGAGTAGCCAATTCTTATTCTTAATTTAATCAGTATTTGCCTGTCAGGCCGATAAATGCATCCTCCAAATTTACCTGTTCACTATGAAAATTAGTGTAAGGCACTGACATTGATTTCAGTTTTGCTTCTGTCTCTGTCGGTTGCAGGAAGGAGAAAGTCTCCAACTGGTTTCGCATGACAGAAGGATGATAGAAATCATCAGACGCAGGAAGTTCATAACCTTCGGGAATAGTGAAAGTGTAGCGACGTCCTTTTTCCAGTAATTCGACGATTGGTTTCTGAATCAGTATCTTTCCGTAGTCCATGATAATACAGTCATCAACGAGTCGTTCCATATCCTGAATGATATGTGAGGTCAGGAAGACGGTTTTCCCTTCCGAGCGGGCATAGTCACGGAGATAGTCGACAAACAAGCGGCGGTAACCGGGATCGAGTCCGAGTGAGAAGTCGTCCAATACTAGAAGTTCCGGGTTTTGTGCAAGGATAAGTCCGAGGGCAACTTGTGAGCGCTGTCCGCATGACATACGTGAGATACGTTGTCCGGGAGCGACTTTCAACTTATTCATCAGTTCATAGTACGCTTCCTTTTTCCATTGACCGGGGTAGAAAGCTGCGTAGAATTTCTCTATCTCGGTGATGGTCATGAATTGATATTGCACATGACCTTCGATGAGCAGTCCGATATTGCGACGCAGAGCCGGTGCCATTGTCTGAATCTCCTGTCCGAAGATGCGACATTCCCCTGAACGGGGTTGCAGGTAACCGCTCAAGATATTGATAGTGGTGGTCTTGCCCGTACCGTTCTTTCCCAACAGTCCCAGGATGCGTCCTTTGGGTACTGTGAAACTAAGATTTTCGTAAATCAACCGTTTGCCGTAATAGTGCGTCAGATTGTTACATTCGATAATATGTTCCATTTGATTTTATCTGTTATTCTATTCAAAAGAAGAAAAGGAAAAGAATGGGAATCAAGATTCCGACAATGACTTCAATTCCTCCTCTGCCGATAATACCCTTATTTCCTTTCAGCATGATGATGCCGGAGAGAGTAATGATAATAAGAGCGATGGCGAAAATATCAGCAAAGTAAGTCCACCATTGTCCCGGGTTGTAATGTAAGCGGGACATTGCTCCGATAAGCGGGCGGCGGGTGACGGATTCATATACCGCTTCTCCTGTCTTCACGTTTACCAGGAGATTGGAGCCGCCTTTCAGGAATACTTTCATTACGTCCGTTTTCGGGAAGTAATATTTGGTATAGTTGCCGCTTTCTCCCAATGGTTCCAGGAGAGTGAGCACTTTCTCCTTATTCATTCCTGCTTTATCCGGTAGCTTTTCTGCTATCTTATACTCTTTCCGTGTGATGGAGAAGTTCGGATTAATAGTGTCACGGTGATTCATTACAATTCCGGAAATGGCATATATCAATACCATTCCGGAAAAGAAAAATGATAAGTCACGGTGTATGAGCCGACTCCACTTACGGATGTTACTACTCCACTTCATACGAGTCAGCTTCCATGAAATAGAAAGATAAATACTCTTTTCCTGTTTCTGCCTTGCGGTCGGCTATTTTTGCACGGAAATCTGCAATGCGGGCTTCAGGGCTGTTGGCTGTTTCACCACGTGCTTTCTTTTCAGAGTCGCATCCGGCTTCACCGGTTCCGTGTTTCTCGGCAGCCTGTGCTTTGAGTTGCGCTTCCCAGTTCTGGAGGTAGGCTTCGTCAATGCGTTGTTCTTTCAGTGTTCCGGTAACACGAACGATGGAGTTCACGCATTTAGGATCGAATGCTCCCAAAGTGCCCGCTTCTACACGGATCACTTGGGTATCGTCGCTACCCATCAGGAAGATTTTCTTTGCGCCATGTTTGCAGGTATGTGTGCAGACGCCTTCAATGGTCACTTCTTGTCCTGCAAGGCTTTCGGCATTGGCAAGAAGAGAATCAATTTCCAAGGCGGAAGATGCAGACTGTTCTGTAGTCGCTTCTGATGCGCTTTTCTGTTGTTTGTTACCACATGAAGTTCCGATAAAAGTCATTGCCACGATGGCAATTGCGATTGTTAGCTTTTTTGTTTTCATTGTTATTGCTTCGTTTTTATATAGTTTGTAATCTGTTTTTCGTTTGTTTATAGCTTATCGTAGTTCGCCTTACGGGCGAGGGGAGTAGCCTTACTTGAAACTTTTAGTTTCCCAGTGTGAAACTGGTAGTTTCAAACCTTGAAACTGTTGGTTTCTCACCGAGAAACTAAAGGTTTCAAGGCATGAAACAAATATTAGTCTTTTAGTTGCCGGCTTGATCCCTTATGCAACGAACTTGCATACCGGCTTTAATGCTAACATAAGATAATGATAATCTGCCTTCCGGATACTTGGTTGCATTGATTGTACTCATTAATCCAAAGAACTGTATATTGGTTAGTAGGCCGCTGGTACTATTGTATATGGGTTTGTAGGCGGTCGAAGTCATGAGATAATTCATTGCCGGTTTTCCATGCCACGCAGCTTGAATCTTGGCGTCATCTGCTATTGCAGTTTTTTGGTAGCTGCCGGCGCCTGTAAGACTTGTTGCCATACGAACACCGGAGAATTGGTAATTGAATCCTGCATCCATCAGTGATGATATTTTGGCTCCATCATAAGCTGCATCATAAAAAAGAGCTTTATCACCATCAGCCGGTACCTTGCCGTCGGCATCATTCGTTGTTTTTCCTACCAGATTAAAGTACTCCAGACGTGTCGGTATGTGCCATCCTTTCGGGCAGATTCCTTGTGCTCCTTCAAAGGAGGTCAGATTACTATCAGTAATTTCTTTACCACCCAGTGCAGCCTGGAAATCATATAGATAACCTAATTCTTTTATGGCACTTTCTTTTGTTGTAGCTACAGTTGCACCGTCGGCTGTGATTTCATACGGATACCAAACATGGCTATCAGCAGTTGGATCACTTGAAGGAGTATACCCTTTCGGTAAATAAATAAGCGGTTCAGCCATCCATGTCGTACCGTTTGAGAGAGTTACAGTCTTATATTTTACATTATCATACAGGAAATAGTTCTGATCGAGATGTTCCTCGAAAGGAATCTCATTATCAGCTCCAATTTCACCCTCATCTGTCCAGTTTTCAATGTCACCACTAAGTTTGACTTCTATATCGTCAGGTAACACGCGAATGTTCACACTGTATTGTCCTCCTTGTGCCAAAGTGGTAGATGTGAGCTTCTGTGACAAGGTCTTGCCGTCAGATGTTGCTACTTCAAGCGTCAAGGCTACTGTTTGGGGAACGATAATGGCGCGGTATGTCTCATTCGCTTTAACGGCTTGTGCAACAATGCTTGTTGCGGAGGCGTTTGCATCAGCAGTCACTGTGAGAGCACTCAAATCAAGAGTCGCAGTCGGGATGGAACCTTTCAATGCGATAGACGAGATGTTAGCTTCTACTTCTTTTGTTACATTAATCACTAATTTAGTAAACATGTGTTTGAAGTTCATGCTTATAACGTTGGTAGTCGGAAGTACATCCGATTTCTTTGCTGCCATAAAATCTGACGCTCCATATCCACTAGTCTGATCGGTTTCAACAGTAAATGAAGCCGGAGTATTACCCTCTTTATAGGGATAATAGGCTACTATTTGCGATTTGTCATTTCCTTCCGGGTACCAGAGTAAATCGCCTGCAAATACTCCGTCATTGTATGTCATCTGTTTATTCTCTGCATATACGAAGTCACCGTTTTGGGTGATTGTAACACCGATTTTATCTCCGGTTTCAAAGTTAACTTCCGTAGCACGTGTAATAATGGGAGAGATAGTAATGCGACTGTTTGCAGGAGTCGTAGCTTCGTTCTCTTCCTGTTGGCAAGATACCAAAAGCGCTGCTGCGAAGATAAATGTCAAACTCTTTTTCATTGCTTAATAATTTAGTTTATTTATATTCATTGTTTTCAAAAAGTATATCCTAATTTGATAGTCTCGTTCCAACGGTTCGAACCATCTATATATTGCAGGTTGAAACCGTGCGTATAACTACCCTGTACTTCCGCATAAATTCCATAGTTGAAATGATAGCGCAATCCGAGATGAAATGTCGCCTGTGGGGCAGTTGCATATTCATTTTTCAGATTATAATAATCAGTCAGTTGATAAGGCGGGTCACCCGGTTCCGTATCTGTTGCCGTAGTCCTGTTTTTCTCGGTAAAGTTTCCTATGGCAAAGGATGCAGCCGCTTTCAGGTCGAGTTTCCCCAGATGAAATACGCTGGAGATATAAGTCCGGCTACAAAGCATCTTTTCCGAAGCTACATAAGGATACATCTGTGTGGTCAGTCGTCTGAATGTTGATATATTCGTTCCCAGGCGAAGTTCCGTGCGGGGACTAATCCATTCATATTCGGGATTAGCAGAGAAAACATCCTGCTCAAAAATACGATTGGAACCGTGTACGTGAGTGGTCGTTATCCCGTTCACAGTTTCTTTGGTTATCACATTTTCGTTGTTGACCAGATGTGACCATTGCAAGTTCAGTCGCAGAAAATGCTCTTTCTTTCCCTGTTTGAAATGATAACTCAAATGGGAGGTAATCCGGTGGGTTGGAAATTTAAACCAGATAGCATCTCTTTCACCGGCAGAACCTGAAGAATACGTGTATTCAGCATCTCCGTAAAATCCTTTCCATTGAAGTTGCAAGGCTCCCCCGTTCGACAATTCTTTGATGGGGAAACCGTTGACACCCGATTCACTAAGATGGATTCCACTCCCGTCCCATGCCTCGTAAGCTCCATACATAAGTCCTTTATCCAGAAAAGTATTGTAAGAGTTTTCGGCTGTACCGATGACTTCTGCTTTCACTGATTCACTGTTTTTACCGAGAATATAGGAAAAGCCGATCGCCATATCTCCCGAATGATACATGACGCTGGGGGCTATTTTCAAATCCAGTCGGTAATTGGTATGCCGCAAGTCCTTTCGTTTGGAATAGTTGGAAGCGGCAAAGTCTATCTTTCCTCCTAATCGCCAGTTGGGTGAAATATCAGTTGCAATACCACCCATGAAAGCGTAAGTTTGCAAGTCTTTACGTCCGGGTGTGAACTCCAGGAGGTCTACGGGATAAAATCCTGGGTGGATAAACATCGAACCGCTCATATCCTTGCCTGAAGTATGATCGAATGAGAACGAACCCGTCAGTGAATAACCTTTCAGATGAGTGATGGACTTTGCTACCGCTCCGGCACTCCATGCTTCTTTTGCTTCGTAATAGTTGCGGAAATCACCGTGGTTATTCTTTCCGTACAGTTCGGCATAGGAAGCAGAAATACTGTCCATCATGATACCTGTGACATTTGTCCCGGCATTCCAGGAGTTACGCCGTTCGATGATGTCATAAGTCTGCGCCGAAACTCCGGATGTCAGACATAGGATCCAAAGGCCTGTTATATATATTTTCTTCATCTCACTCATGCAAAGATTGTTTTTCCCGTTCATAAAAATCGGTAGAAGAGTTGTTTGTATCTACCAGTACTTCGTAACCCGCTTCCTGTGTCGCTTCTTCATCCACATGACGGTATAAACTGCGTCCGTTGTATGTGGCACTTTGAGTGACATATCCCGCATCGATGGATGGAGAAATACGCTTTTTATTGTTGGAAGAACCGCCATAATATACTTCCGTGCCATCAATCATCCAGTCAAGTGGTATCGCTATCACCTGATCCGTAGTGCTTCCCGGTTTTTGTATGACGCTTCCCTCTTTTAGAACGAAGTCCTGTATCGTGGTATCCTTGGCTTTAAAAATAACCGCGGCAGGAGAAAATATCGAGAATGAATAGGCGTTCGCCTGACCAGTCTTCAACACTACGTTCAGGTAATGATCCGGTGTGATCTGGTCGCCCGGAGCCGGATGATACTGTGTGTTCGGAAAATAAACATTATTATAGCATACAAAATATCCGGGTTTGTTCAGGTTGACAGATTGCGGATATTGTGCCGCATGGTCAACCGCTCCGTTGATGGCAATCACTGCATCTTCTCCCGGCTGAAGCGGGAACGTTTTACCGGTACCGCCAAATTGCCAGATACACTGAACGATGGGAGCAAAGTCCTTGAAGATGGTTGCTCCGGTTACTTCATCCTGTGTCACCCATACATTAGTGGCTTGTGAATTGTAAGGGTCGAGTGCTCCGAAGCATAAACTATCCAGATATTGCACTTCCGAGTCGTTATTATGCAGGATAATGTACTTGTCGGACTGATAATTTCCTTCCAGCGGTAACTTTGTGCATCCTCCGCAGTAAATCTCTTTAATAATGATCGTCCCGGCCTTGGAATGAATGAGCGGGAGATTAAGAGACATGTCTCCGCTGGTTAGTTTGACATTATCAGCTAATCCGTTGAAAATATCCTTTCCGCCTTTGTCGCTGACTTGTACGCGGTATATACCTTTGGTCAAAGAGAATTGCGCCACTCCATTCTTGTCGGTTTTAGCCTTGTAAGAATTTCCACGGTCGACATCTTCAATCTTTACGGTCACTCCTTCCCGGAGATGATCCGTGTATCCGTCCGGATATACGGCAGTAACCTGCAGGCTGTGCAACTGGTTGTCATACGGATTCTCTTTATCGATATCTGTGCATCCCGCAAAGATGCCAGTCACTGTTAGTAATAATATGTAGATGAATTGTTTCATATAGTTAGAATTTGATACGGCAAGTAAGTCCATAATAGAAATCCGGGGTGAAGAGAGCGCTTACACCCGTTGCATGAGATTTTACATAAGGCCGTGAGTTGGTGAAATTAATCGCATTGAGAGAAAGAGATACATAGTCTCCAATCTCTTTGGTGATATTGATATTGGCAGAAAAATAAGGATCATATCCGTCTGCTGCAAATGTATAGGCATTGCCCGATTTGCGTATCAGGTAGGAGAATTCCGGATTCGCGGCTTCCGCTGATGTGAAAGGATGCATCTCATTATTCAGGTCGAGGTATGCTACCGGCCAGATAGCGGTATAAGAGTTACCGTCATAGATACTTCCCCCGGTTTGGGTATTACTGCTTTCGCTCACATTGAAAGCATATTCTTTTCCTTGATACTCGGAGATGTTCTGCGAACGCTTCACAAGCGAAGCTTCCAGTCGGCACGAGATAATCAGTCTGGCTTTCGGAATACGGGTGATGGCTGTGATATTGGCATCCAGCGAGTGGGTACGCTTGCCGTTGGCAGTAGTCGATAAGTTGTCGCCGTTGGCGTAGATACCTACATATTGGTAAGAACGATTGGCAAGACTGGTGTGCGACCATCCATTCTGATAATAATACGATAAAGAGTTGTCGATGTATTTCGTATAAGTATAAGCGGCATCTACCCGGAATTGCGTGCGAATCGGAGTAATTTCCGGGAAATCAACAATCATTTCCGCTCCGCGACGAATCACGTCCATTCCATTGTCGGGAGAAGTTGACTTTACAAAAGTCTGGTCGGTCACTTTGACATCCATAGGAGTCCAGTAACTGGATGCATTGTCGCGTATGTAAACCATCCCTGTCTGGTTATCTACATTGATTTGCGGGTTAGTCGGCATAGTGAATCCATCCGGCAATTGGAGCACATCATAGGAGAACGGAGTATAAGTACTTGCGTATTTATACGGCAGCTTGGTACGGTTGAAATAACCGACTAATGAAATCCGGGTACGGGCAATGTTGACGTCCAGACCGATTTCTGCGTTCTGATTCCGTTGCCAGCGTAGGTTTTCATTGTGCAATAACGTGTAGGGCTGACTATAATATATATAAGATGATTCAATCTTATTATAGGAAAAGCCGAAGGTCTGTATGTCCCGATATTCCTGTTTGGGATACAAGGTATAGAAAGAGGGAAGTTTTTCGGTAATTCCCCAACCGCCACGGATAGCGATATGTTCGTTCAACTGCCATCTGGCATTGAAACGTGGTGAAAGAGTATTCAGGTTCTTATATTTCGTTCCCTTGATAAACAAATGTTCCCAACGTACCCCTGCCATCAGTCTAAGCATGGTATTTCCCACAGGAAATGACAGACTTTCTTCTGCATAAAGCGAAACATTATGCATATATGGATAAGTAGTGTAAGGACGGGGACGATAACCGTTTGGAGCCAATGATGGGTCTTTGTAATATTCTCCTTCACCCACATTGCCTGTTGCTTTCCATTGAACACCCGCTTTCAGGTTGCTGTTTACAGTCTTAAATCGTCTGTTCCATTCATATTTTAACGATGCGGCATAATCCAGTTCTTTGGAGTCGATGATTTGGTCGGCAAAGTAAGTATATGGCAGTTTGTTTGCCATAAAATATCCTTCCTCTGTGGCATGAACAGCCGGTTGCTCCGATGCATAGGAGTAGAACGTATGCGCGTGGGAGTTGTTATCATTGTAGTATATTGATGCGTCGAACTTAAGGTTGGTTATCCACGATTTGTTGAGCAGCCAGGCCAGTGAAGTGTTTGTCCGGAATACGTTATCTCTCACTTTGTTGTATTCTCCCGAATAGGCATCAGGATCATCTTTGGTATTCATTCCTCCGATATTGCCTGTAACACCGATGTCGAATCTTAATACGTTGCGGAACGTGTTGCTATATCCGGCAGAGAATCCTCTTCTTGTATAAGAAGAATAGGGAGATACCAACTTTTGAGTAGCCTTGGTCCACTCACCGTTTATGTTGATGACACCTTTATTGTTTCCTAAATCCAATCCTTTAGCAAATGAAGCCTGTTCGGTGCGAGGATTGATAGATAGCAATATGTTCCAGGGTGTTTTCCCTTTCCGGGTGTGAATCTTGACCATACCACTATTCAAGTCTCCATATTCTGCCGAAGGCACTCCGGTGATGACTTCCACCGATTCAATATCTGCAACAGTGATATTCCGGGTATCCACTCCGTTCATATTGCCAAACGAACCATTGTTTCCAATACGAACTCCATCCACTTCTACGGCTGTTCCAAATGCGGCATTACCGGCTGTTGACCCTCCGTCGCGTAATGAGAAGATATTATTGGTGGTAAGATCCGGCACTTTAGTTTTTCCTCCCGGAAGGAGAGCGGAGATATCGCTCACGTTGGACACCTGTAGATGTTCCAATGCATGATTTCCGATAGTGAGCGTCGTGTTTAATTCATTTTTGGGTGCTTGTGCAGTGACGACTACATCATCCAGTGCAAGTGTATTTTCTTTGAGTATGATAGGAAGGTTATTGATATTGCTGCGTACATTTACGGGAATTGTTGCCGGTACATAACCAAGAAAAGAAACCTCCAGATTATATTTTCCCTCCTGTACTCCTTGTATCGTAAATTCTCCTTTCTGATTGGATACGGCCCACAAATAGGTACCTTTAATGAGGATAGAAGCACCAGGCAAAGGGGAATTCGTTTTTGCCTCGGTCACACGTCCCGAGATTGTATAGATGTTTGAATTAGCTGCGGCCTCAAATAAATTGAAAAATAGTAGCCCCCAGAATGCTATATTAAAAAGACAATATTTCATAGATAAGTTTTGCGCAAAATTCGATAAAAAGTGACTTTCTATCAATCACTATAAATGGTTATTTTGGTAAATGCTGATACCTATAACTAGTGACTTCTTACCTACGAATAGGTATTTTCTCTCTAATTACGGCTTGGAGAATAAAAAAACCGGCTTGCATTGTGATCACTATCACATTGCAAACCGGCTGATTTATTGGGCTTATCTATAGTTGTCCGGATATTATATCCAGTCTGTTATATTAGATATTTTTTACTTTAATCAAATATTCGGCAATCTGAACAGCATTCAGGGCAGCCCCTTTCTTAATCTGGTCACCTACAATCCAGAAAGTCAATCCGTTTTCGTTTGTCAGGTCTTTGCGGATACGGCCTACGTATACCGGATCTTTACCTGCCAGGAACAACGGCATCGGGTATTCTTTTTCGGCAGGATTGTCCTGCAGAACCAGACCTTCACCGTTAGCGAATGCTTCACGAGCCTCTTCTACGGAAATCGGACGTTCAGTTTCTACCCAAATACTTTCAGAGTGAGCACGTAATGCAGGAACACGTACGCAAGTTGCGCTAACTTTTACGTCAGAATGCATGATCTTGCGTGTTTCATTATACATCTTCATCTCTTCTTTCGTATAACCGTTTTCTGTAAACACGTCGATCTGCGGAATCAGGTTGAAAGCCAACTGATAGGCAAACTTCTCTACAGTCACAGGTTCGTTTGCCAATACCTGACGATATTGTTCGTACAATTCGTCCATGGCAGCGGCACCCGCACCACTTGCTGCCTGATAGGTAGACACGTGCACAGTTTTTATATGAGAAAGCTTTTCGATGGCTTTCAGTGCAACTACCATCTGGATAGTCGTACAATTCGGGTTGGCGATAACGCCGCGCGGACGTTCCAATGCATCCTCTGCATTTACTTCAGGCACTACCAAAGGCACATCGGCATCCATACGGAAAGCGCTGGAGTTGTCGATCATCACAGCACCATACTTGGTAATTGTTTTCTCGAACTCCTTAGATGTTCCTGCACCGGCAGAAGTGAAAGCAATGTCTACCCCTTTAAAGTCATCGTTGTGTTGTAAGAGTTTCACCTCGATCTGTTTACCGCGGAAAGTATATGTTGTTCCGGCACTACGTTTAGAACCGAACAAAACTAACTCGTCCATCGGGAAGTTTCTCTCATCGAGCACGCGCAGGAACTCTTGTCCTACGGCTCCGCTTACGCCAACAATAGCTACTTTCATCTTTTTCTTTTGTTAAATTGTGAATATTGAATTTCTCTCCTTATCCTGTCGAATAGAAAAGATTTGGCTGCAAAATTATAACAATTTAGCATATAAACATCGATTTTGAGAGAAATATTTCAGTTTTTCGGCGGATTACTCATGCTTCCGTATAGTTGGACGTGGTTATTGGAGTGAAATGACCATTAGACATTCATTGGATTCTGCAAACTTTTTTGTTCCTTTGCAGAAAATTCCTAAAAAACACAGCCTATGAACCTGTTTGATCTCAATTTAACGCTGCCGATTTCTGATCCGACCTGGGTGTTCTTTTTGGTACTAATTATCATTCTTTTTGCTCCGATGATTTTGGGGCGTCTCCATATACCTCATATTATAGGCATGATTCTGGCGGGTGTGCTGATTGGCGAACACGGCTTTCATGTGCTCGACCGCGACAGTAGTTTTGAACTGTTTGGTAAAGTAGGACTCTATTACATCATGTTCCTTGCCGGTCTTGAGATGGATATGGAGGACTTTAAGAAGAACCGGACGAAAAGTTTCGTGTTCGGCTGGCTCACTTTTCTGATTCCTATGGCGTTGGGAATATGGAGTAGTATGAGTATGCTGGGATATGGTTTTCTCACGGCGGTGCTGTTGGCAAGTATGTATGCTTCCCATACCTTAATTGCTTATCCTATTATTAGCCGTTACGGATTGTCTCGTTTACGCAGCGTCAATATCACCATTGGTGGTACTGCTGTCACCGTCACCCTTGCTTTGATTATTCTTGCCGTCATAGGAGGCATGTTTAAGGGGACTGTTGATGGCTGGTTCTGGGTATTTCTTGTGGCAAAAGTGGCTTTCCTCGGATTCCTGATTGTATTCTTTTTCCCCCGTATCGGACGCTGGTTCTTCCGGAAGTACGATGACAGCGTGATGCAGTTTGTGTTTGTGCTGGCGATGGTTTTCCTCGGAGGAGGATTGATGGAATTTGTAGGAATGGAAGGAATCTTAGGAGCTTTCCTGGCGGGCTTGGTATTGAATCGCCTGATTCCTCATGTATCTCCTTTGATGAACCGGTTGGAATTTGTGGGAAATGCACTGTTTATTCCCTATTTTCTGATAGGTGTCGGAATGATTATTGATGTAAGAAGCCTGTTTACCGGAGGTGAAGCATTGAAAGTGGCTATTGTGATGACAGTGGTGGCAACCTTTAGTAAATGGCTGGCTGCCTGGATCACACAAAAGATCTATCGGATGCAGTCGAATGAACGGAGCATGATATTCGGTTTAAGTAATGCGCAGGCCGCAGCTACACTGGCAGCAGTGTTGATCGGTCATGAAATCATTATGGAGAATGGAGAACGGTTGCTGAATGATGATGTATTGAACGGTACGGTAGTGATGATACTTTTCACTTGTGTCATCAGTTCTTTGGTGACCGAACGTTCGGCACGTCGTTTTGCTTTGGATGAGAATGTGCAGGCGGAAGAAGAAGCTAAAAAAGTAAATACGGAACAAATCTTGATTCCGGTGGCTAACCCGGAGACGATTGAAGATTTGATTAATCTGGCTTTAGTAATAAAGGATGCCAAGCAGAAAAATGCATTGGTGGCATTGAACGTTATCAATGACAATAACAGTTCGGAGAAGAAAGAGCAGCAGGGTAAACGTAATCTGGAGAAGGCGGCTATGATTGCCGCTGCTGCCGATGTGCCTGTTACGATGGTGAGTCGCTATGACTTGAATATTGCTTCGGGGATTATCCATACAATCAAGGAGTATGAAGCTACGGATATTGTGATCGGTCTGCACCGGAAAGCAAATATTGTCGACTCTTTCTTCGGACATCTGGCCGAAAGTCTGTTGAAAGGTACGCATCGTGAAGTGATGATTGCCAAATTCCTGATGCCTGTTAATACCCTGCGTCGAATCAATATTGCCGTTCCGCCAAAGGCCGAATATGAATCGGGCTTCTCTAAATGGGTGGAACACTTCTGCCGTATGGGAAGTATCCTGGGCTGTCGGGTGCATTTCTTTGCCAATGAGCGTACATTGATGCGTGTTCAGCAACTTGTGAAAAAGCGACATGCAGGTACTCCGACGGAATTCTCCATATTGGAGGAGTGGGAGGATCTCTTGCTGTTGACAGGGCAGGTGAATTATGACCATTTATTGGTAGTTATCTCTGCCCGTCGCGGATCTATCTCTTATGATCCCTCTTTTGAACGTCTCCCGGCACAATTAGGAAAATATTTCTCTAATAATAGTTTGATAATCCTGTATCCCGACCAGTTTGGCGAACCGCAGGAAATTGTGTCATTCTCCGATCCTCGTGGACATAATGAGTCTCAACATTATGAGAAGGTCGGCAAATGGTTCTATAAATGGCTAAAGAAAAACTAATGGAAAGATACGACTGGCAACAGAGAACGGAACTCCTGTTAGGGGAGGAAAAGATGGAACGCATCCGGAACGCGCACGTATTGGTCGTGGGACTGGGTGGAGTAGGTGCTTATGCCGCCGAGATGATTTGCCGTGCAGGTGTCGGACGAATGACGATTGTAGATGCCGATACAGTGCAGCCCACCAATATGAATCGTCAGTTGCCGGCCATGCATTCCACACTTGGGAGGACGAAAGCGGAGGTGTTGGCAGCCCGTTATAAAGATATAAATCCGGTGATTGAGCTGACTGTCCTTCCTGTTTACCTGAAGGATGAAAATATACCGGAACTGCTGGATGCCGATAAATATGATTTTATAGTAGATGCTATTGATACGATCAGTCCGAAATGCTTTCTGATTTATGAAGCGATGAAACGTCGTATAAAGATAGTTTCCAGTATGGGAGCAGGGGCGAAGAGTGACATTACTCAGGTTCGTTTTGCCGATCTTTGGGAGACGTATCATTGCGGTTTGAGTAAGGCTGTGCGAAAGCGTTTGCAGAAGATGGGAATGAAACGGAAACTTCCGGTGGTATTCAGTACGGAGCAAGCCGATCCGAAAGCGGTATTGCTGACGGAGGATGAACAGAATAAGAAATCGACATGTGGAACAGTTAGTTATATGCCGGCCGTGTTTGGGTGTTATCTGGCTGAATATGTCATTAAACGATTATAAGGCTATTATGATAAAACTAGAAGGGATTACGAAGAGTTTCGGCTCATTACAGGTGTTGAAAGGCATTGATCTGGAAATCAACAAAGGAGAAATTGTTAGTATTGTAGGCCCGAGCGGTGCGGGTAAAACTACGTTATTGCAGATAATGGGCACTTTAGATGAACCGGACGCAGGTGTGGTACAGATTGACGGAACAGTGGTGAGTCGGATGAAGGAGAAAGAACTATCTGCATTTCGTAATAAGAATATTGGTTTTGTTTTCCAGTTTCACCAACTACTGCCGGAGTTCACGGCATTGGAAAATGTGATGATTCCCGCTTTAATCGCCGGGGTATCTTCGAAGGAGGCGCACGAACGCGCTATGAAGATTCTGGATTTTATGGGACTGGTTGACAGGGCTTCTCATAAACCGAATGAATTGTCGGGAGGCGAGAAACAACGGGTGGCGGTAGCGAGGGCTTTAATCAACGATCCGGCAGTTATTCTGGCAGACGAACCATCCGGTAGTCTGGATACACATAATAAAGAAGATTTACATCAACTGTTCTTCGATTTGAGAGACCGGCTGGGGCAGACTTTTGTCATTGTGACGCATGACGAGGGGCTTGCCAAAATTACGGACCGGACCGTTCATATAGTGGATGGTATGATTAAAAAAGATTAATTAGAGAACCTAATTTCTAAAAATGTATACCAAAAAGGTAGAGCCTTGCAAGTGTTCTATCTTTTAGCTATATATTTATAGTCGCTTCTCTACGGAAGTCTGTGAAGATGATAGTAGAGTGTTTGTTTTGTTTGTGTGTGATGCATTCTTGTCTGGTGTGATAGGAATGCATCTTTTTTTTATTAATTATAACAAATGTAGGGCTCTAGCCGTTCAAGATCAATAGGAGTGAACTCCTCGTAGAGAGATAATTGCTTCAGACTTTTTAAGAATCCTTTCTTTTTTCGATATTCTATGATAACCTTTGCTTGGTAGTAGTTTATGTATGGATGATGCATCATTCGTTCCATGCCGGCTTTATTTACATTGATGCGGCGTGTCTGATGGGTATCAATGGAGAACCACGAACGGAGTTTCTCTGCCTTTAGATGAATCTCCTGTAACTGCTCTATTCGGAAAAAGCCTCCCAGCCGTTCGCGGTAATTCACAATCATCCGGGCAATGCTGCTTCCGATTCCCGGAATCTTCTTCAGTCCGGTGGTATCTGCGGAGTTGAGGCTGATGATAGTTCCCGGGAGATATTTCACAAGGGTGTCCCGTTGTATGCTTGGTGTGGTTAACAATCGTACCGTGTCTTTATTTGTCGAACTGAAATCTTCTGTAATTTGTATATAAGGACGAAGAGTCTGGTATTGTTCTTCCGTGAGTCCATATATCTTTCGGAAATCTTCTGGGTGGCGGAATTTACCTTGTTTATAGCGATAGTGCAGGATATTCTTTATCATCCAGGATGGTAACCCAAGCAAAAGAAAAGTAGTAGAGTCTGCGATGTTCGGATCGAACATCGCAAGTTTGATTTCCCTTTGAGGGGATGATTGAAAAGAATGACCGGACTTTTGGTGAGGTTTGGTTTCCCGGAGGGAGGAAATAAAGTCGTTGTATTCCTTATCGAACTTCTCGTTCTCTCTGCAGTCGGTATCTTCAGCGTGTGTGAAAAAGGAGAAGAGTTTAGGGGCGGCATATACTCCTAAAATAAGAACGACAAGGACGATAATGCCTTGTCGTTCTGTTTTAGTATAATAAAGGAAGTCTTTCCACATTATAGCTTGATTAATCCCAGTTCATTGATAAATATCAGTGAGATGGCGATTGGTGCGATATATTTTAATATAAAGATAATGAGTTTGTATACCGGTACCTTTAATGAACCGTCATTGGTAATCTCCGACCATACAATCTTCTTGTCCAGATACCATCCGGTAAAGAGGGAGATGCACAATCCGCCCAGTGGTAACATGATTTTAGCTGTTACAAAGTCGAAGAGGTCGAACATGCCCAGTCCGAAAACGGTAAATCCTTTCATGACTCCCAGTGATAATGAACAGAATATTCCGAGGAAGACACAACCGCCGGTGACTAACCTTGCTGCTTTTCCACGGGAGAGGTTGAACTCCTCATGTAAATAAGCGGTTACTACTTCGTGCAAGGAAATAGTAGAAGTTAAAGCAGCCATTGCCAACAACGCGTAGAACATGACAGAGAATATATATGCCAGTATGGGAACTCCGCTAAATGCCTGTTGGAATACATTAGGCAGGGTGATAAAGATCAGACTCGGACCAGAATCAGGTTGTATGCCTACGGAAAAAGCTGCCGGGAAGATGATAAATCCGGCTAGTATCGCCACAAAGGTATCAATGATTCCTACGCTGAAAGCTGTTTTAGTCAGGTTGGTTTCTTTGCTGAAATAGGAGGCGTACGTACAAAGGCATCCCATTCCCAAACTCAATGAGAAGAACGCCTGTCCCATGGCACTCAAAAATACATTTCCGTCCACTTTGCTAAAGTCGGGCTTGAGCAGGAATTCGATACCTGCACCGGCTCCCGGCAGAGTGACCGAGCAAACAACCAGTATGAGGATAATGATAAACAGGGTAGGCATCATGATCTTGGAGGACTTTTCGATTCCTTTTTCTACCCCTTTCACAATGATGAAATGAGTAATCAACAAGAATGCCACCAACCATACAACCGGTCTCCATGGGCTGCTGGAGAATTGTTGAAAAGAGGATATGAACTCTCCGGAGGTTTTTCCGGCAAAGCCATTAGTAGCAGCTTCAAAAATATATTCGAGTGTCCATCCTGCTACTACAGCATAATAACTAAGTATCAGGAAGCCTGCCAATACTCCCATGCGTCCTACCCAACGCCAATGTGTTCCAGGTGCTAATTTCTGATATGCTCTAGCTGTGTTAGCTCTCGAACGGCGTCCTATCAGGAACTCGGCAATCATAATAGGCAATCCCAGAAGAAGAATGCAGCCTAAATAGATCAATATAAAAGCAGCGCCTCCATGGTTTCCTGTTTCATAGGGAAACCTCCATATATTACCCAATCCGACTGCAGAGCCGGCAGAAGCGAGTATGACTCCTAATTTACTGCCGAAGTTTGCTCTATCATTTTTTGCCATAAATCTTGTTTTATCTTACAAATCGTTATAAAATATACGTATTAGAGCACAAATATAGAAAATGATACTTATATTTGCACGAAAATTGTAATATTATTTAGATATGCTATCTTATATTAAGAAATATCCGATCTCGCTTTTTATCATTCTGACAGTGATTTATCTGTCGTTCTTTAAACCGCCTAAGACGGATTTAGATGAAATTCCCAACCTCGACAAACTGGTTCATGTTTGTATGTATTTTGGTATGTCGGGAATGTTGTGGCTGGAATTTTTGCGTGCACATCGCAGGGACAATGCTCCGATATGGCATGCATGGGTAGGCGCATTCCTTTGCCCTGTACTTTTTAGTGGTTGTGTGGAATTGTTGCAGGAATATTGTACTACTTACCGGGGTGGAGACTGGTTGGATTTTGCGGCCAATACAACAGGGGCGGTTCTGGCTAGTTTAGTGGCCTATTATGTCGTACGACCGAGGATGAAAATAAATAAGCAGTAAAAGGCAACCTATGAACAACAACGGTGAATGATAAACGGTGAACGGTGAATAATGGTTGACTATATCATATCCATTATTCACCGTTTACCGTTCACCGTTTATCATTCCGGCTTTATAGAAATTCTACCGTTGAACTAAGTTTGATTCCATTGGAACCTTTAATGAGAATAGTATATCCTTTGGGTTTATCTTCTTGCAAATCCTTTATAACTTCCTGCACATTTGCATAAGTTTTAAAAGAATGTTCACTTGCGGCAAACTGTTCTCCCACGAGCCATACTTTCTCAAAATCACTTTCTTTGATGTAGTCAACGATTTTCTGATGCTCGGCCGGGCTATCAGCACCCAGTTCGCGCATATCTCCTAATATGAGCATCTTGTGAGGGACTGTCATGTTCCGGAAGTTTTGCAAGGCAGCCATCATGCTGGTTGGGTTTGCGTTGTATGCGTCAATGATAAGCGTGTTATCTTCTGTCTTTTTAAGTTGGGAACGGTTGTTCTGTGGCGTATACTCTGCCAGAGCTTTATCGATCTTCTTTGCTTCCACTCCAAAGAAACGTCCGATAGTGATTGCAGCCAGGGCATTGGGGAAATTATATTCTCCGATCAATTGTGTACAGACTTGATGAGCTTCACCGTCTTTACCGGCTTTCCATTCGAAAGCAAGATAAGGCGAATTGCCGGTAATCCGGCCATTGACATAGAGATCATCTTCTGTTCCATAAGAAATCAGGTTCAATCCCTGTGAGATATTCATCAAATAGGGGTTATCGTGATGGATAAAGGTGATGGCATCTTTCTTGCGGAGGAAATCATAAAGCTCTCCTTTGGTCTTGATAACTCCTTCGAAAGAACCGAATCCCTCCAGATGAGCTTTGCCTACGTTAGTGATAATACCATAATCCGGTTCGGCTATTTCGCAAAGAAACTTAATTTCCCCCGGATGACTGGCACCCATCTCAATGACGGCAAGGTCATGTTCCGGTTTCAATCGTAGCAGGGTAGTCGGTACACCGATATGGTTGTTGAGATTACCTAAAGTATAGAGTACATTGTGGGCTTGGCAGAGAACGCTGGAAATTAACTCTTTGGTGGTTGTCTTCCCATTAGTGCCCGTAATGCCGATCACTCGCGTTCCGAGTTGGCGGCGATGATAGTTGGCAAGCTGCTGCATGGTTTGCAGGCAGTCGTCTACAAGTATATATCGTTGATCGCCTTCTACGGCATACTGTATTTCATCGATAATGGCAAACGCGCATCCGGAGTCCAGTGCTAATTTGGCAAATGCATTACCGTTGAACGACTCACCTTTCAAGGCGATAAACAAAGAACCGTCCGGACAGTTCCGGCTATCAGTAGTTACTGATTGGCAATCCAGAAAAATCTGGTAAAGAGCAGAAAGTTTCATAACCTGATCTTTTATTTAAAACGTTGCAAAGATAGGCTATTCTTTCGGATTTGATGGGAGTTCGGACAGATTTTTACTTAGGCATATACCAAAGGAAGAGTCAGTATCATCCGGCATCCGTCCGTATAGGAAGAGTCGATCCGGAGGCTGCCTCCTAACTTCTCGGCAATGCTCCGGCATATCGGCAGTCCGAGACCGGTGCCTTGTGTGAAAGAATTCATTTTGTAGAAACGCTCAAATACCGCCTCCTGCTGATCTTTCGGAATACCAGTTCCTGTATCGGTGACACTGATTTCAATTTTCTTTTCAGCTTCCAGTACGGAATAAGCTATGCGGATACTGCCATGAGTTGTAAATTTGGCGGCATTATGTGCCAGGTTGTTCAACACCTGTGATATGCGTTCCGAATTACTGCGTATGAGCAGGTTTTCTTTTGCAGGTTCGAACAGAACTTCCACATCCTTTTGCCTGTTGTCTTTGGCCACTTCAGAGGCAAGTTGACAGATCGTATTCATATCTGTTTCATCATCTGTGGGCAGTTGCTCATATTGATCCAGTTCCGACAGAGCGAGCACGTCAGTGACCAGTCGGAGCAAGTCGTTACTGTTGCTCTTGATAATATTGACAAACTCCTGTGTTTCCGGACTATTGCTGTAGTGATCGCTTAACACCTGCGAGAAGCCTACAATAGAGTTGAGCGGTGTACGGATTTCATGGGTCATGCTCTGGATGAACGTTGTCTTCATCCGGCTGCTCGCTTCCGCTATGTCTTTGGCTTTACGTAATTCTTCCCTCGACACCGTAAGTTCCTCATTCTTTGTTTTGAGTTCGGCTTCCGAAACTTTCAGTTTGCGTTTCAGGAAATTTTCTCTATAAAGGAATATGAATAAGATACCTAATAAAATAATCAATGAAATAATCAAGGTTGTTTTATTATGCAACTCCTTCTCTTGTGCTTGAAGCATGAGTTCTTTCTTTTCGGCATTGAGCTTTTCTACATTTAATAAGGTGGCGAATTCGCTGCTGGACACTTGTTCATTGGCTATTTTCAAAGAGTCATCCGTGTTGATGTACATTTGCAGATATTTGACCGCCAGGTTCATATTCCCCATCTTTTGGTAGATTTCTCCCTGTGTGCGGTAATGAATGCTGCTAAGTATGCTTTCGCTTAAACGACGTTCTTCTTTTTCCTGCATCTTTGCGGCTTCCAGCGCTTTCTGATATTGTTTGGTCTGCTGGTAGTATAAACATTCTATATTATACAGTCTCTTTTTGATAGACTCCAGTCTTTTGTCCTGTTCAAACGCTGTCTGACACTCCTTCAGTAATTTTTCGGCAGCTTGAAAGTCGCCGAACTTGCTGTAGTAGTTTACAAATTCCAACTTGGCAGATATTTGTTGCGTAGAGGAATTGGCAGTCGCAATGGCTTTTTCCACAGCAGCTAATGCTTCTTTTTGCTTTTTCTGGTTGATGTAATAGTTGGCTATCTGGGCATAGGTCTGGGAGATGTTGTAGTTTTCGATCTTGTATTTTTCAGTCAGTTCGATTTCTTTCAATCGCCACTCGAACGCCATTGAATCGAATCTTTTGATGGTGTAGATTTGCGACATGATGTTATAGCAACGGGAGAGGCCGGTCTTATCATCCTCTTCTTGAGCTTCTTTTAACATGTTTTGCACTTCATAAAGTGCTATGTTTGTTCTGCTTGTTTTTAGGTAATAGGTGATTAATCTGTTCGCCCATGCGAAGTAATAGTATTTAGGCTGATGAGTGGCCTTGGCGAATTCTTTTACTTTGTTGGTATAGTGGATTACGCTGTCTTCATTGGTTCCCTGGAAATAATAATAATCCAGTTGAGTGGCTATGGCTACTGCCTGCATTCGTTCGTCCTGCCGTTCGCCGGCCATTCGGAATAAAGTGTCGGACATATTAAGTACAACAGGCTCTAATAAGTATTCTTGACAACGTTGATAATATTCATAGAGAGTAGAGTCAACATTGAAGGTTTCAGCCTCTTTTTGAGCTTTAGCAGTAGTGGTAAAGAACAAAATGAGGAAAAGAAATCCTACGCGAAATAGGGTTAATCGGCTCATGGTATGAATTTTTCGGGTTCTTCTATAGTTTGCAAATATACGTTTATTTCTTCTTTTTAGTACGAATACTTGCTTTTTTTATCTACATTTGTAGGCGATCTAAAAGGAATGTTGTCAATGATGAAACCTATATCTCCTATTTATATAAATGTAAAAGGGCGGTTGCTCGATCTTGCTACTCCGCAGGTGATGGGAATTTTAAATGTTACTCCCGATTCTTTTTATTCCGGCAGCCGGATGCAGACTGAAGAAGACATTGCTGCCCGGGCCCGGCAGATACTTGATGAAGGTGCTTCAATAATTGATATAGGAGCCTATTCTTCACGGCCGAATGCCGAACATATTTCTGCTGAAGAAGAGATGCGAAGACTGCGCACCGGTTTGGAGATTCTGAACCGTAATCATCCCGAAGCCATTATTTCCGTTGATACTTTCCGGGCTGATGTGGCGGAAGAATGTGTGAAAGAATATGGAGTGGCTATTATTAATGACATAGCTGCCGGTGAAATGGACCACCGGATGTTTCAGACAGTAGCCGACTTGGGAGTGCCCTATATTATGATGCATATGAAAGGAACACCCCAAAGTATGCAGAAAGAACCGTCTTATGATAACCTGATTAAAGACGTTTTCCTGTATTTCGCTCGTAAAGTGCAGCAACTTCGCGACTTGGGAGTGAAAGATATCATTCTCGATCCGGGATTCGGATTCGGAAAAACATTGGAGCATAATTATGAACTGATGGCGCATCTGGAAGAATTCCACATATTCGAACTTCCCGTTTTAGTGGGAGTTTCGCGGAAATCAATGATTTATAAATTATTGGGAGGAACCCCACAAGATTCATTAAACGGGACAACCATATTGGACACTGTTGCGTTAATGAAAGGAGCGCACATCCTGCGTGTACATGATGTGCGTGAGGCGGTGGAAGCTGTCCGGATCACAGAGAAATTAAAAATAGAGAGTGGATATGACAAATAAGAGGAGGGTGCATGTTTTTTGAGTTTGGCATAAAAGATTTTATCGATATCCTGCTGGTAGCTTTTGTTTTGTACTATACCTACAAACTGATGAAAGCTTCCGGCTCCATCAAGGTATTCACCGGAATTTTGGTTTTTATTCTGATCTGGCTGGTGGTGACACAAGTGCTGGAGATGAAACTGTTGGGTTCTATTTTCGACACATTGATGAATGTGGGTGTAATAGCGTTGATTGTGCTTTTTCAGGATGAGATACGCCGTTTTCTTTTGACTTTGGGATCTCATCGGCATGTCAGTGCATTGGCCCGTCTCTTTAGCGGATCGAAGAAAGAATCGTTGAAGCACGATGATATCATGCCCGTGGTAATGGCCTGTTTAAGTATGGGGAAACAAAAAGTCGGCGCATTGATTGTCATTGAGCATAATACTCCTTTAGATGAAGTCGTTCGTACGGGCGAATTGATTGATGCGGCAATCAATCAGCGTTTAATCGAGAATATCTTTTTCAAGAATAGTCCATTGCACGATGGAGCGATGGTTATCAGCAAAAAACGTATCAAGGCGGCGGGATGTATCCTTCCTGTTTCCCATGATTTGAATATACCGAAGGAACTTGGTTTGCGGCATCGCGCAGCGATGGGAATCTCTCAACAGTCGGACGCACATGCCATTATTGTTTCAGAGGAAACGGGCGCTATCTCCGTAGCCTATCGCGGACAATTCTACCTCCGCCTGAATGCGGAAGAACTGGAAAGTCTATTGACAAAAGAAAACTGATTTTATTGTAATCACATACCGGACAAATGGTCGGAAGATGAGAGGCATTTTACCATGCTCATCTTCCGACCATTGTTGTTTTATCTGCTATTTGGCGCTATTTTGCTTTATTTCCAACCCTTTTTGAATGATAATTATGCCCTCCTTTTTAGGTGAATCGCCTACCTTTGCCGTATACTATTAAAATTCTATTTTTGAATAAACCATGAAAAACAGATTGATTGCTTTACTGGTACTTTTTACAGTTATTTTCTTTAGTACTGCACAGGCGCAAACTACTGCACGGAAGTTTGAGGCAGGCAAGAACACATTCTTGCTGGATGGAAAACCGTTTGTGGTGAAGGCTGCCGAGTTGCATTACACCCGCATCCCGCAAGCTTATTGGGAGCATCGCATTGAGATGTGCAAGGCATTAGGCATGAATACTATTTGTATTTATATTTTCTGGAATATCCATGAACAGGAAGAAGGAAAATTTGATTTTTCCGGTCAGAATGATATTGCAGCTTTCTGCCGTGCGGCACAGAAACACGGTATGTATGTCATTGTCCGTCCTGGTCCGTATGTATGTGCGGAGTGGGAGATGGGGGGACTTCCCTGGTGGCTGTTGAAGAAAAAAGATATAGCCTTGCGTACGCTCGATCCCTATTATATGGAACGGGTAGGCATCTTTATGAAAGAGGTCGGTAAGCAACTGGCTCCGCTTCAAGTGAATAAAGGGGGAAATATCATCATGGTACAGGTAGAGAATGAATACGGTTCTTATGGAATCGACAAACCTTATGTCTCTGCCGTGCGCGACCTGGTTCGTGAATCTGGTTTTACCGATGTACCTCTGTTTCAATGCGACTGGAGCAGTAACTTCACCAATAACGCGCTCGATGACCTGATTTGGACGGTGAACTTTGGAACAGGTGCCAATATCGACCAGCAATTTAAAAAACTTAAAGAACTTCGTCCTGAAACTCCGTTGATGTGTAGCGAGTTCTGGAGCGGATGGTTCGACCACTGGGGACGCAAACATGAGACACGTCCTGCAAAAGATATGGTACAGGGCATCAAGGATATGCTCGACCGGAACATCTCTTTCAGTCTGTATATGACTCACGGAGGAACGACTTTCGGACATTGGGGAGGTGCGAACAACCCGGCTTATTCCGCCATGTGCAGCTCATACGATTATGATGCTCCGATTAGCGAACCCGGATGGACGACTGACAAGTTTTTCTTGCTTCGTGACTTGTTGAAAAACTATCTTCCGGCAGGTGAGACGTTGTCCGCAGTGCCCGCAGCTCTGCCTATTATTGAAATCCCCGAGTTTCATTTCCATAAAGTGGCTCCGCTTTTCTCAAATCTGCCGGAGGCAAAACAAACGGTGGATATTCAACCGATGGAACAATTCAACCAGGGATGGGGAACGATTCTGTATCGTACCACATTGCCCGAAACGACTCTTGCAGGCACCACTTTGAAAATTACGGAAGTGCACGACTGGGCACAGATATATGTCGACGGTAAACTGCTGGCACGCTTGGATCGTCGTAAGGGAGAATTTACAACGACCCTGCCCGCGCTGAAAAAAGGCACACAACTGGATATTCTTGTGGAAGCAATGGGACGTGTTAACTTTGACAAATCCATCCACGACCGCAAAGGAATCACCGAAAAGGTGGAACTTATTTCGGGTAACCAGACTAAGGAATTGAAAAACTGGACTGTGTATAACTTCCCGGTAGATTATTCCTTTATAAAAGATAAGAAATATAGCGATACAAAGATATTACCGACTATACCTGCCTATTATAAGAGCACCTTTACATTGGATAAAGTAGGAGATACTTTCCTGGATATGAGTACATGGGGAAAAGGTATGGTCTGGGTGAACGGTCATGCAATGGGGCGTTTCTGGGAAATCGGTCCGCAGCAGACTCTCTTTATGCCGGGTTGCTGGCTGAAAGAAGGAGAGAATGAAATCCTCGTTCTGGATTTGAAAGGTCCTACCCGGGCTTCCATCAAAGGTTTGAAGAAACCAATTCTCGATGTGCTTCGTGAAAAAGCTCCCGAAACACACCGCAAGGATGGAGAAAAACTGAAACTGGCGGGTGAGAAAGTGGCTCATGAAGGAGCTTTCACTCCGGGTAACGGCTGGCAGGAAGTGCGATTTGCCACTCCGGTGAAAGGACGTTATTTCTGTCTGGAAGCACTTTCTCCACAGGCAAATGATAACATCGCAGCGATAGCAGAGTTTGATGTCCTGGGAGCTGATGGTAAACCGGTATCCCGCGAACATTGGAAGATTCGTTATGCCGATAGTGAAGAAACGCGTAGTGGCAATCGTACAGCTGACAAAATATTCGACTTGCAGGAATCCACTTTCTGGATGACAGTGGACAATGTTCCTTATCCTCATCAATTGGTAATTGACTTGAGCAAAGTGGAAAATGTGACCGGTTTCCGCTATCTGCCCCGTGCCGAAAAAGGGTATCCAGGTATGATTAAGGAATATCGTGTATATGTGAAACCTGCTGATTTCAACTACTAAACAGTGAATGAACAAGAATAAAACAATGGATGAAAAAGCATTGAAATGATGATGAATATGAAGAAAAATATAATTTTTTTCGCATTCCTATTTGTGGGAGTGTTGACTGGGTATTGCCAGCAATCTGCTTACCTGTTTGTTTACTTCACCGGCAATCGCATGAGTGAAGAAGCCGTCCGGATGGCTGTTAGCCTCGATGGATATAATTATAAAGCCTTGAATGGAAATCAGCCGGTACTTGATTCCCGTGTGATTAGTTCAACAGGTGGAGTACGTGATCCCCATATCTTGCGCTGTGAAGATGGGAAGACATTTTATATGGTGGTGACAGATATGGTGTCCGGCAATGGATGGAGTTCTAACCGTGCCATGATATTATTGAAATCAAAAGACCTTGTACACTGGACTTCCAATATCGTGAATATCCAGAAAAAATATCCCAATCAGGAGGATCTGAAACGTGTGTGGGCTCCACAAACTATTTATGATAGGGAAGCAGGAAAGTACATGGTTTACTGGTCCATGCAACATGGCAATGGTCCCGATATCATTTATTATGCTTATGCCAACAAAGATTTTACCGATATAGAAGGAGAACCGAAGCCACTGTTTCTTCCGGAAAACAAAAAATCATGTATTGACGGCGACATTATTTACAAAGATGGACTCTATCATTTGTTCTACAAAACGGAAGGGAATGGAAATGGAATTAAAAAGGCCACTACCTCCTCTCTAACCTCCGGCCAATGGACAGAATCGGATGACTATAAACAGCAGACGAAGGATCCGGTAGAAGGTTCGGGTATTTTCCCGCTGGTTGGTTCCGATAAGTATATTTTGATGTATGATGTATATACGAAAGGTAAATACCAGTTTACCGAAAGTTCCGATCTGGAACATTTCAAAGTGATTGACCATGCTATCAGTATGGATTTCCATCCGCGCCATGGCACTGTCATACCGATTACCCCAAAAGAGTTGAAACGCCTCTTCAAGGCCTATGGCAAACCCGAAGGTTTCTGAACTAAAATATCTCGTGGGACAGGAGAAAAACACCTGTCCCTGATTTGTTAAACCAATTGTTTTTCAGGCGGGTAATCTTCGCTTCCCAGTGAGTATTCCCATCCTTTTGTTTTCTTTTGAGTTATTCTGATAAGATGGATTCAACTAGTTGTAATCCAGGAAAACAGTATACGGTATGGGGAAAAGTGTATATTTTACCCTTGTTTACTTGTTTCTTACATATTTTTAAGTGTATAATTACCAATTATTATATGAAACACGCTTGTTAGAATGATGAAAATCTTAACTTTGCGATTGATAATCTTAATGCAATATATACCATGAGAAAATTATTCCTCTTTTTAGTTGTCTTGTTTTTGTCGTTCCAGCAGCTCACTTTAGCTGCAATCAAAGAAATGACGAGTACACCCGATTCGGTTTATCTGTTTTCTTTTGCAACTTCCGGAGACGACGGACGCAGCGGACTCCGTTTTGCCTGGAGTACAGATAAAGAAAACTGGTTTGAAATTGGCCGGAACTACGGATATCTCCGGTGCGATTATAGCCGCTGGGGATCACAGAAGAAAATGCTCGATCCTTATTTGAAACAATCGTCCGATGGCGAATGGATTTGTACCTGGAAACTGAATGACCATGATGGATACGGCCAAGCTACTTCCAAGGATTTAATCAACTGGACCAGTCAGAAATATCCCCGTACTACGCCGGATTTTGACGGAGTGAGAGTGAAAGCTATTGTTGCCGGAGAAGAGCAGAAAGGAAATATCAACCGGGTAGTTTGGACCTTGGTGGATGGATTGGATAAAAATTATGGCTGGAATCAATATCGGAACTCATTACATGGAGAACGTCCGGTACAGGATGGAGAACGTTTTGCCGGTTTGAAGCCTGTAAAAGCAACGGTCACTGTACAACCGGAAGGCGCAAAAGCCATTAGTGATGTATTGCTGGGCGCTTTTTTTGAAGACATCAATTATTCGGCAGACGGAGGACTCTATGCAGAACTTATCCAAAACCGCGACTTCGAGTACGACCCTTCGGACAGGGAAGGAGATAAGAACTGGAACAGCACTCATTCCTGGGCACTGAAAGGAGAGAAAACGACTTTCACTATTGATACTACCGACCCTATTCATATCAATAACCCACATTATGCCGTGCTGAATGTAGAACAACCGGGAGCTGCATTAGAAAATACAGGTTTTGATGGAATCGCACTGAACACCGGAGAGAAATATGATTTTTCCATCTTCGCCCGTGTTCCGCAGGGTAAATCAAATAAATTGCAAGTTCGTCTGGTAGATGGAAAAGGAAATGTGTGTGGAGAAACTTCTCTAACAGTGTCTTCCCGTCAATGGAAAACATATAAAGCGGTGATAACTGCTAAAGCTACTGCGGACACTCATCTCGAAATCATCCCTCAATCTGTTGGTGAATTGAATCTGGACATGATTTCCCTATTCCCGCAGAATACATTTAAAGGACGTAAGAACGGGCTTCGCAAAGATCTGGCTCAAGTGTTGGCTGATATTCATCCCCGTTTCATCCGTTTCCCCGGTGGCTGTGTGGCTCATGGTGATGGCTTGAAAAACATTTATCAATGGAAAAATACAGTAGGTCCGTTGGAAGCAAGAAAAGCACAGCGTAATCTTTGGGGATACCATCAAAGCATGGGATTGGGTTATTTTGAATATTTCCGGTTTTGCGAAGATATTGGCGCGGAACCGCTTCCAGTGCTGGCGGCCGGTGTTCCTTGCCAGAACTCTGCCTGTCACGGCGACTTGAGAGGAGGACAACAAGGTGGTATCCCGATGAGCGAAATGGGAGCTTATATTCAGGATATTCTTGATCTGATAGAATGGGCAAACGGTGACGCTAAGAAGACCAAATGGGGAAAGGTACGTGCCGAAGCCGGGCATCCGAAACCATTCAATCTGAAATACATCGGTATCGGAAATGAAGATCTTATCACTGATATCTTCGAAGAACGCTTCACGATGATCTTCAATGCCATCAAAGAAAAATATCCTGAAATGATTGTTGTCGGTACAGTGGGACCATTCAATGAGGGTACAGACTACGTGGAAGGATGGAAACTGGCGGACAAACTGGGTATTCCGATGGTCGACGAACATTATTACCAGACTCCGGGATGGTTCCTGAACAACCAGGATTTCTACGACAAATACGATCGTTCGAAAAAGACAAAAGTATACTTGGGCGAATATGCAACTCACATACCGGGACGAAAGGCGAATATCGAAACAGCACTGACAGAAGCTCTTTATCTTGCAGCCTTGGAACGTAATGGAGATGTTGTACACATGACTTCCTATGCCCCTCTTCTCGCTAAAGAAGGACATACCCAGTGGAATCCGGATTTGATTTACTTCAATAACCGGGAAGTGAAACCTACCACCGGCTACTATGTTCAGAAACTCTACGGACAGAATGCCGGAAACGAATATTTGCCGTCAAAGATCACTCTTGATAATAGAGACGATCAAGTACGGAAACGCATTGCTTCTTCTATTGTCCGTGACTCGGCAAGTGGCGACGTGATTGTGAAGCTGGTCAATTTACTTCCCGTAGAGGTGAATACGAATGTCGACCTTTCCGGAATCGGTGCTATACAGTCTTCTGCAAAAAGAACCGTACTGACCGGCAAACCGACCGATACCCCGCTACCTGTTGAAGACACGATGGAAGTAGCAGAAAAGTTTGACTATCAATTACCTGCCTATTCTTTTACGGTGATCCGCATAAAGAAGGCAAATGAGAAATAACAGAAAAAAGTGAAGATAATAACAACATAAATAATATGAAGAAGATAATAAGTACCCTGCTGGCTAGTTGCTGTCTGACTTCTCTGATAGCACAGGAAGTGGTAGTGAAAGGGCCGGATGAAAAACTGCAATTGGTTGTATCTGCTTCTCCAGCCGAAAAGCCAAGTTATTCGATTACCTACAATGGAAAGCCAATGTTGGAGAAATCTCCTTTGGGTATGAATACGAATATCGGTGACTTTGCAAAAGGAATGAAACTGACAGGACACGCTGTTACTCCGATTGACACTGTCTATCATCAGGATCGTATTAAAACCTCCAAGGTGCATTATCAGGCAAACGAACTGATTTGTAATTTTGAGAATCCGAAAGGGCAGAAAATAGATGTAGTCTTTCGTGTCAGCAATCACGATGTAGCTTTCCGTTATACTCTTCCGCGTCAGGATGGAAAAGGAAGTGTAACGGTAACTGCCGAAGAAACCGGCTTTCGCTTTCCGCAACAAACAACTACTTTCTTATGTCCGCAAAGCGATGCTATGATAGGTTGGAAGCGTACCAAACCCAGTTATGAGGAAGAGTACAAGGCAGATGCTCCCATGAGTGACCGTTCGCAGTACGGGCATGGCTACACGTTCCCTTGTCTGTTCCGTATCGGTGACGATGGTTGGGTATTAGTCAGCGAAACAGGTGTAGACAGTCGTTATTGCGGTTCTCGTTTGAGCGATGTAAGCGAAGGTAATCTGTATACGGTTGCTTTCCCGATGGCAGCAGAAAATAACGGTAACGGAACTTCTGCTCCGGCGTTTGCCCTTCCCGGTGCTACTCCCTGGCGTACCATAACTGTTGGCGAAACCTTGAAACCGATTGTGGAAACAACCGTTATCTGGGATGTCGTACGTCCTCTTTATGAAACGAAGCATGACTACCGTTTCGGACGCGGCACATGGAGCTGGATTCTCTGGCAGGATGGTAGTATTAACTATGACGATCAGGTGCGCTATATTGATTTTGCAGCTGCAATGGGGTATGAGTATGCCTTGATCGATAACTGGTGGGATATGAACATCGGCCGTGACCGCATGAAATCTTTGATAGAATACGCACGAAGCAAAGGAGTTGAACTCTTCTTATGGTATAGCTCTTCCGGCTATTGGAATGATATTGAGCAGGGGCCGGTGAATCACATGGACAATGCTATTATCCGCAAACGTGAAATGAAATGGTTGCAAAGTCTTGGAGTGAAAGGAATCAAAGTTGATTTCTTTGGTGGCGACAAGCAGGAAACGATGCGCCTGTATGAAGATATTTTGAGTGATGCTGACGACCACGGTCTGATGGTAATCTTCCACGGTTGCACCATCCCTCGCGGATGGGAACGTATGTACCCGAACTATGTAGGCAGCGAGGCTGTACTGGCCTCCGAAAATATGGTTTTCGGCCAGCACTTCTGTGATGAAGAGGCTTTCAATGCCTGTCTGCATCCGTTTATCCGCAACGTGGTGGGTTGCATGGAATTCGGTGGTTGTTTCCTGAACAAACGGCTGAATCGCAACAATGACGGAGGAACTACCCGCCGTACTACTGATATATTTCAATTAGCCACTACCATATTATTCCAGAATCCGGTACAGAATTTTGCGCTTGCTCCCAACAACCTAAAAGATGTTTCCCCTGTTTGTGTGGACTATATGAAAACGGTTCCTACCACGTGGGATGAAACACGTTTCATTGACGGATATCCGGGAAAATATGTAGTCTTGGCACGTCGCCACGGTGACACCTGGTATCTGGCTGCTGTGAATGCCGGGAAAGAAATCGTAAAGTTGAAACTGGATTTAGATATGTTTGCCGGAAAAACCGTTTCTCTGTATAAGGATGATAAAAAAGGAGAACCTCAACTTGTGACGTTGAAAGTAAAAGAAAGCGGAAAAGTGCAACTGGAAATCCTTCCACAGGGAGGTGTTGTATTGGTGAACAACTAGATGATATTTCTTTTGGATGTGGAGGTTGTGTCAAAACGCTGACACAGCCTTTTTTTATGCGCAAAGCCCAGACTTT